>OCTA010000031.1_pt1 | contig 143014 bp, 122 predicted proteins | sample 1538991 | NCBI WGS metagenome assembly OCTA01 (sample SAMEA3539302, study PRJEB22396) | soil metagenome | biome: tundra; feature: field; material: soil | place: USA | collected 2010-05 | depth 0.15 m
GTGTGGTTCGCGCTCGCGGTCGCGGTGTTCAGGAGCGGCCTCAAGCGCTATACGAGCGCGAGCTCATGACCGGCGACCTCAAGAACCTCCAGGCCCGGATCGGGTACGTGTTCCACGACCCGGATTACCTCGTGCGGGCGCTCACGCATGCCTCGTGGCTCCAGGACAACCCCGGCGCGGGCGGGGACAACCAGCGCCTCGAGTTCCTGGGTGATTCGATACTCCAGCTGATCCTCACCGAGGCGCTCTTCGCGCTCTATCCGGAGGATCGCGAGGGCGAGCTCACCAAGCGCCGCGCCGTCCTGGGAAAGGGCGAGTTCCTGTCCGGCCTGGCCCGCGAGATCGGGCTTGACCGCTGCCTGCGCCTGGGCGCGAACGAGGAGGCGACCGGCGGCCGCGCCCGCAAGGCCGCGCTCGAGGACGCGTTCGAGGCCCTCGTGGGGGCCGTCGGCCTTGACGGGGGCATCGAGAGCGCCCGCCGGACGGTCCTCGGGATATACGGGGACCTGCGGGCGCGGCTTGCGGCGCTCGAGGGCCACGCCAACCCGAAGGGGCGGCTCCAGGAAATAATCCAGCCGCTGCACGGCAACCAGGCGATCCGCTACGAGGTGGTTTCCGCGGATGGAGCCGACCACGAGAGGGTGTACGAGGTCGCCGCCTACGTCCTGGAGCGGAGGATCGGCACCGGCCGCGGCCCGTCCAAGAAGATTGCCGAGGAGGAGGCGGCGCGGGCCGCGCTCGCGACGCTGGAAGCTGGCCCGCCCGGACAATGACCGGCGCAGTGAGGCACAAGATCGTCGGCGTGTGCCCGGCGGCGCGCGGAGCCGTCATCGCGGAGACGATGCGGGCGCATCCGTCGCCCGTTTGGCTCGTCGTGGCCCAGGACCTCAGGGCCGCGGAACAGCTGGCCGACGACGTCGGATTCTTCGCAAGGGCGCTCGGGTGCGGCCCGCCGTTCCAGGCGCTGGTCCTTCCCGAGTCGGTACCCGACAGCCGCGACATCCGCGAGGCGTTTGCCGCCTCGGCCGACCGCCTGACCGTCCTGTCGGGGCTGCGCGCCGCCCGGGCGCATCCGGCGCCAGCCAAGGACGGGAGCCTTCTCGCGGTTTTCGCCACGCCGTCGTCCCTGCTCCAGCCGGTTCCCGCGATCGAGCAGTATGCGGCGAGCGAGATCATCCTCGCCCGAGGCGCCACGCAGCCGTTCCAGGAGCTCCTCGGGAAGCTGCGCGCCCTCGATTACGACAGCGAGGCGGTCTGCGAGGCGCCGGGCCATTATGCCGTGCGCGGGGGGATCATCGACGTCTACCCGGTGACGGCGACGGAACCCTACCGCCTCGACTTCTTCGGCGATGAAATCGAGGACATCCGCGCATTCGACCCGGTGACCCAGCGCTCCGGCGCGCGAATCGACCGCATTTCGGTCGGGGCCAGCCCGCGTCTGCGCCTCGAATCCGCCAAGACCGGGATATCCGACTACCTGAACCCGCTGGCCCACCTTGCGTTCGTGGAGCCCGCTGCGCTGGAGGAGGAATTCAGGGCGTTCTCCCCCGAGGGTTCCGACGGCCTCGCCCCTCTGCTGTCTAGGTGCGCAGCGGCATTCGGCTTCGGCGACATTGACGAGGCGTCCGATATTTTTGCGGACTCCGCGTCGGAAACCGTCTGGGACACCGAGGGCCTGGAGCACCACAGGCCGATCCCTCCGGAGACGCTGCTGGCGCGGGAGCGGCTGCAAGCCGAGGATGACGCCAGGCGGGCTTTCCTTGATCGCATAAGATCCTGGAAAATGGATGGATATGCAATCGCCTTTGCCGCCTCCAAGGAGGGCGAGGAGAAGCGCATGCGGGAGATGCTTTCCGCGGGCGCGCCCCTCGCCGGCTTGGCCCCCCTCTTCCTTCGCGGCAGCATGAACGAGGGGTTCAGGGTGACGGCGCGCAAGAATGCCGAGCTGTCCATCGCCCTCGGCAAGCGCGGCCTCGTCTTCGTCACCGAGACCGAGGTGTTCGGCCGCAAGAGGGCGAGGCGCCCGGCCGCGGGCGGACGGGCCCGCGTCTCCGTGGCCCAGGTGGACCAGCTGCTCGACTTTTCCGAGCTGGTCGAGGGCGACTTCGTCGTCCACCTCCAGCATGGGATCGCGCACTACCGCGGGGTCACGAAGATCGACACCGCCCAGGGGCTGCGGGAGGTGATCTCGCTCGAGTTCGCCGACGGCGTGACGCTCCATGTCCCCCTCCAGGAGTCGCATCTCGTCAGCCGCTACGTCGGGCTGGGGGGGGCAAGGCCCCAGCTCGGCAGGATCGGCTCCGGCAAGTGGGAGAAGGCGCGCCGGGCCGTCGAGCGTGCCACCGTCGACCTTGCCGCGGAGCTGCTGCGTATCCAGGCCAGCCGTGAGGCTCAGGCGGGATTCGCGTTTCCCGGGGACTCGGAGTGGCAGGGAGCGTTCGAGGCTTCGTTCCCCTTCACCGAGACGCCCGGCCAGCTGCGCGCGATCGAGGAGACCAAGCGCGACATGGAGCGGACACGGCCCATGGACCGGCTGATCTGCGGGGACGTCGGCTTCGGCAAGACCGAGGTGGCGCTTCGGGCGGCGTTCAAGGCCGTCCTGGCCGGCAAGCAGGCGGTCGTCCTGGTCCCGACGACCGTCCTCGCGCAGCAGCACCTCAACACGTTCCGCGAGCGCATGGCCGGCTATCCCGTCTCGATCGAGATGCTGAGCCGCTTCCGATCCCGGGCGGAGCAGCGGGCTATACTCGCGGCGGCCTCCTCCGGCGGGGTCGACATCCTGATCGGGACCCATCGCCTCCTGCAGCGCGACGTCGTCCTGAAGGACCTCGGGCTCGTGGTCATCGACGAGGAGCAGCGCTTCGGGGTGAAGCACAAGGAGGTCTTCAAGAGGATGCGGGCTACGGTCGACGTCCTCTCGATGAGCGCCACGCCCATCCCGCGGACGCTCTACCTCGCCCTAACGAGCGCGCGCGACATGAGCGTGATCGACACCCCCCCGGTCGACCGCCACCCGATCCAGACGATCGTGAAGACCTACGACGAGAAAGTGGTCGTGGACGCCATCCGCCATGAAATGCGGCGCGGCGGCCAGGCATTCTACCTGCACAACCGGGTGGGGACGATCGATGCCGTCGCCAACCGGCTGCGCGCGCTGATGCCCGACATCATGTTTGGCGTCGGCCACGGGCAGATGGACGCGGCCGGCCTCGAGCGGGTCATGACGGATTTCGTCGCCGGGAGATACAGCGTGCTCGTGTGCACCACGATCATCGAGAGCGGCCTCGACATCCCAAACTGCAACACCCTGATCATCGAGGGCGCCGACCGCTTCGGCCTCTCGCAGCTATACCAGCTTCGGGGCCGCGTCGGGCGCTTCCGGCACCAAGCCTACGCCTACCTCCTGCTGCACCGGCACACGCGGCTTCTCGACGCGGCGCGCCAGAGGATGAACACGCTGCGCCAGCACACGCAGCTGGGCGCGGGCTTCCGGATCGCGATGCGCGACCTCGAGCTGCGCGGGGCCGGCAATCTCCTCGGCCCCGAGCAAAGCGGGCATATCGTCGGGGTCGGCTTCGAGCTCTACTGCCAGCTCCTGCGCCAGTCCGTGGCCCGCCTGAAGGGGGACAAGGCGGCGGCGGCCATCCGCGCCAGCGTGAAGCTCGACTTCGTCTTCGTGGGGGAAGGAGCCCCGGCAGAAGGCTCGCCGCGGGGCCGCCGCGAGGACGGGTACACCGCTCTCAAGGACGCCGAGGACCAGGCAGCGGGCGCGGGGGTCGCCCGGATTCAGGCCCGCATCCCCGCCGCTTACATCGGGGAGACCCGCCTGCGGATCGACCTTTACCGGAAGCTGGCAATGGCCGATTCCGCCCAGGCCCTGCGCGGGATCGAGGCTGAGCTGGCAGACCGTTTCGGCAAGCCGGTCCCCGAAGTGCGCACCCTTCTTCTGGTGACCGAGATCCGCATCTTGGCGGAACAAAAGGGGATTCTTTCCGTCGAATCGGAATCCAACCGCCTTAAGTGCCTTCGCGGCAGCGGCCAGCGGGACGACTGGGTGATGACCGGAGCCCGGTTTCCAAGGTTGACCGCGCCGCACCCGCACCTACGGTTAAAGGAGATCATCTCTTTTTTGAACCATCTGCCGAATCCATGATCCTGACCCGCAGTGCCATAGCCGGAATCGTGGCATCCCTTCTAGCGACCGCCGCTGTGGCGCAGACCGCTTTGCCGGACGACAACCTGAATCTTCGCTTTGCCAACGGGATCGCCGCGATTGCCGAGGACAAGATCATCACCGTTGACGACGTCCGCCGCGAGGTGACGCCGCTGATCCCTCAGCTCAACCGGGAGTCTCACAACGAGCAGGAATTCAACCAGAAGCTCGAGGCGCTGCAGGACGACGCGATCCAGAACCTCATCGACCGTGTGTTGATCATCAAGGATTTCCAAAAGGATGACAAGAAGCACGTCCCCACCAGCTTCGTCGACAACCAGATCGCGGACCAGCTGACCGAGCAGTTCGACAACGACCGCTCAAAATTCCTCGCATACCTCCGTGCGCGCGGCACGACCATGCGCGACTACCGCAGGGAGGTGGAGGAGGACATCATTTACAACTACATGATGCACGAGCAGCACAAGTCGCAGACCATCGTGAGCCCGGTTCGGATCGAGCAGTACTACAAGGAGAACAAGGACCGCTTCTACCAGGATGACAGCGTCCATCTCCGCCTGATCCAGCTCACCCGCGGATCCGGCGAGACGGACGGCGCACTGCGGGGAAAGGCCGACTCGATCCTGCTGCGCCTGCGCTCGGGCGAGAGGTTTGAGGACCTCGCGAAGGAGTACAGCGCCGATTCGCGCCGCGCGAAGGGGGGCGACTGGGGCTGGCAGAAGAGATCCGACCTGAAGCCGGAGTTCAGCGAGCCGCTTTTTTCCGTCAAGAAGGGCGACTGCTCGGAACCCGTGATGACCCCGGAGGGGTGCTTTCTCCTATACGCCGACGACAGGAAGTACGCAGGAATCCAGCCGCTCGACGAGGTGCGCGACCAGATCGAACGGATCCTCGTCCAGCAGATGAGCCGCCAGAGTAGCGACCGCTGGCTCGAGCGCCTGCGCCGGAACGGCTACGTAAAGCACTTCTAGGCGGGTCCAGGAGGGCCGGGATACCCTGCCCGGAGGGGATTTCAGGGCATCGAGGCCACAGAAGACCGCAAGGGCGCCTCGTCCAGCAGGGCCACCATCGGGCTCTTCGTGGGCTCGAACGCCTTGACGACGACGCCGAGTAGGTTGGCCTGGGTGACGGGCGTCCAATCGCATTCGGCGTTTCCGACCCCCATCGCGATCCAGCCGTCGAAGGTCTTTTTCACGAGGACATGCGCAACCGGCCGGCCGGCTTCGCCGATGAAGACGGCCGTCATCCCCGGCCTGAGGTCCGACATGGCGACCCTCTGTGTGACGACCACCGTGTGGTCCTTGTAGAGGGGAAGCATCGAATCGCCGCTCCCAACCAGAAAATCCGTCCCGGGGTGCGCGGCAACGTACTGCTTTCCGAGCCTGATCGCTTCAAAGGGCTGCACGACTTCCGCGGCCGGCGACATCGCCGCTACCGCTGCCGGGGAGAACCGGACCACTGCCTGTGTTGCGCAACCCGACCATCCGAAACCGCAGAGGGCGATCAATCCGCATGCGCTCCAGCGGGATAATAGTCCGGAAGGTGAATTGCCTTTATTGCCATTTCTTTGCATGTGCCCATTAAGCGCCAATTCGCTCCCTGCAGGAATAGGGGCTTCCCTGTGAACGTAGTGGTGGATTCACCCGGGACGGCTTGGGCGCATCCCGGGCAACCCCGGGATTACCCAGGTGCTTCTAGGGTGTTCACCCTAGGCCTCCGGAGGAGAAGCCGCCCGCGGAACCCCCAGGTTCGAAATTTATCAGTCATGTCTAATTTGGTTGTTTAATGGCCCGGTGGAACCATCGTCTAGGCCATCCCCGTGACCCCTTCCCCGGCATCCCCCCGCCCAATCCCGCCCTACCCCGCCAACCGCATCCGGATCCTGCCCGCCGCCGAGAGGCCCCAGGAGCGCCTCGAGAGGCTCGGCGCCTGCGCACTGAGTGACACCGAGCTCCTGGCGATGATTGTCCGAAGCGGCACCCAGGGGCAGGACGTGCTCACCCTGTCGGCCCGGCTCATATCGGAAGCTGGCTCTCTCGCGGGACTCCTCGCCTGGCATGAGGCGGATTTCCGCAAGCTGAAAGGTATCGGCCGGGTAAAGGCGCTGCAGTTGGTTGCTGCGATGGAGGTCGCACGCCGGGCGATCAGCCTCCCACCACGCGAGTCGCCCGTCCTCAACCGGGCCGACATGATCGCCGCCCACCTCGAGCCCACCGCATGCGGGCTCGAGGTCGAGAAGTTCTGGGTGCTGTGCATGGACAGGCGCAACCGCCTGCGCAAGCGGGTCGAGGTCTCATCGGGCACCGCGACGGCCGCACTCGCCCATCCGCGCGAGGTCTTCCGCTCCGCAATCCGGGAGGCCGCCGCTGCCGTCGTCTGCGCCCACAACCACCCGTCCGGAGATCCATCACCCAGTGCTGCGGATATCCAACTTACGAGGCAGCTCAGGGAGGCGGCCGTAGCGGTGGATATACCTCTCCTGGATCATGTTATCATAGGTCGCAGGGGTGCCGACCCATTGGGACGGGGGTATTACAGCTTCAGGGAAGCCGGGCTGCTTTGACGCCTTCTTGACCCCATCCAATGTACCTACATTGTACTCACATGAACACGATAACCGCCAAGGTATTCAAAGCGGGGAATTCAAAGGCCCTTCGGCTTCCAAGCTCTCTGGGGATAAAGTCCGGCAGCTACGCGATCACACGAACGCCAGATGGATTTCTTGTCGTTGATAGCGCCTCTCTCGCGAGGCGCCGCCGCGCCCTCCGAAAACTTATGAGCCTGCCTCCCCTTCCGGACGATTGGCCGAGACCCTGATGCTCTACCTGCTCGATACCAACGCACTCACCCGCCTTGCCAGGGGAGCCGACACCGCGATCGCGCAGAAGGTCGACGAGAATGCCCTCAATTGCCGCCTTTCTGCAATCGCCTGGTTTGAGTTGCTGTACGGAGCTGCGCGCAGTCCAAATCGAGAAAAGGCAGTTCCGCGATTGAAGTTTTTGCGAAGCTTGATGCCCGCTATTGAAGATTTTGACGGGCATGCGGCACAGCTTGCGGCCGAGGTTCGCGCATCGCTAGAGGCAATGCGCCCGAATGCCCAGCCAATCGGCCCGTACGATGTGCTTCTTGCCGGCCATGCCCTTGCCATTGGAGCTGTCCTTGTGACCCACAATACGAGGGAGTTTGTCCGGGTGCCAGGACTCTCTGTTGAGGACTGGCAAGAATCTTAGGAAATTCCTCGCCGTCTAGTCTGCGAAACCGAAGAGGAAAACGTCATCAGTTTTCTCAGGCACAACTTTCCACTCGGAAAGTAGCTCATTGAACTCGAATGCGGCCTGGCACTTGGCCTCGTCTACTGACTTGTGCCATGTGTCACCGACACATCTGCGTTCGGCAGAAAATCTGAATAGAAACACCCCGTCAGTCTTTACCTCGATTACCAGCAAAACTGGAGTCCCCAGAGGCAATCGAGCGTCGACCCCACCGCCGTCCGCCGGCGGTAGCCCGTGGAAATGCTTGGTCTTGGGTGGATCAGGGACCAACAGAATCCTGGCCGAGAATCGGTAATCGCTGGGCATTAGTGTTAAGCCAAGCCCCCGGGAGCTTCAGAAGCAACCACCTGAGCCGAGCCATTCTGACTGATGCCCGCCGACTGAATCCTGCTCAGCCAATTTCGAGGTCAAATCCATCTGTAGGTAATGATCCACATAACCATCCATCAGATGACCCGAGTCCAAGCGCTGCTGACATTCAGCTTACAAGGCAGCTCCGGGAAGCTGCAGCGGCGGTGGATATTCCTCTGCTGGATCATGTTCTAATAGGCCGTCGAGGGGCCGACCCTCCGGGGCGAGGGTACTACAGCCTCAGGGAGGCAGGCCTCCTTTAACGGTCAACTTGCGAAGTTCCCATGTTGGGAACTTAGGCTTGCAACCCACCTCTGTCTTCGAATCGTCATGCGCGTGATCTCTCGAAAGACCCTAAGGGATTTCTATGAAAAGCATGCTGCGGCAAAGGCACCTTTGGAATCGTGGTTTCACGAAGCCAAGGCTGCCTCATGGAGAAGCCCAAAGGACATCTCAGCCCGATTCCCTTCTTCCGATATCCTGCCTGGAAACCGGGTTGTCTTCGACATTGCTGGAAATCACTACCGTCTAGTCACGAGGATCCACTACAACACAGGAATCGTGTTTGTCCGCTTCGTAGGCACCCATGCTGCTTACGACAGGATAGACGCTACGACCGTATAGCCCGAATCACTCCCTTGACTCCGAGTATAATTAAGACCGAGCAGGGATACCGGAAAGCGTTGGCCCATTTGGAATCACTCATGGATGCAGAATCTGGTTCATCGCGCGAATCCGAGCTCGAGCTTTGGTCATTGCTTGTCGAACGTTACGAGGAAACGCACTTCCCTATTGATAGCCCGGACCCCGTCGACGCGATCAAGTTTCGGATGGAGCAGGAGGGACTTCAACAGAAGGACCTGGAGAAGTATTTCCCGAGTAAGAGCCGCGTCTCCGAGGTGCTAAACCACAAAAGGCCACTCAGTATTGGAATGATTCGCTCGTTGCACAAAGGGCTACGTATACCTGCGGAGGTGTTGGTGCGCGAAAGTCTCTAGGTCCCAATTTGGCTCGGCGGTCAAGGATACCGCAATAGAAACGGTAAGCGATAGGTCCGCGTAAAAGTAGCTTTTTTCAAACCACGCTAACCCTTACCCATTAGGGGATTTCGTCTAAAGTTTAATAAAGGTGCCCGGAATATGGGCGGTCCCCTGCCCTGCGCTATGGAACCCGGATCTCCCCGAGCTGTGTTCATCAGTTACGCCCGCGACGATATCGCTGCAGCCCAGCGAGCCGCGGAAGCGCTGCGCAGCAATGGCGTTGAGGTGTGGTTCGATCTAAATGAACTGCGAGGAGGTGACGCATGGGACCAAAAAATCCGAAAACAGATTAAGGCGTGCACGTTATTCCTGCCTGTTATCTCGGCCCGAACACAGGAAAGGTCCGAAGGGTATTTTCGCCTAGAATGGAAGTTAGCTGTGGAACGTACCCACCTGATGGCTGAGGGGGTCCCATTTCTTGTGCCGCTCGTGGTGGACGAAACATCGGACTCGGCCGCCGTCGTCCCACCTGAATTCCTGCGTGTGCAATGGATGCGACTTCAAGGCGGTTTGCCATCGCAGCAATTCGTGGAACACGTGAAGGGGATGCTGGCAGAACCTGGTAGGCCTTCGGTGGCCGCAAGGAATCCTCCGCAGTTATCAGGCCCTGACGAAAAATCCATCGCCATCCTAGCTTTTGCAAACCTCAGCCGAGACCCGGAAAATGAGTTCTTCAGCGACGGAATAAGCGAGGAACTATTGAACTTGGTGGCCCGAATTCCAGGGCTAAATGTTGCCGCCCGAACCTCTGCTTTTTACTTCAAGGGCAAGAACGTGCCCATTACCGATATCGCCCGGACCCTACGGGTGGCTCACGTTGTTGAGGGCAGCGTTCGCAAGGCCGGAACGAGAGTCCGCATAACCGCGCAGCTCATCAATGCATCTAACGGGTTCCAGATTTGGTCGGAGACCTTCGACCGCGAACTCCAGGATATATTTGCGGTCCAGGACGAAATTGCCGGCCTCATTGCAAAGAGCCTTCAGTTGAAGCTGGGAGGAGCGGTGCGTGTCTCTCAAACGGTCAATCCGGAGGCACACCGGCTGGTGCTCGAAGGCCGTCACTTCTGGACTCTGCGCACAGCGGAAGGCTTTCAAAACGCCGAGCGGGCCTTCGCCAAGGCTCTTCAAGTCGACCCGGATTTTGCCCCCGCCCACGCGGGCCTGGCGGATGTTTGGGGAGTCAGAGCTTGGTATGCGTCGCTTTCGGGTGCGTCATCTTACAAGGAGAATTTGATGAAGGCCTCGTATGAGACTGAACTCGCACTGAAGCTTGATCCATCTTTGGGTGAGGCCAACGCGGCGTTGGGTGTCGTATATTATCATCTGCACCGATGGGCCGAATCCGAGCGGCATTATTTGCAGGCGTTCCGGTTAAACCCCAATTATGCGGTCGCGCATCAGTGGCACGCCCACCTCCTGGCGGCGCAGGGCAAGCTCGACAAGGGGCTGTTGGAACTCGAGCGATCCATGGCGCTCGATCCGCTCGCGTTCGTTAGTTTGATCATCTACGCGAGCCAGCTAAACCTCGCACAACAGTTCGAAGACGCCCTGGCAATGGCGGACCGTGCTCTAACGTTAAGGAACGGCGTCTATCCCCCGTTGCAAAGCGCACGTGCTTTTGCGCTGCTCGGGCTTGGACGGAAGCAGGAGGCCGCCGCAGAGGCCCGCCTGGCCCTAAATGATGGTCCCGGAATCACCAGCTGGTGGGCAGGCGAGGAAGCAATCTATGTGCTGCACCGTTCAGGTTCTCCCGATAAGGTCGATCGGCACCTGAGCGCATGGAAAAACAACGGGATGCAGATCGGACCCATGCTGCAAGCGGTGGGCCGTTTTGAGGACGCGTTACCAATCCTCGATCAGATCCCCCCCACTATCTATGCAAGGCTGATCTACGCCCCGTACTATGATGCAGTGCGCGACGACCCGCGCTTCCAGCAACTGGTCCGCAAGCTTGGCATCGAGTCTGAATACCGCCAGGGAAGGGCTACCTTAGATCGGATGCTCCGGGATCGCGAAGCGAAGGCTTAAGGTTTTTGAGAGGGCCACGTCGGACGCCGATAGAGTGGCTTTCGGACAAAGGGAATGTAGCCGGTTTCAGCGCCGGCCGACGCTGAGAAACCATCAAACATACCGCGCGACAGGTGTGGGTTGTAATCTGCTACACAACCATCCATCAGGTGACCCGGCGCCCAGTGCAGCCCCCGGCGACAATTAGACCTCGCCACGACGACAACTAAAACCCGCCGGTCTTTGGCGGGCTTTTAATAGGGTCGTCGGACTGCGCGATCGGTAGGCTCGGGCCTTTTCGCAGGCCCATGATCACCGAGCACCAGTATCGACGTCTAATGAAGCACTATAAATCGAGCGGCGTGGTCGACCACGCGGCCATGAAGGCGGGGATGCACCGTGAGACGGCTCGGAGGTACATTGCCGCGCAATCCGGGCCTGGGAGCCTAAAGCAACCGCACACCTGGCGGCCACGAAGCGATCCGCTGAGCGGGATCTGGCCAGAGGCCGAGCGGTGGCTCGAAGAGAGCCCGGAGGTGGAGGCTAAGGCGTTATTCGAGTATATGTTAGCCACATATCCGGACAAGATAGAGGGCCGAACCCTGCGGACGTTCCAGCGCCGTATTTCCGAGTGGCTGCGGCGCCACGGGCCGCCCAAGGAGGTATTCTTCGCCCAGGTGCATGAGATGGGCGAGTGCATCCAGACCGACTGGACCAACGCCAACGAGCTTGGGGTAACGATTGCGGGCGCGGCGTTCGCCCATCTGCTCTGCCACTCGGTGCTCCCTTACTCCAACTGGGAGTGGGCGACCCCGTGCCTGTCCGAGTCGGTGCTTTCCCTCAAAAGCGGCCTCCAGAGTTCCCTCTGGGAACTGCGCGGGGTCCCGCGGTATTCCCAAACTGACCAGAGTTCGACGGCCACCCATCAGCTCAAGCGCGGCGAGGGTCGCCGTGGGTTCAACATCGAGTACGCCGCACTCTGTAAGCATCTCGACATGGAGCCCCGGACGATCGCGGTCGCGAGCCCCAACCAAAACGGCGACGTCGAGGCCGCACAGGGCGTGATCAAGAGACGGATCAAAAACCAGTTGATCCTTCGCCGCAGCCGCGACTTCGGATCCGTACCCGCTTACGCCGTATTCCTGGCTCAGGTTTGCCGCGGCGCCAACGCGCTGAGGGAACCGAAGGTCACCGAGGAGCGGGCCACGCTTCGTCCGCTTCCCGTAACCCGGTTCCCGGAGACGCACGAGACGACCGTTCGCGTCTCCAGTTATTCGACGGCCAGGGTTCGTGCCTGCGCCTATCACTACTCCGTTAAGTAGTGATTACGAGGTATCGATAAGGATGACGCCGGAGCGCGTGAATCGTGTACAACAGGCCGGACAAGTACACAGCGACAACGCTTCCATGAGCCAACGGCGGACTTCAGGCAGCGTCGGCAATTTTTTTTGGCGCATGCACCCGTACCCGATTAAGGAATGCGTACGCCAGGAAGCAGAGGGTAAGATGGTGATGCAGGCCGCGCCAGGAACGGCCCTCGAAGTGGTCGAGACCTAGTTCTTCCTTGAGTTGCTGGTAGCCTTGTTCGACTTTCCAGCGTTGGTGGGCCAACCGCACCAATTCGGCGAGCAAGGTTTCGGCCGGCAGATTGGAAAGGTAATATTTATAGGTGTTGTCACTCAACTGCTCTATAAGCAGCCAGCGCTCGACCCCAGGCCGGTAGTTGAAGGCTTGCCGCTCGGTGGCACGCACCCGCACGGCAACGGCACGCACCTTGGAGCCATCCGCCCGCGGTAAACGTACGGTCTTCCAGCGTCCCGGGTTCGCCAGGAGCTCATCTCGCCATTGCTCTGCCCGTAACGGCCGCAGAGATCTATCCCGCACTCGCCAATGTTTTTGTGGACGTCCGGTCGCTTTGCGCTGTAACTGGACAGCCACGTCGGCCGGCCACGTGGCGATCTTGGCGGGAATCTGTGCGACGTAGGGTTCGCCCTGGGCCTCGAGCGCCTCCAAAAGCGGCAGGATGGCCCCATAGCCAGCATCAAAGACTATCGCCTGATAGGCAGGCAGTTGAGGTTTGCATTGGGCGAGCAGGTCGAGAGCAACACGCCATTTTTCACGGAAGTGCCGAGCGTGCTCGGGCACACCTGCCTGGGTCATCCGCTGCGGGTCTGAAGTCCACGCTTCCGGTAAATACAGTTCGGCCGCCACTGGCCAATGTACGTGTTCGCCAGCCCAAAGCCACGAGACCACCGACTGGCAATTGGCTACTTTCCCCAGCGCTCCACAATACTGCCGGGCTACGCCCACAGAGTGGCAGCCCTTTTTTGGCAGACTGGTATCGTCAAGCACCAGTACTCCTGAAGCCCTTCCACGCCCGGCGAACAATTGTTCACGCAGTCGCGACATTACCGCCTCGTAGTCCCACGGACTCTGATTGACGAACTGCTGCATCGCCTGTTCGTCGCCGCCGTTCACACGGGCGGCCATCGGCTCAATTGACTTGCGCTCTCCCTCGACAAGTAGCCCCTCAAGATACTTGCCACACCAATGGCGCCGTTCGCTGCGTCCGAGTTCGGCAGCGAAACTCTCGACAAACTCCTGCAACTGGCTGCGCATCCGTACGACTTGTGGGGAGGTCAACATGAGTGACCAGCCTGCCGGCGAAACAAAAAATCACAAGTTAGTACTTAACGGAGTAGTGCTATTCGGTCCCCGCCCGGCTGATCGGGGCCTTCGTGCAGGCCCATCTTAGCGAGGACACCGTGCGTTTCGTCTACCGCGGCGAGGAGATCGCCACCTATCCTCGTTCTATCGGTAAGGCCCCGCAGATCGACTACCGGCACATCATTGCCTCACTCGTCCGCAAGCCCGGGGCATTCGCCCGGTGCCTCTACCGTGAGGAGCTGTTCCCACGACCCGTGTTCCGCCACGCCTTCGACCGGCTAAACGCCATCGAGGAGCGCAAGGCGAGCGAGCGCTACCTGCGCCTCCTCCAGCTTGCCGCCGACTTTGGCGAGGACCTGGTCGCCGATCGCCTCGGCGCACTGCTGCGTGCCGGCGAGCTGCCGCTCGCCGACGTGATCGAGGTGCAACTGCGTGACCCCGTCCCGGCCACTCCGCTGGCCCTCACGGTCTTTACGCCGGAGTTGGAGCCCTACGACGCCTTGATCGCGGAGGTGGCCTCATGAGTGCCTCCACGTTGCCGCTCCTGATACGGGCGATGCACCTGCCCACGATCGCCCGCGAGTATGACCAGGCCATCGTCAGGGCCGAAGCTGAGAACTGGGGTTACCCACGTTTCCTGTCGTATCTATTCGAGGCCGAGGCCAACGACCGCCTCCAGCGCAAGGTCGAGCGCCACCTGAAGGACGCCAACCTTCCCGCAGGCAAGAGCCTCGACTCACTCGATCAGCAGAAGCTTCCCGATAAAGTGCGGCGCCAGTTGCCCAGTCTCCTGGAAGCCGCCTTTGTTCGCCGCGGCGATAATCTGCTCTGTTTTGGCCTCGCCGGCCGCGGCAAGAGCCATTTCGTGACTGCCCTGGCCCGCGAGTGGATCTGCCGCCACCAACTTCAGGTTCTTTTCATCCCGGCCTTTCGACTGGTCACCCAGCTTCTTGTCGCCAAGCGAGACCTGAAGCTTCCACAGGCCATCACCAGGCTTCAGCGCTTTGACGCCGTGATCATTGACGACATCGGCTACGTCCAGCAGTCGCCGGAAGAGATGGAGGTCCTCTTCCATTTCCTCGCCGAGCGCTATGAGAAGAAGACGGTCGTCATCACCTCCAACCTGGTGTTCTCGCAGTGGGACCAGATCTTCAAAAACCCAATGACGACCATGGCCGCGATCGACCGTCTGGTTCACCACGCCACCATTCTTGAGTTCACCGGCGAGAGCATCCGTGCTAACGCCGCCAAGAGGCGGCAGACTTAGTCGATTGAGCTTGGCAGTTTGCACCTCCGTCGCAGCTCCGCCTCCGTCGTCATTCCTAGCCCGAGGGTTGAGAGAAAAACAATCCCATAGGGAACCCTCCCGCACCTCATTTGCCTTGCTTGAGAGCGGCGTCGCTAGCATCGTCTGCGCGGGTTCGATGCTTGGGCGTCGAAGGCATCAGGAGCAGTCGGGCCACTGCTTCATAATCTGCTTATGCGGTTCTACCGCACTCACTATGAAGTATCTGCTCGTCTTCGCCTGCCTTGTTGTCGCCACCGTCGCGGAATCGTATGGTGATGCAACCATTAGGATCGGCCTCTTCGAGCGAACTGGAGCAGCCCAAATTTTCACAATTTTTGTCGGGAGCGTCTTGTTGTTCGTTTACGGCACGATGCTCAATCTCGCGCCACTGCCATTCTCCCGCATCGTCGGGTTCTATATCGCCACACTTTTTGTGGTCTGGCAGGTGGTGACTTTCGTCAAGTTCCACACTGTACCGAACGCTCCAATCCTTGTAGGTGGAACCCTCATTGTCGCCGGAGGGCTCGTTGTCTCCTTCTGGAAGGCATGATGCGCTCCCCGTGAGGAACGTTTGACGCTATCGTCCTTTGCCTGAGGCAGAAGATAGCGCCGTCAGATCTCACCACGCCAACGTGGGCCAATGCATTTGGGTCGGCTCCTGCGGCAAGCTTGATCGCTCCTGTCCTCGGAGCCGACCAAGGCATCACCCGTGCATTCGTCTCCGAACCAAATGCCGTCCACCCACGGCTGCCCAGTTATGAGTACTTGATCTCCAGTTGGTTAGGAATATCGACATCGCCAGTCCTTGTATCAACATTCATAAGAAGCTCGTGAAGAGGTATTTGCTCAAGAGAGGAAACGCTGATGACTTGCAGGATTTCCCAGAGGGACTGGGGCAGGTTTTTCCGCTGCTTGGCGAACGCAACCAGGAGGTAGGCGCACAGGGCGGTCCAGATTTGGACGCATACTCCGTTGAACGACGTGCTGAAAAATCCTCGCAGCCGCAGGTGTTGCTTGAGCCAGCGGAAGAAGGTCTCGATCGACCATCGTCGGCGGTAGATTTGGGCCACGATCAGGGCGTCGAGATCGAACTGGTTGGTCAAAAAGACCAGCGCCTGTTCCGTCTCGGGATCGACGTAGCTGACGCGCCGGATCGGCTCGGGATAGCAAGCGCGGCCTTTCGCGGAGTTGAGCCGGATTGTCTGATCGCAGCGAAGGCCCTTGGTTTCGTCCACTGGCCGACTCTCCGCCACGTAGTAGCGGGTGTTGGATTTGAGGCGGGTGACGAAGAAGGCTCCACTTTCGTGCATCCGATGCAGTCGAAGGAAGTCGAGATAACCTCGGTCGATCACGGAGTAACTCCCAGGATACACCGGAATCTCGTCCAGAGAAGCGACCTCGTGCCGATTTCCCTCGTACAGACTGGCAAAAACCGGGATGTCTCCCCGCAGGTCGAGCAGGACATTGAGCTTCACGGACGCTTGCGTCCGCTGCCACCGTGCCCACGGGAACAGCGCCATGCTCAGTTCGATCACGGTCGCGTCCCGCGCGAACAGGTCCGCTTCCAGGCCCAGTTCCCGCGGCGTCTCTGCGTAGAGCCGCTGTGCCCGGCGCATCAGTACCGTCGCCACCTCGGCGAAAACCCGCCAGTCTCGATGATCGTTCGCGTACGCCAGACCCGTGCGGGTGACCCGCCCACGGATGCCCATGCGGTAGGCAACCGCTGGTCGGGTTCGCAGGCACACCTCGATCCCGCGCAGGCTCTCCCGGTACGTCAGCTGCGCGAACACCATCGCGGCAAAGTGATCGTATGGGCTCAACGAGCGGGAAACCCGCGGCATCGGAAATCGCGCCGCCGCGCGTGCGAGCTCTTGGTGATCCACACCAGCGAGAATTTGAGCAAAGACGGTCGGGCCGGAATTCATTTCCGGGCCAGAATGGCCCCATTTCGAGTTTTAGAAACCAAATCGAGGACATGCCATGCGCCTTGCTACTCACCCAATGATTATGACTTACAAAAGTTCAGGAGCTCCTTAACTGGACAGCCGTGCCGTCCACCTAACAATGGCGGTTTCTAATTGTCGCCACCGCCGGGAAACATCTGTCGTTGACGACAGTGCAGCGGATATCCAACTTACGAGGCAGCTTAGGGAGGCAGCGGCAGCGGTGGACATTCCTCTACTGGATCATGTTATCATCGGTCGGCGTGGCGCCGATCCGTTGGGGCGCGGGTATTACAGCTTCAGGGAGGCAGGGCTCCTTTGATTCCCTATGAACCAAACTCCAATTCAGATAGTTCTTTAATCGGACCATATATCGGACTAGATCTTGGACCATCTCCCACGATGAAGACGTTCACGATATCTGAAGCAAAGGCAAAACTGAGCGCATTGGTCGCAGCCGCCGAGCGAGGAGAGGAAATCCTAATCATGCGAGGGGCAAAGCCCGCGGTCACGTTGACACGAGTCTCGGAGGAAGACCTAGCGATCTGGCCGAAGGTCCCAACGAGCGCGTTGGCATCCTTCGAGCAGGAGATCGAGACGGAGCGCAAGGCTGGGCAATTGAAGCTCTTGGGAAGGAATACCCCGGCAGCCGCAAGAGTACTCAAAGCCGACTGAGGATATGGACCGGGCAATTTACGCGACCCGTCGATTCGCGGGTACGTGGAAGGGACTCGATCCCCGCCTTAAGAATCGGGTGATCGAAACGATCGTGGCCCTACCCTCCCTGATTATAGACCCGCACTGCCACTCAGGTTATGGTATCCGCCAACTGCATGGATCGCCTTTCTGGGAAGCGAGGCTCGATTTGCGTTGGAGACTGGTTTTCCGACTGGATCACCAGGAGATCATTCTCTTCGACGTGATGAACCACGATCAGGTTCGACGACTTTGACCGCGTACCCGACCAATAGGAACAAATAGACTATTGCTAGCCCTTGTCCTTTAAGGGATTTCGTCTCGCATTTCACTGCCGTGCGAGAATCCTATTACTAATGCCCCACCTAAATCCTTTGCGCGGCGCACTCGCATTCGCCGCCGCGCTAGGCATTTCATCTGCCGGAGCTGCTGAAGACTCGGTGCCGGCACTGCGGCCCACAATGTCCGACGCCCCGTTCCCTGTCCCGAAAGACTTCTGAACCAGCAGGCCTAGCGCGGATCTCGTCCCTACCTTTCCAGCCAGACCTTCTCGAATTCGTGGAAGCCAATTAGGTTCGTTGTCCACCCGCGTACGGCCGGATTGATGGCGTAGACCTGGTACTGGTAATAGAGCGGGATAATCGGCGCTTCATCCAACAGGATGGCTTCGGCCTTCTGAAAGAACTCGAACCGCCGTCCGTTGTCGTTTGTGTCTGCCGCCTCGGCTATCAGGCGGTCGAATTCGTGATTGCTCCAGCCCGCCCAGTTGTTCCCCCCTCCAGTCACCATGGTTCCCAGGAACGTCACCGGGTCCGGGATGTCGGCGATCCACGCCGAAAAGGCGATCGTGTAGTTCAGGCTCTGCTGATTCTGAAAGAGCGTCTTTTGCTCCAGCTGGGCGATCGTGATATGAACGCCGAGCTCCCTGAGCCACATCGCCTGGATCGCCTCCATCACGTGGAGGGGCGCCTCGTTGGCATAGCATTGCACTTCCACGACTGGAAGGCCCCTGCCTCCGGGGTATCCCGCCTCGCCAAGGAGGCGGCGCGCCTCGGCGAAATCATCTGACACCCGGGCGCGCGGCGTGTAGCCGCCGCAGTTGGGGGGCGTCAGGCTGCGGGCCAGCGGATACACCCCGTTCGTCACATCACGCTCGATCGCCTCGCGGTCCACCGCGTGCGACAGCGCAAGCCTGAGCTTTGGATTGTCGAACGGCGGACGGGTGACGTTGATGAAGAGGTAGTATGAGGTGAGGATGGGGTCGATCCGGAGCTCGGACGGCCTGTGGGCGCGATAGGCCGCGATCTTCGAGGTCGGCAGGGTGTACGTTGCGTGCAGCTGGCCGGACCGGAAGTTGAGGTCCTCGGTTGCCGCCTGCTCAAAAGGGAAGAATTCGATCCGGTTCAGGCGCGTCTTGGCCGCATTCCAATACAGCGGGTTCTTGACTACGGCGACGCGCGCGTTGGGGACCCATTCGGCGAGTGTGAATGCCCCGTTTCCGACCAGGTTTCCCGGTCGCGTCCACTTCGTGCCCTTATCGTCCATGCGGCCGAACCTCTCGACGGCGGCGCGGTGCACGGGCAGCCACGTTGTGTGCGCCGCAAGGGCGGGAAGGTAGGACGTCGGCCTCTCCAGGGTGATGCGCAGGGTGGAGGCGTCGGGGGCCTCGGCGCCCACCGTGGAAAAATCGGCGATCTTCCCGGCGTTGAAGGCCTCGGCGTTCCTGATCGGCCAAAGCATGTACGAGTAGGACGCGGCGAACGCGGGAGTAAGGATGCGGTGGAACGAATAGACGAAATCGTCGGCGGTGAGGGGATCGCCGTCCGACCAGCGGGCGTTCGGGCGGATGTGAAACGTGTAGACCAGGCCATCGGGCGACACATCCCACCGGTCAGCCGCCGCCGGAACCGCAAGGGAGGTCTTCGCATCGAGCTTCGTCAGCGCCTCGAAGAGCGTGTAGACGATGTTGGAATCCGTGAACGCGCTGACCACATGCGGATCGAGGTCGGCCGGCTCGGCAGCATTTCCGACGAGCAGGGTCTGGGTCCGGATTCCGGCCTCGGCCGGAGTTTCCCGCCGCTCGCATCCCTGGAACGCGAGAAGGAGGCAGCCGGCAAACGGCAGGAAACGAAGCCGGGAAATGGAATACATGAGGAGTTGTCGCGCGTTGGGATGCGGCGGGGCTCGGCTGCCGCGCCATGCGCCCGGCAGCCGGGCGTCCCATCAGTCCTCGATCACGTCGAAGACGTTGCCGAACGGGTCGCGGAAGCAGAACGCGCCTCGCCAATCGACAACGATCCTGCATCCCGCCCCCTTGAGGAGGCGCTTTGCCCTGGCGATGCTCTTCACGCTGAACGACGGTGTCGGCCGCTGGGCCTTGGCGGACCTGTTCACGTAAAGGGGGAGGACGCCCGTGTCGAACTCGAGGCTGTCCTTCTTCTTGCTCTTGAGCTTGAAGCCAAGGACGTGCCCGTAGAACCGCTCCGCCTTCGCCAGGCTCCTAAGATGTATTGCGACGCAGTTGTTGGATCGGAATCTCATCTCAGCCGGCGGGCGCGCCTTAGACGTGCTGCGGCAAGACGAAAAGAAGGACTGCGAGGAAATGGCACGTGCTCCCGCCTATCACGAGCGCATTGCGGAGCACGTAGTGGTAGCGCAAGCGCCGCAGGGCCGCCAGAAACGCACCGGCGGTGTAACACAGCCCTCCCGCCAGCAGCAGCCAAAGCCCTCCATGCGGTACCGCCGCGCACACGGGCTTGATCGCCACGACGACCATCCAGCCGACGAACAGGGTCGCCAGCGTCGAGGTCACGCGGTAACGGTGCCCGGCAAAGAATTGAAACACGGCGCCGGCGCCGCAAAGCCCCCAGACAACGCCGAACAGGGACCAACCCCAGGGCCCCCGCAGGCTCACGAGCAGGAAGGGCGTGTACGTTCCCGCGACCAGCAGGAAGACCGACGCGCGGGCAAGCTTTAGGAAGAACTGCTTTCCCGGCTCGGAGCGCCACGAGTGGTACAAGGTGTAGATGCCATAGAGCAGCAGGAGCGTCAGCCCAAACACGGTGAAGCTCACGATATGCCAGGCATCGCTGTACAGGGTGGCGGACACGGTGAGCAGCGCGAATGCAGTGATGCCCAGAGCCAGGCCCAGCCCATTCGTCACCCAGATGGCGATCCGCTCGCCCCGGCTGGCGGCGTGCTCGCCTTCCGCGGCCAAGGCGCCCGCCCTGGCCTCGGCGCGGTGCCTCTGCACGACCCCCTCCGCCGCCCTGTCGAGCATGCGTATGGGCCATATCGGCCTGGGGCTCTTGAACTCATCCGGGGTCCATTCCGCCCCGTCCGCATAAATGCTCCGGGGCATCAACAACGTGCCGAACGCCAGGTCGGCGACCGGCAGGCAGAAGAAGCCTGAAATCGACTCGTTGCAGTCGATCACCGCGTGGTGGCGCAGGTGGAAGCTGTAGGCCCTCCGCCAGAACGCACCCCACCGCGGGTGCTCGATGAGCGGCTCCCATCTTTCGAGCGACCAGTGCTCGATGGCATGCACGAGCTCATAGAGGACGAGCGACGAGGCCAGGGCGGCAAAGCCGGAAAAGAACCAGGGATACGTGGGAAGAAGCCATTGCAGCAGCTCGTACAGCGGCGCCAGAATGCAGCCGAAGGCCACCAAGGTGTACCATGGGAAGAAGGACGCCTCATGCTGGTCCGTATCAACGATGGGGTACTTGTTCTCTATGAACATGATCCCCTTCCCGTCGCGGGTGGGCTTCCGCGCGATGCGCGTGAGCGCGTGGTGCTTCGTGTGCTGCCGGTAAAACCTGCCAAATACGGGGATCGCCGGCTTGTGGAGCACATAGCGGTGGAAGATGAATTCCACGAAGCAGTTGAGGAGGCTCAGGGCGAAGAAAGCGGCGATCCCTTTCCAAACCGGGGCCAGTATCTGCGCCTCCCAGACCCCGGGGAAGATGAACTTCAGGGCGCCCAGAAGGACGGCGAGCGAAGCGAGTACGGTGGCGATGAAACGGGGCAGCGAAAATGCCGGATATTCATGCTCTTGGGGCGTGGGTGATTGGGCCATTGGGTGAAGGATTCAAAATAGGGAACCTTCGCGATCAGGTCAACCCATCATGGCTGGCCTTTTCTCCCGACGTGCGGCGCCTCGAAATCATCGGCCGCCGACAACGCAAGGGCCATTGATCGCGCCGCGGTGAACCCGCTGCCAGACGATGGTGGACGACTGGTCGTGCTGAAAGACGCAACGCACACGGCTTCCGCCCATTCTTGAATCACAGCCTACGGGTCACCGCTCAGTGTGGCTAGCTTGGTGGTTTCGCGAGGATGCCAACGGGCGATCCTACCCCAGTCGGTCGGTGACGTCGCACCCAGCGCTTCCCATTAGTGGGACGGCCGGGTCTCAGTTTTGGTCAAAAGCCGCCGCTATCGGAGAGGTTGAAGGTTCCTACCATCTGATTATCAAAGACAAACGCGCTCCTGGATGGTTGGCATGCTTCGTGCCAATACCGAAGCCATGTTTGCTTCCCTGCATCTGCCCGCACCGCGCAAGCATCCTCAGCGTAAAGCGGGCCCAGTCGCAGCCGTGCCGGCGAACCCGTCTTTGTTCTCAAGAATTCTGCCCTGCGTGCGCCTAATGGTCATCGAATCCTTTCTCCAGGATCTGCGTGTTGGCCTCCGAATGTTGGCCCGGCGGCCGGCCTTCAGCCTCATGGCGGCGTCATCCCTGGCCTTGGGCATCGGCCTGGTCGCCACGCAGTTCAGCCTGATCGACGGCATCCTGCTGCGCGGGCTTCCGATCTCCGAAGCGCAGCGCCTGATGCACGTCTCGCGCGCGGACCCGCAGCGGAGCGACCCAAGCTCATGGCAATCGGGTTCCCTACCGCGACTACCTCGTGCTGCGGGAGAGGCAGACCGTCTTCGAGGCGCTTGCAGGCATTAACGGGCTCAGCCTCAATCTCAGCGGCCTGGGCCGCATGCCCTCCAATCATTCTGGGGCGCTCTGCAGCGCGAACCTGCTCGACGTGCTGGGCGTGCAGCCGATGCTCGGCCGCTGGTTCACCCCCGAGGAGGACAGCCCGGGCCGGCCCCTCCTGGTGGTCCTCTCCCACGCGCTTTGGCAGGAGGAATTTGGCGCGGACCCGGGCGTGCTCGGCCAGCCGCTGAATGTCAACGGCGAGCCCGGCACGGTTGTCGGCGTGATGGCCCCGCGCTTCGCATTCCCGGTCGCGAAGCAGCTCTGGACGAACCTGCGGGCCGCGCCCGGGGATCCGCGCCTGCGGCTTGTCGACCGCGTGGAAATGGTGGGCAAGCTGAAGCCCGGCGTCACCAGGAATCAGGCGCGCGCGGAGCTCGACATGCTGGCCGCGGGCCTGGCGATAATGTGGCCGGAGACAAACAAGGGTTACGGCCGGATGAGCGTGCAGAAGTTCGCCCTTGCCTACGCCGGCAGCGGCACCCAGCCCATCCTCTACCTCATGCTCGCGATGACCCTGTTCATCCTGGCGCTCGCCTGCGTAAACGTCGCCAGCATGCTTCTTGGCCGCGCCTGCGAGAGGACTCGCGAGCTTGCCGTCAGGGCCGCCGTCGGGGCCAGCCGCGGCCGGCTGATCCGCCAGCTCCTCGCCGAGGCTATGCTGATCGCGGGCATCGGATCGGTCGGCGGCCTTCTGCTCACCCGGGAAGGCGTCGGTCTTCTCCAGTACCACCTTGTCGAGAAGATGACGGTGCCAAGCTGGTTTGACTTCCGAGTCGATCAACGGGTGGTTGCCATAGCTGTTCTCGCCACATTCGCCGCAGGACTCCTCGCCGGCATCATGCCGGCGTGGCAGGCCTCCCGCATCGACCTGAACACGGCGTTCAAGGACGACTCGCGCACCGCTGCAGGCATGGGCGCCAGCCGACTGGCGCGCTGGCTGGTTTGCGCCCAGATCGCCTTTTCAATCATGCTGCTTGTCGCCGCCGGTGTCCTGACACTGACCATCTATCAGATCCGCAAGGCCAACCTTCGCTATGAGCCGGACCGGCTTCTCGCCGGCCGGATCGAAGTCCAGGAGGGCACCCATCCGACGTCCGAGGCGCGGGCGCGGTTCTACCGCGCCCTGCTCCAGCGCCTGCAGGCCGAGCCCGGCGTCGAGTCGGTGGCCGTGACAAGCCGCAATTTCATCGGTCCGGGAGTCGCCAGCCAGGTGGCGCCCGAAGGCACCGTCTTTGCCCATGACAACGACCGTCCGACCACGTGGCTGGATGTCGTCTCGACCGACTATTTCAGGCTCATCGCCGTGAAGCCCGTGGACGGACGCCTGTTCGACGCCCGCGAACAATCCAAAGAGCCCCTTTCCGCGGTCGTGAACGAATCATTCGCCCGGAAGTTCTGGCCGAAAGCCGATCCGCTGGGCAAACGATTCCGCAGCAACCAGACCTACGAGGGCTGGGCCACGGTGATCGGCGTTGTGCCCGACCTGCAGATGCAGGGACTGTTCGCGGCTTCGGGACGCGACGAGGCTGGCTTCTACCTGGTGGAGGACCAGATGGGCTGGGGCTGGCTCGACCTGTTTGTCCGCACGAAGTCCGATCCCCTTCAGCTGGTGACCCCCGTGCGAAAGGCCATCGCCAGCATCGATCCCAACCAGCCCATCCATTCCATCGGCACGCTCACGAGCCAAACGGCTCTGGCGCTGCGCGGGTTCAGCATCGTCGGCTTGATGGCCGTCATCTTTGCAGGCATCACGGTCTTCCTCGGCGCGCTCGGCGTCTACGGAGTCACATCGCAGACTGTGAGCCGGCGCACGCGCGAATTCGGCACCCGCATGGCCCTCGGCGCAACCATCGGACAGGTGTTGCGGATGGTGCTGCTGCAGGGCGGCAGGCAGATCGCGGCCGGGGTCGGGGTAGGCCTGGTTGCGGGCTTCTTCCTCACCCCGGCCGCTCGAGAACCTCTTTGGCTCGCAGGTTACCAACAACCCCGGAGTCTACCTGCTCGTCTCGGCCCTGATCGGCCTGGTCGGCCTTGCGGCGCTTTGGATACCCGCCCGGCGCGCCGCCCGCATCGACCCGATGGTCGCCCTGCGTTCGGAATAGCGGCGACCCGGCCGGAAGGGAAACCCTTCTCCAATTTCGGTCCGAGGGCCGAGCGCACGGCCCCGCTATGTCGGCAATGCTCGGCGCCTGTTCGCAGCGCTGCACGCCAGAAGACGAGGGGTCGACGTCGGTCGGACCCTTGGACCGGAATGCCCCGCAGTCCGCAGCGCCCCGCTACACATCAGGCATCCCTGGCGCCGTTAGACATGGCTGGGCACGTTGCCACCCGCGTTGCCAAAACGAGATTCCAAAGAATCCCGGAAGACGCGTCTGGTTGAAACATAAGTCTTTACTAAATGGTGGACCCTACTGGGGTCTACCGTCTCCCTATGAGAATGGAAGTCGGTTGGAGTTTGGTTCGAGTTTGCCCCGGATTTGCCCCGTTTCAGAAAGGCGCTTGCCCCGATTGAACAAGATTTGGTCTTCAGGTTATGAGCCTGATCGGTTCTCCCTATGAAACGACCTCAAAAAGGCGTTGTTTTTGGGGGACTTTTTGGGGGGCCAACGATATGCGCCGGTCTACACCGCTATGGCCATGAGGTTCTGCCCGCGGCCAAGAGGCTGGTACTCCAAAACCAACCGGATAATGGACACCTCCCGCAACAATCTTTCGAGTTAAGATGAATAGCCTAAGTGCGAGTGAACATAATCTTGGCCAGGGCCATGACGTGCTCGACGATCGCCCGGTCAGTAGGCATCGCGTCCAGCACCACGAGGATCTTGTTATACATGGCTCCCATCCGCCGTGAACACGTCTGGTGCGCGTCGCTTACCCGTCGGCGCGCATGGCCCGCCAGATTTGCACGCCGATCAGGAAGATCATCAGGAGCACGTAGATCCGCAGCCCCCAGAGGAGCAGAACGGTTCCCCGAGTCAGCCTGGCGCGCCCAAAGCGGAGTTTGGCTGTGCTGAGTTGACCCGCCTCCAGCACCTCATGGATCCAAGCTTCGGCAAGCTCCTGGCGTGTGCGTAGCAGAAGCACCGGTACACTGACGCTATGCCGGACCTGCCTCGATGTTGATCCCAAAAACAGGTCGGCGATGAATCTATGTCCATGCGTGCTCATGGCCACCAGCTCACAACCTTTCTCTTCCACCCATTTGACAATTTCCTTGGCCGGTTCGCCGTAGGCCAGCTCCGCATCGGTCAGGATCCCAGCCGATTGGAATTCGGCACGAACATTCTCCAGATAGGCTTTGTCATGCGTGATTTCCAGACTGCCCGCATCAGCGCCATAGGTCCGAGCCGCCCACCCGTCGGCTACATGCAACAGCGCGACGCGACTGCCCATGGTCTTGGCAAGGGCCTTGATGTGTTCAATGATTGCCCGATCAGTGGGCGTGGCGTCCAGCGTCACCAGGATTTTGCTATACATGGATCTCCTCTACCGTGAACACGTCTGCCGCGCGTCGCTCACCCGCCGGTGCGCAGGGCCGCCAGATTTGCACGCCGATCAGGAAGATCGTCAGGAGCGCGTAGATCCGCAGCCCCCAGAGGAGCGGAACGGTTCCACGAGTCAGCCTGACGTGCCCAAAGCGGAGTTTGGCTGTGCTGAGTTGATCCGCCGCCAGCACCTCATGGACCCATGCTTCGGCAAGCTCCGGGTTTGTGCGTAATGGTTCGCGGGTTCCTTCGGCATCAACCATTTGACTCATTTCAGTTCTCCGTTTGCGTTTCACGCGTATGCGATTTTCCCCGTTCTACTGGGACGGAAGGATGTGAGGGAAGACGGTGGTAATCCCGAAAACCAGGCCGGCCAGGACAAGCAGAACGGTCACACCGATGCCAAGGAAATTGGCTAGGCGCGTGTTGGCGTGCTTGCCCATGATCTCGCGGTCGTTGACCAGCAAAAGGAGGAAGACGATGGCCGGGGGCATTGCCAGGGTGGCGATGACGTTCACGATAAGCACAATGAAGACCAGCGGCGCATGGGGGATGAGGACCAAAATTGCGGCAATGCCGGCGGCGGCAACCAGCACGGCATAAAACGGCCAGCCTTCGCGCAGCGAACTGTTCAAGCTGTGCGGGCTACCCATGACCTCACCAAAAGCATAGGCCGACGAGGAGGAAATCGTGATCGCCGCCACTAAGCCGGCTTCAAAGATGCCGATGGCGAACAGCGTTGCGCCAACCTTCCCGACAAAGGGCACCAGAGCCTGGGCAAACTCAGCCCCCTGAAAGCTGGAGGCCGCGACCTGGTGGGTGAACAGCGGTGTCACTGCCAGGACGGTGGCAATGGCGGCAATGGCGGCAATCCCCGCTCCCAGAGCGGTATCGATCCGGCCATGGCGAATGTCGGCGGTCGTCAAGCCCTTATCGACGACCGCGCTTTGCTGGAAGAACAGCATCCAAGGCGTGACGGTGGCGCCGATATCAGCCATGACGAGCAAGATAAATTGCGCGTTAACCCCGCCGGGAAGCGGCCTCCAAGTAAGGAATGCACGGACTACTTGGCTGCTTACGGGGTGCGCCATGAAGGCGACGGGGACAAAGACTAGATTGAAGATGGCGAAAGCCAACGTGATGCGTTCCCAAGTCCAATAACGCCGGGTGAGCACCACCGCCACTACCACCAGTAAGCCGCTCAACACGGCGAGGGCGGGCGGCACGCCGAAGAAGCCTAGACCCGCGCGCACGGCGATGAACTCCGTAACCAGCGTCAGCAGGTTGCCAAATACCAAATCGGCCATGGCGAAAAAGCCCCAGAAGCGGCCGAAGCGCGCATAGATTAGCTCGGCATGACCGCGTTTGGTGGCGGCGCCGAGCCGCACGGTCATTTCCTGGACGATATAGGCCATGCCGAAGGTCAGGGCAATGAAGGGAAGAAAAAAGCCAATACCATAGATTGCGCCCGTCTGGGCGTAGGAGATCATGCTGGGCCCGTCATTTTCGCCTAGCATGACCAGGATCCCGGGGCCAATCAGCAACCAGAGGAGCATCCACGATCGGCGCCCCCCGCCGGTCCGATGCAAAATGACCCGCCGGCGGTCCTTGGCGCGTTTGCGATCCTCCGTGGCGATATGCGGCCCCTCCTGTCGAGCATCGGCCGGCAGGCTCACCGTGCCGTGCAGTCCCTCAAGTGACGGGTGCTTATCAGGGGGCGGGCCGGCGGATTCTTTTGGCCTTGTCTCCAAGATGTAGCATTGATTACGTTCGGTAGGTGGGGTTGTCAACAAGCATACTTTTTTAGAAAAACGTGTTATGAATCGCGCCGTGGCTAGGTCAGCCAAAACCTGTCTCGTCCTGCACCAGCTCGGTCTCCAGCGCACCCGGGAAGAGAACGCCGAGGAGAACGCCCAGGACTACGTGGAGATGATCGCCGAGCTTATTGCCGCGACAGGGGAGGCGCGGGTGACCGATCTGGCCCATCGCCTCGGGGTTACCCACGTCACGGTCAACCGCACGATTCAGCGTCTTCGCCGTTTGGGACTGGTGACAGCTCTGCCGTATCGCGCCATTTTCCTCACCGACGCCGGCCGGAAGCTCTCGGAAGAGTCACGGCACCGTCATGATCTGGTTGCTGATTTCCTCCGCTCCTTGGGAGTTCCCGCTGCGATCGCCCATACGGATGCCGAAGGCATGGAGCACCACGTCAGCAAAGAGACGCTCGCGGCGTTTACCAAGCACCTCAAGGCGCACGGTTGAACCAGAGCCTGCTGGGATAGGGATACCGTTAACCCGACGGCGTCTGATGGGGCTTGGGAAATTGGTGGACCCGATCAGGGTCCAACGTTTCCCTATGAAACCAGGTTTTGTTTCGCTTTTGTTTCGCCTACAACGGGATGTTTTCCGTGCCTTCGGCAGGTGATATTGCCTGGCGGTTCGAGTCTGCTTCGAGTTTGCCCCAGTTTTGCCCCGTTTTCAGTGAGCGGCCCGCCCTGATTCGTGCGGACGATGAAAGCGCAGGGTAGTCGAAGGGGGTATATCTCCTCGTGTTTGACACTGCGCCACAGTCGCTCGAAGAACACCTTATCCAAGCAGCTCCTCTCGGCATTCTTCCAAAGGCGGCCAATGCCTTAGGTGACCGCTTATCGGGAGCGGCAGCCGCAGCAGAGGCGTAATCATTGTTGGGATGCAGGTCGCACAGAGACCTTTCGCAAGGGGATCTGTGCATCGACGGATTCCCCCGATCATCGTTTGATGACATCGAACGGGATAGCCCGCGCAAACGGCCAATCGGGCATGTGATCGACAAGGCTTCGTAACGCTAAGCTGCGCGATGTGGGGATCTCTGACGGAGGAAAATATCCCGTAGCCATGATTTCTCCCGTGTGAGCCCACTTCGGCGACTCAGCCCTTACCAGCCGGCAGTGAAAATACATCTTGGTTTTTCGCGGAATCGCCCACTCGATCATCGCTACCAAACCGATTGGATCGACCTGCAAACCTGTCTCCTCCAAGACTTCTCGTTGCAGCGCTTCACGCAACGATTCGCCCCTTTTTGCCTTGCCGCCAGGCAGTGTCCATTGTTGACCGCCGCGACGCCGCTGGACTAACAAAACGCTCCGGTTCGGCGCATCCGTGATAATGGCGAATACAGCAATACGTTGCCGTCGAATACCATTGCGCGAATAAGCCGAATTGACCGCAACCATGGCACGCCTTCAGAAAACCACACTGAGCCCGGAGTAAAAGCCGCGGCGCGGGCCGTAAGCCGGGGCGGCGATTCCGACACCAGTGCCATTGCGAATTTCACATGCTGCATCAAAAAGATTGATGCAGTCGAAACGCAGCCTCAATTCGCTGATGCCCTTGGAATGCAAATGCCAGACGTGCTCCACGCCGACATTTTCCGTCCAATAGGCGGGAAGTTTTTCAAGATTCGCAAAGCCGGCACGCAAACCGTTGCCGTAGAGAAAATCCGAATAGAACTGGGTGTCCTTAAGAAAGGTATAATCGAAGCCGCCGGAGCCGGTGTACCGTCCCTGGTGATCCAGTTGGATTGGGTTTGTGGCGATATAGGCCAGCGCGTTGGTCGCAAATTCATTTTCAACGGAATCAATGTTGCGCGCCGAGGTTTGGACATAGGAAAAATTCGCGTAGAGGGTCAGCGGACCTTGCTTGTAAGTGCTGCCCAACTCCGCGCCGTAAACCGTGCCGGACGAGTAGTTAAAATTGTTAAGTATGACCGCGCTGCCGAACTGGCCGTCGTCGAGCAGGTTCTTAGCCAGCTTGCAGAACGTGTCCCCGGTGATCTGCCATCCCGGGATGAGTTGCCGCGAGAGGCCCATGTCGAAGTAGTTATCGCGTTCGACTTTTTGGGGATCGTCCTCCTCATTGAAAGGAGCGTCGGTGGTGAATTCGAATTCTTTAACTGTTGCCGACGGAACGTGTTGCAGCGTGGGCGGCATGAAATAACGCGCATAACCGATGTGCATCGAAGTGGCATCGTTGATCTTCCAGACCAGATTGGCGCGCGGACTGATCTGCTCCTCGTTGTCGAACGAAACATCAAAACGGTCATAACGCAGGCCGTAGTTCAAGGTCAGGTGATCGGTCAATTGCCATTCGTCCTGCAAGTAAACGCCGGCGGTCAACCCACTGTTTCCACCATTGGCGGTTATCGTGAATGGAGTGGCTGACGACTGCGGCGGGTTGCCGGGCAGCGGCGCAGGGCCGCCGAGCAGGGGTATAATTTCGGTAGTTGGGCTGGCAGTGAATTGTGAACTGGAGGGAAAGACAGCGGACGTTGTGTCGAGTCGTTCGAGGTCATAATTTGCAAGCATCCCGGCGCGGAGGGTGTGGTGATAACCCAACTCGTAGGCAGCGTCTACCTGTAGGGCGTTGGCATAATCACTGTTGTCCACCTGCGCCGCGTTGCCGGCTAAAAGAAGGCCTTGCACCGGGTCAGGATTAAAATGGATGTCCGTATATCGGGTAAGGACGGAGACCTGATAGGAGAGGGCGCCCGCGGTTTTCTGATAGGAAAGCACCATGTAATAATTCTGCTCGGTCTGGTAATTGTTGGCCGTGGACGAGTTGGCCGGAGGGCTGTTCGTCAACTGATAGATCGGTGCTACCCCCGCGGTGTCAGGAATTTGAAAGCTCGCGACGGAACTGCTCAGAAGCAAAGTCAGCCGGCTGGTTTGGTCGAATCGATGTGAGAAGTAACCAAAAACCCTTTCCTGGTCCGTCGTATCGTGCAGCGGATCGGGGCTGGCCGTCGTGTTGTCAATTCCAAGGTCGTCGTGCAAATAGGAGATGGCGACAAAGTAGTCCAGGTCGCTCGTGGTGCCGCCCAGTTGGAGGGAAGGGTTGAAGGTATCGTAACTGCCGCCGTAGAGCGAAAGCTCAGAGCCATTGAGTTGGGAACCCGACTTCGTGATGACATCAATAATTCCAGCGGTGCGTTCCCCAAACTGGGCGGGCATGGTTCCCGTAAGCAGAGTGACCGACTGGATCAGGTGGGTATCGACTTCCTGCGCAAACCCATTGAGGCTTTCCGGCAGCAAAACGCCGTTGACGCGATACTGCACGTCGCCGTGGTCGCCGCGCACGTGTATCTCCCCGAATTCGTCCTGCACAACCCCCGGGGCCTGCAAAAGCACCTGCTGAAAAGACGAGCTTTCGCCCTGGCCCATTGTCTGAATCTGGTCTGGGCCGATTGTGAAAGTGACAGCACCCAAACTAGGTGCAATTTGCTCGCGAGCTGAGTCGAGATTCTCGGTGACAGTAACGGCCCCAAGCTGGACCGGCGTCTTCGCAGTTGCCCCGGCGGACGAAGCGCTGGCTCCGCCAGAATCGCTCGGCCCCGGGGTGGTCGTCGCTGCCTGAGATGAACCAGGGGGGACCTGTGCCCTCGCGACTGGCGCCATTGTGAATACTATAAGGGCCCCGATGATTGCCGCGGAAACAGCGGCAGGAAGCGGGAATTTTCGCCGGCATGGCCGCACCGTGACGGATGGCACAACGATGCTCTTGTGATAGCCTTTTAGAGAGCCGCCCCAGTAGGGGACGACCGGGGAGATCGCTGGATGAACGGTTTGTTGAAGACTCGGCTTAATTCATTTGCTTCTAAAATGACAATATGTTGATTAGTCAAAGAGAAAATGATGTCGCGTCAACATTGACGCCCTTGCGTCGAAATTTGAGCCCTGTTACCCATTGAGCATGCCTTCAAGCACGGTCGAAAATTACCTTAAGGCGATTCTTGTCCGTTCCCCTGATGCCGACGCTGTCGTCTCCACCGGAGCCATCGCGGAGGCGCTGAGTGTGACCTCGGGAACGATCACCACTATGGTTAAATCCATGGCTGCCCAGGGCCTGCTCGAGCATCAACCCCGGGAAGGCGTTCGCCTCACCCCGGCGGGGCGCGCCCATGCGCTGGCGGTCTTGCGCAAGCACCGGCTAATCGAGACCTTTCTAGTGCAAGTTTTGAAGATGGACTGGAAGGAGGTCCACCAAGAGGCCGAGGCACTCGAGCATGCTATCTCGGAGCGGGTTTTGCTCCGCATCGATGCCATACTCGGCCATCCCGCATCGGACCCACATGGCGACCCTATACCCAGTCCAAAGCATCCCCTGTTCGTTCACGCCAAGAGCGTAACGCTGGCAACCTGCGAACCGCAAAGGGCGTTTCGCGTAGAGCGCATTCTCGACCAGAGCGCGCCCTTCCTGGACTTCATCCAGCGGACCGGCCTCAAGCCTGGGTCCCACGTGCGTGTGCGGGAGCGCAATAGCGCGAGCGGAGTCGTGCGCTGCGCATTGCGTAACAACGAAACGACGCTGGGCTTGCCTGAAGCGGCGAAGATTGAAGTAGAGGTCGTTTGATTCTCGATTAAAGAGACGGCTGTTTCGAAAGGGAGCGGTTCATGAAGAGAGCAAAGGATAGGCGCATTCGGATCGCGCCCTTGCGCAACCAGTTGTTGGACCCGGAACGAAGTCTGCAACCATCCTTGCGATAATGTGTTGCAACGTGTTGGACTCAATCAGGGTCCACCATCTCCCTATGAGAATGAAAGGCGGTTCGAGTCTGGTTCGAGTTTGCCCCGGTTTTGCCCCGATTTGCGGAGCGGCTCGCCCCGGTCAAGGTGACCCTAACCCCAGCGGCCAGTCGGTCCAGCGGCCGATTGGACGTATCACCATCGAGGACGGCGACGGCTCAAGCGCGCAGGGGCTTCTGCGGTCAAGGAACCAGAAAGCTCGCTCTGGATAGCAGTCGCTTGCTCCACCAAAGTCTTAGGCACGTCCAGCCGCTCAGCATATTCACCCCAGCGGGCGACGATCGCCGCCACCTCGCCGTCGATCTCCTCAAATTCCGCAGGAGTTACGCCAACTTCTGCTGCTGTATCGGCTAGCGCCTGTCGGCGAGGTGAAGGGCCAAACGTGTTCGGAAAAAGGCCCCGCAAGTCGCGGTCCCGAGAGTAGCTCGGCGTCAGATCGTACGCTGGCGACAACTTCCAACGATCGGTTTCGGCGTCGAAGAGAAAACTGTGATTCTTACCGTGATCGTCGGCGTTGCCACTTCGAACGTTGAAGCACATTCGCCGGACCGCTTCGAGGACTTGAGCGCGATCGCTTGTGAGGTCTCGCGTGGCGACCAAGAGATCTATGTAAGTGAGGTTGTGGCGGTGCAACGCGCCCGCGAGCGTGAGAAGATGCAACCGCCTGTTGCGAGCTGCGAGGTCAAAGCGATCGACAAACAGATGATGGCGCGGACGGGTCGAAGCAGTGTCCGACATCACGTGGGCTCGCACTGTCCTGATGCCAGCCGCGCGCGCCATGCGGAGGTAGGCGGCCTCGACCCGTCCGTCGCTCGAGGGACGAAGCGGATCGTCCTCAACGTCAAGTTTGAGGATCCCAAGCTTCATGCCGGGGATGCGAGTTGCCGCGACATTGCCCCCCGTGACCAGAGTGCCGTCCCGGAGGAGTCCTACGGTGGCTTTCGGGTATGCGCCACCCGCGGTACCCGCCTGACGGAGGTGGCGAAACGCCTCAGGCGCGCTTTCGCTCATAACCGCCTGCGCTTCGCGCGCCAGTAGAAGGGGCGTCACCCGTTCCCAAGCGGACGAGCTGTGTGGTTCCTCCAATGCCGGGGCGAAAGATAGGGCACCGAGGCCACGGCGGCCTACCCATCCAAGCATTCGCAATGGCGTCGGGGTCACGTGGAGTTCCCTGAAGTCGCGCTCCATGAGCCGACGCCCCCATTGGTCTGGCAGGCAGTCGCTCAAGAAACCTGGGAGCTGGTCGAAGCCATCCGACCGTTGGCGAAAAATGACCGGCGTAAACGGGACACTAAGCGGCGACAAGCTGTAGCCTTGGGCCAGCCATTCTTCGGCGTAGCCGAAGTAAGTGGGGCCCGGCGAGACCACTTTCCCTACCAGGCGGCCGTCCGACCATTGGACCCTCAAAGCAGGGGCGGAGTTGGCCACAGTCATTTCCGCCCAAGGGGTTTCTTGGCCCGGGCGCGCTGCCGTACCGGCCGGTTCACATCGCGGAGGGTGCGCTCTTCCTCGACTTCGGGGATAAGCAGGCTAAGGCGATCGGCAAATCCCAGAATGCCGAGAATGCGCAGGAGATTCGCAAGGGTGATGTTGCCGTAGCCAGTTTCGAAGTTTTGGTAGCTTTGGACCGAAATTCCGGCACGTCGCGCCAACTCAGTCTGTGTCCAGTTCCTCCGCAGGCGCTGAGCACGAAGGCGGACAAGGAGATCATGCACGACCTTGCGCTCGCTAGCACGGGAGGATAGATAGTCATTTTTGGCTTCTTGCATTTATTCCCATTTTAATAGGAGTTAAACCGCCTTTGGCGAGCTTAATCCTTAATAAAATAGGTGCAACGATGGCATGTATCCCGTCGAGGGCGAGAGATCATGCTCGCGGTTTAACGGTGCGGAATAGTCTCAAGGCACCAAAAATGCTGATCCTTCTCTTGGACTGCGGATTCAAATGAGACGCTGTCGGGGTTTGCCGAGTGAAGGGCGCCGCTCAGCTTCTCGTAGATTTCTGGCAAGCTCGGGAATCGCTCCTTAATGCTTGTCTCCAGACACTGATTGCAGGCTGCACCGAGTACGCTTCCCGACGGCCCTTGATGTCGCCAAAACCGCCTAGAAGGGTTACTTTACCTGACATGAGTCAATATGTGACGTAACTCGTTCTTTCACGTATTATAACAGCCTCATTGGTTCATCCATTGTAAAGAATGCGGATGTAAAGATTCAGCAGCTATTTCTGCTTTGGTAGAAACTGAATATCGAAGATGGCCGCAACGGTGAACAGAATGACGAGCAACCCTGCGCATACAGCAAAGATCTTCATGTATTTCTGCCAGGCATCGCCGTCTGAGGTGAGCCGTGCGACAAAAGCGGCCGCACCACTTCCCAACGCGGCGAATCCTATCAGGACATCGATGGTGAAGAATAGCGTTTTCATTGGGCTCGGGACGCAATCAATTCAAGATTCCCACGTGCTGGGCAGCGGCCGTGACAATTGGGGCCAACAAACATGCAAGCCGCTTAGACTCCGTCATTGTTCAAGAATACCCCACAGTGCCCACAGTACCGGATCTTGAACATTCTGTTCATCCCGGAGCCCGGCATAAAGTCTTTGCCACACGAATCGCAGTGCATTGTCCGGTCTATCTTTGGAATCACTGTACTCGCTCGGTGGAGGCCGTCGGCACCGCATTCCGGGCAGTGTCTTTCCAATACCTCAAACCTGTGAGAGCACGAAGGGCATTTGAGTCTCCCCTTCGTCGCGACGCTCCATAGTGTGATCCCTGCGCCGACGACGCAAAACGGGATGATCACCGCGATAATGTAAACTCGCGACGAGTGACCGAAGGATACCGGCACCCAGGCCAAGATACTTACGGTAACGAAGAGAAAGATGTAAAAGCTGCGGTTTTGTTCGCGCTTAGCAATAGACGAAAACTGGGCGCTAAAATCCCGCGAATCGGGAATCTCCGAATCAAATTTTGAGTCGAATGCCGTCATGTTTGGGATTCCATCTTGATGAAGTGGCATTGGGCGGCCATGGCACTTTCGTAATCGAGACCTGCTGACGCTTCTAATAGCCTGATGCGCTCGGCCCGGTCACGCGATCGAGGAGAGAGATCAGTTGCAGGCGATCTCACCATTTCGCGTGATTGGTGGCATGTTCCAGCAGATAGTCGAGGCCCTAGATTTATCCTCAAACGTCATAGCACGTGTTGCCACCTACGTTGCCAAAACGCACCTATCGTACATTCCAAAAAATCGCTTCTATTTGGTTTGTAATTACTTATGAAAATGGTGGACCCTACTGGGGTCTACCGTATCCCTATGAAAATGAAAGGCGGTTCGAGTCTGGTTCGAGTTTGCCCCGGGTTTGCCCCGATATGCAGGGCGGATCGCCCCGACGAACATTACTCAATGCCCTTGATCGAGGAGTGCTATTTCTCCCGTCGTCCTTGCAGGTGTTGAGTATCGACATTGCCATTCGGAATTGTCGTCTTAACAGATCTCCTTGGCTGCGAACGCAAGAATCTGCCGACAGATAGCACAGCATGTTCCGCATGGTCGGGTCCGTAGATTGAAACGCGGGGGCCGCCCGAGCCAAATCATAGCTTTTCGTCCGCCTCCTGGATTCCGCGCAGCAGGTCGTGCAGCGTGAGCACGCCGAGCAGTTCGCCGGTCGCGGCCTCGCCAAGGCAGAGGAAGTTCTCGGGCGAATCGAGCAACGCCTGCTCGGCCTCGCGCACCGTTGCTTTGGGTGAAATCCATCGCGCCGGCGAAAGTATCAGAGGGGCCCCACTTTGCGCCGCCGCTTCTAGGTGTCGTCGGGTAGCGACGCCGACCACGCGTCCGTCCCGTTTGACGGGGAAACACTGATAAGGCCGCTCCGTCAACAAGGCTCGCAGCGTCGCGGGCTCGGTTGTCTCGACGGCAACCGGCCTGAAACTTGCCACCAAAGCGACGGGGGTCTGCCGCCAACGCCGTAGATCACGCGGCGGCACAAGGTTTTCCAGATGCACCCCGTCTTGCTCCAGCACGGCCTCGTAAAAATTGTGCTTCGCCAGCGAGCGAGCGACGGCCTGACTGATCAGCGTGGCAAGCATCAGTCCCGGCACGACCGAGAAGTTATGAGTCATCTCAAACAGGATGAGAATCGAAGTAAGCGGCGCTCTCACCAGGGCGCCGAGCGAAGCGCACATCCCAACAAGCATCAGCAGTATTTGGTCGCCCCCTGTGATGGGCATCCAAGGAGCGGCCAAACCGGATACCGTGGCCCCTACCATTGCACCGAGGAATAGGCTTGGTGCGAAAATGCCTCCCAGTCCACCTGTGCCGTAGGCCAGGACGGTGGCAAAGAATTTGGCCCCGAGGAGAGCCAGCGCTAGTAACCACGGAAAATTGCCGCGCAGTACCTGGGAGAGGTCCTGGTAGCCTAGACCGAAAACACCCAACCGGCCCGACCACAGCCACACCGCGACGCCAAACACCCACACGCCCACTCCGCCGATGGCCGGCCTTAGCCAAAGCGGCACCCGCGTCCAACCGCGGCACTGCTGTCTCAAACGGAGGGTGAGCAACTGGAACGCCATTCCAACCAGCGCGGCCAGCGCCGCGACGACCGGGGCAACGAGATATGCCGACCAACGCGCGTCCTCGGAGATTGTGAGCGCAAACGCCGGCTGTGGTCCGTTAAAGGCATGCACCGCAAAAGCGCCCATAATTCCGGCCAGCACCACTCCGCTCAAAACGCGACTGTTCATGTCGCCAATAATCTCCTCGAGCACGAACGTGATGGCTCCCAAGGGAGTGTTGAAAGCCGCCGCCAACCCCGCGGCGGCACCCGCGGCACAGGCTTCTCGCCGTTGCTGCTTGGGAAGGCCCAGCAGGCCGCTCAGCCCCGAACTCAATCCGCCACCTAGTTGTACACTGGGCCCCTCTCGCCCCAAGCTCACACCCCCACCAATGCTGATTACGCCACCCACCAGCTTCGTCGCCGCAACCCGCCAAGGTACATAGCCAAAATCCTTCCAGAACGCGGTCTTCAACTGCGGAATTCCGCTGCCCGCCGCTTCCGGGCACACCTTGGCGATGAGCCAGCCGCTGATCAGGCTAGCCGTCACGATCGTCGCAAAGCTCCCGATCAGAAACACCCTGGTCCCGCTCAGCGCATACGCGCCGAAGGTGCCATTGAATACACGGTCGGTCAGAGATTGAAACAGAACAGCCCCCAGCCCGGCGGCGAGGCCGAGCAAGCAGTCCCGCGCGATTTGTGCCGCCGCAGGAGGGTGATCCTTGGACCAGGTCCATGACCAGCGGCGCCTAAACAAATCGAGCAGGGATTTCATCGGCAAAAGAGCGCCGCCCACGATGGTGTGCTGCTCACCTCATGCCGAAGAGCGGTACTATTCTTGCAGCGTAGGGGTGCGATGAACACGACGCGGGACATCGCGATTCAGAAGGCCCGCAAGTACGCACAGAAAAGGACTAATGGACGCGGTGCAGCCGGGAGAACGATGCCCCACCGGGCATGGGAGATCCAACGCATCGCCGTCAACCGAAACAATTTTCCCCTAGATAGCAACTTCGTTGCCGGTCTTTGGGCACTAGCGGTGCCAAGTGATCACCCGACGGGCTTGGATAATCGCCAAGGTTTGGGCCAAGGTGGAGAACCTGTTCGGGCGTAGGCAGATTGGCGCGCTTCAAGCTATGTTTAGCAGCGCCGACAGCAGGGCCCTTACAGCATGCGTCCTCGCAGCCGACAGCCGACGACCCATCAACGCCACCGCGTATATCCCACCTAACCTTTACCGGCCCATGGATAGCACATAGGGTCACTCTATCATGTCCGAACAAATTCCATCAAATTGGAAGAGGCCTCAAGAGCTTGCCCCTGTCTGGAGAGCCCTGATCGAGGTCTGTTTCATTATCTTCCTTTACTACTCAAATCTTTTGATGGGGGAATTTGAAGGTTCGGGACAAGGACGAACCCGGGGTCTGTTATGGGCGGCGCAGGAAATTTTCACGGAATTCAATTTCACTATTGCCATCGCTACGGCACTCATCGGTTACCTGGTCTTTGAATTCCTCAGAAAAAGATTTTGAAAATCGTCGTGATCGTCTCTGGTAGCGGTTTTTAGTTACACGCTGTCACGACTAAGCTGGGGGGCACATTGGCACTCATTGGGAACGGCGGGACGTTGTTGTTCCCTGTGATTTACAAGTGGATAACATCTACCGCGTCCGCAACTGGCTTCGCACCTATCTTCCTTGGATTGTTAATAGTCTTCCCAAGGCAATTGTCGCCCGCGCTGGCACTCAAGAAGCACAATTCCTCCGCCAGCTACGCTTATCGTGTCGGTTCAATTGCGGGACGAATTCTTCCGAATCTCTTCCTCCGCCTTCGCCCAGTCCTGAGCCGCGTGGCCATCGTGCCGGCCCGCCTGCTCATACAGCTCATAGGCACGCTTGGCGATCTGCGGCTTCAAATCGGAGGATTTCTTGGGCTTGGCGGGGTCGAAAATCCAGTACGCGAGCAGTTTCACGCGGTCATTCACGAGGAAACATGCGAGCGCATAGCCCCAAACGAACAGCGTCCAACCCCAGCCGAGGGGTGTCATAAACAGTCCATAAACTGCGATCAATGTCGCCACGATCTGCGTGCCGAGCACGGCCGCCCACAGGACTCGCGCGGGGCGGATGGACCAGAACGGGCCGCGCGTGCGCGTCAGAAAAATCGTCAAATGTCCCGCCACGGACAACTTCAAATACATCAACGTCTGAATATGAGCACGATCGAGGTGGAAAACGCGCTCACCGAGATAAAACAACCCGAACGCGGAGACGACCCCGATGACGCCGAGCACCGTGGAGATGCCCAGCACCATGCGCATGTTCCAGGCCTCGGGCTGATCCTTGTAATGAACGTTGTCATAGGCAATGGACAGGATGGCGCCGTCGTTGAGCAATGCCAGCATCACGATCATCACGGCCGTCAACGGGTAAAAGTTGAAGATCAGGATCGCCAACGTCATGAAGAGGAGGACGCGGATCGTCTCCGCAATGCGATAGATCGCGTAGCTGTTCATCCGCTGGAAGATTCTCCGGCTCTCCTTGATCGCATCGATGATCACGGCGAGGCCGGGCGTCATCAGCACGATGGCCGCCGCCGCGCGCGCAGCGTCCGTCGCGCCCGAAACGGCGATGCCGCAGTCGGCCTTCTTAAGCGCGGGGGCGTCATTCACCCCGTCGCCTGTCATACCGACAATGTGGCCGCGCTTTTGCAGGACATCGACGATGTGAAACTTGTGTTCGGGGAAGACCTGCGCGAAGCCGTCGGCCTGCTCGATGGACTCCGTCACCTCGGCAGTCTCCTGCTTTTTCGCGTCACCTAGGTTGGCGGCATCGAGGATATTCGTGCCCATTTCCAACTTCTTGGCGGTTTCCTTGGCAATAGCCAGGGCATCGCCCGTCACCATCTTAACCTTTACGCCCATTGCCAGCGCGGTCGCGATTGTGACCTTGGCGTCATCTCGCGGCGGATCGAACAGCGGCAACACGCCCAGAAATTGCCATTGCCCGTCACCCTCGGCCCGCGCCACGCCCAGCGAACGGAAGCCGCGCGCCGCGAATTCGTTGACCGCGTGCTCAACCGCGACTTTCACCTGCGCCGAATTGGCTGATAGCGCCATGATCACCTGTGGCGCACCTTTCGTCACCTTGAAGATCTTTCCGTCTTTGGATTTGACGGTGGCCTCCGTGCGTTTGTGTACCGGGTCGAACGGCTGGAAATGAATCACTTCGTATTGCTGTAACTCGTCCTTGTTTTTCAGGCCGCCGATAACGGCCAGATCAATCGTGTCGTTATTATCCGCGCGCGACGCCAGTGAGCCATCAAGGATGACCTGGGCGACTGGGGTATTGTTCGCGCTGAACGGATCGCCCAGCATCAGCTTGTTCTGGGTCAAGGTACCTGTCTTATCGGCGCACAGTACGTCCACGCCGGCCAACTCCTCGATGGCCACCAACCGGCTCACGATCGCCTGTTTCTTCGCCAGCAGACGCGCGCCGACCGCCATCGCCACTGACAACACCGTCGGCATAGCCACTGGAATCGCGGCCACGGTCAACACCAAGGCAAATTGCAGCGTAGTAAGGAGCGGGTCGCCACGGTAGATTGCGAAACCAATGATCACCGCCACCAGAGCGACCGCTAGAATGATCAGGTAATTGCCGATCTTTAAGACCGCCTTTTGAAAATGGCTGACTGTGTGCGCCTCCTTCACCAATTGCGCCGTCTTCCCAAAATAGGTTTTCTCGCCGGTGGCATAGACCATTGCACCGATTTCGCCCTGGCGGATGATCGAACCGGAAAACACCGCGTCGCCCGATTTACGCTCCGCAGGCAACGATTCTCCCGTCAGCGCGGATTGATCCACCTCCACCGGGTCACCGTCCAGTAGTCGCGCATCCGCCGGCACAATGTCGCCCAGGCACATGCGGATGACATCGCCCGGCACCAGCTCGCGAGCCGCTGGCGTGATCCATTTCCCATCCCGTTTCACCCGGGCCTTGATCGCCAGCTTGGCTTTGAGGGCGGCGATGGCATTGCCCGCCTCGCGTTCTTCCCAGAATCCGACCGCGGCGTTGGCTACCAGTAAAAGGAGAATGATAGAAAAATCCGGCCAGTGCCGAACCACTCCCGAGAGAATCACTGCCACCTCAATCATCCACGGGATCGGGCCCCAAAAATAACTGAGAAATTTCAAGAACGGATTGGCCTTCTTTTCCTCAATCTCGTTGGGCCCATATTGGACGAGACGTTTCTGTGCCTCCACTTGACTGAGACCTTCCGGCGACGACCCCAATTTTTTCTCCACCTCCGGCAGAGGCAGGGATTTCAGATCGTCCTTCGCATCGGGCTTCGGTCCCGGCTTCGATTCGGACGCCTTGGACTTCAATTCTTCGGGTGTGCCGGCCTTAATTTCGGAACCCTCGGGCTGGTCGGCGTTGCGTTTCATAATCGGTTTTCCTTTTGTCTTTGCCGTGACGCAGATTCTTGATGAATCGCCACCGACGATGCCAGCCACGGCGGCGTCGCGTCAAGGTACGGGCAAGCCCCTCGAACCCAATAACCGGGCTGGGTGCTCCGCGCGGAGCCTAGTCCTGGGCAAGCCGGAGGACCGGACGTGCCTCCGCGAGTCCCTGGGTCGCGAACCCCAATCGGGCTGTCTGCCGATTCCAGTAATGGCCCCGTTCATTTGCCCCCAAAAAAAGCCTCCTCCGCGAATCTGTCCTGCGGCACCTCTTGTCAGATTCGGACCACCGTACTGTATTCGGCTTAAAAAAAGCGGCGTCCTGCGCACGGCGCCTCCCGTTAATTCGGATTTCTCTCAGAATGCCTGTAGGGCGAATTCCTTTGAATCTCCCGTGCGAGCTGCTGACGGACTCAATCAAGGTCCAATATCTTTGCCAGGAAAGATTTGCAACCCATTGTATATAAATGAGTTGGTGGACCCTACTGGGCTCGAACCAGCGACCTTTTCCATGTCAAGGAAACGCTCTAACCAACTGAGCTAAGGGTCCGCAACAAAGGGTTGGAAATTAAGCGGGATTGACACCGTTTACGGCAAGGAAAATTCCGCGTGTGCTGCGGCCACGTCACGGCCGATCTGCGACCGCAGCTCATCTATCCCGCCGAACTTTCTCTCCGGGCGGAGAAAGCGGATCCACTCCACGGCGATCGGATCCCCCGCGCCGTAGGGACATGCGACAAGCAAGTGGATCTCCAGGCGCGGCTCAACCGATTGCTCCACCGTCGGGCGCAATCCATAGTTGGCGACGCCCGGAAGCCATCCGTAGGACTTGGCGCCGCTGACCCGGACTGCGTAGACGCCGAAGAGGGGCCTGAGGTCCGGCGACCAGCCGAGGTTCAGCGTGGGGAATCCGATGGTCTTCCCAAGGTGTTTGCCGTGCACGACCGTTCCCTCCGCCGTGTAGACGTAGCCGAGCAGCGCCGCCGCGCCCCTCATGTCGCCATTCTGGATGCGCTCCCTAATCCTCGTGCTGCTGATGGGCTCGCCGTCGAGATTCACGCGCGGCGCGCTGAACACGCTGATCCCGTGCCAGCGGCCCTGCTGGATCAGCATCGCGACGTCGCCCCTGCGCCCCTGCCCGAAGCGGAAATTGTCGCCGACGTAGATCCCGGCGAGGCCCGGGAGGTGGCGCTTGATCAGGGGTACGAAATCCTCGGCCGTGACCGCCGCAAATTCCCGCGTGAAGGGCTGCACCACGACCGCGTCCACACCCATCGTGCCGAACTTGGCCACCTTGGCGGGAAGGTCGAGGATCATCCGGGTCGGACTGTCCGGCTTGAAAAGGACGCTGGGATGCGGCGAGAATGTCAGCACGACCGGCACTCCCCCGCTGTGCCGGGCCGACAGGACCGCACTTTCGATCACGGCCCGGTGGCCGAGGTGGACGCCGTCGAACATCCCGATGGCGAGGTGGAGCGGGTGCAGAGGCAGGGCCACCCGATCGAGTCCGTCGAATTGCGCGGGATGGCTCACAGAGCGACGCTTGGCACGGCCCGATGCACGGGGATGAGCCTCTGCTTGATCTCGCCTAGCGAGAGCTCCTCGATCTGCTCGAGAGTCATGGCCTCTGAGACGTTGAACCGGTCGGTTGCTGTCCTGCGCAAGGCGCTGAGGTGGGCGCCGCACCCGAGCTTCGCCCCGAGGTCGTGCGCAAGCGTCCGCACATAGGTCCCCTTGCTGCAGCGCAGCCGGAAGTCGATGTGCGGCGAGGCAAAGCGGAGGAGTTCCCACGCCATGACGCGGATGAACCGCGGCTCGCGCTCGATCTCCTCCCCCTTTCTGGCCTTCTTGTAAAGCGCCACCCCGCCGATCTTTATGGCGGAGAACATCGGCGGGATCTGATACTGGTCCCCGAGGAAACCCTGCATCGGCGCCCGGACATCGGCTTCCGCCAGGGCTGGCACGGGCCTGGTCTCCATGACCTGCCCGTCGGCATCCTGGGAATCCGTCGTCTTGCCGAGCTCGATCGTGCCCTCGTATTCCTTGTCGAGGCTGATCAGATACTGCGAAACCCTCGTCGCCCTGCCGACGAGCATGATCAGCAGGCCGGTCGCCATCGGGTCGAGCGTTCCCGCGTGGCCGATCTTCCTCATCCGAAGCTTTCCGCGGAGACGCGCGACCACGTCGTGCGAGGTGTGGTCGCGGGGCTTGTCGATGAGCAATATGCCATCGAGCTCCTCTTCCTTTTGCCGGACTTGCATGGCTCGCTAGACCGGCCGCTTGGCAAGCTCGGCGTCCATCGCCCGCAGGCTCTCCCCCAGGGCGCCCAGGAGGAGGGTGCGAAATTCTCCGCCGGGCTTCTTCAGGCTGAGGCCGGCGGCGCACGCGTGGCCGCCGCCGCCGAACTGGCCGGCGACAAGGTCCAGGCGGCAGAGGGGATCCTTGGCGCGCAGGCTCGCCTTGACGCCGCCATCCCGCCTTTCCTCGATCAGGACGCCGATGTCGACTCCGTCGACGCACCTCGCGAAATCGACGAGGCCCTCCGTGTCCTCGGCCGTGGTCCCCGTCGCCTCGAAAACCCCGGGGGGCAGCGTTCCGATGCACACGCGCCCGCCGAATTCCATCTCAAGCGAGGCGAGGAAGGCCCGGAGGAGGCGCAGCCTTCCTGAGGACTCGCGTTCATAGAGCTCGTAACCCGCCTCCGAAGGCGACGCGCCGCGGGCGACGAGCTCGCCGGCGAGGACGAAGGTGCGCTGGGAGGTCGAACTGAACCGGAATTGCCCCGTGTCGGTCATGATGCCCGCGAAGAGCGCTGCCGCCGTGCCCGCGTCGATGGGGAGCCCGGCGTCGATGAAGAGCCCCGCAAGCACCTCGCACGTGGCCGCCGAGGTGTCGTCCACGATGTTGATCGCGGCGAACTCGCCATTCGACAGGTGGTGGTCAATGTTGCCCGTCGGCGCGGGGAAGCGCGCCCGCAGGCGCTCCCCCGCCCGCGCGTGGTCGGCGCAATCGACGAAGACCGCGACCGCGTCCGCGGGCATCAGGAGGGCATCGTCGGTGCCCTTGAAGTCCATTCCGCGGGCTATGTATGCGAGCCGGCGCGGGACCGGGTCGGTATTCACGCACACCGCCTTCGATCCCCCCGCGGCCAGAACCCGCGCGAGCGCCACCTGCGAGCCGATACAGTCGCCGTCGGGCCGCGAATGCCCGATCACCGCGACCGTCCGGCCGGAGCCACCCGCCAGCAGCTCGCTGAAGGCCTTGGAGAACTTAGGATAGAATCTTCCCATGGCTCGGGTCGTCGGAGGGTCCGCCCAGACGCTCGATCTCGTCAAGCGCCTGGAGAACCCGTGCCACTTGGGCGCTGGACTTGTCGAGTACGTACGTGAAATGAGGAATGAACTTGAGCACGATGCGCCGAGCCAACTCCCTGCGGATCTCCGGGGCCAGGCGCTGCAGCCAGCGGAACCGTTCATTGACCGTTTCCGGGTCTCCCACGACCGCCACGAAGATCCTCCCCTCGCGGAGGTCGGGCGCCACCCTGACCTCCGTGATCGTCATCGCGACCGCCTCGGCCGCATGGCGGCGGCGCAGGATGTCGCTGACCTCGCGCTGGACGAGCTCGTTGATTCTGACGATGCGGTTGGACACGTACGTGGGCCGGGTGGAGGACCCATCAGAGGGACGCCCGGACCTTCTGGGTGTCGTAGCACTCGATGACGTCGCCCACCTGGTACCCATTGAAGTCGTCCAGCTTGACGCCGCACTCCAGGCCGGCGCGAACCTCGTTCGCGTCGTCCTTGAACCGCTTCAGCGTCGCCACCTTGCCCTCGTGCACGACCTCGCGGGCCCGGCGCAGGCGAGCCGCCGCACCGCGGTTCACCTTGCCCTCGGTGACGAGGCATCCGGCCACAAAGCCCTTGGCCAGCGGGAACGTTGCGCGCACCTCGGCGGCACCGAGCTTGATCTCCTTGATGTCGGGATCGAGCAGGTCCGCCATCATCTCGCGCACCTTGTCTCCCAGCTCGTAGATGATCTCATAGGTCTCGATGCGCACGCTATTGTGCTTGGCGAGGGGCGTGACGCCGTTCTCCAGCTTCGTGCTGAATCCCAGGATGACGGCGCCGGCGGCGGCGGCCATGATCACGTCGTTCTTCGTCACGAGGCCGACGTCGGCCGAGACGATCTCGAGCGACACCTTGGTGCTCTTGATTCCCTCGAGGATCTGCCTCACGGCCTCCGCTGAGCCGAACACGTCGGCCTTGATGATGACCTTGAGGACCTTCTGCTGGGTCGCGGCGATATTGGCAAAAAGCTGCTCCACCGAGACGTCCTTGGGCACCGAGGCCAAGGTCGTGACCTCCTTCTTCAGGCGGTGCGCCTCCTCCTCCGCGAGGTTCTCGGCATCCCGCGCATTCTTTGCCCCCCGGAAAGTGGCTCCGCTGTCGGGCGTGCCCGACCAGCCGATCACCCGGACGGGCGTCGACGGGGGCGCCTCCTTGACGGGGTGGCCCTGGAAGTCGAACATGGCGCGCACCTTGGCCCAGTGGGGGCCGCAGACGATGGCGTCGCCGGTGTGAAGGGTGCCCTTTTGGACGATCACCGTGGAAAGCGGACCGCGGCCCACGTCCACCTGGGACTCGATGACGACTCCCGACACCTCGGCCTTGGGGTTCGCCTTGAGCTCCAAGACATCGGCCTGGAGGACGATCATCTCGAGCAGGTCATTCAGGCCCGTCCCCTTCACGGCCGACACCGGCACCGTGATCGTTTCCCCTCCCCAGTCCTCCGGCGCTATGCCCCGCTGCTGCATCTGCGCCTTCACCTGGTCGAGGTTCGCGCCCTTCACGTCCATCTTGTTGACGGCGACGATCACCACGACCTTGGCGTTGCGCGCGTGCTCCAGGGCCTCGTCCGTCTGGGGCATGAATCCGTCGTCGGCCGCGATGACGAGGACCGCGATGTCGGTGACGGACGCGCCGCGGGCCCGCATCTTGTTGAAGGCCGCGTGGCCAGGTGTGTCCAGAAAGGTGATCCTCCTGCCGTTATGGTCGACCTGGTAGGCCCCGATGTGCTGGGTGATGCCGCCGGCCTCACCCGCGGCGACGTTGGCCTTGCGGATCGCGTCGAGGAGCGAGGTCTTGCCGTGGTCCACGTGGCCCAGGATGACGACGACCGGCGGCCTCGCCACCATGTCCTTCGACTCATCCTCGGCCGGCTTGGCCTTGTCCTTGTCCTTCGCCTGCTGCTGCACCGACGCGTCGCCCCGGTGCTTTATGTCCAGGGTAAACCCGTATTTCTCGGCGACCTTCTGGGCCACGGCCTCCTCGATCGTCGAGTTCATCGATGCGAATCCCACGATCTGGTTGAGCTCCGAGATGAGCTTGAACGGCTTCAGGCTCAGCGCGGCGGCGAAGTCCCGCACGATGACCGGCGGCTTCAGGTGGATGATCTTGACGTCGCCATGCACCGTCACGAGCGGCGCGGACGACGCGGAGGGGGCCAGCTGCGGCAACGGCCGCGGGAAGGAAGCAGCCCTTGCCGGAAGCGGCGGGGGGGCCGCGGACGGCTTCGGCCCCTCGACATGGGGCGGGGCGGACGGGGCGGAGACTGCGCGGGGCGGGGGAGCGGCCGGCGCAGGCCTCGGCGCCGCAGCAGGGGCGGCCACCGGCGGCGGCGGCGCGGAGCGCGGGGGCGACACCGGGCGCGGAGGAGGGGGAGAGGGCGCCTTGGCGACGGGCGCTGTGGGGCGGACGGCGGCCGCGGTCTTGGCGACCGTCTCCCGCTCGCGGGCCACGTCCTGCGCCGTCTTGACGAAAATGCCGGCGGGCATCCGCGGCTTCGAGGGCTCGGCAGCCGGTGCGGGCGCAGGGGCGGGGGCAGGCGCCGGCGCTTTGGCCGCGAATTCCTTCTCTATTTCCTCGACGTAGATCTTGCTGACCGTGCTGGACACCGACTTCGTGCCGGCGGCGATGTACCCGCGCTCCTTGAGAAGGGCCAGCATGTCCCGGCCCTCCATATTGTGCTTCTTCGCGAGTTCGTGGATGCGGATGCTCATTCGGAGGGCGTCGTTCGTGGTCAGGTAGTGACGCGCATGATGACGTTTTGGGCCTCCTCGGCCGTGAATCCCGCGCTCACGAGGTCCTCAGCGACAACGCCCTCGAAGGCCGCGGGGGAATTGATGCCCATGTCGACCAGTCGCCCCGCGATCAAGGGATCGAGGCTCAGGGCCTTTACGAGCGAGGCCACCGCATCGCCGCGCGGATCGCTGCCCTCCGCCTTGAATTCCTCGATGTCGATCCGCCAGCCGATGAGGCGCGACGTGAGCCGCGCATTCTGGCCCTTGCGGCCGATCGCGATCGCCAGGTCGTCCGTCGCGACCCTGAGGAGGATGCGGCGGTTTCGCTCGTCGAGCACGATCTCGCGCGGCACCGCGGGCTTGAGGGCCTCGATGACCATCTCGCGCGGATCGGCATAGAACTTGATGATGTCGATCTTCTCGCCGCCCAGCTCGCGAACGATCGTCTTCACGCGGGCGCCGCGGGCACCGACGCATGCGCCGACGGGATCGACCTTGGGGTCCCTGGAGGACACGGCTATCTTTGTGCGGTAGCTGGGCTCGCGGGCGAACGCCTCGATCTTGACGGTTCCGTCGGCGATCTCGGTGACCTCGAGTTCAAAGAGCCTTCTCACAAACTTCGGACTCGCGCGTGTGAGGATGATCTCGGGGCCGCGGGGCGTGTTCTCGATCTCGAGAAGCAGGCAACGGATGCGGTCGCCGGGCTGGTACTCCTCGCCGGGAACCTGCTCCTTCGCGGGCATGACCGCCTCGGCCTTGCCGATGTCGATGTAGATGTCGTTGCGCTCCCTGCGGCGGACCGTCCCCGTCACGATGTTTCCGACCTGGTCCTTGAAGTCGTCATAGATGCGGTCCTTCTCGAACTGCCTGAGCCGCTGCATCACGGCCTGCCGGGCCGTCTGCGCCGCGATGCGGCCCAAGGTGGACGGCTCGATCTCCTTTTCGACGAACTCGCCGATGAGGGCGCCGGCCTTGACGGCCTGCGCCTTCTCGACGTGGATCTCCGTCTTCGGGTTGCTGACCGAATCAACCACCTTCATCAGCGCCCACGCGTGGAGCTGTCCGTTCTTGGGATTGATGTCGATCTTCAGCTCCTGGCCTGAGTTAACCCCTTTTTGGGCAGCGGTCTTGAGCGCATTCGCAATCGTCGCGATCATGTCCGCGCGCGGAATGCCCTTCTCCTTTTCCATGTACTCAAGTACGGAAAGAATCTCGCTGCTCATAGGTTGGAATCGTGGGAAAAAAAAAGTGGGCCGCAGGGCCCACTTTCATCTAAAAGTGAGTGTGATAAGGAGCTGTTAGTATAGCGCGCGCGCCAAAAAAATGTCAAGCCCCCCTCCCCTACGGGTAGTGTCCTAATTTGAACGATGCCTTGCGAAGGGTGATAGGTGGGAGTGAGTTAGTTGCCCTTTCAATCGGTCACAGGCTATACGCCAGCGGATGCTTGGGCTCGTAAAGCATGATGTCGTCCGCGCCAGGTACGGCCATCATGACCACGAGTCCGTACCCGTGATCCTGAACTTCGCCGCGGAACTCCGCTCCTTTGCCCTTCAGTTCAGCGACCGTGTGTGAGATGTCGTCGCACATCAGGGAGATCAGATGGTGCCGCGGCGATTCGTACGTCTTGCCATCGTAGACGCTGTGGGTCGGGTGCACGCCCATCTCGCTCCGCCCGGTCTTGAAGATCAGCCAACCCGCGCCTCCACCCAGCGCATCCTCGACGTAGGGCCAGCCGAGGACGTCGCGAAGGAATGCGCGCGTAGCGGGGGCATCGTCGGAATAAATCAGGGTGTGGATGCTGGTGATCATCAGACTGAACTCCTGAAATTGCCTAAGATTATGCGATTTCAGGCTATTGCCAATCACGAAGCCGTTCAGCGCGCCGGGGTTCGAGATTAGGACACTACCCTCCTACGGGGCCTGGGATGAGTCGGCGGGTGCCGCGGCGGCTGCATGCCGCGACCCGGCCCGCCGAGTGGGCGTGTGGGATGCCGCGCGGCAGCCGATGCAAGCGGGTGCGGGGAAAGCACCGGGCCGCCAAGTGATGGGGCCGCATTGTGAGCCATCCCGGCTGAGGAAACCGCGAGCCGCGGCCAGCTCCGAATCCATGCCCCTGTCCCCAAACTTTGAACTAGACCCCTTTAGTGTAGACCCGGAAGCGCCAGGCCCCCGGCGAAGATTGGCGGAGGAGGAGGGATTCGAACCCCCGGTGAGCTTGCGCCCACGTCTGATTTCAAGTCAGGTGCCTTAAACCAGCTCAGCCACTCCTCCGAAATGGTGCCCTAACGCTGTGTCACGCGCCGTGAACGTCAATCGCTTAGGCGGTGGACGGCAACGTCAATGCCTAGAAGTTGGAGGCGGCAAAAAGGAGGGGGGTTCGCCGGCTCGATTTGGACGTATGCCAAATTGGCTCTGCCGTTTCTTCCCATCCGAATCGACGTTCGATGGGGAGTCGTCTTGTTGGTCGCGATACTCTTTATCTCTCGTTTTCACTACATCGGCTAGACACGCTGCTCGCAAGATGAAGGCTCCCGCGATGTCGGCATCCCGCATTCCTGAATTGGATGGAGTACGAGGGTTCGCCATCCTCTCGGTGCTCTATTGGCACTATTTTGCGTGTCAAAAGCACACGGGCTTACCCAACATCGTCCAGATTTTGGAACGTGCGGGCATGTTAAGCTGGGCCGGGGTCGATCTTTTTTTTGTCCTTTCTGGGTTTCTCATCGGAGGCATCTTGGTGGAGAATCGTGACGCCCCCAACCTTCTGCGCATATTCTATGTTCGCAGGCTGCTGCGCATAATTCCGCTCTATTTTGCGTGGTTGATCGCCTTCATCGCTCTTCGCGGTCTAATCGCCGATCGAATACGATCTCCCTGGTTGCTCAGTTTCCCTCTTCCGATGTGGTCGTATTTCACTTTTACCCAGAACTTCGGTTTTGCATATTATCGCATTTGGGGGGCGCACTGGTTGTCCCCCACGTGGAGTCTGGCGATTGAAGAGCAGTTTTACCTAATCCTTCCCCTGATTGTTCTAGTACTGCGCCGAAGGCAGTTAATAGTCTTGTCCGCCTTTTTAGTTATCATCGCTCCTTTCGTTCGTTACTATCTTCTGCTAAAAGGGAACGTCGTCGCAGCAACCGTACTCCTGCCGGCGAGGTGGGACTCGTTGTTTCTAGGGGTTATTGGGGCCTGCGTTTTTCATGGCGACACCTCCGCGTTTTGGCGCACTCCTTATCAGCGTCTCCTCCACGTGACCTTGTTGGCGTTTCTCCTTTGTGGCATGGCACAGATAGTTTGGCCTCAGGTTTCGAATGGATGGTTTTCAGCCCTTCAGCCCACTTTCCTGGGGATCCTCTCACTGCTATTCATTGGTTTTGCGATCTTTTCGCCTTGGCGCGGCTTCTTGGCCAACCGCTGGCTGGTGCGCATGGGCACGATTTCGTACGGCGTCTATATGTTTCATGAGGGGATCTTTGGTCTGCTGTATGCATTAACTCACGGGGAAGACCCGCGGACTGGCGATCCAACCACCTCCTCCTGGTTAGATGTTGACGTCATGCTCCTGTCACTGGCCGTCACCCTCACGCTAGCAATGCTCTCGTTCCGTTATTTTGAGAGTCCTTTGATTCATCAAGGGCGACGGTTCCGATATCTGAACCCAAAGGATTTGGGGCTGCAGCCTTAATCAATTGACGTGATGCCAGAAAAGCGAGCTGAGTTGATTTGGATGTATGCAATACGGGAATGGATTCGACTGAGGTCACGTCCAACTTTCGCGGAATGACGTGCAGACGAATCGCTCACGATTCCCCATCGTTGGTGCTTGAAGAATCGGCGCTGTGCTTGTGCCCACGTCTGATTTCAAGTCAGGTGGCTTAAACCAGCTCAGCCACTCCTCCGAATGGTCAAGCAAGGCTGTTGGGGAGACCCCGGAGGTCAACCGCGCAGGCGTTCGCCGCAGCGATGCGCCCGAATACGTATATCCCCGCACTGGCAATAGGCGGCAGGATCCCCGATGTTCGGATCCATGCGCCACACATGCATGTCTGGGCCGGGCTAGCTGCGAACGCCCATGAACGAATGCCCCGACGCCCTGGCGGGTCAGCCCGCCAATGCCCCCCCCCCGCCCCCGTGGTACGGATGGCGCGGCTCAGGCCGCATCCTCGTGATCGAAGACGACGATTCCATCAGGACCGTGCTTGCCCGCTCGATCGCAAGGTTCGGTTTCACGGTGGACCTGGCGTCCGACGGCCAGCAGGCGATCGCGCAGTTTGAATCCGGTCCGGCGCTCTTCACTCTCGTGTTTCTGGACTTCAAGCTTCCCGGGATGGACGGGAGCGAAGTCCTGTCCAGGTTGCGGCAGATAAGGCCGGATGTCCGCGTGATCCTGATGAGCGGGCTCGGCCGCGAGGAGGCCCTCGAGAAGTTTGCCGGCCAGGGCCTCGCGGGATTCCTGCAAAAGCCCTTCGCCCTGGGCTCGCTGTTCTCGGAGCTGCGAGCCGCGCTGCCCTCCTAGTTTCGCCGAGAAAGAAGCGAGATCAGCGTGAGCAGGGCGCCCACAAATGCGGCGAGGTAGGTCAATGCGGCCGCATCGAGCGTCTCGTTTACGCCGGGCATCTCGTCCTGGTCAAGGATCCCAAGCGACACCAGCTGAACCTTAGCCCTGCGGCTCGCATCGTATTCCACCGGCAGCGTCACCAGCTGGAAGAGCGTGAGGACGGCGTAGCAGAGGATCGCGATATCGAGAACGGGGCCGTTGAATCCGCCCAGGAAGAAAATGCTCGCGAGGTAGACGAAGGGAATGATGCCCGCCGCAATCCGCGTCGCAGGCACGAGCGCCATCCGGAAGTTGAGCAACCGATAACCCTCGCGGTGCTGGAGGGCGTGGCCCGCCTCGTGCGCCGCCACCCCGACCGCGGCCAGGCTCGTTCCCCGGTAGTTCTCGGAGGACAGCACGAGCGTATTGTGGATCGGGTCGTAGTGGTCCGTCAGGTGGCCGCCCGTCTCCTCGATCTCGACATCGGTGATGCCGGCCCGGGCCATCACGGCGGCGGCGGCCTCGCGTCCCGTGATCCCGCCGCGGGACGGGATCCTTGAATTCTTGGCGTAGGCGCTCGAGACGCGGATCTGCGCGTACAGCGAGAAGACGAGGACGAGGATGAACAGGGTCCAGAAGACCGGCGGGGCAATGTAGAAGGAGGCCAGGAGTGCGGGCATGGTTGGATGAGTCCCCTAAGATCGCCGAATGTGCCGGATTTTCAAGCGGCGAGTCCGCTGCGGGCGAGGAGCGCCCCGAGGTCCGGATCGCGGCCCATGAAGTCGCGGAAGAGCTGGGCGGGGTCCGCCGAGTTGCCCCGGCAGAGGATCCTCTCGGCGAACTCGGCGCCCACCCGCGGGTTAAAGATCCCCTCGCGGCGGAAGCGCGTGAACGCGTCCGCGTCGAGCACCTCGGCCCACTTGTATGAATAATACCCCGCCGCATACCCCACGGGTTCGGAGAAGACATGCGTGAACCGCCTGAGGACCGTGGGCGCCGGGGGATCGGTCGGCACGAGGCAGTCCGCGATCGAGTCGCGCACGCGCGACTCAAGGTCGGCCTCCCCGGCGAACTCCGGGGCGCGCATGTGCAGGAGAAGGTCCATCTTCGCGAACGCCACCTGGCGCATCGTCTTGCAGGCCGACCTGAAATTCCTAGCCTCCGTCATCTTGCGGTACAGGGGCTCGGGTATTGGGGCGCCGGTCTTGAAATGCCTGGCGAAAAGATCGAGCCCCTCGCGCTCCCAGCACCAGTTCTCCATGATCTGCGACGGGAGCTCGATGAAATCCCAGGCTACGTTGCCGCCGCTGAGCGACTTGATCTCGACCTCGCCCATCAGGTGATGGATCAGGTGGCCGAATTCGTGGAAGACCGTCTCCACCTCCCTGTGGGAGAGCAGCGCCGGCCGGCCGGGCGCAGGCGGCGTCAGGTTCCCGCAGACCAGGCCCAGATGGGGATTGCGCGACCCATCGGGCTGCGGGCCGCCGGTGATCAGGGCGCTCATCCAGGCCCCCCCGCGCTTCGACTCCCTGGGGTGCCAGTCCGAGTAGAATGAACCGATGTGGCGCGAGCCCGCGTCGAAAACGTCGAAAAACTCGACCTCCGGGTGCCAGGTCTCGACTTCCCCGCGCGAACGCTCCGCGATGCGGATGCCGAAGACCCTCCTAACGATCTCAAAGAGGCCGGCCACCACGCGGTCCATCGGGAAGTAGGGCCTGAGCTCCTCCTCGTCAAAATCATAGCGCGCCCTCCGCAGGCGCTCCGCCCAGTAGGCGGTCTCCCACGGCGCAAGGGGAGCGGCGGGCCGGCCGGTCTCGCGGGCTTTCCACTCCTCAAGCTCCCTGCACTCTCGCGCAAAGGCCGCCGAGCAGCGCCGGCGGAAATCCTCGTTGAATTCAAGCGCCCTCGCCCCCGTCTTGGCCATGCGGCGGCCGAGCACGAGGTCCGCGAAATGATCCTTTCCGAGCAGCCCCGACCTCTCGGCCCGGAGCGCGAGGATCTTCGAGACCAGCGCGGCGTTGTCGCGGGGAGGGTCCGACCCGACCGACACGGCTGCGCGCCACATTTCACGGCGGAGCGCGCCGTCGTGGACGAAGGCCATGAACGGCTCCTGCGAGGGCATATGCAGCGTGAATCGCCAGCAGGGCCGGCCCGGGACGCCGAATCCCTTCGCCGAAGCATCCGCGCGCGCGCGGTCCTTCGCATGCGAGGGAAGTCCCGCGAGCCGGCTCTCGTCATCGAGGACAAGCTGCCAGGCGTTGGTCCCGTCGAGCACGTTTTCCGAGAATTGCTGCGTGAGCCGCGCGAGCTCGCCCTGAAGGGCCTCGAGCCCCGCCCGCCGGTCGGAAGGCAGCTCGGCGCCGGCCTCGCGGAACTCGGCCAGGGTCTCGCTCACAAAACGCGCGCGCACGGCCGTGAGCCCGGCGGCCTGGGGCGAATCCGCGAAAGCCCTGAGCCTCTCCCACAGGGCCGGCCTGAGGGGGATGCTGGCCACGAACGCCGAAACCCTGGGCAGGACCCGGTTGTGGGCCTCGCGCAGGCCCGGCGAATCCGCCACCGACTCCAGGTGCGCCACCCTGCTCCATGCGCGGTTCAATGCGTCGGTCGCCTCGTCGAGGGCGAGGTAGGTGTTCTCGAACGTCAGCCCTCCCGCGCGGCCCTCGATCGCCCGGAGCGCGGCCTGCGCCCGTCCCATCGCCTCGTCGATCGACGGCTCGACTCGGTCCGGCGTCAGCTCCGACCAGCGTATGTGAAAGGCGGAATCGAGAATGGGGTCCCCCGGCATTGCGACTACCAACCGTAGGTTGCCCCAAAAGACAACTGCCGGCGCGAAGCGGGCACACCGGGAACCGACTGGAACGCGCTGTCCCAGAGGTTGTCGACCTGGGCGGAGAACTCCATCCCACGCAGGCCCTGCGGACGCCAATCCAGGCCGACCGAGCTCGTGATCGCGTCGTTACCCCCCGCCGTGCGAAGGCTGTCCGCCTCCTGGGCCCTCGCCACATTGTCGAGGCGCAGCTCGACCGCCGGCGTGAGCCGGAGCAACAGCGCGGCCGTGAGCCGCTGGCGGGCGTAGTTGAGCGCGTAGAAGCTCGCGGTGACCGGGGCGCCCAGGTAGTCGGCGCTCTTGGCGAGCGCCGTGTAGCCCAGGACCACGCTCCACTGGCTCCACGAGCGCCGGGCGACGAGCTCCAGGCCCTCCGTGCCGATGTCGACCGGGCTGGCCGACCGCCCGAACACCCCCGTCGTGTAGGTCCAGTCGACTAGGTTGTCGTCGCGCCTGTAGAACGCGGCGCCCTGGCCCGTCCATCCCCCGATGCTCCCGCTCACGCCGACCTCCGCGTCACGGCTCGTCTGCCGGCCGAGGTTCGGGTTGCCCAGGAAGAGGCCCGAGGTGGGGCTGGAATCGAGCGCCGTGTAGGACGGCATCTCGGTCGTCGCCGAATAGCTCGCGTAGATCCGCCGCAGCTCCCCCGAGGTCCATGTCCGCGCGAGCTCAGCGACGGGTGAGAGGACGCCGCCCGCGCGGTCGGAGTCGTCGTATGCCGCACCCGCCCTTAGGGTCACGGCGCCGCCGACCGAGGCCCAGGACTCCTCGGGGACGAGCACAACCTTCCCGAGCGTGCGGCTGTGGTAGGGGCCATAGGCGAGCGACGTGGACCTGAGCGAGTCGCTCGTCTCCTCCGCGTGGTAGTTCAGCGCGACCCCGCCGATCTCGGCCCGACCGCCGAGCCCTGCGCCGTATTCCCACGTCGTGTGCTGGTAGGGATGGACCGCGCCCACCGGGGCGAACCGGTCGAAGGCGTAGTCGTCCTTGTTCCGGCGGTAGAAGGCGCCGCCCTCGAAATACTCCCCTCCCCCAAGGTCCTCCCTGTTGTTGAAGTCCAGGAGCACCGTCTGGAGGTTCTCGGTCTCGTCCGAATTGAAGGGCGTATAGAGGTCCGGCCAGCCGAAGAAGCTCGCCTGGTATCCGGCAAAAAGGTCTGTCCTTGACCCGGGCGTGACCCACTCCGCCCGTGCATCGGCCCTGTCGAAATGAAAGTCCCCGAAGGGCACGGTCCCGTTTCCGGCGGCGTGGGACCAATCGGCGTCGGCCGCCAGGTGGCCGTCTCCCGCCCCCGACCAGCCCTGGTAGACCTCCTCCCGGGCGAGCCCGTCGTTGCCCACGGACCCGGTGGAGAATCCCGCGCCGCTGATCGGCCTCCACCCATAGGCGACGGCCCCACCGGTCGAGTTCATCGTCTCGATCGCATGGCCCGCGCCGGTGAGGGCCTCCGGGGCCCCGAGCATGGCCGGAGCCACGGGCAGCTCCATGAGGTAGTGCCCCGTCTGCGGGTCGAAGACCGACAGAGCGCCGAGCTGCAGCCCCGTGTTCTCGAAGGTGTCCCCCCGGATCGTGACGTCGGCCTGGGCCTCCGCCATGTTCCGGGGCTCGATGTCCACCAGGGGCTCGTAGCGCAGCGCCGACACCGGCATCGCGAACGTCCCCGCGGGCGACTGGTTGGCGACGCTTTGCGAATACACCGTGACGGTGGGAAGGCTTGTCGCGCCTTCCTGGGCGCGCAGGAGCGCACCGGCGCAGGCAAGCGCGGCAATCCCGCGGACGCACGCAGTGAAGCCAGCCCTCATGACGGGCCGACGGCTAACAGCCGGGCGCAAAAAAACAAGCCTATCGTTAATGCCAGACCCCAGATCGATTAACAATGACCCGCGCTGCGCGCCGGCGGGCGGTCCCTATGCCGCGTCGCCGTCGTTGCCTATCGCCTCGACCGGGCAGCCTTCGAGCGCCTCCATGCAGCGGGCGACGTCATCCTCCGTCTCGGGCTGCTTGTGGACGTATGAATAGCCGCCCTCGTCATTGCGCGTGAAGAAGTTGGGGGCCGTTTCCCGGCAAAGATCGCAGTCGATGCACTGCTGGTCGACGTAGAACCTGCCCAGGGCGTTCTGCGCCCATTTGTCTGCTTTGTTTGCCATAGGTACGAGTTCAGGAGAAGGGACTGCGTGGAGGCCGCGCTGTCAAGTGAGGATGGAGGCGAAAACCGGCCGCGGGAGACTGGACGGCGCCACCGCGGGCCGGGGCCGGCCTCCGCGCCTTGCGGATCCGCCCGCTGGCCCCGGCGCCACCCCGCGCGCCGCTTAGGCGACTTGTGTTTGGTCACCTCCCGGCTAACGTTCGGCGATGCTCCAGGACCGCCCCTACATGCGCGACGGCTACGAGAGACGCCAGACGAGCGTCGTCACGTGGCTGCTGTCCTCCATCGCGGCGGTCTTCGTGCTGCAGAACGTCTTTTCGCGCTGGCTCCACATCGACCTGGAGTGGGGGTTCGGGCTCTCGCTCCCCGGCCTACGGGAAGGCCACGTTTGGACGCTGCTCACCTACGGATTCCTGCACAGCACGGGCAACCTGCTCCAGGTGATCGCGTACCTCCTCGTCATCTACTTCTTCGGCAGGGAGGTGCTCCCGGTGCTGGGCACCCGCCGCTTCATCGCGTTCTACGCGGCGGCCCTTGCCGTGGGAGGCGCCTTCTGGCTGGCGGTCCACTGGCGCCACCCCGGGCTTCTCCTGGGCGCCTCCGCGGCGGTGTCGGCCCTCGTCATTCTCTACTCCTGCTTCTATCCGAACCGGGAGATAACGCTGCTCCTGTTCTTCATCCTGCCCGTAACCTTGAAGCCGAAGTACCTTGCCTACGCGATGATCGCGTTCGACCTCTTCGGCTTCGCGTTCTACGAGCTGCTCGGGGCGGTCTCGCCCTTCGACGCGGCCCATTCGGCGCATCTTGGCGGCATGGCCGTGGGCTGGATCTATTACCGATACCTCCATGATTCGGACTGGAGCTTCGCCTCGGGGCGCGCCGACATTGAGCTCCCCCGCTGGATGAGGCGGCAGGGCGCGGCGAAACAGGCGAAGGCCGCGCCGACCTACAGCGTCGACATGAGCGACCGCGGCCACCTGCGCGCCGAGATCGACCGGATCCTCGACAAGATCAACAGCCACGGCTTCGGATCCCTGTCCGCCGACGAGAAACGAGTCCTTGACGAGGCCAGGGATCTGATAAGCCGGCGGTAGGCGCCTTCGGCGGATCGTGAACGAGGGCCCGCTGAGCGCCGAATCGTCGGGACGGATTGAACGCCTGGCTGCCGCGAGCCCGGCGTACGCGCAGGAGCTGCGGCGCGATCCGGCGATCGCGCTGTGGCTCGAGAAGCCGCACAACCTGTGGGAGACCTTCCGCTTCCAGGCTTTCCTCGACACCTGGATCGAGTTCGCGCCGCTCGCGGGCGACACGGACGACGGCGCCCGGCTGGGGGCCCTGCGCAGATGGCGCCGCCTCATGTCCATGAGGATCGCCCACCGCAGCGTCAACGACCTGGCCGACGAGCGGACGACGGTGGAGGAGCTGACCGTCCTTGCCGAGTTCTGCCTGCGCGAGTGCATGCTCCTTTCGATCCGCCGGTGGGAGGAGCGCCTTGGGGAGCCCAGGGTCGGCAAGGGAGGCGAACGGGCCCGGTTCTGCATCATGGCCCTCGGGAAGCTCGGAGGGCGGGAGCTCAACTTCTCCTCCGACATCGACCTCCTGTACCTTTACGAGGGCGACGGGGCGTGCGTTAAGGCCGGCGCCGGCGCGTCCGTCTCCAACGGGGAGTTCTACACCAAGGTCGCCGAGACGATCACGCGCGCCCTCAACGGCCGGACCGAGGATGGCTTCCTCTTCCGGGCAGACGTGCGCCTCCGCCCGGAGGGCGCGATCGGCCCCCTTGTGCGCTCCGCCTCCGAGCTCGAGCATTATTACTCGACGGCGGGCCAGACGTGGGAGCGCCTGGCGATGGTCAAGGCAAGGCCCGTGGCGGGCAGCCTCGAGCTCGGCGCGGAGCTCCTCGAAAGCCTCCATGGATTCCGCTATCCGCGCCATCCCCCGCCGAGCCTGCTGGAGGAGATTGCGGCAATGAAGGCGCGCAGCGACGCCGAGATCGTCGGCGCGGGCGCGCTCGACCGCGACGTTAAGCTCGGAACCGGCGGCATCCGCGAGATCGAGTTTGTGGCGCAGTCGCTCCAGCTGCTCAATGCGGGGAGGTATCCGTTCCTGCAGACCCACTCAACCGAGCAGGCGCTCGGGCGCCTGGCGCGTTACGGCCTCATGGACAACTCTGACGCCGCCCGGCTGGTCGAGACGTACTGGTTCCTTCGCAAGATCGAACACCGGCTTCAGATCCGCGAGGAGGAGCAGACCCACCTCCTGCCGGAAGACCCGGCGGAACTGGCGGGAATCGGCGCCTCTCTTGGCTTCAGCTCGGCGGAGGATTTCAGGGCCACCCTGAGGACCCGGTGCGGGCATGCGCACGCCGTGTACTCCGACCTGTTTTCGGACCAGGGCATCGACGTCGAGTTCGAGGCATGGTGGTCCTTCTTCACAACCGAGCGCGTGCCGGCGGCCATCGCCTCGCGCATCGACCGCTGGTTCGGGGCGGATCCGGACGCGCCCGACCAGCTCCGGATGTTCGCATGCGGCGGCCGCCACGTCTTGATCACCCGGGAGCTCGTCGTCCGGTTCCAGCATGTCGCCGACGCCTTCGACGGATTCCTGCACGAGCTCGCGCGCCCCCTCGGGACGCTGGCGAGGCTTGGGCGCTTCGCCGAGCGCTACGGCACGCGCAGGCAGTTCCTCGGCTTCTGCGCCGAGAACCCAAAGCTGTTCCGCGTGTTCTCGATCCTGTGCGACCGCAGCGAGGCGGTCGTCGAGCTGCTCTGCGCCCACCCGGAGATCATCGAGGAGGTTCTTCGCCCGGAGAACCTGCGCAGGCGGAGGAACCCGCGCGACCTGGACGAGGAGATTTCGAGTGCCGCCCGCGCGCCCGGCTTCTCCGACTGGCTGTGGCTCTTCGTGCGGGCCGAGCAGGTGCGCCATGCGATCCAGGGCATCCTGGGGAACCTCGAGCCGGAGGGGATCGAGGCAGCGATGACGGAGCTCGCGGACGCGGTGATGCGCCAGCTGAGCCGGGGTTCAAGAGCCCTCATCGTCGCCCTCGGCAAATACGGCGGCGGCGAACTCGCGTTCGGCTCGGATCTGGACCTCCTGTTCGTCGCCGGCGACGGAGGCGAGGCCCACGCCGCCGCTTCCGTCGAAGCTGTCCGCGCGGCCCTCGGCCAGGGCGGGCCGCTCGGAGCGGCGTTCACGGTGGACATGCGCCTGCGCCCCCACGGGCAGGCCGGTCCTGCTGCAACCTCGGTCGCGGCGCTGGACGCCTACCACCGGCCCGGGGCGGGTGGGCAGATGTGGGAGAGGCAATCCCTCATACGGGCGCGGGCTGTGGCCGGGCCGGCGCCGCTTGCCTCCGCTTTTCGCGCCTGGCGGGACGGCCTGATCTACGCCGCGCCGGTCACGGACGCGCAGATCGGGGAGATCCGCGCCATGCGCTCGCGCGTCGAAAAGGAACTTGGGGCCGGCCCGCCTGGCGCGGCGTTCAAGGCGGGCGCCGGAGGGCTCGCCGACATCGAGTTCCTCGTCCAGGCGCTCCAGCTGCGCCACGGCCATGCCGACGAGCGCCTGCGGGTGACGGGAACACGCGGCGCTATCCGCGCCCTTGCCGCCGCCGGCGTGCTTCCCATGGAAGCTGCAGGGATCCTCAGGGAGAACTATGAATTCCTGCGCCGGATCGAAACCGTGCTCCGCCTCGACGCCAACCGGGCCGTGAGCAGCCTGCCGGCGGATTCCGATGGCCTGCAGGCCCTTGCGCGCTGGCTGGGCTTCAAGAACGCAGGTCTTTTCATGTCCGAGCACCTCCGCCGCCTCGGGGAAACGAGGCTGATCTACGACAAAATGCCCTCCCTCCTTGAGTTCCGCGCCCCGTCATGAAACATTGGCGGGATTGGATCGTCTAAGATCCAACCCAATGGCAATCAACGCATGATCCCCTTTCCCTCCTTTTTTCGCAGGTGGCTGGCGCCTTGGCTCCTGATTCTGCCTTCGGCCGCCGCGCTCATCGGGGCAGACCCCAGGTTCACGACGCCGCCAACCCTTTCGACGGAGGCCCAGGCCCTGGTCACGCTCCTGGAAAACGCCCACTACAACCGCGGCGCCGTCCACAGCGATGACTACAAGGAGGTCATACCCGAATTCATGAAGGCGCTCGACACCCAGCACCTTTTCTTTCTCGAGTCTGACAAGACCGGGTTTTCCAGCCGATTCGGCAATAACGTCTACTACAATGTCGACTATCTGGGCAAGATCGACTCGGCATACGAGATCTTCTACGTCTACGACGAGCATGTGACCTCGAGGATCGGCTGGATCTTCGGAGAGCTGAAAAAGGATTTCGACTTCACCTCCAACGACACGTACCGCCTCGACCGCTCCAGTTCGCAATGGCCCGCGAACATCGCCGAGGCCGACGAGCTCTGGCGCAAGCGCCTCAAATTTGAGGTGCTCTCGGAGCTGCTTAACAAGAAGACCCTCGAGCAGGCCCGCGAAGTGGTCCGAAAGCGCTACGAGCGGATGCTCAAGACCGTCGGCGAGACGGAGGGAAGCGAGCTCGCGGAGCTCTTTCTGACCACGATCGCGGGGCTTTACGACCCCCACTCCACGTATTTCTCCGCTGACACCTACGAGGACTTCGGGATCCAGATGAAACTCCAGCTCGTCGGCATCGGCGCAATGCTCGGCACCGAGGACGACATGTGCGTCGTGAGGGAAATCGTTCCCGGCGGACCGGCCGACCTCAACCGCCAGCTCAAGCCGAACGACAAGATCATCGCGGTCGCCCAGGACGACGCGGAGCCCGTCGAGATCATCGGTCTGAAGCTGCGCAAGATCGTCGACATGATCCGCGGCTCGAAGGGCACGCGCGTACGCCTCATCGTCCAGCCCGCCAGCGCGACCGACTCGTCGGTCCGCAAGGAAATCGTCATCACGCGCGACCTCGTCAAGCTCGACTCCGCGCGGGCCCGCGCGGCGGTGTTCCAGGTGCCCGGCGCCGATGGCAAGGCCGTGCCCCTAGGCGTCATCACGCTGCCCGCCTTCTATGGGAACGGCGACGAGGGCGACACCGACGGCGACAAGGAGAGCGCGAGCGAGGACGTCGCCAAGCTCATCGTGCAGCTGAAGCAGGCCGGCATTCAGGGCCTCGTCCTGGACCTCCGGCACAACGGCGGCGGGTTCCTGAGCGAGGCAATCGAGCTCGCGGGCCTGTTCATACACAAGGGGCCGGTCGTCCAGGTGAAGGATTACGAGGGCGAGGTCCAGGTCGACAGCGACAGGGCCGAGAACCTGTCCTACGACGGCCCCATGGCCGTCCTGGTCGACCGGTTCAGCGCGTCGGCCTCCGAGATCGTCGCGGGCGCGCTCCAGGATTATGGCAGGGCGGTCGTGATCGGCGACAATTCCACCCATGGAAAGGGCAGCGTGCAGACGGTGGTCGAGATGAAGAGATTCGCCCCCCAGCTGGCCAAATCGCCGGACAAGACCGGAGCCGCCAAGATCACGATCCAGAAATTCTACCTGCCGGACGGATCCTCGACGCAGCTGAGGGGCGTCGTCTCCGACATCGTGCTGCCGTCCGTGGACCAGTACCTTCCCATCGGGGAATCCGACCTTCCCCACGCCCTGGTCTGGGACAAGATCAGGACGAGCTCCTTTCACGGGGCCCCCATCGACCGCAGGGTGCTTGCGCGGCTGCGGCTCCTGAGCGCGGAGCGCCAGGCGAATCTCCCGGAATTCGCGTACGTCCGCAAATACGTCGACTGGTTCAAGGATCGCCAGGCCCAGAAGCTTGTTTCGCTCAACCTGGAAGAGCGCCGGAAGCAGAAGGATGCGGACGACGCATTTCGCAAGGAGAACAAGCTCGAGCGCGAGCAGCTCGCCAAGGCCGATTATCCGTATAAGGAGTTCAGGCTGGGCCCCCCCCTGCCCCCGAGAATAGTCACACCCAAGCCCACGGACGCTGCCAAGGCCGGCCCGGCGAAGGATGATGACTCCGACCTCGAGGACGCCGAGGACGAGGCGAACGCCGACGCCTACGGGAAGGTCGACGTCTCCCTGCGCGAGGCCCTGCGGGCCGTGGACGACGCGATCGAGCTCGGCCGCAATCACGAGTACTGGGCGAGCGACCACGCCCCGCTCACGGTGGCCGCAAAGGGCTAATATGGGGAGACCTCGGTCAAGCCCCTTTTAAGGCGGTTTGAACAGTGGGAAGGACATTGGGTTTTGGTGGAAGCGGCTCCTGCGCGAACAGCCGCAGTCGAGCGACCGGGCCTTATGCTAATATCCGCGCATGCCTTGGGCGGCAGCGCATCATGATCAATGCAAGTGGGCGCGAAGGAGTGACGGGGCGCCCCATCTGACTAGCAACGGGCGTGGCTGAGCACACCCAAGCCCTTGGCCGGGCGGCCCGCCGCTCCAAATCTATGCGGTGGCGAGTCCGAGTTGTTGTGCACTGGCCCGACCGGTGGCCAGGCGCCACAGGTCGATGGCGAGCTGCCGGGCGATGGCGACTATGATCTTCTTTTTGCGTGCGGGGCTGCAGGGCGTAGCGAGGAGCGCCTCGCGCCACTTGGCGACCGCGTGATAGCCGGGTTGGTAGCGCAGGAGTCGCCAAGCGGCCTCGACGAGCAGGTGGCGGATGCGCGGGTTGCCGTGCCGGGTGATGCTGCCCTGTAGCCGGGAGCGTCCGGAGGAATGCTCACTGGGACAAAGCCCGGTGTAGCTGGCAACCTGGCGGAGGTTATGGAAGCGCCGCCAGTCGCCGACCTCGCGGCGCAACAGCTCCCAGGTCAAGGCGCCCAAGTAGCAGGGTAGCTCTGCAGGGGCGCCGGCTTGCAGCTGGTCGGTGAGAGCGGCCTGCTCGGCATCGATCTGCAGGATGATCCGCTGCAAGCTGGCCAACTGCATGCGCAGGTCGTCGGGCAGATCGAGCTTGAGGAAGATCCGCTCATGCCACCACTCCGCCGACAGCGAGAGCCCGCGCAGCCGGGCCAGCCCCTTGCCGCGCAGGATGAGGCGGGTGCGATCGCTCACCAGCCTCTGGCGCTGGCGGCCGACGCTGCGGGCCGCCTCCTCGGCCTCGGAAGGGATCCACACCACGGCCAGCGCACCACGATTGCCGGCGAGGTACCGGTCCAGGCAGGAGCAGAGCGCCCCGGCATCGCGGCCGTCGGTCTTGACCCGCTCGCCGTAGGTGCTCCAATCGCGCGGCCGTACGACCACGTTGTGCACTCCCATCGCGACCAGACGGCGGTGCAGCACGTACCCGAAAGGGCCGGCCTCGTAGCAGCTGTGAACGCTATCGGCCTGCGCCAACTGACGGTGAACGAAGCCGATGAACCCTCCTTCGCTGAACCGTTGCGGCGGCTGGGTGGCCTGCTCATCGACCTGCCGCACCACCACAATGAGACTGGAATGTATATCCAGCCCGAGCTTAACTACCCGGGCGCGAGCGCCAGGGCCTGTCTGTATGTATTGATTGGTACTCCTGACGCCGACAGCTTGGCGCCTCGCGCCCAGCTTGTCTGCCCCATGTCATCTGACGGCGAACGTCCCCAGCGCCGGTCACCGCCAGGCCAGGCAGTACCGGTCCCGGCCCGCCAGGTCGGCAAGCGGCTCGGTCCTGGCATAGCCGGCCTTCCCCAGCGCGTCCGCCAGCCGGGCGCGGTGGCCGCTTCCGATCTCCAACGCGAGCATTCCCCCCGGGACAAGGGCTTCAAGCGCCCCCGCCACGATCTTTTCGATCTCGGAGAAGCCGCCGTCGCCGGCCGTCAGCGCCCGCCCCGGCTCGTGCTCGCGGACCTCGGGGGCGGCCGCGGCCGTCTCGTCGGCCGACAGGTACGGCGGGTTGGAGGCGATGAGGTCGTAGCGCTCTCCGGCGGGCAGCCCCTTGAACCAGTCCGACTCGACAAAGGTCACCCTTCCGGCCAGCCCGGTCGCCTCCGCGTTCTCCGCGGCGAGCAAGAGGGCCTCCGTGCTCGCGTCGACGGCGGTAACCCGGGCCAGGGGAAACGCCTTCGCCAGCGCGAGGGCAATGGCGCCGCATCCCGTGCCCAGGTCCAGGATGCTCCCCGGGGGCGCCGCGCACCGGGCGGTGATCGTCTCGACAAGGAGCTCGGTCTCCGGCCGCGGGATGAGCGCGCGGCGGTCCGTCTTCAGCCTGAGCCCGCAAAACTCGGTGAAGCCGAGGATGTGCTGCACGGGCTCGCGCCGTCCGCGCCTGCGGACGAGTTCGCGAACCGCGCCGAGCTCGGCATCGCCTACGGGCCGCTCGAACTCGATGTAGAGGCTCATGCGGGGAAGCCCGAGCGCATGGCCCACGATCAGCTCCGCGTTCAGCCTGGGCGACTCGATCCCCTTCGAGGCGAAGAATTCGGAAGTCTTCTTGACGACCTCGAGCACGGTCAGCATGGGCGCGCGCCAATGATCCCCGGGAAAGTGCCTCAGCCGAGCTCGGCGGACGGCCTCACGAGCTCGTAGGACCGGCCCTCCAGCGCGGCGAGCCGCTCCTGGTGGTGCGCCTTCTGGAGGGCGTCGATGAGCGGGCCGATCGCGCCCTCCATGATCTGCGAGAGGCCGTGGAGCGATAACCCAATGCGATGGTCCGTCATCCGGTTCTGCGGGAAATTGTACGTCCGTATCCGCTCGCTCCTGTCCCCGGACCCGATCTGGGTGCGGCGCTCCGCGGCATACTTCGCCTTCTCCGCGTCCTCCTTCAGTTTCAGGAGCCGGGAGCGGAGCACCGTCATCGCCCTTGCCTTGTTCTTGAGCTGCGACCGCTCGTCGGCGCACTGGACGATGAGGCCCGTCGGCTTGTGGAGGATCTGGACGGCCGAGTCGGTCGTGTTGACCCCCTGGCCGCCCGGGCCGCTCGCCCGGCTCACGGTGATCTCCAGGTCCTCCGGCCTGATCTGGACGTCCACCTCCTCCGCCTCGGGCAACACCGCGACCGTCACGGTCGACGTGTGGATCCGCCCGCTGGCCTCGGTCACCGGCACGCGCTGGACCCGGTGGACGCCGCTCTCCCACTTGAGCCTCTTGTAGACGTCGGTTCCGGAGATCAGGAACACGACCTCCTTGAGCCCGCCCCTCTCGGAGGGGCTGCTGCTCATCGGCTCAACCTTCCATTCCTGCGAATCGGCGAATTTCTGGTAGCAGCGCGCGAGCTCGGCCGCGAAGAGCGCCGCCTCCTCGCCTCCCGTCCCCGCCCGGATCTCCATGACCGTGTTGCGGGAATCGGAGGGCTCGGGCGGCACCATCGCGAGAAGCACGGCCTCGCGGAGCTCGGCTGCCCGCCGCTCGAGAGCCGGAATCTCGGCCGCCGCGAGCTCGCGCAGGTCCGCGCCCCCGGAGGTCTCCTTGGCAAGGGCGGCCGCGTCGCGGAGCTCGCGCTCCACCTGGGCGTGCGCACGGTGGTCGTCCACGAGGCTGCGCAGCTTCTGCTGCTCACGCGTGACTTCGGCCGCGCGCCGCAGGTTCGCGTAGAACGAGGGCTCCGCCATCTGCGCATCGAGCTCCTCGAGGCGCCTCTGGTAGGGTGAAATGTCTGGAAGGGCGTCCATGTCCGGCCTATTTGCGAATTGCGCGGGCCGCGACCGGAGGCCTAGCATGCCGCCTCACGCACCGCATGGCCGCGACGCTCTTCACACAGAACATTATCGCCTGCATCTGGGATTTCGACAAGACCTTAATCCCGGACTACATGCAGTCCCCCCTCTTCCGCCGCTACGGCGTCGACGAGGCGTCGTTCTGGACGGAGACCAACGCGCTCGTCGAGAACTACCGCAGGCGCGGTTACACCCTCTCGGGCGAGATAAGCTACCTCAACCACCTGCTCACGTACGTCCTCGCCGGCCGCATGAGCGGCCTCAACAACGACATCCTGTTCAAGTGCGGATCCGAGATCCTCTTCTATCCCGGCGTTCCCGAGTTCTTCGCCACATCCAAGGCCTGGGTGGCGGACAAGCCCGACTACCGCAGGCACGATATCCGGCTGGAGCACTATGTCGTGAGCACGGGCCTGGCCAAAATGATCCACGGGAGCGCGATAGCCCGGCACGTGGACGGGATATGGGGATGCGAATTCATCGAGAACCCGCTGCAGCCCGGATTTCTGCAGCAAAAGGAGCTCGAGTTGACCGCGGAGGCCGAGATCGCGCAGATCGGCACGGTCATCGACAACACGACCAAGACCCGCGCGCTCTTCGAGATCAACAAGGGCACGAACAAAAACCCGGCGATCGACGTGAATTCGAAGATCGCCGCCGAGGACCGCCGGATCCCGTTCCAGAACATGATCTATGTAGCCGACGGACCGAGCGATGTGCCGAGTTTTTCCGTCGTCAAGGGCAACGGCGGCAGGGCGTACGGCGTGTACAATCCGGCCAAGCAGTCCGAGTTTGAGCAGAACGACCGGCTCCGCCAGGTCGGCCGGATCGACCATTACGGACCGGCCGACTACACCGCATTGAGCAGCACGACGCAGTGGCTCAACCTGCAGGTCCATGAGATCTGCGACCGGATCGTGCGGGACCGCGAGGCCGCCGTGTCCCAGAAGGCTGCCCGTCCGCCGCGTCACCTCTCCTCAAGCCCGAAGGAGGAGGTTGCCCTCCGCGCGCCGAAGGGGCCCGAGCAGTCCGCGTTCCTGGAGTGACTCCGGGCCGCGACGCCCGCGCCTCAGCGCGACGCAGCCAGCTCGTTTCGCTCCTCGTTCCGCTCGATTTCGGCGGCGAGATTCGCCGCGCGGGAGGCATAGTCCAAAGCGGCGGCGGGCGGATGCTCTTCTAAGACGGCGCCGATCCCGCCGTTCCAGGCCAGCGCGATTCTGTAGGGCGACGGCTCGACGCCCCGGCGCTCGAGCTCGGCCTTGAGCCAGTCGTAGTGCCTCACCGCGACGGCGTCGGATGAATGGCGGTCGAGTGCGTGGCTGAACGGAGCCTTCGTGTACATCCTCCACGTCTGCTCGCGGAACTGGTAGGCCCCGAGTTCGCCGCGCTGTCCCGGCTCCGCGGAGTCCCACGGGTTCTCGAGCTGGTGGATCGCCTCAAGCGTGGCCCAGCGTTCGGAGGCAAGGCTTTGCGCCGCAAACAGCAGGGACGGCAGGACGAAGACGGCCGCCAGCCGGGCCTGGAGCGGCGCCCTGACGGGGAGCAATCGATTGATTTGGATCTTCACGGTCGCCGCAGACCTTCCCCCCGGCCGGGTGTTCGAGCGGGCGCCAAACTAAATCCGACAAATTGGCGGAACTTTGCGGGACGTGCATAATGAGCGACACAGGAAACCCCGCTCTCCCGGCGCGCAATCCACGATCAGTCAATAAATTCCTCGATGAGCCGCGCAGCCACGCACGTCCATCCGGTCTCGTGGCTAGCCCCGAGGCCCCGGCCCGTGTGTCCGTGGAAATATTCATGGAACCAGAGGAGCTCCCGCCAGTAAATGTCTTTAGCAAACCTCGCGTCACCGTCCATGGCGGGTCGCCGACCCTGCGCATCCGGCAGGAAGAAAGAAATCAACCGCCGCGCGAGCTCCCGGGCGATCTGGTCCAGGTTCATCATTCGCCCGCTTCCCGTGGGGAACTCCATCGTCAGGCTTTCGCCGTAGAACCGGTGGTAGCGCTGCAGCGCCTCGATCAGGATGTAGTTGATGGGGAACCACACCGGGTCCCGCCAGTTCGCGTTTCCGCCGAAGAGCCACGTGCGCGACTCGCCCGGCTCGTAGTCGACCCTGTAGGTCGCGCCACGGATGTTCACCGCGAGTGGACGATCGCGGTACGCGCGCGAAAGCGAATGGATGCCATACGGCGAAAGGAACTCCGCCTCGTCGAAGACGTACCTGAGCACGCGCACAAGACGGTCGCGCGTGGGGATCGCGAGGAGCCTGCAGCCCGGCGGCCCGGTTTGAAGGGCCACCGCCGTCAGAGGAGCCTCCGAATCGCCGCCGCCCCCGCCGCGCTCGCAATAGCGTAGTCGAACCGGCTGTCGGACCAGACGGCGGCCGCTCCAGCGGCCTCGGTGATGAACGACGGCCCCCTCGCCGCGGAGTCTCCCGTCAGGCCATCGCGGCGCGCCACATAGAAGTGGAACTGGGACCCGTCGCGCGAGAAGCACACCTCGAGCACCTCATGCCCCGCAAAGTCGAGCTTGCGGCATCCCGTGTCCCTCAGCCTTTCGAAATCGATCCACTCGGCGCCCGGCATCCGCGCCCCCTTGGTCTCCAGCTCCGCGACAAGCGCGATCGCGGGTTCGCCTTTGCCGCCATGCCTCTCGTTGGCCATGTCGTTGATCGCGAAAGCGGCGAGGGCGGCGGTTCCGGCTTCCGGGCGCGCCGGAGCCTTCATCGAGAACACGACGATGGCCAGGGCCGCGGCCGCGGCCAGACCCGCGATCCATGCCATGCCCGGCGCGCGGCTCCGCTGCGTATCACTCACGCGGGCCCCGGCCAGAATGGCCTCCCGCAGCCCGGGCGGGGGCTCGATCTGCCTCAGCTTGAGCGAAACCGCCGCATCGTGGGCGCGCGAACGGGCGAACCAAGCCCCAAGCTCAGGGTCGCCGGCCGCCATGCGGAGGGCGTCGCCGAACGCAGGGAGGTCCGAGTCGCTGCCGTTCGGGCGGTACGCGGAAAGGATGAACCTGGCCTCTTCGATGGTCATGATGAGCGTTCTCCTTTTACATTGGGGAATGGAAGAACCTTGGAACTCGGCGAGTCCGCGCGCTCGAACGCCAACCGCAGCTGGGCCTTCCCTCGGGAAAGGCGCGACATCACCGTGCCGATGGGAACGTCGAGCGCGTCGGCGATCTCCTGGTAGGACATGTCCTCGATATAGAAGAGCGTCAGGGGGGCGCGGAACGGCTCGTCCACGGCCTGCAGCGCGGACATGACCGCTGCCGAGTCGATGCGGGTCAGCCGGCCGGCGTCCTCGGCGATCGGCTCGTTCTCTCCCGGCGGCAGGTCCTCGAGCGAGGAGGAACGGGAGTCGCGCCGGCGCGCGCGCAGGAATTCCCGGTAAAGGGTCGTGAAAAGCCAGGACTTGGCCTTCGACAGCTCCCGGATGCCGTGGCCCTTTGTCGCCCAGATGAAGAAGGTCTGCTGGACAAGGTCGCCTGCGTCCGAGCCGTTGCGGGCGAGGCTCAGGGCAAAGCGGTAGAGGGGCGCGTAATGGGCGTCCACCAGCTGCGTGAAAGCCTCGTTTGTCATCGGTCTTCTGGAACAAGGAGCCGTTGCACCCGTGTTTTATTCCAATTCCTTCGAAAGATTGAAAGCATTCCCGGAGACCGCCATGCCCGCCCTGCGTTTGCATCTCCCCCCCAACCTGGCCGCCGCGGCGGCGCGGGACGCCATTGCCCTCAGGATCGAGTTGGATCCCGGTTCGGCGCCGGAGCCCGGCCTGGCCCCCGTCCTTGCGCTGCTCCAGCGCTGGTGCGCGACCCCGAGGCCGCCCCCGTTTGTCCAGCTCACGCGCCGGCAGCTTGGCGACCTGGCAGCCGCCGCGGCGGGCCAGCCCATCTTCGTCGAGAACGCGCGACCGGTGCCCTGGGCCCACGACGCGCTCCTGGAGGCGCCGGAGCCGCCCCCCGCCCCGTCGCCGCCCCCCCCAGCGCCCCCCCACCGCGCGCCGAAGCTGGCGCCCGAACCGGAGCCCCTGGTTGTCGACGGCTCCGAGCACTACCTTGCGGTCACCCTTCCTTCGCGCGAGGACCCCCGCTACGGGGGGGCGCTCGAGATTCTCAGGGCCGCCGGATTCGTCCTGGAGCCGTCGAACAGGAAGTGGTGGCTGCGCGACCGACACAAGACCTTGTCCTTCCTCGCGACATTCGGCGACCGGCTGCGAGGCGAGCTGGGGGCCCAGTTCACGCCGAATTTCACCGCGAGGACGTCCCACCTTGCCGCGGCGGAGATCACCTGCGAGGCGGCGCCGTCCGGAGAGGGATGGGACGTCGCCCTGGGCCTTCGCGCCGGCGCGGCAGCCGATGAGGCGATCCGCGAGGCGATCGCGGCCGGGCGCGCCTACCTTGAGGCGGGGGGAAGGATAATCCTACTCGACCCCGCGCGCGTCCGGCGGCTCGCTGAGGCGCAGCAGGCGCTCGGCGACGGAGGGCCGGCGGCGGCCTCGGCGCGCCGGACGGAGCACGTCGGCGCGGCGCGGGCCGCGGAGGTCGAGTCGATGCTGGAGCAGCTTTCGCCCGGATTCCGGCCGCCGGACGAATGGCTCGCGCGGACCGGGGCGTTGCGCAACCTCTCCCAGCTCCGGCCCGCGCCCACGCCGCCGGCCCTCGAGGCGCTCCTGCGCCCGTACCAGCGGCTCGGCGCCGCATGGCTCTGGCATCTCCATCGCAACGGCCTCGGCGGCGTGCTTGCCGACGAGATGGGGCTCGGCAAGACGCCCCAGGCGCTCGCGCTCCTGTGCGCCGTGCAGGCTGGGGGCGGGTTGAGCCTGGTCGTCTGCCCCGCCTCGCTTGTCGAGAACTGGCGGCGCGAGGCGGCGCGCTTCGCGCCGGGTCTTCGCGTCTTCGTCCACCACGGGGACCGACGGCTGGGCGGCCCGGATGACTTTGCTCGCTGGGACCTCGTGATCACCTCCTACGGAACCCTCACGCGCGACCGGGACCTTCTTGCGTCCGTCGAGTTTGCGTGCGTCGTCGGCGACGAGGCCCAGCACGTGAAGAACAGCCGGTCGCAGAACGCCCGGGCGCTGCACTCCCTCAGGTCGCGCGGGCGGTTCCTGCTCACGGGCACCCCGGTCGAGAACTCCCTCGACGACCTGCGCTCCCTCTTTGATTTCATACTGCCGGGCTACCTTGAGCGGGTCTCCCGCGACGCGCGCGGCGAGGAGCGCGCGTGGCTCGACGGAAGGCTGCGGGCAAAGACGGCGCACTACATCCTGCGCCGAACCAAGCAGGCGGTGGCTCCCGAGCTTCCCGCCCGGATCGAGCAGGTTGTCTGGTGCGCGCTTGAGCCCGAGCAGGCCGCGCTGTACCGCTCGTTCCAGGAGAAGTCCGAGCGCGAGCTGTTCGACCTTGAGGCTTCCGGGGCCGCGGAGGCGCGGCTGCGGCTCGAAGCCCTTACCCAGCTGCTGAGGCTGCGCCAGATCTGCTGCGATCCAAGGCTCGTCGCTCGGGAGAAGGAGGAGCCCCCCGGCGGCGGGGCCGCCGCGCCCTTCGGGGGATCGGCGAAGCTTGAGGCGTTTCGCGAGATCCTCGCGGAGGCCGCGGACGGCGGCCACCGCCTCCTCGTGTTCTCGCAGTTCACCTCGCTTCTCGCGTTGCTGCGGGAGGAGCTCCAGTCACAGGGAGTCCCCCACTGCTACCTCGACGGCTCCATGCCGCCGGCGGCGAGGCAGCAGGAGATCGACCGCTTCCAGTCGTCGGCCGACGCGCCCGTCTTCCTTCTCTCCCTCAAGGCCGGAGGGGCCGGGCTCAACCTCACCGGGGCGGACACGGTCGTCCATTTTGACCCATGGTGGAATCCCGCGGCCGAGGCGCAGGCGACGGACCGCGCGCACCGGATCGGGCAGTCGCGGGTCGTCACGAGCTACAAGCTGGTCTGCCCGGAGACGGTCGAGGAAAGGGTGCTCGCGCTCCAGGAGGGGAAGCGCGCGCTTCTCGCCGGGGTCTTCGAGGCGAGCGACGCGGCCACGGGGAATATCTCGCTCGCGGACCTGAGGTCGCTGCTGAAGGCGGACTGACCCAATCGCGGTCAGGACCGCGTCAGGCGCCGGTACTTGATCCTGTGCGGCTGGTCCGCGTCCTTCCCGCGCCTGCGGTGTAAGTCCTCGATGTAACTCGAGTAGTTCCCCGCGAACCACTGGGCCGCGCTTTCCCCCTCAAATGCGAGGATGTGGGTCGCGACCCGGTCCAGGAACCACCGGTCGTGGGACACGACCACGGCGCAGCCGGCGAAGTTCTCAAGCGCCTCCTCGATCGCGCGGATCGAGTTCACGTCCAGGTCGTTCGTCGGCTCGTCGAGCAGGATCAGGTTGGCCCCGGACCTGAGCAGGCGGGCGAGGTGGACCCGGTTGCGCTCGCCCCCGGAGAGGATTCCGACCTTCTTCTGCTGGTCGGGGCCGGTGAATCCAAATTGCGCGCAATAGGCCCGGGCGTTGACCTCGCGCCCCCCCAGCCTCAGGACCTCCTCGCCGCCGCTGATCGCCTCGAATATCGTGGACTGACCGGGAAGCGAGTCGCGCGACTGGTCGACGTGGGCGATCTTGACGGTTTCGCCGATGCGGAGGGTCCCGCTGTCGGGCCGCTCGGCGCCCGTGATCAGCCGCAGGAGCGTCGTCTTTCCGGCGCCGTTGGGGCCGATGACGCCCACGATGCCCCCGGGGGGGAGCGAAAAGGACAGGCCCTCAAAGATCAGGTTCTCCCCGTAGGCCTTCGAAAGGCCCCTCGCCTCCACGACCAGCGTGCCGAGCCTCGGGCCCGGAGGGATGACGATCTCGTAGTCCCTTTCCTTCTCCCCAATCCCCTCCTTGAGCATCGCCTCGTAGGCCGTGATGCGCGCCTGCGACTTCACGCGACGGGCCACGGCCGACTTGCGGATCCACTCGAGCTCCCGGGCCATCGCCTTCTGGCGGCGGTCCTCGGTGCGCTGCTCGACGGCGAGCCGCATCTGCTTCTGCTCGAGCCAGGAGGAATAGTTGCCCTTCCACGGGATGCCGTGGCCGCGGTCGAGCTCGAGGATCCACTGCGCTACGTTGTCGAGAAAGTACCGATCATGGGTGACGGCGATCACCGTCCCCTCGTAGCGCGAGAGGTGCTGCTCGAGCCACTGGACGCTCTCGGCGTCGAGGTGGTTGGTCGGCTCGTCGAGGAGAAGCACCGGGGGCTTCCTCAGGAGCAGGCGCGCGAGCGCGACCCGCCGGCGCTCGCCGCCCGAGAGCTGGTCGACAACCTGGTCGGCGGGCGGGCAGCGGAGGGCGTCCATCGCCATCTCCACCTGCGGGCCGAGATCCCACGCCCCCTGGGCCTCGATCTTCTCCTGGAGTTCGCCCTGCCGGGCCATGATGGCCTGTCTCGCGGCCTCGCCGGCGGCGGCTTTCAACTCGTCCCAGGTCGCGTCATACGCCCCGACGAGGTCCGTCAGGTGCCTGATCCCCTCCTCCACGCACGAGCGCACCGTGGTTCCCGCGGTGAGCTGGGGCTCCTGCTCGAGGAGGCCGACCTCGTAGCCCGGCTCGATGTGCACCTGGCCGTCGATCTCCTTGTCGCGCAGGGCTAGGATGCGCATGAGGGACGACTTGCCGGAACCGTTCAGCCCCAGGACCCCGATCTTCGCGCCATAGTAGAATGACAGGGAGATGTCGCGGAGGATCTCCTTGCGCTCGATCCTCTTCGACACGCCGATCATCGAGAAGATGACCTTGGGCTCTTCGGCTTTTGCCATCCGCCCACTCAAACGCCCCCGGGGCAAGCCGCAAGCCCCGGGGCCCCCCCGCCTACTGGAGCGTCAGGAGGACGCGCGGCCCCTTGTCCTGCCTCGCCGGGTCCGCGCTTTGCGCAAGGAAGAGGCGTTCGGCCGCGATGTGGCCCGAGTTGACCAGGCGGTTTCGCACGCGTTGGGCGCGTTCGGTGGCCAGCGCCCTCAGGTCGTTGCCGGTCACCTCCATCGACTCCGCCAGCCTTCCGGTCATCTGGTCCAGGGGCAGGCCCGCGGCGACGGCCTTCGCGACGTCCCTCTCATGCCGGGCCGCAAGGGCATCGGATTGCCTCCGCGCGGCCGCCTGGTCCCGCTGCCTCTTGAATGTCACCAGGTTCACGATGCGCGCGACGAGCCCGGGCGGCGGGCCCGGGGGCGGCCCCTTCACGGCGGGCGGTGCAAACAGGGGCGTGCCGAACTGCGTGCCGGGCGGAAACTTTTCGTCGAAGAGCTTCTTCACCATGGCGGCGTCCTTGTCCGGCGAAACCGATAGCTTGTCCGGAGGCGGTATGTTGGGGTCGGCTGCGTGGCGTTCCTCCCAGACCTGGCGCCGGACAAGCTCGGCAAGCTTCGAGCGCCTGAGGGCGTACGCATCCGCGGCGGAGTCATACCCCCCTCGGGGTCCAGGCTGACCGCGGGCCGGTTTGCCAGCGCCTTCTCCAGCGTCTCGAGCTTGGGGATCTCGGGCGGCAGCAGCTCGCTGCTACCCGGGGCGAACTCCTGGAACGCCAGCTCTTCCCCGCCGCCGCCAAACATGGAGCCGACCAGGGAAAACGGCGAGACCGCGGCCTTGGTCAGCAGGTTGACGATGACCCGAAGCACAACCTTCCCGATGCGGAATTCCGGATCGCCCAGGCTTCCCTGCACGGGAAGGTCGATGACCACCCTCCCGTCGATGTCCTTGAGCAGCGCCACGCCCAGGCGGACGGCCAGCGCTGTGGCGTCCGGGCTCGCGGTCGCCGCCCCGAAGGTGAACTGGTTGAGCGTCACGACGTTCGCCGCGTCGACCTTGTCCTCGTCGACGACGACCTTCGAGTCGACCACAAGCTGCCCGCGCGCGAGCTCGTAGCCCGCATGCTAGCCCAAGTACGGGCTCAGCGGGACCAGGTCCACGTTCCTGACGTCGACCTTGAGCCCGACGTACTTGTGCGCGCCGAGGGGATCGAGCTTGCCGGTGATCTCCACGGGGCCCGCGCCGGCGACCATGCCCTTCAGCCCCACGTCGGCCCACGCCACGCTCTCCGAGGACAGCCCCGAGATGGTGCCGCCAAACCCACTAAGGGAAAACTGCACGTTGGGTTCGACGGACTGGTCGGAGAAGCTGAATTCACCTCCGGAAATCGCCACGCTGCCGACCTCGATCGTGGGCGCGGGCGCCGGGGCCGCGGCACCCGCAGGACGCCCGGCGGGGGGCGACTCGGGATGCATGACGAGCGAGGAGATGTTGAGCGACCTGTCGGCGTTGGCGCGCACGCGGACGTAGGGCCCGACGACGTCAACCTGCCTCACGGAGGCCGCGAGCTGCGGCGCGGTGCCAAGTTTTAGTCCCGTGAGGGCGAGGCGGGAGAATCCGGCGAGCTCCCTGTCGTGCGCCGCGTCCACAAGGCCGAAGTTTTCCACAGAAACGTCGCCGTCGAGCGCCACGGCGGGCTGCCCGGACGCCATGGACGCGCGAACGGAGGCCGATGCGGATACGGCGCCCTGGGTAATCCGGGCATTGACGAACTCCTCGAGGTACGGGCTCAAGGGCAGGATCTCGAGCGCGGAGACATCGGTTTTCAGGTTGGCCTTGATCCCGGGCTTGAGGGTCACCGTGCCGTCGACCCGGACGGCGCCCTTCGGCGCCCAAGCAAACGAGAGGTGCACGGGCATTGCGGCACCATCGGCAAGGGTGAAGCCTTTCAGCAGGAACTGCAGGCCGCCCAGCGAAAGCCGCGCGTGGTCGGGAACCGCCTCGTCGGCGACGTCTATCCTGAAGTCCGTCAGCGCAACCTCGCCGGCGGTTACCTCGGGGGCGCCGGAGGGCCCGGCGGCGGCCGGAGGAGCCGCGGGTGCGGCCTCGGGCCCAGCAGCCCGAGAAGGTTGACCGAGCCGTCCCCGTTCCTGCGGACCTCCAGCCGGCCTCCGGTCAGCGCGACCCGGCCGACCGACGCCGTTGACGCGACGGCATCGGCCTTGATCCCCGTCACATCGAGCGCAGCCAGATCAAACGCGGCGCTCCCGGTGGACCGCTCGACAACCCTTAAGCCGCGAAGGTGCAGCTCGGAGTCGGTCAGCTGCAGCGATCGCCCCTTCGGGTCGAGGTCCACCGCATAGCGGCCCCGAAGGGTCAGCTTGCCTTCGGTCAGGTCGGCCCGGATCCTTTCCTCGAGGTACGGCGCGTATTTCTTGAGCACGAGATTCTCGACGTCGAAGTCGCCGCGGGACGCGAAGGGATCGGCGGAAAGCGTCCCGTTCCACTCCAGCCGCTCGCCCGCCTCGGTCTGCGCCTCGAAGTGGTACGGGACTCCGTCGCGGCCCATCCCCCGAAAATCCGCGAGGGTGAACGCCAGCGGCCCGACCACGGTTGCGAACGGGTGCCGGAGCGAGCGGTCGCTGAAATCAACGCTGGCCCGCGTGACCTTCAGGCTGGCGATCCTGACGGGGCGGCCCGGCTTCGCCTGCGGGGCGGAAGCCGGAGCAAACCTGGCGAGGATGTCCGAGAAATTGAAGGAGCCGCCGGTATTGACCACGACGCCGGCGTGGAAGCCGTCGAGCTCGATGTCGCCCAGCATCCAGTCGCCGCCGAGCGACCGGAGCGCGTCGAACCGCACATAGAGGCGGCTCCATCCGAGGAAGGAACCCCGGCCGTCCCTCTCCAGGATGCCGAAGTCCTGCAGCGTCAGCGACAGCACGAAGGGATTCATGCGCACCTTGCCGATGGAGACGGTCCGGTCGAGCTGGGCCGAGAGGCGTTTCTCGGCCTGTACCCTGACGATGGGTGGGAGGACGAAAAAGCCCGCAACCCCGTACAGAACCACGCAGAGTAAGGCCGCGTCCAAACCGCGCCGCTAGCCTGGCGATACGATCATCCTCGCCGGCTGCACCGTGCCGCCGTTTCCGACAATGTCGAAGCGGGAGTAGTCCCCAGCGGCGGCCCCGCCGCCACGCTCGCCCTTCGCAGCCGCTCAAATGCGCGCATGGCATTTGCGCGCAATGTCTTATGAACAAAGTGCCCGCAAAAACCCGCGATTGGACGCGCTGGCTTTGACGCGGGGCGATAAACCGTCCAGCCTGAAGCCCGATGAAGTCAGTCAAGGTTCCCGCACTCGAGTTGTTTCTTCACGAGATGATACCTCTTGCGAAGGCCATGGGGGTCGGCGTGCAGGTGAGCGATGCCCGCGCGCTGGTGCTGACCGCCCCGAAGGAGCAGAACAAGAATTCGCTAAACACGGCGTTCGGCGGAAGTCTCGTCGCGCTCGCCACGCTCGCCGGATACGGCGTCGTCTGGGAGCTGATGAGGGAGGGGAACGAGGCCGACAAGCCCGTGTGGCACATCGTCGTCAAGGAGAGCCGCGCGGCGTATCGGCGACCGGTGCTCGGCGACCTGCGCGCCATCTGCGAGCGCCCCGCACAGGCGGCGATAGCGGAGTTCAAGGACGCGCTGGCCCGTTACGGGAAGGCGAAACTCAAGCTTCGCACGGCGATCATCGAGGACGGCTGCGTCGCCGTCGATGTTCAGGCGGCGTTTGTCGTCTCTCGCTGAGGCCCGGGGGCCCCCGGGCGCCGGTTCAGATGTGCCGCGAGTCGGCCTCGTCCTTCTTCGCGTATCCGGTCTCCTGGCGCTGGAGGTTGACCTGGTTCTTCTTTGCGTAGGCCTGATAGACATCCTCCGCGCTCATCCCGAGGGTCTGCGCCAGGGAAACGAGGAAATGAAAGAGGTCGACGACCTCCACGCGGGCGTTCTGCTCGTCGAACTTCTGGTATTTCGCCCACCACTTCCATGGCACGGAATCAACGAGTTCCGCGATCTCCTGCTGCATCGCCCGCGTGTAGTTCAGGATCCATTTTGCCTTTTCCTCCTGGCTCTGGGGCGGGAGCGCCACCCCTATCCTCCGGTTGAGCGCGTCCTGCATCCGGAAAATCTCATCGAATTTGTCCATCGGCAACAAAACTGCGACCGGCGGGCCCGGGCGCAAGATGCAATTGGCTTTGGCGGCCGGATCTCTTTTGGAGTTGCCCCGGGAGCGGAATTGGGCGATTTTCATCAGCTTCGGCGTTTGCGTCTGAGCGCGTACCCATGCGCTCCGCAGCACCGCTGCAGGCACGGCCGCTCCCGATTCCGGTGAGCGCCATTACACAAAACCAAAACACAATGACAGATACAAATGAGTCCGGCGCACCCGTCGCCCCGGCCGCCGACAGTCCGGCGCCCGCGGCCCGCGCCGAGACACCCCCTGCCGGAAGCTTCGGCAGCACCCGCGGATCGGGCCTTGCCCGCGGGAGGCGCCCAATGAGCGCCTCAGCCCCAACAGCAAGCCCAGCGAAGCTAGATTACAAGCCCACCGCCGTCGAGGTGATCACGCATGATCGCCAGTACAAGAACCCGTTCGCGAGCCAGGAGCCCGCGAGCCCGCCGGCTGCCGAGCCGGCCAAAGTCGAGATCCCCGCCGCGCCCGCCATGGTTGAGGCCGAGCCGATACAGCAAGCCGCACCCGCGGCCCCGGTTGCCTCGCCGGAACCGGCCGCGGAAAAGCCTGAAATCCAGATCCTTCCGCCCGCCGAGGCTGCGCGCCCGGCCGTGAGGTGGGAGTCGCCGTCGGCCTCGGCGCCCCGCGGCGAGCCCCAGTTCGGAGGCCGTCCGGACCGTGACCGGCCCGATTACAGGCCGTCATTCCGCCCCGATCGCAGGGAGGAGCGCGGCAGCGAGCCGCGGCAGGAAGGGCGCGATCCCCGCCGGGACCAGGCGCAGCGGGAGCCGCGCCCACAGTTCGATCAGCGCCCGCGCCGCGAGCCCGGCTTTGCGGCCGACCGCGTCGCTCCGGAGGCCAAGGCGCCCACCGGGGGATTCTTCGGCTGGCTGAAGGGCCTGTTCGGCCGCAGCAAGCCCGCTGTGGAGGCGCCGGCCGGGCGCGATTCCGGCGGCGAGCCGTTCGGCGACGAACATCGCCACCGCAGGCGCCATCGCGGAGGACGCGGCCATGGCGGCGGCAACCCCCAGGGTTTCCTGGGCGAGCGCTCCCCCCAGGGGAGCGAGTACGAGAACCGCGGCGGCGACCGCCACGGCGGCCCCCGGCGCAGGCGCCATCGGGGAGGCCAGGGCCGGGACCGGGGCGGCGATCCCCGCTCCGAGGGCCAACAGGGCGGCGGGGCGATCTGAACCCGCAGTTAAACCTTGCCAAGGCGCTCGCCAAAGAGCGCATTCCAAGGCGTCCGCTCCGTGCGGGCGCCTTTTTCTTTTTCCATGGCTGACCTCGTCGTCAACGGCGGCAACCCGCTATCCGGGACCATCACACCATCGGGCAACAAGAATGCCGTGCTGCCCATCCTCTGCGCCACGCTCCTCACCGACGAGCCCGTGGCCCTCACGAATGTCCCCGACATCACGGATCTGGACAAGCTCGTGTCGTTTTTCACGTCGCAGGGGTCGCGGATCGACTGGGACCGGGGCGCGGGCGTGATGCGGGTCGATCACAGCTCCTTCCGGAACGCCCTCTCAAACGCCGAGCTCCCGCAGGACATGCGTTCGACCGTTCTCCTGTATCCCGCGCTGCTGCACAGGATGGGCAGGATCGCCCTGCGCTCGAACGCGAAGGGCTGCTCGCTCGGGGTCCGCGAGATCGATCCCCACCTGGAGGTCCTCGCCGCGCTCGGGGCCGCCGTCGACGACGGGGATCCGCTTTCGATCTCGATCGACGGGGGCTTTCGCGCGGCCAGGCACTGGCTCGACTACATGTCGGTCACCGTGACCGAGAACTTCGCGATGGCCGCGGCCGTGGCGCGGGGAACCTCCACCCTGATCAACGCGGCGAGCGAGCCCCACGTCCAGGAGCTCTGCAGGGCGCTCGTCGCGATGGGGGCGAGGATCGGCGGGATCGGCACCAGCATGCTCTCGGTCGAGGGCTCGGCGTCCCTGCGCGGCGCGACGATCGAGATCGGATCGGACTACCACGAGGTGACGACCTTCCTCGCGCTCGGCGCGATCACCGGGGGCGAGGTGCGGGTGCTCAGGTCGGTGCCGCAGCACTTCGACCTGATCGCGCGCTCTTTCGGCAAGCTGGGCGTGACCGTCGAGCACGGGGGCGACACCGCCCTCGTGCGGCGCGGCCAGCCGAGGGTGATCGAGGCGCCGTACACGAGCAACCTGCTGCCCAAGATAGAGGCGGCGCCGTGGCCGTACTTCTCGGTGGACCTGCTTCCGCTCCTGATCGCCCTGTCCACCCGCTGCGAGGGCACCATCCATTTCTGGAACAAGGTCTACGAGAACGGATTCTCCTGGATGCCGGAGCTGGCCAAGTTCGGCGCGCACGTCCTCGTGTGCGACCCCCACCGCATCGTCGTGTTTGGCAACAGGCCCCTGCGGCCCGCGGTCGTCGATTCGCCCTATGTGATCCGTGCCGCGGTCGCGCTCACCATGGTCGCCGCGTCGATCCCGGGCCGCAGCGTCGTGCGCAACGCGGAGATCATCAAGCGGGCCCACCCGCGCTTTGTGGAGAACCTCCGCTCGCTCGGGGCGGAACTGGAGTGGAAATGACGCCCCCCACCCCCCCCGAGGGCCCCGGAAAGGGCACGGGGTTCATCTCGTCGACGCTGGCGGCGCCGGTGACCACGGCCGAGGCGGCGCTCAGGCCCCTATCGTTCTCGGACTTCGCGGGCCAAGCCAAGACGATCGAGCGCCTCCAGGTGATGGTCGGGGCCGCGAAGAAACGGGGAGACCCGCTGAACCACATACTCCTCTCGGGCCCGCCGGGCCTCGGCAAGACCACCCTTGCGTTCATCCTCGGGCACGAGCTCGGCAGGAACGTCCGCGTGACGTCGGGGCCGGTGGTCGAGAAGGCGGGCGACCTGGCCGGGCTGCTCACCAATCTCGAGGAGGGGGACCTGCTGTTCATCGACGAGATCCACCGCATACCGAAGACCGTCGAGGAGTACCTCTACTCAGCCATGGAGGACTTCCGGATCGACATCATGATCGACCAGGGGCCGAACGCGCGCAGCGTGCGCCTGACGCTCCCGCGCTTCACCCTCGTGGGGGCGACGACGCGGGCGGGGCTCCTCACGGCGCCGCTGAGGTCGAGATTCACCCTCCAGACCCGCCTGGACTACTACGACAAGGACACCCTCCACGTGATCGTCCGAAGGACGTGCAAGCTGCTCAACGTCGCGATCGACGAGGGCGGCGTCGCGGAAATAGCGTCGCGCGCCCGCGGGACGCCCCGCGTGGCCAACAACCTGATATACTTCGTGCGCGACTTCGCCCAGGAGCGCGCGGGCGGGGCGATCACGCGCGATACCGCCGCCGCCGGCCTGGAGCTCCTCGAGATCAACGCGGCCGGCCTCGACGAGATGGACAAGCGGATGCTGCGCACGATGGCCGAGAACTACCGCGGGGGGCCCGTGGGGATGAGCACGATCGCCGTGGCCGTCGGCGAGGAGGCGGAGAACCTGGAGGAGGTGCACGAGCCCTTCCTCATCCAGGAGGGCTACCTGCAGAGGACGCCTCAGGGGCGCGTGCTCACTGAAAAGGGCTACGCCGCCGTCGGCCTCAAGCCGGCGGGCAACGGCCAGGCCACGCTGCTCTAGGCGCTGAACGGGTCCTGCGGCCCTCGCCGGCCGCTCCGCTGGGGAGCCCCGGAATGGGAATCCATGCCCGCCCCGTCAGCGTCCTGCCGCGGGGCGCGGATGGGGAAGCGCGAGCGGGTCCCGGCCGTTCGCCGAGATCGCCGAGAAAATCCGGATCGCTGCCGGAGCGGCATGCGCGCGGACGAGGTGCGCCGCGCCCAGCCCTATCTGCACGGCGCCCATTACGGCGAGCCAAAGCGCGCGCGCGCTGGACTGGTCGCCTCCTGTCGGCGGAAACCACGACGGAAAGGCCCGGGAAAGGAGCTCCATGGCGGATCCGATGAGGCAGAAGACGAGGGCATTGGGATCGTTCATTTAATTCGGGCCGTGTTCGGCGGTTGTCGGCATCGTGTCCGCGGGTACAAAGCCAATGTCGTGCCAACGCATTCCCATGTTTCCTGGCCGCTCGTATTCAAGGTGTTAACCAACACGTCCAGGGCCTGAGCCCGAGGTTCCCCCGCAAAATGCACAGAAGGCCCCGGCCGCCCGTGCAGGGTGTGGGTGGCGTCTTCGCCCGCCAGGAACGCCCCTACAGGTCGCCCAACTGCGGCCGCAGCACGATCTCCTCCACCACCGTGCGCCGCGTCATCTTGTATACGGCGATGAAGGCCCTGGCCACATCCTCGGCCGGCATCATCCGCCTCGGCGGGACCCCGCTCCCCTTCCACGACGGCGAGATGGTGGCCCCTGGATGGACGCAGCACACCCGCACCCCCTTGTCCTTGAATTCGGCGCGCATGGCCTTTGAAAGCCCGGCGACGCCAAACTTCGCCGCCGTGTAGGCCGACCCGCCCGGATAGGCAATGAGGCCCGCGATCGAGCCCATGTTGAATATGTCGCCCCGGCGGCGGCGGACCATCGCGGGCGCGAATGCCTTGGTCACCAGGAACAGGCTCCGGAGATTCGCAGCCAGCGTCCGGTCAAAGTCGGCCGCGCTGGTGGCGAGCAAGGGAGCCCCAAAGTACTTGCCCGCATTGTTGACGAGCACGTCGACCGCGCCGAAGCGCCGCCGGACTGCGCCCTCCATCTCGGCCACCGCCGCCTCGTTCGAGACGTCGCACGGGAACACCTCGGCTTTCGCGCCGAGGCTCGCGCAGGAGCGGGCCACGCAGGCCAGGTTGGCGGGGCTCCGGGCGACGAGCGCCAGCCTGACGCCAGGCACCTCGGCCGAAAAGGCCCTGGCGATCGCGGCGCCTATCCCCTGCGAAGCGCCGGTGACGACGACCACCGGGGTCCTGGAATGCGCGCGCGTCGGCATGGAGGCCTGAAGTAGCACAAATCCCTCCCGGGTCAACCGGGCCTGTTGAAAACCGTTGCGCTGCCGTCAACGCGGCCATGATGATGCGCCTGGATGGCGATGAGATTCTGCATTCTGGGCAGCGGCAGCTCGGGCAACAGCGCCCTGGTCGTGACCGAGGGGGCCCGGATACTCCTGGACGCGGGGTTCTCCGCCCGCCGGCTGGGCGCAATGCTCGCGGCCGCGGGCGAGTCGATCGAGCGGGTCGACGCGGTTTTCGTCACCCACGAGCACAGCGACCATACGTCGGGGATCGAGAGCCTGAAGAAATACCCGGATCTCAAGTTCTTCGCGAACGCGGCCACCGCCCGCGCGATACAGAAGGAGCTTTCGTGGAGCCCGCACTGGAGGATCTTCGCGACCGGGTCGTCGTTCCAGTACCGCGACCTGATCGTCGAGAGCTTCGCGATTCCCCACGACGCGCAGGATCCGGTCGGCTTCCGCTTCACGAGCGGGCTCGACGGGGATCTCTTTTCGCCGCAAAGGACGCTCGCTTGGGTGACCGACCTGGGCCACGCGACCAAGAGCGTCCGGGACCGCATCCGGGAGTCCGACGTCGTCGTTGTGGAGGCCAACCACTGCCCGCGGATGCTCGAGGCGGACCCCAGGCGCTCCTGGACGCTCAAGCGCCGGATCGGTGGGCGCCACGGGCACCTGTCGAACGAGCGCATGAGCGAGCTGCTCTCGAGCGTCGCCAGCCCCCGCTGGCGCCGGGTCTACCTCGCGCACCTGTCCCGGGACTGCAACTCGCGCGAAGCCGTGGAGCGCGCGCTCGCGGCCCTGCGCCCTGTCCTGCCGTGCGAGTTCTCGATCGTCGGGCACGGCGAGGGAACCCCCTTTTACGAGATCGCCTGACGGCCCGAACGGGCGCTGCAACGCCCGCCCGGGCGCCCTTCCGCCTCACGAAGATCGTCTTCGCCCTCGGGCCCGCGAGCGAGAGCGAGGAGATGCTCGAGAGGATGATCCGCGCCGGCGCCCTAACGGATTCCATGCGGCCCTGAGCCAACCGAGCCGCTCCTCCCGGCAGCGCACGCGGCTCAAGAATGAGTTTCATGTCAATCGTGCGGGCCCCCGCAAAAAACCTCGATGCGAATGTGAACCGACATACGTCTTGTCCCCCCCCGCCACCGGCGATGAAATGATGAATGCACTGGGTCAACACGTCACATGCCAAACGATTCATTTTCAATGCGGGCCGGAAGACACTGCCGGGACTTTTCCATCGGTAACTGTCTAGAGCATAATATCTAACATGATGCGCGGAGAGGGGTGGAGCGCATGTTCTGGGGGCTCCTGGCCCAATCCTCCATTAGGCAAAACGCGCCGTTCAGAAATTAAATTGATAATTTCGTTCGCCTGCCTGTTACCAAAGATCACCTTTCGCGTCAAAGAACTAATGACCGGCCCCGCGTCCGCAGCTTCCGCGCAGCGTCTGCGCTTTCGAACCCTAGGGGCGTCGTTCTTCCTCCTGCTTGTCCTCTGCGCCGCCCCCGCTCGCGCCGACTCCCCGAGACTTTTCAACATTTCGACGCGGGGCCAGGTTGGAGTCGGGGCCGATGTCATGATCGCCGGCCTCGTCGTGGGCCCGGGTTCCCCCAATACGGTGCTCATCCGCGCGGTCGGCCCCTCGCTCGCCCAGTATGTTCCCCAGGGTGTGAGCGGTTTGCTGGAAGCGCCCGTGCTGTCCCTCTTTGATTCCTCGGGCGCGCTCGTCCAGTCAAACCAGGGGTGGGACAACGGCGACGCGACGGCCGCGATCATGAGTTCCGCGGGCGCATTTCCCCTCTTGCCCGGGAGTTCGGACTCGGCACTCGTCGTAACGCTGCAGGCGGGTGCCTACACGGCGCAGGTCTCCGGAGCGGGCGGGACGACGGGGCTCGCCCTCCTCGAGATATACGAGGTCGGCGCCACGCCGGCGACGGCGCGCCTGATCAACCTCTCGACGCGGGGCCAGGTGGGTACGAGCGGCAATATCATGATTCCCGGGTTCGCCGTCGGGCCTGGGAGCGCCAGCAGGACGCTGCTCATCCGCGCCGCCGGTCCGGCCCTGGCGGCCATGGGGGTCCAGGGCGCGCTGGCCGATCCGGCGATGTCGGTGGCCGTCTCGTCGGGAGCCATGATCGCGAGCAACGACAACTGGGGAACCCCGGTCGGAAACGGCCACGACGCAGCGGCCCTCGCAGCCGCCTTTACGCAGGCCGGTGCGTTCCCGTTTTCCTCGGGCAGCCTCGATTCCGCCCTGATGGGAACCTTCGCCCCGGGGAATTACACGGTCCCTGTTACGGGCAACAGCAATCTGACGGGCATCGCCCTCGTCGAAGTGTACGACATCACCCCGTCGGCGCCTGATATTGTCACGATCGCGGTCACGGACCCAAGCGCGGACACGAGCGGGGCGAATCCCGGAGCTTTCACGGTGACGCGGACCGGCGACGCCACCGAGCCGCTCACGGTCACCTACGCCGTAAGCGGAAGCGCCGTGGACGGGATCGACTACCAGGGCCTTCCGGGCACGGTGACCATTCCCGAGGAATCAGCCTCGGCAACGATTCCCGTCACGCCCAATGCGTCCCTTTCCGGGGTCTCGTCGAGCACCGTCGTCCTGACGCTGAGCCCCGGTGGCTCCTACACGGTGGGGGCCGCGAATTCCGCGACGGTCACCATCCAGAACATCCCGCCCACCCTCTACATCGCGCAGATCCGCCCGACCTCCAATGCATCGGGCTCGACCGGCTCGGGCGTTGCGACCATCCTGCTGAGCTCCGACGGCACCCTTGCGAGCGTCAGCGTGTCGTTTACCAACCTGTCCTCCGACGAGGTCGTCGCCCACCTCGCGATTGGCGGCGACATGAACAACGGGACCTACGTCCTGAACCTTCCTGACGGACAAGTCGCCAACCTCCAATGGACCCCGGCAGCGGCCGGCCAGTACTCCGCGGCCCAGGTGATCGCGACCCTCACGAGCGGCAACCTGTACGTCGAGATCGACAGCTCGCAGTTCCCCAGCGGGGAGCTGGGCGGGCAATTCATCACGAGCGCCGGCTCCCAGGCATTCGTCGCGCCCCCTCCCCCTCCGGCGCTCGACCTGACCTCGGTCTCCAACGCCGACGCCCCGCGCTTCCTGACCCAGGCGACATTCGGCCCGACCACGGCCGACATCAGCACGCTCCAGTCGCAGGGGTACGCAGGCTGGATCGCGAACCAGATGGCGCTCCCGGAATCCTCCCACCGCGTGGCGACGGACGCCGATTTCGCGGCCTTCCCGGCGAGCATGCAGACTGCCGCCTCGCAGCAGAACCGGCAGGCCGCATGGTGGAAGATCTCGCTCACGGCCCCCGACCAGCTGCGGCAGAGGGTGGCGTTTGCGCTGAGCGAGATATTCGTCACCTCCGATGTCGCGTCCTCGCTTGCCGGCCATGCCGACGGCCTTGCGAACTACTACGATCTCCTCGCCAACGATGCGTTCGGGAACTTCAGAAACCTCCTGAACGACGTCACCCTAAGCCCGGCTATGGGCAACTACCTCAACATGCTCCGCAACGCCAAGGCCAACCCGGCGAAGGGCACGAGCGCCGATGAGAACTATGCTCGCGAGGTCCAGCAGCTCTTTACGATCGGGCTCAGCGAGCTCCAGCCCGACGGCACCCTGGTGCTCGATTCGAACGGTCTGCCCATCCCCACCTACGACCAGAACGAGATCGTCCAGACTGCGAACGCCCTGACCGGGTGGGGCTACCACTCCGCAGCCTCCAATCCCAGTTTCTACGGCACGCCGGCCGACTTCAACGACCCCATGATGCCGTATCCAGCGTTTCATGACGAGACCCAGAAGACGATCGTCAACGGGACTGTCATCCCGGCGAACCAAACCGGGGCAGCGGACCTAAAGATGGTGCTGGACGCCCTGTTCAACCACCCGAACACCGGCCCCTTCATCTGCTCGCAGCTCATTCAGCGGCTGGTTACGAGCAACCCGAGCCCCGCCTACGTCTACCGCGTCGCCCAGGTCTTCGCCAACGACGGGACCGGCACCCGGGGAAACCTCGAGGCCGTGATCAAGGCGATCCTGCTCGACTACGAGGCCCGCTCGCTCACCGAGGTCAACAACCCCGGGTTCGGGAAGCTGAAGGAGCCCCTGCTCCGAATGACCGCGGTGTTCCGCGCGTTCAACGCCGCGTCCCAGGAGGGCCGCTATCCGATCTTCAACCCGGAAACCAGCCTCGACCAGGCCGCCCTCAGGTCCCCGACGGTGTTCAACTTCTTCGATCCAGGGTATGTGCAGCCCGGCTCGCTTGCGTCGGCCGGACTGCACGCCCCGGAGTTCCAGATAACCTCGGCGAGCACTGCGATCAGCGTGCCCAATTACGTCTACTCCAGCGTCTACACCCCCGCCTCGCCGTCGCCGTCGACGATCGTCCTGAACCTCACGTCGCTCACGGCCAATGCGTCGAATCCCACGGCGATGGTGGGGACGCTCAACCAGCTGCTGTGCGCCAACGAGATGGGCCCCAAGGCGCAGCAGCTGATCGAGACGGCGATCAAGGCGCTCCCTTCCAGCACCTCGGCAGCAGCGGTCGCCCAGGCGGCCTTGTATCTAGCCGCGACATCCCCCGATGCGGCAATTCAGCGATGAACACTCCCTCTGACCTGACCCGTCGCCGCTTCATCGGGCAAGCCTGCTCCGCCGTGGGCGCGACCGGCATGCTGTCCGCCCTCGCCCAACTCAGGATGATCGGCGCCGTGGCGGCAGATTCCGTCCCGTCCGACTTCAAGGCCCTCGTCTGCCTGTTCCTCTACGGAGGAAACGACTCGAACAACCTGCTCGTGCCGACCGACAGCACGAATTACCAGCTCTATTCGACCGACCGGTCGGTGCTCGCGCTCGACCAGGCATCCTTGCTGCCAATCTCCCCGAAGACGTACAGCGACGGGCGGACATGGGGGTTCCACCCATCGCTTGTCGAGGCCCAGCAGCTTTTCGCGAGCGGCAACCTGGCCCTGTTGGCCAACACCGGCACCCTGGTCCAACCGGTCACTCTGGCCCAATACAAGGCGGGAACCGTGGCGCTGCCGCCCCAGCTCTTTTCGCACGCCGACCAGCAGGTGCAGTGGCAGAGCAGCGTGCCCGACCAGCCGTTCGTGACCGGCTGGGGCGGCCGCCTCGCGGACCTTGTGAACGCGCTCAATTCCAATCCGAAGATCTCGATGTCCGTGAGCGTCGCGGGGCAGAACTCATTCCAGGTGGGCAAGATGGTCACGCAGTTCGCGGTGAATTCCAGCGGTGCCGCGGTCCTCAACGGGACGAGCGGCAGCTCGCTCGCGACCACCCGCTACGCGGCCCAGCAGAGCATCCTCAGCCTTCAGGAGCAGAACCTCTTCGAGGCGGCCTTCGGCGGACTGACCGTTAGCTCGATCGCCGACACCCAGCTTCTCAACACGACGCTCGCAACGGCGCCCGCGCTCAAGACGGTGTTCCCGAACACGTCGATCGCGACCCAGCTGAAGATGATCGCGAGGATGATCGGCATCTCCCCGCAGCTCGGGCTCACCCGCCAGGTCTTCTTCGCAAGCCTCGGGGGATTCGACCTCCATTCGGACCAGCTCGGGGCCCACGCGACCCTGTTCCAGCAGCTCAGCCAGGGCCTCAACGCGTTCAATTCCGCCACCACCGAGCTCGGCGTGCATGGCCAGGTGACGACGTTCACGGCCTCGGACTTCAGCAGGACCTTCAACACGAACGGGACCAACGACGGCACCGCGGGCTCCGACCACGGATGGGGCTCCCACCACCTTATCATGGGCGGGGCCGTCAACGGCGGCGACATCTACGGGCAGGTGCCCCTCCTCGAGCTCGGCGGGCCGCAGGACACGGGCCGAGGCCGCTGGATTCCAACGACCAGCGTCGACCAGTACGCCGCCACGCTGGCGACTTGGTTCGGCGTGAGCGCCTCGAATCTGCCGTTGGTGCTGCCCAACATCGGACGCTTCGCCACGCCCAATCTCGGCTTCATGGCCTAGGCCGGCTTCCGATGGGGCCGAAGCGCATCCGGATCGCCTTGCTCGGGTCGGCCCTAGTACTGGGGGCGCTCCTGCTGCTGCTCGCGCTCGGCCCGAGGATGGGACGGCCTCCTCCCGGGGCGCCCGCGGCCCAGGCGCATGGGCCCGCAGCCGCGCCCGGATTGCCGTCCGTCGCCGGCCCGCCGCCCGTTGCCGGCGCCGAGGACCGCTCCCGCCTAGCGGACGGCCTCAACTCCCCCGAGGGCGACGTCCGCTCCGACCTGCGCGTCATCGACCAGATCTTCGTCGCCTACCGCAGCGCGCTCCGCTCGGGCAATCCCACGGGTGAGAATGCGGAGATAACGGCTGCCCTGAAGGGCCGCAACAAGCTCGGGTTCGCATTCATCCCGGCGGAGAACCCGGCGATAGACTCCAAGGGCGAGCTCTGCGACCGCTGGGGAACGCCCTATTTCTTCCACCAGCTTTCCGGCGAGAAGATGGAGATCCGGTCGGCAGGCCCGGACCGCAAGCTTTGGACGGCCGATGACGAGGTGCTGACGCCGTAGCGGCGGCCGGCCGCCCGGGGGAAGGCGACGCCGATTGACGGGCCCGCGCATTGGCGTTCAATTGCGCCTGACCCGCATGGATACAGACCCGATACCCGTCACCGTCATCACCGGATTCCTCGGCGCAGGCAAGACGACCCTGCTCAACCGGATCCTCTCCGAGCGGCACGGCCGAAGGCTGGCCGTGATCGAGAACGAGTTCGGCGAGATTGGCGTCGACAACCAGCTCGTCATCCAGAGCGACGAGGAGCTTTTCGAGATGAACAACGGGTGCATATGCTGCTCCGTCCGAGGCGACCTGATCCGCATCCTGGGCCGCCTCCTCAAGCGCAAGGACCGGCTCGACGGCATCCTCATCGAGACGACGGGCATAGCCAACCCGGCGCCCGTCGCGCAGACCTTCTTCACGGACGACGAGATGCGCCGCAACTTCCGTCTCGACGGCATCGTGACCGTGGTTGACGCAAAGTTTGCCGCGACCCATCTCGACTCCGACGACGAGTCCGTCAAGCAGGTGGCGTTTGCCGACGTCATCCTCCTCAACAAGACCGACCTGGCGTCCCCGTCCGGGCTCGATGCCCTCGAGGAGCGCATCCGGGGGATGAACGCGGTGGCCTCGATTCACAGGACGCGCGACTGCAATGTCGCCCTTGAGCGCGTGCTCGACATCGGCGGATTCAATCTCGGCAGGGCAACCGAGATCGACCCGAAGTTCCTCGAGCCCGAGTACCCCTTTGAATGGGCTGGGGCGTACCGGCTGCCCGCCGGATCCCACGGCCTGGTGATCGGGCACGCCGACGGCCGCGAGCACTCCGGCGGGCACCACCACCATCACCACGGAAGCGAGAACGAGCTCGACGTCGCGGTGGCGCCCGTTTCCGCGCTCGGCGAAGCCGAGATCGCGGCGGCGCTCGACTCCGCTGTGGCCGTCTTCGCGGGGCCGGAGAAGCGCGTGGAGAACGGCGGGATGGTCGCCCCCGGCGGGCCGCTCAAGAGGCTCCTCCTGGACGGCGGGAACGGCCGATTCAAGCTGGAGGTGTCGGAGCCCGGCCACTACCTCGTCTTCGAGCGGTGCGGGGAGGAGCCGCTGCACATCCAGGTCGGGGCCGACACGGTCAAACCGTCGTGGCAGGCCGACTATCACGTCGCCCACGAGCACAGCAGCGTGTCGTCGGTCGGCATCCAGCAGGCGGGCGAGCTGGACGGCAAGCGGCTCAACGACTGGATAAGCGCGCTTCTTCGGACAAATGGCGGCGACATCTACCGGATGAAGGGTGTCCTCAGCGTGAAGGGCGCCACGAGGCGCCTTGTGTTCCAGGGCGTCCACATGCTTTTCGACGCCAAGTTCGACCGGGACTGGGGACCCGGCCCCAGGATCAACACCTTGGTCTTCATCGGCAGGAACCTGAACCGGGCCGCGCTCACCGAGGCATTCAAGGCCTGCTTCGCAGCGTGAACGGCCCATGCAGCTGACGAAGCACTGGGCCGGTCAGCTGGATGACTACGTGATAGACCTGGCGTGGTCGCTCGACGGGGCCAGCCTAGCCGCCGCGTCGGCGGCCGGGCCCCTCACACTCTTCGGGGCCCTGGACGGCTTGAGGCGATGCGAGCTCCCCGGCCACGACGGCGGTTCGAATGCGATCGCCTGGAAGCCGGGCTCGGCGATCCTGGCGAGCGGGGGCCAGGACGGCGCCGTGAAGCTCTGGGACGCCGCCGCCGGGCAGCATGCAGCCACCGTCCCGATGGGACCCGCCTGGGTTGAGCATCTCGCGTGGAGGCTGGGCGGAGCCGACCCAATCCTTGCCGCTTCGGCGGGGAGGAAGTTCGCCTTCATCAATCCCGACGCGACCGTCCGCCGCGCGTTCCAGGACGCGCCGAAGACGATCTCGGCGCTCGCGTGGCATCCGCTCGGCGGATGCGCCGCCGTCGCGTACTTTGGGGGCGTCTGCCTCTGGGGCGCGGACGACGGCGCCGCGCAAAGGGAATTCGCCTACGGCAACGGGATCCACGCGCTTGCGTGGTCGCCCGACGGCCGCTGGCTGGTCTCCGGAAACCAGGATCCGAGCGTCCACCTCTGGATGCCCGGGAGCGACGTGGAGCTACAGATGAGCGGCTATGAAGGGAAGGTGCGGCATCTCTCATTCGACCCCGGGAGCCGATGGCTCGCCACGAGCGGGAGCCAGGACGCATGCGTCTGGGACTGTTCGGGCGCCGGCCCGGAGGGGCGGGAGCCCCTCATGCTTGCGCACGAGGCGCCTGTTTGCGGGGTCGCGTTCCAGCGGGCGCATGGCCTGCTGGCCTCCGCATCGCAGGATGGCGCCCTCATGCTCTGGAGCCCGGAGCGCCGGCAGCCCCTGCGCGCCACGGCGCGGATGCCGGCGGCCGCGGCATGCCTCGCCTGGTCTCACGACGACAGCCTCCTCGCAATTGGAACGGAGAAGGCAATGGTGTACGTCCTCCGCTGCGAAACATGAGTCCGCTCGCATTCCTTGGACTGTCCGGGGACCTCTGGCAGGCGCTGGGCCTGACGCTCGAGCTTGCGGCGGTCACCACCGTCATCCTCGGCGTCGTCGGCCTACCCCTCGCCCATTGGCTGAACACGTCGAGGAGGGCGGTCGCCCCGGTCGTCGAGACCCTCGTGGCGCTGCCCCTCGTGCTTCCACCGACCGTGATCGGGTTCTACCTTCTTATCGCCTTTTCGCCCGCCCATCCGCCGGGCAGCTGGTGGGTGCTGCTGACCGGACATTCGCTCGCGTTCACCTTCTCCGCCCTCGTCATCGGATCCGTGATCTACTCCCTGCCCTTTGCCGTGCAGCCATTCCAGGTCGCGCTGCGGAGCGTGCCGCCGGAGCTTCTCGACGCCTGCGCGGCCCACGGCGCCCCCCCATGGCGCGTTTGGACCCGCGTCCACCTGCCGCTTGCGTCGCGCGGGATCGCCGCCGGATTGACGCTGGGCTTTGCCCACACCCTCGGGGAATTCGGCGTGGTCCTGATGATCGGAGGCGCGATTCCCGGCGTCACAAAAGTCGCGAGCATAGCGCTTTACGACGAGGTCCAGAACCTGGATTATTCCAAGGCCCACGCGTTTGCCGCGCTCCTCCTCATCATTTCCTTCGCCCTCATCCTCCCGACGACGTATCTCCGGCGGCGCGTCGAGAGGCGCTAGGGCGGCCCATCCGGCCCTGGAGGGTCAGGCGTCGGCGCGCACCACGCCAAAGACGGCGTCGGCGTAGTCGGCCGCGCTGAAGGCCTGGAGGTCCTCGGGATCCTCGCCCAGTCCCACGAAGAAGACCGGCAGCCTAAGTTCGCGCCAGATTCCGACAATCGCCCCGCCGCGGCTCGTGCCGTCCAGCTTTGTGACGACAAGGCCGGTCAGGCCGAAGCTCTTGTGAAAGGCCCGGGCCTGCTCGATGGAGTTTCCGCCGATGGAACCGTCCACGACCAGCCAGGAGTGGTGCGGCGCGGCCGGATCGATCCTGGCGATCACCCGCCTGATCTTCGATAGCTCCTCCATCAAGTTTCCCTTGGTGTGGAGGCGGCCCGCCGTGTCCACGATGACCCAGTCCCGGCCCCTGCTCCTCGCCGCCTGGACCGCGTCGAATGCGACCGCGGCCGGGTCGGCCCCGGGCTTGTTGGAGACAACCTCCAGGTCCAGCCGGGCCGCCCATGACTTCAGCTGGTCGATCGCCGCGGCGCGGAACGTGTCGCACGCGGCCAGGAGCACGGTCGCCCCCTCCTGCCTCAGCCTCCAGCCGAGCTTTGCCGCAGTCGTCGTCTTGCCCGACCCGTTCACGCCGATGAGGACGATCACAGTGGGCGCGGTGGCGGCTTTTGTCACGCGACCCTCCGAGCCCGCGAGGGCCCGCCTGAGGACCCCCGCCCCGATCTCCGCCGCCTGACTCCCCCGGAGCCCCTTGTCCTTGCGGGCGGCCTCCTTGATCTCCTCCAGGATCTCGCCGGTCGTCTCCACCCCGAAATCTGCGGCGAAAAGGGCCTCTTCAAGGGTCTCGAGCGACGAGGCGTCGATCTGGCGACCGCCGAAGATCCCGTGGGTCCTCGACGAGATCGCCGAGACGGTCTTGGCGAAGCCCTTCCTGAACTTCTGCAGAAGCGAACGCACGGTCCTTGGCGGGGCGACCCGGCGCTAGTCCGAGGCCTTGCGCGCGTCGCGGCCCAGCTGGTCCTTCAGCCGGTCCAGGATGCCGTTTATGAAGCGCTTCGAATCCGCGTTGGAGAACTGCTTTGAAATGTCGATGGCCTCGTTGATCGAGACGACCGGCGGGATGTCCTTCCTGTGCAGCATCTCGAACATCGCTATCCTGAGTATGGCAAGGTCGATCTTGGCGATGCGCTCGAACTCCCAGTTCTGGGCGAGCACGCGGATCTGCGCGTCGATTGCAGCCTGGTTATCGATGACGCCGTGAATGAGCTCCTCGCCGAACGCGTAATGCTCCCTGGGCTGCTCCTGCCCCTCGAAGAACACCCGCAGGTCGTCGACGAGGTTCTCGGGCGGGTTGATACTCCACGCGTACAGGTACTGGAGTGCGGACACGCGGCCGTCGCGCCGCTGGGCGTATTGCGCCTTGCTCATCAGGCGATGCCCCTCCGTGAAGCCGCTGCGGGTGAATCGCCACTCATGGAACGCCGAGAGGAGAACCGGGGGCCGGCAATCCGCAACATGAATTCGCGCGGCGGCGCACCGGATCCGCCATCGAGCCCGCTTGCGGCCCCAGGACGGCGGCCGAACTTCACGGCACCGCCCATTCGCGCCACGGCGCCGTCATCCATCACGATCGCCATCCGCCCGGAGGCGGCGCCGGCCACCGCGGCCTCAACGGAGTCGAACGGAGGAGGAGGTGACGGGGGCATCCGGACAAAGTCGCCCCGGCGGCTCCGGCTGTCAACGCGGGGCCGCCCCGGGAGCGTACGCGGCTCGGCGTCAGGCTGGCGGGTCGCCGTGAATTGCGCGCAGGTCGAAACCGGCCCTCGGCCTCCCGCCCCGGCAACCGGATCACCCGTTGAAATCGATCACGTAGGACTCCACCGAGTCCGGCTTGCCCTCGGTCAACAGCGTTATGCGCAGCTTGAAGGTCAGGGGCCCCTTGACGGCGTACTCCGAAGCAAGCACCGCCGGGTCATCCGTAGGCAGGAGCTGCACCCGCTCGTCGTTGGGCTGGTAATGGACCGGCCAGCGAAGTATCGCCGACGACACGTCCGCCGGTACCGGATTCTTCTTCTCGTTGTAAAAGGTCACCCTGAAGGTTCGGTCCTTCACCTCGACGCCGAGCCATCCGCCCTGCGGGCGCGGCACGGGGACGCCAGAAATCGTGCCCTCCTGCTCCTGCGTGGGCGTGGGCGTGGGACGGGGCGCGGCGCCGCAAACGGCCGTCAGGGCGGCGCCGGCAAAGGCAAGGAGCGCGATGCGTTTCATCGGCGCAAGCCTACGGTTTCGGGCCCCGATCGGCAAGATTGTTCCCGGTCCGGCGCGACAGCGACGCCTTCAGCCCGCGCCAGCGCTCGAGCCGCTCGGCGATGGCCGATTCGGCGCCGGCCGCCTTTGGCGAGTAGAGGCGCAGGGGCCGCTCGAGGTAATCCTGGCCGGATATGGCCTCCGGGAATTCGTGCGAGTAGGCATAGCCCTTCCCCTGGCCCATCCGCCTGCTCGCCTGGCCGCTCTTGTCGCGCAGGTGCGCGGGCACGGGCTGCACGGGAGACTCGCCCAGCACCCGCCGGGCCTCCCCGAGGGCGAGCGTGGCCGAGTTGCTCTTGGGCGCCATCGCGATGTACAGGGTCGCATGCGCGAGCGTCAGCTCGGCCTCCGGAAGCCCGACGAAGTCAACCGCGTGGTGGGCGGCCACCGCCAGAGGCAGCGCGTGGGGATCGGCGAGGCCCACGTCCTCGCTCGCGAGGATGACGAGCCTGCGCGCGATAAAGCGCGGGTCCTCGCCCCCGGCTAGCATCTTCGCGAGCCAGTACATCGCCGCGTCCGGGTCGCACCCGCGGCAGCTCTTGATGAAGGCCGAGATCGTGTCGTAGTGCTCGTCCTCGTCTGCATCGTAGCGGATCCGGCGCTCGCGAGCGAAAACGGCGAGGTCCTCGGCTGTGATCGCAGAGGGGCCTCCCTTTCCCAGGGCGATCACCTCGAGCGCATTAAGCGCGCGCCTGAGGTCCCCGTCGCAGAGGACCGCGAGGTCCAGAAGGATCTGCGGAGGCGCCGTCACTCCGGTGCCGCCCAGGCCACGCTCCGCGTCCGACAGGGCCCCCGCGAGGACACCCGCCACAGCCTCCGAGGCCAAGGGCTCGAGCCGGAACAGGTGGCTTCGGGACAGCAGAGTCGGGTTGACGTAGAACCCCGGGTTGTGGGTCGTCGCTCCGATCAGGCGGACGACGCCCTCCTCGACATCCGGCAGCAGCAGGTCCTGCTGGGTCTTGTTGAACCGGTGGAGCTCGTCGATGAAGAGGATCGTGCCGGAGCCGGGCCTGCGCCGGGCGGCCCCCAGGACCTCGCGGAGCTCCGCCGCGTTGGACATGACCGCGTTCACCCGGACGAAGCGGCTGCGGGTCTCCCGGGCGATCGCCTCAGCGATGCTCGTCTTTCCGCTTCCGGGAGGGCCGTAAAACAGGAGCGAGCCAAACCGGTTCTGCGCCACCAGGCGCGCGAGGAGGCTGCCCGGCCCGAGGATGTGGTCCTGGCCCACGACCTCGGAAAGCCGGCGCGGCCTCATCCGGACCGCCAGGGGACGGGGCGGCCCGTCCGAGGGCGCGCCGTCCCGCGCCGTCGGCTCGGGCTCGCTGAATAGTTCGCTTTGGTCCGCGGGGTTCATGTCGGCGTCGGCGGCCGACCAATCTCCGCCCATTCCGCCCGGATGAGAAGCCATTTTCGGCGTGTCATTGGACCCGCGATCGGAGACCGTTGCTTCCCCGTATGAAAAGCGCCTACGAACTTGCAATGGAGCGCCTGTCCAAGGCGGACCCCGGATCGTCCAAATCGCTGACGCCCGAGAAGCGCGCCAAGCTTGCCGACGTTGACCGTGTGTTCCTCGGCCGGATTGCCGAGCGGGAGATCTTCCTCAAGCAGCGCCTTGAGCAGGCGCTTTCGGGCACGGACGCCGACGAGGTCGACAAGATCAGGAAGCAGATCGCCTCCGAGCGGGCTCGCCTCGAGGAAGAGCGGGAATCGGAGAAGGACCGCATCCGGGGCGCTAACGCCTGAAGGGGCGCCGGGCTGCTCCGCCGGCCCGCGAGACTCAGCCCGCAAGATCGAAGTCCGCGACAAGCGGCAGGTGGTCCGACACGACCGACTTTTCCACGTGATGGCGGACGCATCGGAGGCCTGAATTGAAGAAGATGTGGTCGAGCACAAAAGGCTGCCGATGCCACGTCGCAACCTTGTTCTGGACCGCCGCATAGCCGTGTTCGGCGAACTGCTCGACGAGCGGGTCGCCCTGGCTCACGTTGAAATCGCCCCCGAGTATCGTCGGCGAATCCGAGGCGGCGAGGCGGTCGGCGACGAGGTCGCGCTGCCATGGGTACATCGTGCTGCTGATCCCCAGCATGAAGAACGCGAGGAGGTGCACGTTGTAGACCTGGATCTCCCGTCCGCCGACGGTGGTCTTCGCGCCAATCATCACGCGGTCGGTCGGCGTTGTCTTTCTCCCGCGGAAGACGAACTCGATCGCGGGCGACGGGACGTCGATGCGCAGCTTCTCCAGCAGCGGGGTCCGGGAGAAAATCGCCAGGCCTATCCCAAAAGGCAGCTCGCGCGGATCCGCCTTGGGATACGAGAACCAGCTGTCGAACTCCGGCAGCGCCGCCTTGATCTGCGTGTAGTTCGGCGCCGGCTGGACCTGGACGCCCCCGAACTGGGCATGCTCGACCTCCTGCAGCAGGACGATGTCCGGTTTATGCCGGCGGATCTCCCCGATAGTCGCCTTGACGTCGACCGGGCCGTTGTCCGGCGCCTTGGCGTCCCAGCCCATGCCGAACTGCATGTTAAATTGAAGGACCCTGAACATGCTAGTGGAGGTCAGGGGCTCGCTGGTTTTGGAATGCCGGCGGCTTCATGCGCAACTTCATGATATTCTTGGCTTCGCAAACAGATTGCAGCAACTATTATTTGGCACGGAATCGTTTCCCAGCGGCCATCATTCGGGCTCGGCCGTCCCCTCGACGACCCATTCGCGCGCTTCAGGAACCTGCTCGAGGAAGGCGTGCAGCGCGGCGCTGAGGTGCTCCGCATAGCGGAAATGGGCCCCCATTCCCGTCCGGAGCTCGGCCTCGTAGATGAATTTGTCGGCATGGGTCCCGTGTTCGAACGGCGTCTGGGCCCCTAGGAGGAGCGAATAGACGTAGGAAGGCGATCCCCGCCTCAACAGCTCGCGCGTAAGCTCCATTTGATCAACAAGGAGCCCATCGTGGGCGGCATGCAGGATCTCCGGGGGAAGGTAGAAGCCCGACTGGACCAGCGGCGTCGTCCGGTTGCCGGTCCGGTGCCGGTTCAAGTCGCGCAGCTCGGCAAGAGCCATGTTGTTCCAGGCAAAGGTGACCCGCATCCGCCTGGTCGCCTCGCCCTGCTGACCGTAGCGGTTGGCCCTGTGCCGCAGCGCCTCCGGGACGGGCTGCGCCTGGGGAAACCATGGAGGGGCTGCCCGGTCCACGTTCACCCACACCTGGTCGGCAAGCGGCCGGTCGCTCAGGCGCTCAAGCCCCATCCTGACCGAGGCGGCGAACTCCTGGCGCGCCTGCTCCGCGAACGAGGCGTCAGCGTAGCTGTGCCTCATCAGCCTCGGCGACAGCTTCAGCAGCTCGTCGCGTACCAGCCCCGCCGCGGCGCGCGCCTCGGGCTGGGGAAGCGAATCGAGGTGCTTCACCGTCTGCGCCCACATGCGGGAGGTCTGCACAAGCCCGACATTGGTCCTCGTTGCAAACGGCACAAAATACCTGGCGCGGTCCAGTGCGTAGTTCTTCCGGATCCGGGCGGCCACCGCCGGCTTGGCGTCCGTCGGGAGCCGGACCCGCTCCGGGTGCGCGGCGGCAAGCGCGTCAAGCCGGGCGTATTCGCTGTTGTACGCCGCAAAGGCGCGCGCAAGGACATCGCGCCAACGCGGCGCCAGATCGTCCGGAATCCCGATTTCACCGGCGCCCGGGATGTTCGCAGGATCCATCGCGATGTAGCGCGTGCTCGATTCCTGCCCGTCCGCCATCTGGGCGATCTCAAAAAGCTTGTAGGCAAGCCACATCGACACCCCGTCGAGCGCCACCGCGAGCCCTCCTGTGAGCCCGCCGATGGATGCATGCCCGTAATCGACGAACTTCAGGATCCGGTCGATCGAGGCGTCGGGGTTGGCCACATCGACCTTGGCGAGGATGGCGGCAATCCCCTCATTGCTGCGGGAGTAGCGGGCCAGCACCGATGCCAGGAGCTCAGGCGTAACCTTCGGGAGATCCGCTGCGCTCGGAGGCGGGACAAGGGCGAGCCCGGTAACCTTCATGATGGGCACCAAATGAGGCAGCATTTGGATGAGGAAACAAGCGTACTCCGAGAATCGGCAGCATAACCGAGCTTTTCAGGGTGAGAGGGATCATCCAACGGGATCCCGTGCCGCACTCTGCTGCACATCCCCATGAGATACGCCTCCGTCTGCACCCGCCGCCACAGCAGGTACCTGTGCGTGTCCCATTGGGACCCCGCTGACTCTCACGCCAACCGCCGCTGGTTCAGTTGGGTGGCCGAACACGCCGGGGACTACGACCTGATCGGGAAGCGACGGCCAGAGCCGTCGGAGCCAGCAATGGCCTGGCACGTCTTCAATTTTTCCTGCAGACCAACGCACCCTTGCCGATGGGAACTATTAGCGCGTCAACCCTCTCATCGTGCATGGCCCGGTCCAGCATGGGTCGTAAAGGAGCCTCATGGCTTATTGCGTTGTCTGCTACGAGTAGGCCTCCAGGCACTAGGTGCGGTACGACCGCTTCATAACAGCGATCGTACACTTCCTTCTCAGCGTCGAGAAAACAGAATCCGATTTCATTGCAAGCAGGGAGGTGGTTCAAGGCGTCACCGTGAACCAGCTGGACGACATCAGTGACACCTGCAACGTCGAAGGTCGTCCTCGCGAGCTTAGCCTTTTCGTCCTGGACCTCGAAAGTTGTGACCTTCCTGCCCTTGGCGCGGCAGGACAGGGCGAGCCACAGCGTTGAATATCCCGCGCTGGTTCCAATCTCGATACAACGGCCATCAGGTGCGGCTGCTGCCAGCAGGGCGATGAATCTGCCGACTTCCGGTGGAATCTGGCGGAGCCGCTTCATTCGCGCCGTTCCACCGGCCCGGTCGAGCACGTCAATCTGTTCCAGCTCGCGCATCCGATCCAAGATTGCTTGCGGCATGTTGTGGAACATCGCGTCTGGTTTTAGCCACGATCAAACACGGCGAACGAGGGCTATGTCGCGGGCGGCTTCAGCCAGGTTGGCGAGCACACGGGGGAAGGCCGCGCCGTCTATGTGCGCGGCAAAGGCATCGTAGGGCGTATGCCTGGAAGGCGAACAGGGGATGACCTCCTGTTTGCCCTCGCGCGAAGCAATGGCCACCTGGCCCGCGTCGCGCCATTCCTTTGTGATGCGCCAGCCTTTGTCGGTAACAAGGTAGAAGAGGTCGATGTGTTCGCGGTCGTTGCCGTCGCGGCTGTAGGTGGCGAGGTCGGCGGCCCAGGTGATGAAGAGGTTGGCAACGCCCCCTCCGACGAAGTTCACAATCATCGCCTCGGTGTCGGCGCACTTCATCGCGGGATGAGCAAGCCGGTCCGAGAAGAAAGTGCTCTTGCCGACGGGCCTATCCATGAGGTAGCAGGCCGCGTTGAGGTTGTGGATCATGGCGTCCATGAACGGGCCACCGTTCTTCTCTGGGTCGGTGGCCCAGCTGTTCCATTGCGGATAGGCGTGGATCCAGTCCTGCCTGTAGAGGGCAAGGCGACCGAGCCTGCCCGAGGCCAAGAGGTCCCTGGCGGCCTCCATGAAGGGGTCCTCGGTGCGGCTGTAAATGACGCCAGCCTTGATGCCGGTCCTGGCGGCGGCGGCGCACATCTCTTGGCAGTCGGCGGTGGTGGAGCCAAATGGCTTGGTGGCAATGACGTGCTTGCCAGCGGCAGCGGCCTTCAGGAAGAGGTCCCTGCGGATCCAAGGCGGGACAAAGAGGCCGACGAGATCGATGGACTCGTCGGCGAAGATGCCGTCGGGCTCGGCGACGACGCGACTGCCGAACCGACTGGCGAATTCTTGCGTGCGGGCCTGGTCCGGGTCGTGGAGAGCGACGACCCTGACGGCCTTGGATTTCTCAAGGGAGTCGGCCTGCCGGCGGAGGAAGTCGCCGCAACCGAATATGCCGATCGAATGGACTTTCATGTGGGATGATTGCCTCGCGAGTAGACGGAAACGCAGAGACGGGGCTGTTCTTTGGGGAGCGCGGCGGGGCGCTGTCTGGCATGAAGCGTTGCTGGGGCCGACACTGGCGAGGCTGTCGGGTTCTGGCCAGACCAAAGCCGGGGGCTGGGGCTCGGCCAGGAAGCAGGCTTGCAAGGGCCTTCCCAAAGAAAAGCCCGCCGTTTCGGGCGGGCTGCCACGAGTGGAGGGGATCGCAAGCGCGTTATTTGGGAGGGCGGTAACCGACCTTCCCGGCCTGCCTCATTGCCTTGACCCCTTCCTCAAATGTGAGCAGCGGGGTGGTCTTGCTGGCCTTGAGAGCGCCACCGGCAGCGACCGCGAGTGAGAAGGCTGCAGCGCTGACATTGTTGGGCAGCCTGACGACAACGACAACGTCATGATCACCAAACGAGAGCCAGGCGCCCTCGACGCGGCCACCGAGCTTTTCGACCGAGCCCTTGATCGCTTGGAGACGGTTTCGGGGTTTCCTGACCAACGCTGACCACGCGTCGGACGTATAGCTTCCTTGAAACAAATAATAGGACATGGGATTGGGTTCCATTCCTGACGGTGGGATTCTGCGACGGCAAGGCGAAGCTATCCCGTATACCGGCTTGTAACCCGACAATACCATGTGGGCGTGATGACTGGCTTGTGGGTCCTTCCCGCATGCTCCGTGACCGATGCCGATGGCCACGCCCGCCGGTCATCCCTCCTATCCGGACAGCCTATCCGACCATTCCTGGGCTCTTCCCTGACATTTTACCGTCGTAGACCTGCAAACCCCCGCTCAGGGGACTCTGCGACTGCCCTCGTGCATGGCTTCTGCCTGGGCGTTTACCTCGGCCATCGCCCGGGTCAATTCGGCATAGATCTCGTCGTGAATGTTGACGACACCGTAGTTGGAGTTCTCGCCGTCGTCGCGCCCTTCCTTCGGTTCGTCACAGTGCTCGAACCAATGATAGCCGACCAGGTTCGGATTCTGAAGCGCCTGGGTTACGTAGTTCCGGAATGCAGCGGCGCGTTCGGCTTGCGTCTTCACTTTGGGACCGGCCCCGCGTGAGTTGGGCAGGCCGCTGTCCTCGGAGCGGAACGAGAACTCGCCGATGATCAGCGATTTGCCAAAGGCGGCGTAACGTTCGACCGTGCCCCGCGGATCGCTCTGGTAGCAGTTGAAGGAGATCACATCGACGTACTTCGCCGCGGCGGCCACGACGGGCTGAGGCGGGAAATAAGCAAAACGGGAGCCGAGATTCATGTGGTTGGGGTCGGCGGCTTTGATGGCCTCGTTGGTGACGCGGAAATACCGGTCGGCTAACCGCTCGAGGAACGCGTCGCAATCGGCGGCGAAGGCGGCACGCTTCGGGTCGGCTTCGTTGGCGTGGCGCTCGGCCTCCTCGTTCTGCATGTAAACCGCCGGACGCACGACGGGCGGGGCGATCGCCGTGGCGCTCATCACGTCGTCCCAGGTCGCAAACTTCGTGTTCCAGACCGCGTTGAACCCGGCCATGTCCTGATAGCGCCCTTGCAGGAGGCTGACTGCGGCTTTCTTGCCGGGCACGTTCGCAGGCAGGTCGAGGAACATTGTGAGCAGTTCGTCGGGACCGCGCCAATCGGGACCCCAGCGCAGTTCGTTGTCCGTGAACCATCCGAGAACCCAAACGTCGTCGGCGAGAGGAGCGCAGACCTCACGGGCGCGCTGGCGGGCGAACGTCTCGAAATCCGGATCGAAAACATCGGGGAAGATTCCGTGCAACCATGCTTGGCCCTTTGTCTTTTGCCCGACGAATTGCTCTCCGAGATCGACGATTGGAGCATAGGCCAGACGGCGGTTGCCGACCGTGATCTCGGCAACTCCATTGTCGGACCAGGCGCCGAGAGTGTTGAATCCCCAACTGGTCAACCGCTGCGCGACCGCCTTCCGCCACGCCTCGGGGCTGCCGTACTTCGCTTTGTTGGTCTCGAGGGAAGGGGAGAGATTCGTACCATAGATGGTGTCCTGCGCAAACAGCACTGTGGTCACGCCTTTGGAGATGAAACGGTGGCCGTCGGGATCGATCAGCCACCAGCGGCCGTTCACCTGCATGGAGTGAAAGAAGGGGTTGGTTGTGGTCGCGGGAGCCCCGCCAGCAAGCGGTTGATGAGCGATTAGAGTGAGCGCTGCCATATAACATACCCATTGAGTCATCATGCGCATGATGAGGCATCGTCCCGGCCATGCATCGCGGAGACAAGGGGGATTATCCAAAGGTTAGAACAGGGTCGGAGCGCTAGGGGGATTCCAACAACACGAGCCTTCTATGGGCGGATGCGCATGACCCGCCATGGCCCATCTGATGACACAATTCCGGAAGCCGTGCACGGCCGGAAAATCGCGCCCGCGACCCCCGTGCGGACACGCGGCCCGCTGCCCGGGCCGTAACATTTCTTTGGATCAGGCGTCTAATGCCATGTAGCCAAAGGCCAATCGAAACCTCCCTCTCCAATGAAACTCATTCAGACATCGCTTCTCGCTCTCGTGTGCGGCGCCGCTCCATTGGCGGCACATGCAGGCGTTGAGATCGGCATCAACGTCGGCGGCCCCGAAATCGTCGTCCGCACCCAGCCACCCCTTCTCAGGGAGGAAATCGTAACCATGACACCTGGGCCCGGATACATCTGGATCCGGGGCCATTGGGCGTGGCGCCATGAGCGCTGGGAATGGATGGGCGGGCTCTGGGACCGCGCCGCGCAGCCCGGCATGACGTGGATTCCCGGCCGCTGGGCAGAACGGGCCACCGGGTGGGTCTGGGTCGAGGGCCACTATGCCGTGATGGCCGCCCCTGTGCGTCCGCCCCCCGGCCAGCAGGTCCAGGTGATAGCGTCCGAGGAGCCGCCCGCACCCATCGTCGAGGTCGCGCCGGTCGCTCCCGGGCCGGACTATTTCTGGATAGGCGGCCACTGGCACTGGAACGGCGGCTGGGTCTGGAATCGCGGGTTCTATGACCGCCATCCCCATTTTCATCCGGGCGCGGGCTGGGCGGCCGGCCGCTGGGACCGCCGGGGCGCCAGCTGGGTCTGGCACGAGGGGCACTGGCGCTGACCGCCGGAGAGGATCCGCTCCGCGAACGCCATCGGGAGGGCCGGGCGCAAATGCCCGCTCTTCAGCGTCCAAACACCCAGCTCCAAAGCGGACCCTGGTAGAACCCGAGGACTACCGAGCCCAGAGTGAGCGCCGCCAGAGCGACACCCAGGGTCAGCCCGGCCCCGGCGCGCGCACGCTCGGCTGTCTTCGGCGAGACGGCGGCCTCGTCGTCGAAGTACGCCATGCGGATCCAGCCGAAGTAATAATAGATCGAGATGACGACGCCCGCGACCGCGACCGCGATCAGTCCGAAATGCCCGGCCTTGAAGGCGGCGACGAAGACGAAGAGCTTCGCCACGAATCCCGCGAAGGGCGGGATGCCCGCGAGCGAGCCCAGCCCGCACGCAAGGACTCCGGCGAGGAACGGGCTCTCCCTGGCGAGCCCGGCGTAGTCCCCGAGCTCCTGCTCGGTGTCATCGGGTCCCGCGAGCACCGTCATCACCCCGAACACGGCGAACGAGGCGATGAGGTACGCGTAGAGATAGAAGTACACGGCGCCGATCGCCATCGGCTCGCGCGCCGCCGAGACGACGGCCAGCAGGATGAAGCCCGCGTGGGAGACGCCCGAGAGGCCGATCAGCCGCTTGACGTTGTTCTGCTTCAGCGCCGCCAGGTTGCCGAACAGGATTGTCGCCGCGGCCATGATCGTGAGCACGGGGCCGACCAGCCAGGCGTATGGCGCGAACACCTCGGTAACGAGGATCAGCAGGACGCCGAATCCCGCGGCCTTTGACGCGACGGCAAGAAGCGCGGTCACCGGGGTGGGCGCGCCCTGGTACACGTCCGGAATCCAGATCTGGAACGGGAAGGCCCCGATCTTGAAGGCGACGCCCGAGAGGACGAGGACGATGCCCGCGGCCGCCAGGAAGTTGTTCGGATTGGCCTCCAGAAAGCCCGCGAGCCCTGCGTACTGCATCGCCTCGCCCGTGCGGCCGGCAAGCCCGGGGCTGCCCGAGACCCCGTATAGGAGCACGATGCCGAAAAGGAGGAGCGCCGAGCTCAATGCGCCCATGACGAGGTACTTGAGGCCGGCCTCGAGCGTCTTCGGGTTCGAGCGGTAGTAGCTCACGAGGATGTAGAGGCCAACCGTAACGGTCTCCAGGGCAACGAAAAGCATCACGAAGTTGCGGCTCTCGACGAGAAGCATCATGGCCGCCGCCACGACAAGGACGACATGGTGGAATTCCACCCGCGGGACCCGCTGCCAGGACAGGCTGTGGCGCGCCAGGACCGAGACGAGGATCGAGGAGATGAGGAAGAAGGCCCGCATCAGCTGGCCGTGCGGGGACAGCATCAGGAGGCCGTTGAACGCCGCGCGCTGCGGCGCGTCGAAGTTGAAGGCGAGCGCGACGAGGATTCCAAGCTGGCCGGCGATCGAAACCAGCGGGATGCGGCCGTGCGCCGCCCTGGGGAGGACGGTTTCGAGCACGAGTAGGAGCAGCGCGAGGCACCCGAGGGAGATTTCAGGCCAAATCGCGCTCCAGGGGTTCCCGGCGGCCATGCTTTGTAGAGCGTTAACGTCCATGTGGGTGCTGCGTGGCGTTTCAGGTCGGCCTACCGGCTGGCCACCATGGCCGCGGGCGTGTTCGTGAGCGCCCGATTGATTGCGGCCGAGAACGACTTCGGCCAGATGCCCACAAAGAGCAGCGTAGCAATGAGCACGAGCGCCGGGAGCTTTTCGCCCCAGCCGATGTCGGAGGGAGGATTGGCCGCGGCGACCTGCGCGAAGGCCGTTGACTGGGGCCCGAAGAACACCCGCGCGGCGGCGCGCAGCCCGTAGATCGCCGAGATCACAGTCCCTGTCAGGGCGGTCACGGTCAGCACATGGGAGAAGTTCCAGAGCGCGACGAATATCGGCAGCTCGCCCCAGAAGTTCGCAAAGCCGGGCAGCCCCGCGCTCGCAAACGTCGCCGCGACGAACAGCCCGGCGAGCACTGGCGCGTGCTGCGCCAGCCCCCCCATCTTCTCCATGTCAAAAGTGCGCGTGCGGTGGTAGATGCTCGTCGAGAGCAGAAAGAGGAGTGCCACCGAGAGCCCGTGGGCCACCATGAGCATGACAACGCCGCCCGCGCCGAGGACCGAGCCCGCCGCGATCCCGAGGAACGCGTAGCCCATGTGCATGACCGAGCTGTAGCCCACCATCTGCTTCAGGTCGCGCTGCGCCATGGTCACCAGCCCTATCGCGAGAACGTTCCCCACCGCGGCGACCACCGCGAGGGTGTGGCTCCAGTGCGCCGCCCCGAGGGGAAGGAGCGGCAGCGCAATCTGCAGCAGGCCGTAGAGCCCGAATTTCTTTAGTACGCCCGCGTGGAGCATCGCCGCCGAGCTCGGCGCGGCGCCGTAGCCGAGAGGCGCCCACGAATGGAAGGGCCAGAGGGAGACGAGAATCCCGAATCCGAAGAGAAGAAGCCCGAAGATGTGTTCCTGCGTGACCTCGCCCAGCGGTCTCGATGCCAGCGTGTCGCGGAGCACCATCAGGTCAAAGCTGCTTGCTCCGCTCTTGGCGTAGATGGCGATGAGCCCGACGAGCGAGAGCGTCGCGCCGAGCGTCAGGTAGATCGTCATCATCATGGCTGCGTACGTGCGGTCGCGCCCGCCCCAGATCCCCACCATGATGAAGGTCGGGATGAGCGCCATCTCGTGGAAGAAGTAGAAGAAGAAGACGTCCACGCTCGCGAACGTCCCCATGAGGCCGGCATGCATGGCGAGCAGCAGGAGGAGGTATGTCTTCATCCGCTCCGCCTTCGACTGGATCGCATAGAGGCCGGCGGCGAAGCCGACGAGCCCGGCCAGGACGAAAAGCGGCAGCGAGATCCCGTTGAGCCCGAGCTTCAGCCCGATCCCGAACTGGTCCAGCCCCGTGGAGTACCTGGAAAGGAACGCGTAGCCGTGCGTCTCCTTTGCGGCCGAGCCGAACTGCCACCACACGCCGAGCGCCATGAGGGCCGGCACCGCGAATCCGGCGTACGCAAGCTTTACCGCCCAGCGCTTGGGAAGGCCGAGGGCGATCGCGAGCGCGACGGCCAGTGGAGCGGCGACCGAGATCAGGAGGGGGTCGAAGGCAGGCGCGCTCATGTCAGGGTCAGAGGACGCCGGCGGCGAAGGCCCACAGCACGGCCACGCCGCCCAGGAACCAGTAGACGTAGTTGTTGAGCCGGCCCGTGTGGAGCGCGCGGGCCCCGAAGCCGACGAATTCGGTCGCGCCGGCGAGCCCCCGGACGACGACACCGGCCAGGCCCACGACATCGATGAAGTTGAAGACCATGGCCGCGCGCTGCTGGATCTCGGCCACGTAATAGTCGTACGCGGTGTCAAACGACGTCCTGAGCGCGACAAGGAATCCGAAGACGGACCTGGACTTCCCCTCGAGCGCGTCCCTTCCGTCCGTCGCATAGAATGCGAGCGCCGTCCCCGCGCCGATGACCAGCACGATGATGCTGGCGGCGAGGACGATCGCATGGGTCGCGCCTTGCGCCTCCGGGATCTGCGAGAACACGCCCTCGAAGGCCCTCGGGTAGGCGCGCCAGTACCCGCCGACGGCCGAAAGCGCCGCAAGCAGGACGAGCGGCGCCGTGAGCGAGATCCCGCCGTCGTGCGCATGCTGCGCGGACTCGCCATGCGGAGCCCCGAGGAACACGATCTTCCAGAGGCGAAGCATGTAGAATGCGGTCAGGATCGCCGTGAAGGCGAGGACCGCGAACACCGCGCGGTTGCTTTCAAGCGCGAGAACGAGGATCGCGTCCTTCGAGAAGAAGCCCGCCAGGCCGGGCAGTCCGACAATCGCCGCAACGGCAACCGTGAACGTCCAGAACGTCACCGGCATGCGGGTCCTGAGCCCGCCCATCCGGAAGATGTCCTGCTCGTGGTGGCACCCAAGGATCACCGAGCCGGCGCCGAGGAAGAGGAGCGCCTTGAAGAAGGCGTGTGTCGTCAGGTGGAACATCGCCGCCCCGACCGAGCCCATCCCGAACGCGGCCACCATGTAGCCGAGCTGGGACAGCGTCGAATACGCGAGGACCTTCTTGATGTCGCGCTGCGTGACCGCGCACAGCGCCGCGTACAGCGCGGTGAGCGTCCCGACCCAGGTGATGATGGACTGGGCCTCGGGCACCATCAGCACGTTGATCCGGCAGAGCATGTAGATGCCGGCGGCCACCATCGTCGCCGCGTGGATCAGGGCGGACACGGGCGTCGGGCCCTCCATTGCGTCGGGGAGCCACACCTGGAGGGGCAGCTGCGCCGACTTGCCGACCGCGCCGCAGAAAAGGAGCAGCGGGATCAGCCGGCTGTACACCGCGTGGTCCGCGCCCAGCGCCGAAAGGTTCACCGTGCCGTTCGCCCGGTAGCAGAGGATGATCCCCAACAGGAACCCGAAATCGCCCACCCGGTTGACGATGAAGGCTTTCTTCGCGGCGTCCGACGCGGACTTTCTCTCGCGCCAGTGGTTGATGAGAAAGTATGAGCTGAATCCAACCAAGTCCCAGAAGATGAACATCATGAAGAGGTTGTCGGCCAGGACGATGCCGATCATCGAGAACATGAAGATCGAAAGGCCTCCGAAGTAGCGCGCCTTCCCGGCGTCGTCGCTCATGTAACCGAGCGAGTAGACGTGCACGCAGAGCCCGATGACGCCGACAACCGAGAGCATCAGCGCCGCAAGGTCGTCGAACTTGAACCCTATCGAGATCGCGAAGGACCCGAAGCGCAGCCATTCCCACGCGGCGGTGAAGCGCCCGCCTCCGAACGCGAGCGAGAGGGCGCCGCACGCGACAAGCGCGGCGGTGACTACAGACACGGCGGACGCAGCCGCCCCCCTCCTCCCCAGGAAAAGCATGATCAGCGCCGCCGAGGCCAGCGGGGCAATCAGGACGAAAAGGGCGGTGTTTAAGGGCGTCATGTCTCGCGGTTCGAAGATCCGTGGTCAATGCTTCATCGAATCCAGGCGGTCGACCTCGACGGTCTGGCGCGCGCGGAAGAGCGCGACGATGATCGCGAGCCCCACGGCGACCTCGGCGGCCGCCACCGTCAGGATGAAGAACACGAACACGTCGCCGTCCTCCGTCCCGTTGAAACGCGAGAAGGCGACGAGCGCCAGGGTCGCGGCCACAAGCATGAGCTCAAGGCACATGTAGATCACCAGCGTGTTGCGCCGGACAAGGACCCCGAGGAAGCCGATGGCAAACAGCGCGGCGCTCAGCAGCACGTAGGCGTCTAGGGACGGCTTCATCTGGAATCCTCGGCCCCGCCAATGCGCCGGCTGATGACGATCACGCCCAGCATCGCGATCAGGAGCAGGAAGCCCATCACCTGGACCGGCAGGAGGTAGGTTGTGAAGAGCTGGTAGGCGTAAAGCTTGAGCGACGATCCCACCGCGGCCTGGCCGACATTGGGGCCGGCCCCCAGGCGGCCCCGGACCGCGAGGAGGTCAAGGCCCACAAGGAGCAGCGCCGCCGCCATGAACCCCGCGAACGCCTGCGCGGCCCGGAACCGCCAGGGCCGCCCGCCCTGCATGTCGAGGAGCATGACGATGAAGAGGAAGAGAGCGACGACGGCGCCCGCGTAGACCCACACGAGGATGAAAGCGAGGAAGTAGGCGTGCAGCTGGACAAACAGCCCGGCAATGCCGGCGAGGCAAAGGAGCAGGCACATCGCGCCGTTCACGGCGTTCTTGCTCAGGACCACGCCAAGGGCGCTGGCGAGCGCAAGAACCGATAGGGAGATGAATGCGATCTGGTCCATCGTGGCGGCCCTCAGTCGTGCCCGCCGCCCCTCGCCTCGGCGGCCTTCTTGACGTCCCATTTGAAATGCCTGTCGGGAAACGTCCCGCCGAGCTCGTAGAGCCTGTCCTTGTGGTTCACCATCTCGGAGCGGCTGTAGCCGGACATTGAATACTGGTTCTGCAGGAAGATCGCCTCTTCCGGGCACACCTCCTCGCACAGCCCGCAGTAGATGCAACGCAGCATGTCGATGTCGAAGGCCTGCGGCGCCTTCTCCACCTGGTCGATGCCGGCGCCCTCCGGCACGGATCCCGGCGTGATGCGGATCGCCTTCGGCGGGCAGACGAACTCGCAGAGCTGGCACGAGACGCATTTCTCGCGGCCGTTCGGGTCCTTGACGAGCGTCGGGACGCCCCGGTATCCGGCCGGTATCGCCGGCCGCTGCTCCGGGTATTCCATGGTGTCGGCCGGGCCGAGCAGGTGCTTGAGCGTGGTGAACATCGCCCCCATGAGCTGCGGGAAGTAGGTGCGCTCCACCAGGGTGAGGGCTCTTCGTTGGACTTGGATTACGGCCATGGCTTTGGGGCTGCCTCGATTATCGCTGCAGGAGCGCGATTCCGATCGTGTAGGCGATAAGGTTGGCAATGGAGAGGGGGAGCAGTTTTTGCCAGCCCAGCCTCATCACCTGGTCGTAGCGGAACCGCGGCACGGTCCAGCGTATCCACATGAAGACGAAGATCGTCGCGAGCACCTTGCCCAAAAGGATCGCGATCGAGGCCAGTCCCGCGACGAGCGGATGGAGCCAGAGCGCCCACCCGGTCAGGTGGTGCAGGCCCCCGAGAAGCCGCGCGAGCGAAATCCCGGGGAAGAGGTTCCATCCTCCCAGGAAGAGAAGCGCGAACACGGCCGACCCTACGATCATGTTGGCGTACTCCGCGACAAAGAACAGGGACCACTTGAAGGCGCCATACTCCGTGTGGAACCCGCCCACGAGGTCGGCCTCGGACTCCGGCATGTCGAAGGGCTGGCGGTTTGTCTCCGCGAACAGGGCGACGGCGAAAACGAGGGCCGAGACCGGCATGGTCAACAGGAACCACGCCCCGCCCCAGAATCCCGGCCGGCTCTGGAATTCCACCACCCGCGCGAGGCTGAGCGTGCCCGCCGTCCCGGGCTCGTTGACCCAGAGGAACACGGGCAGCACCGCGAGCACCATGGAGAGCTCGTAGGAGATCAGCTGCGCCGAGGCGCGGACGCCTCCCAGGAACGGGTACTTCGAGTTGGAGGCCCAGCCGGCGAGGATCAGCGAATAGACCCCCAGCGACGCCACCGCGAAGACGGCCAGGATCCCGATATCCACGTTCGCGAGGGCCAGCGGAATCACCCTGCCCCCGGGCCCGAGATAGGCGCCAAACGGCACCACGGTGACGGTCGTGAATGCCGGCACCATCGCCACGACCGGAGCCAGCGTGTAGTAGAGCTTGTTGACGTGGTCAGGGAGCGGCTCCTCCTTGAAGACGAATTTTCCCCCGTCCGCCATCAGCTGCCACACCCCCAGGCGCTGCAGGATCCCGGCCCCCGGAATCCACGCGAATATCGGGGGCAGCGCCCGGTTCGGGCCGGACCGGCTCTGGATCCAGGCGCACACCTTGCGCTCAGCCATCGAGCATGCCGCGGCGATGGGGAAGATGACCCCAATCACCGCAATGCCCTTGAGGAGGGCCTGCACCGGCACCGGGAGGCCGAAGAAGAAATCGATCACGGCCTGGCCTCCTTTGGCGCGGGAGCCGCCGGCACGAAATGGAGCGTCGGACCCTCGGCAAACGGGAGGCCCGCCCACGGCGTCCCGTCGAGGAGGAGGCCCGTGTCCGGGATGCGGGCGAAGCTGACCGCGCCCAGGGCCGGGACTTCCGCCGCGATCTGCGTCCACAATGGCCCGACATCCTCGGCGAGGACGGGCCCGCCCACCGCCGCGGTGAGCCTTGCGAGCGCCAGCAGGTCGTCGGTCGCGCCCGCGACCCCCGGCACCGCCTTCGCGAACTTCTGGATCCGGAACTGCTGGTTCACGAGGGTGCCGCTCTTCTCGAACAGCGTGAGGGTCGGGATGACGACGCGTGCGGCCGCGCTCGTCGCATTGGCGTGCGTGCCCAGGTACACGATCGAAACCCTGGCGAGCTGGGCCGCGCTGAGGCCGGCTGCCGCGAGGTCCTCGCCGATCGACACCACGGCCGTCACCTGCCCGGAATCAATCTGCGCGCCCAGCGACTCGAGCGTCGCGGACGGCAGGGCGGCAACGAGGCCGGTCACGAGCGCGCCGCGCACGTTCGGGTTGCGGTCGGCCGAGACGAGGAGCCCGTCGCCCTTCCCCACCCGAGAGACTAGCGACGCCCTAGCCCCGAGCGCGTCGCAGAGCTTCCGCGACAGGAACTGCTCCTCGACGGAGCTGCGACCCGACCCCACGACTGCAGCTCCGCCCTTCGCGAGAATCCCGGCGGCCGCCCTGACCGCGAACTCGAGCGCGCTCTCTGCCCCGTTCACCCGGATCGTGCCGAGCCGTCCGTGGGCGCGGACCTCCTTGTAGAGGATCCGCCCGCTGTCGGCCATCCACGTGTCGTTGACCGCGTCGTTCCGGCGCGGGGTCACCCGGTAGACCGCGCCTTCGCGGGACCAGACGACCGTGTTGGCGCCCACGCTCGACCCGGTGTCGATGCCGTTCGTCTGCTTGAGAAACCAGACGCGCATCTTGAACCTGAAGTCCGTGCTCGTGAGCGCCCCGACCGGGCAGATGTCCACGGTGTTGAGCGAATAGTCGTTCTCGAGCCTTCGCCCGGGGTAGCACGTGAGGGTGCTGTAGCTCCCGCGATCGGCGAAGCCAAGGACATCGTCCTTCACGATCTCCTTGCAGAAGCGGACGCAGCGCGAGCACAGGATGCAGCGCTCGTCGTCCAGCGTGACGCGCGGGCCGAGCTGGGTCCGCTTCGGCTTCACATTCTTGTGCTCCACGTAGCGGGAATAGCCCCTGCCGTAGCCCGTCGACTGCTCCTGGAGCTTGCATTCGCCGGCCTGGTCGCAGATCGGGCAGTCAAGCGGATGGTTGATGAGGAGGAATTCCATCACGCCCTCCCGGCAGTCCCTGACCATCGGCGTCGTGGTGCGGATGTGAAGCCCTGGCTGCGCGCTCGTCGCACAGGCGATCGCCGGGCGGGGAACCCAGTTGACCCTCTGCTTGCCCGTTGCCGGATCCATGACCGGAGCCTTGGTTGCCGGATCGGCGGCCAGCGTGCCCATCTCTACGAGGCACATCCGGCAGTTGCCGGCGACCGTGAGCTTGGGGTGGTAGCAGTAGTGCGGCACGTCGATGCCCAGGAGGCGCGCGGCCTCGATCATGTTCGTTCCCTTCGGCACGGCGACGTCCCTGCCGTCGATGTTGACGGTGATCAGGTCCATTGTTGCGGGCGGGGTCATCGTGCGTGGATGGGGATGTGCCGTTTCGGGCGGTGCGTCAGACGAGCTCGGGGGCCGCGTCGGGCCTCGGCCCGCCCTTCTCCTGGGAGTAGGCCTTGAACTCGTCGCCGAACTTGCCGACGAAGCTTTGCGTCGGCCATGCGCATGCCTCGCCGAACGCGCAGATCGTCCGGCCCGCGATCTGGTCGGCTACGCTCTTCAGGAGCGCGCCGTCCTCCGGACGCGCATCGCCGTGCACCATGCGCGCCGTGATCCTCTTCATCCAGAGCGAGCCCTCCCGGCAGGGCGTGCACTGGCCGCAGCTCTCGTGGGAGTAGAACGCGTTGATGTTGCCGAGCGCCTCGACCATGCTGACCGAGTCGTCCATGACGATCACTCCCCCCGATCCGCCCATCGAGCCGACCATCGCGAGCGAGTCGAAGTCCATCGGGATGTCCTCCACCCCCCAGTCGTACTCGACCATTTCGGCGCCCACCTTGCGCCTGCCCTTGTAGCGCTCGCCGAACTTCAGGACCTTTGCCGACGTCCCTCCCGGGATGACCGCCTTGAATTTCCGCCCCGGCAGCGGCCCGCCGCACACCTCGTTCAGCAGCTGGCCCATGGTCAGCTTTCCGACATCGAATTCGTAGTAGCCCGGACGCTGCACGTGGCCCGAGACGCACAGGATGCGCGTGCCGGTGTTGTTCGGGGTCCCGATCTTCGAGAACGCCTCCCCGCCCATGTCCGCGATGTGCTTCACGTGGCAGATCGTCTCGACGTTGTTCACGATCGTCGGGCACTGGTAGAGGCCGAGCACGGCCGGGAAGTAGGGCGGCTTGATGCGCGGATAGGGCCGCTTGCCCTCGAGCGACTCGATCAGGCCGGTCTCCTCCCCGCAGATGTAGGCGCCCGCGCCCCGGTGGACGTATATCTCGCAGCCGTAGCCCGTTCCGAGGATGCTGGGCCCGACGAAATTGGCCGCTCGGGCCTCCGCGATCGCCCGTTCCAGGATCTTGGCCCCGTCGGGGAACTCCCCGCGGATGTAGATGAAGGTCTGCTCCACCTTGTTCGCGAAGCACGTGATCATGATCCCCTCGATCAGCTGGTGGGGATCCCTGTAGATGATGTAGCGGTCCTTGAACGTGCCGGGCTCCGATTCGTCCGCGTTCACGATCAGGTAGACCGGCTTGCCGCTCTTGCGGTCGAGGAGCGACCATTTCACCCCGCACGGGAAGCCCGCCCCTCCGCGCCCCCGCAGGCCGGACTTCTTCACTTCGTCGACCAGCTCCTCGGGCCTTCTCCGGACGGCCTTTCTGAGCACTTCGTAGCCCCCGTTTCGCAGATAGCATGCCAGGTCGTTCGAGTAGCCGGGCTCGTCGATTTGCCTGAAGACCAGCCGGTGTTGTTCGGGTGCGGGCATCGTGTGTCGGGTTAGCGGGCCCCCTCCGGCCGTGCGGCGGCCCTGATCTCCTGCGCCAGGGCGCGGGCCCTCGCGGCGTCCACTTTCTCGTGTAGCTCGTCGTCGATCATGACGACCGGCGCGGTCCCGCAGCTTGCGAGGCACTCGACAAACTCGACCGTCACCTCGCCGTCGGGCGAGATCCCGCCCAGCCCCGTGTTGAACTGCCTTTGGAACTCCGCGCATGTGCGGTAACCCCCCATGAGCGCGCACGAGAGCGTGCGGCAGACCCTTATGTGCCTGCGCCCGATCGGCTTCCGCCGGAGCATCGGGTAGAAGGTCACAAGCTCGTATACGTTGACCGGCTGGATCTCGAGCTTCGCCGCGATCCACTCGATCGCCTCGTCCGAGATGAACCCCCTCTCCTCCTGCACAAAATGAAGCAGCGGGAGCACGGCGCTGCGCTTCACCGGGTAATGCGGGATCACCTGTTCGATCTTCTGGAGCGTCTCGGGGCTCAGGTTCATCATCGGTCGCACTCGCCCATGACAAAATCGAGGGATCCCAGGATCGAGACAATGTCGGCCATCATCGCGCCGACGCACACCTTGGGCAGGATCGAGAGGTTGCAGAACGAGGGAGCGCGGATCTTCAGCCTCCAGGGGACGCCGCCGCCCTTTGAAACGATGAAGAAGCCGAGCGCCCCCTTCGGGTTTTCAGCCTCGAAATACACCTCTCCCGCCGGCATCTGCGGCCCTTCGGTCACAATCATGAAGTTCTGGATCAATTCCTCCATCGACGTGAGCACCCTGTCCTTGGGCGGCGCCACGATCCGCCTCGCCCCCTCGGCCTGCCAGCTCCCGCCGGGGAACCTCGCGACCGCCTGCCGGATGATTCGGGCGGACTGGCGCATCTCCTCCCCGCGGACAAGGTAGCGGTCGTATCCGTCGCCCTTTGTCCCGACCGGCACGTCGAAATCGTACTGCTCGTAGCCGCTGTACGGCTTGTCCTTGCGCAGGTCGAGCGGAACGCCGCTCGCCCGCAGGTTGGGCCCCGTGAGCCCGTACGCGATGGCGTCCTCCTTCGAGATCACGCCGATGCCGGCTGTGCGGTCCACGAATATCCTGCTCCGCGTGAGGAGGCTCAGGGTCTCCTCGAGCCGGGGGAGAAACTGCTCGCAAAACGCGTTCACCCTGCCCGTCCATCCCTCGGGGACGTCGCGCGTGACGCCGCCGATCCTCGAGTAGCTCGTCGTGAAGCGCGCCCCCGTCAGCTCCTCGAAGAGCTTGTAGAGCTTCTCGCGCTCGGTGAAGGAGTAGAGAAAGACCGTCCACGCGCCCACGTCGATGCCGAACGCGCCGAGGCCCAGAAGGTGCGCCGAAATCCGCGCCATCTCCGCCGTGATCACCCGGATCGCCTGGCAGCGCGGCGGGATCTCGAGCTTCGCGAGCTTCTCGACCGCGATCGCATACGCCATGTTGTTCGCGAGCGGGGCGAGATAGTCCAGCCTGTCCGTGTACGGCACGAACTGGTTGTAGGTCATGTTCTCGGCGATCTTCTCGTCGCCGCGGTGCAGGTAGCCGATCACCGGCTCAGCCTTCCTGACCACCTCCCCGTCGAGCTCCATCTGCAGCCGCAGGACGCCGTGGGTCGACGGGTGCGACGGGCCCATCGAAATGGACATCCTCTCCGCCTCGATCTCGCCGCTCGCGTTCTTCGCTGCGGAATCCGGGAATGCGTGTTCGGCGGGCATGTCGGGCTCCGGTCTCAGGAATTGGGTTTCGGCCGTCGCTCGCTCCAGCTCTCGTCCTTTGCGCGCGGCTCGGCGTCGCCCATGTTGGTCCCGCCCTGCGCCGCCACAAACGGGCCGCCCGCCATCGGTGCGGCGATCGCCCCCGTCCCGGTCTCGGCGACCACCTCGGCGTCCGGCAGCACCGTCTCGATCCCCGCGAGCGGGAAGTCCTTGCGCAGGGGAAAGTGCGGATACCCGTCCCACATCAGGATCCTGCGCAGGTCGGGGTGGCCCGCGAACCGGATCCCAAACATGTCGAACGCCTCGCGCTCGTGCCAGTCGGCTCCCGGCCAGAGGCCGGCGGCGCTCGGCAGCTCGGGGGCCGCGTCGTCCGCGCAATCCGCCGCGACGCGCACATATTCGTGCCGCGACGTGGAAAAGACGTGGTACACGACCGTGAAGCGCGGCCTTGCGCCCGCCGCCCAGTCTACGCCCGCGACGTCGGTCAGCATGTCGAACCCGTGCTCCTCCTTGAGCGACCTGAGCACGCCCAGGAGGTCGGACGCGGGCACGTTGACCGCCGGGTGGTCGAGGCTGGGGCGATCGGTCACACCCGCCCACCTGGCCTTTAGAGCTGCGACGGCATCGATTGCTGCGGGCATCACGCCGATAGGAGTTTGCTCGCGGACGGCTCCCGCTTCACCTTTTCCTGCAGTTTGAGCAGCGCGTCGAGAAGCGCCTCCGGCCTCGGCGGGCAGCCGCTCACGTACACGTCGACGGGAAGGATCCGGTCGACCCCCTGAAGGACCGCGTAGCTGCGGTACATGCCCCCGGTGCTCGCGCAGGCCCCCATCGCGATCACCCACTTGGGAGCCAGCATCTGGTCGTAAATGCGCCGGACGGCCGAGGACATCTTGTACGTAACCGTGCCCGCGACGATCATCACGTCGGCCTGCTTGGGCGAGAACCGCATCACCTCGGCGCCGAACCGGGCGATGTCGAAGCGGCTCGCGGCCACCCCCATCAGCTCGATCGCGCAGCACGCCAGGCCCATCGGCATCGGCCACATCGAGTTGCTCCTGATCCAGTTGATGACCGCGTCGGCGCGGGAGACGATGACGTCGCCCTCAATTTTGCTGTTGTAGGCCAGTTCGGAATTGGAGGCGACCATGGTGGAATCTGGGCAGACCCACCCCACCGTACCGCGCCCCCAAGGTCGCGCAAGAAGGTTTTGCGGCGCGTCCCGGATCAACGCGGGTCAAGCGTCCACACGCATGAATCCGCCGCGGCGGCTGTGCCAAAATGCGCGCTTGCCGAGACTCGGTTTGCGCCTGGGGAAAGCCTGATCCCGGGCCAGCGGAAGACGTGGTCGCCCGCCGGGTCCGTTTGGACCCCCTGGTGGACTCCGTTCACCTCGAGCGACACCTGCGCCGCGTTCGAATACACCTTCACCTCGGCGACCGGGTCCGTCCTGTGGCCGAACCTGCCGCTGGCGATATGCAGCACGGGCTCGCCGCTCCAGTTCGCCTTGTAGAAGAAGAAGGCGTCCTTCTTCACCTCCCGGTCGTAGGTCACCAGGCCCTTGTCGTTGCGCCCGGGATGGTCGCCCTCGCTGCGGCCGTCGGACGCGAAATCATGAAGGCACCAGATGAACTTGGCCCATACGTACGGCCGGGCCTTGAGCGCCGCCCAGTAGGCCTCGTGGTAGAGGTCCTGGTATTCCTCCGGGTGGAACCGCCCGCCGGGCTCGGGTCGCCCCGGATCCTGCGCGTGCTGGAGAATGCTCGCCCCCGCCCCGAATTCGCTCATTCCGATGCGCGCCCTGGGGTAGTCGGCATGGGTCTTGTCCAGCCAGGCGGCGAAGTCGGAAACCTTCCCGTGGTACCACCCGAAGTACCGGTTGAACGCGACGACGTCGGTGTGCCAGTTCTTCGGATCGGCGTTGTCGTGGTCCGAGGCGTAGGTCGAGAGCCGCGCGGGATCCTCCGCGCGCACGACCCCGGCCAGCGCCGCGATCACCCCGTCGGCCGCGGGCCCGCTCGTCTCGTTTCCCACCCCCCAGAAGCAGATCGCGGGGTGGTTGAAGTTCTGCCGGATCAGCTCGCGCAGCTGCTGCTTTGCGTTCTCGAGGAATTCGGGGGTGGCCAGGGCCTGGTTGACGAACGGTATCTCCGCCCAGGCCACGATCCCGGCCCGGTCGCAGCGCGAGTACCATGTGTCCGACTGCTGGTAATGGGACACGCGCACGGCCGTCGCGCCCGCGTCCCTCATGAGCTCGAAATCCACGGCCTCCTGTGCGTCTGAGATCGCCCATCCCCTGTCCGGCCAGTCCTGATGCCGGTTGAACCCGTAGAGGTTGAGGTAGTTCCCGTTCAGCATGAAGCCCCTGTCCGGATCGACCTCGTAGAACCGGAGACCCAGCGGCTGCTCCACGGCGTCCAAAACGGCCCCCGGCGATCCGTCGGGGGAGACGGGCCACAGTTCGACCCGGACCGTGTAGAGATAGGGGTCGGCCCGGGCGTTCCAAAGGTGCGGGCGCTTGATCGTGAAGGGCTTGGCGATCCCCTCGGAGCCGTTCGGCCCAAGGTTCACCCTGAAATTTGGAAGGGCCGTTATATGAAGTGGCGCGCCGGCCTGGTGCGCCTCAAGGAGCTTCACGCCGACATCGACCTGCCTGGGAACGGGGCTGTGGTTCTCGATCTCGGCGCGGACGAGGACCGTGGCCGAATCGGCTGTTACGCGGCTCTGCTCGAGGAACACGCCCGGCGAGCCGTTGTCCATGGCCGAGATCTGGACGGGATCGGTCACAAGCAGGGACACGTCGCGGTACAGGCCGCCGAAGAACGTGAAATCCGCCGACGTGGGCGGAATCCCCAGCCGCCCGTTGTCGACGCGCACCGCGATCACGTTGTCGGCCCCCGCCCGCAACGAGGCGGTGGCATCGAACCGGAACCGCGCGAATCCGCCCTTGTGGTTGCCGAGATGGACACCGTTCACGTACACGTCGGCCATCAGGCACGCTCCGTCGAACTGGAGATAGAGCCGTTTCCCGGCGAGGGACGCGTCGATTGCGAGGTGTCTCCGGTACCAGCCCGGGCCGCGACGGTAGTCGTTGCCGCCGTCCTGGCCGTCGAAGGCGTTCCACGTGTGCGGAAGGTCGACCGGCTGCCAGGAGCGGTCGTCGAACCCGGGGTCGGGCGCATGGGCGTCGTCTCCCGCGAGGAACTTCCAGCCCGGGTCCAGGCCGATGAGCTGGCGGCCGTCGGGCATCCCGGAGACGGACGTCGCGGGATACGCGGCGGCGATCGCCGCGGCCGCCGCAAGGATGCGAAGGGGGCGCATGGGCAGAACCTAAGGGGCTCGGGGAAGCTCGCGCCAGTCGATTCCGACGACGGGCTGGGCGGAGCGCCCGGCGCCGATGCCGGGGAACGCTAAACGGGCCCTTGCCAGCCCCTCGCACCGGAAAACCAGACAATCGGGCTGGTGCCGAAAACCAGGGCGCTCGACGCATGGCCCCGCCATGCCGGCGCTTCAGGGCGCCTTCTCGTTTTCGGGCGCCCCGCCGTTTTTGGCTCGGCATGTAAAGCTGGCGGCCATAAGAGGTTAGTTGCTTATGCTGCTCAGAACAAGAAGGGCATGCGGGCGGAGGCCGTGCGGAAGCCGTTCGGGACGGCTATGCACCGGGCTTGGCATGCGGGAAAGCAGGGGCCTAGGCCCCCCTTTGTCACTGTGAACCCCGCAACGGAGGGAAAGGGCGCTGCCGGTGAAAAGGCCAATGGCGTGGCGGGACCCGGCCAGGACGCAGAGAATCCGCCCCAACCCTTCGCGTGGGTTGAGGCGATGCGCAGCGTCGGTTATTCACCCCCAACGGCGCTAGCGGAACTGGTGGACAACAGCATCACCGCCGGAGCGCGAAACATAACGATCCGCATGTCGCTTCCGCGGTCGCCCGCGATCGGCGGATACATAACGGTCGAGGACGACGGCAGGGGAATGGCGCCTGCGCAGCTTGCGGAGGCAATGCGCTGGGGCGAATCCAGCCCGGGTCGGCAGCGCCAGCCGAACGATCTCGGGCGGTTCGGGCTGGGGATGAAGACGGCGTCGGTTTCCATGGGCAGGAGTCTGACGGTCGCGAGCCGGGGCGCGCCCGGGGAAGGACTCAGGGTGCTGCGTTGGGACCTGGACCACATCGCGAAGGTAGGGTGGAGAATGCTGGATGGCCCGGATGCGGAGGCGGAGGGGCTCCTTGCGCGGTCCGCGCTCGCCGCCGACGGCGGATCGACCGGCACGGTGGTGATCGTGACCCAGCTCGACAGGCTTGCCGGCTGGGCATCGCCTGCTACGGATGCGGAGCAGTGCGAGGCCGCCCTGGCGGAAAGGATATCCAGGCACCTCGGCATGGTTTTTCACCGGTTCATCGCCGATGGCCTGTCCATCAAGCTCGGCGGTGCGGCAATCCCCGCAAGGGACCCATTTGACGGCGGCGTTCAGAAGGCCGCTGAAACGCTCAGTGACGGCGCAGGGGTCGCTTCCTTCGTCCTGCCGCACCGCTCCGGCGAGTCCGCGGAGCAGACCGAACGGATGGCGGGTCCGCTTGGTTGGGGCGCGCACCAGGGGTTTCTTGTCTACCGGGCGAGGCGCCTGATCATCCCGGGCGGCTGGCTGCGGCTGTTCGCCGCCGGGGACGGCTGCCGGCTTGCGCGCATCCGGATCGACCTGCCCAACTCCCTGGACGGGGAGTGGAGCCTGGACGTGCTGAAGGCAGGCGTCGTCCCTCCCCCGCGGCAGCTCGCCGACCTCCGGCGGATCGGCGAGGCTGCCCGAGGTCAAGCGTTGGCTGAGCTCAATTCACAGGGCGACCGGCAGGCCCCGGACGCTGCCGGGCACGAGGAGCCGGTCGGGCGGCCCCTCTGGAGCCATGCGCCCGCGCCCGATGCGGTTCTCTTCCGCATCAACAGGGCGCACCCGATCGTCCAAACGCTGAAGAGGTCCGTCCGCGATCCCGCCGCGGCGGAGGATTTCCTCCGCGCATTTGAGCGCCCCCTGCCGAAGGAGTCCAAGTTGCGGGCCCCGAAGCTGACCCTCCCTCCATTCCTGAAGGATCAAACGTTCCTATTCTTCGGCGCCGTCGCGATCATGGTGTATTTGCGCCTGTTGTACCGGGCGTCCTATTTCCCGCCGTATTATGAGGGCGAGGAGGCGAACGCCCTGGATCTGGCCAAGGCGACATGCGAATACGCCGCATATACGAATTCGTGGCTGCAGTGCGTGATCGGCGGTTTCTTCGAGTACAACAAGGGCTATCACTGGGCCCTGGTCCCGCTCTACTCGATCTTCGGCTACGACGTGAGACTGATCACCTATGCCCTCCCGGTCTTCTTCAGCGTCTTTTGCGCGGCCTTCTGCACCATATACAGAAAGGTCTACCCCAAGTCGTCGCTTCTTTCCTTTGTGCTGGTCGCGGTGTTCTCCGTGCTATGCGTCTGCCTTCGGCGCTACAAGTGGCATTCCATGACCTATTTGTCCGCGATCTCGGTCTACCTCTACTTTCTGCCCTATTTCCAAAACTGCGCCTCCTATCTCAATGACAAGCGGCTCAAGGTGCTTTCCCTGTCCCTCTTCGCCGTCAGCTGCTACTGCTACTTTGGCTGCCTGATTTATGCCGTTCCGTTCTTGCTGCTCGCCTTCTACTTCAGCACGAGGGCACAGCGGCGGGTGGAGCTGAAATACGCCTGGATCGGCGCGCTGGCCTTCTTGGCGGTGTTCGCCGCAACCTACAGGATCACGGATCTCTGGGGGCTTCGGATACGCGAGACCCTGGAGCATGTTGTGCGGGCGTTTTCGCGCGACGGGTTGCAGGAGAAGTGGTGGTCCGTGCGTGATTTCTTCTTCACGATGTACCTTTCGCCCCCCTATCTGATCCTTTTCGTCGTCGGGTTGGTGGCGTCGTTCAGGAGGATCTGGCGCGGCGACCGCTTCGCGCTTGTCACCATGACGCTGCTCCTCTGGCTATGGGCGTTCCAGCTGAGCACCGACGTTCTGAACAACGCGGACCAGCTGAACTGGTCGATGATCCCAATCCTCGGCGTGCTGCTGATCGGATCGGACCAGATCCTGGCCGCGATCCGGGACAAGGTCGGGAGCCGTTCGATCATCTGCGCGGTCCTGGTGGTGCTCGTCGTCTGGAACGAACTGAGCGCATATCCGACCCTGAACAGGGACGTTCCCTACCAGCCATACGTGCAGCCGCACAACGTCAGGACGCAGGCCGCGCTGGTGTTGATGATGATAAGGGACGACGACTCGGGGTCCGTGCAGTATTACCTGCCTGACCCCTCCGTCCCCGATGCGAGCGGAGGCTTCGACTACAATGTCAGCCTGAAGCGTGTGGATTTTGGCAACGCGCTGTCGAGGGTGGTCTTTTTCACGAGCGAGGATGACTTTCAAAAGAAGCTCGCAGCCCAGCCACGGGACAAGTGGGCGGTCGTCTACCTGAGCGTCGGCGAGCCGCCGCCCATCAAGGACGCAAAGGACAACTCCGACGTGCCCTTCGTCGGGCAGAAGCCGCAGATCATCCACCCGTTTGAAAGCATATATAAGATCCCGTTCATCGTGAGAGAATATCGCATGCGCCCCGGCCCGGCGAACGCACAGGCCGCCGGAGGCTCGTCCTAAGCGAGTTGAGACCGGATCTCTTTGGGCTGCCCCTGCGTGCGCTGGTAGGTCTCGGGTTCGCAGGCCTCGTTCACCTCCTGTGCAATCGGCCGGCTCTTTGGTCCAAATCCTCCCCTCAAGAAGCCGCCGACGAGCGACCTTGCCGTCCCAGCACAATCTGAGGGAACTGCTTTCTCTAGACATGGGGTTTGGCGCCGGCGGCGCCGTTGCCGCCCGCCGGTTATAGACAACTAGCGCCAGCGGCATTAGCGTCACCAGCCGTCCGGACCAACCCTGTCGGTTGCCCAAGAATCCCGGACGGACCATCCCATCCTCATGTCCCTAAGACGCTCAGTCTGGCTCGCCATGATCCTGGCCCCTCCCGCGGCCGGGGCTGATCTGTCGATCCAGATCAGCGTCGATCCAGGATCAGGCCGGCGTCCCATCAGCCCCTATGTCTACGGAACCGACCAGGACCTGGCCGGAGTCTCGACACCGGGCGCCCGGCGGTTCGGCGGGGACCGTCTGACGGGATACAATTGGGAGACCAACGCCTCCAACGCCGGAACCGACTACATCAACAACAGCGACAACTACCTTGTGGACGAGCTGCCGGCCAGCCAGCAGGCCACCCCGGCGATCGCGCTCACCACGTTTCACGACCAATCCCTGTCGCTCGGTGTTCCCTACACGATCCTAACGCTGCAGATGGCCGGCTACGTCGCGGCCGACGAGAATGGCCCGGTCACGGCCGCCCAGGCAGCCCCCTCCTCCCGCTGGAACCTGGTCCTGAACAACACGCCCGGAGGTGTGTTCCCCCCATCTCCCAATCTGACCGACGGAACCGTGTATATGGACGAGGTGCTCAACCTCCTTGTCTCCAGATACGGGCCAGCTTCCGGAGCGACCGGGGTCAAGGGCTACAACCTCGACAATGAGCCCTCGCTCTGGCCCTCGACCCATCCCTATCTCCACCCTGCGCAGACAACGTGCGCGGAGGAGGTTTCAAAGTCGGTGGCTTTGAGCACGACGATCAAGCGGATGGATCCCACCGCGGAGGTCCTTGGGCCGGTGCTCTATGGCAGCGAGGCCTACTTCACGTTCCAGAACGCGCCGGACTGGCCGGCGCTCGAGACTTCAACGGGATTTCGGTGGTTCATCGACTACTACCTCGACCAGATGAGCAAGGCATCGGCAACCGCGGGAACCCGCCTCATCGATGTGTTCGATCTCCACCGCTACAGCGACGAGAACGTCTCAGGGACGGGCCCCGACCAATCCATCACGAACCAGACCGATTTCACGGACACGGCGAGCGACATGGACAGGGTCCAGGCCCCGCGCGTGCTCTGGGACGCGACCTACGTGGAGAACAGCTGGGTGCAGCAGTACTATTCCCAGTTCCTGCCGTGGATCCCGAACATCCAGGCCTCGATCAACGCCCATTACCCCGGCACGAAGCTCTCGTTCACAGAGTACAGCTACGGCGGCGAAAGCGACATCTCGGGCGGCATCGCCCAGGCCGACGTCTTCGGCATCTACGGAAAATTCGGGGTGTACCTTGGCTGCGTCTGGATCCTCCATGGCACCCCGCCGCCCGTGTACACCGCCGCGGCCTTCAACCTGTACCTGGACTACGACGGCCAGGGCGGGAAATTCGGAGCCACCTCGGTCTCCGAGACCGATTCCGACACGGTGAACACGTCGGCCTACGCGGCGGTCGACTCGGCCGGCGCCCTCCATGTGGTCGTGCTGAACAAGAGCTACACGCAGACGGCCGACCTCAATTTCCAGATTGCCGGCTCGATCCCCTATGCAAGCGCCCGCGTCTACGCGTTCGACAAGAGCGGCCCGTCCATCACGGCCCGCGCATCGGCGACGCTCACGAACAATCAGGTGACTTATCCGCTGCCGCCTCTGACCGCGGCCCATTTTGTGTTCCAGTCGCCTTCGGGCCTGCCGCAGTTCGCGAGCGGACCGGCTTCCCAGACGATCGCAAGCGGCACGACCGTCGTCTTTGCCGCTGCGTCGAACGCCGCCGGATACCAGTGGATGCTGAACGGTGCGCCGCTCTCGGACGGTGGCGCCAAATCCGGGTCCGGCGGTCCCCAGCTCGTTATCACAGGGGCGACTTCGGCCAATGCGGGCACGTACACCTGCGTCGCGACGAACACTTCGGGAAACACGACGAGCAGCCCGGCCACGCTCACGGTGAGCGGCACCACGGACGTTGGCAGGCTGGTCAACGTCTCGTGCAGGGCCATGGTCGGAACCGGGGCGAACCTGCTGATCGCCGGTTTCGTGGTTGGCGGGCAGGGGACGACGGCCCCGGAGCCCCTCCTCATTCGCGGATCGGGGCCCGCGCTCGCTTCCTTTGGCGTCACGGGAACGCTTCCTGATCCGCAGCTTCAGCTCTTCAACTCGGCGCAGACCGTGCTCGACAGAAATGACGGCTGGACTGGCAGCTCGAAGATCGCGAGCGCCGCGGCGGCGGTGGGCGCGTTCCCATGGAACAACCCGACGAGCCATGACGCGGCGCTCCTCGAGAGCCTGCAGGGCGGGAACTATACCGCGCAGATCGCCGGGCTGAGCAACGACAGCGGCGTGGCGCTCGTCGAGGTTTACGACGCGACGCCAGCGGGCACCTACACGCCGGCCTCCCCGCGGCTCGTCAACGTCTCGACCCGGGTCCAGGTCGGGTCCGGGAGCAACATCCTCATCGCAGGATTCGTGATAGGCGGATCGACGTCAAAAACGGTCCTAGCCCGCGCGTCGGGTCCCGCGCTCGCCGCCTTCGGCGTTTCAGGAACACTGCCGGATCCCGAGCTGAAGCTTTACCAGGAAAACGCCGACCAGACATCGACGCTGCTCGAGACGGACAGCGGATGGGCGGGTAACTCCCAGATAGTTGGCACGGCGTCAAGGGTGGGCGCGTTCCCATGGAACAGCCCGACGAGCCACGACTCGGCGATTCTCGTGACGCTTCGGCCAGGGGCCTACACGGCCCAGATCGCGGGGGCCAGCGGAGATACGGGAGTCGCGCTGGTGGAAATTTACGAGGTACCCTGAGGTAGTCCGCGTGAACGGGGACAAGCTCACTGTTTTAGCTAGCGGCCCGTCGCGCAGCTATAATGTCTGAACGGACACAGGGACGGGAAGGCGATAAAACATTCTTGTAATGCTCACGTAGCTCGTGAAGCCGTTCTTGATCTTTTAAGCCTTGGCTCTCGACGCATGCGGTGCATTGTTTGGCGGCTTCAATTCGCTGCCGCTTATCGCCTCGAAGGATATATTCCATCTCCTCATCGTGATCTGGCGACAGACTTAAAAGGTTTCCGGAGACGTGACAGAGTGGTCGAATGTGCATGATTGGAAATCATGACCATGGCTTTTGGCGACTTATTGTAAAATATTGGCTCTCAAGCCATCCCAGATTCCGGAGCTTCGATGTAATTCTATTCTGGTCGGTTTCTGGTCGGTTTTTCGAAAATCGGGACGACTTAACTCTCTCAGTCAATTCTCACGGTTGTATTAAATGTTTCAATACCGCCGGTCACAATCGTCCACCAATTGGTCCTTTTGGGAACACTCAAGACCTGAACGATGTAACTACTCGTAGCTAAGGCCGGCGCGGCTCCTGCCCCACAGGAGATGTGCTTGAGGCAAGCGTCACGTCCGACAATTGGTTAGCCACTTGTTTTCTGGAGTGACGCGATCTGGTCTTCTAGGTCGGCGATTCGCTTGGCGGCTCGCCGAATCGAATGGCTCGCAAATAGCACACCGAGACCAACAGCGATCAGAATAACCGGATGGAGATTCGAGATGTGTTCCACGCCTTGCTCTCTTGGATACCAAAAAAACGAGGCCGCGAAGGCGAAGCTATCCGCACCGTCACCATGCCTGCCTTGACCGTGAAACATCCTCAGTTTAGAGAGAGGCCATGGCCATGTTCCGGCAGGGCGCGCCGGTGGATCCTAGACGCGAGGGATAGTCGGGGCTGCCCGTTATTGCCGTAAATCAACGTAAAATGAAGACCTTAAAGCGACCCTGCGGATCGTAATGTCCCTGAAGCCCCGCCGACCATTCCCAAAGACATCCACGTGCGCCAACACGCTGACGCTCCCCGTGAATCCATGCCGCAGTTGCGATTGGTCTCGATACGCGCGGTAACCCCCTTATCTGGAACAGCATGATACCTTGGATCGCCCCGTGGCAGCGACGGCTTGTCGTCGCTGCCTTTGTAAGTGCGGTGCTGTACTGGGGTGCACCCGGGGCATCGGCCGAGCCGGCGCCTACGCTGCCGCAGGAAACACTCTCTAGGATCTTCCCGTCGATCGTGCGGATCGAGGCCATCCGACTGAGCCCGATCGATGGCCACATGATGAAGATGTGGACGGCCGGAAGCGGCGTGGTCGTCACGGCACAGGGCCACGTGCTGACCAACTGCCACGTCACTGAGAACGTGGACATCTTTCGCTGCTACCTCTTCGACGGGCAGCGGGTTGACGCCCGCCGCGTCGGCGAGGATCCCGCGACGGATCTGGCGGTGCTCCAGCTCGACCTAGACCAGCTGGCCTTCGGCTCGAACGCGGTGAGCGTGGCGGCCTTCGGCGACTCCGACGCGATGAAGGCCGGGGACGTGGTGTACGCCTTGGGGAGCCCCGGGTTCCTCGCCCAGTCCGTCACGGTCGGTATCGTCTCCAACCCGTCGCTCGTCCTTCCGCTGCAGACTGTCGGGAAGATGCAGATCAAGGGGGAGGACGTTGGGCTCCTTGTCCGGTGGATCCTCCACGATGCAAAGATTTTCGGGGGCAACAGCGGAGGGCCGCTGGTCAACTCCCGCGGCGAGGTGGTCGGCATCAACGAGATCGGCGTGTTCAACCTCTCGGGGGCCATACCCGGCAACTTGGCGCACGGCGTAGCTGGCCAGCTGATCGCCGGCGGCAAGGTGATGCGGGGCTGGTCCGGCCTCACCGTGCAGCCCCGCCTGGAAGTCGACAACGCAACAGTCGGCGTCCTCGTGTCGAATGTTGCTGCCGGGTCCCCGGCCGAGAAAGCCGGGCTCAGGTCGGGGGACATCGTCCTGTCTTGCGACGGGACCCCGATCGCGGACGCCTATGAGAAGGCGGTGTCCGCCTTCTACAGGCTGGAGACCGCGCACCTCCCCGGCCAGATGCTCGCGGTGGAGTACCGACGGGGCGGAGCGCGGGCCTCGGCCACGCTGGCGCTCGCAGCCCGCGAGCCGGCTGAGTCGGATCTCAACGAGATGCGCGAATGGGGCGCGGTGGTGACGGACCTGACGACCGAGGTCGCGCGCAACGAGCGCCTGCCTGACACCAAGGGCGTGCTCTTTCAGAACATCAGTCCGGCGGGTCCCGCGGGGCAGGCGGAGCCCGAGCTTCGCCAGGGCGACGTCGTCATCGCCGTGGAGGGCGCTCCCGTGTCCCGTGTGGCCGAGCTGACTGCGCTGACGAAGTCCTACTTCCCGAACGGGGATACGACGGCGACGCGGCCGGTCGTGGCGAGCTTCCGGCGCGACGGCGCGGTCTTGAGCTCCGTGGTCGAACTCCGGAACACGAACCCCCATCCTGTCCCCCCGACGGTCCACAAGGCTTGGCTCGGGGTCACCTCCCAGCCGCTCACGCCCAAGCTCAACAAGCGGCTGGGGATCAATTCCGAGAACGGCGGCGCCCGCGTCACTCGCGTGTACGCGGGCTCCGAGGCTGCAAAGGCGGGCCTCAAGGTAGGCGACGTCTTGCTTGCCCTCGACGGTATGCCGGTCGTGGAGCAGCGCTCGGAGGACAGCCAGGTGCTCGAGCGCCAAGTGCGCCAGTACCGCGTTGGGACTACCGCCTCGGTGACGGTGTGGCGGGACGGAAAGAGCACGGACATGCCGGTTGTGATGGAGGTCCAGCCGAAGCCGACCTCCGAAATGCCACTCTGGGAGGACGAGAAGCTCGAGTTTGAGGTGCGCCAAATCTCCTTTGAGGATCGGGCCCGCCTCGAGCTACCGGACACGGCAGCCGGCGTCCTTGTCTCGTCGACCGTCCCTTCGGGGTGGGCCGAGCTGGGCGGCCTGCGCGGGGACGACTTGGTGCTCGCCGCGGACGGCGCCTCGGTGCCAACGGTCGACGACCTGCATCGGGCGCGTGACGCGGCTGCCGGCTCCGGCAGGCGCTGGCTCGTCCTCGAGGTGCTGCGCCGCGGGAAGACAGCCTTTGTCGAGATCAACCTGAAGCCACTCCAAACAAAATGAACCCAGTCCGACGCCACGCTATCGTCGCCGCCCACGCCCTGCTCTTTTTGCCCGCGCTCGCCGTGGGCCGGACCGAGTCCGAGATCCTAGCCCAGAAGGGCCGCGATGTGGAGGCGCACTCGGCCGGCGCCGTCGTCTCCGTCGAGCTGGTCGCCGTCTTGCGCGGAACGATGGGGGGCAAGGCCATGCCGCCCCATGAGCAAAAAATCATGGTCGACGGGACCGTGCTCGCCGAGAGCGGCCTGACCGTGACAGCGCTCAGCGTCGTGGACCCGAAGATGATGCAGGAGAGCATGGCGTCCGTGCGCGGCGCGAAGGTCGAGTTCGCGGAGACCGAGTTCAAGGACGTGACCCTGAGGCTTTCGAACAATACCGAGGTGCCCGCGGCCATCGTGCTGCGCGACCCGGACCTGAACCTCGTCTTTGTGGCCCCCATCCCCGGCAAGGTGACCCCTGCCCCGAAGTTCAGCCACGTGGACCTCAGCAACGAGGCGAAGGCCGTCGTCCTCGGCGATTACTTTGTCGTCACCCGCGCGGCCAAGGAGTTCCAGAGGATGCCCCTCGTGTTCCCGGTGACTATCGTCGGAATCGTGGAACGGCCGCGCACCAAATACCTGATCAGCAGCCAAGTGGCCGGCGCACCCGCGTTCGACCCAGATGGCAAGATCCTGGGAATCGGGACGGTCGACTTTTCGTCGGGCCACGCGTCCGGCATCATCAATCTGCCCTCCCGCGACGTGGCCGAGCTTGCGAAGCAGGCCGCGGCGGTGAAACCGGAGGAGAAGCTTGCGGAGGACGCCCAGGGCAAAGACAAGGCTCCGGCGGCTGCGCAGCCCGCGGCCGCCCCGGCAGCCGACAAGCCGTAGCCCCGAGACGATCCTCGCGGTCCCGGTCAGTCGTCCCGGTGCGGACCCTCGATTTTCAGGCGGCCGGCGCCACATTTCCCAACCAGGACAGATCCAACCGCAAGGTCCTGATTCGGTTCTGCGCGGTGCGTGGCCTTCCGGTCGGCCTTTTGCCTGACGACCTCATTCACGCAAGGCTGGCCGCCCAGGTTGCCCCGGCTGTGGCGCTGCGCACGACATAAACATTACCGATGTGCGTGGAGGTTTATTGTCCAAGAACGGACCCGTTGCAAAACGGGTTCCTTTTCAAACACCACAACTTGACAAATAAGGTTCGAGTGGGATGATCCCACCATGCTCCTTACGCTCGATGCAAAACACCGACTGACCGTGCCTAAGTCGCTCGCCCCGTCTCGCCCGGGGGATAATTACGAGGCAGAATTTCACCCAGAGGACGACACTCTCGTATTTAGGCGCATTGCCGCAAAGGGCGACTGGCTGGCAGTCCTAAAGGAGTGCCCGGTTCCCATGGATGATCTCCCGGTCCGCCGTCGCGAATTGCCTCGTCGCCGGAAGCTATGAATTGGCTTCTGGATGCAGATGTCCTGAGTCAGCCAGCAAAGCGCTTGGGCGATCCGCGCGTCGTAGCCTGGCTTGAGGCCGAGAAGGACGCCTGCTATACGAGCGCCGTAGTTATCGCCCAACTGGCTTACTGGGTAAGAAGCAAGGACGGAAAGTCGCGTGAGGCCCTGCAATTGTGGCTGACGCGCCTCATCGACGCGATGCACGGACGTATCCACGGATTTAATGTAGCAGTAGCGCACGTGTGGGCCGAACAAGAGCGTCCATTGGAAAAGGCGGGCCAGCGAATGCCTGTGGAGGACAGCTACATCGCGGCTACGGCCCGCCGCCACAATTTGACCATCGTCACCGGCAACGAAAAGGATTTCCTTCGGCCCGGATTGAAAGTTTTCAACCCATTCAGAGAATTGCCTCCGATTGAGGTACCGAGAGGATAGACTCACCATCGCCCGTTCAGGTGTGTTATCGGAGATTGCGTTTGACCCTGCCCCACCCCCTTGCCTTTGATCTTCCCCTTCGACCGACGGACAACACAGGTTTCCGGTTCACGGAGAGGTGACAGAGTGGTCGAATGTGCATGATTGGAAATCATGTGTACTCGAAAGGGTACCGAGGGTTCGAATCCCTCCCTCTCCGCCATTTTTCCCCTATGAGGCGGAGAATCCCGAAGCTAGGTTGCCAGGTTGACGCGGCAACCTAAGCATGAATGTCCAACCTATGTTCGCTGTCAGCCGGTTTAAGAACCGGAACGGCGTTTTCTCGTTCCGCGTCGATGGTCAGCTCAACGGCGTCCGCATCCGCCGCAACTTCAAGACCCAGGAGGAGGCTGCCGCCGAAAAGGCCACCCTTGAACTCAAGGCGCTGCAACTGGCGTCGAGCCTTTGCGCCGTCACCACCTGCCTCGCTGAGGATCAAGTCCGCGAGGCCGAGGCCGTTTTCCGGCGGCTGGCCGGCGGTAGTCGCACGCTCTCGTTCTGCGTCGATTACGCCCTGTCCAATCACCGCACGCCGGAGAACCAGAAGGCCCTGGATGAGGCGGTCACGGCCTATCTGACGGTAAAGGCCCGGGAGCATGAGCAGAAGCTCATCTCTGCGTCCCAGCTCACCACGATCAACCGGCATATGAAGGCGCTGAAAAAGCACTTCTCCGGCGTCACCGTCGCTGAGCTGACGGCCGCACACCTGACGACGTATTTCCAGCGGGCCAACGGATGCCTCAAGACCTACAACAACCGCCGCGGCGTCGTTTCGACCTTTCTCAAGTTCGCCGAGCAGCGGGAGTGGCTTGTGGCCAATCCCATCAAGAAAGTCCCATACTACCGCATCGCCCACCGTCGCGGGTCCGCCAAGACCCTCACGGCGGCTCAGGCACAGGAGTTGATGACTTATGTCGAGGGCTACCAGAACGGCCGCCTTGTGCCTTTCTTTGCCCTGTGCCTCTTCGCGGGCATCCGGCCATGCCTACGGACGGGTGAAATCCTCCGCCTCCTGCCGGGGCACGTGCGGCTCGATACCGGGGTTATCCTGATTGAGCCCGAGGTCTCCAAGGTCCGGGAGAAACGCACGGTGGCGATTCAGCCCAACCTCGCGGCATGGCTCCGGGCGTATCCGCTCGCGGAAAATCCGATCATTGTGCCGAACCTGCAAAAGCTCCGGGCAAGGATCGCGAAGCGTTTCGGGCTCACGCATGACGTAATGCGACACACGTTCATTTCGATGCACGTCGCGAAATTCCGCTCCCTAGGTGAGGCCGCACTCCAAGCGGGCAATTCCGAGAGCTTCATAAAAAAGCACTACCTCGACCTAAAGAGCACGGCTGACGCCAAGCAGTTCCTCGGCATCCGACCGAAGCGCGCCGATAAGGCTGCGCCAACGCCGCCCGTTCTGGTGCTTTTCGCAGCGGCATGACCGATACACGGGTAACGTGCATCGAATGGCAGGAACACACGCAGCACCGGCTTTAATGCCGCGCGCGTGTTGGCTTTCAAAGAGATAAGCTTCTGCCGGAAATCGGAAACACGTGTTGCTGATTGGGACCTCGGCTCGGCACCCCGAGCCGAGGCCCTATTTTCTCTGGGACGCAGACCTGCGCTGGTTAATGCTTCGCGTCATCCGACATGCCGTGTGTCGCACTACCGAAGTTTCGGTCATGACTTATGTAACGTAGCCACGTTACTTTTTGGGTGAGACACATCACTCCTTACGTCAAAACGTAAGGTTTCAGATTTCGTAAATACGACACGCCGCATGTCGCACGACTGAGCATATCCGGCTAAGAACGCCGCTCCGGGCTGCGTCACTTACACAGTTTCAAACCTTACCGATTCGGTAAGGGGAAGGGCGTCCCTCTCAACATGAAACGCGGTGCGTTTCGTAAGTGATCAACCGCGATGGCTATGGCTGCTGGGCTCTTCACTTCACGACAAGGAAATCAATGTGGGCTGCGACGAGCCGATTTGAGGAATCGTACGAGCCCACAACAGGAAAATATCCATCTCCCCATCCTGAATGGAAAAGGATCAAATTCTCTCCGTTTTTTGCCAGCGGAAGCGCGATATTTGCGATACCCGCACGAATATGAGCAGGATCGTCCATCCGCTTAAACCAGCAGTCCGGCCGCTCATTCTCAAAGAGCGATTGATACCAATTCTGCGGATTGGGCATGCATGGACCAATCGCCGACTCATCAACGAAGCACGCTGTTCCGGCGTCCACAGCGAAACCGACAAAGTTGTCTTCTTTTGGCTCGAGACGCTTTTCACCGTCTTTCGCTAACTGCACGGACTTCCGATAAGCCTCCGCAGCAGGCGAAAAAATGATCGATGCATAGGCCTCGCGGATGTGTGACCGATCCTGCTTCTCACTGACGTCAACGAGCGTGACAATCACCGGGAAATTCCCCTTTGGCGTAGAAATGAAGGGTGTGCCAGAGGGCGAAAGAAATACAAAAGGATCACATACTGCGAGGCGACCACTCGGTAATGTCAGTTCGCCACACGGCACAGTTGAGAGGAAGCGTGGTCCATCCACGGTTTGAACAGCTTCGCCATTCTTCAAGGCACCCCAAGAGCTATTGTTCGGCCAAGTGTTCGATGACTGAGGCTGTTGTTCCTTACCAAAAATATGCGAGAAGATGCTCATATCTTTTGCCCAGACGTCAGAGAATATTGGACTGTGGATTTATTGGAGCAAATGTTTGCTGTGTCAGTATGACAGAGCCAAAAACACGATTCCGCATTTGCAGGAAATATGATCTGCACGGAAGGGCGCTTAAGGTCGAACTTCTAGAGCAGCCTTAGCCGAACCGATTTTGGACAAAGCGAAACGGCGGGCACGGGTGGAAGGTGAAGGAGGCCAATCTTTTGCTCGCTTTACCCGCCCACGCTGTAGGCCCGTAGCGGGAAGACGGACGCTTAGACACAAGCATTGAAGAGGACGTCCGTTCCCGTAGCGATGGCTTGCCAGAGCTGAATCCCGCGTTAACCTGCCGCCATGTCTACTGTGCCCGAAATCGAGGCCGCCATCGAAAAACTCCCTGCCGCCGAGCAGCGCGAGCTCGCTCGCTGGCTAGAGGAACATCTCCTGCAGGAAGAGTCGCCAGAGATGCTGGCAGCACTCGATGAAGGTATCCGTTCCGCGGAAGAAAAGGGTGTCCGTGAATACACACGCGTCGAGCTCGAACAAAAAGTACGGCGATGGGCTGGCGTGTCGCCCTAAACGAGAGGGCCGACCTTGACCTCGAACATGTGGTTGCCTTCCTGGCGCGGAAGAACCCCGTGGCAGCGGAGCGGCTCGGCCTGAAGTTGGTCGATACGATCTTCTCGCTGCAACAAATGCCGAATCGCGGCGTGGCGGTGGGAGGCCGTCCCGGCTATCGGCGTATCCTGCATCAACCGTGGTTCTTGATTTTCTATCGAATCAATGAGGCGCAGCAGTCGATTGAGATTGTGCGGATTTGGGATGCACGCCAAGACCCGGGCGCATTCAAGCTCTAGCTTGTCGTCAGGTTGCCAAAGACTTCTCTTTTACCTTCCCTTCGCTGCGTCTCCCTGCTTCTTGTCTCCAGTCTCAAGAAACAAACACTCAACGAAGTCCGCGTACGCTCGCGACTTAGCCTCGAGGCGGCAGAAGGGTTCGAATCCCTCCGTCTCCGCCATTTTCCCCCGCTGTACGGGGAAATCCGAAGCCTAGAGGATATCGTTCAGTCCGTAGGAGTCGGTTCTGGTCTGACTCGAACGGTCGACCTCCCACTTTCGCATTTTCGATCGGGATGGACATGCAACTACCGAATTCTCGATTACGAGATTTTGGCTACGCAATAACACCATCAGCTGACCTTCACATCATTGGATCCTGCCCCTCCTGCGGAAGCGCGCAGCGAAAGCCGCCTACCTGTCCCTGATCGTCGTTCCGAAGCCCTGACCCACATTTAGATTCACTGCACCTCGTACACTTCGACAAGAGCGACACCTGTGTCGCCGCTCGCTCCCGACACATTGGCGGTGTATGGACCGGGCGGCAGAGTGATGAGGATCGCAGAATCTGGCGTCGGTGAGCTGCCCCATGAGAATGCCCCTACCGACACCGCCGTTGCAGCGATCTGGAAATCCCCGCCCCAACCGGTGTTCGTTGCGAGGAGGGAGCCTCCCGATGCCGTGCTGTAGAGCTGCAACTCTGGATCAGGAAGCGTACCCGGGACCCCGAATGGGATCAGCGCCGGACCCGAAGCTCGGATCAGGACGGTCTTTGAGGTCGTTCCGCCGATCACGAATCCAGCGATCAGGACGTTGCCTCCCGTGCCGACCTGCACTCTAGCTGAGATATTGATCAGGTGCGGCTGTGTGAGCGTGTAGCTGGGAGCGGCGTCATAGATTTCTGCCAGCGCGACTCCGGCATCACCGCTAGTTCCCGTCACCTGCGCCGTATAGGGTCCGTCCAGCAGCGATTCGACTAACGCCGAATCATGGCTCGCAGGGGTGTTCCATGCAAAGGCGCCCACCGCAGCTGCGGTTGAGGCTATCTGGGCGTTGCCACCCCAGCCATTGTTGGTCGCGAGAACCTCGGTTGCGCTATTGAGCGTCAACTGCGGATCGGCAAGGACACCCGCCACCCCGAATGGTGTGAGTGCTGGACCCGAGGCACGGATTAGCACGGGTGCGGAGCCCGACGTGCCCTCGCCTCCGACGGCAAACCCGGCGATGAGTTCGTTGGCACCCGTTCCGGATACGGCACGGGAGGAAATGTCGATCAGCCGGCCCGGCGTCGACGTTGTGACTACCGAGACCGTCGCCGCGTCGCTTGTGGCAGATCCCGCCCCATTGGTGGCAACGCACGTGTAGCTTCCGACGGCTGCCTCCGCGTTCGCAAGAAGGAGGATCGGGCCTGTTGCACCGGGAACCGGTGTCGTGCCGTTCAGCATCCACTGGTACGAGGGAGCATTGCTCGCCACGGCGCCCAACGCAACAGTGCCGCCCGTCACCGCTACGGAAATCGGCTGGGTTGTGAACGTCGGGGCCGCCGATGTGCTTGCGAGGATTCCGATCGTGTTGACCCCGAAGTTACCGGAACTGGCCTTCAGGAGCACACCGTGTGTGCCTGCCGCAATGGTGCCGCTCGTTAACGTCGCGCTATCCTGATACGTGCCGTTGCTGCCCGTATTCGGGATCGTAATCGTTCCCGCGAGGCCGCCGTCAACGTAGATATCGGCTTTGTTAGCCGCGCCGGAGGAACCTGCATTCAGCTTGATGGAGAACGCGCCGCTTGAGGCGTTTTTTACAACATAGCCGGTCCAAGTCCAGTTGCCATTGGCGGACAGATTGTGCGGGTCGGAGCCGGCCCAGCTTTCCGGGGAATTGTAGGCCGAAGCAATGAGGGTTCCGGGAATGGCGACTCCATAGTTCCCTGTCGCACGTGCGGAGCTGTTAATCGAGTCGATCGCGAGCAGCTTCGGCGTGTTAAGCACTGCGGGGTCATGCGTAAATCCCCACTGATAATCGCCTGTGGAATCAAAGTAACACAGCAGATCGCCGCCGTTTTGGTCCCAAGTGGTCTGGTGGCTGCTTACGCTTGTTGTCATGCCGGGGTCCGACCAAGCCTGGCTCTTGATCGACTCGCTGTGGCCCGTATTGTCCATGCTCGGACCGCCCTCATAGGCTACGCGCTTTCCATAGACGGGCAGATCATAGTTGGAGTCGCTCTGGCAGATCGGCGCCCAAACGGCATTGTCGAACGTATCGCTCGTCCAGATATTCGAGAGCGACAGGGTGGCGCTGCCATTATCGGGATTGAAGTAAGCGGAGCCGCCGCCGCCGTATATAAAGTAACCTGGCGGATGCGGAGTCGCCACCCGATTGGGATTATTGTAGTAATCCTCCAACATATGCGTCTGCTGTAGCAGCCAGAAAGCGACGTAACCCTCCTGCGATTCCAGAACGGGGCGTACGCGTACCATCATGGCGGCATTGCCGAATACATTGCGGAAGATATTGCTGATTTCGACGGTTCGCTTGGCGGTGCGCCTGGCCGCCCAATTCCAGTCGCTAGTGTCGCCGTCAAAATTCAAAGGAGATCCGCCCCCGTTCACCTCGCTGATCGCGGCATTGTGATTCGTCGTGCTCTGAGTGAAGGCGCCGGCAGTGTTCCAGACCTCGTTGCTGTACTCCACGTACACCTTGAGGCTTGGGTCTAGTGGCGGATAGGCCGGGTTGGCCTGCGTGCTCGTATACGGATTTGTTCCGTCGCTGCCAAAGGCAATCAGGTTTGCAACGTTGCTTATGTAGGCGTCGGTCGCACCGGCAGGGATGCAGATCCACATGTCCTTGCCCGTCTCATTACAGAGGATGGCTGTATACTCCCACGGAGAACCCTTGCCTTGCCATCCGTAATTGGCGTTGGATACGACGCACGTTGCGTAAGTCGGTGGAACGCGGTCGCCCCAATTGACCTGGGCGTTGGCGTTCGTGGCGAGATAATCCATAAACCGGATTGTCCCGAAACCATTGATCAGGCCCTTTATCAGAGTCGTGAAGTTGGCGGTCACAGGGTAGCTTGTGCTCGCTCCATACGAGGTTGGGCGCATCAGCTTCACGTTGGTGATACCGGTGTTCGTGGCGCTCGACGATGTCCGCTGGGTATTGGCGAACGACAGGTTCAGGTCGGCATTCGTCATCGCCAGCGTTGCTGTCGTGCTGTTGCTCGATGAATCGTATGTCTGATTCGAGATAGTTCCGCCGCCAAGGGTCACGGTCACGGTTGCCTGCCCGTTGAAGGACAAGGCGTAAGTCCCGCTCATATTGAGCGTCTGCCCGGCCCACACGTAAATGTTCGCATCCAGCGTGGGCCAGCCATTGGAGTCGACCGAGGCTGCTGGGCCCGAGGATGTATTCCAGCTACGCGATTGCTTGAACGCGTCCGCGAACAACAGGTCAGGGGTGTAATCACCAGCGAAGAGGATATTGATTCCAATGGGCGGACCAGCCGACATGGGAGCGGAAACAAAGGCCGCAGCCATGCACATCAGAATTGTGGATGCTGTGTAAACGGCCCTCGCGAGAGATAGGGAGCGCGTTAAGCAATTTGATTTCATCGTTGTTCCACCAAGATTGCTTCTGAGCGGATCCCCATTTTCGGACCGCCTTCAGGATCGGTCTGAATGGTTAGTTGAAGCTAATACGACTGACGGTGGTTGTCCATAGCCGGCAGGGGGAAGGCCCGGCTCGGCGGGCCTGACCGGAGCCACGTGCTGCGGATGCTGGAGGAGGGGAACGGGGTTTCTTCATTGCTCGCCTCAATCTTTCATGAAATAGTTATCGCGTATCTTGGTACTCCTTGACTATCAAGGAGGTGCAAACAATCACCCAAGACTACGCGATGCGAAAAAACTCACGGAAAAAGATACGGTTCACAAGTTCAAAACGCCGGCATGTGGAAGGCCGCTTTGATGGCGGAGAAGTCTCAAGCGACGGGGGGCTTATATTGATGCGAGAGGCCGACCGTCGGCTTGGTTTAATAAAATCTGTGGCCGATCGCATGGGCGACAAACGCCAGAAGGGAAAGGTGGGGCACGAGGCGGTGACGCTGTTGCGCCAACGGGTGATGGCGCTGTGCGCCGGATGGGAGGATTTGAATGACGCCGGGGAGCTGGCGCACGATCCCGTGCATCAGCTGGCGTCGGGAGCGGAGGACGCTCGGCAGTGCGCCGACTTTGTCGCGCTTCGAGAACGCGAGAGACCGTGCGAGCGCGTGGGCTGTGAACCAGGAATTGGTGGAGCAGTTTATCCGATCGAAGCCGAAGGCGCCCGCGTACCTGATCCTGGACTTTGATGCGACGGACACTCCGGTGCACGGGCAGCAGGAGGGCCGGTTCTTCCACGGCTACAGCAACTGCCACTGCTTCCTGCCGCTGTACGTCTTCTGCGGCGACCAGCTGCTCGTGGCGTACTTAAGGAAAAGCAACATCGACGGGGCCAAGCACGCATGGGCGATCCTCGCGCTCCTTGTGAAGCGGGTGCTTGGCCCAGGACGAAGATCGTGATCAGAGCTTACAGCGGATTTTGCCGCGACCGGATGCTCACCTGGTGCGACCAGAACGATGTGAAATACGTGATCGGGATCGCCCGTAACTGCCGGCTTCTGGAGCACAACGCGCCGCTGATGCAGAGAGCTGAGGAGGAATTTAACAGCAGCGGCAAGAAGCAGCGGCTCTTTACCGCCTTCGACTATGCGGCGCTGACGTGGCGGGGGGCCGCGCTGGGTGATCGCCAAGGCCGAGCACACGGACAAGGGAGCGAACCCGCGCTTCATCGTCATCAATGTCGTCGGCGACGCGCAGAAGATCTACGACCAGCGCTACTGCGCCCGGGAGGAAATGGAGAATCGGGTGAAAGAGTAATGTGGTGCACCACATTATGCTTAGTGGTGTATCCGCCGTGGCCGTGGTTCAACGTACACGAAGGCGTCTGAGCGTGGTGGCCATGACGGATACACCACTAAGCACTATGCTGGGAGCGGCATAGTCGGAAAGACGCACTGCGCCTGGGCCATCGGCTACGAGGCCATCCAGCAGGGCTACCGTGAACTGTGCCGCTCGATCTTCGACCTGGTCGGCGACCTGATCGCCGAGGAGGCGCTCGAGGAGAAAGAGCTCGCGCTGCGCCAGTATCCGAAACCGGATCTGCTAATCATCGAGGACTTTGCGGGCAAGCAGCTCCCCAAGCACTCCGGCGAATACCTGCTCGAGGTCGTGATGCGCCGCTATGAGAACCGCTCGATCTTGATCACCTCAAACCGGCCGCTCGAGGAGTGGGGCAAGCTCTTCCAGGACGTGCCCGTCGCCAGCGCGATCCTCGATCGGCTCCTTCACCACTCCCGCATCGTCACCTTCGCAGGCCGAAGCTACCGGACCAAAGACCTCGACCTCGGCGGCGCCGCCGCCGAGCCGCGCTCATGACCGATCCCCAGACCCTGATTGCTGGGAAGGCGCAAAGTCAGCCACGGCCTGCGGCCTATCTGGGGGGATCCGCCCCCAGCCCCCGGAAAACACGACGCCTCCGGCGTCGGCGACACTCGTTTTGCTCTTGTCCAACCCGATCAACCTTCTATGACCCCCAACGTCCCGTTCGCAGTGGCTGGTTTTGAATTAGGCCCCCGACCCGTCGTGGCTGGATTTGAGGTGACCCCTGACAAGAGAAGATCTGGGTTACGGTTGAAGGATGAGCCTCTCATTGACGGAAGTAGCAGACGCGAGAAATTCATTGTTTCATGTACTTCGACAGGGTCTTGTCCCTCGTTTAGACCCTGTAATTCAAGTTGGCGAGGTCGGGTCGGATGTCGTCCAGGACGGGCATGAGAAACTTTATCCTCTACCGTCGAGTGTCCACTGACCGTCAGGGTAGAAAACTCAAACTCGGCGTTATGCCAATTTGGCGACCAAGTGGCATTTTGCGATTGTCCGCCGGACATCCCTGACTATGTTTTTGGCCGTGACCAAACTCGCTGAGATCCAAGAAGCGATTCTGCAACTCAACCCGAAAGAGCAGCAGGTCCTGCGGCATTGGCTCGATGAGACCGCCGAGGAGACGCCCGAAATGATCGCGGCTATCGACGAGGGACTTCGCTCTCTGGCGACAGAAGGAGGGGTGCCTATTGAAGAAGCACGCCGCCATCTGCGCCAATGGATTACCGGGTAATCATTTCCAAGCTCGCATTGGGAGCCATTGCTCGATTCATCGCCCAAAACCCCCACGGCGGGCCGGTGATCGCCTTGAAAATCGGAGAGGAACTGATTGCGCTTTCCGAATCGTTGGCGACGTTGCCCTATCGCGGCACGATGGTTCGCCGCCGGCCAGGCTTGCGCAAATTGTCCCACCGCTACTACCTGATTTTCTACTAGGTCACCGAAACGACCCGACTGGTGGAAATCGTCCGCATCTGGGATGGTCGTCAAAATCCGACCGGATTGATCCTGCCGTAAGCGTCTCTAGATTGTCGCTAGGTTGCCAGGGACCCTGCTATTGCCTTCCCTTCGCTGCGTCTGCCTGCTTCTTGTTTCCAGTCATAAGAAATTAAAAATCAATGATATCCGCGTAAGCTCGTGACTTGGCCTCGAGGCGGATGAGGGGTTCGAATCCCTCCCCCTCCGCCATTTTTACATTGCAAAAATGGAGTCATTCGGGAGTGGGAAAAGCACCGTCTTTACGAGGGAGATGGTATATTGCCATGTGAGGACGATCTGGGCGAAGATTTAACTGCGGGGATAGGATCCCTCCCTCTTCGCCTGATTTCTCCTCTGAGGAGGAGATTTGAGGAACGGATTTGCCAGTTGAAGTGGCAAATCGGGCATGAATTCGGATTGTCTATTCCCAAGAAACCGTGAACGGACGTTCATAAACGCCGCGAAGACGGAAGCCATGAATCAGACGGTGCGGCCTGGTGGTAACAGCGTTCGTCCGTTCTTGCAGGGATTAATGGGCGACGGGGTGCTTCGGGCGGCCGCCGTCTTTGTCGTTCAGCGAGCTGAAAGTGCAAATTCGCAGTGCGGATACCGTGCTGCGAACTCCGGATGCAGCCCCGAACTGTTCGGCCGATTCATTGAGCGCGCCCGCCGACGTCGAGCGGCTTCCGCCAAGCTGGTGAGAAAACCCAGGCAGATACAAGATCTTCATATCCATGATGTTGCAATAACAGGCTCCACTAACTTAACAAATTTATTGTCAATTACTTACAAAATTATCTGGACGCCCAGCCTTAGAAGAAAATCAACGATCAACCGCGTTAACCCGGTGTCATTCGCATATATATCTCGCTTTGGTTCCCGACATCTATCACGCCCTTCCTCGATAACATACGACCCGCTCGGAGTCTCATCATTGGTGAGCCAAGAGCGTGAATCCGACCTGGAGCGCAAGCATTTGCCTGCGATAGCGGAGTATCTCGGGATCCACTTTGCCCCCATTGGATCCATGAAACTAACACAGCTATTCCGTAGAAAAGCCAAACCTTTGGCTGCAGGCACGGTGGAGGTCATTACCGAAATTCGAAGCCAAGAGGCGTTGCTCGAGGCTGGCGCGCTGCAACACGCGATCTTCAATAGCGCCAACTTTTCGAGCATCGCCACCGATGCGAAGGGCGTCATCCAGATCTTCAACGTCGGCGCCGAGCGGATGCTGGGCTAC
>OCTA010000032.1_pt1 | contig 138686 bp, 115 predicted proteins | sample 1538991 | NCBI WGS metagenome assembly OCTA01 (sample SAMEA3539302, study PRJEB22396) | soil metagenome | biome: tundra; feature: field; material: soil | place: USA | collected 2010-05 | depth 0.15 m
GCGACGCTATCTCGGCTGGTTCTACCGCTCGGTCGATCGCGTGTTCGCGTTCTCGCCGGCCTCGCGCGACAAGCTGGTGGCCATGGGGGTTCCAGCGGACAAGATCGAACGCATGCCCGTGGCCGTGGATCCCGCGGATTTCTCGCCGCAAAAGTCATCGACCACCACCTTCACCAGCCTCGGCATCGACACGCGCGACCGGCCGATCCTACTCAGCGTCGGCCGCCTGTCCGAGGAGAAGAACATCCCGCTCATCATCGAGGCCGCCTCTCGCCTGCAAGAACGCGCGAATCCGCCCTTGCTCCTCATCGTCGGCGACGGCCCCGCGCGCGCCGACCTCGAACTTCAATGCGAGGACAAGGAATTCGTCGTCTTCCTTGGCTTCAAGCAGGGCGAGGTGCTACGCAACCTCTACGCCTCGGCGCGCGTGTTCGTCTTCGCCAGCCGGGTCGACACGCTCGGCCTGGTCAATCTCGAAGCCCTGTCGAGCGGCGTCCCCATCCTGGTGCCGGCCGATTCGGCCATCGCCGAGTCTCTCGCTCACGGCGAAAGCGCCATGTTCTTCTCGCCGGATGCCGAGGATCTTGCACGCACCATCGAACTGGTGCTGGACAACCCGGCCCACGCTGCACGCCTCTCCGAAGGCGGCCGCCGTCACGTACTGGCGCGCTGGCAGGATGCCGATTTTGAGCACGTGTGGACAACCATGGTGCGAAAATCCAGGATAGGAACGCCGTCGTAATCCGCTACGATCCGTTGCCATGAACCAGGTTCGGGCGGCTTCCACCCAAGATCGGACGCAGCCCACGCTGCTTGTGTCGGTGCACGACGTGTCGCCGCTCACCCTCGAAGCTAGCCGCCGAGCCGTGGATCTCGTGGTTGCGGCGGGCCTTCCGCTGCAGGCGCTCACCTTGCTGGTCATTCCCTGCCACGAGGATCGCGCGCCCCTCGACGAACATCCTGATGCTTGTGCCTGGTTGCGAGATCTAGACACGCAAGGCGCGCATCTGATCATGCACGGCTATTCCCACCGCATGAGCGGACGATGCCTCTCGCCGCGCGGGCTTTTCTGGGCGCACGGATTCGCGCGTGGCCAGGCCGAGTTCTTCCGCAGCGGAGCTGCCGAAACCAAGCAACGCCTCGAACAAGGCAAAGCCATCCTGGTGCGCGCTGGTCTGGCCAGCGCGACGACCAGCTTCGTTCCGCCCGCCTGGTTGCTTTCGCCCGAGGCCCGCAAAGCAGTTCTCGCCGAGGGATTCGCCTGCCACGAGGAGATCGGCGGCATCGTCACTTCGCAAGGTCTGCGTGCGAAAAGACTGGTTGGCTGGGGCTCGCTCAATTCGTTCGAAGCCTGCGCCACGCGATGGTGGGCAGCCCTTCAGATCCGCCGTGGCCGCGCCGACACCCGACTGGCCATCCATCCCGCCGACATGAACCGGCCGCGAACCGTCGCGGCCATCCGCACCACGCTGCGCACGCTACTCGCCCGATCGAGCCCGATGAGCTACCGGGCCTTTCTGCGATCGATCTCCCAGAAAGAACCCTCGCGACCAATCACCGCGCGGGAATGACGTGCTTTTCCAGCAATTGCGACAGTTCGGATTTCGCAAACGGTTTGCGCAGGCTGGCCTTGAAACCGTAGGCCGCCGGGTTGGCCATCACTGGATCTTCAGCGTAGCCGCTGGTCACGAATAGCGAGACGCCGCTATCCAAGGCCAGCAGTTCTTCCTGAGTCCTCGGTCCCCGGCAGCGAAATCGCGAATTTGGCGCCCTCGCCGGCCGCGCTGGGTGCCAATTCAAGCGTGCCACCGAAGCTCTCGATGATCGATCTGCACACCGGCAACCCCAAGCCCGTGCCTTGCCCGACGGGTTTGGTGGTGAAGAAGGGATCGAAAACCTTGCGGCGGTTCTCCTTCGCAACCCCGGGGCCTTCGTCGGTGACCGTGAAGATTACCTGGCGGCCGTCCGGCTGACATGCCACCACGATGGTGCCTTTGCCGGCCATCGCATCCGCGGCGTTCAGCAACAAATTCACGAACACTTGCACCAGCCGACTCGGCGCCACCATCACTTGCGGCCAAGCCTCGCTGGCCGGCGTGGTCACCACGCGCACCTCGCGAAAACGGCTTTGCGGGGCCAGCAGCGCCTGCGCGGATTGCACGATACGCAGCGGATCCGTGGGCACCGGGTCTTCGTGGCTCGGGCGCGAGAATTCGAGCAGTTCGCGAATGATGCGATGGATGCGCTGGGTTTCGGCCTTGACCCGGTCGAGCGCGTCTTGCCGATCGGCCACGGGCAAATCGCCCTTGCCCGCGAGGTCGGAGCGCAGGATGTCGACGTAGCCCAGAATGGCGGCCAGCGGATTACCGATTTCGTGGGCCACGCCCGCCGCCAGCTGGCCCACCGAGGCCAGCTTCTCCGACCGGATGATCTGCTCGCGCTGAATCGACAGCGACACGGTCATCTGGTTGAACGCGGAGGCGAGCGCGGCGAATTCCTTCGGCCCCTCCTCGGCGATGCGCGGCTCCCAATCGCCGGCGGTCATCAAGGCCGTGGCCCGGCGCAGGTGCCCGAGCGGCCTAACCACGAGTTGCGTGAGCACGAAGAGGCCGAGTCCAAGCACCAGCAGGGCATCGGCGATGGCGAGTAGAAGCAGGAGCAATCCCGAGCGGCGGAGAACCGATTTCGTCGGCTCACTGGCGGACAGCGCCACGCGCACAGCACCAACCACGCGCCCGCCGACCTCGATGGGCGCGTAGGCCAAGAGCTCTTCATTCTGGCCCCACGGTGCTTTCCGGTAGTTGATGACCGGCGGCCCGCCCGCCAAGGAAGTGCTGATGACGGCGGCGTCGCGGTCGCCCTCGCGGCGCTGCGGCCACGAGGCGATCTCGCCACGGTCAATGCCGACCACGGACAATCCCACCGCATTCGTGGTTTCGGCGAGCGACCTCAGCAAGGTGCGCAGGCTCGAGCGTCGCTCGGAAAGAGCGTCCCCCGCGTGCGTCGCCCACTCCGCAGCCACCGAACGCGCCACCGCCGCCGCCAGCGTCGCGCTCATGGATTCGCGCTGCAAACGCAGGCTGTCGCCCGAGGCCCAGAGCGCAATGTACCCGGTGGTCAGAATGGCGACCAGCGTGACCGCTGTCATGCCGAGCATGATCTGCGCGCGCAAGCCCGTCGGGGCTCGCGTCCGTGGAATCGAAGAGATCGGCGTCGCGCTAACCACCCTCGTCTCTGACGATAGCACCGCTAGTCACAAAGATGCGAATCGTCACGCAAGACGTGTCCATAAATGGACCCGTCTTGAACATTTTTAAAGGGAGGGCCGCTGCCCTCCCCTTGTCCGCGAAGTGAATTCGCGGACTTCACCCCACCTGCGGCCGAGCCCTTGGCTCGGCTTCTGTTGACCCGTCCAGTTTATGGACAGGTCAACAGCCGAAAATCCCGTGTCAGAACCTTTGCCCGCGCGGCGGCAAGGCTTGCTACAATCCCGAAGTCATGGCGACCAAGCCCGACCCCGACCCGACCGACCCGGTGCGCTTCGACGATATCCTGTCGCGCTTGCGTTCGCTCGTCGAGCGCCTGGAAAGCGGCAACCTTGCCCTTGAGGACAGCCTGCGCTACTTCGAGGAAGGGATGGAGCTGTGCCGGCAGGGCGCGTCCGTGCTCGACAAGGCCGAGAAGCGCGTCGAGATCTTGCTCGCGGGCGCGGATGGGAACACGACCACCGCGCCCCTCGACGATCCGCAGGACGACAAGGAAAGCCGATGAGCGCATTCGACCTCGAGTCCTGGCTTGCGGCCAGGCGCGCCGAGGTCAACGCACTCCTCGACGCGCGCCTGCCGCAAGCCATCGACGACCCCGGGTGCTTGATCGAGGCCATGCGCTATTCTCTGCTCGCCCCAGGCAAGCGCCTGCGTCCCATCTTGGCAATGGCCGCGGCCGAGGCCGTGGGAGCGCGCAGCGACGAACCCATGCGGATTGCCGCAGCCTCGGTGGAGCTCGTGCACTGCTATTCGCTCATCCACGACGACTTGCCCGCCATGGACAACGACGATGTCAGGCGCGGCCGGCCCACCAGCCACAAGGCCTTTGGCGAAGCCACGGCCATCCTGGCTGGAGACGCGCTTTTGACCCTGGCCTTCGAGTGGCTGGCCGAGGCGGCAAGGCTTGCGAACGCGCCCGGCCGATACTTGCCTGCCATCGCGGCCCTCGCCCACGGGGCAGGCGTTTCGGGCATGGTGCGCGGACAAGCGCGCGACACGCTCGCCACGCCGCCCGCCACGCTGAACGCCATCGAGCGCCTGCACGCGGAAAAAACCGGGGCGCTGTTTCGCGCGGCCGTGGAGATCGGCGCGGCCACGGCGGGCGCCAATCCTGAACAGCTTGCGGCCCTAGGACGCTTCGGGGCCGCCTACGGCATCGCCTTTCAACACGCGGACGACCGCGACGACAGCGAACATGCCGCTTTCGCGGCCGAGGCACGCAGGCGCATCCACGAACTGGTGGCCGAGGCGGTGGCGGCCTTGGCCGAATTCGGCGAAAAGGTGGCGCCGCTGCGCGCCCTGGCTTGGAAGTTGGATGCTAGCGCCGCCGCCGGCGAGTGATACGATCGAGTATACCGTGACCATCAGCTGGGATGACATCACGCGGGTCCAGGAAAGCCCGCCCGGCACCACCCGGACGCCCACGAGCCGCGACCAGGCCTACCTGATTGTCCTCGCGGGCAGCGCCATGGGCGAGATGTTCAAGATTACCCTCCCGCAGACCATCATCGGCCGCGGCCAGACCGCGCACGTGCGCATGATGGACGACGGCATTTCGCGCGAACACTGCGAGATCCAGATCGAGGGCGACAGCATGATCCTGCACGACCTGGGTTCAACCAACGGAACCTTCTGCCGCGGCTTGCGCGTCGACAGGCACGTGCTTGAAGACGGGGACAAAATCCTGGTCGGGTCGAGCACGGTGCTGAAGTTCACCTACCACGACAGCCTGGACGAGGTCTTCCAGCGCCAGATGTACGAATCGGCGCTACGCGACGACCTGACCAAGACCTTCAACAAGAAATACTTCACCGATCGGCTGGAGAGCGAATTCGCCTTCGCCACGCGCACCAAGGCGGATCTATCCTTGGTGGTGTTCGATCTCGATCACTTCAAGTCCATCAACGACACCCACGGCCACCCGGTGGGCGACCAGGTTCTCTCGGACATGGGCCAGGCCGTGGCCGCGCTCATTCGGGCGGAAGACGTATTCGCGCGCGTGGGTGGCGAGGAATTCGCGGTGATTTGCCGTGGCGCGGACAGCACCCAAGGCCGGGCCGTGGCCGAGCGCGTGCGCCAGGCCGTAGCGGACCACAGATTCACGATCGACGACACGACCATCCCGGTCGCCATCAGCGCCGGCGTGGCCTCCATTCCCGATGCGCGCATCGCGGATTCCCAGGCGCTCATCGCCGCCGCAGATCAGGCACTCTATGAAGCCAAGCGCACGGGCCGCAACCGCGTGTGCGTGTGGCAACCGAAATGACCAAGGTGCGCTACCGCCCAGGGAAAGGAATGGCGCCGTGGGACTACTGAAGAATCTTCTCGACGGACAGGTCATCGTCTACACGGTCCTGGCCCTCATTCCCAACCTCCTGCTCATCCTGTGGGCCATGGCCCGCCTGTCGCGCGAGGTGCGGCTGCTCAAGTCGAAGATGGCCATGGTGGAAGACGACATCAATCTGCTCGATCAAAGCATCAGTAGCCTCACCGGCGAACTCCAGGCCATGCGCAAGGTCGAAGGCAGCACGGCGCGCGCGGCCGGCAAGAGGGAATAGTTCGGCCCCGTCCAGCTTTCTTGCGGCAACGAGCCGGGATCCGTACTCTCGACGGTAATCATGAGGCGACTTTCTTACCTTGCCTTGCTTGCCCTGCCAGCGCTGCTCACCGCGCCCGGGAGATCGCACGCCAGCGAATCGGGAAATTCCGACGAGGATGAGGAGCCAGCCGCTCCCGCCGAAACCCCGCCAAGCACCAAGTCGGCCCCGGTTGCATTCGACAAGAAGTGGCTCGACCCCTACTTCGCGTCCGGCCCCGCGAGCAAAGCCGCCGTCCACTTCCGCGCCGGAGATTTTGCCAGCGCCAGCAAGGAATTGGCCCGCGCCCTCGCCGATCTCCCCGCGAAGTCCCCTGAACGCAATCCCTTGCGCTTCCTGCAGGCGCTCGCGCTCATGAACCAGTCGTCGTGGCAGGCCGCAGGCGACCTCTTCGAGGAACTCTGGTCGTCCTATCCGTTACTCGCCCCCTACCACGCCTACAACGCCGCCCGCTGCCGTCTGCGCCGCGGTGACAGCGATGGCTCCTTCACATGGCTCGGCCGCGTGCCCTCGGGCAGCGTGCCAGAGGCCGAGGCCGTGATGGTCAAGGTGGACGCCTTCGTCGCGGCCAAGCGCTGGGCCGAGGTCGACACCGAAACGACCACCTTCCTGGCCCGCTTTCCCAAGGGGGCGCGCCGCGCAGAGGCCATGTTCCAGCGCGCCGAGGCCCTGCGCGAGTTGGGACGCCCGACGCAAGAGATCGCGGCGGCCTATCGCAAGGTATGGGCCGAGTCGCCCATCGAGAACTGGGCCACCCGTGCCAGCGACAGCCTGGAGGCCCTGGCCAAGACCGCGCCCGCGGCCGAGGCAGGCGCGCTTGTCGCCCGCAGCGTGGACGATCTGCTCTCGCGCGGCATGATCCTTTTCGACGCCAACCAGAACACGCAAAGCGAAGCAACCTTCAGCATGGCCCTGGCCATGCCCGGCATCGACAAGACCATCCAGTGCAAGCTGCGCTTTCAAGTGGCGCAGTCGGTGTGGAAACAGCGGCAGCGCCAGCGCGCGGCGCCCATGTTCGACCAGGCCATCACCGACTGCCGCGAGGCCGGCGACCGCGACCTCCTGGTGCGCTCGCTCTACCAGGGCGCGCGTTCGTATGCCTCGGCGGGCGACAAGGAGAAAGCCATCGCACTCTACGCGCAGATCGAGAAAGACCACCCCGGCCACCGCCTGGCCGACGACGCCCGCCTGCGCGCGGCCGAGGTCTACACCGACGACGGCAAGGACAGCGAAGCCGAAAAGTTGCTCTCCGATCTCGCCGACCTCTACCCCAAGGGCGACATGGCGCCCGAGGCTTTGTGGCGTCTTGCCTTCGATCGCTTGCGCGATCACGACTACGACAAGGCCCTGCACTGGCTCGACCAGGATCTGCGGCGCTACCCGCGCGAGGACATCTGGTACGCCGAGGGCCGCGCGTTGTACTGGAAGGCTCGAATCTTCGAAAAGCAGGGTGAAAGAAAGAGGGCGCGCGAGGGCTACGAACACGCCGTGCGCGAGTACCCGCTGTCGGTCTACACCTTGTTTTCGCTCGAACGCCTACGCAAGGTCGCGCCCGAGGCGAGAGGCGCGCTCGTGCGCGAGCTGCGCAAGCACATGGGCGACATCGACAAGAAATCGCCTTGGGAATTCGGCAAGCAAGCCGTGTTCGGCGAGCCAGGATTCTTGCGCGCAGTCGAGTTCGCTCGCATGGGCCTGGGCAGCGAGGCACGTCGCGAGCTTACCAAGCTGGGCTTGCGCGTGGGCGCCGCGAAGGGCGACGCCCCGGCTGGGCCCGGGCGCGAGGACGTGCTGTGGATCACCGCCATCCTGCTCGACCGAGGCGGCCAGTGGAACGCCTCGTATTCGGTTCCCCGCTATACCTTGCCGTCGTTCCGCCGCGCCTATCCGAGCGGCGGTCGGCACGAGGCCGAATGGCGCCTCGCTTACCCCAAAGCATTCGCCGACGTTGTGACCAAACACTGCCGCGCCAACAAGGTCCCGGAGGCACTCCAGTGGGCCATCATGCGCGAGGAAAGCTCGTTCTATCCACGCGCCGAATCCTTCGCCAACGCGCTCGGCCTCACGCAGATGATGATGAAGACTGCGGGCCGCTTCGCCAAGTGGCCGGTCACGCGCGAGGCCCTCTTCGATCCAGACAAGAACATCGAGATCGGTTCGCGCTTCCTCGCCTTTCTCCTCGATCACTACGACGGCGCCGTTCCCCTCGTCATCAGCGGTTACAACGCCGGCGAGGGCGGTGTGGATCGCTGGCTACGCGAGCGCGGCAACCTAGAGCTCGATGAATTCATCGAGACCATCCCCTTCGACGAAACCCGCGGCTACACCAAGCGCGTGCTATCGAGCTACCTGACCTACGCCTGGCTCTACCAGCCCGACAAGCCCGTGCCACAGATAAGCTTCACGCTCAAGAAGCCCGACGGCAAGAAGGCTGCTCCGGCAGCCTCCGACAAGCGGGACAAGAAGCCCGCGGCCAGCGCAAAGTCGGGCAAGAAGCCGAAGTAGTTGTTCTCCGAGTCCCTGCAGGGCGGCTCAGACTTACGACCTCCGCAGCGACAATTTCGTGTGACGAGCCACAAGGCGAAAGATCGCGTCCGCCGAGAGCAGATCCGCGCCGAGATCGAGCGCGCACTGCGCGACGTGAGCATCCGGGGTCGAGATGGAGAGGCCCTTGGCCGCCAGCGAGTTGCGTAGTCGGCCCACGCGAAACCAGTGCGCGACATCCGCATTGCAGAGGGGTAGCGTGAGTAGGAATTCCTCCAGCTCGCCGCGTGCGCGCTCCGCCATGCGGCCAGACAAGAGCTCTGCCGCAACGACCGGCGGCAGATACACCGTGCCTTCCTCGAGCGCGGGCTCGATGATGCCATCGTCGACACCGTTGCCGAAAAACACAATCCAGGACGAAGTGTCAATGACGAGCGCGCTCACGAGATGTCTCAAGATCGATCATCAAGCGGAGCTTGCCTTTGAGCGCGCGTGCCTTGTCGGCCGCGGCCGAGCGCCTGACCCGCTCCAGTCCGGCCACGAGTGTCTCGGTGATGCCCTTGCCGGTCACCTGACATGCGTCGTCGATCAGCTTGACGGGAAGATTGGCGGTTACCCGCCGTGTTTCCAGCACCGCACTTCGATTCATACGATCATACATACAGCCGTATGTATGATCGGTCAAGCTAGGACGGCTACCCGCACGACCTGCGCTATTTCCGCTTCTTGCGCCAGAAGCTGCCGCGCTCGCCCGGCGGCTCGACTTGATCGCCGCCTGCGCTGGCAAAGGCACGTAGGGATTGTTCCTGCTCGACCGAGAGCGACTTCGGCACCACCAGCTTGAGGTGCACGACGAGGTCGCCGGTGCCTCTGCCTTGCAGGCGCGGCAGGCCCTTGCCCCGCAAGGTCAGCGTGTCGCCGGGCTGCGTGCCGGGGGGAATTGTCCCCTCGATGTCGCCGTCGAGCGAAGGCGCCTTGATGGTCGCGCCCAGCGCCGCTTGTGGAAATGAAAGCGCGACCATGGTGTGCAGATCGGCGCCGTCGCGCTCGAAGCGCTGATCGCTGGTCACGTGCAGGCCGAGATAGAGATTGCCCGGCTGGCCACCCCCAGGCGCGGCCTCGCCCCGCCCCGACAGGCGCAGCGTCGAACCGTCCTCCACGCCGGCGGGAATGGTGACCTGAAAGGTCTCCTCGACGGACGTCAGGCCGCTGCCTCGACAGGTCGGACAGGGCTTGCGCACGATGGTGCCCTCGCCGCGACAGATGGGGCACGTGGTCTGGATCATCAGGAAACCCTGCTGGTGCATGACCTGGCCGCGCCCGCCGCACTGCTGGCAGCGCTCGCGTCCGGTTCCTGGCGCCGCGCCCGTTCCCGAACAATCGCCGCACGCAACCCGCCGTCGGACCTTGACCGACTTGGTGGCGCCCTTGGCGACCTCGGCCAGGCTCAGCTCGACGCGGGTTTCGAGGTCGGCCCCGCGCGCAGACGCGCGCGCCCCACCGCCGCCAAAACCACCGAACATGTCGCCGAAGATGTCGCCAAAGGCCGAGAAGATGTCGCCCATGTTCGAGAAGCCGCCGCCGAAGCCGCCGCCGCGCGGACCCTCGTGACCGAAGCGATCGTAAAGCCCGCGCTTCTCCGCGTCCGAGAGCACCTGGTAGGCCTCGGAGGCTTCCTTGAAACGGGCCTCGGCCTCCCTGTCGTCGGGATTGCGATCGGGGTGGAGTTCAAGCGCGAGCTTGCGGTAGGCGCGCTTCAGCTCGGCCACATCGGCGTCGCGGCTGACGCCTAGGACTTCGTAGTAATCACGTTTTTCACTCACGGCAGCAGCCCCGTAGGGTACTCCAAATTATGCCAGCTTCCAGTGACCTTGCAGCGGTCATTGCGATCCTGAATACTGCCGAGGTGCCCGTGAAACTTCCCGACGATCCCCTGCCCTGGGAGTGCCTGGATCAAGAGTACCTTTTCCGCCGCCCGCCCTGGCTGGTCCTGCGCCACCAGCGCTTTCGCCTGCCCACGGGCCGAGAGATCGCCGACTATTGGATCTCCGAATACCCGCCCTGGGTGAACGTCGTGGCCGTGACCCAGAACGACGAATTCGTGTTCGTGCGCCAGTACCGTCCCGGCATCGGGGCCGTGCACTATGAGCTTCCCGCCGGCGTGGTCGAGGAAGGCGAAGCTGTCGAGGTCGCGGCAAGACGCGAGTTGCTGGAGGAGACAGGCTTTGGCGGTGGAACGTGGAGCCTGCTTGCGAACTTGTCGGCCAACCCGGCCTTACAAAACAACATGACGACCACCTTTCTCGCCGAGGGCGTCGAGCGGACCCGCCAGCCCGCCCCCGATCAAACCGAAGATCTGCGCATCCATCTGGTCAAGGCCAGCAACGCCGTCCCGATCATCGACAGCGGCGACATGATCCAAGCCCTGCACGCGGCGCCGCTGCTGCGCTACCTTCTCAGGCGCGCGCACTGAGGAAGCAGAGGCACGGAGAAGACAGACCCCTCTGCGCCCTCTCTCCGTCCTCTGTGCCCTCTGCACCGAAACTACAGTTTCGGTGCGTCGAAGCGCACCAGGTTGGCGAAGGCGGCGATGCGCGCGCGGATGGCCGCGGCATCCAAGGTACGGAAACGGTCGAGGCTGAAGTCCTCGACGCAGAACGAGGCCAGCACCGTGCCCGCCACCAGGGCCGAGCGCACGCTGGCCGGTGATGTGTCACCCGTGCGCGCCAAGGTGCCCATGAAGCCGCCGGCGAAGGAGTCGCCCGCGCCGGTCGGATCCACTACGTTGTCGAGCGGAAAGGCGGGCGCCGCGAAAACGTCGTCGCCCTGGAAGAGCAGCGCACCGGCGTCACCGCGCTTGATCACCACGGCCTTGGGCCCCAGCGCGGAAATGGCCTTGGCGGCGGCCGGCAAGCTGGAATGCCCGGAGAGCTGGCGCGCCTCCTCGTCGTTAAGCAGGATCATGTCCACGCGCTCGAGCACGCGTAAGAGTTCGGCCCGCTTGCCGGAAATCCAGAAGTTCATGGTGTCGCAGGCGGAGAAGCGTGGTTTCTTCACCTGGCTTAGCACTTCAAGCTGAAGCACGGGATCGATGTTGGCCAGGAACACGAAAGGGGACTCAGCGAACGCGGGCGGCAGCTTGGGCTTGAACGTTTCGAAGACGTTGAGCTGGGTGTCGAGCGTGGTGCGCGTGTTGAAGTCTGCGGCGTAGCGGCCGGTCCAGCGGAAGGTGCGGCCCGGAACGCGCTCCAGTCCACCGAGGTCAATGCCATGCGCGCGCAAGAGATCCTCGTGCGCCACCGGGAAGTCCGTGCCGACGACGCCTACCAGTCGCGTAGGCGCGAAGAACGAAGCGGCGTAGCACGAGAAGGACGCGGCCCCGCCCAGGATCTCGTCGCGCTTGCCCTGGCTGGTTTCGACGGAGTCGAGGGCAACCGAGCCCACGACGAGCAAAGGATTCGATGAACTGCTTCCGGTGTTGGCTGGGGTCATGGTTGTTTCCTTCTTCCCCCTCTGCTACCACGAATTGCGCGGGCTCGGCTACTTCACCCAGCCCGCGAAAACCTGCGTGAAGTAGAGCGACACCGTGCCCCCTTCCTCGCGCCCGACAGCCACGCCCACGCCCACGTGCGTGATGGCGCGGTTGAGTATGTTGTCGCGGTGGCCAGGGCTGGCCATGAATCCACGCTCGGCATCGGCGGCGGACAGGGCGCTGCCGACGTTTTCAGCGATGAGCGTGGGTGCTGGCGAGATCTTGGCTGCCAGCATGCGGTCGACCACGCTGCCGGTGCGGCGGGAGTAGTGCGCCACTTCCCCGTTCTCGGCCATTTCGCGGCTGTATTGACGGGCGATCTGCGCCAGGCGCGGGTCGTGGACCAGCGCAGGCAGCCCGCTGGCCTTGCGATCGCGATCGAGTTGCGCAAAAAGCTGCACCTCCGCTTGGATGGGGTCAATCGAGCGAACGTCGGTGGGCTCCGAGGAGGTGAATGTCACCGGCGGCGCGACCCCGCAATAGACGGGGAAATTGGCGAGCACCCTCGGCCCACGCGCGTCCGTGGCGCTGATTTCGACCTGGTAGGCACCATCGCCGCGAGCGCAGGCAAAATGCGCCGTGAACGCGTCGTGCTTCACGCTCGTGGCCAGCCGTTCGACATTGCCCTTCGGCGATGTGAACAGAACTTCGGGCGAATGGAAGATTGGCCGAATCCGGCCCGCGATGTCTACCTGCCCACCCGACGCGAGCCTGCGCGGCACGGGATCGATATCGAAGTTCTTCTCCTGAAACACCAGCACCGCGCTCCACTGGCCTGCCGCACGCCGCACGCCAACGCCGGCCCGCCTCCAGGTCGAAGCAGCAGCGCTGGCGAGCTGCCCGCGCAGGCCCAAGGCCGCGGACGCCTCGGCGCCATCGTCGCCGTGAACCAGCACGAGGTTGGGCTCTGGCTCGACCACGCCGTAGTAGGTGAGAAGAAACGCAACCGTCTCGGGCGGCGGCGCGCGAACCGCACCCGTCACAAGCGCAAGATCGGCGGCCACTCGATCGAGGCGGCCGTCGCGCAGAAGGGGTGCTAGCCCCTGCCGCTTCCGGCTTTGGTCGACTTCGGCGACAAGTCGACCGGCGAACCGATCTGCTGTGACGCTCGCGCTCCCCTCGGTCGAGTAGATCTCAGCCGCCGCTCCCGAAGGCACTCCCGCCACGACCGGCACCTCGGCCGCAAGGCCGGGCGAGGCGGTGGACGCCGACCCCGCTGCGCCCGCGCAGCCCATGCAGACAAGGGCGAATAGAAACTTCACAGCCCCCTTTCCTTTCCAGTCTCTGTGTTCTCTGTCAACTCTGTGCTCTCTCTTGCGAAGATCCCACGCACTCCCCCATCGTTGCGTAAAAGAAAAGGCCGCCCGGCGCATGCCTGACGGCCTTTCTCGATTGCGGCGTGCAACTACTTCGCCGCTTCGTCCTTCTTGGCGGGGGCGGCTTTCTTCGCGCCTTTGGCGTCGCCCTTCGCCTTGTCGCCTTTGCCGGCCTTCTCGGCCTTGTCGCCCTTGCCGGCCTTCTCGCCCTTGGCCGACTTGTCGTCCTTCGCAACTTCGACCTTGGGCGGCGGAACTTCGCCCTTCTCGTCGCCGAACACGATCTCGCCGAAACGGTCGAGCTTGTGGAAATCACCCACCAGAGGCGGGCTCCAGCCAGCGGCGATCTGCGGCTTGTCCTTGGGCGAATCCAGGCGGAACATGTTCATGCGCCACACGTCGCCCACCGCGGGCGGAACCTTCACGCCCGGCTTGTCGAGCCCGTTGGCATCGGCAAGCGGCAACGCCATCTCGACCGTCCAGCTCTTGTCCTGATCCTCGCGCTTGTTGAGCGTGCCGTCGACGACGACCTTGGCCTTGAGCTTGGAATTCCAGTCGTACATCTTGCGCTTGGGATCGATGCTGTCCTCGTACTTGCGGTAGGTCGGCAGGTACGAATCGAAGATGGTGCCGTTGGGCGCGACCTGCAGTTCGATATAGGTCTTGCCGTTGCCGTCGGCATCCAGCATCACCTCGACCGCTTCCTGCGTCCACAGCTTGGCATCGCGCTCGGTCAGCGTGCTCCACACGTCGGTGTCCAAGTTCTCGAAGGCGAAGTAGAGGTTCTGGTTGTCCCACAAAAGCTTGGCCTCGGTGGCAACGCCCGCGGGATTGCCCGTCATGGTGTCCACGAATGGCCCGGTCGAGGGCGCGCTCTTCCAAGCTGCCTCGTCGAGCTTGCCGTCGATCTTGATGGGCTTGGTGATTTTGGTGACGATGTAGCGCTTGAGCGGCGGCGGTGCCTTGACGTTCATCGGGACGCTGCCGCAGAACACGCGGTTGTCGTCCTTGGGTCCCGACTTCACCGCCATACGTTCGTTGCCCTTGAACATGCCGGTGTAGACCTCCATGTGGTCATAGTTCCACCCGGCCGGAGGACGGAAGGTGTGCTGGTCGCGAATGATTTCGCCCGCCTTCCATTGCGCCGCTGCGTACTTGCCGCTGACCGGCGTGTGGTCCACGTTGGCGAAGCCCTGCTTGTTGGTGCCGCTGATATGGGTGAACATCTTCCACCCTTCACCGGTCGGCTTGTTGACCTTCCAGTAGTGCGTGACCTTCACGTCTTTGCCCGCCTCCACTGGAATCGGACTTACGTCCATACCCAGGTACACCAGCTTGCCGTCGAGATCTGAATTCACGACGAATTGAGGCGTTGGTAGTGCGGAGAGAATGTTCTTTTTGACGAACTCCTCGTCTTCCTTGGTGAGCTTGTCCTCCGCCTGTTCCACGCAACCAAGGGCAAGGCCGGTAAGCGCTACGAGGTAGAGCCACCCGAATGAACGCTCGTTCGAACTCCTACATGAGACTCGTGACATCGATGATTTCCCTTTCCCGGCCAGCCCGCTCTGATGCTGCCGGCAGCCAGCGACGGCGTTTCTACTCAAGGCTGGAGGTATTTGCAAACGCTAGTACGGCCGGAGGTACGGGCACCGTCATTGCGAGCTGTGCGGAGGGGCACATATTTCAGGGTATTGGGCGCCGAGCCTGGGCCACCACGCGTACCCTGGGCGGTTCGCCAATCTCGTTGATCAGGACCGGAGCACCGTCGGCGAGGTCGCCATCTCCGAATGCGATTGCCGCGGCCTTGAGGGCGAGATCGAGGGATGTGTGCACCCCGACCAACCTTCGCCCGCACACGACGGCAAACTTGCCACTGTGCTCATCAAGAAGAGCCTGTTTGCAGCTATTGAAAAAGGCGGTTTCCTCGGTTGCGGGAAGCATGCCCTAGGGTCGGGCATGGCAAGCAACTCGTCAACAAACCTAGCTACGCATCGCGCCCAGCTGAAGGCTCCAGGCTGGAGGCTCAAGGCTGGAGGCTCAAGGCTAGAGGCGGCAGGCTCCGGCCTCCAGCCTCCAGCCTCCAGCCTCTCCAGCCTCCAGCCTCGAAGGCTCCAGGCTGGAGGCGGCAGGCGGCAGGCGGCAGGGTCCGGCCTCCGGCCTCCAGCCTCTCCAGCCTCCAGCCTCCTGATCAGAGCTTGCCAAGTCCAGCGAGGGGGTCGTTGTCCAGCTTCTTCTTCTTGGCGATGTTCGGAACGTCAGCAGGTTTCGGCGCTGCGGGCTCGGCCTGGGCGGATCGACGGGCGGGGCGGGCCGCGGGCTTGTGGGTAGCCGCGCGCGCGGCGACTTTCGGGGCCGCGGCAGGCTTCTCGGACTTCTTCTCGATAGCGGGAGCGCTCGGCGTGGGCGTCGCGGGCGCGGCCGGCGCCACAGCCAGGCTGGTCTTCAATTTGTCCTCACACTGCCGCAGATTGGTCCTGGACTGCTGATCCGACTTGGCGGCCGACTCGACGGCTCTGTTGCGAGCCTCCTCGGCCTGCTTGATCGATGCGTCCTTGGCCACGACAATGGCCTGGGTGTCGTTCTGCAGCTTGACGTAGCCTGCGCCCCCGGCACCGACGAGCAATATCGACATGACCACCGCCGCCGTGTACGACGTCTTGGTCTGAATGACAGGGGGAGCTTGGACGGGATAGTGATCGAATGCTGGGCCTGGCTGCGCAAAACCGCCGCGAGGGGCTGCCGACAATCCCGCATGGAGGCGCTGGGCATTCGCCTGATACCCTCCAACCAAGGAAAGCCCCGACACTTGCATCGGCGGTGGGGTTAGTTGATCGGACGCCGGGTCTTCAGCCAAAGCGATGGCGCGACCGGAACCGATAACGGCCCGCGACTGCGTCTGCCTGGTGATTCGTTCGTGCTTTAGCTTCCGCAGTTCGTTCAGCGAAGTGACTACGGAATCCTCGTTGTCGATCATGCACATTCCTCCTTCGCGCGAGGTCTCTCGGGTTGGGACGGTTGCGAGGCTGCTACTGCTAAGCTCTAACCTTGGCTCGGCGGGTGTTCACGGGTAAGACCCCGTCCGAGGTGGGCGTGCGTATACTGAGACCTTACCACCGAATAGCGCAGACTCCAGCTAGGAAAAACACACATGTCGCGGGAAGCGGAGGAGCTACTTCGCGGTCCGTGAAACCACCCGTAGGCCAACCCACAGGCCGAGCCAGGTCGGGAGGCAGAAGAGAATGAAGGGCCAGTTGTCTTGATTCAGGCCGGGCAGCGCCTTGCACAAGATCCCCAGCGCTGCAAAGACCATGGCCGAAAGTGCCAGCGAGCGGGCCCTTCGCGTGGCCCCAGGCCAGCCGAGCATCACGCCGATTCCGTACCCGAAAAGGACGATGGCAAAGGGAGCGAGTTGCATGATGTTGGCATTGGCATAGGCGACCTTGTGGTTGGTAAGGGCCCAGAACCCAACCAGGATGAGGCCGAGTAGGCCGAACAGCCCACCGAGCATAGAGGTGGCGGCGCCGAGCAGGATGCGTGCGGCAGCAAGGCGCCGGCCCAAACGGCCAAGGAGCGCCAACAGGCTCCCAATCCCCACGCCGACTGCCAGGAAGTAGATGGCCCAATGGGGTGGCTGGGCAGGCTTGGCTGGCCGCGTGGATTGGTAGACGACCTTTTCCGACTTGACCAGATTCCTTTCGCCGGCACCGTCGGGCAAGCGCACCGTGCGCAGAAGGTCGGTCAGCCGCTCAGGCAAGAAGGTTTCTGCCCAGCGATCAACGGATCCGTCGGTGGCGCGGCCGAGGCCGAGGTACAGCCCCAAGTATTCAGGCAAGAAGTCAGCCACCGAGCGTAAGGCATGGGCCCTGAGGGTCTGCGTCCCGGGCGCCCGGCCGGCCGCGCGAATGCGCCCACCCGTCACCCGGTCGAGGGCATCACGCACTCGCGTCGAGCAGTTGTCGTAGAAGTAGTCGTACAGATAGGCGCGGTTCTCGGGTCGGGCATTCTCGCGCAAGGCCTGCCAAAGCGCCCATTTCTGGGGCGCGGAGAGGTCTAACTCTTGCGAAATAATGGTTCGGTTCTCCGCGCGGTAGGCTTCCATCGTGGGCTCTGCGCCGCCCACCGAAAGCCAGTAGTTGAAGCGACCGCGCAAGAACTTGGGGATGAGTTCAGGGTCGCTGAAATCGAAGGTGCCGAAATTGAACACCCAACCTGGCCCCTCGCCCGGCTGAACGAGGATGGCGTTGTGGCCGAACTTGAGAAACGGATGCTCGCCCGGGCCAAAGGTCAAGGCATAGACGGTCAGATCGTCCCCTGGCTCGGCGTGGGCGTGGGTCCCGGCACTCAGCGTAGCAAGCGCAATGGCCGCGGCGACATGGAAGAAGAGGATCGGTCGTCTCATCGGACCTCACCTTTCGCACCGGGAACAACCTCGACTTCGTAGATATGGGGCCACAGCTTGCCGGTCACGAGGAGGTGCCCGGTGCTCGCCATGTCGGCGATGCCGTTGAGCACGTCCGCCTCCGCCGCCTCGGAGGGATCGAGCAATCCCGAGGCGTCGATCCAGGCCGTCACCTCGCCGGTCTTGGCATCGATGCGGGCGAGGTGGTTGTCCTGCCAGACGTTGGCGTAGACCACATTGCCGCTGCATTCCAGCTCGTTCAAATTGGCGAGCGGCCGACCCGCCAAACGCACGCGGACCTCCCCTTCCTTGGCAAAGCTGCCTGGGTTTCTGAAGGTGAGTCTGTCGCTGCCGTCGCTCATCACGAGGTGGCGGCCATCGAAGCAAAGTCCCCAACCTTCACCGTCGTAGGAGAATTCGGTTTCCTTCTCCAAGGTGGCGACATCCCAAACCAGGGCCTTGTGGTTCTTCCAGGTGAGCTGAATCAGCCGCTGTCCCACGCGAGCCAGCCCTTCCCCGAAGAATTCCACCGACAGCCTGGATTCCTGCTCGACCTGGCCGCTCATCAGATCCACGCGACGCACCGAGGAGCGCCCGTTGAGCCCTGTGCTTTCGTAGAGTTTGCCATCCAGAAGAAGCAAGCCTTGGGTGAACGCGCGAACGTCGTGGGGGTAGACGCGAACGACCTTGAGGCGAAACGCTGGAGGGGACAGCGCGCGCGCGGCGGGCTTCGCGCAAACGCTCCCGGCGCCTACGGCTAGCGCGACGAGGGTCGCGCACGCGATGCTCGAAAATGGCCGCTGGGATCGCGACGGCATGGCCCGCATCATATCCGAGGGTGCCACCATGATCAGAAGGTAACCTTCAAGGCAAGCGCCGCTCGCAAACGACCGAGGAACTCGGCGCGCGAGATCTCGCATGCGCCCAGGCTCGCAAGGTGCGGATTCATGACCTGCGCATCGAGCAGGACGAAGCCTCGGGTGCGCAGATGCGAAACGAGATGGGCGAGTGCGGCCTTCGAGGCGTTGGATCGCCGCCGAAACATCGATTCACCGCCGAAAAATCCACCAAACGCCACACCGTAAAGCCCCCCCACTGGCTCGTCCTCTTCGTACACCTCCACGCTGTGGGCAAGCCCGCGGCGGTGAAGTACGCCGTATGAAACAACGAAGTCCTCCGTGATCCATGTGCTTGGCCGGTCGGCCGTGGGTTCTGCGCACCGTCGCATGGTGCCTTCGAAATCCCGATCGAGGTGGAAGGTCCAATTGGATTGGCGGATCGATTTGCGCAGACCACGCGAAACCTTGAACGATCCCAGGTCGAAGATCGCGCGCGGGTCAGGACACCACCATGTCACCGCTGGATGGGAGGACCAGGGAAAGATCCCCATCCGGTACGCCTTCTCCAGAATGTCTGGATGCAGCGTGCCACCGACAGCCACAAGACCGTCGTCGGCAGTCTCGATGCCAAGACGCAATTCATCAACAAGGGACGATTTCGGATGCGGCATTCGGGTATCTGCTTCTGCTTGTAGCTCGAAGTAGTTTGGCGCGGGAATCCATATTGGCCCATCGGCAAATCAATCAAGAAAAAGTTTTACTTTCCTAGTCCTTTGAGTAGTATGCCGCGCCAAAGCGATTCGGCAGAGAACAACCCAGGAGAGAAGGCTATGATGAGGAAGCTAGCAGTAACAGTATTTGCACTTTCGCTGGCGGCACTAGGCTGCGGCAGCGATAGCGGCAACAAGACCCCGGACACCGGTGTGGCCATTGACGGTGCCAAGACTGACGTGGTGACTCCAAACCCGGACATCGCTCAGACTCCGGACGCGCCCATGGGTCCCGAGGCTTCGCTCGACACCACCAAAGTCGACGTTTCGACCCCTGACTTGCCCCAGACTCTCGACCAGGCGCAAAGCCTTGACCAGGCCCTGGGTGTTGACCAGGCTCCTCCGACCGTAGATACCGCCAAGACAGTGGACACGCAGGGCATCGATGGCGCCAAGCCATCCGTTGACGGCAGCGTCGATACCAAGCGCGCGGACGCGGGCGCTGCGGTTGACTCCGGAAGCGTGGACGGCGGATCGGCCGGCTAGCCGCTCCTGGTCCAGACCGATTGCAAAGCGGATCCCGAATGGGATCCGCCTTTTTTTGTGGGGACACTTTTTGTCCATGGCTGGGCGGGATTTTCCCTGGCAGGACAAAATCCGTCGTGACACGCACGCCACGAAGGCGGTTCTGTGGCGTCTTTCCTAAGTCTGTTCAAGTAGTTCCGGGCAGGACCCCATCCCTTGCCCCCATGGCACATTGGCTGCATGCCGATCGATCGAGGAACCATGCGGCGTCGAACAGCTGGGTTTACTTTGGTTGAGTTGATGATTGTGGTCGCCATCATCGGCATCTTGGCCGCAATCGCGATTCCCGCCTTTACGCGGTACATAAGGAAGTCCCGTACCGCGGAAGCCGCCGGACACCTAAACAAGATGTGGGCTGGTTCGATGACCTACTACATGACCGACTACACGGCCATCGCAGCTGACGGTTCACCGCAAGCGCTTCCAAAGCAGTTTCCAGGCCCCTCCGGAGCTTGGGAAACGCCTGGCGCAAGTCTCTGCTGCTCCCTTGCTGGGGGTCGTTGTCCTGGCAGCAGCTCGGTATGGGCAAATGACGGGGTCTGGGTCGCCCTCAAGTTCGCCTTGGCAGACGCGCACAACTTCGTTCCTGGCTACGTTGGCGACGGCACCGGGGCCGCTGCCAGGTTCACCGCGCAGGCCTTGGGAAGTTTCGGCTGCACGACCATGTCCACGTTCTCGCGCGACGGCTACATCACGGCGGTCGGCGATGTCGCCGGGCAAACCCAGCCCATTGTTGTGCACGAATTGGAGTAACGTCGGCCTCACTTCGGGCTGACCGCCGACAGCGATCCACCGGCTCCTCGCTTGCGTTCCCCTGGCAACCAGAGTATCTGAGGCGAGCGACGGGTGGAAAGCATGGCATCTAACCAAGCGGTTACAGCAACCCTTCTCGTGAACTGCCGCGACCGCACGGGACTCGTGGCTGCTCTCTCCAGCTTCGTGTTCACCCACGGCGGCAACATCCTAGATGCGGACCAGCATGCAGAGCTGGACAGCGGCGAGTTTTTCATGCGCCTGGTTTGGGATCTGGCCGGCTTCAGCATCGAACGCGAGCAGATCCGGCCCGAGATCGCGTCTCTTGCTCAGCGTTTCGACCTCAAGTGGGAGCTGACCTTCTCCGACCACATTCCGCGCGTGGCGGTGTTCGCGACCAAGGCCTCGCACTGCCTCTACGACCTCCTGCTTTGCCAGCAGATTGGCGACCTCGGCGGAAAGATCGTGTCCGTCATCTCCAACCACGACGTCCTGGCGGACGTGTGTGAGCACTTCGAGGTTCCCTTCACGTTCATCCCGGTCGACCGCAACGACAAGCGCAAGGCCGAGCAAGCGCAGCTGGAACTACTCGATTCGCTCCAGCTCGACGTCGTGGTGCTAGCTCGCTACATGCAGATCTTGTCGGCTGAATTCGTGGCTCGCTGGCCGAACCGAATCATCAATATTCACCACTCGTTCCTGCCGGCGTTCGCGGGCGCGCGGCCCTATCACCAGGCCAAGGAGCGCGGCGTGAAGATCATCGGCGCGACCGCCCACTACGTCACCGCCGAACTGGATCAGGGGCCCATCATCGAGCAGAACGTCCGCCGCGTCTCTCACCGCGACGAGGTCGAGGATCTGATGCGCGCTGGGCGCGATCTGGAACGCGAGGTGCTAACCCGTGCTGTTCGCTTGCATCTGCAGCGGAGGGTGCTCGTCGCGGGCAACCGAACCATCGTCTTTGGCTAATTTGTTCGGCTAATTTGGGCACGAAACGACTGCCCTGTTGACTGCCGCACGACGGCGTCCGAATATCGTAGCTGGGAAGTTGCGACTGGCTGCCCACCTGGCGGAAGGAGACAACGATGCACACACTATTAGTTGGACTGGCATTGCTGGTTGCCGCGAACACCGCACCGGATCTCGCGAGGCACGATTCCTGCGGCAAGGCGGCCAAGAAACAGGAGGCAAAGAAGGGGGCGCCCGCAGCCGATCCGAATGTCCCCGCCGCCAAGGCACACGGCGGAAAGGTTTGGATCCTGACCGCGGAGCCGCCGAACGTGGAAGGCGAAGATCTCGCCAAGTGGCTGTCGAGCCATGCCCCCGCGGCCGAGGTTACCAAGAAGGCCAATGAGGAACGATGGACCATCAACTTCCTTGCCGTTTTCAAAAAGCCGCCGGCCAAGGGGCCGCTCACGATTGAGTTTGTGGACAAGAAAGAGCCCGGAACGCTGGTCGACCAGTATTCCACGCAAACGCCCGCCGGATCTCTTGTCTACCAGGAGCCCTACGACCTCGAGACGAACAACGGCTTCAACAAGGGCCACACCTACCTCATCAAAGTCGGCCAGATCATCAAGGGCAGATTCGTCCACTACGCGACCGGAGATGTGACGCTCAAGTAGCTCGCCCGGGTGGGCGAAGAGGACACAGAGACCGGAAGAAGAGGACACGGAGGCCGGGAAGTTCTGTGTATAACTTCTCGGTCTTGAGTCCAAACACAACCAGTAGCCCGCGTCCTCGGCCCGGCGACGACTTGGTCGTCACCGTCGACCGTCTTACCTACGGCAGCGAAGGCGTGGCCCGATGCAACGGCCTGGCGGTCTTCGTGACCGGCGCGGCCCCAGGCGAAGTCGTGCGCGCGAAAGTGCGCAAGGTGCATCGACGTCACGTCGATGCCGATCTCGTCGACGTCGTGAACCCCTCGGCGGATCGCGTGGCGCCTCGATGCCTGCACTTCGAGGAAGGTTGCGGTGGCTGCTGCTGGCAACACGTCAGCTACCCGGCTCAGCTCGCGGCCAAGGCGGCCTCCGTGCGCGACAGCCTGGAGCGGCTGGGTGGTTTCCGCGACCTTCCCATGAGGCCCATCATCCCCGCTCCGGACGCGTACCATTACCGCAACAAGATGGAGTTTGCCTTTCACCCGGTCGGCATTCTCGGCCTTCATCCCCGCGGCGCCTGGTACGACATCATGCGTTTGCACGAGTGTTTTCTGGAATCGCCCGAAGCTGTGGCCATCGTAAAGGCGGCGCAAGCGTTCGTCGAGAACCACGGCATCTCGTGCTACCACCCGCGCACCCAGCAGGGTCTTCTGCGCGAGCTCTGCGTTCGCCACAGTCATGGCACGGGCGAGATCCTCCTCGGCATCGTGACCAGTCCGGGAGAGTTTCCCGAGGCCCACGCCATGGCCGCCCACCTAGCCAAGGTCGTGCCCAACATCGCGGGCGTCGTGCGCAGCATCCGCAACACACCCGACGGCGCCGCCCCGCTGGCAGAGACGACGGTCCTCTTCGGCCAGGACCACATGACGGAAATCTGCGCTAGGCTGCGCTTCCGCATTCACATGGAAACCTTTTTTCAGACCAACTCGGCACAAGCAGAGCGGCTGGTAGATGTCGTCAAGCAATTCGCCGGCGATGTCGAGGGCGTAGAGGTCGTGGACGTCTATTGCGGCGTGGGCCTATTCAGCCTGGCCCTGGCCGCCGCCGGAGCGCGCGTGGTGGGCGTGGAGATCGTCGAGGCCGCCATCGAAGCCGCGCGCAGGAACGCGGCGGAGAACGGGCTGACATCGCCCATCTTCCACGCTGGCGACGCGCGCAAGGTGCTGGCCGAGGTTCTGCCCGCCGGGCTTTCGCCCAAGGTTCTGGTTCTCGATCCACCACGCGCCGGCGCCGGCGGGAAGGTGATGCGCAGGATCGCCCGCGCCTGTCCCGAGCGCATCGTCTACGTTTCCTGCAACCCCACCACACTGGCCCGCGACCTCGTCGAATTGCGTCCCTTCGGCTACACGGTGACGGCGGTTCAGCCGCTCGACCTCTTTCCCCAGACTTACCACGTCGAAACCGTGGTCGCGCTAACCCGTACGTGACCGGGCGCGAACAAGCGCAATCGCCGTTCACTCGCGGTCTGGTTCGTGTAACCTTCGCCGTGGAGGAGCCATGCCGCATGAACTAGCCGGGAAGCCCGCCCCTGCCGAGATCCTGGTGGATGTCGATCGACTGGTGGACGCCTATTTCACCAAGCAGCCCGACGTCGAGGACACGGAGCAGCTGGTCAGTTTCGGAACCAGTGGTCACCGCGGCTCGTCGCTACTGGGCTCCTTCAACGAGGCGCACATCCTGGCCGTGACCCAGGCCATCTGCGAATACCGCCGGCAAGAAGGCATCTCCGGGCCACTGTTTCTGGGCAAGGACACGCACGCGCTATCGCGACCCGCTGAACGCACAGCCTTGGAGGTTCTCGCCGCAAACTCGGTGCTGACCATCATACAACGAGGGGACGGCTATACGCCGACGCCGGCCATTTCGCGCATGATCCTGGTGGCCAATCGCGGAAAGCGCTTCGGGCTAGGCGACGGCATCGTCGTCACACCGTCGCACAATCCGCCGGCGGATGGCGGCTTCAAGTACAACCCGCCGAATGGTGGGCCGGCCGACACCAACGTCACGGCATGGATTCAAGATCGCGCGAACGAACTTCTGCGCAAGGGCAACCGCGGCGTGCGCCGCGTGCCCATCGAGACGGCGCTCAAAGCCTCGACCACTCGTCTGGATGATTTCGTCGGACCTTACGTCGAGGATCTGGCGAACGTCGTCGACGTGGAAGCGATCCGGAACGCCAACATTAAGTGCGGCGTCGATCCCTTGGGCGGCGCCTCGCTTGCCTACTGGCAGGCCATCGCCCTTCGCTGGAAGCTGAACCTGGAGATCGTCAATCCCGCCGTGGATCCACGCTTCGCCTTCATGACCGTGGATTACGATGGAAAGATCCGCATGGACTGTTCCAGTCCCTTCGCCATGGCGAACCTGGTAAAGATGCGCGGCAGCTACCAGGTCGCGTTCGGCAATGACCCCGATTCCGACCGTCACGGCATCGTCGTGCCCGAGGCCGGGCTGCTCAATCCCAACCACTACCTTGCCGTCGCCATCCGCTACCTCTTCAGCCATCGATCCAATTGGCCCAAGCTCGCGGCCATCGGCAAGACCCTGGTGTCGAGCGCTATCATCGACCGCGTGGCGACCGAGCTTGGCCGGGACCTGCGCGAGGTGCCGGTTGGCTTCAAGTGGTTCGTGGAGGGCCTGCTTGACGGCAGCCTGGGTTTCGGCGGCGAGGAGAGCGCGGGCGCCAGTTTCCTGCGTTTCGACGGCAGCGTGTGGACCACGGACAAGGACGGCATCATCCTGGCGCTGCTCGCGGCCGAGATCACCGCGGTGACAGGCAAGGATCCCGGCCAGCACTACGCGGAAATCACCGCCGCCCACGGTGCGCCCGTGTATACCCGCGTCGACCAAGCAGCCACGCCCACGGAAAAAGCCAAACTCAAACAGCTCTCGTCGGCGCAGGTAAAAAGCTCGTCTCTGGCCGGCGAGCCGATTCGCGCGATTCTGACCAAGGCGCCCAGCAACGGCGCGGCCATCGGTGGCCTGAAAGTCGTGGCGGACAGCGGCTGGTTCGCCGCGCGCCCCTCGGGCACCGAAAACGTCTACAAGGTCTACGCCGAGAGCTTCCAAGGCGACGCCCACCTGGCGCAGATCCTGGCCGAGGCGCGCGGCATTGTGCAAGCCGCCCTAGCCGAGCCACGTACCTCGTAGAAACTGAGAGCACAAGACGTGTCCATAAATGGACCCGTCTTGAACATTTTGGAAGGGAGGGCCGCTGCCCTCCCCTCGTCCGCGAAGTGAATTCGCGGACTTCACCCCACCTGCGGCCGAGCCTTTGGCTCGGCTTCTGTTGACCCATCCAATTTATGGACAGGTCAACAGAGGAAGAAGAGGCACAGAGGTCGGGCGCGAAAGGGGTCGGCGGTTGGGTCCGAAAATCCAGATTCTCTGTGTTCCCTCCTATCGATACTTTGCGCGCCGGGGATTTGGGGCATAAGGTTTCCAAGACACGTCGATGAAATCTGTCCTACGCGTTTGTACCGTTTCGGTCCTCGCCGGCGCCCTCGGCTGCCATGCTGGAACCCAGGGTCCACCATCCACCGCACCAACCCAAAGCCTCCCGCCGCAGGCGCCCGTGGGGGCGCCCAAGCCGCTCCGTGCTGCGACCGAGCCCCAGCACGAGCCGATGCAGGCTCCAGCCGTCGCGCCAGAGCCAGCCCACACGGACAACCAAGCCTTCGTCGTTCACGACGGCAAGGAAAGCTGGGTCGACGCCGAGGCCGCCGCGCGCTCGGGCTACACCATCATCGATTTCAGCGACGACTGGACGCCCTTCATTTTCGCCGAGCAGAGCGGCCCCGACGGGACCGTGATGCACAACCGCTACCGCCGCGTCTTCCTCGGCCTGGCCAACGACACCCTGGACGAAGACGGCGAACCGCTCCCGGCGGGCGAGAAGAACTATCTAGAACTCTACGGCATCCCGCCGTCCTTCGGCGTTCTGCGCGAGCGCTTTCTCGCCAACCAGCAGCAGACTTGTCACGCGACCATCAGCCAGGAAAAGCTGGAAGAGGTCGAAACCATCGCCTACGTCGCGCCCGAGAAGATGAAGGCCGAGGCGGAGCGCACGGCCCGACTGCACCGCGAGCTTGAAATCGCACGCCAAAAGAACAAGGCCGCGACCTTGGCCGAGCTGGCCCAGAAGGATCCATCGTCCGCAGCCAAGGTGAAAGCCTACGAGCGCCGCGTGGCCGAGAAAGCCGCCATGACCGAGGTGGAGAAGCGTTTGGCTTGCGAAGGTATGTTCAAGCGCGGCGGTCGCCACGCAACCGGCGTGTACGACGACGCCATGAGGCTGGCGGTGCGGCGCTTTCAGCAGAAGAACATGATCTATGAGGCCAACTACCTGCGCTCCAAGACCATGGATGCCCTGGCCCTACCGCCGCTGGCCAACGACTACCAGGCCTTCATGCGCGTGCTGCGCGAGCGCGTGGTCTCGGCCGCGGGCGTGGTCGAGGATGGCAGCGTGGATACTAAGGCCGGCGCGCCGACCTACGCCGGCAAGTCGGGCAAGCCCGTGGCCATACGCAATCTCGTCGACGAGCTGACCAAGTCCGCGGCCGAGCAGCTAGGTCTGTCCACGCAGGAAGGCGCGCTGGCCTTCTTCAAGCGCCATCCCGCCGCCGATTTCCGCCGTCTGCGCGCGGCGGTCAAGCTGCCGACGCTGCCCGAGTACTACGCGCCCGACATGGATCTCTCTATCGTCATCGATCGCGGCGACGTGTGGTACGACCTGCCCTGGGATGCCAGCGGCGTGCGCCACGCGCAACCGCGCAAGCACTACCCGAGCTTCCACCTGTATTTGAAATACAACAACCAACGCATCCTGCTCGCGCGCTGGCGCACCACTGTGGGTGGCTGGCGGGCCGAACAAGCCACCGATGGCTACGAGTACTTCCGTTACAAGGGATCGGACGTGGGTCCGCGCGTAATTCGCAATATCGTCGCGGGCCCGGTATGGATCGCGCCAGAATCGACGCCCATTCGCTCGCTGATGAAAATGAAGAACGTGGCTGGTTCCTGGCAGCGCGTGGTGAACTACGACGAACTTGGCCCCGGCTATCTGTCGGCCTACGGCCTGGTCGCCGGCTACTTCGTCCAGCCCGGCAAGAACGGCAAGGCCGACTGGGACAACGGCATTCGCGCCCACGGCTCGTCCGACTATTTGTCGATCTACAGCTCCGAGGGCTATTCGCACGGCTGTCACCGCCTGCCCAATCACCTGGCCATTCGCCTCTATTCATTCATCCTGCGCCACCGGCCCATGCGCATCCTCGGCGATCAGGGCATGGGCTTCGCGCGCCAGTTCCTGGCGAGCGACGATGTCTTCGAAGTCAGGCTGCCTTCACGCGGCTATTCCTACCAGCTTGAACCGCCACTGCCCGTGGATGTGCTCGAGGGCGACATCAAAGGGACGCTCAAAACGCCGGTTCTGACCTACGTGCCCAAGCCCGGGATCAAGTATCCAGGTCCGCCGCCACCCGTGCGCAATTCCGACGAAGGCCGGGCCGGCGTGGGCACGAAATCGGAGGGTGAGGAATGAGAACTCCCGCGCAACCGGCAACGTCGCAGCGCTGGCTTGTGCGCAAGCACGGCCTGGCCACGGCGGCAGCCGCCCTTCTGTTTGCCGTCTCGATGGCGGGCTGGGCAGCAGGCAAGCAGACCAAGGAGACTGACGCCAAGACGACCGAGGAGACAGATAAGACCGCGGATGGCGAGGTGCCGCTGGCGAAAGCAGACACCGTACACATCACCATCCAGACCGTTCCGCCGCGCAAAGCGCAGGTCAAGTGGGGCAGAAAAGCCCTCGGTCCCATCCCGACCCCGCGCGCCCTAGTGCTGGAGCGACCGCGCGACAGCGGCCCGCTCGATCTCACCATCCACGCCAGCGGCTTTCTGCCCGTCCACACCCGTGCCTATACCTTCACCGATTCGCGCGTCGCCGTGAAGCTGACGCCACCCTCGGAGAAAAACACGCTCTTCGGCTACCGCGAAGAACCCCCGCCACCCCCCAACCCCGACGCCGGCGCGCTCCCGGCACTCCCCGATCCGCCAAAACCGTAGTTTTGTCCGAGTAATTACACCCGGTGCTCGGGCCGCACGAGCTTCCTCGCGCCGCCGTACCAGGCCAAACTCCAGTTCTTGGGTGGCTGGATCTTCTCTAGCCGATCGAGCTGGCCTATGGCGCTGAGGCGCTTGTAGATGAGTTGCCAGGCACACGGGCGATCTTCGGCGACTTCGCAGCGGTCGGTGGTGCTGCCACCGCACGGGCCGTTGAGCATGTGCTTCGCACACCTGGTGATCGGGCAGATGCCGCCGAATTCGGCCAGCATGCAGTCGCCGCAGGCCATGCACTTCTCCGTCCACACGGCTTGCTCTTCGAGGATGCCGAGGAAGTTGGTGTTGAGGCCGGCGTAGACGGGTTTGTTCGGGAAGCGCTCGGCGATGGCTTGCACGCCGGCGCCGCAGCCGAACGACACCACGGCTTCGGCGCGCTCGATGGGGCCGGCCAGGTCTTTGATGAATTCGTTTTCGCACTGGCGCTCGATGGTGACCTGCTCCAGCTCGATGGGCTGGCCGGCCAGCTTGCGCGCCATGCGCGTGGCGTAGCCGGCGATGCCGACTTCGCGCTCGCCGCCCGCTAGGCACACGGTCACGCAGGTGCCGCAGCCAACAAACAGCACCTTCTTGTGCCGGTCGATGAGTTGCTTGAGTTCAGTGACGGGTTTGGGGCTGGCAACGATCATGGGACTCCACTCTTTCTCAGGGGATTCGGGCCCAGGCTTTTCACCTTTGCGACGATTTCTTCCACGCGCTGGACAAAAGTCGGCGCCATGGCCGCGGACAAGTTCACCATGCGCAGGCGGTCACGGCCCACGCCGATTTGGTCGAGCATTTCCTGCAAGTATTCGCTGCGCCGCTTGGCGCGCAGGTTGCCCTCCAGAAAGTGGCAGCCGCCCTCCAGGCAGCCGGCAATGAGCACGCCGTCGATGCCTTTTTCAAAGGCCGACAGGATGTGCTCCATTTCGATCTTGCCGGTGCAGGGCACGTGAATCACGCGCACGTTCGACGGGTACTGCATGCGCCGCGAGCCCGCCAAGTCGGCGGCGGCATAGGCGCAGTAGTTACAACAGAAGGCGATGATTTCCGGCACCCACGCACCGGCCTCAAGCGGCTTGGCCCTGTGGGTTTGCAGCTCGGTCATGGCGCGCCTCCGTCACTGACCAACAGTTCGTCGAGCATGGCGGTCATTTGATTGCATTCCTGATGTTGCAAAGTGATGGTGTGGGCCGGGCAGGCCGCCGTGCACGAGCCGCAACCCATGCACTTGGCGCCCTGAATTTCGGCCTTGTGCAACTCGTTGATCATGGGCGCGCCGTAGGGGCAGACCTTTACGCAGGTGGCGCAGGCCACACAGTCGGTCGGGTCGACCTTGGCGACTTGGCCGGCGATGTCGAGGAAGGCGCGCGATAGGACCGTGGCCGCGCGGCCGGCAACGGCCTTGGCCTGGGCGATGGTTTCGTCGATGAAGCGCGGCGAGTGGGCCAGGCCGGCCAAGAATTCGCCTTCGTTGGCCAGATCCACCGGACGCAGTTTCGGGTGCGCTTCGAGGAAGAAGCCGTCGGCCGTCAAGGCGCTGCGCAGAAGACCCGAGATAACGGGATTGTCGGCGGCCGGCGCGATGCCGGTCGACAGAACCACCATGTCAGGTTTGAGCGCGATCTCGCGGCCGTTGCTGGCGTCGATCACAGTGACCTGCAATTCGCCCTTGTCCGCAACGACCGGCTCTTGCTTGTCATTGTAGCGGATGAACAGCACGCCCGCCTCGCGCGCCTGCTGATAGGCCAGCTCGCGGAAGCCGTAGGTGCGGATGTCCTTGTACAGCACTACCACCTTGGCGTTGGGCTTCTGCTTCTTCAGCTCAAGCGCGTTCTTGATGGCGGCCGAGCAGCACACGCGGCTGCAATACGGATGCGCGTCGTTGCGACTGTCCACGCACTGGATCATCACCACCGAGGGCGTCTCGCCGGTAACGAGTGTCTTCTTCGCCAACTTCTCTTCGAGTTGGCGCTGGGTCAGCACGCCAGGGTGCTTGCCATTCAAGTACAGCTCTGTCTGACGTTCCGAGCCGCCGACGGCGAGCACGATGACGCCGTGGCTGATCGTCTGCTCTTTGCCAGCCTCGTCCACGCGAGTCTTGAAATTGCCCACGTGGCCAGTGATCTGGACCGGCTTGGTCTTCAAGTGGACCGTGATCTTGGGGTGGCTCTGTACGCGAGCGATCATCTCGGCCAGGAAGCCCACCACATCCGAACCTTCCAGGGTGAAGTAGATATTGCGCAGCTGACCGCCGAGCACGGCTTCTTTCTCGCACAGGTGTACGGCGAAACCCTGGTCGCCGAGCGCGAGTGCCGTGGTCATTCCGGCAAGACCTCCGCCCAGCACCAGCGCCGATTGCACCACCGGCAACTTACCAGTGCCCAGCGCCTTCAAGTTGCGCGCGCGCGCGACCGCCATGCGCATGAGGTCGGTGGCTTTCTCTGTCGCGGCCACCGGGTCGTTGCGATGCACCCACGAGCACTGGTCGCGGATGTTGGTCATGGCAAAGAGGTACTGGTTGAGACCCGACTCGCGCAGGGTCTCTTGGAAAAGCACTTCGTGCGTACGCGGCGAGCACGACGCGACCACCAAGCGGTTGAGCCGCTTCTCGCGAATCACGTCCTTGATGTGCTGCTGGCTGGTGTCCGAGCACGCGTACAAATTGGTTTCGGTGTGCGCGATGCCAGGCATCTTGCCGGCGGCCTCGGCCACCGCCTTCACGTCGACGACGGAGGCAATGTTGTGGCCGCAGTGGCAGATGAAGATGCCAACGCGCGGTTTCTCGTCGGTGACATCGCGCTCCCACGGATACTCGTGGCGCTTGATCAAGGTGCCGCGCACGGCGGACAGTTTCTCCATCGCGCAGGCAGCGGCACCGGAGGCTTGCGCCACCGACTCGGGAATGTCTTTCGGCTCTTGGAAAGCGCCGGCCACGTAGATGCCGGGCTTGGACGCGGCCATGGGCGCCAGTCGATCGGTCTGGCAGAAGCCGAACTGATTCAAGTCCAGGCCCAGCTTGGCCGCTGTATCTTTGACCGAGGCGCTCGGACGCAGGCCCACCGACAGCACGACCAAGTCGTATTCCTGCTGGTTTTCCTCGCCCTTTTCATCGAAGAAGCGCACGCGGGCGTTCTTGCTGCCCGGCATCTCGACCACGCGCGAAGGCATGGCGCGGATGAATTTCACGCCGTGCTCGTCGCGGGCGCGGTTGACGTAGTTGTCGAATTCCTTGCCGAACGCGCGCACGTCCATGCAGAAGATGGACACGTCGAGGCCGGAAATGTGTTCCAGCGCGACCATGGCTTCCTTGGTCGCGGACATGCAGCAGATCGACGAGCAATAGCCGTTGCCGCGCGCGCTGTCGCGCGAGCCTACGCACTGGATGAAGGCAATCTTCTTCACCGGCTTGCCATCGGATGGTCGCACCACGTGGCCTTCCGTCGGGCCGGACGCGCTCAGCATGCGCTCGAACTGCACGCTGGAAAGCACGTTGGCATAGCGGCCGTGGCCAAATTCGCCGCGCAACGAGGCCTGGAATTCCTCGTAGCCGGGTGTGAGCACGACCGAGCCAACGCGCACGGTGCGCTCGCTGGGCTGCATGTCGTGCACGATGGCGCCGGGTCCGCAGGCCTTGGTGCACAGGCCGCACTCGCTGCACAGCCCGCAGGCGAGGCAGCGCTTGGCCTCGGCCACCGCTTGTTCGGGGGTGAAGCCCAAATCGATCTCGCGGAAGTCGCGCGTGCGATCTTCGACGACGATGCGAGGCATCTGTTGTTTGGCCGCAATTTCGGCCGCGGGGTTGGGGTTGCCCGCGACGGCCTTCTTGGCCGTATCGATCACGGGCATGGGCTTGCCACGCAAGAAAGCGTGGATGGCTTCGGCGGCGTGGTGGCCGTGGGCCATGGCCTCGACCAGCGAGGCGGGTCCAAGGACCACGTCGCCGCCCGCAAAGACGCCTGGCACTTTCGTCGCCAGCGATCCATCGGCTGCGATCTTGCCACTTTCCAGCGGCACACCTTCGATGTCGGCGGTCTGGCCGATGGCGATGATGACGTTGTCGGCCTCGACGGTGAAGTTCGATCCTTCGACGGCCACCGGACGACGGCGGCCGGACGCATCGGGTTCGCCCAGCTTCATGCGCAGGCATTCGAGGCCGGTCACGCGGCCATTGCTGGCGATGACCTTCACGGGATTGGTCAGCAGCTCGAACTTCACGCCCTCTTCTTCGGCCTGAAGAATTTCTTCGGGCAAGGCTGGCATTTCCGCACAGCCGCGGCGATAGACGACGGTGACTTCCTTGGCGCCCATACGCAGGGCCGCGCGCGCGGCATCCATGGCCACGTTGCCGCCGCCGACGACCACTGTCTTCTTGCCCAGGGCGACCTTTTCACCGAGGTTCACCGGGCCGAGGAAATCGAGGCCATACATCACGCCGGCCGCATCGTCGCCGGGCAGACCCATCTTCTGGCTCTTGTGCGCGCCGGTGGCCACGAAAATGGCGGAGTATCCGGCTTTCTTCAGGCCATCGATCGTGATGTCCTTGCCCAACTTCTGTCCAAGCTGAACTTCGACGCGTTCATTGAGGATCTGCTCGATTTCGTAGTCGAGCACGTCGCGCGGCAGGCGATACGCCGGCACGCCCAGACGAAGCATGCCGCCCAGAAACGGGCGCGCTTCGAACAGGGTCACGCCGTAGCCCTGCGCAGTCAGATCCTTGGCAGCAGTCAGGCCAGCCGGACCACCGCCGATGACGGCGACCTTCTCTTTCTGGATCTTGACTGGCTTGAATGGCGCCGGCAACTTCTTGTCGCGCTTGGCGTACACGTAGTCCGCGGCGAAGCGCTTGAGGTCGCGCACCTGCACGGGCTCGTCCAGATCTTTGCGATTGCACTGTTCCTCGCACGGGTGCTGGCAGATGCGGCCGCACACTGCCGGCAAGGGACACCGCTCTTTTACCAGTTCGTACGCTTCGTCGAATTTGCCGGCGGCGATCAGCGCGACATAGCCCTGCGCATTCACGCCCGCTGGGCAGGCGGCCTTGCACGGGGCCATGCCTTCGGCCTTGGAGATGCCGTAGACATTGGGAATGGCCTGCGCGTAGGGGCGGGACACGGCCTTGCGCAGGCCGAGATTGCGGTCGAATTCGCTGGGCAGCGATACGGGGCAAGCAATGGCGCAATCGCCGCAGGCGTTGCACTTGCTGATGTCCACATAGCGCGGACGCTGGTTCAGCTTCACCTCGAAATTGCCTACTTCGCCGCTGATGCCAGCGACGTCGGCCAACGTGATGATTTCAATGTTCTTGTTGCGCGCGCACTCGACCAGTTTGGGCGACAGGATGCACATGGCGCAGTCGCCCGTCGGAAAGGTCTTGTCGAGTTGGGACATGCGACCACCGATGGCCGCCGAGGGTTCGACGAGATAGACCTTGAAACCGGACTCGGCCAAGTCGAGCGACGCCTGAATGCCGGTGATGCCGGCGCCGCACACCATGACCGCGCCCACAGCCTCGGGCGCCTTGGCAGAATTGCTGTTCGTTGGTTTGCCCTGTTCGATCATGAGATTGCCCTAAACGCTGATTCCGCGGTCTGCCAATAGCCGATTCGGGCTGACCACCAGGCTGCGCAGACCCAAGTTCTTGCGAGAAATGCCGAAGGCCAGGCCAAGCAATTGCGTGAAATAGAAGACCGGCAAATTGAAGTGTTCGCCAGCGGCCTTTTCCGTGTCCTTCTGGCGCAGGTCGAGATTGAGCTGGCACAGTGGACACGCGGTAGCGATGCAATCCGCGCCTGCGGCCTTGGCCATGGCCAGGATTTCGCGCGTGAGGCGCTTGACGATGCCCACGTCGGTGATGGAATAGCCGGCGCCGCAACACTCGGTCTTGTGCGGCCATTCGAGAATGGTCGCGCCCGCAGCTTCGAGCACCTGATCCATCAGCGTCGGATTCTCCACGTCGTCGAACTTGGTCACCTCGGGCGGACGCGAGAGCAGGCAACCGTAGTAGGTCACCAGCTTCAGTCCCTTAAGCGGCTTCTTCACCGCTTGCGCGATCTTCTGCACGCCGATGTCGCGCGCCAGGATCTCGAGCAAGTGCAAAATCTTGGTCTGACCGTCGTAGTCCTTGCCGACGACGCCAGCCACGGTCTTGCGCGTTTGTGGGTCGCTGGCGATCTCGTGGTTCGCGGTCTTGAGCCGGTTGTAGCAGGCCGCGCAACCGACGGCGACGGTCTTGCCTTCGGCCGCAATCAAGTTCTTGGCCGGCAAGGCAAGCGCCAAAAGCGGATCGGTCTGGTGCGCCGAGGTCGAGCCACAGCAAGTCCAGCCAGGAATCTCAGGCAACTCCAGGCCAAGCGCCTTGCTTACCGCCACGGTCGACTTTTGATAGTCGTGGGCAGTTCCCTCCATAGAACAACCTGGAAAAAACGCGTAACTCACGACTTGCCACCTTTCGCATTTTCCGCGCGCTTGAACATTTCGTCGCGCTCGCTGCGGCCCGGTGCCGACGGTTGCCAGAGCGGCATCTTGCCCTTCAGCAACATCATGGGCAGCTTGCCCATGTCCTCGAACAGCCGCATGGTGCGCAGCTTAAACGAGGCCATGAGTCCCGCTTCATTCATGCGGCCGCGCTTGCGGACCGCGTTCATGAAGATGCCGTTGAACACCGGCACCGCGCTCTTGGTAGGAGACTTGGCTTGCACGCTCATGCGGCGAAGGCCGTCGTTCAGCGCCGCGACGCTGACTTTCTGCGGGCAGCGGGTGGCGCAGGTCTGGCACGAGGTGCACTCCCACAGCATCTTGCTGGCCAGCACCTCATCGCGCTGACCAAATTGCACCATGCGCACCATCTCGTGCGGTTTGATGTCCGCGACCGCGGCCACCGGGCAGCCCGAGGTGCACTTCTTACACTGCAAACACGCCATCAAATTGGCGTGGCTTTCAGCTTCCACCCGCGACGTGAAGTCGCCGGACATTTCCGCCGCAGCCAATGACAATGTCATTTCTTCGATCCCTCCGAAAGAACCCTGGGAGGGTTCTTTCCAACTCCCGCGTTGGGCTCCGTCGGGCTAGGCCCGCCGGCGCCCGCACGAGGTGTCGCAGCCGCCAGTACGGCCAGCGCCTGCGCGCTGACCTTGCGATACACCTGTTCGGGCTCGCACAGCTTCCCGTTCACGGTCAGCAGGTCTTGCACCTTGATGCCGAACAAGCGCTCGTTCTCCTCCAGATAGGTGCGAATTAGCCGCCAGTCGGCGCCGGTGAAGGGCGCGAACACGCCGCCGTTGAGTTGTTGTTCGACCAGCTTCTTGTGCGGATCGCGCACGTAGATGGCGCCGCCCGAGGCCAGCGAAAACAAATTGCTGCCGGGATAGGGATGGGCTTGCGGCACCAGTTTCGCGTGGCCATCGAATTCCACGCCGTTCAAGATGACGAAGCCGCCGCCATTGAGCGGGTCGCCGGCCATAAATGACTCGGCCAAGAAGTCGAGGCAGGTGCCGTTGATGATCACGCGCGGGCGGCCCACGGCGTTGATGAGCGGGCGCCCGGCACCGTTGCCCATGATGAACACGTCGACGCCCTTGGCGCCGTACATGAACGTCTGGCCCACGTCGCCGAAGATGACCAGCTTGCCCCGTTTCGCGATCTGGCCAACTTGATCCTGGGCATTGCCGTGGACGTAGATCTCCTCGCCGTCCATGCCGCTCGCCAAGTAGTCGCCGCTCGATCCGTAAGTGTCAATGCGCACGCCCTCGGTGTTCGGACCAAGGCCGACACCGGTGAAGCGCTGGCCGCGCAGGCGGTAGACGATGAAGCGCTTCCAGCCAGCCTGGTAGGCCTTGCGCAGGTACACGGCATCGCAGTCGTCACCCTCGGGCGGGAATTTCTCGGCGTCGATGACCAAGATCTCTTCACCGGGTTTCGGCGCCACGATCTTGTTCCGGCTGTCCCAGTGGATGCGACGGAAACTGCCTTCGCCTGGCTCGCCAATGATGGGGCTGCCGTCGAAAAGCCGCATCAGCGTCTCTTCAAGGACTGGCAGCACCGTGGCGCGGCGCTTGTTGCCGGTGTCGAAGCGGCGGTCGTAGAGCATGGTCAGCGCCTCGATGGCGGTGGCCTTGGCGCGGCCGTTGTCGACCCCGTCGACGATCTGGTTGCACAATTCGCGCAAGCCACCCGCCGGCCAATTGGGCAGGCTCTGCACCACGTGGGTGTAGAGATCTTGCGCCCGGCCCTGCTTGAGCGACTCGACCACGGCCTTGCGAATGCCGGCCGAGACGAGTTCGACGAGCGGCGCGGACTGGGCCTGGTCGCAACGGATCTTGCCGACGTCGAGATTCACCGGCCGGCCGAACTTGTCGGCGCACGTGAGCTTTTTCTTACCCTCGTCGCCGGTCACCGTGAAGATGAAGGCGCCGCCGTCGGTGCTGCTGCCGCCGCGTGCGTTCCAGTAGCGATCGGCAACGGGCGAGAAGCGCGGATCTTCGCGCGACAGTCCGCGCAAGGTGGCGTCGATGGCTTGTTTTTCAGAGCAAATCAGACCGATCTGCACGTCGCCGCTGTCCGACAGCGCGAACACCTGCGGCCGCAGCATCGCCGTGTCGGTAATGCCGAGCAGCTGCATCCGATTGAGGTCGGGATGGTTGCGCGCGATGATGAAGAACCACGGCCCGTCGGGCGAGGCGTGAATGTGCGTGGCCTGGATCTCGCGGTAGATGCGCTGCTTTTCCTTGGGCAGCTGGTCGAAATCCAGCTCTGTTGTGGGCGCGAAGGCCTCGATGATGTATTCGAGCGGGTACTTGTAGACGCGATCCCACAGATCGAAAAGCTGCGCCGACACCTCGGTGTCGGTGAGGAACTGCTGCTTGATGTTGCGCTGGCGCAGGTATTCGCCCACCGAGTGGTAGTTGGCAAAGTCGCCATTGTGCACCAGCGCCTCGTTCATGCCGACGAACGGGTGCGCACCACCGGGATGCCACACGCGACCTTTTGTGGGGTAGCGCTGGTGAGCGATCCAGACGTGGGCTTTGAAATCTTCGAGCTTGTAGTAGTCGACATTCTGCTCGGCATAGCCGACCAGCTTGAATACCAGTTGGTCGCGGCCGTGCGACAGCACGAAGGCGCGCTTTTCGCCGAGCGAGGCGTACAGGGTGTCGTTGAGGCGGAACGAATTGCGCCACACGAACTCGTCTTCGAGCTCGCGCGGGGACAGCTTCATCAGGCCGTTCGATTCGCCGAAGGCCTTGAGCACGGCGGGCTTGACCCGCACCACATAGCGATGAATGTCGGGCGGCCGCACGTCCAGGCCGGGAATGTCGCGGTGATCGCCGATGTGCTCCTGCCGGGTCGACAGCGCGATGTCGAAGTGGGGCAGCACGAACTTCTGCTCGACTTCGCTTTCCACCGACGGATCGAGCAGCGCGATCTGCAGCAGGTAGTGCGAATTGAGCACCTCGCGCGACACACCGATCTGTTCGGGAACCAGGCCGGCCGCGGCGATGCCGCCACCCTTGCCGTTGCCACGGTTCTGCATCTGAATCGACGGCTCGTGAATGAACTTGCCGCGCACGGGAATGTTGCAGGCGAACCCGGTGACGCCACAGCCACCTTCCTCTGCGCGCTCGGCGCCATCGGAATCGTTGGGCTTGCCCTCGCGATAGACCTCGGAGCGAGTTGCCAGCAACTGGTCAGCCAGATCTTTCATCAGACGGCCTCCTTGGCGTAGTTGAGGACGTCGCTGCGTCCGCGCAGTTCGCGCGTGCTGGGAATTCCGAGCTTCACCAGAATCTCAACCATCTGCTCACGCCAGGCGGACATCAGGTTGATCAAACGTTGCGTGGCCCAGTCGAGACTCATCAGCATCATCAATTCGGGGTCGGTGCTGGCGATGCCGCGCGGACAGCCGCGACCGCTTTCACAGCACGCGCAGCGCACGCAGCCGAGGGCGACCATTTCGGCCGTGCCGATGACCACGCCGTCGGCGCCGAGCGCGATGGCCTTCATCACGTCCCAGGCCGTGCGCGCGCCGCCGCTGACGATCAAGGTGACGCCATCGCGAATGCCTTCCGCGACCAGGAACTTGTGCACCTTGGCGATGGCGTATTCGAGAGGCATGGCGATGTTCTTCTTGGCGATGTCGGGCGCGGCGCCCGTGCCGCCGTAACTGCCGTCGAGGTGGATGATGTGCGCGCCAGCGTAGTAGCTGCCGACAGCGACCATGTCCACGTCGGTGGGAGTGGACACCTTGACCGAGACCAGCGTGCGCGGGTTCACTTCCTTGATCCAGTCGAGGTGCTTTTTGTGATCCTCGACGCTGTACACGCTGTGGAAGGGGAAGGGCGAGAACAGGGCGTTGCCCGCCACGGCCTCGCGCATGCGCGCGACCGCTGGCGTGTTCTTGTCGCCGAGCAAGTGGCCGCCGAGGCCGGGCTTGGCGCCCTGGGCGTACTTGAACTCGACGATGCGCACGCGCTGGATGGTGTCCTCGCGCACGCCGAAAAGTCCCGTCGCGACCTGGGTGATGACGTGGTCATCGTAGGGCTTGAGACGATCGTGGTAGCCGCCCTCTCCCGTGCAGGTGAAGATGTTCCACGCGGCGGCGGTGCGCGCCTTGGCCACGATGGTGTGGATGCTGACCGAGCCGAACGACATGCCACCGCCGTAGACCGGCAGATCGATGTGCACTTGCGGTCGGCCGTCACCTCGACGATTGAGATCGAGACCGGTGTCGACTTTGGCCGGATCCACCTTGGCTGGCTTTTCCGGGAAATTGAAGCCGATGCGATCGAAGCCACCGCCCGACGCGCCGGTGCGGTGCTCGATCCCAGCTTTCGGTGCGTGTCCGGTTTCGGCCATGTGCCAGGTGGAAAGGATCAGATCCGACGTCCAGCGCGGGTCGCCCATGGCGTCCACGGTTGGGTTGCGGGCCATCGACAGCGCCTTCTTGGTGCACTTGGCGACACAATAATGATCGGTCTTGGCGCACTCGGGGCCGATGCACAGGTGGTCGCGCGGCCGCAGCGAAAACGTGTAGCCGTCGGGCTTCACGTGCACGCCTTCCGGGCACAGCTTGGCGCAATCGCCGCAGCCCACGCAATCAGCCGAGCGGCCAATGGTGTATTTGCCGAGGGCGTTGCGGTAGCGATCCGGCATGGGCCGAACCTTGCGCTCGACGGTCACTTGCGGCTCACCGCCGGCCGAAATGACTGGCTCGGTTTCGCCAGTCGCTGGTTGAGTGCTACTTGCAGGCAAGGTCACCGAAAGCCTCCCGTTCGATATCTTCCATGAAAATGGCGCGCCCGACTTCGCCGCGCAACCGCCGCACCTCGCGGATACCCATGGCGCCGAGAACCTCGATCAATTGCGAATGCCAGGCAGCCATCAAATTGACCATGCGCTGGGCCGCATACGCCGTGTCCAAGTCTCCAGCCTCGGCCGCGCAATGGTCGATGTGGGTTTTGCCAATGGCCCCGCGACAGACACGGCAACCAAGCGCCACCAGCAAAGTGGTTTCGACCGCCACCAGATCCGCGCCGCAAATGATGGCCTTGGCCATGTGCTCGGCCAAGGCGATGCCGCCCGACACGATCAGCGTGACCTCGTCGCGCATGCCTTCCTTGACTAGGCGAGTGTGGATCTCGCGCAAGACATCCTTGATGTGCCGGGGCTTCTCCGCGCCGATTTCCTGCCCGTGCAGATCCGCGCACAGATGAAACACCTTCACGCCGGCCTGGCTCGCGGCCAGGATGCGCTCCGCGGCCTGGCTCTGCATGGGCAGGCGAAGCGCACAGATCAGGCCGGGATGGATTTCCTTGGCCTTCTTGATCCAATCGAGCGCCTGCGGCCCGTCGACGAACTCGGCCATACGCACTTGGCGCAAAATTGGCTCGGCGGCACCAAGCCCCTCGTCGCCAATCAGTGGCACAAGGTGGGGAAGCTGATCCGATGGGGCGCCGGCCACTTCAGCGGCGGAAGCCACGGTCAAGGTCTTGAGCGCCTTGGCCGCCACCAGTCGCGCCTTGGTCAGCGCTTGACCGCCAATGGTCCACGGCGGGACGTCCAGAATCAGCGGAATGGGCAAGTCGATAAGGGCACTTGGCTCGCTCACCAGCTTGCCGTCCGCAGTGAACTGCAAGCGCATGGGTTTCTGTCCGATATCCACGCTGGTGCTGATGTACTCGCGGCCGTGGATACCGTCGCGGGTCGGGCGAACGATCTCGGACATGTCGGTCCAGATGGAATCAAAGCCTGGGCCGTGGTAGCGGCCGCGGTAGCCCGCGCCCGACACCGGAATGCGCCCGCTGTCGGCTTGGTTCCAAGTGGTGGCCAGGATGTCTGGCTTCCAGTATTCGTCGCCGAGCGACAGGTATTCCGGGTTGAGCGCAATAGCGAGTAGCCCCTTGGTGCAGCCCTGCACGCACGAAAGGCAGCCGCGGCATTCGTAGAGCGGCACCACCGAGGTCGACGGATCGCGGTTGTAGACCGCTTCCTTCTTATAGGTGTCGTATACGCAGCGCGGTTTCACGCAGTTCGTGCAGCGCGAGCAGTCCTCGCGCCAATCGACGCTGCCGAACTTGCCCACGCGCCGGAAGCGGCCCGGCGTGGCCGCGGCCTTGATGTGATACTTGTCGGGCATGTGCAACTCCGCCCGGCTTACGCCAGGCGCGCCTCCTGGATGATCTTGGCCACGTACTGTTCGCAACCGTCGCTGAGAATGTGGATGCCCCGTACGCCCGCGATGGCTTTCACTTTGGCCGCGATCTCGGCCACGATGGCGATGCCGGTTTGAGCTGCGTCGCTGGCGCCTTTCAATCGGCTGATGACATCGTCGCCAATGGGGGCGAAGCCTGAGCGCGCCTTGAGGAATTCAGCCTGGGCGACGCTCTGCAAAGGCATCACGCTGGCGATGATCGCGGCCTTCTTGTCGAGACCGGCGGCGCGCACCGCTTGCATCCATTGCTCGAAGCCCGGCACGTCGAAGATCGGATCGGTGAGCAGCACCTGCGCACCGGCCGCGATCTTCTTCTTGACCTGCAAAACCGAAAGTTCGATGGGCCGCACATACGGGTGAACGGCAGCCGCAATGCCGAAATTGGGCACGGAAGGAAGCTTGTTGCCGTCGAAATCCACGCCTTGCGCGGCCATCTTGGAAAGCGCCTGGCAAAGCTGGGTCGAGTCGATGTCGAAGGCGCCGGCCGCCTGCGCGCCAGCGCCGAGCGACTGGTGCGCGCCGGTGAGACATAGGAAGTTCTTGATCCCGAGCGCGGTGGCGCCAAGCACGTCGGATTCGAGCGCGATGCGGTTGCGATCGCGCGTGATGAGCGAAAGCATGGGCTCGACCTTTTCGGCGGCCAGCAGCGCCGCGCACGCCAGGGCCGAGCCGCGCACCTTGCTCGGGTTGTCGGCTACGACCACGCCGTCAAGTGTGGCCGGGAAATACCCCGCCAGCTTCTTAATCGACGCTGCATCGGCATCGTGGGGTGGCAGGCAAGCGGCGGTCAGCGCCAGCTTTCCGCTGCCCAATTTCTCGGCCAGTTTATTCGTCGCTTTCATCTTCGCTGTCCACTTCGTAGGGGGATTCGTCGGGCAAAGCGCCCTTGCACAAGGGGTTCCTGGGGATGCTCGCCAAGCGCGCGATGAATTGCTCGCGTACCTCCGCGATCTTGCGTTTCACGGTTACGTCCAGAACTGGACTCGCCATCGGATTCGCGGCCGGGTCCAGCCCAAGGGCCATGTCCTCGGCGGCCGATCCGGGCAGATGAAAGATCATCAGCCGATTCGCCCCCAGACCGACCTGATCGAGCAGACCGCCCACGTAGTCGAGGCGCCGGCTGCAGCGACGGTTGCCTTCGAGGTGATGGCAGTTGCCCTCCTCGCAACAGATGACTCCGATGGCGTCCGCCCCGTCCTCAAACGCCTTGAGAAAATGCTCCGGTTGAAGACGCCCGGCACACGGCACAACCACCTCGCCGACGGGGAAAGGCCACGCGAAGTCCGGGGTGGTCGGGCGTCGACGGATCCCCGAGCTCGGCACCAGCCCTGGCCTGGCGCAGTTCTCGCAAATGAACGCGACCACGACACGATCTCCGCGCGGGCCTTTGGCCGCGCGATCATTCCCATTGCTGGACGGAGCGACAGCAGCTCCGGAATTACTCATGGATAGCGCCCCTTTCAGGCCGACAAGCGCGGTATTCAGTCAAAAATGCTATTGGCGCCCGGTCGTCCGGACTGCCCCCACGACCTCCACGCCGGCTTTGATCTTGCTTCAACATCTTCGAGAAATCCACGGTGTCGGAATCGCTGGGCACGGTACCCAACTTGGCTATCAATTGTCCACTATGGAGACGTGGAAACAACGTCTTCTACTACGCCGCATTTAGCAGCGTCCCATGAGCCGCCCTGCGCAACCCATTGCAAGGACTATTCGCAGCATTTAGACCTGTGTTACGCGAGTCCGCGCCGTTTGAAGGCCTCGTCATGCACTTTCGTGCCCATGGATAGCGCGTTAAGCGCGTGCCCGGGAGAGGGCACGCCAGGAGAATCTTCGACAAGACCCTGGACTTTTTCCACAGGTCGCACCATCCTCCTTCCCATAGACTTAACTCACCACGGTCGAAATGACCTGGGAACCGGTTCGTATGTAGCGCCAGGGGTGACGACGCGTCGGGGTTACGCCCACGACGAGGAGAAACAACGAAGCGACGCGTAGCGGATCGCGCTCCGAGCGATTCCAATCTTGTTGAGTTAAATCGGCTGATCGTCTCCCGTCTGAGGCTCCTCCAAGGCCGCTGCTGGGTAGTCGACGGAAAACGAAACCTGGCAGAACGAAGGAGATTCCGATGGGAAGAAGACTGTATGTTGGCAATTTGTCCTACTCGACGACCGAAGCGGACTTGCGCGACGCATTTGTAGCAACTGGCCACGATGTGGCCGAGGTGAAGTTGGTTCTTGATCGCGACACGGGCCGTCCCCGTGGCTTTGCTTTCGTCGAGATGGCGACCGATGCCGGCGCACTGAACGCCATCGAGAATCTGAACGGCAAGGATCTGCAGGGTCGTTCGATCGCGGTTAGCGAAGCGCGCGAGCGTACGGGCGGCGGCGGTGGCGGTGGTCGTGGCGGCTTCGGCGGCGGCGGCGGTGGTGGCCGTGGCTTCGGTGGTGGTGGTGGCGGTGGTGGCGGCGGCGACCGCGGTGGATTCGGCGGCGGTCGCAAGCAACGTTGGTAAACCAGGCGTGAGACCGGGCACGAAAAACGCAGCCGAAAAGCGGAAGAAGGAAGTTCTTCGGCAAAAGCGGCAAAAGGAAAAGGTCGAGCGCCGTCAACAGCGGCAATCGGATCGTCAGGACCGAGGTCCGCTCGGCCCTGACGAAGATCCTGACCTGGCCGGAATCGTGCCCGGGCCTCAGCCCATTGAAGGTGTCCCAGGCGGTAGCTCTCCCGAGCCCGTCCCCTCGGTGGATTCGGCGATCACGTCGACCGAATCGACTGGGCCAACCTAGTCTACTCGCGGGGATCGCTTCAACGGAAGCAAGCGAGCAGCTCTTGCTTGGTGCAGGAAGCTCTTGCTTGGTGCAGGAGTCGAGAAATGACTTGTCCGTGACACAACCCTGACAGGCGACGTGGGTTAATACTGGCATGAAGGTTCTGTGTATCTCGCCTGTGTTCCCGGAGACTTACTGGGGACACGAGCGAACGCTCCAGTTCATCGGCAAGCGCTCGATCCTTCCTCCCCTCGGCCTTCTCACGGTGGCGGCGCTGCTTCCGCGCGACTGGGAAGCGCGGCTGTGCGATATGAACGTGCGGCCACTTGAAGACGCCGATCTGGCCTGGGCCGATGTGGTTTTTCTATCTGGCATGCTGGTGCAGCGGCCATCCATGCTGGAAGTGGCGGCACGCGCCCGGGCCATGGGCAAGACCATCGTCGCTGGCGGTCCGCACGCGACGGCAACACCCGATGCCCTTGCCCCTTATGTGGATTCCATCGTCATGGGCGAGGCGGAAAACCTGATCGCGCCTTTGTGCGAGGCGCTGCTCGCGGACCGCACCGCCCTACCCGCGCGTTTTGTGAGCAGCGAGCGCCCCGAGCTCAGGCAAACTCCCGCCCCACGCTACGACTTGCTCGACATCAAGGCCTACCACGCCATCGGCGTACAATGGGGTCGCGGCTGCCCCTTCAGCTGCGAATTCTGCGACATCGTCGAGCTGTTCGGCCGTAAGCCGCGCACCAAGGAGCCCGCGCAGTTCTGCCGCGAACTCGATGCCATCCTGGCGACTGGATTTCGCGGCTCGGTCTTCGTGGTCGACGACAATTTCGTGGGCAACCGCAAGGAAACCTTGGGACTGCTCGGCCCGCTTGCGAAGTGGATGCAGGCGCACAAGTTCCCCTTCCAATTTTTCACCGAAGCCAGCGTGGATCTGGCCGGGTGCAAAGACCTCATGGCCGGCATGGTCGCGGCTGGCTTCGATTGCGTGTTCGTCGGCATCGAGACGCCCTCGCCGGCGGCCCTGCGCGAAACGCACAAGGGGCAGAACCTGAAGGTGGATCTGAATGAGGCCATCAACACGCTGATCCGCTCGGGCCTCGACGTGACCGCGGGCTTTATCATGGGCTTCGACGCCGACGACCAGGCCGCCCTCGATCGGCAGCGCGAATGGGTCCTGCGCTCGCCCATACCGCAAGCCATGATCGGAATCCTGACTGCCTTGCCCGGCACGCAACTGGAACGCCGTCTCACGCGCGAGGGACGGATCATCGAGCGCGCAAGCGGCGAAACCTTCGGGCGGGCCAATTTCAAGACCAAGGTGCCCGAATCCACCCTGCTTGAAACCTACCGGGCCACCTTGCAGCAGATCTACTCGCCCGAGGAGTATTTCGCGCGCTGCCTGCGTGCCCTGCGTCTGCGGCCGCGCGCCGATGGGCACTTCAGCTTGCCGCCGAGCTATGCCCTCCGCTGCGTGGTCAGTTCCATTTGGCGACAAGGCGTGCGAGGCAAGTACCGCAAGGCGTATTGGAAATTCCTGGGACAGACTTTGCGCCATACGCCCGGGCGGCTTGCCCGCGCCATCGCCCTGGCATGCGCCGGCGAGCACATGATTCGCTACACCCAAGAGGCGGTCTTGCCCCGACTCACCGACGCCATCGAGGAAGTGCGCCAGGAAAATGCCCAGGCTGACCAGAAGGCGAGACGCGCCGTTCGCGCGCTCAGGCACTTGCCAGTCGTCCCCGCGATCGACGACAGCGCGCAAGCCGCCGCCGTCTGATTCTACCGCCGATCAGGTGATGGGACCCCTAAGAGGGTTCCCAAACCCTCCCGCGATGCTTCGCTGCCGGCAAGCCGGCAGGCTCCGCACGCGTGTGACTAGCCCGCAGCGGTTCCTTGATCACGCAGCGGATGAAGATGTGGGCTAGTCGGGCACGAATCGGTAGCCGCTGCCCCGCACAGTCAGCAAGTGGCGCGGGCGTTCGGGATCCGCCTCCAGCTTTGAGCGCAGCTGGGCCATGAAGTTGTCCACCGTGCGCGCCTGGCCAGCTTGCCGCAAACCCCAGACCTCACGCAAGAGGTGCTCGCGCGAATAGACCCGGCGTGAACTGCGGCAAAAGAAACTCAGCAGCTCGAATTCCAGATGGGTGAGGCGCACGGCCTTTCCCGCACGGCTCACGGTGCGCGTATCCAGATACACGACCACATCGCCAAAACTTAGGATCGGCCCGGAATCGGAAGACGGGCTCTCTGGCGCGTCGCTGGGTTTCGCTTCGACGGCCCCTTCCACCGGTCTCGGTCCAATGCGGGCGCGGCGAAGCACGGCCGCGATGCGCGCGAGCAGCTCGGCCAGCGCGAAGGGCTTGGTCACGTAGTCGTCGGCCCCGAGTTGCAGCGCGGCCACCTTGTCGTATTCATCCTGGCGCGCCGAGAGCACGATGACGGGCACGTGGTCCTCCGCCTCGCGCAGGCGCTCCAAAACCCACAGGCCGCTCTGCTTGGGCAGCGTGATGTCGAGCAACACCAGATCCGGAGAACCCGCTTCGATGCGCTTGCGCGCGGTCTCGCCGTCGGCCATCACCTCGGTGCGGTAGCCCTGCAACTTGAGGTTCAGCGCCAGCCCTTCCGCGATGGCCGCGTCGTCCTCGACGATGGCGACCAACGCTCCGGACCCGAGATCGCTCACGCCGCCTCCTTCCGGCGGGGAAGAACGATGCGGAATCGCGCCCCCTGGCCTTCATCCGAATCGACGTCAACCTTGCCCTGATGGGCCTCGACCACGGCGCGCACGATGGCCAGTCCCAATCCCGACCCCTGAGTGCCGAGCTGTTTGGCCGCGGAGCCTCGACTGAATTTCTCGAAGATGGACTTGGTCTCGGAAACCTTGATGCCGTCGCCGTTGTCGCCCACCGTGATGGTGATGTGTTTCGCATCCGAAGCGGCCACGATGTCGATCTTCTTTCCTTGTGCCGGCGTGTATTTCCAGGCATTGCCAAGCAAGTTGCCCACGGCCTGGGCCAGCGCCGCGCGATCGCCGAAGACAACCAGGTTCGGCTCTAACCTCACGCGAAGCTCGACCCCACCACCAACCCTGAGCGCTTCGAACGAGGCCAGGGCATCGGCCACGATGTCGTCCACGGTCACCATGCGTCGGTCGAAGACCGCGTGCCGGTGCTCCATCTTGGACAGATCGATGAGTCTGCCGACCAAGCCGTCGAGCCGTCCCAGTTCCTGATTGATGATGGTGAGACAGCGCCGCTTTTCATCATCGTCGTGCACGCGTTCTTCGCGGAGGGTGTCGAGGAACATCCGGATCGACGTGAGGGGTGTGCGCAGCTCGTGCGACACCTGGGCAAGGAACTCGTTCTGCATCGCCGCAAGGCTCGCCCCGCGCGTGACGAAGACGGTCCCGATGAAGTAGCCCGCCAGCGCGACCCCGCAGAAGCACAACACCAGGATACCGCCCACCAAGGCCATGGATTCCGAACCGCCGACGGCCAGAAAGATGATTCCGATGGCCGTCATCAGAACGGTCGGAATCAGCGCCGTCAGCGTGAAGACGAGACGCGCGCGGTTCAGGAATCGGGTGGTTGGAGTGCGGAGTCGCAAGCAGCGATATTCTGGCAGAGATTCGCCGCCCGCGCCGTGTTGTGAACTACAAAAGCGCAAGAATCTTGGGCTGCGCTGGGCAGGCCTTCCCCTGATACGGTCGAGTCGAATGAGGTCAATGGTTTCTTTCGGCAGCGGCGAGCCCGCCGCCACGTGGGCGCGGGATAGCCAAGAAGGCCCAGGGCCTTGACGATTCTTGCGGCTTTGTCGCGGGGCGCGCGCTAGGTACCTCGACATGAAAGCCATGGCAGCTTCCACGTACGGGCCGCTCGAAGGCCTTAGGCAAATGGACTTGCCACTGCCGACACCCGGGCGTGGCGAAGTTCGCGTACGCGTCGTCGCGTCGGCGCTCAATCCGGCGGACTACAAGGTGTTGCTCGGGACGATGAAATTCCTGCACGGACGAAATCGGCCACTTGTCGTCGGCTATGACTTCTCCGGCACAGTCGATGCGGTCGGGCCCGGCGTCACCGAACGGTCGATCGGCGACGAGGTATTCGGATTTCTGCCGTACGGGCCCTTCAACAAGCGTGGCGCATTCGCGGAAGCCTCGCTCGCGAAGTGCGACGAAATCGCGGTGAAGCCGAAAGGCATTTCGCACGAGACCGCGGCGGCGTCCGCCACGACCGGGCTGACGGCGATTCAATCCATGCGCGATCTCGGGCGGCTACCAGCCAGCGGTGGGCAGGTCCTGGTGACCGGTGTTTCCGGCGGGGTGGGCTCGATCGCGGTGGGCATCGCGCAGAAGTTGAATGCATCCGTTACGGCCGTGGGCTCTGGCGCGGGACTCGAACTCGCGCGGCGACTCGGCGCCGTCAAGGTCTTGGACCGCACCAAAGAGGATCTGCCGGAAAACGCGCAAAGTCGGCTTGATGGCCAGTTCGACGTCGTCTTCGATGCAGCGGCGGCGTACCGTTGGCGCAAGTGGCGAGGGACGCTCAAGACAGGGGGGGCCTTCGTGACGACGCTGCCGTCATTCACATTTGCAGCCGATAAGGCCGCCAGCCTTTTCGCGCGCACCCGTGTTCATTTCGTCAACGTCAAGTCGCGCCCGGCCGACCTCGAACTTCTTGCGGGCTGGCTTGAAAAAGGCCTTGAGGTACCCTTGGCAGCGACGATCCAGGTGCGAGATCTAGCCAAGGGGCTTGCGCAACTTCAAAAAGCAGGCGGGCGCATTTCCGTGCGGGTCGCGGACGGATTTTGAGAACCCATGGACAAACTTTACCAGTGTCCCTATTGCGGAGAGCAGGACGCGCTCGACCTGGAATCCGACGTCGACATGGATTCGCCGGGTGACCAAGTGTTCGTCCGGGACTGCTCGGTTTGCTGCCAACCTTGGACGGTAACGGTTCATCTGACCGCTGATGGCGGAACGTCAGTCACCATTGACCGGTAGGGCTCATTTGAGCCGGGCCCGCGCGCGGATCGACAAGCCACGATCGCACCCGCGCGCGCATGGCCTGTTGGGCTTCGGCGAGCGCGGCTGGGGCTAGGCCTTCCAGGGGCAACGCCGGAATGGGCAGGCCGGCGATCCGCCGCAACAGGCCCCGCCGGCCGTCGGGATCGCCCGTATCGCGAAGGAGCGTGGCGAATTGTTCGATCAAGGGCCGATCATCGGTGACCAGCGGGCCGTCGCCCACAAGCGCGCGCAAGTCCGTGCCAAAGGCCACCGCCAACGCGAGCACGTCGGACAGCAGCCGATCGCCGTCCTCGACGGCAAATCCCACCCGGGCCAGTTCGCTCCGCGCGGCCGGTTCGGCCAGGCGGCGTGCCATGCGCGCGCCATTGAAGGCCAAGGGTCCCGGCGATCCGAGGAGCGCGGCTTCGTTGGGGTTAAGCAGGAAAAGCGCCGAATCGGGAAACACCGCCAGGAAGCTGCGGGCAAGCATGAGAATCTCGGTTTCGGTCATGCCATGCAAGGGCAACCACTGGGCGACAATCCCGCCCGGGCGCAACGAAGCCCGTGCCCGGCGATAGAGCTCCACCGTGTATAGGCTGGCGGCGCCGGCGGCGCGGGGCGGGGGCGGTTCCAAGGTAATCACGCCGTAGCCCGAACCCCCGCGGGTCATGAACTGGCGGCCGTCGGCTTCGTGGATGGACACGCGGGGATCGGTCCACACGCCATGGTTCACACGGAGAAAATACGGCAACGTGCGATGCACGGCGGGGCTGATGTCGACCAGATCCAACGCGCGCACTTCCCGGTACAGGGCCAGGTTCGCGGCCGTGGTTCCGGTGCCCACGCAGATCACCATGGCCTTGCCCGGATCCTCCGACAAGATCGCGGGCAGTTGCCCGAGCAGGGCCATGTACCGCCGAGCAGGTGGCGCGTCGCCGGCATAGGATACGCCATTGGAAAGAATCACCAGATCGCGGGTGGGCAGTTCGATCACGGCCGTGGTGTCCTGGGATCCCTCGTCCACGAGAATCACCCGGCTGCCCTTGGCCAGGCGGCCGAGGAACGGCGTGGTGTCGAACGGCCGGGCCACAAAAAGCGCGACCGCGACCGCGGCGACGGCGATGGCCAAGCGCGGGATCCACCCCCGCGCGCGGGCGAACGGCGCGAGCACGGCGGTTGCGGCGGCCAGGTTCAGGAGCCCGACGAGCGCCAGGCTGTTCACGCCGCCCAACCTGGGCAATAGGACGAAGCCCGCGCAAAACGATCCGGCCACGCCACCCAGGGTGTTGATGGCGCTGACTTGCCCGGCGGCCGTCCCCGACTTGCGTCCCGACCGCGCCAGGAGCGCGATGCACAGGGGCAGGGAGGCGCCCATGAGAAAAGTGGGCAGCAGCACCAGCCAGGCGGCGCGCGCGAACACCACCGCGACCATGGAGAACCACCCCGTCAACGAATGCACCTGCCGGATGCCCACGTAGCCCGGAATCATTTCGGAAGCGTGAAGCAGGCGCGGCGACAGAGCAACCAGGATGGCGAGCGCGCATTGCAACCCCCCGAACAGCAGGGCCAGGCGCTCCACCCGAAGCACACGGCAGCGCCGGGACACCCAAGCCGCCCCCAGCGCCAAGCCACCCAAGTAGGTGGCCAAGATGGCCGCGAAGGCATAGGTCGACGAGTTGAGGTGGGGCAACAAGGCACGCGTCCATAGGATCTCGGTGGCCAGCGCGGCGGTGCCGCACAACCCGGCGGCGAGCAGGATGGAAAACGGCCGGATTACGGCCGGTGCGGCCGGGGAACGATCCGCTTCCACCGGCGCCGGGGAGGACCCCGCCCCACCCCGGAAAAGCGACAGCGCCGCCACGCCACAGGCGAGGTTCAACCCCGCCGCGACCACGGCCGTGCCCGAGATCCCCAGCACGCCGATGCCGACGAAGCCGGCCAGCACGCAGCCAAGCATGGCACCCGCCGTGTTCGCCGCGTACAGGACGCCGCCGCCCGAACGGGCCCCGGGATCCGACGCCTGCACTACAAAGGGAAACGTCAGGCCCATGGCCATGCTGGGCACAAGCAACAGGATCGTGGCGAGCGCGTAGCGCGACGGGAGACTGGGTAAGAGTTCCAATCGGGGCAACAGCGAGGTCACCGCCAACGCCGACAAGCCAATCCCCAATTCCGCCACGCCGTAACCCATGGCCGGCCGGCGCAGCCGCGGCGCCCAGCGCGCGCCGAACGCCCCGCCCAGCGCCAAGCCCACCATGAACAGGCCAACCACCAGGGTGATCGCCTTGCTCGTGGCCCCCACCACGACCTGCAATTGGCGCGCCCACAGGATTTCGAAGCAGAGCCCGTTGGCTCCCGACAAGACGAACAAGGAAACAAGCCAAGCTGGCCTTGATGTCATGCCAGGCAAGGGTACGCGCATCCGCCTCCGAGCGTACGACAATCCAGCTTGCACAAGAGAGCGGAAACGATTCTCGATGAGGCGATTGAAAAGAGCGAGAAACGGCAAGGGAAGCAGGCGCTACTGGGCGATCTGCGAGTGACGTTCTTCGCGGACCAGATCGCGGAGATTGTATGGAAGGGTCTCCGTGCACAGATGTGTCATACTCAGCCGCATGACAGGCCGACAGATCGGCACCGTGGCCACGATACTCCTGGGAGGGATCGGCTGCATGAAGGCAGACCGGTTGGTGGCCGTTCAGACCGAGGCGTGGCGTCCCTTCTCTACGCCAACGGTGGTCGCTGGGCTATTCGCCGATACGACAGATGTTCCAGATGTTCACGGTGCGTCTCTCACCGGTGATGAAAAGGAGATCTATTTTGCGTGCGCAAAGGTGGGTGAGGCCAGCTTTCACATCTGGAAGAGCACGCGAATTGCCAAGGATGCGGCGTGGAACTTGGCCACGATGGTGGACGAAATCACCGGCTCTGGCGACGATGTGGATCCAGACGTTTCTTCCGATGGCCTGACCCTATACTTTGCCAGCAACCGATCGGGCGCGGGATTGCGTCTCTATGTTTCGCAGCGGACCACGAGTGACAGTCTGTGGGGACCGCTAAAGGAACTATCGGAGCTTTCTTCTCCGACGGTGGACAGGTATGGACCCAGCGTCGACCCAAGCGGGCTTTTCATGGCTTTTGGCTCCGCTTCGCTGAACTCGAACAACTACCGCCTTTATTCCGCGTCCCGCAACGACCCTCTCAGCAGCGACCCTCTCGGAACCTGGGGAAATGTCCAGGACCTTTCGGGCATCAACTCAGGCATGGAAGACAACGACCCCGCGCTCTTCAATGGTTCGCGATCTCTTGTCTGGAGCTCTCGAGCCCCAAGCGGCGGAGCCTCGTGGGATCTCGTCGAAGCCAGCCGTTTCGACCTGACCACGCCATTTTCCGCCGCGTCGAAGATTCCCCTGGACACGCTCAATACGGGTTTCTCGGAACGCTATCCCTGGGTGTCGCAAGACGGTACCCATATCTTATTCAGCAGGGAGCCAGTGGGCAGCCCCGGCGTCCTCTATGAAGCATGGCGGTGAAGGTCGCCAAGGAGCCAGAAATAGATCTATAGAAGGTTTCCGGAATGTCGCGCCCTTTCAGGCAGTGCCAGGCTGAATCCAGCCTTTGAAGATGGGTGAACCGCACGCTTGCAAGGAGACGTCACATGAAGAATATCTGCCACTTCGCCCTCGCAGCCTCTCTGGCTGCTTGTCTTGGCTGTGGAAATGACACACAGACGCCAGCTCCGGGAACTGGTGGAGTCAGCGCGACGGGGGGGGGCAGCTCGACCGGCGGCAGCCAAGCCACGGGCGGTAGCCCATCGACCGGCGGCAGCCAAGCAACCGGTGGAAGCCGAGCAACCGGCGGCAGCCAAGCGACCGGCGGCGCGATTCAGGACGGTGGCAGCCGAGCGACCGGTGGCGCGATTCAGGACGGTGGCAGCCGAGCGACCGGCGGCGCGATTCAGGACGGCGGCAGCCGAGCGACCGGCGGCAGCCTCTCGTCCGGTGGAACACCGGCGACTGGTGGCACGACCCTGACGCTGACCGGCGGAACGCCCGCGACCGGCGGCACCACCCAAACCTCGACCGCCGGAGCCCCCGCGACCGGCGGCAAGACGCCTTCCGGTGGTACGCCCGCGACCGGCGGCACCACCCCGACCGGCGGTACGACCCCGGCCGGCGGCGCCGGTGGCTCGACCGGTCCATGCAGTGCCCTGCCCGTCAGCCCAAATGCCACCGCCCAGGCCAAGAATCTGCTCTGCTTCATTTACAGCCAATATGGCAACCACGTCATCTCAGGGCAGCAGGAAACCAGCTGGGCCAATCCCGAAGGCGACATCAGTTGGTACGCCACCAACGGCCTGAAGTATCCAGCTATTCTCGGCGGCGACTTCCTCTACCCGTCGGGGGGCAGCGACACCTCCGAGATCAGCGGGGTCACGCGCGCCATTGCCTACTGGAACGCGGGTGGCATTTCCATGTTCCGCTACCACCAGGGCATGCCGGTCGCCGGCACAACCTACAAGAACGACTGCTACACCGGCACCAACTGTGCCGAGTCTACTCCCCCCACCGGCTTGCTAGACAACGCGGTTACGGCAGGAACCGCGGAGAATACAGCGTTCCTTAACCGGCTCAACTATATCGCCTATCAAATCGGAGTCATGAAAGCCGCCAACGTCCCCATCATCCTGGCGATCTTCCACGAGGCTCAACCCAACGGTTGGTTCTGGTGGAGCAAGGGGACCGGAGCCCAGTACGTTGCACTATGGAAGTACACGTACAATTATCTGACCGCCACCAAGGGACTCACCAACATCATTTGGCTCATGCCCTTCAGTGGACTCAATGGCATTGCCGCCACGAATTTCAGTGCCTTCTTCCCCGGCAAGGACATGGTCGATCTTTCGGGTCCGGATTACTCGAGCGATGCCGCGACCTACACCAAGGTCAAGGGCGTACTCGGAAACACCATGCCCATTCCTCTTCACGAATCGAGCAAGTTCCCGGATCCGAGCACCCTGTTCCCGAGTTCCGCACCTTGGGTGCTCTTCAACACCTGGGCGGGATCGCAGATGAACAACACCTCTATTCCCACCGCGTTCAACAGCACCTTCACCGTCACGCGCGACAAGGTGCCCAGCCTCAAGTAGAAGCCCCACACCAAGGCGCCGAGGCCCCACCGCGCGTGATCGCGCGGTGCCCGACGCCTGACTACGGCCCCATCAGAATGACGTTCACTTGCCCGTGCGCGTGCTGCAACACCACGAATGGGTATTGGATGGTTCCCAGATTGAGAATATCGAAGGGCTGGCCGATGATCTTCACCACCTGCGCGGAGGTCGAAGAATAGAGTTCACGCAACGCCTTGGTGACTTCGTCGCTCATTCCGTGCGTCGTGTACCGGGTCTGCCTGTAGCCGACCAGCTTGTCGAGAATCTCCTGCGTGACATAGGGGCTATCGACCTTGGCGAAGATCTCTTTGTAACCGTCGCCATCGTCGTCGGTGATGCCGTCGCCGAGCTGTACGAAATTCTGAAACACGACCTCGACCCACAGGGCGCCATTCGTCGCGTCCAGGAACACGCGCCTGATGTCTTGTGGCAGCGGGGCGTTGCTACCCCAGTTCTGCTGGCGAACCGCCACACCCGCCAATTTCAGATCCACCGACTTCGCCGCATTCCAATCGGTCAGCCAGTTAAGCATCGGCGTCCACAGCATGTAGTCCGTGTTTTCCATCGCGGCCACGGGCGTGCTGGCGATGGAATCGACCACACTGGCGAGATCCAGCGCTTCTTTTCCGTCGTTCGTCCCCCCACGGATGGGAAAACTAAGGTTCATGGCCGCGCCGCCAACGATCTGGGGCAAAGGCGAGGGTACGATAGTGGCCTGGGCGCTGGTATCGCGGTACAGGGCCGGGTTCTGCCAGTAGACCGCGTTGTCGAAATTCCGCCGCGTGGGCGTCGCCGCGATGGCGATGGACAGGGTTTGCTTGGTCCAGTCGAACGTCGCATTGTAGGCATTGGCCAGCGCCACGTCCGCCGGATCGAGGTAGAGAGGCATCTCCGTCAACGCGATGTCGAAGTGCGTATCGCCGTTTGCGCTCACGTCGACTTCGGCCTGGAACGGTTTGAACCAGTCGCGGCTGACCGTGACGACGATTGCGCCGCTATCGACCATGTCCACCGGACCGAGGGTGTAAAGCCCCTGTCCGTCCGAGTAGACCCACGCGGCGCCCGATTCGACCTTGGCTCCCACGACAGGCGCGCCTGCCTGATCGGTGACTGCACCCGACAAGGTTCGGGCCGCTCCGCCGTCGAGCGGCAATCCAGCATCGATGTCCAGGTTGACATCACGGGTTGCATCGGCATCCACCGAGGGTGGCGCTCCGTCGAACCCCTGGAGATTGGCGGCATCACTTCCACATCCCGCGACGAGTGCGAGAGCGCACACCGGCAGGAACCATCGCTTCACTTCATGGGCCATGATAGAAGGCGACCCTAGCATCCAGCCGGGCGGCTGACGAAGAGGTTTTCTGTCCGACGCGTGATGGCTGACGGCATTTTCAAATAGAGGGTGACTTCGATGTTTCACAAAGCAAAGCGGCGACTAGCAGCCCGTGGCGAAAGTCGGACCGAGCCGTTCGGAGTGGGTTCGGCCCGGATGCAAGGAGCAGCGAAGCGCCGAATACTAGAGGTATTCAAGCGAGCGGCGACGCCGCAGACGGGCCAGAACCCGCCCGAGCGGCGACGCGGAGGCTTTTGCCACGGGCTGCTAGGTGCACTGGCACCAATGGTCACGGTGTTTTTCGCTAGCCTTGCGCTGGTTCCCAATCTGTTTGCGGGCGATGGTTCGACCGACGGAGCGGTGGGCGATGTTCCAGCCGACGGATGGATTGTGTGGACCTCCCTGCGGGACGGGGGCCGCGCCGAGTCCTTCCGGTGTCGCGCCGATGGCTCCGAGGTGACCCAACTCACCACGACCGGCGGCACCAACCCGATCTGGTCGCCGGACGCGCGCTGGATCGCCTATCACGACACGGCGTCGCTGACCCACCTGATGCGCCCCGATGGCAGCGACAACCGCCTCATCGGCGCGTGGCACATCGCCTGGATGCACGACAACGCGGGCCTGCTCATGCTCGACGGCGACGACGGGTACATCCTGGACCCCGACACCGGCGACAAGACGCCCCTGTTCAAGGCGAGCGAATTCACCGAATTCCAGAACACGCTCACCAACTACTACGACATGACCCACGACCGTCGCTACATGATGGTTGGCACTGGGTTGTACGACTACGGATTCACGGGAAGCAACGGAACCTTCACGCAGGGCTACTCGGCGGTCATCATCGACATGCTGGACAAGCGAAAAATCTACATGTTTGGGCTAGGCTGCTGGCCGTTCACTCCGCCCGCGGGCGACATGGTCTATCACATCCGCGGCGACAACCCGACTTGGCCGGACATCTATCGGATGAATCTCGCGGATCTTCTCACCCGATCTTCGTACGCGCCCGAGGTTGACTATCCGGATCCGGACTGGGGACACGAATACCATCCCCAGATTTCCCAGGACAACCAGTGGCTGGTCTACATGGCATCGCAAGGGTGCCACTGGGACTACAGTTGCAACAACGAGATCTTCATTCACAAGCTTGGCACCGATTCAAAGTCCCGAACCCAGGTGACCTACGACCCGTCTTTCGATGCCTTTCCCAGCATCCACATTGGAACGCCCTGGACGGCGACAGATCCCGCCCGACTGGTGCTGTCGCCGAACAAGATCACGTTCTTCGCCCGCAACGCCAGCGTGCCCGCGCCCCGGACGGTCCTGGCCAAGAGCTCGGCCCCAGACGGCGCCGGGGTGACCTCCGTAGCGGTCGCGACATCGGCGAACTGGCTCGACGCCACGGTCGACGGAAACAAAATCACCGTCAGCGTGCGCGCGGGCCAGGTGTGGCGAGGACGTTGCCAGACAACGCTGTCGGTGACGGTACCCGGGCTGCTGGACAGCCCAGGGGTGATACCGATCGTGCTGGACGCGGACGACAGCTTCCCGGTGGCACCTATCTCGTCCGTTTCCTACGATGCGAGTGTGATTGACGCGGACAATGGCGGCCTCGATGGCGGCGCCATCAGCATCGATTCTGCCTCGGATCTAGCGGTCGACACGCCTATTCCATGCGACGTAGACATTCCATCCGTGGATGGCTCTCCCGTTGCAAACACACCGCCAGCAAGCAAGCAGACAGGCGGCGGTTGTGGTTGCTCGCTTGGTCGGTCGCCAAAATCCACGAGTGCCTTCGTGCTCTTCCTTCTCGCGTTTCTGATTCGTCGGCCAAGGCGATCCGCGGCCAACACCAGAGACACCACTACGCCAAGGCGGCGCGTTTGCCCATCTTAGAGTCGAGGTACCAGATGCCGCCGCCTTGTTCGCCGACGGCTTTCAGTTGGTCCACGATTCGGCCGACGTTCGCTTCTTCCTCGACTTGTTCGGTGACGTACCATTGCAAGGTGATCTCGCTGGCGTAGTCTTTCTCGACCCGCGACAGTTCGAAGAGGGCGCCGATCTTGCCCGTGATGGATTTCTCGTGCTCCAAGATCTTTTCGAACACCTGGGTCAGGGTGCCGAATTCGGAGGGTGGCGCGCTGATGGCGCCGAGTTCCAGCTTGCCGCTGCGGTCGAGCAGGAAGGTGACCAACTTCATGGCGTGCTTGGTTTCTTCCTGCGCTTGCACGCGCAACCAGTGCGCAAAGCCGCGGAAACTCCGGCCCTCGCAATGCGCGCTCATGGCCAGGTAAAGCTGGGCCGAGTACTGCTCCAAAGTGATCTGTGCATTGAGAGCGTCTTGGATCTTCTTGTTGATCATGGCTTCTCCTGTTTTTGTTGGGAACCCTGAAAGGGTTCCCAATCCCTCCCGCGATGGTACGCATCCGGCAAAGCCGGCTGGCTTCCCACGCGGTCATACTGTTTTGGATCCGGTCCTTTGAACTCATGCGGCGCGAATGCGATCCTCGAATGCGGTGAGCGCGGCTTTCGCGCCCTCGCCCATGGCGATGACGATTTGCTTGAACGGAACGCTGCTGACGTCGCCGGCGGCGTAGATGCCGGGCTTGCTGGTCCGGCAGCGCTCGTCGATGACGATCTCGCCCATGCGATTGGTGGTCACCAGCTCTTTGGCCACGGCGCTGTTGGGCACGAGGCCGATCTGCACGAAGACGCCGTCGAGCGCCACTTCGTGCACCTTTTCGGTCGGGCGATCCTGGTAGCGCAGGGCCGTGACCGTCTGGCCGTTGCCCACGACCTCGGTCGTGCGCGCGTTGGTCACGATGCTCACGTTGGGCAGGCTGCGCAAGTTGCGAACCAAGACCTCGTCGGCCTTGAGCTGCTCGGCGTATTCCACCAGGGTCACGTGCGCGCAGATGCCGGCCAGGTCGATGCCGGCCTCGACACCGGAATTACCGCCACCGACGACAGCGACGCGCTTGCCTTTGTAGAAGGGGCCGTCGCAGTGCGGACAAAAGGCCACGCCTCGGCCCATGTAGTCTTTCTCGCCTGGGATGCCAAGCTCGCGCCACTTGGCCCCGGTGGCCAAGATCAACGCATCGGTGTGCAAGACTTCGCCGCCTTGCAAGCGCAATTCCTTCTGCTTGCCGTGGTCGAGAATTTGCTCGACCTTGCGGTTGTCCAGCACATCGATGGCATAGGTGCGCAGGTGTTTCTCCAAATCCGCGGCTAACCGCCGGCCCTCGGTGTACGGCACGGAAATCAAGTTCTCGATGCCGACGGTTTCTTGCACTTGACCTCCCAGCCGCTGCGCGACGAGCGCGGTCTTGAGTCCCTTGCGTGCGCTGTAGATGGCAGCCGAACTGCCAGCTGGGCCGCCGCCCAGCACCACGACATCGTAGTTCTTCGGTGGCTGAGGCGCCTCGTCGGCCGAAGGTTCGCGCCCGAAAACGCCTTCCAGCGTCTCAAGCAATTCGGCGAAGTTGGCCCGGCCCACGTGCACGATGGCGTTGCCGTTCACTACCGCGGGCACGCCTTGAATGCCGAGGGCCTGAATGTCGGCCTCGGCCAGCTCGCCGTCGATCATGTCATGCTGAAAATCCGCGTGCATGAGCGCCATCTGGTTCAACGCCTGGACCACGTCTGGGCAATTCGTGCAGCTGAGCGAAACGTAGGTGCGCAAGTGCACGGGGCCCTTGAGCGCCTGCACGCGGCGCTTGATGCCCTCGTCGGGCAATTTGCCTTTTCCGTCGCTGTTGAGCAGGGCAATGATGAGCGACGTAAATTCGTGCCCGCCGGGAACGCCGCGGAAGCGGATGCCGGTCGCGCGGCCGTCGCGAAGAATATCGAAGCGAACACCCGCGACTTCGTCGGCGACCTCGGTAAGCGCGATCTTGTCGCTGCACGAAGCAACCTCGGCGAGCAGCATGCGCAACTCCTCCTGCTTGGGGTTGGCGCTGCGAAATAGAGCTAGGGTCAGCGACGAGGACAAGGTCGCGAAGTGGGTCTTGAGTTGGTCCTTGATGCCTTGGTCCAGCATAGGTACTCCAGGTGGAGGTGGGGGGGATTTTGCAAAACAAAGATCCGGGATGGTCAGTCCCGGATCGTGCAGAAGACAGAAAGGCCGAACTAGATCTTGCCGACCAAGTCGAGGCCCGGCTTCAGGGTCGCGGCGCCTGGCGTCCACTTGGCGGGGCAGACCTCGCCGTCGTGGGTGGCCACGAATTGGGCGGCCTGGACCTTGCGCACCAATTCCTCGGCGTTGCGGCCGATGCCATTGTCGTGAATCTCGGCGAGTTTGATCTTGCCCTCGGGATTCACCACGAAGCTTCCGCGGTAGGCGAGTCCCCCGTCCTTGCCGTCCTCGATGTAGACGCCGAACGCCCGGCTGAGCGCACCCGTTGGGTCGGCCAGCATGGGGAACTTGATCTTCTTGATGGTGTCCGAAGCATCATGCCAGGCCTTGTGCACGTAGTGCGTGTCGGTGCTGACCGAATACACCTCGACGCCCATGCCCTTGAGCTTGTCGTATTTGTCGGCCATGTCGCCGAGCTCGGTTGGGCAGACGAAGGTGAAGTCAGCGGGGTAGAAGAAGAATATCGACCACTTGCCCTTGAGATCCGCGTTGCTGACGGTCTTGAACTTCCCGTCGTGGAAAGCCTGAACACTGAATTCCGGAATCTGAGAGTTGATGATGCTCGCCATAGAGTCTCCTTTGTTCCTGCTTCCTTGGATGCCGGAACTCTATGCGCGTTTCCAAAAAGAGAAAGGGGAAGGACTTGCCCTCGGCAATACGGTCCGCTCAAGCCACCTTGTCGAAGGCGCCCTGCTTGAGGTCGGCCACCAAGGGGCCGGCAAGCACATCGGCGGGTGGCCGCTGCAGATTCCAGATCAGCCCAAGCGCCTCCAGCACACGGAGAACCCAATAGGTCAGGTCGATCTCCCACCAGAAGAACCCTTGGTTGGCCGCGCTCGGGTAGTGGTGGTGGTTGTTGTGCCAGCCCTCGCCCGTGGTGATGATCGCCAGCAGCCAGTGATTTCGCGAATTGTCCTTGGTGACGTAGCGCTGGCCGCCGAACATGTGGGTCAAAGAATTGATGGCGAACGATCCATGCCAAAGCAGGACCGTGGACACCATGAAACCCCATATCAGAGCATGCGTTCCGCCCACGAGAAGAAACGCCACTCCAAGCAGGGCCGGTGGCAAGAAGTCGATTCCCGGACGATTCAGAAAACGCAGCTCTGGATACTTGGCTAGATCGGGCACGAGCTTGAGATTGGTCTGCCAGGTGTCCTTCAGGATCCAGCCGACGTGCGAGTACCAAAAGCCCCGAAGCTTGGCGGAATGAATATCGCGCGGAGTATCCGAGTACCGATGGTGCCAACGATGGTGACTGGCCCACCACAGAACGCCATTTTGGGCCGCACTCTGCGCGCCGACGGCAAGAAGAAATTGAAACACGCGCGAGGTGCGAAAAGCGCGGTGGGAAAAGTAGCGGTGATATCCGGCCGTCACCACGACCATGCGCACATAGTAGACGCCCATGGCCAGCGCGAACCCGCTCCAAGACCATCCGCCGATCAACACCCCAGCCAGCGCAACGAAGTGAACCAGCGCAAATAGAATCATGGTGGCCCGAATCGCTCCGTCGCGCGACTTCGGCAAGTCCGAATGCGTCCGAGGAACGTTGGCGACAGCACTTTCCATACATCTGGTATGGGATAGGCTTTGTCAGCCGGTAGCCATGGTTGGGTCACAACGAGGTCAGGTCACGGGCGACTCTCGCCTTCGCGTTGAGACACGAGAATCCGCGGCAAGATCGGAACTAGGACCAAGGCCACGAGCGACGTGCCGGTATTGAGCCAAATCAGGCGGCTCAGGTTGTGATGCCAGCCGGCGCTGGGGTGCTCGTACAGCCAAGATCCGATGGGATTTGAGATTGCGAATACGGCGATGTTGTAGACGCTCATCAACAGCGCATAACCAAAGCTCTCGCTGCCCTTGGGCGTTGCGCGCGCCGCGAGATCGAAGAGGGGCAAGATGCCAAGAATGGCAAGGAATCCATTGGCGGTGTCGATGATCATTGCGCTTTGGGGTGAGCGGTACCACAAGTAGAGCAAGCTGCTAATGGCGTTGAGAAGAATGCCTCCCAAGAGCAGTGGCCGAAGCGAGAGCTTGCGGCAGAAATAGGCGTAGAGCCCGGTCGCCACAATACCGCCAATTCCAGCCAGGGCTTGCAGGCGGCCAATGAATTCCGTGCTGAATCGCAGAACGTCCTGTTGGTAGTAATTCATGGCAATTCCAAAACCCGGCGCCATGAACACAAAAAACAACAAGGCCGCGGCTGCCCACATGGTTTTCGAGCGCAAGATGTGGCGGAATTGCACCGCTGCTGCCGCCCAAACCGCGAGATTGCGACGTGCCATCCGAGGCTCCTTCACGAGCACCATGGTCACCGGCACCAGCAAGAACAGGAGCACGGCCCCCAGCCCCGCCGTCCAGCCAAAGGCACGCGCCGCCAGCCAGCCACCCAGCGGGCCGGCGATCACATTGATGACCATGTCGATGGCATAGCGCACGGACGCCAGCCGCCCCGTGGCCTTTCCTTCCTGTCCAACCTCCACCAGAAGTCCGCCAATGCTGGTACTGGCGATGACTATGGCGGCGTTCAGCATCACCATCAACCAGAAGAAGACCGCATAGGATTGAGGCGCGATGGCAAAGAGCGACCAGGCAAGCCCCGCGACTGCGCCAGCCACAATCATGTAGCCACGCCGTCGCGTGCCGAAGAGCGGGAAGCTGTCGCACAGAAGTCCCGCCAGCGGCTTGAGGTACCAGGCAAAGGTCGCGATGGCGAAGAAGTTCGCTTGCTCGGCAGCGTTGAGATGAAACTGGTTCTTGAAGAGAAACCGGAAAGGCAGCTGTCCGATCGCGCCTGGCCAGCCAAAGCTGGTGATGAAGAGTCCCGCGGAGATCAGAAAAAACATGCGCCGGAGGTCGGCTGGCGAGCGCACGATCGGACCAGGATTCGCGGCGGGGCTTGGCGCATCCTGGTCGGCCGCGCCGCCGTCGGTGGAACTTGAACTCATGGGACGTCGTTTCTTTCGCCGCTCACAATAGCCCATCTTGGGCGAAGAGCCATCTACGGGCGATGCCCAAGCAATTCCGTCAACCAGCGCGTGGATCGAGGGCGAAAACCGGGGCCATGGCCACGGTTGATGTGACGAATGATCGCCCTGTCGTCGAGAAAGAACGTGGTGGGCAAGCGATCCTCGCCGAACGCGCGGGCAAGTGCGCTGTCCCGATCGAGCGCAACCGTGGTTCCTGCCGGCAGAGGATGGCTTGCGAAGAAATCTCTCAGGGCCGGGACGTCGCCCTCGACCGCCACGACCATCACGTCGAAACGCGACCCGAGTTTCCGCCTGACCGCGAGGATCTCGGACAGACCTTCCTGGCACGGCTGGCACCAACTGGCGAAGAAGTCCACGACCGTCACGTGACCCACCAATTCCTCGCTGCGCACGCTTTGTCCGGCCAGCGTCTGCGTCTGAAAAGCCGGCGCGGGCTCGCCAACCTGCGGCCGGGTCGCATTGGCCACCAGCAAGGGCAAGAGCAGGAGCGAGATCATCGTTAAAGTCTATCTCGAATCAGGCCTGCTCCTGCGTGCCAACGTTTGCATATCTGGGATCGACTCTATTCAGCGGTGACCACCGTGCCCGCCGCCGCCGTGTCCACCGCCAAACCCGCCGTGCGAACCGCCGCCAAAGCCGCCGTGCGAGCCGCCGCCAAACCCGCCGTGGAATCCACCGCCGGAGCTAGCGCCGCCGCCAAAGCCGCCGTGCGAGCCGCCGCTGAAATTCATGTGGCCAGCAACGCCACCCCGATATCCGCCGGCAACGCCGCCGCGATAGCCGCCGGCAGCGCGATAGCCACTACCAAAGCGCGGTCCGCCACCGTAGCCATATCCGCCGCGAGAGCCGCCACGGAAACCATATCCACCATGGCCGCCGCCGCGATAACCGCCCCAACCATAACCAGCGTGGTAGAGGCCACGATACCAGCCAAAGCCTAGGGCACCACGGACACCAAAGTAGGGATAGGATCCCCAGCCCCAAATCCAGGGCGCTGCCAGCCATGTCCAACCATAGTTGGGATAGTAGACGTACGCATAGGGAGACGTGTCGGAGGCCGTCCCTTCATAGGTATACTGGTCGCCGTACGGCATCCAAACCCATCCGTACTGCTCCGTGTACACCCACTGACCCGCGCCTGACCCCTGATTCGCCGCCATGGGCTGCTGCACCTGTGGCTGCTGCATCCGCGCCTGCGCCCCTGCTGGCAGATTGGGTGGCTGCGCGGGCGGTGCGGGTGGTTGAAGATCTGGAGCAGCCGAGGCGGGCTGTACCACTTGGGGATTTGGCGGTTGGCCCGTCGAGATGTCGATGACGTTGCCAGCGCTTTCACTGGCGCGCGCGACACCAAATCCCGAGAGCAAGAAACAAAGGCAGGCAGTCAATTGAGTCTTCATGGAACCACCTCACATCTAGACTATTACCAGAGCAACCTCCGTGCCGCATCCATTGGATGGCTGGTAGCTCGATTGTTCGAGATGACCTGACAAGCTGCCATTTCAGCATGGACTCATGACGTGGGGCCAACTCCACATGCAAGTCCACGTGATTGTTGACCTGGCGCGAGGTTGTGCTGACCTTCGCCCTACTTCCTGAACTCTCCGTCAACATTTTCTAGAGTTCCGCGGGCTCGCGTGAGGTCATTCTGGCTGCCGCGCTTCCGTGGCGCTCTTGGCCCTCTGTGAACGATCTTCACGGACGGCTTGCAGTGCCGTCCGCCGATTTAGTTGGCGCGCGTGGGCATTCGCGGTCATAGTGTATCTGTCCTTGCCTTCGCATTGTGCGAAGCGCGCCGGAACCGGTTAGCGGTCTTGCTGTCTGAACGGTTTTTTTTGCACGGACCGTTCACATAACCCCTGACCTTCCGCCTTCACAGGCGGGGCGCACCGAAGGGTCGGGGGAATCAAGAGGTTCCCTTTTCATGATTGCTACCGCTTCGACACCCGTATCACGCCCAATTTCCGCCCCGATTTCCGCCAACGCTTCTCCCGATTCGATTTCGCCCTTGCCCCAGGCGAGCGCCTTTGCGGCGTTTGGCTTGCGCGTTCCCGTTCTTCGCGCGGTCGCCGCCGAGGGTTACACCACGCCCACGCCCATCCAGATACAGGCCATTCCTTTCGTCATGCAGGGACGCGACTTGCTCGGCTGCGCCCAGACGGGAACCGGCAAGACCGCGGCCTTCGCGCTGCCGCTCCTGCACCGCATGTCCGATCCCAGCCAAACCAAGCGCCGCGTGGGCCCGCGCGTGCTCGTGCTGGCGCCCACGCGTGAACTGGCCGTGCAGATCGCGGACAGCTTCCGCGTGTACGGCAAGCACGTCTCGCTCAACTACGGCGTGATCCTGGGCGGCGTCTCGCAGGGCTCGCAAGTCGCGGCCTTGCGCCGTGGCGTCGACGTCCTGGTAGCCACTCCCGGCCGCTTGCTCGATCTCATGAGCCAGGGCTGCGTGCCGCTTGCCGACGTCGAGACCCTGGTGCTCGACGAGGCCGACCGTATGCTCGACATGGGATTCATCGATCCCATCCGCCGCATCATCGCCAAGTTGCCGGCCAAGCGGCAGAACCTGCTTTTCTCGGCCACCATGCCGCCCGCCATCGCCACCCTGGCTGGCCAGATCCTGCGCGACCCCGCCAAGGTTTCCGTCGCGCCCGCGGCCACGACCGTGGACACGGTTTCGCAATCGGTGTACTTCGTTCGCCAATCCGACAAACGCACGCTGCTGCGCGAAGTCCTGCGCGATCCGGCCCTGACCCGCGCCATCGTCTTCACACGCACCAAGGCCGGCGCCAACCGAGTCATGCGCGACCTCAATGCGGCCGGGGTAACGGCCGACGCCATCCACGGTAACAAGAGCCAAAACGCTCGCCAGAACGCGCTCACCGGATTTCGCAACGGCAAGGTGCGCGTGCTGGTTGCCACCGACATCGCCGCGCGCGGTCTCGACGTGGACGGCATCAGCCACGTCATCAACTTCGAATTGCCCAACGAGCCCGAGAGCTACGTCCACCGCATCGGCCGCACCGCGCGCGCCGGCGCCAGCGGCGTGGCGCTCTCGTTCTGCGACGCCGCCGAGCGCACCTATCTGCGCGACATCGAGCGCCTCACGCGCAAGAGCTTGTCCGTGGTCGCCAACCACCAGTTCGTTTCTGGCAGCGACGTGCCGACGCCCCTGCCGACCCGCCAAGGACGCGGTGGGGGTCGCAGCTTCGGTGGAGGCAACCGTAACTGGCGTCGCTAGGCGCCGGGGCTGAGAACTTTCCGGTTTGGGGCTCTGCTGTGTCACAATGGATCGCAGTGCTGTCTTGTGCGTGACGGCGCGGAGGCCCCATGAAAAACACTCCATTCCTTCTTGCAATCCTCTTGCTTCCAGCTTGCGGCGGCTCGAGTAGCAATCCAGGTTCCGACACCGATGCCGCTGTGCCGGAGCCTGATGCCGCCTCTGGCGAGACCGGTGTACCGACACTCGGTGGCTCCGATGCCAACGCCGTGGCCCCGGGTTGCCGCCACGCCACGGCATTGTGTGCAAAGCTCGACCAGTGCGCCCCGTTTCTCCTCAAAGCCACCTACGGCGACGCCACCAAGTGCGCCGATCGCCTGACCACGGTGTGCACGGCACAATCACTTTCGTCCGGCAGCGGAATGACCGAAGCCAACATTCTGGCCTGCGAAGCCAGCCTGGCCACCGCCACCTGCGACGACGTATTCGCCAACAACCTTCCCGCCTGCGCCTTCCACGGCACCCTTGCCGACGGCGCGACCTGCGGTGATGGCAGCCAGTGCGCAAGCGGATTCTGCTCGCACGGTGGCAACCTGTGTGGCGTGTGCGCCGCCAAGGGTGCCGCGGGCGCGGCCTGCGCATCCGGGAGCAACGACGAGTGCCAGACCGGGCTCGTGTGCACCTCGGGCAAAATCTGCGCACAACCCGCGGCGGTCGGCGCCGCCTGTGACGACACGACCAAGCCCTGTCTGATTGGCTCGTTCTGCACGATCGCGAAGACCTGCGCCTTAACCGTGGCCGTGGGCCAGTCCTGCCCCGGCGCCTACCTCAATGTTGGCGACGGAACCATCTGTCTTGGCCAAACCAGCGCCCAGATCGGCACCGCCTCGGCGGGGCAACCTTGCGGTCTCGCACCCAGCAATGGCGCGCCAGCCACCCTTTGCGCCCCCGGAGGCGTTCCGGCCTGCACTCTTCTTTCTGGCGGCATCCAGCTCTTTGGCCTTCCGACCAAAGGGATCTGCGCGGCGCCGATTGACAACGGATACACCTGCACTGCCACGGACATCTGCCAGCCCGGCGCCCTGTGCATCGCCGGTACTTGCCAGATTCCATCCGGCAGGTATTGCCAGCAGGATGCCGGCACCTGAGCCGGACGGTCAATTTCCATCCCGCTCGCCGAAATTTTCCTCTCGAAGCCAGGCGTCCTGCACCTAAAGAACGCTCTACTTGCAGTATTTCGTCGGTTCTGGATTCAAGACTTCCTGAAACGGATCGGGGCTTGGTCGCGCGCTGCTGGTGCCGATGTTCATGAAGGCGGCAAAGCGGCCCGTGCAGCCTGTGCAAGCGCAGCCCGATGGACTGCCACAGGAGCAACATTCGATGCCCCAAGGGTATGCATTGTTGGCGTCCGGTGGTCGCGGAAAACTGCCACCCTCCAAGTGCGACAGTAGTCCGACGACCATGGTTCCGGCAATGCCTTGCCCCTTGCAGTAATTGGAGATCCAGACCGCGCTGGCGCCGCCATTTCCGGTTGCATTGTAGAAATAGTACCAAGTTGCCAGTGCGATATTGCAGGCCACGTCCTGCATGAAGGTGAGATAGGTCGTTCCTCCGCTGGTCGCCCACCAGGTATTGGTGTCAGCCTGCGCGGCCAGGTCCGCGGGCCAGTTGCAGCCGATGGCTGCCATTTTCGCCATGGGTCCGTTGTAGTCGTAGTCGTGCACCGTCGAGGTGAAGCGGATTTGCAATAGTCCGACCGTTGGATCGTTGGCGGTCACGGTGCCCACCGTCCGCGTCGCATAGCTGTCCACGACCACAGAGGTCGGATTGTAGGAACTCTCGGCGACAATGGCGGACGTGACAACAGCCTCGCACTTGCGCAACCAATCGGTTTCCGAGGGTGCGAATTCCTGGCAGCTCATTGCGATAGAGCAGGCCAGCCTGTCAAAGGCGGCACCCGCCGGGAAGTTCTTCTTGATGTTGCTATAGGCATAGTTCGGCAGCGCGCCGACCGCGGTCTTGTTGTTGAGCCAATCGGACACCACGCCAAATTCGGTTGGGTCGGCGTTGGGACAGCCGGCAACCGTGCCCGTGGATCCACCGCTGCCGCCACCACCCGACGTGCCGCCAGCGCTGGAGGTTCCACCCGTGAAAACAACACCTCCGGTGCTCGGAGTGCCGCCTGAACCGACCGAGCCGTCCAACTTGCCGCCCGCGCCTCCAGTGCTGCCGGCATCGAGCTTGCCCGCGGCGCCGCCGCTGGAAATCGTCCCGCCCGAAACCACCGTGCCGCCGCTCGCGCTGGATCCACCCGAAACCGTGGCGCCGCCGCTCGCGCTGGATCCACCCGTGCTCGTCACGCCGCCTGTGCTCATCGCGCCGCCCGTGCCCAGTGCACCCCCGCTGACTCTGCTGCCACCACCGCTCGCGATTCCGCCGCTGCCCGACGATCCGCCGGCGCTGGGCGCGCCCCCACTTGTGTTGGCGCCGCTGCTGCCGCCCGAACCCGGCCCAGGGCTGCGCCCTGTCGAATCACTGTTCCCCGAACCGGCGCCCGAGCAGGCGCCCAATGCGAAAAGAAGCGCCATCATTCCGCGACCCATGATCGACGAAAGTCGGCTGCTTCTCGACATCGCTGCCCTCACTTGCACGGTTTGGGGTTCAACGCAGACGGTCTGGCCTCGTCAAGAAACGCCGCTTGAGCAAGGCCCCGCTCAAGCATAACCCATTCTAGGTCACAGCGACGAACGAGCGGCGCTGTCTTCAATGGGCGTTCCAGCTTCGATATGCATTGGGGCGTTGTGATGGCGGACGGCTTTGCTTGCCTCAAGGCAAGCGCGCCCAAAGGGCTTCTCGATCCGCTTCCACAGTTCGTCCTCGGCGTCGGCGTATAGCTTGCGTCGGCTCCCAGTGAACTTGACCGAGGTGAGCTTTCGTCCATTGACGCCGCTGCGTAGATCGATGGTGAGAACCGACTGGTCTTTGCCCGTATCCTTGATCTGCCCGTGGACGTAGAGGGCTAGATCCAACGCGGCGCCCATGTCGCGGTACTGCTCGGTCGTGTCCGGCGGTCGCAAATTGGTCGACACTTCCCTGACCTTGGTCTTGAGCACCTTGAGCACTTGCCCGCGGATCTGTTCCACGCTGTCTCCGTGAAAGTCGAGGAGCGCTATCTTGCTTGCCGCTACGACATCGGCTCCCGCCCCGACGCGAGCCTCTGCGCTCGCGCTTGCCTTTGCGCTGCCGCGCGATTTGGCCCTCGCCGTCTTCCTAGGCGCAGCCTCGGCCACCGAAACGGTGCCAGCGAGCAGCGCCGCAACAATCCACGCCAGCCCGAGCCTGCGCGGCGCGGACGATCCCTTGGTGAACATCCGAGACATCAGGATCTTTTACCCGTTTTTACCCGCTGGTGACTAGAGACTTCCTTCACGCCGATTGCGCACGCACACAAAAAGATGATAGCCACACCAGCCTAATGGATGCAGTCAAACACATGGGCGAGCAGTCGATCGGCCGGCTACTCCTGCGTTATTCACTGCCGGCCATCGCGGGGTTTCTGGCCAACGCGCTCTACCAAATCGTGGACCGCATTCTGGTCGGACGCGGCGTGGGCACGGATGGCATGGCCGCCGTGACCTCGGCGTTTCCGCTCTCCATCGTCGCCATGGCGCTGGGGTTGCTGGTGGGCACGGGCACGAGCAATCGCATTTCGGTCTTGCTCGGCCAGCGCGACGCCGTAGCTGCCGAGCGCGTGCTCGGGCAGGGACTGCGCCTAGCGCTGATCAACGGGACGGTGCTCGCGCTTGCCTGCTGGGCGTTCACCAGGCCGCTCTTGCTGGCTTGCGGTTGCGCGCCCCGCCTGCTGCCCATGGCGATCCCTTTCGTGCGCATCGTCTCGATCGGACAGATCTTTCTCATTGCGCTGATCTCGATGGGCAACATTCTGCGCGTGCAGGGCCGGCCCATGCTCGGGCTGCTCATCATGCTGTCGAGCAACCTGCTGAATGTGGGGCTGGCGACCCTGGCGATCTTTGGTCTGCACTGGGGCATCACCGGGACGGCACTCGCCACCGCGATCTCGCAAGCGGCGGGCTGTCTGACCGTCATCGCCATGGTGCAGAGCCGATCGAGCGTGCTGCACATCCAGCGTGCATTCTTGAAGGCCGACCGGGCGCTGGCGCGCTCGATTGTCACCCTCGGAGCGCCGTTCGGACTGATGCAGCTCTTGGCCACGATGGTGTTCTTGGCCGCCAATCACGGAGCGGGTGGGCAGGCCGGAACGCGCGGGGTGGCGGCGCTGGGCGTGCTCAATACCGTGGCCATGTTTCTCATCTATCCCCCGCTCGGCGTGATGCAGGCCATGCAGCCGCTGGTTGGGTTCAACAAGGGCGCGGGTCAGATGAAACGCGTGCGCGCCATCCTGGTGCGCGTGCTAGTGGCCACCACCGCGATGGGCGCGACCTTCTCGATTCTGACCGCGATCTTCCCTGGGGCCATCGCCGGCCTGTTCAGCAAGACCGATCCCGAGCTCGTCGAAATGGTCCGCCGCGGATTGCCCTGGTTCACCATTCCCCTCACGCTCTTCGGCGTCACGGGAACCATGGCGCACTACTTTCTCAGCGTGCACGAACCGCGCATGGCCGCCCTGCTGCTGCTGGGCCGGCAGGTTTTGGCCATCCCCTTGTTCGTGCTGCTGCCGCGCTGGCTGGGTTTCTACGGCATCTATCTGGTCGGCCCCTGCGCGGATCTTTTGTTTTTCGTCGTCGCCGCCACCGTGATGGTGCGCGAACTGGCCAAGTTGCGTTTGGCGACGCGAGATCTGGTTGAGCCATGACTACTTGGCAGGCACGCCGTCAGCCGTGGGCTTGGCCCTGAGCTTCGCGCGCACGAAGGCGCCGCTGGCTGAAAGCTCGTCGGATCCCCAGATGGCGTAGCCTTCCCGGCCGATGGTTTGGGGTTCCATCAGTGAGTCACGCTCGACGAGCGCGGTCTTGCCCTGCTTCATCGCTTCCGCCAGGCTGATGAGCGCGGCGCTGCTTTCGCTCTTGTCGCAAAGCGACCAGTTGGTCCAACTGATCTGATTGCGGTCGAGAAATGCCAGCCATGTCTCCGCCTCGGCCAGGTATAGCTGGCCCGAGCCCGTGTAATCGGTGGTCCCCCATTCGGAACAAAAGACACCGGCCCCGGCATCGATTGCGGCCTGCACCTTGTTGCGCAGGGCTTGCCGGTGGCTGCCAGGGTAGAAATGAAACGTATACATCAGGTTCTTGCCCTGCACCGGATCGGCCGCAGCAACATCCACGTCCTGACTCCAAGTGCCGGAGCCGATGAGGATGACGTTGTCCGGATCGTTGGCGCGAATCGTGGCGACTATCTTCTCGGCATAGGGCTTGATGTCCTCGGCCCAGGAAAGCTGGCCGTTGGGTTCGTTCATGATTTCATAGAGGACGTTCGGAACCTTTGCGTATTTCTTCGACGCCTCGTCGAAGAACGCCTGCGCCCCACGGTAGACCGGGTCGTTGGGATTCCCAGGTGTGAGAACGTGCCAATCCACCATGACGTACATGCCGTACTTGATGGCAAGGTCGACGCCCTTCCAAACCAGTTGCTTGAGTTCGGGATGGGCAGCGTAGCCGCCCTCGCCCACGTACATCGCCAGGCGAACCACATCGGCCTTCCAGTCCTTGGCCAGCGCGGCGAAGGCCGCCTCGTTCACGATCTCACCATTCCATTGCAGCCCCATGGTGCTCATGCCGCGCAGCTGGACCGCCTTGCCACTGCTGTCGCACAGGTGCGTGCCGACCACTTGCAACTTGCCATACTTGGCCGGCAGCGGCGCTTGCGCGACCGCCGCAGGCACGGGTCCACGCGCCGTCGAAGCACACCCCTGCAAAGCCAGGCCGAACACCAAAATCGCAAACGTCGATCGCTTCATGGCCGTCACTCCTAGCCCGCGCCTCGGCGGTGCGCAAGCGTGAGGGTTGCCAAGGAAGATCGTTAGTCGGTTTCTTTACACCGAGTGGTCACTTGCGGTCCCGCGGGCGGCGGGGTGTAGCGGCCCTGCTCGCCCGACGTGATCTGCCCCGTGCGCAGCAGTTCGCGCGCAAGCAAGAGCATCTCGTCGTAGGCGATCTTGCTCTGGGGATCGAACTCCAGCGACTTCTGGTACGCCTGATACGCCTCCTTGAGCCTGCCCAGTTCGAACAGCACATACCCGCGCTTGCGCCACGCGATTCCGGCGGCGCACTTTCCCTCGGAGAGCTGGATCAGCGTTTCGACTTCCTCCAGTGCAGCCTCGGATTGTTTGGTCGCGGCCAACGCCTGTACGAGTTCGGAACGAGGCCCTGTCAAGTTCGGTGCGAGGGAAATTGCGGCGCGCAGGATCGGGATCGCCGCGCGGTAGTCCTGGAGATCGACAGCACAAAATCCTGTGTGGAAGGTGATGCTGTAGGCCTTGGGCGAAACCCACACCACACCGCGCGGATAGTCCTTGGCATGTTCGCTGGCCCAGCTCAAGAGCATGGCGAACTGTCTCCGGTCGGCCGCAGCCAGGGGGGCGGCACCGAGACTCTTGGATTCCGCCAACCAGGCTTGCCGGGCCTCGACCAAGCGTCCGATGCTCTGCTGGCAGGGAACGCGCTCGGGTGAAAGATCCTGGGACGCCGGCAGCCCGTCGCCGAGAACGAGAGGGTGCGCTGGCATGTTGGCGGAGCGCACCTCCACCAGGGTCGGCACGTCGTGCTTGGGCAGATGGGCGTCGGACCAACGGATGAAATCGTTGAATCGAATTCCGGGCAAGTACTTCGCCGGAATGGTCCACCCAGGCCGCGAAAAGGAAAGAACCACGTACTCGTCAAGGAAGCCAGCGTCTTTCACCGTGACCAGCAAGTCCAGGTACGGATCCTTGGCAACGTCCTTTCCTCGCAATTCCTTCCAGGCATCGGCCAAAGCGGCGCGCGCCGCATACTCGGTATCGAAATCGTCTACGCCAGCGTTGGGATTGGCGGCGCCGCGTTCATCGATTGCCAGTGACTTGCTCGCGCCGTAGGCGAGCCACGGCCCCATCTTTCCCACGCCTCCTTCGAGGACTTCGGGCGCCAGCACAATCTCGCCCTTGCCATGCTTCGCATTTGCCGACGCCTTGTTACCGCCGCGGCTGTCGCCTCGACCTGTCCCAGGCGAAGCCTGGTTTTCGACACCGACGTGTCCGCATCCCGTAAGAATCCAAAATGCGACAGTGAGCAACGCCAACGTGAGGCTGCGCATAGTGCGATTGTGCCACGACTGCACTTCATAGGGGTGTCGAAGAACAGCCGGTTTCATGAACTCGTAATTTCAGCGCTCTTCGAGGTTCACACTGCGAAGTGGAAACACGATGATGTACGACCGCTGGCTGCGGCGGATGAGCAGGGCGTCCCGAGCTTGGATGCCGGCCTTGAAAGCGGTGAACCAGGGTTCGGCGGCCATACGCTTGTCGCCCAGGATGTATTCAGGCACGAACAGATCCACTTCTAGATACTGGCCCTTGGCCTTGGCAAAGAGCGACCGACCAAAGGCGAAGGGTCGGTCGCCGGGCGCGGGATAGAGATCGTTGTGCAAGGCCCCGCCGTACACAACCACCTTTCGAGCGCGTTCGCCGGCCACTGGTCGCGGCGCCGCAAGCCAGTGGCTCACCTCGCTTTGCAGGCGATCGCGCGTCAGGGTCAGCATCTTCGCGAAGTCGGTCTCGCCGTCTTTGCCCGTAACCTGCCGATAGTCCTTGCACGACATGGTGAGAATGTGGGGCGCGATGCCCGCGGCCTTGGCCCGTTTGAGCAGAGTGACGATCTCGTTTTCCGTTTCGGGTGGACGCTCGGTCGTGGTCTGGGCTTCCTCGACCACCTTGGTTTCTTGCTTGCCACATCCGCCGTCCGTCACCCAGGTTTCCACCACCAGATCGGTCGCTTGCCTGGCGACCAGGGGCAGAAGCTCGTCGGTGAAACGCAGGAGCGACGACGGTATCCTCGTGGCCGCCATGGTTTGGTGATATTCGCCAAAGGCCACCACTTGCGCTGGCGTGGCCAGCACTTGCTCAAGCGCCTGGGCCGCGGTCGCGAAGTGCGTGACGGCCGGACGCTCCTGCGCGGGCACGGTTGGTGCGGGCGCGGGCTTCGCTGCAAGTGACGCGGTCGGTGCGCCGCTCGCGATGATCGCAACCAGAAGCCGCAACCGAGCCCTGGGTTTGTTGGCCGTTGTCATCGTGCTCTAGACCGTGTGCATCCTAACCACGGCAAGCGTAGCCTGATATTGCGCCGCCGGATTCCGAATTGTCGTCGCGGGGTTTGCCAACATGCTGCGATCGTGAGCCTCGCAATGGCTGCGTCCGCGCCATCCGTGTGATAGACAACGGCCCGAATACGCCCTACCCTGACCTCATCGCTGCACGAAAGGCCACCGCAGCCGCATGACCACTTCCCGCGCTCGTTCGAACAAACCCGCCGCTGCGGTGAAAACACCGTTGTCCGTGAACGATCTGGTTGCCGATTTGACAACCCGTTTGCTTGCAGCCGCGCAATTAGCCGCAGTTGAACGTGGCCAGGCCATCATCGACTCGGTGTTTTCCGCGCTCGCGGCCGGCAGGGTGGATGGCCACCTCGGAAAGGCGGAAAAGAAGCGGGCCGATCGCGAACGAGACCGGATGGTGACCACGCTGACCCGGCAATTCCTGAAGGCCATCGAGAAGCCGCTGCGTGCGAACGTGCGCGCGAGAATCAAGCGCGAGTTGGCCAGTGGCGCTGCGGCCTCCAAGCACACGACCTCAGCTCTTGGCGCCGAACCCGTGCGCCGGCGGATTCGGCGCGCGCGTCCCAATCGACACCTGCCCCCGCCGCTCGACCCCGAGCAGATCAAGCGCGACCAGGAATTCGCACGGTTGCGCGCGCTGCTCAAACCCGTGGCCGCAGAAACCATCGTCCCCTTGCCCGCACCCATTGCCGTCGCACCGCCCGTCCAGCCACCGCGGCCGACGTCGCCCGGCGATGTTCTGCGCGCGCTGGAGAAGGAAATCCAGAACGCGGTGCCGACCCTCGGGACTCTTGGTCCCGAACGGTGCGGCGCCCAGATCGCGGCCTGGGTTGGGCAAGTGCGCGGCCTGCGCGACCGCCTTGTCCCGGACGTCGCGGCCACCATGCGCCCGGCCTTCCGCATCTTCCTGGAGCATCTGACCCAGCTTCGCGTCGAGATGGAAGCACACGTCGTGGATGCCCTGGAGCCCAATTGGAAGGCGCCCGACTGGGACGCCTACGTCGAGGTCAACCTAGCGCGCGCCCTACAGCGGGCACCCGAACTTTCGATCGACAGACTGCACATGCACCATCGCGCGATGCTGCGCGCGCTGGTTCTTCCCCATCGCCGGAACGTGCCCGAGCAAGCGGCGGCCATCATCGATGCCGCGGCCGGGGCGTTGCACCCCGAGGATTCGCTGCTGCAATCCGCGATACGTCGCCACCGCCCCGCGCCGCCGGTGCCAGCACCGGTGCCGCCCGAGGGTTCGTCCGCCGCGCCGTCCGTTGCTGATGCCGCGCCTGGCGCGCAGCCGAGCAGCGAATCGCTCGGCGAGGCCACGGCCGATGTCCCCGCGCCCGCAACGGACGCCCCGGCCGAACCCGTGACCGCCGAGAACGAATACGACAGCCTGTGGACCAAGTAGTCCGAGTCCTGACGGAAAGACCGTGGGCACTCCTCACGTGGCCGGCGTTGGCCATGGCCGCGGCCACGCTCTTGCGCGCACTACTCGGCCAAGGCGCGAACCGGCTGGCCATCGTGCCGCGCACCTCGGGCGGACTCGTTGGCATCTTCACCGCGCCCTTCATGCACGGTGGCGCGGCCCATCTGGCGGCCAACCTGCCGCCCTTCATCGTCCTCGGCGCGCTGGTGCTCCGCCACGGCCAGCACACGTTCCTCAAGACCGTGCTGCTCATCGCGCTCGGCTCGGGCCTGCTGTTGTGGCTGCTTGGCCGGTCGGCCGCGCACATGGGCGCCAGCGGCGTCATCTTCGGTTTTTTTGGCTATCTCGTCGCTCTCGCTTACTTCAGCCGAGGCATGACCGACGTTCTCATCGCCGGGGCGGTGGTGCTGGTCTACGGTTCGATGCTGGCGGGCATCAAGCCAGCGCGCAACGGCACATCCTTCGAGGGCCACTTCTTTGGCCTGCTAGCCGGCGTCGCCACGGCTTGGCTGGAACATCTTCCGACCTTCAAGTAATCGGGTAGCGACCCCAGCGGTTCCGACTATGCTTGGCGGATCGCCTTCTTGCCAAAGCAGTCACCTTGAGCCGCACCCTCGGATTTGCCATTCTCTTCGCCGTCGCCAGCACCATCATCGCTGGGCTCCACTACTACTTCTGGGTCCGCTTGGTGCGCGACACGCAGCTGTCCGGGCTCGCGCGCACGCTCGCCACGAGCAGCGTGGCTGGACTGGCGCTCCTTGTGGTGGCCACGATGACCGCGGGACGAATGGTTCCGCGCCTCGGCCGCGTGCTCGCCTGGCCGGGATTCATCTGGATGGGCGTCATGTTCTTCCTCTTGGTCGCTCTGCTGGGCACGGATGTCGTGCGACTCGTTGCTACCCTTGCCAGTCGCTGGTTCGGCGCCGCCAACGCCTTTGACGGCTCCCGCCGCGTCTTCACCGCACGCGTGCTGGCCGGTGCCGCGCTGGCCAGCGTGGGCGGCGTGACCGCGGCAGCGGTTCGCGCGACACGCGGCCAGATCGCGGTCAAGCGCATCGAGATCCTGCTTCGGCGCTTGCCCCCCAGCCTCGACGGCACGCGCATCGTCCAGATATGCGACATGCACGTGGGCGGGTTGCTCGGGCAGAAGTTCGTCGAGCGCGTGGTCCGCACCGCTAACGATCTCAAACCCGACGTGATCGCCATCGTCGGCGATCTGGTGGATGGCACCATCGAGCAGTTGCGCCCCGTGCTGGCTTCGCTGTCCACGCTGCGCGCCCGCCACGGCGTCTTCTTCGTCACCGGCAACCACGAGTACTACTCGCGCTCGAGCGCACGAGCCTGGATGGACGAGATCGACGGCATGGGCGTGCGCGTGCTGCGCAACCAGCGCGTGGCCATTGGCGAGGGGGCCGAGAGCTTCGATCTGGCCGGCGTTCCCGATCACGGCGCCTCGCGCTTTCCCGACGACGGCCCCGCCGAAGACATCGCCGGCGCGCTGGCCGGGCGCGATCCCTCGCGCGCGGTGGTGCTGCTGGCCCATCAGCCCATCGCCATCCACAAGGCCGCCAGCTTGGGCGTCGATTTGCAACTGTCCGGCCACACCCACGGCGGACAGATCTGGCCCTGGGGCGCACTGGTGCGGCTGCAACAGCCTTACATTCGCGGCCTGCATCGCATCGGCGAATCGCAGCTCTACGTGAGCTGCGGCACCGGATTCTGGGGCCCGCCCATGCGCCTCGGCGCCCCGGCCGAAATCACCGAAATCATCTTGCGTGCGACCAAGACCAGCACGACCTGAGGGCCGTTTTCCCTGCACGCCCGACATGGTATCAACGGGGGCAACGTGAGCATCGAGCACGAAGCGACGAACGGCAGGCGCGGCATCGCGAATCCGTCGATCGGTTCGGCCATCACGATCTATCTAAGGCGGCTGGCACGCCACCGAAAGCCGCTGATCAAGATCAGCGTGCTCTTTCCCATCAAGCACGCGGCCTATCTGTTTTACCCGCTTCTCATCAAATACATCATCGACAGCTTCATACCAGCTCGCCGCATCGACCTCATCTTCCTCAGCATCGCCGTGGTCGTGGTCCTGGGCGTGGTGAACTACTTCTGCCACCGCGCCTATTCGGTGCATGAAACCATCATCACCAAGAACGTCTCGCGCGACTTGCGCAACCAGCTGGTGCACAAGCTGCAACTGCTGTCGCTGCAGTACCACACCCGTCACGAAAGCGGACGCTTCTTCTCCAAAATCATGATGGACGTCGAGCGCACCGAGCGCTTCGCCGATCTGCTCTTCAACACCTTCCTGGCCGCGGGCATCACCGTGGTCTTCACGGTGACCGTGCTCGCCCTCGACAACTGGCGCATGCTGCTTTTCTACCTGCTCTCGGCGCCGGTGTACTTCCTGCTTTACCGCTTCTTCAACCGCAAGTTCACCGAATTGCAGCGGGCCGCTCGCCTGGCCAACGAAGACCTGAGCCAAACCATCACCCAGTTCATCCAGACCGCGCTGCTCTCGCGCATTCACGGGGAAGAGGAATTCGAACGCCGGCGCGTCGACCGCAAGAACGTCGACATCATCGAAAGGCAAACGTCCATCCGCAAGACCATCGCGGCTTTCGGCATTCTCAGCGTGACCTTTTCGCAGGCCTTCACCATGCTCATCGTCGCGGGGTGCGCGGTGCTCATCATCCGCGGCCAGATGTTGGTCGGCTCGCTGGTGCTCTTCCTGAGCTACGCCACGCAACTCACCGGCACCATCACCAACATCATGAATCAGTTCCCCGCCATCACCGAGTTCGCGGAGGCGGTGTTTTCCATCCGCGAGGTACTGGACGCCGACGACGAAGAGCCGAGCCGGGGCAAGCACAAACCCGAGCGCGTGCAAGGCCGTATCGAATTCAGCGAGGTCGCCTTCGCCTATCGCGAGGGCCAGGCCATTTTCGATGGGCTATCCGTCACCATCGAAGCCGGCACCACCGTGGCGCTGGTGGGCCCCTCCGGCTCGGGCAAATCGACCTTCGTGAACCTGGCCTTGGGACTCTTGCAGCCGCAACACGGCAGCATCGTGCTCGACGGCACGGACATGGGCGAACTCGACATGCGCTTCGTGCGGCGGCAGGTCGGGGTGGTCACGCAAGAGCCCATCCTTTTTCGCGGGACGATCTACGAAAACATCGCCCACGGCCGCGAGGCTTTCGACCCTAAGGCGGTGCACGAGGCCGCCAAGCGTGCCAATGCGAACGCATTCATTTCCGCGCTGCCCGACGGCTACAGTACCGTGGTTGGTGAACACGGCGCGACCTTGTCGGGCGGACAGCGCCAGCGCATCGCCATCGCGCGCACCATCTTCCGCCACCCCGAGATCCTGGTGCTCGACGAGGCCACCAGCGCGCTCGACGCCGAGAGCGAGCGCGAGGTCCAGGCCGGTATCGAGGGCCTGCTTGGCCAGCAGACCACCATCGTCATCGCCCACCGCCTGGCCACCATCCGCCGGGCCGACCGCATCCTGGTCTTCGACGGCGGCCGCATCGCCGAGGCGGGCAGCCACGCCGAGCTTTTGGCCAAGGACGGAATCTACGCGCGCCTGCTACGCATGCAGGATCTGTTCGTGCCCTCCTAAAAATACAGCCAGTGCCCGAAGCGATCCTTCTTGGTCTTGAGGTAGCGCTCGTTGTCCTTGTGGGAGGAGACCTGCAAGGGCACACGCTCGACGATACGAATGCCGAGGGCCTCCAGCTTCTGTACCTTCTCCGGGTTGTTGGTGAGCAGGCGCGCGCTCTTCACCCCGATCCGCTTCAGCATCTCGGCGGGTACGATGTAATCGCGCTCGTCGGGCAGGAAGCCAAGCGACGTATTGGCTTCCAGGGTGTCGAGTCCCTTGTCTTGCAGCACGTAGGCGCGCAGCTTGTTGGTGAGTCCGATGCCACGCCCCTCGGCCTGCTGATAGAGGATTAAGCCGCGGCCCTCGCGCTCGATGGCCGCCAGCGCCGCGTGCAGCTGGTCGCCGCAATCGCAGCGGCGGCTGCCAAAGGCGTCGCCGGTGAGGCAGGCGGAGTGGATGCGGCAGAGCAGGTTCTCGCCGTCGCCAATTTCGCCCTTGAGCACGATGGTGTGATCCTTGCCATCCTTGTTGTTCACGAATCCGAGAATGCGAAAATTTCCGTAGTCGGTGGGGAAGTCCGCCGCAGCGACGAGTTTCACACACAGTTTTTCGGAACAGCCCGCGCAAGATACGTTCGGTGAACAATCTTTGAGCGACTGCATGTCGCGCTGGATGATGGATTCAAGTCGCAAGAGTTCGCTCATGGCATGTCCCTGGGTAGTTATTCTTCATCGGCAATTCCAATCGCGCAAGGCGAGTTCGAGACCCGTCGCCGCGCCGCCCGTCCGGGAAGGGAGCCGTGGTTCTCGCTCGCGGGTTCTATTCCTCGCGCACGCGCCCGCGGAAACCCGGCGCGTAGAGATGGGCGATGCGCGCGGGATTGCGCACGCCTTGGTTCGCCATCCACCCGTTGGATCGGGCGCGCAGCTCCTCGCCGCGGCGCCCGCCGATGAGTTCTCCCAGCCACCTGCGCCCAGATTCGGCCACCAGCACGGCCCCCGCGGCCTCGGCGGTTGCCACCGCGCGATCGAGCGCGACGATACCAGCCTCGCGGTCGGCTCCTGGCGCGAGCCAACGCGCGCCGGCGTCGATGGCCGCACCCATCGCCACGCCGGTTTGGTGTTCGGATTTGCGCAAAAGCCGGGCGCTCTGGCGGGCCTGGCGCAACAAGGGCGGCCTTTCGTCGTCGCCGACCGTCTCGGCCAAGGCCAGTGCGACCCGACCGGAGATCCACGCGTTCTCGATCCGGATTCCGCTGACATTGAGCAGCGCCGAGCGCTTCAGCCGCCGCCTTTCGTCGGTGATGGCCTGCCACGCCTCCTCGGGCTTCTCGGCGTACAAGGCCTGCTCGCAACGGGCATAGCAGTGAAAGAAGTGCTGGATGTGGTACATGTCCTTCGGCCACGCGTCCAGGATCCCTTCGATTTCCTTGCTGGCGCGCGGGAGATCATCCCGAACCAGCCACACGATGGTTTGGTAGGTGCGCAGATTGGTGCCGAGAAAGCGGTCTCCCACGCGATCGGCATCCGCGGTGTAGCGATCGAAGCGCTCGCAAAGTTCGTGAATTCGCCCAGCCAGCCGCAGGGCGAAGCACGCGAAGGATCGCGCGGTCGCGAGTTCCCAGCTCATCCCTCGGCAATGGGTCAGGAAATACTGTTCGACCGCCAGCAAGTCGTTGGCCGCGGCATCGAATTCCCCGGCGAAGTAGCGCACCAGAGCCTTGCACAACCTGGCCATCCCGACGGTCGCGGGATCGGACGAGCGCCGTGCCAACACCTCGGCCTCGGACGCAAGGCGCATGGCCCAGCCAAAACGCGATCCGCCGAGCACGGCCAGCTGCCCGGCCAAGGCCGAGAGTCCCTGCGCCACGCGCCGGATATCCCCCGACTTGAGCGCAAGCATGAGGAAGCGCAGCAAGAAATCGTCGGCTCGAATGATGTCCACCACGCTGAGGCCGATGTTCGCCGACCAGAGCACATCGAGGAGATGCTTGTCCTTGGCCGAGATGTTCGACGCCGGTCTCTCGACGAAGCCAACGCCGCGCAGTCGCAGCCGCATCACCCGCCAAGCCACCGACAGCGCCGCGCGACGGGGACTTGGGGCCAAACGAAGGCCTGCCTCCTTGAGAACCCCGCCAAGCACATCGAGCCCCCGCGCGATTTCTCCGCCGCGCAGCAGTTGTTCGGCCGCAAGATGGCGAAGACCCGCTGCCTGTGCAGGGGGACTGAGCGCCGCCGCGCTCAGGTAGGCATCGGCGGCCAGAACCGCGCATCCATTGCTCGACTGGCATTCACCCAAGGAGCGCAACAGATCGGCACGTGCGACGTCGTCGGTTTCGAGTTCGGCCGCAGTTTGGTAGAGTTGCGCCGCCCGATCGAACGCCAGCTTGGTGCGCGCTTCGGCGGCGGCTTCACATGCGTAGCGCTTGGCCCGTTCGTGGTCGTCGGCCGACAGCCAGTAGCGAGCCAGCATATCGGTCCGCTCGTGATCCCATTGCTCGACCGCCTGAGCCAGTTGCGTGTGCAGGTGGCGCGAGGTCGCCTCGTCGAGACTGCCGACCACGGTTTCGCGAATGCGATCATGGTAGCACTCCACGGCGTCCGGTCCCTGACGACCCCGGCGCCGAACCAGGCTCTCTTCCACGAGTGCCGACATCCCGCGCTCCCACTCCTCGGATCCAAGGACCAAACCCGCGGCGCTGGCAAGTGCCCGCTGGGGCAAAGGATCGCCGGCAAGCGCAATGACTTGCAGCAAGCGCTTGCCTTCCGCTGGAAGGTGGTCGACCCGGTCGAGAATCATGCTTTCGAGGCGGAAAACGTTGCCGTCGAGAAACGATTCGATCCCGCGGCCGGGCAAGATCAGCGTACGCAGATGGTGCACCAATTCGACGACGAAGAACGGGTTGCCTTCCGCTTCCTGAACCGCCGCATCCTCGATCCGACGCATGACCGCGGGTTCCATCTGCTCTTCATCGAGGAGGTTGCACACCAAACCGCGGGTATTCTCCGGCGACAGCGGGCCGACGGCGATAGTTTCCACGCATGGCTGTTCAATGAATTCGCGCAGCAGGGGATCGATCGCGGCTTGGTCAGCGGGCTTGCGGTAGCTCGCGACGATCAGCAGAGCCGGTGCGCCAGGTTGCTGGCTGACCGCGCGCAGGAGCGCGAAACTGTCGCGATCGGCCCATTGGAGATCGTCGATGAAGATGACCAAGGGCTGCGTCCGCGCCATGCGCCTGAGCAACTCGCAAAAGGCAAGGAAGGCCTGGTTGCGCAACTCCTTGGCATCGCGCAGGGTCGGCAGGAAATAGCGCTTGTGTTCGGTAAGCTTGAGTTGGCGCAAGACCGGGAAGATCTCGCTTAGATACAGAATGCCGTCGGGTAGGATATAGGCTTGGTCATCCGCGCTGAGGTTGGCCAGGCGATAGCTCAGGCCATCGATCACGTTGTCGAGAGCCTTGAACGCCAGGGTTTCGCGCTCGAGGCATCGTCCGCGCAACACGAGCGGGGCCGAGGCGGAAGCGCCGCTGTTCTGCAAATCATCGAGGAAATACTCGACCAAGGACGTCTTGCCGATGCCAGAACTCCCTTCGACCAGCGCCACCGCCAGCATCCCAGTGCGCATCTTGGAATAGGCACCGTAGAGCGCGTGTAGTTCTTGTTCGCGACCAAGCACGCTCTGCGCGGGAACCGAAACCGGCGTGTGCCGCCGCAGGCGCGGAACCCCACGTGGCTCGTGAACCGCGCCGAGACGAACCAAGATCTCCGCGCCTGAAGGACGCTGAAGCGGATCCCGGCGAATGAGGCGCATGCACAGTTCGCTAAGCAGTTCGTCGGTCTGGGGATTCACCTGGACTGGCGCGGGTGGATCTTCCGTCTGCTTCCTGAGCAAGACGTCGAACAAGGCACCTTCAAAAGGACAATGCCCCGTCAGCACTTCGTAGATCATGATGCCCACGGCGTACCAATCGGCGGCAGGTACGCTTGGCCTTTCCAGTGCCTGCTCTGGGGCCATGTAGGCAGGCGTTCCCGACAGGCCGTCGGAGGAGATCGATCCGCTGCCAGTCTGTTTGGCCAATCCGAAATCCAAGATCACCACCCGGCCCTGCTCGGTCACGAGCACGTTGGACGGTTTCAGATCGCGGTGGATGCAGCCGGCTTCGTGCATGGCATTGACCCCCACGCACAGCTGCTGCACCGATTGCAAGATGCTCTCGGAGATGCGCCGCGGGTCGGCCTGCGGTCCGAGAAGAAAACGATCGAAGGGCAAACCCACCACGTATTCCATGGTGAAGAACCACAGGGATCCCTCCGCGATGAGCTCGTAGAGCGTCACCAGGTTCGGGTGCTTGATGTCGGCCACGGCGCGAAACTCGCGCTTGAAGCGATAGAGATCCGTGCCGCTCGACAACTTGAGTGTCTTGAGTGCGACCTCCGTTCCAAGCTGCTCGTCGTGAACCAGGTGAACGCTGCCCATGCCTCCAGTACCGAGGAGGCGAATGGGCGTGAATCGCGAAGTCCCGGAAAAAAACATCGGACACGAAGCCGGCAACGCAAAGAGCCAACCGCCATGTCACGGTACCATGAAAGATCCACGACCGCATGCTGGCGCGTGAAGAGGCCGATTTGATCGACCACGATGCAGGCCTAGCCGCGACATCGCGCTACCTTGCAGGAGAGCTGCGTACAGGTGGGGAATAGGGGAAAGATCGGCGAATTTGACCGGCCTACCAGCCTGGCAACCCAATGCCGCAGAACTGATTCAGGATCGCCGCCTATTGTCAGAACCAATTACTAGGACCAACAACCGGAGTCATTGCACGCGTCAACAACAACACTGCAACAAGATGGTTGCGTATCCGAAACCATCCCGAAAAGGAGGGAATAGGAGGCAAGCGGAGGCAAGCGGAGGCAAGACTGAAAGAATTCCGTACCGGGCCCTACTCAAGTTTAGGCGTTTGCAGTATCATCGCCGGGCTCGGCCCCATGAACCAGAACTCCTACCGGGCCCTCGGGCAAAAGATCCATGGCACTTGAACTCCTTCGTATGCGCCAGTATTGCGAGCGACGAGGCACGCATGCACGCGCGCCAATAGCGGCACCCACAATGCCTGCAACGGACGTGTCATGACGCCTGCCGAAGATGTGGAGTCGAGTGCGGAACGGGCTCGCATGGTCGATGCGGAGTTCGACATTCACGCCGTCCTCGAAGCCCGCAGCATGTTGAGTCACTTTCAGCCGATCATCTCCATCCGAGAAAAGAAGGTGATTGGACTCGAAGCACTTGTTCGTGCCACCAATCCCAAGAGCGGCAAGCCCATTTCGCCCAACTACCTCTTCGACGCCGCGAGCAGACACAAACAATCCGTGCAGCTCGATCGCTTGTGCCGAGAATCCGCGATCTCGGGCTTCGCCTCATTGGCCAGTCTCGATCCCGACCTTATTCTGTTCGTCAATGTGGACGTGTCTAGCCTAAGCCGATCGGCCGCCGAATCCAACACCCTCATCAAACTGACGGAGGAATACGGTATTCCCTCCGAGCGCGTGGCCATCGAAATCATCGAATCCAAGATCAACGATGCGTCCGCACTGCAACGCTTTATCGCCAATCATCGCAAGCGCGGCTTTCTCATTGCCCTCGACGACATGGGCGCCGGTCATTCGAATTTAGAGCGCATTCCCAGCATCAAACCGGACATCATCAAACTGGATCGATCGCTCATCAAGAACATCGATCAGGAGTACCACAAGCAGGAGCTGTTCGACTTCTTCATCAAATTGGCCCACAGGATCGGCGTCTTCGTCATCGTCGAGGGCATCGAAACCGAGGCCGAAGCACTGTCGTGTCTGGAACGTGGCGCCGATCTCATGCAAGGCTACTACTTCGCCTATCCGCAAGCGCCGGCGCGAACCTGTCTAGAGAGTGGGCTCGACTATGCCAGCCGCCTGCGCGCGGTCCTGACCGAGCACATGGTGCAAAGATTCACCCAGCGCAAGTTGATGTACAAGAGCTACAACGACATCGCCAGCCGCATCACCGCCGTGGTGGAAATGAGCGATCCCGCTGCCTACGAGACCATGCTCGAACACGCCCTCGAGCGCTTCCCATCGGCCGAATGCGCCTATGTCATTCACGAGTCGGGCCGCCAGATCACGCGGACCGTTTTTAATCCCACGTGCAACCAGCGTCGGCGAACCCCTCTCTTCGGCCCTGCCCCGGCAGGCGGCAACCAAAGCGCCAAGGACTACTTCATGTACCTCGGCAAGAACCAGCGCCACTACGTGACCCGGCCCTATGTTTCCGTCGCCACGGGCAACGTCTGCGTCACCATCTCCAATCGGGTCAGTTTGTCTTCGGGCGAGTCCTACGTCGTTTGCGTGGACATCCATCTCAGCGACGAGGCTCCGTCGTAGGGATCAAAGCCGAGGATCTGCGCGGCCTGGGACATTTTTCCATACCCACGGCGACGAAAAACGACGATGATTCGAGCCAAGAGGACATCGCATGACAAGCACAATGCTCGGTGGGCTGTCGCTCATCGATTCCACGGGTCTCGCTATCCTTGCCACGACGGTCACCACGCTCGTGCTCGGCATCGTCATCAACTTCTGGCTGCGCGCTCGCTATGCCGCCCTGGAAAAAGAGATCCGCCACGCGCCCGACGGCGAGGCAAGCTTCGCGCACCCCGCGCTCAGGCACATCGTTCGCGACGCGACCCTTGCAGCGGGGCGTTCGAGCGAGGTCAACACCCAGGCCATCATCGACGACTGCTTCCAATCCGATCTGCGGCCCATGCTGCTTGCCGAGCGCTTCATCCGCTCGGCCACTGGCTTGGTCATTATCCTGGGTCTGCTCGGCACGTTTTACGGGCTGACGCTATCCATCGGCAAAATCGTTCATCTGGTCGGCGCCGAGACCACTGGCGCCACCGACGTGGCCCAGGGGGTGAGCCAGGGCTTGACCAACGCCTTGTCCGGCATGGCGGTGGCCTTCTCGAATTCGCTCGTCGGCATCCTCTCGGCCGTGATCCTCACCGTGCTCGGCATCCTGTCCAACGTCTCAGATCGCCGGACCGCGATCATGGTGCAGATCGAAACCTACCTCGACCGCATTCGGGTACAGCGGCCAGGCGGCGCAACTGACCTGACGGGCTTCGGCCCCGCCATCGCGCTCCTCGACGGCGCGGTCGCGCGCTTCGAATCGGCCTTGAAGGGCTTTGCCAGCACGACCAAGGACTTCCACGACTTCAACGCCCACCTCAAGGACAACGTGCAGCGGCTCAGCCTGACCTTCGCCGACATGAGCGATTCGCTGAAGACCCAGCTCGTAACCTTTGGATCTGGCCGCAAGGTCTAGGGGAAAACCCGTGCGATCTCGGCGACCGCTCCTCTCCGATCACGATAGTACGCGCGAGATCTGGCCCGCGTTCACGGACGTGATGTCGACCATGGCGCTCATCATGTTCGTCCTCGTGCTGCTCGCCTACGTCAAAAACCTGATCAGCGAAAAGCGCCTGACGGATTTCCAGCAACGGATCGCGGCCTCGGAGCGCCAGCTCAAAGCCGTGCAGGCCGAAGTTCAGGCCGGCCGAGCCGAACTCGCGGCATCCCAGCGCCGCCTGCAAGATCAGCAAGCGGTCGTGGCCGACAGCAACCGCCAGCTCGGCAACCTGCGCGCCCAGCTGCAAAGCATCGCGGTCCTGCGCGTCTCCGTGCTCGACAAATTGAAAACCGCCATCGAGGCCCAACTCGGACGCGGTAGCTCGACCAGTGGACAAATCGTCACCATCGGCGACAACGGCGACATTGCGGTCAATGAGAGCCTCGTCTTCGAGTACAACTCGCATGCAATCAAGAAGCAGGCCAAGCCCTTCCTCGATTCGCTGGCCAAGGCGCTGGGTAATCTGCTCGCCGATCCCGAGGTGCGCGAGAACATCGACACCATTATCATTCAGGGCCACACCGACGAGCGCGGCTCGGCCACCTTCAACTGGGATCTGTCGGCCAAGCGCGCGACCGCCGTACTCGACTACATTTTCCAAACCAACAAAACGCTGGCCGATACCTACGGCAGCTACTTCGCCGCCAGCGCCTACTCCAAGTTCCGTCCCGTCAACCACGAGCAAACCGAAGCGGCCTACCAACAGAACCGCCGCATCGAGATCTCGGTCGTGCCCAAGGACGCCAACGTGCGCAAGGTGATCGAGGACTACATGCAAGGCAGCGCCCCAGGTTTGCAGCCAGCGGGTCAGCCCACGCACGCGCCATAGCGCATCCACAGGAGTGGGCTGTACTAGTGTTTGGCGTGAACCGCCAGCCCCACCCTACCAGCCAGTCGCTGGCGCCTTGCCCCCAGTCGTGTTCACCCGTTGCACGTAGGTGACGTCACTGAACACACCCATGCCGCTGGTCGAAGTCGCACGCAGGAGCAGCCACGGGATTGCCGTGGCAAGCGGTGCATCCACCTGCGCCACCTTGGTGCCGTTGACGACACTTCCGTCGACCGTTGAGGTCCAATGCGGACCTGCGCCGTGCGCGCCCACCTGGACGTTGGTGACGGCCCGTCGCTGCCCCCGCCGTCTCTCCCACCTGGTCCGTCGCTTCCGCCCCCGGTTCCGCCATTGCTGGTACTTGCGTCGACGGGCCCTCCGTCGCCCACCGGGTATCCTCCCGATCCGCCGCCGGGAATTCCCCCTGCGCCGGATCCCCCGCCACCGCTGCCGGCGCTGGCTCCCACTCCGGCTCCTCCGCTTCCACCCGCGCCCACCGTCAAGGATCCGCCCATTGCGGATCCGCCCGCCCCGGTGCCCGCGCTGCCGCCACTGCCTATGGATCCGCCCGTGCCGCCTCCCGTCCCGGCGTCGCTGCTGCCACCGCCGCCGCTTCCCGTCGACCCATTGTTGTCCTTCGAAGAGCACCCCGCCGAGAACAGAAGCGCCTCCACAAGTCCCCGTCCAATCCTGACCCTGGATAAAGAGGACCACTACGCTCGGCTTTAGGGCTCAGGTCCAGCCGGTATCGGCGAACCGACTGGCGCGCAAGCACATGAAGTGTCAGCATTGGCGCATGCGACTATTCTTGGAGTTTGCTTGCTGGTGATCTGAATCGGGGTGATGACATGGGACTCGGTGTGGGCAATACCACGGTGGCGACGGTCGGCACGGGGACGCGGAGCGCGGTCAGCCCATCGGATCTCGCGCTCTCTTGGATGTTTCCTCAGCCCTCTCATCCTCCGGTCGGTTTGCACAGGGCGGAGGCGGCGGAACGGGTCATCGGACGCGAGGAGGACTGTTCGATTCACCTAACCGGAAACGACGTCTCGCGCCGCCACGCAGTATTGCGAAGGGACGACACTGGTTTGGGAGTCGAGGTTGTCGATCTAGGCAGCCGCAATGGCGTCCAAATCAACGGGCGGCGGGTTTCTGCGGCGACCCTGCGGAAAGGCGACGTGGTTCGTCTCGGCGGCTGGCTGGGCGTGGTGACCGATGCGCCCGGAGCATGGAAGGAGATCGCACCTGGCCTCTTCGGAGGCGCGGCCCTGCAATCGGTGCTGGCGCCCTTGCAGCGCGCGGCTGCGAGCGATCTCCCCATCATCCTTGAAGGCGAGACGGGGACCGGCAAGGAAGTCGTCACCCGCGGCGTCCACGCGTGGAGCGGACGTTCGGGACCGCTGGTCGCCGTCAATTGTGCGGCGTTGCCCGAGGCTCTCGCAGAGGGCGAATTGTTCGGCTACCGGCGCGGCGCCTTTACTGGCGCGGATAAGCCGAGTCCGGGGTTCTTCCGCAGCGCCGAGGGCGGCACGCTGTTGCTCGACGAGGTGACGGATCTGCCACTGCCACTGCAGGCGAAGCTCTTGCGCGTGCTCGAAGAGCACGAAGTCCAGCCGCTCGGTGAGCCTCGCCCGATCCCGATCGATGTGCGCGTGGTAGTCGCGGGCCAACAATCGCTGATGGAGGCCGCACGCCAAGGGCGCTTCCGACCCGATCTGCTGGCGCGGCTCGATGGTGTCACCGTGCATTTGCCGCCCTTGCGCAGCCGGCGCGAGGACGTGCCGCCGCTCTTTTCCCATTTTCTAGGTGAGTTGGCCCAGGGCTGTGCGCCCGCCGTGGACATCGATTTCGTCGAGCGACTGTGTCTGCACGACTGGCCCTTCAATGTTCGCGAGTTGTTGCTGCTCGCTCGCCGACTCATGGTTCTTCACGGTGGCGAATCGAGCTGGCGGGCGTCGTATTTGCCGGAGCGAATCGGCGATCCGTCGGCGCCCCGAGCGGTGGACGCCGCGGTGGCGCGGCCCCTTCCTGGCCCGCCGGTGTCCGCCGTCAAAGCTGGTCCCATGGAGCCCGTGGAACTTCCCGCGCTCGTCGCCGCTTTGCGCGCTTCGGGTGGCAACGTCGCCCGCGCGGCGGCGATGTTGGGTATCACGCGACAGCGCGCCTATCGATTGATGGAAGGCAAAGCCGTCGATCTCGAGGCGTTGCGCAACCAAGAGCCGGGGCCAAAGGAGGCGGGGCAGTGAGCACCAAGTCGCAGACCAGTCGGGTCGGCGAACTCGTGGGGGAGAAGTACCGCATCCTGCGGGTCATCGCGGAAGGCGGAATGGGCGTTGTCTATGAAGCGCAGCACGCCGTGGTCAAGCGACGCTTCGCCGTCAAGTTCCTGCGTGCCGATCTTGCCGACCGGCGCGATCTGCTGACCAGGTTTCATCGCGAGGCCCAGGCCGCCGGAGCGCTCGAAAGCGAGCACATCGCCGCGTCCATCGACTTCGGCATTCTTGCCGACGGCACGCCCTACATCGTCATGGAATATCTCGTGGGTGAGAGCCTTGCTGCATTGCTTGCGCGGGAAGGGCGCTTGCCGCTGGGGCGCGCGGTCGACCTGTGTCTTCAGGCGTGCAAGGGCGTGCAGGCGGCGCACAGTGCGGGCATCGTCCACCGCGACCTCAAGCCAGAGAATCTGTTTGTCAGTCGACGCGAGGACGGGAGCGACCTCGTCAAGGTGCTCGACTTTGGCATTGCGAAGCTGGAACAGGCCGAAATCAGCCACGCGGCGACGACCACGGGAACCATTCTTGGAACGCCAGCATACATGTCGCCCGAGCAAGCGCGCGGCGACAAGAGCATCGATCAAAGAACCGACGTTTACGGACTGGCGGCGATCTTGTTCGAGATGCTCTCGAGGAAGAAGCCTCATCCGGGCGATTCGCCCAATGCGATCCTGCACCACATCGCCACGCAGCCTGCCCTGTCCCTCGCTTCTGTCGAGCCCGATTTGCCACCGCTGCTCGTGGACACGGTCGAGCTTGCGCTGTCGTGCGATCGGAACCAGCGCCACGCTTCGGCGGAAGCGTTCAGCCTCGCGCTGGCGCCACACGCGAAGCGTGAGGTGTGGCCCCCGGCAACCAGTGCCGACCCAATTCCCGATGTGTCGGCGGAGTCTTCCGCGCCAGGTTGGCGATCAGCCGACTTCGAGAGTCCCACCGTCCTCGCATCCGGACAGCCGGCGCGGTCGCGCCGACGCCCGCGGACGGTCATTGCGGTGGGCGCCGGACTGCTTGCGATGGCCGTCATTGCGATCGCGGTGGGAGCGAGAAGCGCCCAACCTCCGGACGTGACGCAGACACCGCCCGAACATGGCAACCAGCTCTTTGTGCCCACAGCGGCCGCGGCGCCCACGCCGGTACTGGCAGAACCCGGGGTCGTTGCGCCGTCGCGGGACGACAGCGAAGTCAGCGGGCACCAGGCGAGCGCTCAAGTGTCAACAACCAGCGAGCCTCGGCCGTCCGGCTTGGGCGACCATCCGAGGCCCACGCGAAATCGCCCCGGACGTCCGCTCGGACGTCCCGCTGGACGTCCGGAGGAGAGCCACGACCTGGCGCGTGCGCCATCGGCTGCCACGCCGCCCACGAATGCGACCCAATCTCAGTCGGCTCGGGTCACCTTCGACACGCAGAATCCGTACGGGAATTAGGATGGCATGCAACGTGCTGACTGACTTCCACCAGGTGCGCATGTCGCGGATTCCAATCATCGTGCTCGTCGTGCTCGGGTGGACGGGGCCAGCCAGAGCGGACGAGCAATCACCGGAAGATGCACGGGAAACCGCGAGATTGCATTACGCCCATGGGCTCGAACTTGCCGGCCAGGCTGACTATGAAGCTGCGTTGAGGGAGTTTACCGAGGCTTACACGGTCCGTCCCCATTTTGCTGTGCTCTACAACATCGGTCAGGCCCAATTCGCGCTCGGCCGTCCGCTAGAGGCCATCGAGAGCCTGTCGAAGTACCTGCGCGACGGGCAGGAGCAGGTTCCGCCGGCACGGCGCCAGGACGTGCAAGCCCAAATCGCACTTCTTGAGTCTCTTTTCGCCGAGCTGACGATCAACGCCGATCGTCCGGGTGTGCTGATCGCGGTCGATGGTCGCGAAGTCGGCCGCACGCCGCTCTACCAGAGCATCAGACTTGCGACCGGGACGCACAGGGTCGCCGCCACCATGGAAGGAACGGCGACAATCGATCGAACCGTGACTCTTGCCCCGGGGGATCGCCAGGTTTTGAACCTGGAACTGCGCGATTTGCCGGCGGCGACGGCAAAGGTCAAGGAGACCGAACCGCCGCCCCCAGGAGCCGGTTCCCAGCCGTCCACGACGAAGTTGGAGACGTTACCGATGCTGAAGCTTGACCAACGCTCCGAACCCGTGACGCCGCGTCGGCGGAGCCCGATGTCCACTGTCGGGATTACCGCTGCGAGCGTGGGCGCGGCACTCGGTGGCGCTGCGCTGGGCGTCTACCTGTGGAAGCGCGGTCGCTACCAGGACTGGCAAGACAACAACGCGGCTCTTCAACAGGACACGGGCGCTATCGACTACCACGCTCGTCAGATCGCAAACAACCAGCTCGCCGACTCGCTCACGCGGGCCAACCATGTCATCGCGGGCCTGTCCATCGCCGGCGGAGTGCTCCTTGCAGGAGGTGTCACACTGTGGGTGCGCGGCCAGCTCCGGGGTGCGACCGAAGCGGACGCTTCACCAGGCAAGACAGCTTCCGGCATCAGCATGGGATGGGGCGGGCCAGGGCGATCGTCGGCAAGTATTGCATGGAGTGCTCCGTGGTAACGGCACCCAGACGGTTGACTCGGCGGCGCGCCGCAATCGCGGCACGACTGCGCGGAATCGGATTCTTGCTACCTACCCTGGCACTTCAGGCTTGCTTTGATGTGCACCAGGTCGATCCAGGCAGTGGACGCTTCGTCATCGACGATTTTGAAGATGGCGACCTGCTGCCCAAGACTCCCTTGTTCCAGCGCTGGGGTTGCTACACGTTCAACCCCGCTGTCGGCATCGATCCCGCCCAGACCGCACATTGCGACGTGGAGAGACCCGGCTATAAAAGTGCTTACGCACTGTCTGCTTCGTTCATGCTGCACCAGCGACCCGTCTATAACAACGCCGGAGCGGCCTTGTCGACAATTGCCGACCCTATGGTCGATCTCAATGGCTACAAGAATATCGTCTTCAGCTTGAAAGTCGATTTCGGCAACCTTCCTTCAGCCAGCTATGCGTTTATAGCGCTCGACTGTAATTCGGTCGCGGCGGAAAAGCAGAAGGCGGCATTGGATTACTTTCAACTAACAAACGAGGTAAACTACCCGATAGTGATAGGGCCCACAGATCCCTGGGCCCCATTTCACATCCCGCTGTCGGAATTTACCCAGCCCGACTGGCAGAAAAACCGCCTCGCCGATGGACCCAAGGCATGTCTGGCCGCCGTCGACAGCGTGAATTTTGAAATCAATGGCCAACTTGCGGTTGGCCAGTCGGGAAGTGGGGTCATTCATATTGACGACGTTTATCTGGAATAGCTTCGCGGGAGGAGGGTCGCCAATGACGTGCACCAGCTCGTTTTCGATGCCAAATCTTATGATCGCGACCTGCATCCTGTCCGGGATCGCGGCGTGCTCGGCGGGGACGGCAGGTGCCACCTACACGAAGATCGACGACATGGAGGGAACCAGCGGCCTGATCCAATGGACGCCCCCAGCAGGTACGCCAGGCGCGTGGACATCGTATACGGACTCGCAGTGCGACCATATCTTGCCGATGCCCGGCTATGCCGGGGGCACGTGGTCGTACGAGCCTGTTCCGGCGCCCTACCAGACCTTTCCTGGGGTGACTAGCACGAGCGCCGCACGCCTGCGAACCACCTTGCCGCTCGTCAGCCAATTAGGCGCCGGCATCGGCTTCGATTTTGCGGACCGGGCCCAGTCGCTCTACGACGCTGGGGCGGTCGTGGGCGCGCCGTCATGCATTTCCTACTACCAGTACATCCAACCCACTTCCTCCTCTCTTCCTGCGGTGCAGGTCGATCTGACAGCCTACAAGGGCGTCTCCTTCTGGGGCATGACCAGCGTGGGCGCCGGCACTGGGCGGGTCTATCTCGTCGTCGATGACGACAATACTGATCCACGTGGCGGCGGTCCCTGCGATCCGACGGACCTCGCCAGTCCCTTTGCCTGTTACAGCACGTCCCGGTTTCCAGTTGACCTGACCGGCACATTCACCCAGTACACCGTAGATTTTTCCCAACTCAAGCGGGACCAAGGTTGGGGCTACCACCCCACACCCGACGTGCTCGACCTCGACAAGATCTATTCGATGAGGTTCCAGGTCGACAACCCCGGAGGCAACTGCCCGCCCCCCTCGATTTGCGCCGGAGAGCCGCCGTCGCTCACGTTCGACTTTTGGATCGACGATCTGTACTTCGTCAACAAGTGAGCTGCGGACGTGGTGTCGGGACTCTTGTTGGTACGGCCATTGCTTCGGCTACGCACAGGAGGAACTAGACATGGCGCAACTTCACTTGAATAGAAAACGAGCGGGCAAGGTGGACACCCTCGCCTTAACCATTAGGATCACGTGCCGATTCCTACTCTTTGCCGAGGTCGCCGCCTGCTCGAGCCAGCCACTCGCGAGCGGCGACGGCGGGAGCGCCGACAGCAGCCTTGTCGACATGGTTGCCCAACCCGCCATTGGCACCATCATCGTATCGGCTACCACGCGTAAGCCGCGTACGACGACCTGGTCGGTGAATTACTGGAATTGGATGCCCAGCTATGGCGACGACGTGACCGGGACGGAAACCGCGATTGCCGCGCTCAAGCCGGCCGTCATGGTCATCGGCGGACACAACAACGACGCGAACACCGCCGACCCGTTCGACAATGCCCAACTCGACAGGGCGGTTGCCTACGCGCGGGCCATCGGCGCCGAGCCCCTCCTCCAGGTGCCGCTCCTCGCCGACGTCGACGGCAGCCCGCCGACCGCCGCCACGGCAGCAGCCATGGTGACCTATGCGAACCTGACGAAGGGCTATGGCATCAAGTACTTCGCCATCGGTAACGAGCCCGACCTGTATGCGACGCAAGGCTCTCTGATCGATCCGGCGCAGCCCGCAATTCCCAACTACAAGCCGTCTGACTACTGCGTGTCGGTCCGGGCCTATGCGACGGCCATGAAAGCAGCCGACCCGACGATCAAGCTCGTCGGGCCCGATCTGTCGTGGCACTACATCGCCGGTAACGATTGGCTGACCCCGATCCTTCAAGGCTGCGGAGATCTCTTCGATGTCGTGGCCATCCATCGCTACCCATTCAACTCGCAGCAGGCAACGCTCGCCGCCGCCAGCGCCGATGCGACGTCGTTTGCGAGCACCCTCACGTCGGTTCGGGCGCTCATGCAAGCGGCTGGCTACGGCGACAAGCCGTTGGCGATTACAGAGATGAACATCGTGTACGATTCGACGGCGTGCCAGCTCAGCGCATCGCCGCGCACGATCGGTTCGGCGTTGTGGCTGGCGGATGGGCTGGGGACGGCCATCGCAAACGATCTTTGGACCTCCGCGATTTGGGACATCGGCGACAACGACCTGTGGGCTCTTGGCCTTCTCGGTCCGCACCCGCTGCATACGCCGGGGCCGGAATACTACGCGTATCAGCTCTACGCCGATCACTTCGGCCCAACGCTCGTCGACATTGCGCAGTCGCCTGCGAATATCCGCGCCTACGCAAGCCGCAATCAGGCCGACAATACGACCGATCTCATCATCGTCAATTGGGGCACCCTGTCCGCGCCCTTGGCAATTCAGGTGACCGGGTTGGTCGCCGCGCCCGCGCTGGCAACTTACACGGTGCCGGGCTTGTCGATCTCCGCGGTGGAGATCCCGGACAACGGCCCCGCCACGGCTTGGACCTACAGCGACGAGCAGCATCGCGCGGGTCAGGGGCCGGCTGCGCTCGCCGCTGGCGCGACTGCCCCGACTGACGCTGGCCTGCCCCAGTTGACCAGCGCTTGTTCCGCCGACGCGTCCTTCGTCTGTCCAAAGGTCGTGCTTTCGGCCCCGTCGATTACCACGACGGGCACGACCGCTGGAAGCGCCCTGCTCTTCGGCTCCCCGCCATACCAATGGCAGTCGTACACCTACGGCTCCAATGGCCAAGCCGCGCCGACTGCCACACTGACGCCCGACGGAAGTGGCATCGCGATTGCGGGCACCTTCGTCCCGCCTGTCAGTCAAAATTGGATGGGCGCGGGGCTTTACTTCAATGGTGCGAGCTGCATCGACGCATCGACCTTTACCGGCGTGAAATTCGACTTCTCGGGCGATCTCGGCGGCTGCACGCTGGCGGTCGGGGCGAACTTTAGCGGCGACTCCACAGCGACGGACGCGCCAGGACGCGGTAGCTGCCCCTTCGCGAGCGACTCGAACTGCTATCCCCCGATGGTCGTGGTGACTCCACCTCCCACGTTAGATGGTGGCGCAGCCGGAACCACGACCTTCAAGGTTCCTTTCGCTTCGATGGTCAGCGGCAGCCCAACCCCCAAGGTCGATCCATCGACGATCCTCACCGTGCAATGGCAGCTCAATGCGCGCAGCGGTGGTCCTGGCTGTTCGGCGAGCTTCACGGTCGAGAACGTGACGTTCTATTGAGGCAGCGCGACAGCCTCAGCCTCAATACCGACGCCAAGATTGTTACAAAAAGTTTACATGCCACGGTTGGCCAACCCTCGGCACATTTAGCATAACTTGGTTGTCGTTGCTTCATACATATAGCCAATCCTAACTAGTACCCCCGAAACACAGCCATCTGCCACCGTAAAATGGGGCAGATGGCTGTTTGCTTGTGGCGCACGGCAAGCGCGGACGACCGGCGGACGTCCGGCCCGACGTCCGCTCGACCCGCGCGCTGCACGTATCCGGCGGCCGTGGAGATGACGACTGCGATCTATTGGACGAATGGCGATTGGGACCATGGCATCAGTATTGGTCCATGAGTTGCACGTTAGCGAGGTGCAACCTGGACTCGTCCGGTTTGCACTAACAGAAAGGACATAATCATGAAGACACGAACAATTGCAGCAATGCTGATTTTGGCCGGTTCGCTTGGGGCAATGGGCTGTGACGGCGATTCGGCTGACACGGCCGCTCCCGAGGTAACCGCGAAGCTGGCAAAGGAAACGAAACCAGCGCCCGGCCGTCGTCTCGATCCAGGCGCGGAATTCTACGTGCCGGTTCCGGAGGATGGGGCTGTGGCGCAAGCGTGGGACCTGTTGAGGTCGAGGGATCTGGCCGATGCACGCAAGTTGATTGCACTGGTCACCACGCCGCATGCGGTCTGGTTTTCGAGCGGGACGCCGGGGGAGGTCAGGCTGGCCGTTCATCAAACCATTGAGGCCGCCGAGTTCGAGCACCGCGTGCCCGTTCTGGTCGCCTACAACCTGCCGTATCGCGACTGTGCCCAGTACTCGGCGGGAGGCGCGACGGACACGGCCGCGTACGAGGCCTGGATCGATGGCTTCGCGCAAGGCATTGGCAAGAGCAAGGCGGTCGTGATCCTCGAACCTGATGGTCTTGGCCTTATTCCCTACAACACGACGATCAACGGTGTTTCCGAGTGGTGCAAGCCCACGGTCACCGATTCCTCAGGCAACCCCATTCCCGCGCCCGGGGCAAGTCCCGCCGACCGCTACGCGCAGATTAGCTACGCCGTGGACAGCATCGAGGGCCATGCGCCCCGGGCCTCGCTTTATCTCGACTCTGGGCACAGCGCTTGGCTGGGTGTGGGGGAAGCCGCGTATCGTCTGACCAAGGCGGGCGTCGCACGCGCGCAGGGGTTCTTCCTGAACGTGTCGAACTACCAATTGACGAGCGATTCAACTCAATTTGGAACGTGGGTTTCCGACGCCATCGCCGCGCCGTCGGGCGCTCCTTCGTGGGCCTTCGATAGCACCGGCAATTTCCACTTCGATTGGCTTCCGAGTCAGTACGACCCCGCGACGAATTACACCACGGTCAACTACGGCCCAGCCTACGCGGCGACGGTGACGGCTGGGATTCAGTCGTTCATGGGCAGCGCGGTGGCGACCACGCATTTCGTGATCGACACCAGTCGCAACGGGCAGGGGCCACTCAATGCCGCCCCATACGCCCTCGCGCCCTACAATCAATCCGCATCCGTCATCGGTGGACTCAATTCGGGCGATTGGTGCAATGCCTATGGTGCGGGCGCGGGACTGCGTCCGTCCGCAAATGCCGGTGTTGCACTTCTCGATGCCTACCTTTGGGTGAAGGTGCCCGGAGAATCGGACGGCAGTTGTGACATCGCCGGTGGCGCGCGCGCCTGGGACTACACCGCCTACAATCCATGGGGGCTCACAGGCGATGCGCAGAACCACTTCGATCCGCTGTGGGCCGTGGTCGACCCCGCGGCTGGAGCATGGTTCGCGGCGCAGGCACTTCAACTGGCGCAAAACGCAAATCCAAGCTGGCGCTGATGGCGTGTGCGAGTATCGGCTCTCGGTCGCTCTTGCGGTCGGGGGCCGGTCTCGCTATCGCCCCGCGCGTTCCAGGCTGAATTTCAGGGCGATGGGGGTGACCAGGGTCGTGACCATGACCATGACCACCACCGCGGAGAAGGTTGCGCGATCGATGATGGGCTGCCCGCCAAGGGTGAGGCCAACGCCGATATTCGCGAAGATGAGCCCGACCTCGCCGCGCGGGATCATGCCGAACCCAACCGTCAATCGATCCACGCCGCGGCCCCATACCCCGAGCGAGCAGGCCTGCTTGCCGAGGACCGCCGCAAGAACGAGCGCGCCGGCCAGACCCAGGGTTGCGGGAAGCGCGAAAGACCGCAGGTCAGTGCGCAGGCCCATGAGCACGAAAAAGATGGGTGCCAAGAAGGCCGAGATGGGTTGGATGAGATCTTCCAATGGATGTTCTCCACGATCCACGAAGTCGCGGTAGTGCACGTCCTCCAGAATCAGCCCCGCGGCAAAGGCGCCGACGATGGACGCAAGCCCCACGACATTGGCCAGCCAGGAAAAGAGAAAACACAAGGCCAGGCCCAAGGCCAAAAGCACGCCGCGCGCGTGCAACTTGGACGCGAGGTGGAACACCCTGGGCGACAAGCGTACGCCGAGAAAGAGAGAGACTACGAGAAATGCGGTCGCCTTGAGAACGATCCCCACCACGCTGGCCACGGAAAAAGATGCGCCCTGATCCGCCGCGCCGATCATCCCAGTGACCACCGCCAAGACCACCAGCCCCATCACATCGTCAAGCACGGCAGCGCCGAGAATGATGCGCGCCTCCGGCGTTTGAAGCCGGCCCAGATCCTTGAGCACCCGCGCGGAAATGCCCACGCTCGTGGCGCACAAGGTGGCGCCCAGGAATGCGTGCACATAGACGCCGTGACCAGGCAGGAGCCACGCGCCGACCCCCCACCCCAAAGCGAACGGCGTGATGACCCCAAGGCTGGCCACGAGCAGAGAGGGCAGCCCCACCTTCAACATCTGTCCCACCGTCGATTCCAGCCCGACCTCGAAGAGCAAGACCAGCACACCGAGCCTAGCCAACATGTCGATGGCAGGGTCGGCCCACAAGTGGTCGAGCCCCGAGTACCCCACCATCCGGAGATTTCCGAGCAAGACGCCGACCACCAATTCACCCAGCACCGCCGACTGACCCAGGCGCACGGCCAATTCGCCGCCCAACTTGGCCACGACCAGGATGACCGTCAGGGCAAGCACGACAGAGGCCACCGGATCGCCGTGTTCCGCGCCTTGCGACGCCAAAGCCGCGGCCGGGGCCAAGGCCACCAGCAGCAGGAATTTCCACGACGGTCTGACCATGACAGACTCATGCGCAATCTCGCACGAGCCGGAAGAAAATTCGAGTGTTGCGCGAGCGTGGCGAGCGTGGCGAGCGTGGATGATTCGCCCGCTGGGCATGGAGAGAAATGACCCACTGCCACCTGAGGCCGATCTTGACAGCCCCGCGCCCGCTCACTAGGGTGCGCGCTGACAACCGAATAGCTATCGCGAAATGGGGAAGCCGGTTTGAATCCGGCGCGGTCCCGCCACTGTAAAGGAGAAGAAGGTTCTCGTATCGCCACTGGGGTGCAAACCCTGGGAAGGCGAGAGCCAACGCCCGCGCGACTTGGTCGCGTTGCTCCTGAGCCAGGATATCCACTCGCGATTGCCGAACTCTCGATGTCCTTCCGCGGAGAAGGTCTGCTGGTGTGAACCAACCCCTTTCCCCGCGCAGGCAAGGGGTTTTTTCGTGCAAAGACATCGGCCAGTGACGAGCGCGTGGCACGCTCGTCGACGGCCTTCAAACTCTTTCCGTCTGCTTCTCGCGCTGCTTGGCTGCGGCGCTGGGGTGTTGTGTCCGCGGGCGCGCTCGGCGCAAGCGGCCGACGGCCCAGTCTACGAGACCGTGGTGATGGCCACGCCCGTCGCGACCGAGGCGCCACGCGAGGACAGCGCGTCTTCGTGTTCGGTGGTCACGCAGGACCGGACTCCGCGCGCGGCCGAATCCGTGCCGCAGCTTCTGTCCGAACAAGCCGGTGCGGTCGTCACGCGGCTGGGCGGCATGGGCTCTACCGCGACGGTCTCTCTGCGCGGATCGACGTCCAATCAGGTGCTCGTCTATGTGGACGGGGTTCCCTTCAACACAGCCACAGGTGGCGGAGTCGACCTGGGCGCCATTCCCCTTGGCGACGTAGAGCGCATCGAGATCTATCGCGGCATGAGCCCCATTGGCTTCGGAGCCTCGGCCATCGGCGGGGTGGTTTCGATCACGACCGCGATGCCCAAGGAAAACCGCGCCGAGATCGAGGCCGGTGGTGGGTCCTTTGGGACCACCTACGGCGGCATGCGAAGCGCCCTCAATCGCGGGCAATTTCACCTTTACAGCGGCCTCCACGCCTTGACCAGCAACGACGATTTCCCCTACGTGGACCAGCAAGGCACCACCCACACCACAAGCGACGACAGGGCTTCCCGACGGCGCAACAACGATCTACACCAGCTCGACGGGACGGTGCGGGCGGTGCTGGACATCGATGGTGGGCGGCGGCTCAGCGCCTCGCTTCTATACTTCGGTCGAGACCAGGGACTGCCCGGCCAGGCGAGCCTCGCCAACCCTCGCGCGCGTCTTGGAACCCTTCGCACGACAGGGATCCTTGCTTATGAATCAAGCAAGGATCTCGGCCTCGGCAGTCGCCTGCGCGCCACCGCGTACGGCAACAGCGAGCTCACCTACTTCGATGACCTTGCCCACCAGATCGGTGCCAGCGAAACCGAGACGCACGATCGAACCTACACTCTGGGCGGCACCCTCGATTGGCGGCGGGTCGCACGCCCTTGGCTGACGCTCTCGGGGGTCTTCGACACGCGCTTCGACCGATTTCGCCCCTCGAATGCAGTCGCCAGCGGTGCCCCGGCCACGCGGCTCTTCGGCGCTGCCGGCGTCGAGAGCGACTTCTGGCTACAACCCATCCGTTTCGACGTCATCGCCTCGTTGCGGCTGGAGGCCGCGCGCGAGGAGACCTCGGGCCGCGACAATTTCAACCAATTCTTGCCCACCTCGGGCCCGGTCAACCACGTTCTTCCTATCGCGCGCCTGTCGCTCGTCAAAGAATTGTCGGGCTGGCTCAGCTTGCGCGCCAACGGCGGGCGCTACGCGCGCCTGCCCTCGACCATCGAGCTCTACGGCAACACGGGGTATCTGCTCGGCGCCCCTGGGCTCAAACCGGAAACTGGCTTCAATGCCGATGCTGGGCCGATCGTCTCCTGGAAGCGCGGAGTCAGCAAGGTGATCTGGTCCACGGCGGCCTTTGCCAGCCTGGTGAGCGATCTCATCCAGTACCAGGTCGTTGGCGGCCGGGCCAGACCGCAGAATCTCGGCAGCGCGCGCATCCTGGGCGTCGAGAGCGAGGCCACGCTGGAATTTGGGCGCCATGCGCGCGTGGTGGCCGCGGGAACCTTCACCGATCCACGCAACACATCGCCGGTTGAATCGCAGAATGGTCGTCAATTGCCACTCAGGCCACGCTATCGGCTCTACGCTCGACCGGAGTGGCGCGCGGTACGGGTTGGAACGCGCGTCGACCTGGGATTCTATGCCGATTGGGACGCGACGGCCGGCAACTACCGCGATTTCGCCAACACGTATCAGGTCCCGGCGCGGTTTCTTGTCGGCGCTGGCGTCTACGCCGATTTGCCCGGTGGCTTTTCCGTGCGCGCAAGCGGACAGAATCTGGGCAATTCCACCATCTGCGACTTGGCCAATTACCCGCTACCGGGACGAGAGTTCTATCTGACCCTTGCCTGGGCATCTGCAAACAACAAGACAAAGGAATAGTAACGATGAACCGCTATTGTGCATTCTCTATCTACAGTGTGGCACTCTCGGCTAGCTTTGGCCTTGGCGCCTGTGGCAGCGACAACGGGGCTCCGGTGGCGGACGCTTCGACATCCGAGGCAGCGCCGTCACCGATGGATCTCGCCTCCGAGGCGGCGCCGCCACCGATGGATTCCTCCGCAGACGGCGGTGGCAGCGTGCAGCAGGGAATCGTGGTCGTGAACAGCGATTACATCGGCTCGACCGCGATTTCCTTCCTCGACCGCGACGGCAATCTGGTGAAGGACGGTTGCTACAATTCAGGCAGCGGAGCGACCGGACTTGCCATGACCCTTTCCGGCGACGTCGTCCTGCCCACGCAACTTGCGCCAGGCGGCCCCGTGGTACTCGTCGACAGAAGCCAGAGTGCCTTGACCTGGCTGGACCCAACGACCTGCTCGCCCCTGCACCAGCTTGCCGTGGGCACCGGCTTCGATTCCAACCCCCACGATGTCGTCGTCCTTTCGGCAAGCAAAGCCTATGTCACACGCTACGCGGAGAACGGCGCAGCCACCGCGACCCCGGATGATTTCGACGACGGAGACGACCTGCTCATCATCGATCCCGCGCAACCCAAGATCCTCGGCCGCATCGATCTCAAACCGTCCGCCCCCGCGGGTGTCTTGCCCTGCGCCGACCGAGCGCTTTTCGCCGAAGGAAAGGTCTTTGTTTCCTTGAATGCCATTGGCCTCGACTTCACGACCTACGGCATGGGCCGCATCGTGATGGTCGATCCCGCCACCGACAAGGTCACCGGCACCATCGACCTGCCGGGCACGAAGAACTGCGGAGCGATGACCTATCTTGCGGCCGAGAAGAAACTCTTAGTCGCTTGTTCCGGCGCCTACAGCGATGGCGCACAGCAAGCCGATCACTCGGCGATTGTGACCATCGATCTCAGCGTGTCGCCACCCAGCGTGAGTTCCCAGGTCGCTGCGGCCGCCGTGGGCGGTCTTCCCTTTTCCAACACCACGTTGGCGGCGGTCGACGGGAATGCCGCCTTCGCCGTGACCCTCGGCAACCTGTCGAATCTGCCGCCAGACCGGCTGTGGTCCCTGCCCTTGTCCGGCGCGCTGCCGGTCAGGGTCTTCGAGTCCACCGAAGCCTTCGCACTCGGCGCGGTGCTGGTGGATGCCGAAAGAAACCGCGTCCTGGTGACGGACGGAACCACGAGTACGCCGGCACTTCTGCGCGTGTTCGACTTCGCGGCTGGTATCTTCACGGCAAGCCTGACCATCAAGACCAATCCGACGCAGAAGCTTCCGCCGCGCGCGCTGGCCTGGTACTAATACGAGGACATGAACTGGGAAGCAGTCTTCAGTAGCTTCACGCTGGTCGCGGCCAGCGAAATGGGGGACAAGACCCAGCTCCTGGCGTTTTCGCTGGCCAGTCGCTTTCGCCGCCCCTGGACCGTGATGGTGGGCATCTTGCTGGCCACGCTGGCCAACCATGCCCTCGCCTCGTCCGTCGGCGTTTGGATCTCGGCACACGTCCCCGCGCGGGTCATGGCCGGAATCCTCGCCGCGACCTTCATCGGGTTCGGGCTGTGGACCCTGCGCCCCGACACTCTCGACGAGGACGAGAAACCGTCGCGCTTTGGGCCGCTGCTCACGACGGTCGTGCTGTTCTTTCTCGCCGAGATGGGCGACAAGACCCAGTTCGCGACCATCGCGCTTGGGGCGCGCTTTCACAGCGCCCTAACCGTCACCCTGGGCACGACCCTCGGCATGATGGCGACCGATGGGTTGGCGGTCTTTCTGGGCGACAGACTGGCCGCGAAAGTCCAAGGGCGCTGGCTGCGCGTGGTCGCCGCTTGTTTGTTCTTCCTGTTCGGCCTCGCATCGGCCTGGTCGGCGCTTCGCGGATAGGAGACGGCCCTAGAATCTTGCGCAGATCTCATCGAGGGCGGCAATTCCTTTTGAATCCCCAGCGAATTCGCAGGGCCGCATCTGCCGGCTGGCGAAGTACTTGCCAGTGACCCCGGCAAAAGCCGCATCAGTCGCCAGCCACACTGGCGTATCAGCGGCCTGCTCGGGCGACTCGTGCCCGCCGTAGCCGAGCGCATTCGACAAAGCCGAATTGGCGTCGCCGGGATGGCAAGCATTGACTGTCACTTCCGCGGCTGGCCAGCGCTTGGCGAAGGCCACGGTGAGCATGCGATTGGCCTGCTTGGACTGGCGATAGGCCGTGTCGTTGTTGTACGTGCGGCGCTTGAATTCCAGGTCGTCGAGATCCAGATCGCCGGCCCAGTAGCTGGCGACGTTCACCACCCGGGCCGGCGCCGATTCGCGCAGCGTCTGCTCGAAGGCCCGCATCATCCACACATAGCCGAGCACGTTCGTCGCGAATTCCATCTCGATACCTTCTGGCGTTTCCGTGCGCCGGCGTGGCGCGATGGCCGCGTTGTTGATGAGCACGTCGAGCCGCCCCTGCCAGCGCGAGGCCAAGGCAAAGACCTCCACGCGCCGGGAAACGTCGACGATTTCAGTGCGCACCGCCGCGCCGGCAACCGACTTGGTGACCTGCTTGGCCGCCTGCTTGGCGCGTTCCGGATTCCGGCACACCATCACCACTTCGAAGCCCTGCTCTGCAATGCCTGCGCAAATCGCTTGTCCAATGGCACCGTTGGCGCCCGTTACGATGGCTACTCGCTGACCTCCTTCCATTGGTCACCTCAAGTGAACTGAACCGATCGCCGCGTAAACGCACCATCCATCCAAAAGCCAGTGATGGGAAAGGATACCGCGTGCTGCCCTTCGCTGGCCGCGCCCGCGGCTACCAAGAGCGGGGCGTAGTGTTCCCAGGTCGGCAGGGCCGTGCTGGCGACCGGTGCCCGCACTTGAAAGTCCACAAGCGCATCCACATCGAAATGGCCGATGGCTGTCTCGGCCCAGGCGTCGAATTCCTTGGCCCACGCAGGAATGCCCGGTCGAAAGGCGTAGCGCATGTTGTGGGTCAGAAATCCACTGCCGAAGATCAAGACGCCCTCACTGCGCAAGGGAGCCAGTGCCTGGCCAAGCGCGAATAGCTTCTTCGCATCGAGCGTAGACATGGAAAGCTGCAACACCGGCACGTCGGCCTCGGGATACATGGGCACCAGCGGCACGTAGGCGCCGTGGTCGAGTCCGCGAGTCGCATCGTCTGCAACTGCAATTCCACGCCCACCCAGGAGCGCGCGAATGCGGGCCGCAAGATCCGGAGCGCCCGGCGAAGGGTATCTGGTCTGATAGTAGCGCTCGGGAAATCCGTAGAAATCGTAGACCAGCGGCACGGGTTGCGTCGCGCCGATCGTCGCTGCTGGTTCTTCCCAGTGTGCGGAAACCACGAGTACGCTCTTCGGCTTCGGCATGGCCTTGGCCCAAACCGCCAGCTCGCCCATCCACGCCTTGTCGTCGAGCAAGACCGGCGCGCCGTGGGCGGCGAAGATGATAGGCATCGAGCCAGTTGCGAGTTTTCCTTCAGACTTGGGTGTGGTCATGCGTTTGTCTTTCCTTCGCGTACAGGCGAGCGCCGCCGCCGACAGCGACCCGAGCACTCGCAGCGATTCCCTTCGATTCATTCCACGACAAGTCTAGAACGCAAGGAACGCACCGCCAGGGCGATTTGCCAATGCGGGAGTTGGATCACCCACCCACACGGGCGAGGAACCGCTGGCGACGCTCCTCAGGCCAGCGCGCGCAGTAGGCGGGTTTTTGCTCGACAATAAGCCGTGTGCAAAGCGTACAGGAGGGCTGGCAGGGGTTGATGGCCTCGGCGATTTCGCCACGCGCTTTGCGCGGCCACAGTGGGTCTGTGAATAGAACGCGCCCCAGGCCCACAAGATCCGCTTTTCCATCGCGCAGCACGGACTCGGCCGTGGCCGGGTCTTGGATGCGACCTGCGGCGATGACCGGGATCTCGGGGATCGCTTGTTTGATCGCGTGCGCGAAAGGGACCATGAAAGCCTGGTTGCGATCGTCGGCGAGGTAGCCCGGCAGTGCGAACGAGTCGTAGCAGCCGGCCATGACCGAGAGATAGGCAACGCCAAGCTGGGCCAGGCGTTTGGCGAAGGGCTGGGTGTCGGCCAAGGTCAGGCCGCCGGGAACGTATTCGTCGGCGATGAAACGATAGCCAACGGGATAGTCATTGCCGACCGCCGCTCGGACCGCGCTGACGACGTCGAGGGGGAAACGCATGCGCCGTTCGGCGTCGCCGCCGTAGGCGTCCTGGCGCAAATTGGTTCGCGGCGACAGAAATTGCGGCAACAGGTATCCGGTCCCACCGTGCAATTCGACAGCGTCGAATCCCGCCTGCTTGGCGCGGCGGGCTCCGGCGGCGAAAGCAGCGATGACCGTCTCGATGTCGGCCTGATCCATGGCCTTGGGCACTGCTCCCCAAGTAGGAACCGCGGAGGGCGCCACGCGGTCGGGGCGCTTGGCGTAGCGTCCGGCGTGATGGATCTGGAGCACTGCCTTGGGCCCGCGCTTTTGGATGGCCGAGGCAAGTCGCGCAAGACCAGGAACGAAGCGGTCATCGCCATGCTCGTCGGCGGTCAGCAGCGTGCGCGGATTGCCGAGCCCGCGAGGCTCGACGGTGGTGTTTTCCACGACCACCATGCCCACGCCCGAGTCGGCCATTTCGGCGTAGTAGTCGAGCACCAGATCGTTCACCTGGTGGTCGGGGTCCGGATACGCCAGATACATGGGCAGGCTGACCACGCGGTTTTCAAGCCGCAGTTGGCCGATGCGAAAAGGTGTGAAGAGAATGTTGGTCATGGGGAAACCGAGTCCCTAGCATGAAATTCTGTCCGCGGTTGACAGTCGCGCTGCTTTGGCGCATTTTTGAATCTTCATGTTCCTGCTCCACACTTCCCCCACGAATCTCTGGCGCGTTATTCGCGCCATGAAGCTTGTCGTGGGGAGAGTGTCCGACCGCTGAGCAGAGCCGTCCCACCCTCCCCCGCCAATCGGGAGAGGGTAACGCGGTCTTGCTCGCTCCTGTTTGGCAAATCAGGAGCAAGCAATGTACGCGAGCGACGAAGAAAGCAGTATCGACGACAGGCAACGCTGGTCGCCAGCAACCCAGAATGAACTTCTGGGCAAGAATGTATCGGCCACTTCCACGCGTGAGCGCTGGATTTCGCGGCCTTTCGTTCGCTTGCTGGCGACCAATATGGCGTTTGGCTTTTCCATTTCGTGTTTCTATTTGCTGCCCAAGCATCTGACGGTGACCTACGCAGCGACGCCGGGAACCATTGGCGCCGTCATGGGCATCTTTGGGCTGACGTGCGTCCTCATCGCGCCGTGGCTCGGACCTGCGGTGAATGCGCTCGGCCTGGCGCGCACGATTTGCCTGTCGCAGCTCCTCATGGCCGCGTGTTCGTTTGCCTTTGCGTTGCTGGATGGTTTTGGCCCCACCATGTTGTTTCTGCGCACCTTGCAAGGACTGGCAACGGCGGGGGTGTCGACCGCAGCAGTGGCCATGGTGTGCGAGCTGGCGCCTGCCGACAAGTTGGGGCAGGCCATGGGATTGGCTGGAGCGGCCAGCTTGATCATGAACGCCATCGCCCCGGCCGTGGCTGAGCCCATTGGTGCGCGCTTCGGTTTCGGGTGGGTCTTTGCCATGTCCGGAGTGGCTGCGCTGCTGGGCTTTTCATTTGCGCGCAAGCTGCCCGCACACGCACGAAAACTCGGTGCGACGTCGATGATCGCGGTCCCACGCCGGACGCAGCCCATTCTTCTGGCCCTGGCGTTCTCGGGCGCTGGCTTCTACGTGGTGATGGCGTTCCTTGCCCCGCTGGCCATGTCCCGAGGCGTGGCTGCGGTGAGCGGGTTCTTCGCCGCCTACACCATGGCGGCGCTGACCATCCGAGTGCTCGGTCATGCCTGGACGGAACGGCTAGGACTGCGGCGAACTGCCATGATGGCGATGCTCCTATATGGCGCCGCCATCGCGGCCATCGCCGGGGTCGGGCCGCGATCCCTGGTGGGCTTGGGGCTGGTCTTCGGGCTCGCGCATGGCGCTCTCTTTCCCGCGCTGATGGCGCTGCTGTTTCACGATGCAGACCCCGCAGAGCGCGCCAAGCTGGCGGCATTCGCCAACGGCGTGATGAACCTGGGCATGCTCACAGTGCTCGGCTTCGGCCAATTGGCGAATCACTTTGGACTGGTGTCGGTGTTTCTGACCACCGGGACGCTGGTGGCGGCTTCGGCGTTTCTGCGCGACAAGGTCAATTCTCCATAACATCCAAGTTGTGGCACGCGCTGCTGTCGCCGCCCCGGCAAGCCTTGCGGAAAAGCTGCGCGGCACGCGTGTCGTCCTTGGCCAGGCCGCATTCGCCCTTGTGGTAGCAAACCCCAAGGTTGTTACACATGCTCGGGTCGCCGCCCGAGCATGCCTTCTCATACAAAGCCACCGCGCGTTCGCCACTCTTGGCCAATCCGCAGCCGCCGAATTCGTAACACACGCCGAGCTGCCCGCAGGCGTTCATGTCGCCGCCGTTGCATGCCCTGTCGTACAAAGGCCATCAACTCGGCAAGCGAAATGCGCGCACGAAGCGCACGGTCCAGTAGATGACCCAGACGCCAAGTAGGACGAGCAGTACCCAGATCCGGCTCGGCAGGTGCGGGCTAGGCAAAAGGTTGGCGCGCAGGGCCTCGCGAAAGACCAACAGCAGGAAGAGCAACATCACGTTGCCGAACCCGACCAAGAAGGATTGCAGTTTCTCGGCCGTGTGCGCGCGACGCTCGGGGGCCAGCCAGTAGTCCTTGTTGGGCAGATTGATCATGCCGGGCGGCAGACGCGTGATGAGCGCGGGCACAAGTAGAAATGCAAAAGACATGAGCCCCAGCACCACCAGGTGAACGACAAAGAACGCATCCTTGGGCATGAATGCATTGACTTGTCCGGCGGCATCGAAGTGCGAGGCCATCCGGGTCGGCAAGCGCGGGTAGTACCAAGCCATCTGCGCCAGCGTGGCGGCCACCAGCGCCAAGAACACCATGCGCGCCGGTGTGAACAGTCGCCTGGTTGGAAGGTTCGCCGACGGCATGCGAGTCTACTCGACAGTCACAGCGTAGTTGCGAATTACCGTCGTCCCTGAGCCGCGCTGGACTTCGTCGCCCAGTTCCAGGTTGGCGATGAAGAGACGCGAGTCGAGGTAACCGTTCTTGAGCAGATAGTCGATGATCTGACCGACGTCGAGCGGGCCGTGCAGGATGGGCTTCTCGGCGAGCAGGGAGATGATGGTCCAGGTGTTTTGATTCGCCCCGGAAGCGTCGCCGTGGTTCTTGTTCAGGTTGATGGCGAAGGCATTGCCTTGAATGGTCGCTTTGCCAACCTCGCTACCCGCCGCTCCCAGGCGCTCGCCTGCGATCCAGATCATCACTTCGTGGGTGATGGTGTCCTTGCTTGGGGGTACCGCCGAGACCGCCCAGAATTCAAAAGCCAGGTTGTAGCTGCCCGTAGCTTCAAGCCCGATGTCGTAGTTGACGACCAGCTTCTTCGTCCCGGCCTGGAAAGGAAATCCAGAATCCGGACCCGCCTCGCCGTTCCAGGGGCTTTGACCCACTTGGATTTCCGGGTAGGTCGCGACGCCGCTGCTGTCGCGCCATTTCCAGGCCCAGCCCAAGATGGTCTTGCCGTTGTCGTCGTTGACGAAGATTTTTTGCCGATAGCGCCCCGTGGTCGCGCCCTTGTTCCAGACATTGTTGAGAATGCGGTAGCGCCCGTTCACCACCGTCGACGCGAAGTCCTTTTCGGATTCGAACACGTTGGTTCCGGGAACCTGCTTCAGGTCGAAATCCGCGCGACCTCCGCCGGTAGAGCAAGCCGCCAGCAGCGCCATCGAGGCCAAGGTGATTGCGTGTCCTCTCTTCATACCGACAGGGTAGCGCAGACGCCGTTGCAAGCGAAGAGCAACGTCAGCCTTGCTCGGCGCGCTTGAGCTTGCGCCACAGTGTCGCGGTGCTGATGCCCAAGATCTCGGCGGCTTGGCTCCGGTTGCCCCCGGTCTGGCGAAGCACATCCTGGATGTGCTCGAAGGCCACGTCGCCAAGCGAGCGCCTGCCCGCAGATCTCCCGGGCCCTGCCGTGCGATGCACGATGCCCGACGGGAAGAGATCCGGGGTCAGGCGGCCGTCGCGCGTAAGGATCGCCGCGTGCTCGATAGCGTTCTCTAGCTCGCGCACGTTGCCGGGCCACGCATAATTGGTCAAAAAGCCAATCGACTCGGGCGAAAGCCGCAATGCTGGCAGCTTCAACTTGGTGCGAAACCGATCCACGAAGAATCGCGCCAGGGGCAAGATGTCTTCGCGCCGCTGGCGCAATGGCGGAATGGCGACTTCGACGACGCGCAAACGATAGTAGAGATCCTCGCGGAAGGCGCCGCTCGCCATGCTCGCCGCCAGATCGCGGTTGGTGGCCGCCAAGACGCGCACGTTGATGGGTCGGTTCTTGCTCTCTCCCACGCGGCGGATCTCCCTTTCCTGCAACACCCGCAACAGCTTGACCTGCGTGGCGTGCGAGATCTCCCCGATCTCGTCGAGAAACAGCGTTCCGCCCGCCGCGCTTTCGAACAGGCCAGCATGATCGGAAGTCGCGCCGGTGAAGGCGCCCGCCTTGTGGCCGAACAGTTCAGAGTCGAGCAGGGTTTCGGGCAAGGCGCCGCAGTTGATGGCCAGAAATGGTCCCTTGCTTCTGGTCGAACGCGTGTGAATCAGGCGCGCCACCACTTCCTTGCCCACGCCGCTTTCGCCGGTGATGAGCACCGACGAATCGAAGGGGGCGATGCGCGTGGCCAGTTCGAGCACGCGCGTGAAGGCGGGACTGCGCACCTCGACCAGGGGCGGACGCTCAAGTGTGGACAGCCGGCGGGTGTTGACCTCGAGCGCGCGCGTGACCTGGCGAAGCTGTTCGGTCAGGCCCCGGATCTTGCCTTTGATGTCGTCGGCGGAAAAGTAGGCCAGCGCTGCGCCGGGGTCGCCCTCCCACGCGGCCGCCTCCTTGCCCACGGCGGTGCACACGCGGCCGCCCTGCGCGCGGCAGGCCTGCTCGACGAAGTAGATGTTGCGACCCAGGGCATAGGACATGAAACCGCTGGCGTAGCCGGCCAACATCCAGCACACGGGATGTTCGGACTTGCCCAAATGGGCCACGTGTTCTTCCGCTTCTCCGGATCCGTGCCAGGACACCTCCATTAGGAAGTGCCCGTCCTTGCCTCCGCTTTCGTCGAGCACGAGCCGCTTGGTCACCCAGCGGGCCACGCCCTGCATGGCGTGCAAACGCGGTCCGGCCTTCACGAGCTCTAGGGGATTGCTCCAGGAAAACACCCGACGCATGGCCGCCGCGTCGGCTTGCCCCCAAAAATACGAGTAGCGGGTGAGAATCCGGCGCGCCTGCCTGGCGCCCACCATCTCGTAGAGATCCTTGCGAAACTGCGCGAACGCGTCGGTACTGTGCAGCACCATCCGTCGGCCTTGGAAGTCGATCACGCCGTCGCGGAAAGTGAAGAGTTCGTCGAAACGTAGATCGTCGGCGCGCATGAGCGTTTCATTATGAAACGCTTTGTTTCAATCTGCAACGCCTGCCACTCGACCGAAATTCGGTGATTTTCACAACCTGGCGCCACTATTGCGTCTTTCGCGATCGCACTGCGCCGGCATGAGCCTTGCTGTGTCTAGCTGGCAGGCCTGCCGATGCGAGGCCCACATGAAAGGACCCAATGTACGATCTGCTCAGGAACAAGCTCGAAGGATTGCAGGGTGAGATGGTCGCATTCGCCCAGGAATTGCTAAGAACGCGCAGCCGCAGCGGCGACGAAAGCAAGACCGCCAAAGTGGTCGTCGATCAGATGCACGCCCTCGCCTTCGACGATGTGTCCACCGACGAACTCGGCAACGTGGTCGGGATTCTTCACGGTGTCGAGGAAGGCCCGACCTTGATGCTGGCCAGCCACATGGATACCGTGGGCACTGGCAATCTTTCCACCTGGGACGAGTCACCGTGGAGCGGCCGCATCGAAGGCGGCCGGCTGCACGGCCTCGGCGCCGCGGACTGCAAGGGCGGCCTCGCCGCGCAAGTTTTCGCCGCCGGACTCATCAAACGCAGCCTTCTCCCCTTGCGTGGGAACCTGGTCGTGGCCGCCACGGTCCTGGAAGAGAACGGCATTTCCATCGGCATGCGCGGCCTTGTCAGCCACACGCTGAAAGACATGGGACTCGTGCCCGACTACGCCGTGCTGGGCGAGCCCACGGATCTGGGCCTTTACTACGGCCACGACGGCCGCGCTGAAATGGAAATCACAGTTCGCGGCATCAATCCCTTCCGCGTGTCCGACGCCGCCGAGCTGGTCAGCCGGGCGTTCGACGAATCCGGTCAAGACTCCACCGTTCAGGATATCTCCGTGGGCAACACGCGCTACGAAGACGGCCCCGGCTTTCGCCAAGCCGTCATCTCCCTAGAGCGACGCCTGGGATCGAGCGACGACGTCAACCACTTGGTCGCGCGCATGCGCGGCGAAGCGATTCGCGCCGCCAGCACCGCCGGCGCCGTGGACGTGGAGGTCTGCGTGCGCGAACGCAACGAGGTTCTGCCGAGCGGTCTGGTGGTGAATGCGAAACGCATCACCCAATCCTGGACCACCGACCCCTTCAGTCCCCTGCTCTCGCGCGCTCGCCAGGCGCTGACCGCGGCGGGTTGCGAGGTGCGGCCCGGGCGCTGGAAGCTGGCCCGCCTCGGCATGGGCACCGCCGGCAGCTTGCTCGTCAACGAACACAGCATCCCCACCATCGGCTACGGTCCCGGCCATGAGGAGCAGGCCCACCGCGAGGGCGAATCGGTGGCCATCTCCAAGTTGATCGCATGCACCTTGGGCACAGCGGCCATCGCGCACGGCTTGGTCGGGATCCCGGTTTTCGGATGGATCCCCGATAGCCTGTAACCCAGGGAAATCATCATGCGCATCATCGTATTCAACTGCGGCAGTTCATCCCTGAAGTATCGCTTGATCGACATGCCCAGCGAGACCGAGTTGGCCGCTGGCGAGGCCGAGCGCGTGGGGCCGAAGACGGCCCTGCCCGGCTGCATTCACCATCACGTCGGTGATCAGAAGGAGGACCTTGCCCTGGACATGCCCGATCACGGCGCCGCCTTCACTGCCGTGATGAAATTGCTTGAGCGAGATGCGCGTCTTTTGCCCGAGGCCATCGGGCACCGTATGGTTCACGGCGGGGCCATCTTCAAAGGCCACGTCATCGTCGACGACGTGGCCTTTCGCCACTTGGAGGAGGTCCAAGATCTCGCGCCCATTCACAACCCGCCCGCGCTGCGCTTGCTCGGGGCTTGCCGGCAGCTCTATCCCAAGTTGCCTGAGACCGTGGTCTTCGATACCGCCTACCACTCGACCCTTTCGCCCGCGGCGCGCACCTACGCCCTGCCCGCAGCGCTCGCGCGAACCCACGGGTATCGCAAGTACGGTTTCCATGGCACCAGCCACGAGTACGTGGCGCAAGAAGCGGCCCAGTTCCTCGGTATCCCCATGTCCGAGCTGCGCGCGGTGAGCTGCCACCTGGGCAGCGGCGGCGCCAGTCTGTGCGCCATCGTCAACGGCAAGTCCGTGGACAACACCATGGGGTATTCGCCCTTGCAGGGACTGGTGATGAGTACGCGCTCGGGCGATCTCGATCCCGCCATCGCCCTGTCCATGGTGGCGCGAGCCCAGGGCGACAGCCGATCGGTGGAAGCCACGCTCAACCGCAAGAGTGGCCTGCTCGGGCTGACCGGCGTGTCGGCCGACATACGCGACTTGCTGGCCGGCGAAGGAACGGCGCAGGGCGAGCCCCAGTCGCGCGCGGCGCAGGTCTATTTGTGGCGGATTCGTAAGTACCTCGGCGCCTATCTCTTCGTGACCGAACGCCCCCATTGCATCATCTTCACCGACACCATCGGCGAGAAAATGCCCTACGTGCGCTGGGCGGTGACCGCGGGGCTCGACAAACTGGGCGTGGTTCTGGATCCCGTCAAGAACGCCGAGGCGCCTGCATTGCCGGTGGATCTGGCCGCGGCCCGCAGCCGCGTGCGCATTCTGGCCATCGCCACCAACGAAGAAGTCGCCATCGCCCGCGCCAGCTACGCGTTGCTTGCCAACTGAGAAAGGTTCCCATTATGAATTCGCTTGTTCTCATTCCCGGAAAAACCGGTCTGCGCTACTCGCGCGTCTGCTTCGACGGCGCCGGACTGTGTGAAGACAACCCCGCCGTTGCCGATGACCTGCGCGGGACCACGGCCTCCGTGGGCAACGTCCGGGCCGTGCTAGTCGCCACAGGCGACGATCGCCCCATCGATGTGCTGACCATTCGAGCGGTCTTCGGAGGCCGCGACTTCGCGTCTCCCATCATCGTCGACGGAGCGAACCGGGAGAAGCTGTTGCGTCTGGGAGCACAATCCCCGATGTCAGTGGCCAACACGACCGCGCTTATCGCCGACGCTCGCACCGCATTTCCAAAGACACCCATCGCATTGGCCTTCGAAACTTCGTTCTTCGTCGATCTGCCTCACCGGGAAACCACCTATGCGCTGCCCATCACAGCGGGACTGCCCGTTCGTCGCTGGGGCTACCATGGTCTGTTTCACGAAGCGGCCACGGGCCAACTGGCCGAGACCCTGGGTTGCAAAGATCGACCCGCACGCATGCTGTCCATCTGCCTCGATTCGCGACCCGAAATGGCCGCCGTCCAGGGTCGTACGCCACTGTCGGTCACCAGTGGCAGCACCCCCATGGAAGGGCTGCCGGGTGAGTTCAATTGCGGCGAGATCGACCCATCCATTGTTCTTGCCCTGGCTTGCGATCCGACGTTGGGCCCCGAGCGCACCAACCTATTGCTCACGCGCGAAAGTGGTTTTCTCGGCATGCTGGGCTTTCCAGCCACGCTCGGCGAAGTGCTGACCGAGAAGCGCGCCCGCATCGCCCGCGTACGCGAGCATCTGCTGTACCACATGGGCCTAGCCGCCGGCAGCAGCCTAGCCGTGCTGGAGGGACTCGATGGCGTGGTCTTCTCTGGCAGGTACGCCGAGCATGGAAACAAGGTTGCAAGCTACCTGCTCCCGCGCCTGGAACGAACCCTGGATTTGCCCGCGGGTTCGCTACCCTGGCACATCTGCCGTGCGCCCCTCGATGCCATCGTAGCCGAAGCCGGCATCTCTGCGCTGATTGCAAGTGGAGGATGCTCAGCCTAGCCCGCCTGCAGTTTCTAGAAGCTTCTGGCGATGGTCCTACATTGCTCTTTGGGATCCACAACCCGCGCGGAGAAGCCATGAAAGCACGCTGGACGCTCGCCATCATCATCGCCATCTTGGGACTGGTCGTCGGCGCTTGCTCGACGTCCAGCCACGTCAGCGAAGGCACCGGAGGTGCGAGCAGCGAAGGTGGCGCGTCCGCGGCTACGGGCGGCAGTCCCACCACCGGGGGCAGTCCCACCACCGGGGGAGCGCCAGGAACGGGCGGCCGGCCGGAAACGGGTGGTGTTAAAAGCACGGGCGGTGCTACGGGAGCTGGCGGTGCGACAAACGTGGACGGTGGCGCCGCGCCAGCGGGCAAGATCTTCAGCCAATGCCGATTCCACTTCGGCACGACGCAAGCCAAAGGCGCACTGATCGCTCAGTTGGACTTCTTCACGCCCGGCTGGATGATGGGAACCTTTGGCCAGAAGAGCGTGTGCACCAGCACAAATCCGGGTGGTCAGCTCGCTGGGTTGGTCCCTGTGGATGTCACGTACATTTCCGCGAACTACGTGAAGAACAAAGACCAGCTCTGTGACTGCAATGTGGCTGGCTGCGCTGGCGGCAACCTTTGCCAGTATGGTTCGCAGTACATCACACAGGAGTGGGCAAATATCTTGGATGCCTATACCAGCAACTCGACGGGGTTCGCTGGCTGCCTGGGTGGCCGCCCCATCATCTTTGAGATGGAGCCGGATTGGTATCAATACATCGGCGGTGGGCAAACCCAACCCTGGACCGCGTCCCAGGCAGGCACCAACATGACCGCGATTGTGACTGCACTCAAGAGCTCACTGCCCAATGCCTTCTTTTCCATGGACATTTCGCCTTGGGTTCCCAACAACGGCGCCAATTGGTACACCAATTTTGACATGAGCTTGTTTACCTTCATCAACACCTCGGGTGGCGGCACCGACGCCAACAACGTGAAGATCCGGGCCAACAACAACATGACCTGGGCCGGAGTCAGCAAGGTCACGGGCAAGCCAATCTTGGCCGACACGGGCTATGGCGCGTCCGGCTCTGCTTCGCCGGGTGAAGATGCCAATTGGAACGACCCCGTCAACATCAACGCTCGCATCGCCGATGGCGTGATTTCGATCAGCCAGTACAGCCCCAGCGCTACATGGGGTGACACCATCGCCAGCATCCGCGGCCAGTTGAATACGCCCACGGTCTGTCCTTGACCGCAAGGCGGATATGCTGTTGACCCTGTTCGTGCGCTGGATATTCGTCCTCTAGATCGTCACGGGCTAAGCGTGGCTTGCAAGCAGATCGGACCGCTATCCGCCGCGCCCGGCGCACTTCGCGCGTAGGTGGCGGTCTTGTCGAGCACGGTGGTGGCGACGCCAGCACCGTCGGCAATGGTCACGACGTAGTGGTCGCCGTCGACGAGCAGGCTTTGGTCGGCAATGTCCCACTCGATGTCGAGCGTGATCGAGCTGTCCGAATTGCGCCACAGCGTGCCTGTGATGTCGGCGGTCGACGACATGGCCACCTGGGGCCACCCGCCGCTCCCGGAGGGCAGTGGCGGAAACGCCGAGGTGTAGCACTCACTGTTGCGACAGACCGAGACCGTAGGTTGGGCCATGGCACCGACGCTCAAATTGAGCGGAATGTGTAGCAACACGCCTGAAGTGCAGGGTGCGGGCGTGCCGCTCTTGACCGCCATACCTCCGCAAGCACCGGCAAGCACCGGAGCAAACAGGGCGACACAAAAAACTGCGAAACAATCCCTTCCTGGATGAATCATGCGGGAACCTCTGGAGGGGAAGTATACACGGGAAGTCTCAGGTCCCGGCAGGCACGCACAAGGTGTTCTGCGGTACCGGTGTCCACGCCACGGCCGCGGTGAAACGCGCGGTAGAAACCGCTGCGAATGCCGCGTGTTTGGCGCTGCTTGAATAGATAGGTAAAGAGGCGGTTGGGCTCGCGGTCGATGAGCCAGCGAATGTTTCGGCGCACCTCGGGGAATTCCACGGCATAGCTGAACAGGCGTTGCAGGTTGGTCACGCGGTCGCGATCGCGCTTGCTGGGATAGCGAAACGGCGATTCGTCGAAATAGGAATAGCCGAGGTGGTCGTAGTTGCCGTCGAAGAAGCCCTTGGATTCTGCCCACTCGGCGATGGCGGTACCGGGGTAGGGCTGCAGGATCGTCGCCGCCGCTAGGTCGATTCCGCACGCCACGTTGAGCGCGAGCGTCTGCAGTTCGTCGTCCAGGCTTGCACCCGGGATCCCAAGCATGCTGAAGGCCATGATGCGGATGCCTCTCGACTTGAGCCGGCGGCAGCCAGCCAAAATGTCGGCGTCGCTAGCCGGCCGGCACAGGATTTCCCGGCGGATGCGCTCCGAGCCGGATTCGATACCCACGCCAACCCCGGTGCAGCCGGCGCTGTCGAGCAGGCCAAGAACGCGATCCGTGGCCCGCTCGGGCCGCAGCTTGCAGAACATGGGCAAGCCCACGCGCCGCCGGTAGACCGACACGAAGGCTTCCAGCCACGGCACATTGGAAATGAAATTGGCGTCGAGAAACCAAACCAGCTTCAGCCCCCAGCGCGCGCGCACGGCCAGGATGTCGTCGCACAGGGATTCGGGATCGCGCGAACGCAGAAGCGGCCCAAAGGCGCGGTAGCGCTCGTTGAGCTTGCGGTTGAAACAGTACGAGCAGCGGAACGGGCAGCCGCGGGTGGCAAGAAAGGACTTGTTCGGCTCTTTGCGATAGCGGGGATCGGCATCGTAGAAAAGGTCGAACGCAGGCGATGGCAGCGCATTCAAGTCGCGCACCGGCGGCCGCGCGGCACCGCGCTCGACTGGACCCTGCCCATGGTCGCGGCGGATCCACCAGCCGTCGGGGATCTGGGGAAAGCCTGCCTGGGCCAGACGCAAGAACTCAGGAAAGGATTCCTCGCCTTCGCCGATGCACACGCCATCAAGCGGCGCCTGTTCGATGGCGCGCGGGTAGAAGGTCGCGTGCGGTCCCCCCAGCACCAAAATCTTTTCCGGGAACCGCGCGCGCAGGGCTCGCGCCCAGGCCAGATAGACGCGATGGAGCCCCGTGGTGGCGGAAAGCGCCAGCACATCGGCGTTCGCCGTGGTGGGATCCGCGATGATGGTTTCGACGTTCCCCGCTTGCACGAGTGCTGGCGTGTGGCCGTGCGCGCGCAGCGAGGCGGCCAGCACCATCAGGCCGTAGGCCAGGGGCTCGCTTGCCTCAAGAGAGAGAAACGCGATCTTCAAAACCGCCGATCACTCGCAAATGATGTCCCACAGATCGGTCTGGCCGGCGTCGGATGGCGAATTGTCCGCATCGACGGCTCCGGCGTCGACGCCCGGTGAACCCGCCTGGGCATCCGCCTGGGTCGGGAGCACCAGCTTCGAAGCATCCGCAGCCGGTTGGTCGAGCGAGGCATCCTGTGCCTTGCCCTTGAGACCGCTGCTACACGCATCGGCCAGTATGGCGCCCGCGCTAAGACCGATCCAGAAGCCCAGCCGGGCGAACCTGCGCAGCGCCGAAAGAACCGCCATAGCTGCCAAAGTATCACAAGCCGGCTGGTCCGGAGTCGAGCGGTCTGCGATTCCTCGGTTGGCTGGTGAGCGAACGCACAAAGATCTACATTCGAAGCCAAGATAGCCCGATACTAGAATGGCGGCGCCTTGGCGCGCCAACCCGCGATTCGATGCGACTCATAAGACGCCGGATGAACGATGGTTGACAGCAAGGAACTGCTCCGCAGATTCAAGGCAGCTGGCTGGCCAGGCCCGGCTCAAGTCCACGCGCTGCTTGCCGAAGTACCCGCGCTGGCCCGCGACGACATCGAACGGTTGCTGGCCGTCCTGGTCAGCAAGGGGCTGCCCGGCGACTCGCGTGACCAAACCAACCGGCTTTTCGTCTTTCGCACCCTGTCCGAGAAGGTCATCGACAAGGGCTTGTTCCTTCCCTACGTGCGTGCCTTGCATGCAGGGGATGCGCAGCTTGCCACCGTGCTGGTGCCGCTACTACCAAGAGTCAACAACGTCGAGGGGCACGCCGAGCTGTGCGCCGTGGTGCGGGAAACCGACGCGTCCGTCAGGCGGGCAGCGGTGACCGTCCTAAAGCAGGTGGGCGGCACCACGGTATTTCAAACCCTCTCGCGCTTCTGCGCCGAGCCTGCCTTTCAAGGACGCCTGGAAGCGATGGATGTGGTGGTTTCCATCGGCCGGCACGTGGCCATTCCGGCGCTGGCGTCCGTGCTGGCGGTGGGCAATACCGCGGAAAAACTGCTCGCGCTGCAGTACCTCGGCAACGCCGACCTGATGACCAAGGATGTGCGCGGCGCGACCAAGACCATCGCCGAAGCGCTTGGCGACAGCAGCGAGCGCGTGGCGGTGCAGGCCGTGGCGGCTTTTGGCGCGCTTTGCAGCGAAGACGAGTATTTCGAATCGCTTGGCCCGCTGCTCGATTCCAAGAATCTGAATTTGGTCAAAGCGGCCATCGGCGCCGTGGTTCGCTTCACCTCGCCGAGCGCGCTGGATTTGCTCACGCGCAAGCTCCACGCCGGTCCCCACGTGATCCGCATGGCCGTGCTGGAGGCCGCCGAGACCATCGCGAACGATCAGGTTTTGCCCCTGGTGGTCGAGGCGCTCAACTTCAAGAAGATCGACATCCGCACCCGCGCCGCCGAGGTGCTGACCAATCTGGCTTTCGCGGGCAAGGTCGATCTGGCGCGCACGATCCTGTGGCTTCTGCGCAGCAAGGACGTGAACGTGCGCCGCATGGCCGTCGACATCTCCAAGAAAGTCGGCGACCCGACGGGCGAGCTGGCGCCGCGACTGCTACGCCATCTGCGCGACGAGGACTGGTGGGTGCGCGAGCGGGTCATGGACGCGCTGGTCGCCATGGCCGGCCGGCAACTCACGCGCCACCTGGTGAGCTACCTCGACGACTCCTCGGACATTGTCCGCCGCTACGCCACGGACGCCCTTCTGCGCTTGAAGGATCCGGCATCGCTTGGCGCCTTGGTGCGGGCGGCGCAGAAAGACACGGACTGGTGGGTGCGCGAGCGTGCCATCGAAGCCGTGGGCGCGATTGGCATGCGCGAGGCAGTGCCGTACATTCTCGATCTACTGAGCCGCGAGCCCGATCTGCGACGAGCGTGCATCGAGGCCTTGCAAGCCATGCGCGCGGGCGAGGCCGCGCCCCACGTGGTGGCACTCTTGCCCGAGGCGGACGCGGACATGAAGCTGCTCATCCTCGCATGCCTCTCCGAACTCGACGAGCCTGGCCAAGCCGCGGCGGTCATGCCTCTCATGCAAGAGGGCGATCATCGCGTGCGTAATGCCGCGCGCGCCTTGCTCGCGCGCTGGAATTTGGGCGCGGGTCAATCGACGGTTGCGCACGGCCGTGGCGCACTGTCGCTGCTTGAGCGATTGCTAGTCGCGCTGGCCGAAGCGGAAGGGGACGATCTGATTCTGGCTTCGGGCATGCGGCCCTACATCAAAAAGATGGGCAAAGTGGTGCCGCTCAGTTCGCACACCTTCTCGGCCGACGAGGTCCGAAGCACGCTCGCGCCCTGCCTCACCGAGCAGCAGCTCGCGGACTTGCAAGCCATGCGCGACGTGGATTTCTCCTTCGACGTGAAATCCGAGTCGCTGCGCTTTCGCGCCAACGTCTTCAACCAGCTGCCGGGCATTTCGGCCGTGTTCCGCATCATCAAGGACAAGATCCCTGTGCTCGAAGAGCTGGGCCTGCCCGCCATCGTGCACAGTTTCGCCGAGTTGAAGAACGGCTTGGTGCTGATCGGTGGTCCAACCGGGTCGGGAAAATCCACCACCCTGGCTGGCATCATCGATCACATCAACCGCACCTCCGCGCGCCACGTGGTGACCCTGGAAGATCCCATCGAGGTGATCCACCAGCAGAAAAAGTGCCTCATCAACCAGCGCGAGCTTGGCACCCACACCAAGAGTTTCGCCAATGCCCTGCGCGCGACCCTGCGCCAGGATCCCGACGTCATCCTGGTGGGCGAAATGCGCGACCTCGACACCGTCCGCTTTGCCTTGACCGCGTCCGAGACCGGACACCTGGTGCTGGGTACGGTACACACCGTCTCGGTGGACACCAGCATCGACCGCATGATCAACGTATTCCCAGGCGGGCAACAACCGCAGGTACGCTCTCTACTCGCCGACACCCTGCGCGCGGTGATGTGCCAGTACCTGCTAAGGCGCAAGGATGATCAGGGCCGCGTGCTGGCGGTCGAGGTCATGGTCAACAACGAAGCCGTCGCCAACTTGATCCGCAAGGGCAAGACCTTTCAGATTCCGTCGGTCATCGCCACGCAACGCGAGGCCGGGATGCAGGCCATGGATTCCGACCTGGAGCGTTTGTACAAGGCCGGCCTGATCAGCGCCGAGGAGGCGTACATGAAGGCCGCCAACAAGAAGAACTTCGAACTGGTCATCGCCGGGCCGGATGCGGCGAAGATCTTGGCCGAGGCCAAGGCCGTGCAAACCGCGGCCAAGCCGGAAGAGAGCGCGCCATGACGGCGCTTAGGGTTTCACCATGGCTCGCCTAGATTCTTTTCTGCGCCTGGTGGTCGAACAGCACGCCAGCGATCTGCACTTCCACGCCGGCGTGACTCCGCTTATCCGTCACGACGGCGAGCTGGTCCCGCTCAATTTCCGCGCCTTGACCGAGGCCGACACCCAGCGCTTCCTGCTCGAAATCCTGACCCCCGAGCAGCGCGAGCGCTTCGAGCACGAGCAGGAGATCGACTTCATCTATGAACTGCCGGACATCGGGCGTTTCCGCGCCAACATGTTCCGGCAAGCGCGCGGCATCGGCTCGGTCTTCCGCATCGTGCCCAACCGGCTGCCCACCATCGAAGAGCTGTATCTACCACCGGTGGTGAAGAAGCTCACCGAGTTGCAGAATGGCCTGGTGCTCATCACCGGCCCCACCGGTTCGGGCAAGACCACCACCATGGCGGCGCTGATCCACGAGATCAACAAGACCAGCAGCCGCCACATCATCACCATCGAGGATCCCATCGAGTACGTGCACACGCCGATCCAAAGCGTGATCACCCAACGGCAGGTGGGCCGGCACGTCGAGAGTTTCGCCACCGCCTTGCGCTCCAGTCTGCGCGAATCGCCCGATGTGGTGGTGGCGGGCGAGATGCGCGATCTCGAAACCATCCAGGTGGCGTTGCAGGCCGCGGAAACCGGCGTGCTGGTGTTCGGCACCCTGCACACCAATTCCGCCTCCAAGGCCGCTGACCGCATCATCGATGTCTTCTCCGAGGAATCGCGCGATCAGATCCGTGGCGTGGTGTCGGTCATGCTGCGCGGGGTGCTGGCGCAGATGCTGGTCAGGAGGGCGAGCGGCGAGGGTCGCATGGCGGCCCTCGAAGTCATGTTGCAAACCGTGGGCATCTCGAACCTCATCCGCGAGAACAAGTGCTATCAGATCGACGCCTACTTGCAGACCGCCGACCCAGGCAGCGGCATGCAGAGCCTGGATAGTTGCCTCTTCCAGTACGTCCGGGACGGACTTATCACTTTGGACGAGGGCCTGCGCGTGGCCAACTTCCCCGAGATTCTCAAGCGCATGGCCGCCGAATTGCCTGAAGAACTGTAGGCCAGCGATGGAAGACCCCAAGAAACACCTGCTCGCCGAGGCCCACGCACACGAGAAGCGCAAGGACTGGAAAGCAGCCGGCGATGCCTTTGCCCGGGCCGGGGCGCACGAAGAGGCAGCTCGCGTATACCTCGCGGGCGGACACTTTGTTCAGGCCGGCCAGACGCTGTTGCGCTTGGTAAGCGCGGACGGCAGGCCGGTTGGCGCCAACGACGCCAGCAAGAAGAGCGTGCTACTTAAAGCCGCGATCTGCTTTTCCCGCGCTGGCGATGTCGCCCAGGCCGTACAGATCTTTCTCGACGTGGGCGAGCGCCGGCGCGCCGTGGAACTGCTTCAATCGGTGGGCGACGTGGTCAACGCAGCTCACGTCGAATCGGATCGCACGGGTCGGGTGCAATTGGTGGGCTATGCCGCGCCCAAAGAGGTGCGCACGGACCAGGCTCTAGAAACCGCTCGCCGACTCGAATCCGCCGGCAAACAGGAAGCGGCGATGGAGACCTACGCCCAGCAGAAGCAATGGGCCGACGCCGCGCGCCTCGCCCGTGCGCTGGGCAAAGCCGAGCGAGCGGCGGGATACTTCGCCGAGGCCGCCATGCCCTTCGAAGCCGCCGAGTGCTACTTGCAGTGCCGGAACCGGGATCGCGCGCTGGCCAGTCTTTGGCAGGTGACCGCCGCCCATCCGCGCTACCGCGAGGCCTGCATGCACGCCATTCGCATCTGCGCCGATCGTTCGACTCTGTCGTTCGACCTCGAACACGTGGTGACGTCATTCCTGGCCACGGATCCAACCAGCGACGACGAAGTCGATGCCTTCTACGCGATAGCCTTGCTCTTCGAATCCAACCAGTCCTACGAAAGCGCGGCCAATTGCTATCGGCGAATTCTCGCCAAGCGGCCACGCTATCGCGATGTCGAGGCTCGTTTGCGTGCCACCGTCGCCGAAGATCGCGGCGCATCGGCCAAGGACTTCGAGCGTATCGTGCAAGAAGAACAGGTTTTCAGGGAAGCGGTCAGGCGCCACGGGACGCCGCTGGCCTCGCCGGCATGGCCGCCCGAGCCCGACATTCCCGACGACTTGCCCGAATTGCCCGAGCTGCCCGAGCTGCCTTCTCTGCCTCCACTCCGACAACCACCCAGGGGACCGCAAGCAGCAACGCCAACCCAGCGGGTTGCGATCTCGGCGCTGCCCATGGCCGAAGGCGGGCTTCTGCGCGAAGGCGTGGTCATCAACGATCGCTACCGGCTGGAAAAGAAGATCGGCCAGGGCGGCATGGGAGCCGTGTGGAAGGCCCTCGACCTGGATCTCGACGAAACCATCGCCATCAAGTTCCTGGCCACCGGCCTGGTCGACGACGAGGTGCTGGGACGGTTCAAACAAGAGGTATCCCTGTCCCGGCAATTCGGCCATCCCAACGTCATCCGCATGTACGACCTGGGCGGCTTCGGTGAGAACAAGTACATCACCATGGAGTTGCTCGACGGCGAGGATCTGGGGGCGGTGCTCAAACGTGGCCCCTTGCCTTTGGGCCAGGCCATCACGCTGCTCATCCAGGCCTCCGGCGCGCTCCAGGTCGTTCACGACCACGGCGTGGTCCACCGCGATGTCAAGCCGGACAACTTCTTCCTTTGCAAGGACGGCGTGCTCAAGGTCATGGACTTCGGCATCGCCAAAAGGCAAAGCGCCAGCAAGGGACTGACCCGCGCGGGAATGATGGCGGGTACGCCACAATACATCGCGCCCGAACAGGCCAGCGATTTCGGCAGCGTCAGCCACCTGGCCGACATTTATGCTTTGGGATGCATCGCCTACAAAATGCTCACCGGACAGGTTCCTTTCGACGGCGACGAGGTCATGCGGATCTTGCTCGCCCACGTCTCGCAACCGCCGGTGCCGCCGCGCAAACTGAATCCGGCCATCCCGGAAGATCTCGAAACCATCGTGCTGCAACTCTTGGCCAAGCAGCCCGAAGATCGCGTGCAAAGCTGCCGCGATCTCGCCGTTCTTCTGTCGCGCCTACTCCCCGCCAAGTAGGCCTCACCCTGTTCGGAAGTGATCCGCGACACTGTTGAGGTGTCCAGAAATCGGGATTCAGGGCTGGGTTTCGAGTGGGAGACGGCCCGCAGTCGAGGCACGATGGCCGTTGCAACGGAGGAGCAAGTTTTCCTCACCCCCGACCCCTCTCCCGGAGGGAGAGGGGTGAGGAAAGGCACGGTGATCATTGGCCAAATCCGCCCCTCTCCCTGCGGGAGAGGGGCCACGGGGTGAGGGTGATTTCCCCTCCGAGGCAGTGGGCATCGCGTCCTCACCGAGCGTCGGGACCGATCCTTGGCGCCACGGATCGCCCCAATTTCTGGACACATCTTGTGCGATCGCTGCGTGCTTGTAGTTCGATTCGCCCCGAACCTATACTGCGACCGATGACTCGAACGAAGGCTCTTGCGCTCGTGGCACTCGCGGCAGTGGGTTGCGGCGGCGGTCGATCCATCATGCTTGCTCCGCCGGGCGGCTCGACCAAGATTGTCACACCGCTGGGGCCGGATGCATCTGGCGATGTCCTGCCCAATCAGTCGCCGCCCGACACTCGCCCAGCGCAGCCCGATGTTGTGCGAGAGGACACCCGCCTGTCCGACGGGCCGGCCATCCTTCCCGAGGTCGGGCAAGGTCCCGACACCATCGAGGTTCGCCCGCCTCGTCCCGACGCTGGGACGGATGTATTGCCGCCGCCCTCGGACACCAAGCCAGACTTGCTCCCACCGCCCGGCGACGCCACACCGGACCTGCTGCCGCCGCCCTTCGACCTCAAACCGGACCTGCTGCCGCCGCCCTTCGACCTCAAACCGGACCTGCCGCCCGTCACGCCCGATCTTGCCCGACCCGATCTGCGTCCTGACACCCCGGACGGTCTGCCGCCGCCGCAGATTTGTGTCAATGGCCAAGCCTGCTCCAGCGACTGCACGACTACCTGTCGGACCATCGGCACCAGCACGTGCACTTGCACGGGCGGCGTCTTGGCGTGTGGTGCTTGCCAACCTCTCAGCATCCACGTCACCCTCACCCCCTGCCCCGACAACGCCGCTGGCACCGCCTGCGATTCGAGTGGTCTGGCCTGTCCGGTCTATACGAATGGCAGCATTTCCGGCGTCTGCGCCTGCCTGGACTTGGGCAGCGGCATGCGCTGGACCTGTCTTTAGTTCCGCCCGTCAGAATTTCAACCGCTCTTCTGACGGGCTGAACTCGGGCCACTCGATAGTCGCGGGCTACTTGCACCGTCAGGCCTGCTAGCCGCATCCAACCCCGTGCGTTTCCTAGGAGGGCCGGCAGCAGGTTCCGAGTCGGCGCTCGAGGGGCTGTGCCAACGAGGAGAAGACGAATGAACACGCGAGATTGGCGGCGGTACGAGGTTGGACTTTTGTCGGCCGGGCTTCTGAGTTTGGGCCTTGTCGTACCGGCGGCAGCGCAGGAGGCGGCCGGCGCCCCAAACCCGAGCGACCGGAGCGCGCCACCTGAGCCCGGCGCGGTCGAGGTTGCCGCGCCAGCCACGAGAGCCGAGGCGATCGAGGAGATCGACAGCCCTCAGATCTTCACCCTGTGGCTCGACCCGGAAAACTACCCGCGCATCGAACGGGCGGTGAACGTGATGAACGCCCAGACCACCCGAGCCAAGACCCTGAACCTCCTGGTCGACCACCGTGGCTACGAGCCCTTCCAGCAACACGCCTTTGGGGATTTCATGGGCTTCGATGCCGGCGGCCTCAAGATCGGGCTGCAGCTTCGCTACGGCATCACCAATCACCTGGAGATCGGAGCCCAGCGGCTGAGCAATGGCGGCGACGACTACGACACCTATCAGTTCGACGTCAAATACTGGGTTTTGCCCGCGGCCTACGCCCTCGTCGATGTCGCCGCGCGCGCCGGAGGGACCTGGTATTCCAGCCCCACCGGCCCCGATTCGGGCGGCGCCTTCGGCCAGCTTCTGGTCAGCCGGTCGTTCCGCGAGTACCTCTGGCTGGGGACAGGGTTCTTCTATCACTCGAATGCCAGCAACGATGCCCGCCACGCGCCGAACGGGCGGCGCCCCGCTGGCCAGGCCTATGCCCTGGCCGTTCCCGCCGCGCTGGAGGTCAGGCTACAGACCTTCCTGGCTTTCGACGCCGAGGCGTCCTTCAACGTCGCGGGCTACCACGCGAAGTACCCGGTGGTTTCGGCGGCGCTCAAGTTCATCAGTTTCCGTCACACCTTCTCCCTTGTGTTCTCGAACTCGCAATACATCACTGCCGACGGCCTCGTGGCCAATAGCGAGCGTGGCATCCACGAGCTCGTGTTCGGTTTCACCATCACGCGCGAATTCAACTTCTGATCCTGGAGGTCGTTCATGCCCGATTCGAAGCTCGTCCGTCGAAATTTTCTCAAAAGCTCGGGGTTGACCCTGGCAGGATTGCTTGGCCTGCCCACGGTGATGGCCCACGCCGAGGGCACCAAGGTCGCCGTGCCTCTCGCCAAGCTGGAGATGTTGAAGGCGGCGGGAGGCTCGGTGGTGATCAAGGTCAAAAGCAAGCTGGTCCTGCTCATCCGCAACACGCCGACCTCGGTGAAGGCGTTCAACCCCATCTGCACCCACATGCATTGCGTGGTCGCGTACAGCGCGGGCGAAAACAAGATCAACTGTCCCTGTCACGGCTCGCAGTTCGATCTCGACGGTCACGTCGTGCATGGACCGGCTCCGCACCCGCTCGAGGCCTATGCGGCCACGCTCGAGGCGGAACGCATTGTCGTCACGCTCTGAGGAGCCATGAAGTTGCCGGCGATCCCACTTTTCTTGGCGCTGCTTGCCACGGCAACCACTGCGATGGCGCAAACTCCCGCTCCGGGGCCTGGTGCGTCCGACAAGGTCGAGGAACTTGGCCAAGTGGAGGTCGTTCAGGCGCAGAGCCCCGAGGGCGGGCCGGTCGGCCTCGGCGATCTGCTGGGCCGGCTGCACCCCGCGCTGGTGCACTTTCCCCTCGCCTGGTTGTTCGGCCTGCTGGTCATCGATTTCGTGGGCCTGGGCCTCGGGCGGCTAGAGTGGCAACGTTGGGGCTTCTTCGCGCTCGTCGGAACGGCGCTCGCCTTCCTGCCCGCCGCGGTCACGGGCCTTCTGCGTGCAGACCACATGCCGTCCGACGCGGACGTGGCCCGCGCCCTGACCATCCACCGCACCCTGAACTTCGTCGTATTCGGCTTGGTGCTGGCCGCGCTCGGCCTCCGTCTGTTCCGCCGCAACGATCTGCAGGGCTGGAGCCGCCGCGGCTACCTGGCGCTGGTGGTCGTGGCCACGGGACTGGTGCTGCTGGCCGCGGACTTCGGCGGCAAGATGGTGTACGGTGCTCACTTCCTGCCGTTCTAAAGACTAGCGAGCGTCGATGCGGTAGTCGAATTTCAAGCCGCTGGAAGGCGGGAAGGTGGCCGCGCGGGTGGCCTTTTCGATGCACGCGGCGAGCGGCGTATCGGCGATTTTGCCGCCCACGTGCACATCGGTAACAGCGCCGCCCTTGCCCACCGTGATCTTCAGCTCGGCGATGCCCTGCTGACCCAGGCGCTGCGCGCAGGAGTTGCTGCGAGTCTTGACCACCGCCATGACTCTTGAAATGTCTGCGGCCGACAGCGCGGGCGGTGGCGGCGGGGCTTCGCGCTTGGGCGGCGGCTCGGGTTTGCTTTTCTGCACGTCCTTCAGCAGGGCGTCCAGATCCTTGCTCTCGCGCTTCTTGCCCTTGCTGCCCGAGACCCCGTCCGCCATCAGGTCGTCGAGCGAATCCTGCGATTTGGCCGGCGCTGGCTTGGGAGCGGGCTCGCTCTTCGCGGCCGCTGCGGGCTCACTCGGAGCCGGCTTTGACTTGCCACTCGGAGCAGAAGCCTTGGCTGGGTTCGCCCCTTCGCCATTATCGACCGCGAAGGGATCCTGGTAGTCGGAAACCTTGCGCGCGCCCGCGGCCGACGCGACCTTCGCGGCGCCCTTGCCGTGCTGGGATCGCGCGACCGGATACTCCGCTGCCCTCGCGACATCCTCTCGCACTGGCGCCACGGCGGCGGCATGCTTCACTCCAACTGGTCTCGGAGGCGCTGGGGCGACGACGGGTTGCTCCGGTTCAGGCTTGACCGCGGCTGGGACCACGACGGGCTTGACCGCGGCTGGAACGACGGCAGGCTTGGCCGCGGCGATCGGCACCTCGCCCTGTTCTTCGCCGGCGGGCGCCTTGGCTGCGCCAGTCGCCACCACCGGCGCGGGAGCGGGGGTAGGCTCAGGCGTGGGTGCTGGCTCGGGCGCGGGCACGACGGCGCTTGCTGCCGGCCTGCGATTCTCCACGAACTTCGGCGTGGACAGGCCAAGCATCGGAGCCACGCGTTCGACGAGTGCGAAGGCTTGGTCGGTCAGCACTGGCCCCGCAGCGACGCCACCCGCGAACATGAATAGGCACAAAAACAGCAACCAGCCCCACCGCCGCTTGCCCTTGGGCTGAGGATGCTCGGGCAGGGTGATGCGCCCCATGAAGACGGGCAGATTGAGATCAGGTGGAGGCGCCTTGGGGTCTGATGGGGGATTTGGAGGATTCACGAACTGGATACTAGCCGAAAAAGGCGCCGCAACGATTGTAATGACTGTTGTGAAGGGCACGGCGTGCAGTGCTACACCCGCCACCTGGCGCGCTCTGTAGCGAATCTCCTACTTCGTGACCTTGGCATCTTCGACGATGGCCGAGAACTTGTAGCCGCTGCCGAAATCCTTGTCCGCGTGAACCGTACCTTCGACCAGAACCACGCTGCCGACGGTAGCCACGTCCTGGGTGGTAACGGTCAGGTCGTTGTCGTTCTTGTCGGCCGAGCCGGATCCGTCGCGCACGTGCAGCCAGTTCTTGCCCATGATGCCGGGCAGGACCTTGACCACCTTGGCGTGAACGCGCACTGGCTTGTTGTCGAGCGACGCCTTCTTGGCAAAGACCTCGGCGACCGTGGCGGCAGCTGGGCCGGTGGCGCGGGCGACTGCGATGGGACCGATGTCGGCTGGAGGCGCGGACGCGGGCCTTATCCCACCGTGCGGCAGGCCACCGTGTGACTCGCCACCGTGTGGCTCGGCCATCTGCCCGTGCGGAGACGGTGCGGGTGCTCCGGCAGCCGCGGGAACGGCGGCGGCGGCGCCCGGACTGTCCAGGATGCCGAAGACGATGTGCTCGAACTTCCGGTTCAGCGTCTTGCTCTCGAATCCGTCCATGGGCATAGCGTGCGACACGACCGCGGCGGCGCCGTTCTTGAGCTCGCACTTCGGCACTGCGGCCCACTGTTCGCCACCCAAGGTGTCGAGGCGCAGGTAGCTGTAGGCACCGGCATCAATGCGCTCGAGGACCTTGCCCGCGACGGTCATGCTGGCCGCCTGACCGGCGCCAGAGGCGACCGCCGCTAGCGGCGTGGCCGAGGCCGGCTTGGCGACCAAAGCGGGTTTGTGATTGCACGCCAAAAGGAACAATGCGGAAAGCAGAATTGAAGAGCGCATGGGTCTGAAATCGTGACGGGTTCCCGCGGCAGCGGCAAGAAGAAAGATCTGCCCATCCGTCGGCGCCTTCGCGCGCGCTGGCCACTAGCCTAGCTCGTACTCATGGTCGCATAAGAAAGGAGCGCCGCTGTCTCACTTGAGGACTACCCACGCCATGCAGCGGTGCCTGCGGCGTGAACAGCGCGCGCCGGATGGGCTCTACTGAGTGATGGCGGTCAGTCCTTCGACGCAGAAGTCCCAAGGCACCGCTGTCGGGAGCGCTGCCGGAATCTGGAATTGCAGCAGGATAAGCGTCGTCGGATCCCAGGTCTCCTTGGTCTCCCAAGTTGCCTGTCCGAATCCAGTATCGGTGAAGAGAATCGTGTGCTGTCCCGTCGTCAGGACCTGCTCGAAATAGGGATTGTCGTTATTGTTCTTGGTGGTGAAGGCAACGCGGAGCCCAGTTCCTGCGGGGATCTTTGTTCCCGTTAACTGGAAACAGAATCCTTTGACCCCGTGTGAAGTTGCATTGTAGGGCTGCTGTCCACCCGTATCGTTCAACTCTAGAGCGATGCCGGCACCCCAGCCTTTGGCGGAGGTTCCGGTCGTTCCCGTTGTACACATATTGCCGCTGGTGTTCGGGAAGCCCGTCGTCGATGGGGGCTGGGTCTGGGCCGAGCAGCCGACATTCTTCAGATCGACGCAGTCGCTGTAGTAGAACCAGTTGCCGTTGATCCCGACGGAATTGATTGGCACATGTCCCGTGGCGTCTGGAGCAATCGGTACACCTGGGCAGCCGGTTCCGGTGCTTGTCGAGCCGCCACTTCCAGTCGAACCTCCCGTTGCGGTCGCGCCGCCGGCCGCCGTCGTGCCGCCGGCGCCAGTAGCGCCGCCGTTTGCCGTCGAGCCACCCATCACCGTGACACCGCCAGTACCTGTCGCTCCCCCGCTAGATGTGACGCTGCCGCTTGAGGTGGCACCGCCCGAGCCGCTCTTGCCGCCTGCGGCCGTGGAGCCACCGGCCGCGGTGGTGCCACCACTCGAATTCGAACCACCGGTCGAGCTAGCTCCGCCGGAACTTGAGGCGCCGCCGCTGGACGTGACACCACCAGAACTGGAAGCGCCGCCGTTTGATGTGACACCGCCGGAAGCGGACGTCCCGCCAGCCGATGTGGTACCACCGGAAGCCGAAGTACCACCGGTTCCACCAGAAGTTCCGCCTGCCTGCGAGGAGCCGCCTGCCCCACCCTGACCGCCACTCTGGACCGCGCCGCCGCTGCTCGAACAACCAGCCCATGGGGCCAGCAAAATCACCAGGGCGGGAAAGAGCATCTTTTTCATTCAAGGTCTCCTTGTCGGACGGACAACACGATCAAGTCCGGCACACCAGGCGGACTACCACTAGCCAGCGTCTAGCACGGATCGGCCGCGTTTTCCCATACCCCCTCGATAGGGAGACAACGCGCCCCATCGTGACGGCCAGTAACCGAGAGCTCTACCCGCGCTGCAGGAAGGTCAGCGAGGACTGGGTCCACTCGATGATCGGCGTCCACCAGATGCCGAACAGGAGCAGCGCGGCCGAGAAGGCGCCAAGCATGATCTGGTAGCTGACCTTCGGGCGCACAACCAGTTTGCCCTCGGGCTCATCGATGAACATGGCACGCACGATGCGCATGTAATAGTAGAGCGACACTGCCGTGTTGAGCGCGGCGATGATGGCGAGGGCGACATACCAGCCGCCGCCGTCCTCGGAATAGTGGTTCAGCACGGCCACGAACAGGTACCACTTGCCGGTGAAGCCAGCCAGCGGCGGCAGTCCGGTCAGCGAGAACAGGAAGACGGCGAAGGTGATGGCCAAGAGTGGATGCCGCTTCACCAGGCCCTTGCAGTCGGCGATGGTCTCCGAGCCCGTGGCCTGGCCAATGGCGATGACCGCGAGGAAGGCCCCCAGGTTCATCACCAAGTAGACCAGCATATAGATCATCACGCTCTGCACGCCGAGCAGCGAAGCCGCGGAAAGCCCCATCAAGGCGTAGCCGGCGTGCGAGATCGACGAGTAGGCGAGCAGGCGCTTGAGGTTGTTCTGGTGAAGCGCGGTGAAATTGCCCAGGGTCATGGTGACCGCAGCGAGAATGCCAACCACGGCAGGCCACGGAACATCGGGCAGGCCGCGCGCGACGCCCTCTGCGCCGTTGCTGCTGGCGAGCGAACTGTAGAGCACGCGAATGGCCAGCGCGAAACCTGCCGCTTTGGGGCCCACGGACAAAAACGCGGTGAACGGCGTGGGTGCGCCTTCGTACACGTCGGGACACCACATGTGCCATGGCACCGCCGCGATCTTGTAGCCTATGCCACACAGAACGAAGATGACCGCGACCATCAAGGCCACGCGCAATGCGGCCTGACCGCCAGCCGCGGCCGGCATGGCCAAGTGGTCAAGGCGCGCCCCCAGACCGATCAGGCTGGTGCTGCCTGTCAGGCCGTAGATATAGGAAAGCCCGAACAGCATGATGCCGGAGGCCACGCCGCCGTAGATTACGTATTTGAGCGAGGCCTCGGCGGCGCGGCGATCGCCTGGCTTGTAGCCGGCGATGGCGTAGCTCGGCAGCGACACCATCTCGACCGCGAGGTAGAGCATGAGCAAGTCGAGCGAGCTGGCCATGAGGAACATGCCGAGAACGATCGAAAGCAAGAGCGCATAGAAGACGCCCAGGCGAAGCGGTCCGAATTCGGTCGCGCGTGCGGCGATGAGCACGGTCAGGATGCCGGCGGCAAGGAAGAGCCACTTGAAGAAGGTGGCGAAGGGATCGCTGGCGATCATCCCATTGAACATCGTCCGGCTCTCGACATGCTGAAAGCTGAGGCAGCCGGCCGCGACGGCGAAACAGGCCAGCACGCCCAGGGTCAGGATGAGCACGCGATGACGGCTCTTTTTCCAGCCGACATCCAGCAGGAAGAGCAATAGCACGCCCACGCTCAGCACCAGCTCTGGCCTGAACCAGGATGCGCTCGCGATGTTGAACTCGGTAGTCGTCATGGGTTCCCTTCGGGCCGGGAATGGTCACATCGGCTTGAGGCCGCTGATGAGCTGGATGAGCGTCGGGTTGATCACCGACAAAATGGCCTGCGGGTAGAAGCCAAGCACGATGGCGATGGCGCCGAGTGGATAGAGCACGATGCGCTCGCGCCAGACCAGATCGGGGTAGTCCTTGTAGATCGGATTCAGCTTGCCCAGGAAAGCGCGGTGAATGGCCCATAGGTAGTAGGCAGCGGTGATGATGACCGCGGTGGCCGAAATAGCTGTGAAGAGCATGTAGGTGGGGAACGAGCCCGAGAGCACCAGGAACTCTGAAATAAAGCCGCACATGCCGGGCAAGCCCAGCGAGGCGAAGAAGGCCAGACCGGTCATAGCCGAGTACTCGGGCATGGCCACGGCGAGCCCGCCGAAGCGGCCAATCTCACGGTGGTGGGCGCGGTCATAGATTACGCCCACGATAAGGAACAACATGGGCGAGACAATGCCGTGGGAGAACATGTTGAACACAGCACCGGAAATCCCGGCCGGGGTCATGGCCGCCATGCCGAGCAGGGTAAAGCCCATGTGGCTGACCGAGGAGTAGGCGATGAGCTTCTTCAGATCGTTCTGCGCCAAGCAAACGAAGGCCGCGTAGACGATGTTGATCACGCCGAATAGAGCAATGGCGTTGGCGGCCCACATGGTGGCATCGGGCAAGAGTGGATAGTTGAAGCGCAGGATACCGTAGGGGCCCATCTTCAAGAGCACGCCGGCCAGGATGACCGAGACCGGCGTGGGCGCCTCGACGTGGGCGTCGGGCAACCAGGTATGGAACGGGAACATCGGGATCTTGATGGCGAAACCGATAAAGAGCGCAACAAACGCGATCTTGCTGAAAGCAAAGCCGAAGATGGCCGCAGAGTGGGCGAACACACCTTGCTTGCCCTGCGTGGCCAGGGCCAGCAGGTTGAAGGTGTGGCCGCTCGACATGGTGCCGTCGGCCAGAGGCGCGGCGTGGCTGTTGTAGTAGATGCCGATGATCGCCAGCAGCATCAGCACCGAGCCGACCAGCGTGTAGAGGAAGAATTTAATCGCCGCGTATTCCTTGCGCGGCCCGCCCCAGATGCCGATGAGGAAGTACATGGGCAGCAGCATCACCTCCCAGAACACGTAGAACAGGAACATGTCGAGGGCAACGAAGGTGCCCATCATGCCGGTCTGCAAGAGCAGCAGCATGCACATGTAGCCCGGTACCATGCGCACCGAGAAGTGCTTGGGGTGATCGCCGTGGCCGCCATCATGGTCGGTCATGCCAGCCATCTCGTTGTACTTGGCGCTGCCCCACCAGGGCATGGACGCGATGAAGGCGATGAACGAAATGAGACCGGTCAAGAGCACCATCGAGATGGAAAGTCCGTCGACGCCCATCAGGTACTCGATGTTGAAGCTCTTGATCCAGGTGAAGTGCTGAACCATCTGCACGCCCGTCTTGGCCGGGTCGAACCAGACCCAGGCCAGGATCGAGCAGCCAAAGGAAAGGCCGCTGGCCGCCAGGCCCGTGATGCGCGCTAGCTGGTCGAGCGCGTGGCGGGAAAGACCCAGGAAGTACCTGGCCGCCGTGAACAAAAGGATCACCGCCAACCCGATGAGCGGGAAGAAAGTGGCCCAGGAAAGGACGTTCTGTTGACTGATCATGAGCGCATGTCCCCGGTCGTCGTCACTTGATGATGAAGTTGATGAGCACGATGGCGATGGCGCCCACGAGTGCTCCGTAGAGATAGGTTTGAATGCGGCCGGTCTGCACCCGACGCAGAATGCTGCCCGCCGACAGTGCCGAGCCCGCGACCAGATTGACAGCGCCGTCGACGAGGTAGCGGTCGATGGCGCCGTCGATGTTGGCGAAGACGCGCGTGACAGCGCCGGCCAAGTTCACCAGGCCGTCGACCAGATACTTGTCGAACCACGACAACACGCGTGCCAGCCCAACCGAGCCGCGTATCACCGTGGCCTGGTACAGCTCGTCCACATAGTATTTATTGTAGACCACGGTCCAGGCGCGCTTCCAGCGTTCGAGCAGCCGCGCTGGCACGTGGCTTTGGTTGTCCTTGTAGAGCATGCGGGCGAAGAACCAACCAATGACACCGGCCGAGACACCGATGGCCTGGAACAGGAACTCGGTGGAATGCGAGGCCTCGGCGAACTTCACAATCGCGGGCAAGGCCGGCTCCAGCCAGTGCTCGAGTATGGGGGCACTGCCGCTCCACGCAGTCGGGATGCCGAGGATCGCTGCCAGCACCGCGCCCGCCGCCAAGGTTGCCAGCACCAATGTAATCGAAAGTGGGGATTCCTTCGGAACGTGGCCGTGGCCGTGGCCGTGGCCGTCATCGTGGCCGTGGCCGTCGTCGTGACCGTGGCCGCCGCGGTACTCCCCGGTGAACGTCATGTAGTAGCTGCGGAACATGTAGAACGACGTCCCGGTCGCCGCGATGATGCCCATGAAGTAGATGAGCTGGCCGAGCCAGGGCGCCGGAAAGCCAAGAAAGGACATGCTCTCCTGGGTGAACGCCTTCCACAGAATCTCATCCTTGGAATAGAAGCCGCTGGCCCACGGGAAACCGGCAATGGCCCAGCACGCGATAAGGTAGGTCCACTTGGTAGTCGGCATCAGCTTGCCGAGCCCGCCCATCTTGCGCATGTCCTGCTCGTGATGGCAGCCAAGGATCACCGAGCCCGAACCGAGGAACAGCGTCGCCTTGAAAAACGCGTGGGTGAGCAAGTGGTACGCGCCGGCCCAGTACGCGCCCACGCCAACGCCGATGAACATGAAACCAAGCTGCGATACCGTCGAGTAGGCCAGCACCTTCTTGATGTCGTATTGGAAGAAGCCGATGGATGCCGCGAACAGCGCGGTGAGTGCGCCGATGAACGCCACCCAACCCATGGCCGTGGGTGACAGCGCGAAAATGAAATTCAGCCGCGCCACCATGTACACGCCGGCGGTGACCATGGTTGCAGCGTGGATCAAGGCCGACACCGGCGTGGGGCCGGCCATGGCGTCGGGCAACCACACGTGCAGGGGCAACTGCGCGCTCTTGCCCATGGCGCCGACGAAAAGCAGGATGCCGACCATGGCCAGAAGGCCAAAGCCGAAGAGCTTCTGATGCTTGAGGTGCTCGGCCACGCCCGTACTGGTGATGACGATCTGATCGCGCAGCTCGCGGAAGTTCAAAGTAGGACCAACCTTGACGTGGCCACTGTCGTGCTCTGCCGCTGGCTCGGCCGATTCGTGCTCCGCGGCCTCTGCAACGTGCAGACTGGCCATGTTGGTCTCGGCGTAGGTCAGCTGCCCCTCCGGCCCCTTGTGCCATGCCCCGCCTAGCGCCCAGAAGAGCAGGAACAAACCCAGCACGAAACCGAAGTCGCCGAAGCGGTTGACGACGAAGGCCTTCATGCCAGCCGCGGCCTTCTGCGGATCGGTGTACCAGAACGCAATCAGCAAGTAGCTGCAAAGGCCCACGCCTTCCCAGCCGAAAAACATCAGCACGAAATTGTCGCCCATCACGAGCAGAAGCATCGAGAAGACGAACAAGTTCAAGTACGCGAAGAAACGCCAGTACGACGGTTCGTCGGCCATGTACCCGGTCGAGAACACGTGGATGAGCGTGCCGATGAAAGTGATGATGAGGGTCATCATCATGCTCAGCGGATCGAGCGCGAATCCCAGATCCACCGACACCTTGCCGGCGGTGAAGATGTTCCATAGGGTGTCCTGCAAGAAGCGGTGTTCGCCGTCCAGACCAAACAGGGTTGCGAAGGCTACGCAGGCCACGGCAAACGAGGCGACCATGGCGCCAATGCTGATGCTGTGAACCAGGCCCTTGCCGAACCGGCGCTGCAGGCGCACGCCCATGGTCGCGTTGATGACCGCGCCCACGAGCGGGAAAAACGGGATGAGCCACAGGTAGCTCGCGGTTTGCGTGGCGAGCGGGGCCAGATGATGTGCAGCGTGTTGCAGCGTGTGTTCCATGATGAGTCCCGCTGCCCTATTGCTTCAGCGTCGTGGCTTGCGACGCGTCGATGTTACGCGACATCTGGTAGAGGGTGAGGATGATGGCCAGGCCCACGGCCGCCTCGGCCGCGGCGAGCACGATGACGAAGAGCCCGAACACCTGCCCCGAGATGCCGCCCGCCACATAGCGACCGAAGGCCACCAAATTGAGGTTGGCGGCATTGAGGATCAGCTCGATGCCCATGAGCACGGCCACGGCGTTGCGCCGGGTGACCACGGCAAGCATGCCAAAGCCGAAAAGCAGGGCGCCAATGACGAGAAAATGATTGAGCGTCAGATGTGCCATGATTGATTTCAGCCTAGTCCGGTTTGACTTCCTTGCGGGCAATGACGATGGCGCCGACCATGGTCGCGACCAGCACGACCGACGCGATTTCGAACGGCAGTAGCCAGGTGCCGAGCAGGCCGTTGCCGATGGCCGCGGTGGTTTCGGTCACCGGCGGCTCGATGGTGAGCTTCCACGGCGCCCAGATGGCGACAAAACAGAGTAATGTTGATGTGACGAAGAAGACCGCATACCCGCCGACGAGCCCCATGCTCCGGTTCGAGACGTTGATGTCCTGGATGTGGCTGGTGAGCATGACCGCGAAGATGATGAGCACGAGTACGCCGCCGATGTAGACGAGAACTTGCGTGACAGCCACGAAATCCGCGGACAGCAGCACGTACATTCCGCCCACGCCGACCAGGCAGGAAAGCAGACCCATGGCGCTCCAGAAGATGTTGCGCGACAGAGCCACCGAGGCGGCACCGACCAAGGTGGCCAGGGCGAGAAATACGAAGATGACGAACTCGGTTTGCATGACCTAGTCCTTTTTCGGGCCGTCGGGGACAAGGATAGAGGCGGGTGCGATCCACGAGGCCTCCGCCATGCGTTTGCGCAAGATTTCCCCAACCGGTGCGCGGGGCGCATCCTGGCCCTTGACCGGCCGGTAGAACGGCACCGGCTTTTCCGGATCGGCGACCCAGCGGAACACCAAACTGTCGATGGACTTCATGGTTGATTCGAATTCGCGCGTGTGTTGGATGGCGCCGGTCGGGCACGGCTCGACGCACAGGCCGCAGAACATGCACTTCGATTCGTCCACATCGAACTGGGTGATGACCCGCTGCTTGGGATTGGTTGGATCTTTGTCGGTCGAAACCTTGATCACACTGATGGGACAGGCGCGCTCGCAGGCCATGCAGCCCGTGCACACGCTCATGTCCACTTCCAAAAGGCCGCGGTAACGCGACGGCAGCGTGTCGGCCACGCGCTTCTCCGTGCGATCCGGGTACTGCACCGTGATCGGCCGGCGAACCATATAGGACAGCGTGACCGACAGACCCTCCCAGAAGGTCTTCACGACGTCCGAGATGTGCCCGAAATATTCGCGAATTCCTTCAGCCATCACCAATTGCTCAAATCCACGCGGTCGCCTTTGACCTTGTCGATGTTCCGGCGCGTGTCGACGAGAAACTTCACCAGCAATGCCAGCGCGCCGAGCGTCAGCACGATCCCCATGATCTTCACGCCGACGGGCGGAACCAGGATCTGCCAGAGCAAGGTCACGATGAAACAGAGGAACGCGCCGGGCACCAGGTACTTCCAGCACA
>OCTA010000033.1_pt1 | contig 138137 bp, 115 predicted proteins | sample 1538991 | NCBI WGS metagenome assembly OCTA01 (sample SAMEA3539302, study PRJEB22396) | soil metagenome | biome: tundra; feature: field; material: soil | place: USA | collected 2010-05 | depth 0.15 m
TGTAGGCGGGACAGGGATTGAACCTGCGACCCGGCGCGTGTAAGGCGCCTGCTCTACCACTGAGCTACCCGCCTAGAGGGCGGCAAGTGTATACATGCCGCCTTCAGAAGGTAAACCCAAGACCGCCGCCGCCGGGCAAGAAAAACAGCGAGACGGGCGGCTTGCTCTCGTCGAGAGGTTTGCTGTAGCCAATCAGTCCGTCGAAGACGCCGTAGACATAGATCGCGATCAGAACACTTCCGCTGATCACGTTTACGGTCTTGAGGTTTTGTGCTGTCTCAGGGTGCTTGGACTGGCCGTACGGTAGTTTCCACGATTCGTACAAAGTGAAGGATGTGGCGGTAGTCGCCGCCGCAATCACGCCCACGCCCAGCAAGATCCAGCCTTTGACGTGGTCGTCGTTCTGGAATTGTCCGACGGGCGGAATGAAGTTCCAGAACATCTTGCGTGTCGAACGTTGTCGCGCCATCTGCTGGTGGCGCAGGCTTTCGAAGAAGGCCACCAACTCTGGCCTCGTCGAAGTCGGATCGAGACGCGCGCGCGGATCCTTGCGCAAGAGTTCGGTGAAGGCGGTCTCGGCCCCGAGCGGCCGGTTGGTCAGGTAAAGCCCGATGCCCAGCAAACGGAAGGCCTGGATTTGTTCCTCGCTGGTCGCGGGCAGAAGGCCTTCGGCGACCGGCCGGGCGGACTCGACCACCTGATTCATGTCGCCGTACTCGTAGGCGGCCGAAGCTCGCACCAAGGCGGCGCCGGCATCCTGCGGGAGTTCCTTGGACGGCGAAGATTCCGGCCCCGTCGCAGTCTTCTGCGGGGTGGGACTGTCGCTTGGTGCCGCCGAAGGATCGGCAGGCGTTTTCGATGCTTTCTCGGCCGCAAGTGCGGAAGGCAAGGCCAGCCCTGCTAGGGCGGCGAAGACCGTGATTGTGAGCGAAGCGCCTTTCATCCGTTTAGCACGACAATTGGTGCAGACCTTGCGTCGCTAGTCAATTACTGGATTTGACTATTCGCTGGTGGCAGGGTCGGGTAGGTAGATCGCATAGTCACCATTGGCGTTGCTGATGGCCGAGGCGAAGGCGGGGGGCGAGCCGGCGGCGAGGTTGTTTCGGTCCACGCAGTCGGGCGGCAGGCCGAGGCAGAAGGCCTGCACAATGGCCCCAGGTACCGACGATCCCGCGTAGGTCACGTGGCCATGGACCAGCACGCCGCTCGGAATCCGCTGATCGTCGAGCTGCATGTTCGTGGCTCCGGTCGTGAACCCATACAATGGCACGTACGAGGGCAGCCCTTGGCCGGCCACGGGCTGGGCAACCAGGCGGTAGGTGCGATTGGGGTCGAGAACCAGAAAGTAGGTTCCGTCCACGTCGACGCTGGTGGAAACGACGTTCGGAATCAGGTCGTGGCCAAGGTCGGTCGCGATCACGGTGGCCCCGGCGGAGTCCGTGGCGTGGTCATCTTGTGCGTCGAGTAGGCGCCCCATGATCGTGATCTTGGCAGCCAGCGGAGCGGTCATCTGAACGCTGTTGCTGGCGTCCGAGGTGTCGATCATCAGGGTGGTGATCGCGTATCCGGACAGCGACGACGGTGCTAGCGTGAGTTTGTACGAGCCCTTGGGCAGATCTGGGAAGGTCAGTGTTCCGTTGACGTCGGTGTCGCCGTCGCGGCGGACCACGCCCGATGCCGCTGGCCACGCGTCCCCTCCATCGCTTCCTGGGCCGCCAGCCACCGACAAGACGCCCACCCTAGAGAAGCTGCCGGTGGTGGATTCGAGGTGAACCGCGACCGGATCCGCGGGTGGAAGGCCTCCGGGCAGCGTCACCGTCAGCTGTAGATCGGCCACAGGCAGGGTGTCCCACTGGAAATCCAAATCCGGCACCACCGTCGAGGGATCCGTGAGGATGATGCCCTGGTCGATGGTGGCGATGGGCAGCGGTGAACCGTCTGGCGGCGTGACCACGATGGAGAAGAGGCCCCCCGGACCTACGCGAAGGCTGTACGTCCCATCCTCGTTGGCTCGGCCCACGGTGGAGAAGAGCAGGTCGGTCTGGCCGACCGTGGTGGACGGCTGGTAGGAACGCAAGCTGATGGTCGCACCGGGGGCGGGCCCATCCGCAGTCATCAGGTGTCCAGCGATGGAGATGCCGGTGGGAAGGGGCAAGGGCTTGGCATGGGTCTTGATGTACTGGGCATCGACCCTGGCGTTGTCGCTCGTGGTTCGGTTGAGCAGGTATGGGGGCAGCAACGGATCGGTCGAGGTCGGAGGGTCGGGCACCACCAGGACTTGGTATTCGAGCAGGGCATCGAGCACGGTCAGGAAAGGCCCCTGGGTCGTGCTGCGGCCGGAGCTGACCCAGGTCGAACCGCTCGATTGGATGCGAATGGCGGACGGGATGGCGACGGGCAGGGGCGACCAGGGGCCTGTGCTCGGATCGATGGCCACGGAAAGGCCAGTATCGAAATCGACATCCTTGGTTGTCTGGGTGCTGCCGGCCGTGATCTTCAGGTCGACCTCGTAGGGTACGGCGCTGTCTTTCAGATCGTCCGGTGGAAGTACGCGCAGGCGGTAGAGGCGATACTGATTCTGCACATCCTGGACAAGGGCGCGCGCGGCTCCCGAGCAGTTGTCGCCGATACTGACCGTGATGTCGTAGCGGGCCGCCGTGGAGATCGGGAATTGCACGATGCTTGGATCCACGCCCGCGGCAGTGGGGACGATGGTCTGTCCGTCGGAGCGAGTGACCGACCAAGTCCAATTGGGCGGGTAGGGCGTGGTTTGGCCCCAGGTGATGGAACCTTGTACGCGCAAGAACGCGGTCGGTCCCGCGGTCAGGTCGACCAGGCTTGCGGGCGAGAGCGGCACGATGTCCAGGTGGCACTGGCCTGCCAGGTCGGGAATGGACCAGGGCACTTCGGGGCGCATGGGGGCATCCTCCCGGGCGGGAGCATCGTAGCCTGGGCCGCCACCGATACCAGTGAAACCACCCGAGCCTCCCGCACGACCAGCGTCGGGATTCGTCGTGCCGCCGAAGCCCGATCCGCCTCGCCCTCCCGTGCCGGCGGCGGCGGCATCGTACCTCTTGCTGCTCGAGGAACCCCCGCATGCGTAGGCCGCTACGGTGAAGAGCAAAAGTCCGATGGCGAGCGTGGGATGTCTCATCGGAATGTCACCGTCCAAGTCACCCACTGGGCGCGAAAGTCGGACGAGTAGCAAATCGTGGCGTTTGGGTCGCAGGTCGCGAAGACCTTGGGCTGGGGGGCGGTCACGCGGTCGTGGTACTCGGCCCTGACCTGGATGGTTTGCTGGGGCGAGTAAGTGTTCGCGGGGATCGTGAAGGTGGGGCCGCCGCCGATCCAGCGCTTGAAGAGTTTGCCGGTCTGATCGAGGCGGAAGAACCACACGAAACCCGCTGGGGGCGCTGGATAGGGATTGAGCGGATCTGCGGTGGGATAGGGATCGCCATCGTCCTCGACGCGATTGATGGTGAAGGTGTTGTCTAGGTTCGCGGCTAGCAGCAGAGGCGATTCGTTGGGCGACGTCTGCGGCAATGGCTCGGCGCTGTCGATCACGATGTTCGGGAGTTGATCCTCCGCCACCTGAATGAATTGCTCTGCCGGATCGCGCTTCATGGTGTTGTCGTTGACCACCAGTTCCACGCGGTAGGTTCCCGGCGTCGCGGTGGAAAACGTGCACACGTAGGGGCCCTTGGAATTATCCGGACAGCCGGGCAGCACAATCTGGGTGTCGTCCGCGGCATACACGCTCCAGATAGGGGTCAGGAGCGCGATGTCTTCGCTGTCAGGGTCGGATGCAGTGCCCGACAACGTGATGGTGGAATAGAGCGCGAGTGGATAGGGCTGGCCGGCGACGGGTGCGGGTTGGCCGGCGGCTTGCGGGATCGCGATGACCGCAATAGGCGCCCGGTCCACGACTTCGTATATCAGCGTGGCTGTCGCTGTGGCCCCGCGGTTGTCCGTGACCACGACGGCAACGCAGCCGGTGCCGAGTTCGGTGGGGCGAAGCGGAAAAGTGACGAGGCCCGGCTTCGAGGCCGCGGGCGGTCCTCCGAGCGCCTTGTCGCAGGTCTTGCCTTGATACCAGTCGAATCTCAGCGAGTCGGTGCTTTGGTCGGGATCGGACGCGTCGGCCGTGAACGCCGTCTTGCTGCGGACGATCTTGGGGGGATCTCGCGGGGTCGTGATGGCATCGGAGGGCGCTGTGATGGAAACGGAGGGCGCGGTATTGATGGGGTCGGTGAAGAGGAGGCAGCCCGCCGTCCCGCTTGCAAGCAAGCAAAACAAGAGCAGCTGGCAACCACGCATGGTCACAGTGTGACGCTAGCATACTTGGGGCGGGTACAACGACTGGTCCCGTCGGTCATGGCGACGGTTCTCCCTTCGGGGGCTTCGGAACCCCTACCGCGGGCGCGCCAGGGCGAAGCGACCGTCTTGCTCGGTCACGGTTCGCTCGATTCTGGCGCCTGGGGCCAGGTCGACTTCGCCGACCAATTGGCGCGGACTCTGTTTGGTGCGCGAGCAGTAGATCTTGTGCTTGCCTGGCGCGATGTCGCGAAACACCGGCATCAGATCGCCGGCCGCGTGATCGTCAAGGCTGGGATAGCAGAAGCCGCCCTTGGCGAACAGGGCGATGGTCCCGGCTCGTTCAGCCTCGCGCTTGGGCGCGGGCGCTTGCTCGATAGCGGGCGCGGCCGGCTGCGGCGTCGGCGCGGAAACCGACGGGGTTTCCGTCACCGCCGCCCCTGGTGGATTGGCCATGTGCGCTCGTCGCGAGGTTCGTGACTTGGCCGATGGCGCTGCGGGCGTCGGGGCTGGCGCCACTTGCGCAGCGGGGGCCGGGGACGGCGCCTTCTTGACCGGTGCAAGCGCTGGCCAAGGCTGTACAGTCGCCGATGATGCAATAGGAGCGACGGGCACGACGGACCCCGGCGCCCTATGCATGAGGAATGGTTTGGCCAGAAGAATGATGCCGAACGCGGCCAGCAGTCCCGCCGCCACCACCGCGATCTTGATGGCCACGCGGCCGGCCGAAAGCCGGCGCAAGAGCCGCTCGGCGCCGGCGTGGCTTGGAACGTAGGCCGTGGCATGACCGATCTCGGCCAGGGCTTTCGCCAGTTGCCCGCGCCGCGCGAACTGGCGCGCCCGCTCCACGGCCACGTCAGCCACGCGCGGCCGCAAATCCGCCAGGGTCGCCTCTGGCTCGTCGAGAAAACGGCGCAGGGCCTTGGCTTCGGGCAGAAGACCCGCCGCGCGCGTGAACTCGCGCAGATCGGCCGCCAGGGCCGAGGCATTCGGGTAGCGCTCGGCCGGGGACGCCTTGAGGCAGCGCAAGATCATGCTCTCGAAATCCGGACCCACGGTAGCCACGACCTGCGACGGCCGGCGGAAGGTGCCGCGCAGGATGGCGGCGATCATGGTGAAGGGATCTTTGCCCGAGAAAGGCACCACGCCCGTGACCAGTTCGTAGAGCATGGCGCCGAACGACCACAGATCGGCCGCCGGGGTCACCTCGTGCCCACGCGACTGCTCTGGCGACATATAGGCGGGCGAACCCACCAGCGCACCGGTCGCGGTCATGGTTTCCATGCCCGTGATGTGGGCGACGCCAAAGTCGGTCAGCACCACGCGGCTGCTCTGTCCGCTGGTTTCGATCATGACGTTGTCGGGTTTCACGTCGCGGTGGATGACCCCATGGTCGTGCGCGGCTGCCAGGGCCTCGGCCAGGGGCAGGGCGATGAGCGCGGCGATTTCGGGCAAAAAACGCCCACCGCGCTCTTCAAGCATCGTGCGCAGGGTCGGCCCCTGGATGAGCTCGACCACGATGTAGCTGGGCTCGTTCTCGGTCGCGCTGACGAAGTCGTAGATCTCGACGATGGCGGGATGCTTGAGCGCGGCCACGGCGTGCGCCTCGCGCCGGAAGCGCTCACCCGCGCCTCCGCGGGCGGCATGGACCATGCTCATCACCTTGATGGCCACGTCCCGGCCGAGCTGGGTATCGCGTGCGCGGAACACGGTGGCCATGGCACCATGCCCGAGGGTGCCCACGATTTCGTAGCGCCCAAGTCTCGCGCCGATTTTTGTGGAAGTAAAGCCGTTGCCGGGCGAACTCGACGAAACCGACGGCCCCACATCGTCTGGTCCCTGGGATGCCGCGGTCATGGCTACTTTGTCCCCGGTCCACCGGGCTTGCCCAGCGCCGCCTGGGCCTCGCCGAGCTTTTGGTTGATCACGGCCGCATTGGGTTCGAACGAGCGCGCGAAGTTGAAGTTCATCACTGCGCCCTTGAAGTCTTTTCTGCCAAGCGAGAGCATACCGAGGCGGAAGAACTTCTTGGCCTCTTCGTGTTTGATGCTGTCTTCGGGGCTTTGCGGCGCCTTCGATTCCCGATCCGTGCTGGTCAGCCGCTTCTTGCCTTCGGTCAGGACGCGGGCGTAGGCCGTGCGCTTTTCCGGCGTGGTCAGTACGCGATAGGCTTCGCACATGCGGGCATAGATGGTCTCTAGGCGCTCTTTCAGCTCGCGGTCGGCCAAGGTGTGGTAGCTATCTGGGTGCAGGTCACCCGACATGCGGTAAAACGCCGCGCGGATATCCGCCAGGGACGTGCCTGACGAAACACCGAGCAAGTCGTAGTAGGAAAGCTGGTCGAGTTTTCCGTATAGCTGCCGGGCGAAGGTGGCAAGTTGTTCAGGGGTCTGCCGGGGCATGCGCGACTCTCTAGTCCTTCAGTTCCTCTACTTCGCCCAGCTCAGGCAACATCGAGTCATCCATGGGGCTTTCCTGCGACTTCTGACGCTCCACTGCTTCTGCCACCTCGACGTCGGTCATGCCACCTCGGACATTGACCGCGGCCTCGCGGGCCGCGCCGGTCGCCGCGTCGCGGGCGCGCACGCGCAGGATGCCGTTGGTATCTACGCGGAAGGTGACTTCGATGGCGATTTCGCCTCGGCGGGCGGGCGGGATGCCGCTTAATTCCAGCTCGCCCAGGGGGACGTTCTCGTCGAAACGGCGGGACTCGCCCTGGCAGACTTGGATGCGAACCGTGCTCTGGTTGTCCGCCGAGGTGGTGAAGATGCGCGTCTGCTCGACGGGAACCGGCACGTTCCGGTCGAGGATGCGTTCGGCAAAGCCGCCGGCCACCGCGATGCCAAGAGCGCGCGGAGTGACGTCGAGGAGGACAGCGTGGTTGGCCAGATTCTCGCCGGCGTGGGCCAGGTTTTCGGCTTGTATGGCGGCGCCCCAAGACACGACTTCGTCGGGATTGAGGTCGGTGCGCGGCGGGCGGCCGAAGTAGCGTTCGACTTCGATGCGCACCAGCGGCACCCGCGTTGTGCCGCCCACCATGATGACCTCGTCGATCTGCGAGGCGCCTAGTCCGGCCGATGCTAGAACTTCCTGCGTGGTCTGGATGGTGCGGCCGACCAGTCCGCGAATGGCGGTCTCGAAGACGTTGCGCGCGATGTGAAAGCGCAGGGCAAGCTGTTCGCCTTGGTTGCTGACGGCGATGTTCTTGAGTTCGCCGCGCGCCTCGGGAAACTCGGACAGGTGGCACTTGACCTGCTCGGCCGCGATGAGCAGGCGGGCATGAGCGGCCTGATCGTCGCGCGGATCGATGCCGTGCTCGGCGCGGAAGAGTTCGGCCAGGATGTTGAGCAGGGCGGTGTCCAAGTCGTCGCCGCCGAGGAAGGTGTCGCCGCCGGTGGCAAGCACCTCGAAGACGTCGCCTTCCACTTGCAGGATGGTGATGTCGAAGGTGCCGCCGCCAAAGTCGTAGACCGCGATCCGCTGTGACATGTGCTGGCCGAGCCCGTAGGCCAAGGCCGCGGCCGTGGGTTCATTGAGCACGCGCAGGACGTCGAGTCCCGCGATGCGGCCAGCGTCGATGGTCGCGCGCCGCTGGGCATCGTTGAAATTCGCCGGCACCGTGATCACCGCGCCGGTGACGGTGTCGCCAAGGAACAGCTCGCAGCATTGGCGCAAGTAGCCGAGCAGGAGGCCGGAAACCTCGGGAATCGTGTACGTGCGATCGGGGCCCACGAAGACCGCCTGCTCGTTGTTGCCCTCGCGCAGTTCGTAGGGCAGTCGGGCGACGGCTCTTTGGACTTCCTTGGACCGGAACGAAAGCCCGATGAGGCGCTTGCCCGAATAGACCGTGTACTTGGGGTCGACGATCCGGCGTGCCACGCCCTCGCGCGAGAAGTACTTGAGCCCGTCGGCGGAGAACGACACCACCGAGGGGTGCAGGTAGCCGCCGTGGGCGGCCGGCACCACCACCACCTGGCCGTCCCGCACGGTGGCGATCACCGAGTTCGTGGTTCCAAGATCGATTCCAACTACCGACATGATCTAGTTCGCTAGACTGCTTCAGAGAGAGAAATGCCAGAGCGCATGATACCTCATCGGGCGCTCCGATCGCGACGGTGATTGTCAGGGTTTCGCGGGCTGCGCCGTGCGATCATCCTTGGCAACCACGATGCCCAGGATGATCGCGGTCCCGGCAGCCACGGCGATGGCCGTGACCAGCGGCCATCGTTGCTGCAACCAGCCTCCGGGTTGTGGGGCGCCTCCAGGCTCGTCTTCTGCCGGGACGCGGGGCGGGGGAGTCGCGAGCATGAGCGGCGCATTCGGTCGCGCGCCGCCGTTCTCGGCCCTTCGCGTCAGGTCGGTGCGGCTCGCCAGTTCGTCGAGCCTTAGCACCGCCGCCACCAAGTCGGGCGATTCGGCGCTCGGAGCCACTGGCACCGCCGTGGCATCCCGCAGTTCGCCGGTTCGCGCGTCGACAAGTCGCAGATCGATTTCGACTTTGTCGCCCAGGTGCAATTGGCCCAGCAGCGCAAAGGCCGCGCCGCGCTCCCTGGCTAGCCCAGCCGCGACTCCGACATCGTATGTAAGGAACTGCGTGGCCGGCACGTCGATCACAACCTTCGGCTCCTGAATGGCGACCGTTGTTGACCACGAGGTGTGCCCGGCTTCCTCGACGCGAACGAAGTGCTCGCCATAGGGCAGGGCAGGGCTGCTGGAGGGCGAGGCTTGCGCGGTCCCACCGTCGATGGAAACCAGGGCGCGGGGATGCGCGCGCACGGTCAGCGTTCCGCTCGAACGCTGCCTCACCGTCGCGATCGCCAGACGCCAGCTTGCCTCGACCAGGGGCTGCCCGGCCGCCTCGTCAAAAATCTGCCCAGCACCCAGAACCGCGGCGCGCAGGTAGGCCGTCTTCGCCTCCGGCGGCGTGATGGTTGTGAAAGGTTCCGAGTAGGTGGCGCCGCTGGCGAGTTGAATCGCCACGGCTTGATGGAAAAACAGGCTGGCGAAATCCTTCGGCGACAGCCCCTCGCCGCCCGCGCCCATGGCTTGGGTGGCGGCCTCGCCGAGCATCGCCGCCGCCAGCACGAAGTTGGAGGCGCGCAGGGCGGTCATGCCCTCGCCGAAAAGTTCGGCGGGCCGTGTTGCTTGCTGGTTTTGCACGGCCACGACTTCGAGCAGGCCGAGTCCGCGCTTTTTCGCCGCGGCTTCGAATTGCGCGCGGGCGCTGTTGTTCGCTGAAGCATCGGGCGTGTTCGCCCAGATGGGATGCGTGATGGGCTGCGCCTGCGCGCGCGCGACGAACGCGCACGTTCCCAGGAGCAGAATGCTGAATCCGCGGCCGTTCATGGACCCAATCTATGCCCTAGGTCGCCGCGGGGCCAAGAAAGCTAGTTGTGCGGTCCGTGCGGATGTTCGGGATCGTAGCGACCGTTGCCGTTCACGTCGAAGAAGATCGGGTTGGTCAAGGCCAGCGGGTACACACCGAAGGTGCGATTGTCGCCGACTACGGGGGCCATGATCTTGTCGCCGTCTACGCGTACGACCGCGTAGCCGTCGATGGTCAGGTCGATCTCGTGGTGGACGCGAAAGCGCACCACGTCCTGGCTTTCGTGTACCGGCCAGCGCTTGGCCTCTTTGCCCGACACATACAAAATCACCCGGCTGACCGAAATCCAGGGCGCGGCATCCACCTCGATGTCGACCGCGGCCTTGCCTCCCGGCGCTGGTACGAGATCGCCGATGTCGCCCTTGCCCGAGCGAAAGCGGACGAAGGGGCCAGTGGTGAAGAAGGCCTGATGGTTCTTGACCGCGGTGGCGACTTCTTGGGGCGTGACGTGATCGGGCCGGTCGTCGCGCACGCGCACGTAGTTGCGCGGGTAGCCGCCCATGTTGTAGGTCAGGTGGTGGGTGTCGGAGTTGCCCGTGGCGGTGACGAGGTGCCCGTGATTGAGCAGGCCGAGCCAGTCGTCGATCGTGCGATCGACGCTCTTGCGCGCCGGATCCTGGTAGCCGTTGAGCACCTCGAGGGCATCGAAATCGAAGGAAAATCCCGGGCGGCCCGCGCGATCCGAGTGCGGGTCGAATTCGCCCACGATGAAATAGCCCACGCCGGGATCGATGCGCGGGTGGTGCACGTCGATGATGGCATCGGGCGCGTGCTCGCGCACATTGGCGAAGATCTCCTTGGCGTTGCGTCCGTGGACCAGCACGGCGCCCTGCCCGGCGCGCGCCAAGTCCTGCGACAAGGGAAAGGCGCCGTAGTGGCCCCAACCGTTGGTGGTCAGCTCGTCGCCCCTGGCCGAGGTGATGAGTGCCCCCAGCCCAAGCTGGCGGATGGTTGGTGCGTAGTCGGTCACTAAGTTGTGATCCGTGGACACGATCATGTCGATGCCATCGGCGACGAATTCGAGAATGCGATGGCTGAGCGGAACGATGGAATCTGGCGACGGCGCGGCGTGGACGTGGAAATCGGCGGACAGCCAACCCGTGGTGTCCACCACATGGCGGAGCTTCGCGATAATCTTGGCGCCCTCAGGACCGATTTTGACTCTTCGGTTGATTGATATGTCCCACTCGGGACCGCGGCTGACGTAGATATCGTAGGTGCCGAGTGGGACGCGAATGTCCTCGCTGCCCACGGCGGAGAACACCCGGTCAAAGGCGGAGATGGCCAGCTCGCCCTCGGGACGGCCGATGTCGTTGTGGGTGAAGACCGGCCTGGGCGTGCCCTCGACACCGACGAAGGTCAGCTTGCACGGAATCGGCTGGCCAGTCACGGCGTCGGTCACGTCGAAAGCGAGCAAGCCGCCCGCGTGCCGATTCGCCGGGACGTGTGGCCGCTCCTCGTCGGGGGACTGCGTCGGCTTCTCCAGGATGTTTCCCGCCGGGGCTTCGCCAGGGTGGGACTGGGCGCGCAAGCTGGCGGCTGCGAAAGAAAGTGAAAACGCGGCCAGAATGAGGAGAACGCGTGTGGAAAATCGAAAATGCATGGGCCGATGATAGCCCATGGAAGCCCATGATTGGGTTCTGCTACGCCTGCACGACGGCGCGGGCGATTTCGCCGATCTCTTGGTCGGACAGCCACTTCTTCTTGTCGCACACCGCGATCACGCGGTGGTAGATGTCTTCGAGCTGGGCCGTGCTGAGCTTGTAGCCGAGGTGAGTGCAGCGATCGGCGATGGCGTGGCGCCCGCTGTGCTTGCCCACCACGAGTTGGCTGGCGGGCACGCCGACCGATTTCGGATCCATGATTTCGTAGGTCGTGCGTTCTTTGAGGAAGCCGTCCTGATGGATACCGGCCTCGTGTGCGAAGGCGTTCTTGCCCACGATGGCTTTGTTGGGCTGGACCCCGACGCCGATAATTTCGGTCAGAAGTTGGCTGGCTGGGTAGAGCTCTTCGGTCTTGATGGAGGTGGTGAAGGGCAGGATGTCGCCGCGTACTTTGAGCGCCATGACGATTTCTTCCAGCGAGCAATTGCCCGCGCGCTCGCCGATGCCGTTGATGGTGCACTCGACCTGGCGCACGCCGGCCTGGATCGCGGCGATGGAATTGGCCACCGACAATCCCAGATCATTGTGGCAGTGCACGCTGACCTCGGCCTGGCCTTCCAGGGCGCGGACGACGGTACCCACCAGTTGGCCGTATTCGGCTGGGATCGAATAGCCGACGGTGTCCGGCAAGTTGACGATGCGCGCGCCGGCGGCGACCACCGCGCGGGAGAAGCGAACCAGGATCTCGGGCGACGTGCGGGTGGCGTCCTCGGCCGAAAACTCGACCTCGTCGACGTACTTGTGCGCCAGTTCGACCGATTTGATGGCGATCTCCAGTGCCTCCTCCTCGGTCTTCTTCAATTTGTGCTTGAGGTGGATGGGACTGGTGGCGATGAAGGTGTGAATACGCGGGCGCTTGGCCTTCTCCAGCGCCTTGGCCGCGCGCTCGATATCGCCGGTGTGACAGCGGGCGAGGGCGGCGACCGTCACCTGGCCGTATTCGCGGCCGATGGCATCGACGGCATCGAAGTCGCCTTGGGACGCCATGGGAAAGCCGGCCTCCATCACGTCGACGTTCAGGTCGACGAGCTTGCGCGCCATCTTCATCTTTTCGGGAACGTTCATGCTGCAGCCGCACGACTGTTCTCCGTCGCGCAGGGTGGTGTCGAAGATGTGGACGCGGTTACTCATGGGGGCGGGCTCCTTTCGTGGTGCGATGAAGGCGGTCAAACTAGCGCCATTTGTGCGATATGGCGAATTTATTCTTTTCATGATTTGTATTAGTTCTTGTTATTATATAAGTATTGCTTATACTTCCAAGCAGCCATGGATCTCGCCACTCTCGCCGTGTTTCGCACGGTGGCCACCGAAAGAAGCTTCTCGCGGGCAGCGGTCAAGTTGGCGCGCACCCAGCCCGCGGTTTCGCTTGCCATCAAGCGGCTCGAATTGGATGTGGGCGAAACCCTCATCGATCGCAGCGGGCGCCAGACGCGCCTGACCGACGCGGGGCAGGTCGTGCTCGATCACGCCCGGCGCTTCGAAAACCTGCGTTCCGAGCTGACCCAGGCCTTGGTCGAGCTGCGCGACAATGCCACGGGCCGTTTGCTCATCGGCGCCAACGAGTCGGCCACCTTGTACTTGTTGCCGCTCATCAGTCGCTATCGGCGGCGCTATCCGCGCGTGAAGGTTCAGGTGCGGCGCTGCCAGTCCAGCAAGATCCCGACCGAAATCGTCGAGGGCGATCTAGAGCTGGGCGTGGTCAGCTACGATCCCAATGATAGCCGGCTCACCTCGCATATCATCTTTACCGATCACCTGGCATGCGTGGTGGCGCCTCAGCACCGGCTGGCGCGCCGGCGTTCGGTGTCGATCGCCGACCTCGGCATGGAGACCTTCATCGGGCACATCGTGGTGTCGCCCTATAAAGAGGTCGTGGAGCGCGAGTTCGAACGGCTGAGGGTGCCGCTGAACCGGGATCTGGAAATGCCAACCGTGGAGGCGATTCGCAAGATGGTGCAGCGGAATGAAGGCGTGGCATTTCTGCCCCGCATGTGCGTGGAGGACGAGATCGCCCAGGGCACGTTGCGCGAGATCCAGGTCAAGGGGCTGATGCCCGAGCGCAAGATTCGCCTCGTCCATCCCGCCGGGCGCACGCTGTCGCACGCGGCACGCGCATTTCTGGCGTTGCTCAGGTAGGGGCGATTCATGAATCGCCCCCACAGACAGTCTAGCCCTCGGCGTCCTCGTCGGGCTCGGGGGCGTCTTCGGAACGTTCAATCGCGCGGTAGAGCGTGCGGCGGTCGATGCCGAGTTTTTCCGCCGCACGCTTTTTGTTGCCGCCGCATTCGGCGAGCACGAGGGCGATGTAGCGCCGCTCAAGTTCGCCTAGTGTCGGTCGATCGTCGATGATACTGGCGGGCGCGATGGAGGCACCGCCGTAGACCTCCGCGGGTAAGTCCGAGGGCAGTAGCACGTTGCCCTTGGCGACCGCCACCGCGCGTTCGATGGCATTCTCCAGTTCGCGCACGTTGCCTGGCCAACTGTACCGGCACAGAACTTCGAGAGCCTCGGGCGAGACGCTGGCCAGCGCCCGGCTTTCCCGTTTGGCGATCTTGTTGATGAAGTGGCGAACCAGAATAGGAATGTCGCCGGCGCGGTCGCGCAGGGGCGGCATGCGCACGGTCACGACGTTGATGCGGAAATAGAGATCTTCGCGAAAGCGGGTGGCCTTGACCTCGGCTTCCAGGTCGCGGTTGGTGGCGCACACCAGGCGCACGTCGACGCGCATGGCCTCGGTTCCGCCGACCGGGCGCATTTCCCCGTCTTGCAGCACGCGGAGGATCTGAGCCTGCATCTTCGGCCCCATGTCGCCGATTTCGTCCAGGAACAGGGTTCCGCCGTTGGCGGTTTCGAACAGGCCGCGCTTGGCCGCGATGGCGCCTGTGAAAGCGCCGCGCGCGTGACCGAAGAGCTCTGATTCGAGTAGGGATTCTGACAGGGCCGTGCAATTGACGGGCACGAAGGGCTTGATCGCGCGTGGCGAGCGATTGTGAATCGCGCGCGCGACCAGCTCCTTGCCGGTCCCCGATTCGCCTACCACGAGGACGGTTGCCGTCGACGGGGCTACCCGGGCCACGAGTTTGTACACGTCGAGCATGCGCTGGCTCTTGCCCTCGATGTCGGCGACCTGGCTGCGCTCGCCACCCGCGGAAGCGGTCGAATCCGCTTCGGCGGAAAGGCGCCTGCGTTCGAGGGCGCGCGCCACGGTCAGGCGAAGCTCTTCGATGTTGAAGGGCTTGGAAACGTAGTCGTAGGCCCCATGGCCGATGGCTTCCATGGCGCCGGTGACGTCGCCAAAGGCCGTGATGAGAATGACCGGTGTGCTGGGCGACTTCTCGGTGAAGGCGCGCAGTACGTCCAGGCCGCCGACCCGTTCCATGCGCACGTCCGATAGAACCAGGTCGTAGCGGCCGTCGCCCGCGCGCTCGACGGCCGGGGCGCCGTCGTCCACGGCTTCGACTTCAAATCCCTCGCCGCGCAAGATCTCGCACAACAGATCGCGCGCGACTGCATCGTCTTCGACCACCAGCATTCGGGTCATGCAGCTCCTCCAGTGGAAACCTTTCGGGTACCGGACTCGAACTTGGGCGCCGCAGGATCTCCCTCTCCGGGACCGTGCATCGGCAAGTGCACCGTGAACGTCGAGCCCTTGCCGGGCGTGCTCTCTACCGCGATGGAGCCTCCGAGGGCTTTCGAGAGTTCGCGGCAGATGGCGAGTCCGAGGCCGGTACCCTTGCCGCGTCCCTTGGTGGTGTAGAAAGGCTCGAAGATGCTGCGCTGATCTTCGGGCGAGATACCCGCGCCGGTGTCGCTGATCGCGATGTCGACCCGGCCCTGACTGGTGGCAGCCGATACCGTGACGTAGCCGTCTTTGGCGATGGCGGCGATGGCATCGAAGGCGTTGGAGAGCAGATTGATGAGGATCTGGCGAAGCAGTCCCGGGTCGGTTTGGAAATCGACCGGCTCGTCGGTGATGTCGATGGCCACGGCGGGCTTGCCGGCCTGTTCCCCGCCACCCGTGACTTCAACCGCTTCGCGCAGAAGCTGGCGCAGCGAGGTGGGCTTGAGTTCGGGTTCGAGGCCACGGGTCGAGTCGAGGTAGTCGCGCACGATACGGCCGATGCGGGCGATCTCTCGCGTGGCGACCTCCAGGCGTTCGCGCAAGGCGGGTTGCAGATCGCGCTGCAGGAGCGCGAGTTGCAAATGGCCAGAGACCGAGGACAGCGGCGTGCCGATTTCGTGCGCGAGCTGCGCCGCGAGTTGTCCAAGGGTGGCAAGGCGAACCTTGGAGGCATTTTCCATGCGCAGATCATTGAGCAGCCGGTTGAGCTGGCCGAGCGCCATGTTCTTGCGCGACAGATCCTGGGTCGCGAGATCGATCTCCTGTGCGAGGCGCAAATTAAATTCGCGGATCTCGCGATTGGCATTCGAAAGCTGGTCGAGCATCTGGTTGAAACCCTGGGACAGCCGTCCTACTTCGTCTTGGGCACCGATGACGACCCGACGATCGAGGTTGCCGCCCTCGACATCGCGCATGGCCGAGGCCAACCTCTCCAGCCGGCGAAGCACGATACGGTTGACCAGGAAGCCCGTGAGGAGAACCAAGACCACCAGGTGTGTGGCGCCCAAGATGAGCGACCAGCGTTCGGTCACCCGGATGATGTCGAGAACCGGGCTCAGGCTCCAGTGCATAAGCAGGTTGCCCTGCCACGGGCCCTTGAGATCCACGAAGCGCTGGAGGATGTACACGTCGCCTTCGGTTGCCTTGCGCGCATACACGATGGGTTGGCGAGGCAGATAGGACAGGCGTGTGATTTCGGCGGTGGCTTCGCCGCGCTGGACGCCGATGCGCACCGACGGTGAACTGGGCAACGAACTGGGCGCGTCGTGCTCGACGACGAGCTGAAGGCGCTGGATACGCGGGTGGCGGTTGATGTAGTTCGACAGGGCGATGGCGTAGTCGCGCTCTTCGGCTTCGGGCTCGAAGCGCTCCAGGCTTTGCTTGATGTCGTCGGCGATCTCGTCGGCCGAAGACTGGGCCTGCCGGGTCAGTTCGCTGCGCATGGCATAGATGCGCACCCAGAGCGTGGCACCAGCGGTCACCGCCGCGCTGGCGGCAACCAGGATCCACACCTTGGCTCGAATCGTCACGAGGCCATCCTAAAGAATTTCACCACAGAGACACAGAGAACACTGAGAAGACCAAAGAAGGAAGCGTTCGGATCCCAGATCCGGAAAACCCAATTTCCTTCCGACCTCTTAAGTAAGAACCCTCGAAGGGTTCTTACCAACTCCCGCGGTGAGCAACGTCGGGCAAAGCCCGCCGTCACTCGCGCGACTCTGTGCCCTCTGTGCCTCTGTGGTGAAAAATCCGGATTCATAAAAGAAAGAACCCCCGGAATGTTCATCCCGGGGGCTCTTCGGGAAGAGCCAGGTCCACCAGGAGTTTCCTGACGGCCTGTGCGCTTCAAGGTCTTACTTTGGAAGCGTGAATTACTTCGCGGCCTCTTCGCCGTCCTTCTTGTCTTCGCCCTTCTTGGCCTTCTTGCCCTTCTTCTTGGCCGGCTTCTCAGTCTTCTCGGTCGCGGGCTCTTCGCCAGCGGAGGCCAGCGTGGTGCTGGCGAATGGGATCGCGAAGGCGAGGGCGAGAAGGATAACGCGAGTGAGCTTCATTGGGTCTCCTTGTTGTCTGGTTTCATGGACCGTTCGGTCCTAGTTTGCCTTTCCTGTTGCAGCCGATATGCCACCCGAGGACCGGAGTGTGAAGTCAGCAATATTAGGTGGTTACCGGTATTCGGCCATTGGGGCGCGCTTGGATGTGAGGCGGTTTTGCTTTGCGAACCGTCTCTGTGGGGAAAAACGCCTCACTGCTTTTGCTCGGACTGCGTAAGGATGGCGATGTTCTTGGCACCCGCCTTCTTGGCGATTGCCATCAGATCGACGGCGGCACCAAGAAAGACGCTCTTGTCGCCTCGTAGGAGCAGGGTTTCCGAATCCACGTCCGTCAGCGCCTTGTGGATTTCTTCTTCCAGGTGAGACGGGTCGATCTTGCGGTTGAACAGAAAAAGCTCGTTGTTCTTCGTCACGGTGAGGACCGGATCCGTGCGCCGCTTAGTCACCGCGCCAGCGGCGTTGGCCTTGGGCAAGGCGACCTTCACACCCGTGCGCGACGCGACCTCCGATTCGACCAGAGCCGTGGAGGTCACCATGAAGATGATGAGCAAAACCAGAAACACGTCGGTCAGCGGCGTGATGTTGATTTCCGCGACGATGGATTCCCGTCCTTCGCCCTCCGCTTCGGGCTCCGCGCCGGGATCATCGATCTGGATGCTCATCGCCATGGGGTGGCAGCTACGATGGCGGAGCTTTCCCGGGCGACTGGGCCTGGGCAGCGAGGACAGGGGCGGCTTGGGATTTCCCGAATTCCCCGAGCGCGAGGAGGAATTCCTCGCAAAAGACCTTGTACTGCACGCCAATGTTGCCGATCTTCGCGACGAAGTAGTTGTAGGCGATGATGGCGTAGATGGCGACCATGAGGCCCGCTGCCGTGGCAACCAGGGCGGCCGCGATCCCTTGCGAGACCACCTTGAAACCGCCGGTGCCCGCCTGGGACATGGATTGGAAGGCCTTGAGAATGCCGACCACGGTTCCGAAGAGGCCGACGAAAGGCGCCGACGAGCCCACGGTTCCGAGCGCCCACAGGTAGCGCTTGAACCCGGCCAGCGCGACGATACGATGGGAATTCACGGTCTCCGTGGTCTTCTGGGGCGTTTTAGCAAACACCCGCAGGCCCCGGCCGAAGACCTCGCCCAAGGGATCGTTCGAGGTTTCGCACAGGGCCGTGGCCTTGGCCAGATCGCCCTTTTCGACCGCTTCGATCACGCGGTTCTTGAAGATATCGGATTTGCCGAGCACGCCCCATAGCGAGTAGACGCGCTCGCAGATGACAGCCACGCCGGCCACCGACCACACCAAGAGCAGCAGAAGGATGACCCACTCGTCGTGGATGAGATTGCGGATGGTTTCCCAGGTCATTGGATTCCGTAGGGTGATAGCTCGGCGGCTCTTTGTCCAGCTTCTCCGCTACAATGCAAACCATGTCACAGGGCGGACAAGTCGCAAGCCTGCCGAGGTTCGGGCGCCAGTTGCTGGTTGCGGGGCTCATTCTCGATGCCGCCGAGCTGGTTTGCTGTGGGCTCCCGTTGGTTTTGTGGATGCGGGATCTGCCGTGGGAGATGCTGTGGCTGAAAGTCGCCTTGCCGCTCACGCTTGCGGCATGGGGGGCAGCCGCGCTTCGCATGGCCTCGCGGTTGCGGCCCTTGCTCGATCTGGTGGCATCGATTCGCCAGGGTGGCAAACCCAAACCGCTTGAGGCCGATGCGGCTCGCGTTGCGCTGGCGCGCGCCCCACGCGAGGTGGCCATCGTGCATCTGCTGGCCTGGGCACTGGTCGCGTCGGTGCTTCCCGCGCACGCCGTGTTGGCCGGGGATCGCGATCTGCCGTCGGCAGTCGCGCTCATCCAGCTGGTGTTGCTTACTTCGACGGGATTGGCCGCCATCCGCACCCTGGCGCTGGAAATCATCTTGGCGCCCACCCGGCCCATCCTGCTGCCCAACTTGCAAGGCATTCGTGTTTTCGCCGATCGCTACCGGGGAGCCCTGCTGGCGGTGGGGATCGCACTGCTGGGTCTATGGCAGACAGCGCTGGCCTTTTTCTCCTCGACAATCGCCAGGGCTTCGTCGGAGGTCCTGACCTCGGGCATGTTCGCGCTGTGGCCAATTCTGATTCTGGGGGCCTATGCCTGGTGGCGGCTCATGCTGAGGCGCACCCGGCCCATCGAGGACTACTTCGATCTGGCTTTGCGGACCAAGGGGGGCAAAGGCCCCTCGCGCGACGATCCCAAGGCCGTGGCCGCGTTCATCGCCGCGCAGGGCACGCCGTACTCGCTTGGCATGGTGCAGGCGGTGGTCTTCCTCGCTGCCGCGCTCGCCGCGGTCGCCTATCTCGGGGCTCGCGGCGACGTGGATCTGGTCACCGCCGGCCGCCTGCTTCTCCTTGCCACGCTCCTTTCTCTCCTGACGACGCTCTACCAGACGCTGGTCCTGCAAAGCGTTCTTCGCCCACTTATCCGGCACCTTGGCTCGCGCCACGCGCTTCCCCTCGACCAAGTGCGCTCACCGCTCGGACTGCACGCGAAGCTGGGCGCAACCATGGTCGCCGTGCTGGTCTGCGCGTGCGCCTTTGTCTGGCTGGTGGGCCGGGCCAATGCGCCGTGGGGCTTGGTTGCTCTGGCCGTGGCCTTGGCCATGATTTTGGGCGTGGTCTTGCTCGTGGTTCGCGACGTGGTGGCGCCGTTGCGCATGCTCGAGGAGCGGTCGAGCGATATGGCGAATGGTCAGCTCGCGCGGCCGGTACCGCCGTGGGGCGAGGCCGACGAGATCGGGCGGTTGGCCGTCATCTTCGAGGAAATGCGGCGGTCGCTGCGCGATCGCTTGCGCTCGACGGAATCCATCAATGTCGATTTGGAGCGCGAGGTACGCCGGCGCACCGAGGCTCTCGAACAACGCAACGCCGAGCTGCACGAGGCGATGGACAAATTACGGCGCGCGCAGGACAACCTGGTTCGCAGCGAAAAGTTGGCTTCGATGGGACGCCTGGTGGCGGGCATCGCCCACGAAATCAACAACCCGGTCAACGCCGTCATCAATTCCCTGGGTCCGCTTGAGGACGCCGTGAAACGGATCGCGGCCGGCGAGGGCGGATCGCCTGTCGAGATCGCTAAGGAGGCAGAGGAAATCCTGGCCGTGGTTCAGCGTGGGGCCGCGCGCACCAAGGCCATCGTCCAGGCGCTGCACGGCTACGCGCGCGGCGACGATTCGGTCCAGCGCGAAGTGAATCTGGCCCGCAGCGTGGACGAAACCCTCGGGCTGCTCCAGCACCGCCTGCGCAACGTGAAGGTGGTGAAGGATGTCGACCCCAAGGCGCGCATTCTTGGTTTTCCGGGCCAGGTCGATCAGGTGCTGATGAACCTGTTCACCAATGCGGCGCAGGCCATCGGAGAGAAAGGCGGGACCATTAGCGTGACCGCGCGCAACCAGGACGCCTGGGTTTTGCTCACCGTGGCCGACGATGGCACCGGCATTCCCAAGGACGTCTTGCCGCACATCTTCGACCCGTTCTTCACCACCAAGGACGTGGGCGAAGGCTCGGGCCTCGGGCTTTCCATTGTGCATGGAATCATCGAGCGCCACGGGGGACACATCGACGTCGACAGTCAGCCAGGGCAGGGCACCAAGTTCTCGATTTCATTTCCACTTCCTCCCGCGCCCCGACCGTCCTAGCCCGCACTACTCATTAGCGGCATCTGGTCGAGGCACCGGGGCGGGCTAGACATACGCGTGCGGAGCCTGCCGGCCCTCGCGACCTACCAGCCCACCCTGCCACCTCCTCGGGCTTCGCCCTCGCCCTCGCCGGCAGCGAAGCGTCGCGGGAGGGCTTGGCGAGGCCGAGCGCAGCGAGGGGGAGGTAGGGCGGGTGGCGGGTGCCGAGTGCGCCGCTAACCCTCCCAGGGTTCCCATCACAATCAACGCCAGAATCGTGCTGGCCTGAGCCGTTTCGCAAGGGCGCCTACACTGCCTAGCGAGAGAATCAATCAGGCGAACGCTCCTCAGCATTCACACTTCCGCTGTCATGCATCCAGAAGCTCGTGCAAGAATGTATTCCGTGTCCCGGCGCGATTCGTCCGTCGATGAACCTGGAAGAGGCGTTCCTTCTCCGGTCGTCTTGGTGCCGTCCAGGCCGAGGCCGATGGAAACGCAGGACGAGGACGCGACCGAGCGTGTGGGGGCCAAGACCGACGACGAGACCCTGGTGCGCGAGACGTTGGCCGGAAAGCGCTGGGCCCAGCGGGAGGTTTGGTATCGTTTCGCGCCCATGGTTCACGGGCTCCTCCGCCGCACCCTCAGCTTGCGCCACGATCACGATGACCTTGCTCAGGAGGTCTTTCTGCGCGTCTTTCGCCGCTTGCACACCATGGAGAATCGCGCGGCCTTGCGCAGCTTCATCTATTCGGTGGCGGTTCGCGTGGTCAGCGAGGCCATCCGCCACTTCTACGTGCTCAAGCGCGCGCGCGATCAACTGGAACTCATGGCCGAGGACCGAGAGAGCGCAAGTCCGGATTTCGAGGCGCGCGAGACGCTGTTTTTAGTCCAGAAGGTTCTCGAAGGCATGAAGGACAAGCACAGGGCTGTGTTCGTTCTTCGCCACGTGGAGGGCATGGAGCTGCACGAGATCGCCGAGGGACTCGATATTTCCTTGGCCACGGTCAAGCGCTATCTGGTGAAGTCCACAGCCTCGATCCACACGGCCGTGTCGCGCGACCAGGGACTGCGCGCCAGACTGTGCGGGGCGTTGCCGGCGGAAATCCTCGGAGATGACCCATGCGAAACATGAACGACGGGCAGACTCAGAAGATCGTAGACGCCGTCGCCGAGGTAACCCGAAAAGGCCTGGGCAAGGTGCCCGCCGACCAGCTCGATAGCGGATGGCAGCGCCTGGAAAGCGCGCTGTCCGACGGCAAATATCCTTCCCTGCCCATCGTGGCCGCCGCTTCGCGCTGGTGGCTACGCGGCTTCGCACTCACCGCAGCCGCGTTGGCCTTGGGGTTCGCAACCTACCGTCTGCTGCCGCTTCGGTCGGAATCACCGCTGCACTACGTGCTCGAAGGCGCAACCCTGGGTCCCGGTGAATCCATCAAGGCCGAACCCACGGCGCCGGCCAAGCTGGTTTTTTCCGATGGCTCACAGGTTCGCATTGCGCCCGCTGCGAAGCTATCGGTCCTGTCGCTCGACGCCCATGGCTCGCGTATCGCTCTCGCCGATGGCGATCTGGACGTGCAGGTTCAGCACCGGGCAGGCTCGTCGTGGCGCTTCGAGGCTGGGCCGTTTACGGTGAAGGTGCGCGGAACCGAGTTCCATCTGGCCTACGCGGCGGATCGCGGCCGGCTGGCACTGCAGATGGTGACGGGTGTGGTCGAGGTGCGAGGTTCGTCCGACGACCGCGTGCTGACCCTTCGTGCGGGCGAGTCTCTGGAGCTCTTCGCGGGTTCGGGAAGCAAACCCAGCGCACCCGCGACAGTGCAGCTGCCCGCAGCGGAGAATCCGACCGAGGAAAAGCTGCCCGCGGAGGTGGCGCCACCCTTGGCAGCGCCGACCGCGCCGCGGATGTCGCCGACTTTGCTTCGGCACCGGGCGCCGCAGGCCGAACGCGCCTCGACCGGGGCCGAGCCGATCGCTTGGGCCAGTCTAATCGCGCAAGGAGATTTCGCTGGTGTCGTGAAGGATGCCCACAAGCGTGGGATTGACGTGACCCTTGCGAGTGCATCGGCCGCCGAGCTGACCTCTCTCGCCGATGCGGCTCGCTATACTATGCACAACGATCTGGCGCGCCAGGCGCTGTTCGGACTGCGCGCTCGCTATCCTGGTACCGCGCGCGCCAGCGACGCCGCCTTCTTCCTCGGCCGCTTGGCTGAAACTCCGTCGTCCTCCTCGGGCGCCGCGGTCACCTGGTATGAGACCTACCTGCGCGAATCCGTGCAAGGTCCGTACGCGGGCGAGGCTCTTGGTCGGGAGATTGCGCTGCTCGCGCGCACGGATCGGGCACGCGCGCAAAAGGTGGCTCAGCTCTACCTGGAACGATTTCCGCACGGGACCCAAGCGGAACTGGCCAAGTCTCTATTAGAATCTGTCTCCAAGTGATTTCCGCAGTGGCGCTAGGTCTGTTCGGCTTGCTACAAGCCGACGTCGCGGGCCAGGCTGCTATCGCCGAACGAGGCGGCAGCGGGACGTCCGCCCTGGTCGTCGTGGCCCTGCCCGCCAACGCGAACCGGGCGATCTTGGAGGCGCTCAATCGCCTGCGCGGAGAAGCCATCTCGGTTGGCTTCGAGGTTCGCTTCGTCGCGGCCGCCACGGAATCGATGACTCTCGAACAACTCGACGGCCTTTCAAGCGGATTGCGGCCAGCCGCGGTGGTGGCCTTTGCCGGGCCCGAGGGCGGCGCAAGAACCGCCCATTCTCTCGACGTGTGGTTCCTGGACCGCACCAGCGGCCAAACCTCGTTCGCCCACTTGACCGCGGAGGAATACGATGACGCCGCGGATCGAGGCGAAGTCGTGCTTGCCGTACGGGCAGTCGATTTCATCCGAGCGCGAATGTTCGATACCCTGGCTGGGCGACAAGCCGAGCCCGCACGGCCCCAAGCGCGGCCCGAGGGCGCGCGCCTTCGGCGCAACTACCTTGGCGCCGGCATCGGCGTTCTCGGTGGCACGTCGGGTTTCTCGCCGTCGCTGGCTCCGCAAATCGAAGCTGGCTATCGCTGGTCCGAGTGGGGGCGCATCGGTGTCACTGCGCTTGGCTTCGGCACCCAAGCCCAGAACTCCGGTGGCAGCCGGCGAGTCAACCTCGACCCACGTTTCCTCGGCGCCAGTCTGACCCTGCTTGGGGGAGCCTGGCGGCGCCTGCGACCGATGCTGGAGGTGGGCGCAGGTGAATTCTGGGTGCGCGTCCGAGGCGAGGCCCAGTTCCCAGACGTGGGCCTGACCTATACCAAATCTAGTCCAGGCGCCGACGTGGCCATTGGCCTGGCTGTGGACATTCTTCCTCGCCTGGCGCTGGAAGTCCGCGCGGGGACCTTGTGGTTGCAGAGACGGGTCAAGATCTACAGCACAGCGGACACGTACCTAGGCACCATGGGCTGGCCAGCATGGTCGGGCAGCGCGCGGCTGGGGATCAGTTTCTAGGCTCGCGCCCTACTCGATCTTGATCTCGATGGCGACGGGCTTGCCCGCGCGCAGGACGGATGCACGTACAAGTCCTGCGGAGCGCAGCTTGGAGTAAGTTTCGAGGGCCTTGGCTGGTGTGGAGACGTCGTTTCCATTCACAGCCTGAATAAGGTCGCCATTGCGGAACCCGACGCGAGCCAACGGCGACCCAGGCTTGATGGCAGACACGCGAAAGCCGTTGGGCTTGCCGTTCTTCACCTCGGGCACGATGCGCACGCTGTGACTCAGGGCCGCGAGGTTGCCCAGTGCTGCTTCGACACCCTTGCGTGTGATGGTGTAGTGGTAGTCGTCCGTCTTTGAGATCTGTGTTTCAAGGTTGGCGAAGATCCGCTCGCGCTCGCCGTCGGCATTTTCCCGGTCGCGGGCCGCCTTCGATTGCGCCGACTCCGGTCCCTCGGCCACGATGGTTCGCTTTGCGCCAGTGCCCTTGAGGCGCAGGTTCATGGTGTGCAGCAGGATCTCGAACACGAAGCCGACGTCGCGGCCGGCCACGGTCAGAATCACCCCCTGGGCCAGGCGGCGCGCTGACAGCGAATCGTCGAAGACGTAGTCGGCGCAGGTCTGCTCCTTGGCCCATTTGACCATCGTGCCGAGGTCGCTATCGGCCAAAAAGGACACGCGCACGCGCGCATCGCGGGGGTGCGGGGTGCACGCCCGAGCTGGCGCTGATGCGAGTGCAAGCGTGGCGGCGCAGACGAGAGCCGCGAAGCCAACCTTTGGAATCACGAACACCCTTGCATCGTAGCCGGGATTCATTGGCCGCACCGCCTTTCTCTTGCAGAGCGTAGCAAGATCGACACCAGGCTCGGAATGTCTCGATGCGCCACTGGTTGTCCATGAGACGCCCATGAATTGCGCCGAAAACTTGACGGATCTGGGCCTGGGGCTACGGTGGTGATGTAGGTATAGGTAGTAAGAGAAGTACATACTCCGACACACACCAGGTACAAAATGGCCACATCCAAGAACAAGGGTGAATCAAGCGGACGCCGGCGGGAAATCCTCGGTATCGGACTTCTCGGAATCGGCCTCTTCTCGTTGGTCTCGGTCATCTCCATGCAGGCTGGCAATGGCCGGTTCATGGGACCAGGCGGGGCGGCGGCTGCGGCCGCCATCTATTCATTCTCCGGCATCGCCTCGTATCTGCTCATCGGCGCCAGCTTGGTGGTCGCGGTTCGTCTCTGTCGTGGCAAGGGAGTTTTTGGCGGAGTGGTCGAATCGGTGGGCTTTCTTTCCCTGGTTGTTTCGGTGGCCGTGCTTAGCCATCTGCCTTTTGCCGACGGCAAGGTTCTGCTGCGCGGACCGGGTGGTCTGCTCGGCCAGTATCTCGGCCAGATCGTGGCCAGCTTCATCGGCGGTGTGGGGGCGGCCCTCGCGGCCACCACGCTGCTTTCCACGGCTGTTCTGCTTCTCACGGACATCCGCGTATCCGAGGTCCTCGATTCGCTCGCTTGGGCGGGGGGCTATCTCGGCCACGCGGCGAAATGGACGGCCGGCGTTGTGTTGAGAGCGACGGTTGCAACAGCGCGCGCTCTCGGACGCGTGGTGGTCGCCATGTTCCCCGAGAAGTCAGCAGCCGAGGAAGCCGCCGACGACGAAGTGGCGGATACGGGCGTGGAACCAGCCGAGGAAATGAGCGCGTCGGACGCGGTGGCCATGCGCGAAGTGGAATCCGAGGCCGAGTCCGAACCCGCATTCGAGGAAGCCTTCGCCATCGGCAAAGGGATCCCCACCGTCAAGTTCGCCGAGGTGGTTTCCGCCGAGGAGAGTTCGCTCGCATCGCTCGCAACGATCGATGAAGCGCCATCGAGCGACACTTCCTCGCCGCACGAGAGTGAAGAACGGCGGGCGGTCGCCGCCGTGGTGGCCGAGGTGGCCGCGGTCGAATGCGCGGCCATGGCCGAGGCCGACGAGGCCAAAGCCAAGGAAGACGAGCTCGTGGTGGCGGAAGCGCAGGCGCCCATCGCCATCATCGCGCCCGTGACCAGCGCGCTCGACGACGGCCCCACCGAGGCGAATGAAGCGGCCGAGCCGGCGTTCGCCCAGGCGGGGCCGCTGATCGTCCCGCCCGTCGTGCGCCCCATCGAGCAGGCCGAGGCGATCGACGACAACGCGGACGGACCCGGGTTCATCCGACTGTCCGATGGTGCCTTCCAACTGCCGTCGTCCGATCTGCTGGAATACCTGCCACCCAAGGACACGGAGACCGACGAAGCCACCTTGCGCGCCATGGCCGAGCGGCTGGAACAAGCCCTGGGCAACTACGGTGTACGCGGCAAGGTCACCGCGATCCAGATGGGTCCGGTCATCATCACCTTCGAATTCGCGCCGGCACCGGGCACGCGCACGGGCAAGATCGTGCAACTCGAAAACGACCTGGCCATGGCCCTGGAGGCGCAGTCGGTGCGCATCGTGGCGCCCATTCCGGGCAAGGCCGTGGTCGGTATCGAGATCCCGAACAAGAAGCGCGAAACCGTCTATCTGAAGGAGATTCTCGAAGACGACGGCTTCAAGAAGTCGGCCTCGAAGCTGCAAATCTGCCTGGGCAAGGACACCAAGGGCGCACCGGTCAGCGTGAACCTGTCCAAGATGCCGCACTTGCTGGTTGCCGGCACCACCGGGTCGGGCAAGTCGGTCGCCGTCAACGGCATGATCACCAGCATCCTCTATTCGGCGAATCCCGAGGAAGTGCGCTTCATCATGGTCGACCCCAAGATGCTCGAGCTGTCGATCTACGAAGGCATTCCGCACCTGCTTCTGCCGGTGGTCACCGATCCCAAGAAGGCGGCGCTGGCTTTGCGCTGGGCCGTGGACGAGATGGAGCGGCGCTATGAACTCTTGGCCAAGAGTGGGGTGCGCGACATCTCCAGCTACAACGCCAAGATCGAGGCCGAATTGCACAAGGCCGATATGAAGGAGACCTTGACCGAAACGCACTCCAAGCGCAGCAAGCGTCTCAAGCTGATCATGGCCGATGCGGATGGACAGGAGCATGAGGTCGAAGTCGAGGCCGAAAGTGGTCCGATCCCCGCGGCCGAAGATGGTGCCATCGGCGTTATCAGCGCGGAAATGGCCGAGGAGATTTCAGCCAAAGCTGCTGCGGCCCAGGCCGCCAAGGAAAACGCCGAACCACCGGCGCGCAAACTGCCCTTCATCGTCATCGTCATCGACGAGTTCGCCGACCTCATGATGGTCGCGTCCAAGGACGTCGACACCGCGGTGGCGCGCCTGGCGCAAAAGGCGCGCGCGGCCGGCCTGCACCTCATCCTCGCCACCCAGCGCCCGTCGGTCGACGTCATCACCGGCGTCATCAAGGCCAACTTCCCCAGCCGCATCGCCTTGCAAGTCGCCTCGCAAATCGACTCGCGCACCATCATGGGCCAGCCGGGCGCCGAGACCCTGCTCGGCAACGGCGACATGCTCTTCTCGGATCGCGGCACCAAGCTCCGCCGCATCCAGGGCGCCTTCCTGTCCGACGACGAGGTCCATCGCGTGGTCGACTTCTTGAAGAAGCAGGCCAAGCCGGTTTACGACATGAACATCCTCACCGCGCGCGACGAGGAGGACGGCGAGGGCGCCGCGGCGCTCGACGATTTCCACGACGATCTCTACGATCAAGCCGTGGCCATCGTGTGCGACACTCGCCAAGCCAGCGTGTCCTTCATCCAGCGCCGCCTGCAAATCGGCTACAACCGCGCCGCGCGCATGGTGGAGCAGATGGAACGCGAAGGCCTAGTCGGCCCGTCGAACGGCATCAAGCCCCGCGACGTGATCGCCCCACGAGGCGAGTACCTGAGCCAACCGGGCGCATAGTTAAAAGAGGTCACAGAGGTCGGAACAGAGGTCACAAAGGCCAGCGAAGAAGGGGCTGCTCCGGTTCTTTGATCCCGTTCTTCTTCCTTCTCTGTGTTCTCTTTCGTTCTCTGTGCTCTCTGTGGTTGCAGCTTTGCGGTAAGCTCGCGGCCATGACGATGCTACTTCTCACCCTGGTCTTGTCCGCCGGCACGGCTGCCGCGTCCGCTCCCGCGCCGGCTGGCGACTCGCCTGACCTGCACACGGTGCTGGACCGAATGCAGAAGCGCTACGACCAGGCCAAGGACTTTCACGCGCGTTTCTCACAGAACTACAGCCGCGCGGTGGTGGGCAGGGCCACGCTGTCGACTGGCACCATCACGTTCAAGAAGCCCGGCCGCATGCGCTGGGACTATGACAAGCCCGAGCCGCGCATGTTCCTGTCGAACGGCCAGGTGCTTTGGCTCTATGAACCCACCGAGAAGCAGGCGTTCAAACAGGATCTCAAGTCTTCGCAGCTGCCGGCGGCGCTGGCCTTTCTCATGGGCAAGGGCAAGATCACCGACGAGTTCGACGTGACCTTCGCCAAGGATGCCAAGCAGGGCCGCCCAGGGGATTTTCGACTCGCGCTTTCGCCCAAGCAGCCGCAATCGGCCTACAAGTCGATTCTTTTCATCGTTGATCCCAAGGAGTTTCTCGTGCGCGAGAGCGTGCTCGTGGATTCGCAGGGCAATACCAACCACTTCACTTTCGACGGTCTGGAAGTGAACGGCAAGGTCGCTGATTCTGTCTTCAAATGGACCCCGCCCGCCGGCGTGCGTGTGGTCGACACCGGCCAGATGAGTAAGTGACTTGCCTACTGGCGTGCGGGGTAGACAACGGCGGTTGCGTCCAGGCGCTGGGTCGCGTAGGAGAGCTTGATCCAGGCGTCGCTCGGTTCGTCGGTGCTGATTCTGGTTTCGTCGATGGTGCCGGTGAAGTAGCTGACGGTGGTCGTAGCGGCGTCGGGGGCATCCGCGGGCGGCGCCAGCTCAGTGACCGCGCCAAATCGCCAAGAGCCCGAGTTGTAGGCGTCGGCACTCGTCATCGTTGGGTCATCCGCCACGGTCTCGCCATCGACGAACAGGTATTGCCCCGAGCTGGAGAAACGCGCAACGATGAAATGCCACTTGTCGTCGTTGTAGCTGGTAAGGCCGGTCACCGTTGCCAACACACTGCCGTGGTGCAGGATTGAGAACGACAAGTGGCCGCTTGAGTCCATGGTAACGGATCGATCGTTGACTGCGGCAATGCCTGCTGCCTTGTTGGCGAAACCCGCGATTCCTCCCCCCGTCGAGCTCGTGGTCTTGAGCCACAGCGAGATCGCCATGGGTTGCGGTGGCGGAAGCTGTTGCGCGGTGGTGAGCATGGAGATCCCGTCTAGGGCTAGCCCGCTGCCAATGATGCCTTCGCCGCGCAAGTCTCTGCCGGCTGGACGCTGGGTGCCGCTATTGTCTCGTCCCGAATCGTCCTTGAACTGGGTGGCGGCGTTGTTCGGGTCTTCGCCCATGTGGAAGACGCAGGAATAGCCCTTGAACACCGACGGGCCGAAAGAGGTCGTCGCCGATAGCTGATTCCCCCAATACATGAGGACGGTGTTGTTGCGGCTGTTTCCCGCGATGCGAGGAACCAGCACCCAGATTTCCGCCATGGCGTTTTGGGCGTCCCAGCGGTCGATTTCATAGCCTAGGTTGTTGCCGCCAGAATCCAGGAAGCGGATGTCGGCGCCATCCGTGCGGGCTTCCGCGAAGTCGAAGTTCGTTGCGTTCAGGCGGACGAGCAAGGGAAATGCCGTGACCACATCGCGGACATCGGCCCCGGCCGACGTGGTGTCGATGCCAATCTGCATGACGTGCGCCCAGTCGGAACACGTGCCTAGCGTGCATGCGCCCGAAAGGCACTGCTCCGAGGCGTCGCACGGCGATCCACCTCCAAGTCCGGGCCTCGCGTCGAGATTCGGCGCGACACTCATCGGAACGTCGCTTTCGGGCGAATTCGAGTCGACCGCGGTTGTTCCCGCATCCGGCGCCGCCCGGTTGCTTCCGCAACCGAGGACCAAGAGCGCCCCTAGCCGACAGACGAATGCCACACGCCGGCCGCGCCCGGTGGGCGGCAACCTCTTTCGGTATCGGGCCATCGCTAGCGCTTCCTCTCGCCTTGGGAGAGGTAGGCCAGGATGACGTCGTCCAGGCTTTGATCCGTGACGAAGACGTCGGGGGCGCCTTCCTGGGAAGAGCGGCTGGACTCCGCGGTGCGGGGCGCTTGGCCGGCGTCGTCGGCCGGCGCTATGAGGCGGGGCGGTGGCTCGACACCGCGGCCACCAGCGGAGCCTGCGATGTTGGCGTGGCTGCCTTCCTTGACGACGTAGGGTCCCCCTGACACGGGTCGGCGGCGCACGGGTGTGGTCGGGACCTTGCGCGCCGAGGCGGTGGAGGGCGCGCCCGCGCCCACGACGACCTGGCGCTGAACCACCGGTGTGATCGGTCGAACCGACGACGGACGGGCCGCCGCTGGCTGAGGTCTTGCTGGCGTGGCGGGCGGGGGATGGTCGGCGCCGAATTGCTCGCGTGTTGGGCGGCGGAAGGTATAGGTGCCCGGACCAGGCACGGCCGGCTTCGTGACATGAATGGGAAGAGGTTCAGGGGTGCTTGCGCGCTCAGCCGGGGTGGCCGGGAGCGCATCCAGATCGAGAACCTCGACCTCGGTCGCGGATGCGGGTGGACCAGCGGTGGCGATGGCAACCGGTTCGGGCGTTGCCATGACCGCCGGCGCTTCCACTTGCCCGGTGAAGAAGTCGTCGGCCCGGAAGGTTTCTCCGCGCATTTCGAAGAAGCGGGTGATCCGTTCGTCGTAGGTCGTTTGCTTGAGTTCCTTTAGGATGGCCTTGTGCTGGGCCTGCATCATGGCCCGCACCTCGTCCTCGGGCGTGCTGGGGTCGTACTGCCCGCGCTTGCTGGCCAGGATGCTGCCCTCGAAGAACAAGTGCGTGAAAAGATGGGGGTTTCCTGGGCCAGAATCTTCGGTCTGGACGTGGAAGATATGCCCGCCGTACTTGACGTTGTGGTTATACCCAAGTAGAGGGCTGCGGGGCGGCTTCGCCATCTTCGTCGACAGTATAGCCCCTGCGGGGTTTATGCTAAACTGCCTTTAAGGGTTTCGGCATGGTCAGCATCACGGCAACAAAAATACGTGATAACTCGCGCGATCCTTCCAGCGTGGTCGGCCTGGGCCGTGCTTTTCAGGGCTTTCTTATCAGCTACCCGACCATCGGCCGCGGCATGGTGATCTTCCGCGAACCCAGCGGGCATCGCATGGTGACGACGCCGGTTCGGCGCGTGCTGGGTGAATTCGGCGAGCCGGACATCTACGTGGAAACTGAGAACTCGGTGTATCGGCTGCGTGTGCGTTCCGGGGCCGCGGCGGCGGACAGCGCGCGGGCCGTCAGCAAGTAGCGTACAGAAGCTCGGGTGGAGCCGGCCTCTTCATCCGACCGCTTCTTCCTCCGTGCCCTCTGCCTTCTCTGTGCTCTCTCTTCTATCGTGCTACTCTCACCCTGTTTTGGGTACCATCCGTCAAGCGTTGATCTTGGCCGCCGGACATGGGCGGCCCGTGGCCGAGCCTGGAATCGCCAACTGCCTGGCCAAAGTGGGCTCCATCCCGCTTCTCCTGCGTACGCTACGCGTCCTGGCCGACGTCGGCATCCGGCGCGTCGGGATCACGTTGGGATTCGACGCCCAACGCGTACGCAGGGAAGTCGAGGTCATGAAACGGGCGGAAAGCAACCTGCCCGAACTGGTCTTCTTCGACAACCCGGCGTGGGAGCGGCCGAACGGCCTTTCGGTCTTGGCCGCGCGCAAGTTCGTCACCGAACGAACCTTGCTGGTGATGTCGGATCAGATCGCGGCGCCGCATCTCTTCCGGGAAATGGCAGAGCACTCGTGTGAGGGCGAACTGACGGTGCTGGCCGTGGACCCCGATTTGTCGCGCGTTTTCGATTTCGACGACGCCACCAAGGTCAAGCTCTGGGATCACAATAGCCGCGACAAACGCGTGTCCGCGATCGGCAAGGATCTGGCCGACCACGATGCTGTCAGCACCGGGCTGTTCGTGATGTCGCCCACCCTGGTCGCGTGCCTGGACGATCTGGCGAAGACCAAGGATCCCTCGCTCACCGAGGGTGTGGCCGAAGCCGCGCGGCGCGGGCTGGTGGTCGCGCACGATGTGGCGGGAGCGGTTTGGCAGGACGTCGATTCGGCCGAAATGCGCCTTCATGCCGAATGGCTTCTGCGCGTCTACGGCGACGATCTGCTTCATCCCGACACCTTGCCGGCCGCGCGTTCGACCGGCGCCGATACCTTGGCGCTCATCGAAAGCTTGCTGGCGGAAAAGAACGTGCCTCGCTACACCCTGTTCAATCCTGGACCGGTGGTGACGTCTGCGGGTGTGAAGGCCGCCCTGGTCCACTACGACGTCTGCCATCGCGACGAGGACTACTCGGGCGTGGTGCGCCGGTTGCAGCAGAAGCTGCGGCCCGTGTTCGGTGCATCCGACGAACACGAGATGCTCCTGCTCACGGGATCTGGAACCGCGGCCATGGAGATGGCCGTTGCCTCGGTGGTGCCGGAAGGCAAGAAGATCCTGACCGTGTCCAACGGCGCATTCGGCGAGCGTCTGGGCGAGATCGCGCGTTTGCACCGGATCCCGCACGTGTCGCTTGCGTGTCCGTGGGGCACCTTGCCCGATCCGGCTGCGCTTGAGGCCATGCTCGCCGCCGATCCCGACATCGCCGTGGTGGCCATGATTCACCACGAGACTTCGATAGGCGTCGTGAACCCCGTGGGCGCCATGGGCCGCATCTGCCGCGCGCGCTCGGTGACCTTGGTTGTCGATGCCGTGTCGTCGCTGGGGGCCGAAGATCTCGACGTGGTTCGCGACAACATCGATGTGTGCCTGTCGTCGGCCAACAAATGCCTACACTCGGTCTCCGGCGTGTCCTTCGTGTGCGTGGCGCCGCAGGTGTGGCCGCGCATCGCGGACATCCCGCCGCGGGTCTATTACCTGGATATGAAGCGCTACCGCCGCTACCTGACCGAGGTCGCGCAGACGCCGTTCACGCCTGCGGTATCGTCCTTCTTCGCGCTCGAAAAGGCCCTCGATGAACTCTTCGAACAAGGCGGCGTGCAGGCCCGGCGCGAGACCTATCGGCGGCGCAACCTCCTTATCCGCCGCGTGCTGACCGATCTAGGTTTCCAATCCTTCACCAACACCGGGCGCGAATCGCACACCATCTTCACCGCGCGCGTGCCTTCCTTCGTCGAGATCGATGCCCTGTACGCGCGCTTGAAAGATCGCGGCTTCATCATCTACCGCTGCAAGGGCGCGCTCGGCGAACACCACATCCAGATCGCCAACATGGGCGAATTGCCCGACGCCACCATCGACGCTTTCCTGGGCGCGATGGCGGAAGAAGTGGGCCTGGCCCGCGCGGCCGCGCCCGCAAAGGATCGCGAGCGGCTGCGATCGCTTTGAACTAAGTCGCCGCTCAAAGATAGCTCTAGCAGGTGCGCGACCGCTCCATCCCGGCTGGCTATGGAATCGGGCTGAACTGGCACGCAAAATGGTCGCCGCTCCAGCTGCAATTGTAGCCTGGGCCGCAGCTGCCGAAGCCGACAGTGCACGTGTCGTTCGACGTTTGACAATGGTAGGAGGTGATGCCCAGACCGAGGCCATCGTAGCCGCTAAGCGACTGAAGGCACAACTTGCCGGCGGCGCAATCCGCATCCGTCACGCAGGTCGCGGTTGTGCACTGGTCCCATGCGCAATCGCAGATCCCGGTGTTCCCGCAATCAGCGTCGGTCAGGCAGTCGTAGCTACAGTTATTGCCGCTTCTTCCGCCAACGCCAGAACTCTGGTTGCAGTGGCCGTTCGCCGCACCCTTGCAGTCGGTGTCGCGGTAGCATTGGTCTGTCCGACCACTTGGCGGAAGTACGTTGCCGGAGGGCGGACGAGGCGCGCAAGCGTTTTGGCTCACGCGGTGGGTGAAGCCGTCGCAATTCACGGTATTGAGCGAGGTATCGTTATAGATCGCCGTGTCCCCGGTGGCGCAGTGGGAATTGGGCGCGTTGACGAGCGTCGCGCGACCGCCACCGCTCGTGCCGCCGCTGCCGACAGAACCGCCGGAGCTAGGAGACCCACCAACACTGCCACCGTTGCCGCCAACGCCTCCGCTGGACGAGCCGCCGCTGGCAAGCGGGCCAGCATCGCCACCGCTGGCAAGCGCATCAACATTGCCACCGCCGGCAAGCGCGCCAGCATTGCCACCGCTGGCAAGCGCATCAACATTGCCACCGCTTCCACCCGTTTGGGTGCTGCCGCGAGAACGGAGCGAGGAGCTGTCTCCGCAGCCAACCAGCGCGATGACAACAAGCGAGGCCATAGGCCAGGAGCGACGGTGAGCCACACCACGCGGATCGATGCCAACTGGCTCTTCCGTTCGGATGACCAACCTGCGACATCGATGTCGTGCTTTCTCTCGCGCTACAAGGAGATGGGTTCGCTTCTGCATGGTTTTCCTAGGGCTCATCAGCACGAAGAACAACATAGGCAATATCCAGACCGTCGCCACTTAGGAGAGCCGGGTACTAGACACCTCGGCGCGCACACAATCTTGCGCTTTGAATGAAGACGGACTATGCGCTAGCGTGACCGGGCGCCGAAGCACTCGCCGAGCATCGAGGAGGCAAGAAGATGGCGAAAGCAAGAGCGCCGGACAATCGAGATCCATCGGGCAATCCTACGAAATGTTTCGCGGACTGGTTGGCGTGCGGCGGCCTCTGGCCTACGCGGTCGGCCTGCGCAGTGGCAGCTCGAACCAGAAGGTGCTGCCTTTGCCGATCTCGCTGTCCACGCCGATGTGGCCGCCATGGGCCTCGACGGCCAGTTTGCAAAAGTAAAGACCGAGGCCGGACGAGGGAATGCTTTGCCGCACGTTGGTGTCGAGTTGGCCGAACTTCTCGAAGATCTTGGGATGGTGTTCGGCGGCGATGCCGGGACCGTGATCGGTGACCTCGACGCGCAAGGCTTCGCCCGTGGTTTGAACCGAAACTCGTACGTCGCCGCCCGGTGGGGTCAGCTTGACCGCATTGGTGACCAGATTTTGAATCACGCGCGCGATGGCGTCGCGGTCGACCGCGGCGCGCACGTGAACGGTCTGGTACAGTACGTTCTTTTCGTCGGCGAGCGAGCGAATGGCGTCGAGGGCCTCCGAGACCACGTCGCCCACATCGCATTCGGTGATGCGCAGGAGCATTTGCCCTGATTCGATCTTGCTGGCATCGAGCAGAACATTCACCATCTGCACCATCCAGCGCGAGGCCTTCATGGCCAGGTCGAGGCTTTGCATGGACTCGGGCGAGATGAAACCCGCCTCCTGCTCGCGCACCAGATCCAGGTAATTGAACACGGCGGTGAGCGGCGCGCGCAGGTCGTGCACGATCATGTGCACCATGCTGTCGCGCATGCCCTCTAGTTCGTGCTGCTTGGCCAGCATCGTTTCCAGTTCGCGCTGCTGCCGGCGCAGTTGCAGGTGGATGGCGATGCGTGCCTCGACCTCCTCGACGTGAAAGGGCTTGGTGATGTAGTCGAGCCCACCGGCGGAAAAGGCGCGCATCTTGTCCACCGTTTCCCCGTAGGCGCTGATGAAGATGACCGGGATCGCCGCAAGGGTCTGGTCCTTCTTCAACTCGGCACACACCTCGTAGCCGTCCATTCCTGGCATGTTGACGTCGAGCAGGATGAGATCCGGCGGATCCGCCTTGGCCGCCTGTAATGCCAGGCGGCCGCTGGCGACTGGCCGCGCCCGATAGCCGCGCCGCTTGAGGATGTCCGCCAGCATTTGCAGGTTGGCCGGGGTGTCGTCAACCACCAGAATGCTCGGGCTCGTGAGATCCGGGGATGGGCTTTCTCGCATTGCCGGTGGCACTAGCTTCCCAGCCTGTCGATGACGCTCTGGTAGTCGTACGCTCGCACCAGCCGGCGCAATTCCTCGGCCGCGGCGGGCGCGGTGGCAGCCAAGTCCCTTACGATTTCCAAGGCCCTATCATACTCCGCCGCGACCGTGGCCGAACGCAACTCATCCAGTAGACGCGGAGGGACGTCGGAGAGCGCGGTTGGCTGCCAGCTGGCCAGTTCAATGGGCACGGCGATCGGCGTCGGCGTGCGCACTTCCTCGACATAGACGTATTCGACCTCAAGATGATGGCGCAGGATCTCGAGGATCTCCACATCGTGGAAGGGCTTGCCCACGAAATCATCCATGTTGCCGTCGAGCGCCCGGCGGCGATCTTCTTCAAAGGTGCTGGCGGTCACCGCGATGATGGGCGTGTTTCGGCCAGGGTCGCGTCGCCTGATCTGGCGTGTGCTCTCGAATCCATCCATGCGCGGCATGCGCAAGTCCATGAGAATGGCGTGGGGACGCTGGACCTCGAATGCCTCCACGGCCTGCACGCCATCGCCGGCCTCACAGGTTTCGAATCCCACCGCGGACAGGATCTTCACCAGCAGCGTGCGACTGTCCGCTTGATCGTCGACGACGAGGATGCGCCAGGGACCGGTGCCGGGTTTGATGCCGGCGATCTGGTGAAGTCCCGCATGGCTCTGCAGTTCGGCCAAGCGGCCGGGGACGAGCGGAATATCGAAACGGAAGCAGCTGCCCTTTCCGGGTTGGCTTTGCACGGTCACGTCGCCGCCGAGCAGGCGAGCGAACTCGCGGCTGATGGCAAGTCCAAGTCCGGTGCCGCCAGCGCGAATGCCAAGCGAGGTCTGGGCGAACTTGTCGAACAGTCGCCCGAGATCGGTCGGGTCGATGCCCGGCCCGGTGTCTTCGACGGTCGTGACTAGGCGAAAGCCCTTGGGCGTTGGCGTGATTCCGATATTCCAGGTGATGTGACCACGCTGGGTGAACTTCACGGCGTTGCCGAGCAGATTGATGAAGACTTGGCGGACCTTGTTCTCGTCCGAAACAACGGCGGCGGGCAATTCGTCGCACAGCTTGACCACCAGCGACAGTCCCTTGCTATGCGCACGCAGCTTGAACATGGCGGCGATGTCCCGGACCAGCGCGCCCAGATCGAAGGTCGTGCGATGGACGTGGGCGCGGCCCGCTTCGATCTTGGACATTTCCAGGATGTCGTTGATGAGCGCCAACAAGTGTTCACCGGAACGATTGATGGTCATGAGCTGCTCGCGGTGCTCGGGCGCAACGGCCGGGTCGCGCAGGAGAAGCTGGGAAAAGCCCAGAATGGCGTTGAGCGGGGTGCGGATTTCGTGTGACATGCTGGCCAGAAACAAGCTCTTGGCGCGATCGGCGCGCTCTGCTTCTGCTTTGGCCTCGGCGAGTGCGATGTTCGAGCGTTCAAGCTCGGCCGTGCGGGCGGCCACCCGCCGTTCCAGCTCGGCGGTCAGTTGCAGGGGGTTCTCCGGTGCAGTCACGAGCCTTGCTTGTCCTCGACGGTGTTGACCATGGTTGTCTCCGCAGGCTCTAGCGTCCCTGCGGTGCCGCGCAATCGAAATCCAAGCCAAGTATCGGCAGATGCGCTGGGTTCTTGATCACCCAAATGTCGCGCCAGATTCCGGGCGGCAGGCAAGCCAACAACCTGACGCGATCCCGGTCCCGTGTCACCGCTCTGGCGCGCAAAGTCCACGGAAATGGCCGACATCGCGACGGTATGGTCTTTGCTGAGGGAGGGTGATGGAGGAATCCTGACATGGCGGAAAAGGAAAACACCAAGGAAGAAGAACAGCCAGTCGCGAAGGCACCGGAAGGTCCCAGCAAGCTGATTCCGATGATCCTGATCGCGAATACCGTACTGATGGCTGCGGTCCTGGCGGTCGTTCTCCTGCACAAGCCACAGGCCACTGCCGTGGTCGTCGCGCCAGCAGCGAAGGCCGCCACGGACAACTCGGCCGCGAGCGGAGTTGGGGCCAACAAAGAGGGCAACAAGGAGGAAGGTGGCGGGCATGGCGAGGCGGCGGGACATGGCGAGGCCACGCCGTCCGCGGATCCCGGCGGAGCACCCGGGCCAATCCTCAAACTCGAGAACTTCATCATTCAACTCCGCGGCACCGACACCGATCGCTACGTCCGCGTGGCCTTCGATCTAGAGCTGGTCAGCGAGCCTGATCGTGCGGCTATCCAGGCCCGCATGCCCCATATTCGCGATGCCATCATTTCCTACTTTTCGGATCGTTCGCTCGACGAACTGCGCGGCAGCGAGGGCATGGACCGCATCAAGCTCGCGGTGGCCAAGAAACTCGACGACATCCTGGCCGCGCACCGGGTGCGCTCCGTCTTCATCACCGAACTGGTCATTCAGTAGTTAGCACTGGAGAAAGCAGCCATGGCGTCCCCACTCGATGCACAAGAACTCGAAGCCCTCATGCAGGCGATTCAGGAGGGCCGCGTGGGGCCCGATCCGGGCACGGGCGGTGGCGAGCGGGGCGACAGCTCGGTGGTGCAATACGATCTTACCAGCCAAGACCGCATCATCCGCGGTCAGATGCCGACGCTCGATTCCATCAACGAGCGCATTGCCACCACCTTTGCCAAGGCCATGGGCGGCCGCTTGCGGCTGGAGTTGCGCGTGAATTCCGCTCCCGCCGTGCTCATGAAATTCGCCGAGGTCACGGGATCGGTCGCCGATCAGACGGTCACGGGCGTGCTCAGCCTCGGCGCCGGCCACGGCCTCGCGCTGACGGTGATCGAGGGGTCGCTCACGCGCGGGTTGCTCGGCGCCGCGCTCGGGGATCGCAGCACGGCCGCGGCGGCGGCCGCGGATCCAGAACAGCGCAACGAACTCACCAACGTGGAGAGACTCGTGCTCAAGCACCTGATCGGCATTCTGGCCGACGGGATGGCGGTGGCCTGGGAGGGCGTGCTCGCGTTCAAGCCCGAGGTCCTGCGCTTCGAATCCGATCCGCGCATGGCCATCATCGCCACGCCCTCGGATGTGGCCATCCTGTGCTCCTTCGAGGTGACCGGTGCGCTCGAGGGCAAGCTCATGCTGGCCATCCCCTACGCGGCGGTGGAGCCGGCGAAGAAGCTGCTCACCTCGCCGCCCCGCCTCGGCGGGCAGCGCGATGCCAGGTTTTCGCAAGCCCTGGCGCGCGAGATCGAGGCCGTGGAAGTCGAGCTGCGCGTGGAAATCGGGCACCGTTCGTTGCAACTTGGCGACCTGCTCGAACTCAAGGTCGGCGATGTCATCACCCTCAATACCAGCGAGGGCTCGCCCTTGCCGGTGTTCGTGCAAGGTCGCCAGAAGATGACCGCCGCCCCCCGCGTGGTGGGCGGTGGCATGGCCGTCGAGATCTTGAAAGCGATCGCGCAACCACCCCAAGCCACGCGCGCCGCCCGGGCGGCTGGCCAAGCTTTCGCGCCGTCGGCGCAAACCGCAACCTAAGTGACGAGGAACCCCATGGCAGACGAATCTCTAGGCACGAGTGGCGAATCGGGAGCCCCCAGGAAACTGGATTTGCTTCTGGACGTTCCCCTCGATCTCTCGGTCGAGCTGGGTCGCGCGCGCATGTCCATTCAGGACCTGCTCAACATGAGCCCAGGATCGGTCATCGAACTCGACAAGATCGCGGGCGAACCGCTCGACTTCATGGTGAACGGCCGCCTGGTTGCACGCGGCGAGGCCGTCGTCGTCAACGACAAATTTGGTGTGCGCATTACCGACATCGTCAGTCCGTCCGAGCGTATCGCGCGTCTGCGCTAACCGGAGGTTCTCATGTTTCTTCATCTTGCTTGCTTGCCCTTGGCTGCTGTTCTCATCAACGACGTTAGAAGCGAAAGCGCTGGCGACGCCATCACGGTCGATGTCGCGACCTCCGAACCTGTCTCGCGCGCGGATGTGCGCGGCGTGTCCGGCGGGTCGCGGCGCATGTTCGTCTACGTGCAGGGGGCACAGGCCGGACGCAAATCGTTCGGCAGCGGCCCCGAAGCCATCGTGGTTCACCCACGTGCCCGCTACACCAAGTTGGAAATTCCCACCGACGGTCGGTGCGCCGAGCCCATGTCCGTCGAGCCCACCCCCGCGGGCATTCGCGTGCGCGCCATCTGCCGCGACAACGCGGCTGGCGAACCTCCGGCTCGTCTGTCTGGCAAAGACCACGCGGAGCAACCCTCGCCGGACGCGCCGATGGCCGCGCTGGCGCGCAGGCGATCCCAGACCGAGTCCTTGCGTGCCGCGCTGGCCTTGCCGCCAGAGGTAACCGACAAGGAGGCCGATGTCACGTCGCCGGATGACAGCCTTCGTGCCGTCGCCCCGACAGCAGCTGCAGACAAGAAGGCACCCGCTGGCGCGGTGGCCCCCACAGTCGTTGAGAAGACAGCGGAGACTTCCGGCGCCAAAGCTGACAAACCCGCGGCGGCTTCGGCCAAGCCGGCGCCACTGGCTCTAACCACACAGCCCGATGCGCCCATAGCCGCCGCTGCATCCACGGAATCGCCCGGACCGTCGTCCGCGGGCAATTCGGGTGGCGAAAACAAGTCCTCGTCGAACACGTTCTCCACCGTGCTCGCGGTGCTTCTGTTGGCCGGACTGGGCGTGGCGGCGACCCTCTTGGCTCGTCGCCGGGCGACCCGCACGCGCATGATCCGCATCGTCGAGACCGCGTCGATTGGCCCGCGCCGTTCGCTCGTCGTGGCCTGCATCGGCGGGCGCACCATGGTGCTCGGCGTGAGCGAAGCGGGTGTGGCCCTACTCGACGCACAGGTCGGGACTATCAGCGCGCCAGCCGCGCCCGCGAAATCGCAGTCCGCGAGCCTGGAAGAGGCGGCGCTGGGACTTCGCGTCCTGGGGCAAGGCCATGGGGAAGCACAGGCAGAGTCGACGGACGATGCCAAGCACGAAGGCTCGCTGCTCAGCCGGCTTTTCAATCGGTCGCAAGCACCGTCCGAGTCCGCTCGCCGCGCCCATGAGTTCGACGAACTCCTGTCCGAGAGCCTCGAAGACCAGGACCTGCGTCGCAAGTTGTCGCTCGGCGAGGCCGGACGGGTCGCGTAGACATGCCCGCCGCCGCTGTGCCATCGCTGGTCAATCTCGCGAACACGAGTCTGCAAACCGTGGGGGGCGGAGGGTCGACCGCGGTTAAACTGTTCCTGGTCCTGACCGCGCTGTCCTTCGGCACAGCCATTATCCTGTCGGTCACCTCGTTCACCCGCATCATCATTGTCTTTTCGTTTCTCCGCCAAGCGATGGGCACGCCGCAGCTGCCGCCCAATCAGGTCCTGATTGGGCTGTCGCTGTTCATGACCCTGTTCATCATGGCGCCCACCGTGCACAAGATTCACGAGCAGGCCCTGACGCCACTCATGGAAGACAAGATTTCCGTCGGCGAAGCGCTGGATCGCGCGCAAGTGCCGCTGTCCGAATGGATGCTCAAGCAAACCAAAGAAGACGACTTGCGGCTGTTCTTCGAGGTCTCCGGCTCGGCCCGGCCGGCGCGTGGCGAAGCCGTCCCCTTCACTGTTCTCGTGCCGTCCTACATGATTTCCGAGCTGGGCACGGCCTTTCGCATGGGCCTGTACCTGTTCATCCCCATGGTGCTTATCGACCTGCTCGTGTCGGTCATCATGATGTCGCTCGGCATGATGATGGTGCCGCCCACCCTGGTGGCCATGCCGCTCAAGCTCGGCGTGTTCCTGCTCGCAGGCGGCTGGCATCTCGTCGTGTCGTCGCTGGTGCGGAGCTTTTGATGTCCACCGACCTGCCATCCAGTCTCATGCGCGAGGGCTTCAGCGTGCTGGCCGCAGTGGGCGGCCCGTTCGTCGTCTCCCTGCTCGTGGTCGGCCTTCTGGTCGGGCTCCTCCAGGCTGCCACGCAAATCAACGATCCGGCGGTGGGCTTCTTGCCCCGCATGGTCACCGGGCTGCTGGTGGCGTACTTCACGGGGCCTTGGGTGCTCGAGCGGCTGTCGCACTACCTGGCGGCGGCATTTCGAGGCATGTCAGGACACATGTGAGCCGATGCTGGCCCCGCTGCTGCAGCCTCTGGCGGTTGGATTCTTTCTGGTGCTGGTCCGCTGTACGAGCCTGTTCATGGTGGCGCCGATCTTCAGCGCCAAAACCATTCCCGCGCTGGTTCGCATGGGATTCTCCGTGCCCATCGCGGTGGCGGTATTCATTGGCGCCGGCTCGCCGGTGTTTGCCGGCTGGGATCAGACCGCGCTGTTGATTCCAGCCGTGATGATGGAAGCCATCATGGGCGTGGGCGCAGGGCTGGCCGCGCGCTTTGCCATCGAAGCGTCGCTGGCCGCGGGCAGCGCCATCGCCATCGCCTCGGGCGTCAGCTTCGGCTCCGTCATCGATCCGTTGCACGGGGCCGAGTCCACCGCCATGGGCGACTTGCTTTCCTTCGTCACCATGGCAGTGGCACTTGCCATGGGCCTGCACCGCGATGCCGTGGTGTGGTTGTGCCGTTCCGTGCAAGAAACCCCGCCGGGGTCGGAGTTCTCCGTTGCGACTATCGCCACGCGGGTCATCGCCGACGGCGCGGCCTCGTTCGCATTGTCGGTCCGCCTGGCGTTCCCGGTGCTGGCTGCGGTCACCTTCGGTCATCTCGGACTGGGGCTCATCAACCGCGCCGCGCCTCAATTCAATCTGGCCAACATCGGCTTCACCATCGCGCTGCTGGCGGGCTGCGGGGCCTTCTACCTGGTCGCTCCCAGCGCCGCGGTTCTGGCGGCCGAGGCCGCGCGCACGGCATTTGCAAGTCGTTGATATGAATGTCCGACGAAACCCAGCAAGACGAGAAGACAGAACGCGCAAGTGAACGTCGTCTGCAGTCCGCCAGAGAGAATGGCGATATCGCGGTAGCGCGCGACGTGGGCATTCTGGCCACGCTGGGGGCGGCCGGCGCGGTCCTGACCATCGTGGCCCCGGCACTCCGCGATGCGCTGGTCAACCTGGTCTACGCGTCCGCCGATGGGCTCGGAAATCCCTCGGCAGATCGCTTGGTTCCCTACCTGTCACGGCCGGGCCTCATCACCCTGCTCGTGCCCACTGCGGTGGCTCTGGCGGTGATTCTTGTCTACGGGATGCAAACCCGCCTGGGTCTTTGGCCGGAGTTGACCTTTCCGGATTTCACGCGAGTGTTTTCGGCCCAGCGTCTCAAGCGGATGTTCAAGAAGGACATGTTCATCGACTTGGGGGTCGCTGCGGTCAAGGTGCTGACACTCGGGTGGGCCCTCTGGAGTGCTTTGGGCGCCACGTTCCTGGCACTGCCAAGCATGCTCTTCATGTCCCCGGCCATGCAAGTCGAGGCGACCTATCGTCCGCTCTCAAGTGGCTTGGCCAAGATCCTGACAACCGTGGCCCTGCTGGCCGGCGTGGACTTTGCACTGACGCGGTACCGGTATCTGCAGCGGATGAAGATGAGCAAGGAAGAAGCCAAGCGGGACAATCGCGAAGAATCGGGCGATCCGATGATTCGCGCCCGGCGCCGCCGCAAGCATCGCGAGCTGGCCAAGGGGATGGTCAAGCTCGAAGTGCCTCGCGCCGACGCGCTGATCGTGAACCCGACCCACATCGCGATCGCCATTCGCTACCGGCCGGGCGAAGATCAGGCCCCGCGCGTGACCGCCAAGGGCAAGGGCCAACTGGCCGAGATCATGCGCGACCTGGCACGCGAAAACGGCATTCCCATCGTCGAGGACATTTCCCTCGCGCGTCTGCTCTATCGCCGCGTGAAAGTGGGCCGCTGCGTTCCCATGGAGACCTTCAAAGCCGTGGCCGCGATTCTGGCCTATGTCTACCGCGTGCTTGGGCGTAGCCCGATGCGAGCCGCGGGAGGTGCGCGATGAGCGCGCTTCCGGTCGTAGCCGGCAAGGACACGCGCTCGCGCAGCGAAGTGGTATTGGCCGTCTGCGTGCTGGGCGTCGTTGCCATCCTGGTGATGCCGCTGCCGGCGTTCGCGCTCGATGCGCTCTTGGCCATGAGCATCGGCATTTCGCTGCTTGTTTTGCTGGTCGCGCTCGGGGTTGCCCGACCCCTCGACTTCTCCGTCTTCCCTTCGTTGCTGCTCATCGTGACGTTGTTCCGACTGGGCCTCAACGTCGCCACCACGCGCCTCATTCTACTTGACGGTGCCGCAGGCACGAGCGCCGCCGGTCACATCATCCAGGCCTTCGGGCAATTTGCCGTTGGCGGCAGCCTCATCGTCGGCTCGGTAGTCTTCCTCATCCTGCTGGTCGTGAACTTCGCGGTCATCACGCGCGGTTCGGGACGTGTCGCGGAAGTCGCCGCGCGCTTCACCCTGGACGCCTTGCCCGGCAAGCAGATGTCCATCGACGCCGACCTGGCCGCCGGCATGATCGACGACACCGAGGCGCGTAGGCGGCGCGCGAACTTGGAGCAAGAGATCGAGTTTTTCGGCGCCATGGACGGCGCCAGCAAGTTCGTGCGCGGCGATGCCGTCGCGGGGCTCGTCATCACTTGCATCAACATCGTGGGCGGTCTCATCGCCGGCATTGGGCGCGACCACATGTCCCTGGCGAGCGCCGTCGAAACCTTCACCATCCTCACCATCGGCGATGGTCTGGTCAGCCAAATCCCGGCGCTGCTGGTATCAACCGCGGCCGGTATCATCGTCACGCGCGCCAGCTCGGGCGCGAAGCTGGGCGCAGAGCTCGGCGCCCAGGTTTTTGGCCAGAAGCGCACGCTTCAGCACGCAGCCCTCGTGCTCTCGGGCATCGGCCTTCTGCCGGGCATGCCGCTGATTGCCTTCCTCACTCTGGCTGGCCTGGCCTTCGTGCTATCGCGCCGCAAGCCACAAAAGCCCGTGCCCAGCGCGGAAGCGCAGGCCGCCGCTGCTGGCCCCAAACAGGAAACCCTGGGCTCGCTCATCGATCTCGATACCCTCGAACTCGAGGTCGGGCATGGCTTGCTTGCCATCATCGATCTCGAACGCGGCGGCGAACTGCCTGGTCGGGTAACTGCCCTGCGCAAGCAGATCGCGGGAGAGCTTGGTCTGGTGATCCCGGCAGTTCACCTGCGCGACAACCTGCGCCTCGACGCCAACGAGTACCGTATCAAGTTGCGCGGGCTGGATCTCTCGACGGGCGTGGCCTACGTCGATCGTGTGATGGCGCTCGATCCGGCGGGCGCGGTGCCGCGTCTCGATGGCGTCGATGCGCTGCAAGCGAAAGAGCCTGCTTTTGGCCTGCCAGCCCTTTGGATCTCCCCCAGCGAGCGTTCTCGTGCCGAGCGCGCTGGCCTGACCGTCGTGGATCCAGCCTCGGTGATGACCACCCACCTGTGTGAGGTCTTGCGGCGCAACGCCCACGAATTGGTTGGCCGGCAGGAGATCCAAGAGCTGCTCGCCCACGTGGGCAAGGAAGCGCCCAAGGTGGTCGAAGATGTTGTGCCGGGCACAATTTCGCTAGGCGAACTCGTGCGCGTGGTGCGGCTGGTGCTCAAAGAGGGTCTGTCGATCCGCGACTTTCGCAGCATCCTGGAAGGCGTGGGCGACGCAGCCCCGCGCAGCAAGGACACGGGTTTCCTAGTCGAACAAGTTCGCCGCCGCCTGGCCCGCCAGATCACTTCGCGCGTGGCCGATGCCAAGGGCGTGGTCCACGCCTTGACCTTGGACCGCAACACCGAAGAGCTATTGCGCAAGTCTCTTGGCCAGAGCGAAGGCGAAGCGACCCTCGCGCCAGATGTGGCCACGGCCAAGCGCTTTATCTCGAACCTCGAAGCGCACGCCGCGAATTTCGCCGCCACCGGACGGCCCACCACGCTGGTCACCTCGCCCGATCTGCGCCGACCCATCTACGACTTCGCCTCGCGCTTTATTCCCGATCTGTGGGTCGTGACCGCGCGCGAGCTGGTGTCCGGCACGCAGGTCGAGCCCGCCGGTACCATCGATTTGAACCCGACGCCTTGGACCAAGGCCGCCTGATGCCCATCACACCGAACGGAGAAGATGAATGAACGCCATCGTGAAGACCTTTCGCGGACGGGATCCCAAGTCAGCCCTCGATGCCGTCAAGGCTTCCCTCGGAGACGAAGCCATCATCCTCAATACGCGCGAGGTCGGTGGTCTGTGGGGCAAGCGCGAGATCGAGATCACCGCCGTGAAATCGGGCGACGAGGCTCCTCAGGGCAAAAAGCGGCGGCCGATGGACGTGGAGAGCGAAGTCGCGGTCCTGCGCCGTATCGTGGAGGATCTTCGCGCCGAGATACACGGCAACCGGGCCGAACCCAAGTCGATGCCCGCGCGCATTGACACCCCGGCTCCGCTGAGCCGGGTTCAGCAACGGCTGATCGAACGGGGAGTCGAAGCGACCCTGGCGGGCGAGATCGCGCGCGAGGCCATGCGTGGCTCGGGCGGGGCGAGCGAAAAGGACATTGCGGTGGCGTTGCGCCAGGCGCTGCGCACGCGGCTTGCCTCTGGCCGTGCGCCTTGGGAAGGCGAGGAAAGGCGCCTGGTGGCGCTGGTGGGGCCAACTGGCGTGGGCAAAACCACCACCATCGCCAAGATCGCGGCCCACGCCATTCTCGACTCGCGGCTCAAGGTATCGCTCGTGACCGTCGACACTTATCGCATAGGTGCTAGCGAACACATTCAGCGTTACGGCGAAATCATGAACGTACCCACCCATGTTGCGCGCGACGAGGCGAGTCTGCGTGAGGCCATCTTCCGCTCGGGCGAGGCGCACTTGGTGCTCATCGACACCGCCGGTCGCTCGGATGCCGCGGCGCTGGCGGCGCAGGCCCAGCTGCTGCACAAGGTAGAAGGCGTTGAGTGTCATCTGGTGCTGTCCGCGGCCAGCGGCGCACGCGAAATGCGGGCCGCGGCCAAACGCTTCCATGCCTACAAGGCCCAGCGCCTCATCTTCTCGAAACTCGACGAATCCGACGGACCGGGCGCGATCCTCTCGGCCACCACGGAAACCAACCTGGCGGTTTCTTGTGTCACCGACGGGCAGCGCGTGCCGGAAGACATCCATCCCGCCAGCGGACAAAGCCTGGTGGACCGCGTGCTGGGACACGGAGGTTGATTTGGACCAGGCGGAGAATCTCAGACTGCGCGTGTCCGGCGGCAAGCCCCTGGGGACGGTTGCGCAACAACCGCTGCGCGTGATGGCCGTGACCAGTGGCAAGGGCGGGGTGGGCAAGACCATGCTGACCGCCAACCTGGCCGTGCTGGGCGCCAAACGCGGCAAGCGCGTGTTGGTCATCGATGCCGATCTGGGGTTGGCCAACGTCGAGATCGTGTTTGGCGTGAAACCCAAGCGGCATGTGGGCGACTTGCTCAACCCCGAAGTGTCCGCCGACGACGTGCTGATCGAAGTGCGGCCCGGCATTCACATCCTGCCCGCTGCCTCTGGCATTCAGCAACTGACCCAGCTGGGCGAGGATGAGAAGCTGCGGCTCATTGCCACCCTCGATGGGCTGGCCGAGCGCTTCGATCTGGTGCTTATCGATTCGGGCGCCGGCATCGGCGACAACGTGCTTTTCTTCGTCGGCGTGGCCCAGGAAATCGTCCTGGTGGTCACGCCCGAGCCGACCTCGCTGGTGGACGCCTATGCCGCGGTGAAGGTGCTGTCGCAACAGGTGGGCATCAAGGATTTCGGCGTCGTCGTGAATTCGGTGGTCGACGAGATGGCCGCGCGCGACGTGTTCCAGAAGTTGGTCGGCCTGGCGGATCGATTCTTGAGCGTGCGCATTCGCCACCTGGGTTACGTCACCCGCGACGAGAACGTGCACCGGGCCGTGATGGCGCAAAAGCCGATCACCGATCTCTTCGCCATGGCCCCAGCCAGCCGCGCGCTGACCTTGATTGCGGATCGTCTGTTCAATTCCCCACCGCCGCCGATGGTGGATGGCGGCATGAAGCTGATGTGGCACCGACTGTTTCGGGAGGCCTCCGTGCCTCGGTAGTTCGCATGACCATGCACAGAGCGATTGCCACATACACCAGTACCGCGCCGGCGCCTTCCGACGAAGCCGCGCTGCTGGAGAAATACCAGCAGCTGGTCGAACGCATCGCCAGGCGCTTGGTGTGGCGAACGGGCATGCAAAGCGCCTACGACGATCTGTGGTCGGCGGGCGCGCTGGCCCTGCTCGAAGCCTCGCGTCGCTACGATCCGGCCAAGGGCGCGACCTTTGCGACCTTCGCCGAGCACCGCGTGCGCGGCGCCATGCTCGACGAACTTCGCAGCATGGACCATTTGCCGCGGAGGCTGCGCAATCGCACCGACGACATGGCCAAGGCCAAGCGCAAAATCGAAGAGGAACTGGGGCGGGAAGCGACAGTGGACGAGATCGCCAAGGAGCTCGACCTGGAAATCGACGAAGTGGCGGGCATCGCGGCCTTGATGGAGCCCCACCTGCCGCTCGATTCGGTCCTTCACCGGGTGACGAGCGCGGACGATTCGGATGCCAGCCTGGAGCGCGCCGAAACCGTCAAGTGCCTCACCCGCGCGATCGAGACCCTGCCCGAACGCCTGCGCATGGTGCTGGCCTTGCACTACGACGAGGATCTTACCTATCGCGAGATCGCCAAGCTGATGCAAGTCAGCGAGCCGCGCGTGTGCCAATTGCACGGCGACGCGCTGAAAAAGCTGCGCGAAGAAATGCAGGACGACGGGTGATCTTGATCTACTCGTTCCCGTGCATGTCGAGCCAGGCGAGGATCTGGCGAATGCTGCCGGTGGCGAGCGCTATGCAGGAGTCAGCGGCGCCGTAGTAGAGATTGAGTGTGTCGCCGTCGGCAGCCACCGTGTAGCCGCAGGGGAAGGCGACGTTGTTGACGTCTCCTTCGCGCTCGTAGGGCGCCTCGGGACCGAAGACCCACGAATTCCCTCGCAGCAGAAACTGCTCCGGTTTGTCGAGGGCAAGCAGGGCGACGCCGAGCCGATAGAGGTGGCCCGACGCTGTCTGGCGGACACCGTGGTAGATCATCAGCCAACCGCGCGGTGTCTCGATGAGCGGGGGCGAAAGCCCCACCTTGTTGGCGTCCCACCACGCCCCCCGGCGCGCCTGGAGCACCAGCTTGTGGCTGCCCCAGTTGCGCAGATCGGGCGAGAACGAAATCCACACATGCGCGCCCGAGTCGGCCATCGGCCGGTGGATGAGCGCGAAGTTGCCATCCATGCGCCGGGATAACAAGGCGGCGTCCTTGTCGTCCGGTTGCATGACTAGGCCAAAGCGTTCGAAGGTGTGAAAATCCTCCGTGAGCGCGAGCGCGACCCCTGGTCCTCCCCGGCTATACGCAGTGTATGCGATGGCGTATTTGCCGAGTTCGTCGACGAAGGTAATGCGCGGATCTTCGATACCCCATAGTTCCTCGGGATAGTTCTTCGGATCGGGCATGAGCGTCGGCTCCGCGTCCACGATCCACCCGTCGACGCCATTACTTGATCGCGCCGCGCAAAGGTGCGAGTGGCCGCGCCGATCTTCCACCCGGCAGAGCAGCAAGGTTTTGCCGTCCTTGAGACGGATCGCCCCTGGGTTGAACACGCTGTGCACCGGATAAGGCCAGTCGGCGGCGGTCAAGATGGGGTTCTTGTGGTGCCGGTAAAAGAGCGTCTCGTAACCACGATTCGCACTCATGAGCGGACCTCGCGTGGGACGGGCGTGACCATGTCGCTGCGATCTGCCGTACGCAGTTCGCACAGGGCGAGCAGGAAGGAGAGGGTCGATTCGGCGCCTTGATTGGCATTGATGCGATCCTGGTGAAGGCCGTCGCAGCAGCCGCCCGTGGTCGCGTCGTACAGTGCCTGCTGGAGCTGGTTTTGCCCCAAGAACCAGCTGAAGGCGCGGCGAGCGCGCTCCATCCAGCGCTTGTCGCCAGTGAGCCGGCGCGCCTCCATGCAAGCCGAGATCATGGCGCATGCCTCGACGGGCTGCTGGTCGAACGCGGCGCGCGCTCCGCCGCGCGGGTAGAACCCGTCCGACCCCACGGGCGCGAAGTAGCCCTCGTCCGAGAATTCTACCGACGACAGCCATTCCAGCGATCGTAAACCCACCGACGTCATTTCTTCGTGATCCATCGAGCCTCCCGAGACGATAAGCGCTTGCGCCAAGCGTGCGTTGCAATAGGTGAGACTGTCCTCGAACCAAGGCCAGTCCTGCCGGTTGGTGCGGCGAAAAATGTCGAGCAGCCTCTCTGCCAAAATCGCGCGCATGGCCTCGACGTTGCTGTCGCCCTTGAAGGCGCGCAGGTATTCGCCGATACCGAGCAGGGCAAAGGCCCAGGCGCGTGGGCTGGTGAAGGCCGACAAGGCTGGCAAGGCGGCATGGAACAGCTGTCCGCTCAGACTGTTCCGGCCCGGATCGTAAGATCGGCCAACGACGCAGCCGAGTGCCCACAGGGCGCGGCCGTGGCTGTCCTCGGAACCACAGTCCTCCATCCAGACGCGGGGGTAGCTCATGAAGTTGCGGAACCTGCCCAGCTTGCTATTGAAAGCGTGGCTGACGAAGGCCAGGTAGCGCGAGGCGAGCGTGCGCATCGATTTCGGATCCTCGGTGCCCGCGTCTTCGACCATGGTCATGAGCAAGAGCGCGCGCGCATTGTCGTCCAGGCAATAGCCATCGACATAGTTGGGCACGCTGAAGATCGCGTGCTGGAGCAGTCCCGTGTGATCCGTCATGGCGCCCAAGTGGCCGAGGTTGAGTTCGGGCAGTCCGGCTTCGCGCGCGGCGAGCGTTTTGGCCTGAAAGGCCGCGTGCAGGCGAACGGTGTGATCGGCACACGCGCGCTCGAACGTTTCGTGGTATCGGCGTGCGACCACTGGCCACTTCATGTCGCGGCCATAGCTGGCGGCGCGTTGGCAAAGTTCGAGCCGCTTGTCCTCGTTGGCCAGCAGATCGATGACCTCTGCGGCAATCGCGCCGGGATCACGCCAAGGCACGAGGCGCCCGCGCCCCTCGGCCAGAAGCTCGCGCGCGTACCAGTAGGGCGTCGAAATGGCGGCCTTGCCCGATCCGACGGCATAGGCCAGCGTACCGGAGGTGATCTGTTCGGCCTTCAGGTAGGGCGTGACGTAGATGTCAGCCGCGGAAAGAAACTCGGTGAGTTCGGTTTGGCTGACGAAGCGATTGTGGAAGATCATGTGCGAATCGACGCCCAATTCCTTGGCCCGATTTTCAAGCATCAGGCGATACATCTCGCCGTAGCGTTCCCGGACATGGGGATGGGTCGCGCCGAGCACGATGTAGACCGCTTCCGGAAAACGATCGAGGATGGCGGGGAGTGCGTCGATGACGTACTCGATGCCTTTGTCCGGCGACAGGAGGCCAAAGGTCAGGATGACGGAGCGGCCAGAGACGCCGAGCTGATCCTTGCTTTCATTGGCGGAGGCCAGTTCGGCAATTCCGTGATGGATCATGTCGATCTTGTGTTCAGGTACACCGTACACGCTTTGCAGGAGTGCCGCTCCTTGCTCGCTCATCACGACTAGGCGCTCGGAAAGCGCGGTCAGTTGGTCCATGGCCGCGCGCTGAAGCACGTTGGGCTCGGCCAGGATGGTGTGCAGCGTGGTCACGATGGGCATGCGCAGCTCGCGCAGCAGCGGAAGCACATGGCTGCCCGCCTTGCCGCCGAAGATGCCGAACTCGTGTTGCACGCAGACCGCGTCGACGGTGTTGACGTTCAGAAAGTCGGCGGCGCGCCGGTAGGACGCGGGATCGTTCTCGGCCAGCTCGAAGCGAACCCGGGCGGGGTAGGTGTAGTGCTTGCCCGCATCGTTCATCGCCAGGACAAAGCAATCCACGGCGGAGAACTCGCGGGCGAGGGCTTCGCTTAGATCGGTCGTGAAGGTGGCAATGCCACATTGCCTAGGCACGTGGTTGCCGAGAAGCGCGATCCTGCGGATGGTTGCTGGTGCGATGGGGCCTCCTGTTGAGCGCGCTTCGTGTCGGAAACTGTGAACAGAGGCGCCACGCCCGGCGGTCCGTGCACGTGGTTCGCGTGACTGCTACTTGTCTTCGAGCACTCCTTGGACGCGGATCTCTTGACCGTTGGCGTAGCCCGAGGCCCAGGCAAAGGCAAAGGATTCGCCGAGGACGTCCGTTGGCCGCACGAACAGCCGCCCCTTGTCGAGCGACCTCAGGAACATCGCCAGCGACGGCTCCGCCGTGGCAATATCGAGGACGGTCAGGCCGCCCAGCGTGGGATGATTCCGCTTGGAAACCTTGGCTGCCCACCCGAGGTCGCGTTTCTTCTCGTCGAAGAACCTCGCCCCATCACGCGCCACGGACACCTCGGATGCATATTCCATTGCACCGAGTCTCCAATGGCAAGTCGGGAAGTGCAACCTCTAACGCCACTTTCGTGCTCTTCCGCGCCGAAAACTCTGGAATTGATGGAGTCTGTTAGCCGAGGTTGCATTTGGACGGGCATGACTCCAAAATGCCGCGCCAAGCACCGGAGAATACTTAACATGATACCCACTCGCTCTTACGCGTCCGTTCCGCTGGCATTCGCCGCGGCAGTTCTCCTTGCGGCCTGTGTAGACCTTACCAAGCCTTGGTCGGGGCGCACGGATGCCGCCAGCGATGCGGGCTCGGGCACAGGGGCCGGTGGAACGATTGCAGTCACGACGGATGCTGGATCGGGGGGCTCAGGCGGCAGCGTCGCCTTCGGCGGCAGTGCCGCGACTGGTGGCGCAGCGACCGGCGGGACGATGACAGGTGGAACGACGGGAACCACCCAGGCAGACGCTGGTTTTGTGATCGACGCAGCGCCGACCGGCGAGACGATCGAATCTGGAGCGGGTGACACGGCGGGAACGCTAGCTGTGGATGCCGAAACCCTATCGGATGCTCCCGCGCCTCAGGATCTCGTGATCGACGTCCCACTTTTCGCCGACAGCAATGCGCCTATGGACGTCGCGGCCGAGAGTTTCAGTAGCGCCGAGACCGGTACGCCGGATGGCGCCGGGACTGCCGCTGCCGATAGTTCCGGAGCGGACGGAACGGGTAATGCGGAAGCAGACGGGGCGCGCCTGCCGCAAATCCTGAGCATCGACTTTGTCGGAGGCATGCCGAGCGGCTCCGCTCCGCCGTCTGGAACGGTGGCGATGGGCGCCAGCGAAAGCGCGGGCGTGAAGCCGGCCACTCACTGGAATAGCGCCACGGACGCGACGGGAACCCTTTCATCGCTCGTCTTGGCTAGCGGCGCCGCGACCGCCGCGTCCGCGAGCTGGACCATGACTCCGATCGATGGGGCGATCGACACCTGGAGCAATTCTTTCATCGATGCTCCTGGTGATACGCGCATGATGAATGGCTACCTCGATCCGAGGTCGAGTACCCTGCCGGCGACGATCAACGTGACGGGCTTGCCCGACCCGATGAACAGCGGATACGACGTCTATGTCTATTGCTATTCGTACATTGATTCGTCGGACAGGCGCCTGTACGAATACTCGATTGGCTCGACGACATACACCGTGACACAAACCGGGCCGTCTACCACTACGTTCCCTGGATACGCACTGGCGTCCGGCGCGGATGGCGGCAGCGCAGGCGCCGGCAACTATGTCGTGTTCCGCAATGTGATCGGGTCTAGCTTCACCTTGACCGCACAGCCAAGAACGTCGACCTACGGGACGCAGCGTGCGCCAGTCAACGGAATGCAGATTGTGTACCCATCGGGGTACTAGGATGCGAGGTCTTGTCCTCGAACTAGCCAATGGCAGAAAGCAGATCGGGACCAAGGCCAAGCAAGCGCATCGTAGCGGAAAGCGCGAACGCTAGTCCGCCTATTCCAGCTTCCCTGGCTGAGTCGGCCGCTTGGGCTCGGACGGCTCCATATCTGGCCTTCTTGCTCTTGGCCGTGCTCTACGTCGCGACTTTGCATCCTTCGGTGGCGGGCGGCGACAGCGGCGAACTCACGGCGGCCGCGCTCACCGACGGCGTTCCCCACCCACCGGGCTATCCCTTGTTCGCTCTCCTGGCCCGGTTCTTCGCCGCGCTTCCGCTTGGACACTCGCCTGTTTGGCGGGTCAATCTGGTGTCCGCCCTGTCCATGGCCGCGGCGGGCGGCCTGGCGTGTGCCGTGGTTCAGTCATGGACGCGAAACGCGGTGGCCGGCCTTCTGGCCGCGGCGCTCTTTGGCACGAACCCCATGGTTTGGTCGCACGCGACTGGCGCGGAGGTCTTTGGGCTCAATGCCATGTTCGTGGCCTTGGCTCTCTACCTCTGGTCGCGTATCGAACACAGCCTTTCCCGCCGCGACGTATTGGCGTTGCTTTTCGCCAGTGGCCTTGCCATGTGCAACCACCACACCTTCGTGTTCGTCGGAGCGCCCTTGGTTTTGCACTCGCTGTGGGCCGCTCGGCGCACACTCGGGGCAAGGGGCGTGGCTATGGCCCTCGCCGTTGGCCTCCTCGGCTTGCTTCCCTATCTCTACCTCATGCAGGCATCTGCCTCGGCGGCGGCCGTGTCTTGGGGCGATGAAACCAGTGTTGCTGGTCTCATCAAACACGTTCTACGTCGCGACTATGGAACCTTCAGCATGGGACGAACGAGTGAGGAAAGCGCTTTTGTCGCGCAGGGCACGTTCTTGCCTACTCTCTGGCTGATGTGGGGCCGCGCCTTCCCGCGCCTGCTTTGGATCGGTCCTGTTCTCGGCATGGCGGGGCTGTATCTCGGCATGAAGAATCGCCAAACTCGCAATGCGGTCTCTATGCTCTTCTTTGTTCTCTGCTTCTATTGTCTGACCTTCTGCGCGCTTTCCAATCTCTCAACAGCGAGGCCGCTTTGGCTTGGCATTCTTGGCCGATTTTGTATCCAGTCCGATTTGCTATTGGCGATTGCAGCCGGACTCGGTCTCGCCCTTCTTTTGCAAAACCTGGCTGTGCGCGGTCCGTGGCTGCGCTTGGCCCCGTTCGCTGTCGGGGCGATATTCGTGATTGGCATTGCTGTTCATGCGGGGAAGGCCAACGCGCGCCACAATACCGTGCTTAGAGATTTCGTGACGACCGCGTTCGCTTCGCTGCCGCCCAACGCGATTGCGATCACAGCGATGGGGGACGATGTCGCGGGTTCTGTCCGCTATTTTCATGAAGTGGAGAGGCTTCGCCCCGACGTCACTCACTTGGATAGCGACTTCCTGAGCAAGCCCTGGTACCTGGCACGTGTGCGGCGTCTGGCTCGTGACGTGAACTTGCCCGAAGATGTCTATGGCAGGCGTGGTTGGAACATCAAGCAACTGCTCGACCGCAATCCCAATCGGCAGATCGTCTTCATTGGTCATCTGGACGAATGGGACCAAAGCTGGCAAGGCGAATACAAATTGGCAATCTACGGCCTGGTTCGTTCCCTGGTTCGGGCGGGTGATTTTCCGACCTACGAACAGTGGGCCGAGCGGGATAGTCAGGCGATCGGCGCCTACGATGTCACGGCGGCCCTCCGTGCGCCGGACGAGTCCTGGGAACGGGCACTCGGACAGCGCGTGCTCGATACCCAAATCGCGCGTGCGCACCTCGCGCTGCTCTACGGTCAAGAGCGCGGCGACCCAGTCAATCCGGCGCGCACCGCGCTCCGTCTTCTTGAGGACGTTGTCGCCAAGACCGGCGGTGATCGGGAGCTGGGGATCCCGGCGTCGCCTGGGACGCGCAAGCTCGATATGGGCGCAGGCGTCTGGAAGAACCTTGGCATGGCCTACCAGTTCCTCTCCAGCGTCGATGGCGGCTACGTCCGGCGTTTCACCGTTGCATGCAAGAGGTTCGTAGCGCGTGCCAACCCCGGCGATCCCGATCTGCCGGCCGCGCGCAAGTATTTGAACGACATGCGCGCTACGGGCGCGCAATAGCCGGAACACCCATCGCGGTTGGTTCACCGGTTCATTCGCAGTATTGGTACTGCGTCCTCGCTCCGCTCGCGTCCTATCGCGGGCGAGTGCGACAGATTCGGTGGCTGGAGTCTATCCGCTTATCCATCCTAGAAGATGCCTGCTGTCCCGGCAATCTGTAGAGTCGTCGTCCCGCTGTAGGAGACCGTGAGGACCTTCTTCGCCGTGTCATAGGTAAAGCCGCTTCCTGAAGTCAGCGCCACGCCGTTCTTAGTGACGCTCGAAGGGTTGTTGCAATAGATTTGCAGCGTGCCGTCGGTCCCAAGGTCGGCGAATTGGACTGTCAGTGTGCCGCCAGCGAGGGTGGAAGTGATGGTTTGGACGGCGGTGCCGGTGTAGTAGTCGAAAGTAGTGCTGCCGCTGGCAGCCGGAAAGACCTCGATTCGCAAGGCGGCGGCCCAGTTGGTGGTCCAGTTGTTGTTGGACTTCAAGATGTCTCCGCGCGGGATGATGGCCCCTTCCTTCACGAAGAGCGGGATGGTGGCCAGCGGTGCCGAAGCGGTCACGGAGGTCCCGCCGGCATAAGTGGTCGTCTTGTCGTTGTAGTTGAGCCAGTTGCCTGCCGGCAGATAGACCGAACGGCTTGTGGCGCCTGCCGTGGTGACGGGCGCCACCAGAATTTCACCGCCGAACATGTATTCATTCCAGGTGTCGTAAACAGTCGTGTCGTCCGGGAACGCCAGGGTCATGGTGCGAAGGATCGGCACGCCCGTTTGCGTGGCCGCATAACCATACGATCGGGAGTATGGGATCAAATCATGGTGGGCCTGGGCTTGGGCTTTGGCGATACTGATTAGTTCGGCATCAAAACTCGTCCAGACGGTGCGATTCGGACCGTTCAATACTTCCATTACCGGGCTATAGGCATTGAACTCTATCCACCGTGCAAATACCTCCTTCGTCGGTGTGCCATTGTATCCGCCGCCATCCGAACCGAAGAAAGGGAAGTTCATGGCGCCGGCTCGCAGCCCCGTCTTGATCGACGCGATCAATCCAGCGAAAGTGGCGTAGGGGTCGCCGCCCCAATGGGCGGTGTACTGGCGAGACTTGTCGTACATATTGCGCGCAAGCATGAAGACGTCATTGGGATACGTCGCCGCCAGACCTTCATACGACAGCTTATGGAACAGGTAGACATTCTCGTTCTGGGCCGAGTCCGGCTGCTCCCCTTCTTCGCCTCGGTCGATCTTGTAGCCGCGCACGCCCAGAGTCACGAAGGTATTCAGCTTGGACTTGAACCAAGTGTACGCGGCAGGGATGCGCACGTCTGCGGCCGGCGAATCGGTGTAGGTATTGACCGCGAAGTTGTAGTTGCTGGCACGCGCTTCGGTGAGGAGTTCGTTGAGGCAGCGGTTGGCTGTCCAGAGCATCAGTTTCATGCCCCTGGTATTCAAATCGGTCATCATTTGGGCAGGATTGGGGAAGGTGGAATCGAAATCCATGTTGCCCCAACCACCTGCCTTGCTTGACTGGTTCATTGGCGTACCGTAGGGCCGGTCGATCCACATGGCCGCGGCCGGGATTTGGTTGAGCCTCAGATTGTCCGCGTCCTTGATCACAAGCGCCTGACTGCTGGTGACCCCTTGCGCGGCCCAATCGGCATGGTGGTCATCGCGCCACCAGATGGAATCGAAGGCCCATGTTGGCGGCATGAACGCCGGTCCGGCCAGATTATTGAAGCGGCCCATGATCTCCGTAATCGTGGGGCCATAGAGGATGTCGTATTGCAGTTGTGGACTGTCGAAGTTGAAGCTAGTCTTGCCCCCCACCGCGATGGTGTAGTGGCCTTTGGCCATGGACTCGGCGTAAATGCCGTACTTCTTCGAGGTGGAATAGAACGGCGCGCGGGCACTGTTGTAATTGTTGTCCGAGTAGGTTTGCAGCCCGAGCAGGTCTTGGTCAGCGCCTCGATTGTCGATATTTCCCGACGTTCCTAGGTGATACCCCCAGATACCGTAGTAATGCTCGTTTTGGTCGTTGAACTGTTCTTTGATATTGGTGGGTGTGCCGGTGGTGGCGGAGAGCAGGACCTGCAGCACCTCGGGGCTTGTGAACGTGAACTTCACGTGAGCCGTGCTGGAGCCTCCGGACAAGGCCAAATTGGCATCGAGGGTGGTCGCGGTCGTGGCGAAGCCGCTGGCGCTGGCCGTGGTCGAGGCGGCGCTTCCCAGGGTGAAGGTCGAGCCGGACTGGGATACCAAGACCTCTCCCGAGGAAATTTCAGTGACCTTGTAGGAGTAGGGGCTGGCGGTTACTTCGAGCCGTAGAACACCTGACTCTAGGACCGTGCCCGATCCTGTGGACGTTGCCGCATCATGCGTGCCGCCCGCTCCGGGGTTTCCGTCCGTCGCAACGCCCGCATCCGTGCCAGCTTTTCCGCCGGAGCCGGGGCCTCCACCGGTGCCGGTGCCCCCGGCGGATACGGTGTCGCCGCCAGAGGCGCCAACGCCTCCAACCGCGGTGACGCCGCTGTTGCTTCCCCCAGCGGCGAGAACGCCTCCGCCGTTTGGATTTCCACCGGTGGCATTCCTTCCGCCCGCGCCACCCGACGCTGCGACGCCGCCCATGGATGAGCCGCTTGCAGACGAGCCACCCAGGGATGAGCCGCCTGCACCGGGAGCCGAACTGCCGCCGGTGACGGCGCCACCCTTCACACTTCCGCCGACGTTCGCGGCGCCGCCGGAACTTGGGGCCCCAGCGGTCGAACCCGAACCGTTTGCAGATGAGTTGCAGCCCTGCAGCGGGGCCACGGTGCCCACAAGAAGCAAAGCTAGGCAGCCTCGCGCTAGGACTGACATGGCCTTCCGAATTCGGGTTTGCATCGCATCCTCCGTAGTCCTAAGACGGTTTTAACATGGCGCGCATAGGCAAACCAACCGATTTGTGATTTCTGGCGTTGCCCAGGCCGGTGGCGCGCAGTCGTAACCTTCGAGAGTCACAGACAATAACGCGAGAGCAGAGATTGCACTTGGTACTTGAGCACCTTCCGTGATACCCAGCGTCGGTTCTCAAAGCTTTTCAGAAGGAGTTGTCCCATGCACAAGAATCGGTGGAATTGCGGCTTGCTGTTGGCGTACTTGGTCATTGGCTGTAGCCACTCAAGCGATTCGGTCGAACAGAGCGACCTTCGTTTGACCATCAGTCCGACGGCGGTCTACCAGATCAAGAGCGCCGCGACCGGAAAGTGCATCGGCATCGTAGGCAACAGTACCGCCAACAATGCGGCGGTCGAGGCACGCACCTGCAATGGCGCCACCGGCCAGAGCTTCACCATCGCGACTGTCGCGACGGGATACTACGCTATCAAGAACACCAAGAGCCTCAAGTGCATCGACGTGTCGGGCAAGTCCACTGCCGAAGGTGCCTCCATCATTCAATACACGTGCAATAGCAGCTCGACCAACCAGCAATGGGCCATCGCCGACACGTCGTCGGGGTTCGTTCGATTGACTGCCCATCACAGCGGAAAGGTTGCGGAAGTCAGTCTGGGCGGCACGGCGGATGGCACCTTGGTCCTCCAGCGAACTTGGAATGGTGCCACGTACCAGCAATTCCAACTGGCCACCGGAGCTGGGGGAGCCGGCGGCGCCGGCGGAGCGGGCGGCACACCATCGACCGGTGGCACGACGACAACCGGCGGAACGACTGCCAGCGGTGGCATTGTCGCGACCGGCGGCACGATTCTCGGCACGGGCGGTGTTCAAACGACAGGCGGCACCACAGGATCGGGCGGGGTGGCTGGCGCGGGTGGTGCCGCGGGCTCGGGTGGAACGGATCGAACCAAGGTGGCGTTGCAGGGCACCTGGAAGTTCACCGCCAGCAACAGCCTCACGGGCGCCGAAGTGACGACCTACAACGACGCCTCGTGGAGCAGCGTCTCCGTGCCACATACCTGGGATCAGGTTACCGGCGTCACCCAATATACGAACTCGTGGTACCGCACGCATTTCACGCCGACCCCGGCAAATTCCCAGGATCGAATCTACGTCTATTTCGAAGGCGTCTTCCAGATTGCGGACGTATACGTCAACGGCACGCACTTGGGTCAGCACCGTGGGGGCTTCACCCGCTTCATCTTCGACGCCACATCCGCGGTGAAGATCGGCGCCGACAACGTGCTTGCGGTCAAGGTCAGCAACAGCACGTGCTCGGATTGCTTGCCCGACGGTACGCCTCGTTTGTACAAAGGCTACGGCGGCATCTACCGCCCGGCGTGGATCGTCACCACGAACAAGTCCCACGTCGCCACCACCGACTATGCGTCGAGCGGCATTTACGTTTCCGCATCGAACGTCAGCAGCGCCTCCGCCAGCGTCAGCTCGAAGATCTTGCTTACCAACAACACGACAGCTGACCAGACCCTGACGGTCAAGACCACGATCGTCGACAAGTCGGGCGCCGCCGTGCTGACCACCCAAGGCGACGTGCTTGCGAAAGCGGGCGCGACGACCACCACAACCCAAACGGGCACCGTGCAGCAGCCTACGCTGTGGAGCCCAGCCAACCCCTACCTCTACGACGTCCAGGTCACGGTGTCGGCGGGCGGTGTCTTGGTCGACGCCGTGACCGAGCACATCGGTCTCCGCACCTACAAACTGACCACCACGGATTTTACGCTCAATGGCGTGTCGACGCGGCTGCGTGGCGTGGCAAAGCACCAGGAGACGGAATACCATGCCAGCGCGGTCAGCAACGCGGAGCTAACGGCTGATTGGGACAATTTGTCCGACCTCGGCGTCAACTACGTGCGCCTGGTTCACTATCCCCACGCGCAGTTGGAATACGACTTGGCCGATCAGCGCGGCATCATGGTTTGGTCGGAAAATGGCCATACCAATAGTGCGGCCGAGACGGCCAACGGAGACAATATCAATCGCGAAATGGTGTACCAGAACTGGAACCACCCCTCGATCATCTTCTGGAGCGCCGGCAATGAGGCATCCGGGGTAGCGGCCACCGGGGCGTACGCGTCCGTTCTGCGCGCCACCGATCCTTCGCGCCCCATCGTCTATGCGTCGGATGGCCAAAATCCGGCTAACGTCGACTTCATTTTTCACAACACCTACGCGGGTTGGTACAGCGGAACCATGTACGATTTCCTCACCGCGACCGATCATTGGGTTTCGGAAAGTGGCGCGGGCATGGTCATCGCCGCGCACGCGCCCAATGCCTTCACGACAACGCCGGTGGTGAACAGTTACGAGCCTGAAGAATACGGCGCCCTCGTGGACGAGGTGCGTTTCGATGACATGTTCCGAAACCCAAGTCACGTGCCCGCCTTTTCCGAATGGGTTTTTCGCGACATTTCGGATGTCAAGTACAAGAACTTGCTCAATACCAAGGGCCTGCTGACCTTTGCCGGCTACAAGAAGGACGTCTACTATCATTACAAGTCGGTTCTGCAATCCAAGCCCGTTGTGCATTTGGTGGGCCGCAACTATTTCCTGCGCACAGCGGACTCCTCGGGGCAATGCGCCGTGAAGGTCTATTCGAACGCCGCGAACCTGGCGCTGACCATCAACGGGACCACGATTGGAACGCTGGCGAACAACCAATACAAGCACCCCAACGGCACGCCAATCGCGGACGTCTTCTATTGGGCCAATCCGCTCAGCCTCGGCAAGAACGTCGTCACTGTCGACGACGGTCAGGGGAACACGGATGGCATGACCGTCTATTACCTCGGAACCGGGACAACGCTCCCGGCCGACGGCAGCGCCAAGGTCGCAAACCTGACCTCCAGCAACGGCCCAGCCTACTTCATCGACGATCCCATTTTTGACCAACGTCCGTTCACCTTGAACTACGATGGCACCGGGGACAATGCGTTCGATGTCGTGCCGGCAGCGGCCGCCAGCGCGAGCTTTATCGCGACCAAGCGCCAGAGCGATTCGACCAAGCTCACCAACCTGGCCTTCGATATGACCGCCAGCGCGGACATTTTCATCATGTTCACGAGCCAATCGTCCGTTCCCGCGTGGATCAGCGCTGCTGGCTTTGCGGACACCGGCGTCACCGGGCAATGGCGGGACAACACACCCAAGCTGGTCAAGTACTCGCTTTACAAGCGCAGCGTGGTCGCCAGCGACCACGTGGCGCTGACGCCGACAGCGATTGACTACGTGGTGCTGGTCAAGTAGGTCGCGTCACTCGATGACGATGGTTCGCGGCCGTTTGGTGCGCACCCACCTGGCCAATATGGACATCTCGTCGTCGGTCGCAATGCCGATGCAGCCGTCGCTTGTGTCAAACCAATTGACCGTGCGGCCAAGCCATCGGACTGAGTGCAGCGGACCGTGGAGTCCGATTGCGCCTCCCGTGAGGCCACGGCGAACCTGCTGGGCGATGGGGTATCCGATTGGGATGAAGATGCCATAGTCCTTGGAAGCGCGAGGTGCTCCGAGCGGATAGGTGCCAAGCGGTGTCTTGCCATCCCCGGCTCTCGTCTTGCCCGTGCCGTGGCGTCCAAGTCGTACGTCATACGAACGCACGATGGATCCGGTTTCACATGCGTAGAGGCGATGCTCGGTGGTGCGCACGACCACGAGCGCCGCGTTTGCATGCGGGCACGGTTCAATCGCGAGCGCACCCTCCGCATTGCCGCCGCCCGAGGTCACCGCCGCGAACAAGAACAGGAGAACCACGCTGTGCAACTGCCCCGAGTATCTGAGTGGAGACTGCCCGGGGCGAGAAACGCGACCTGAAAGACCTCAGTTACTGGCAGACGAGCGGTAGCGCTGCCGGCGGCGCGGCGAAGGTCGGCATCGTCGTTGTGGCTTTCAATGCGCCAGGATGCGCGGTGTGTCCGGCGGTGGTTGCCGAATCGGCGGCGGTGGTCGCCCCAACCGCATCGTCGAATTTGTAGTAGGCGACCAAGCCTGTCTCATTGCCGACCGCCGGCTTGTTGTAGTTGGCCAAAATCTCGGCGGCGGTGCGGGCTACGTTCCACACGCGGAATTCGGCGAAGTCGCCATTGAAGCAGTTCTTATTGGTGGGGTTGCAACCGATATAGATCACGGACGAAACGGTGGCCAGTGCGGTGACGCCGCTACCGGCGACCGCGTTGACTGTGATCTTGGGAAGGCCGTTGGCATAGAGCAGGAGGACGGTGCCATTCCAGGTCATCGCGATATGCACCCACTGGTCGGTCGATGAGGTGATGCCGAGGTTGTCGGTACTGTCGAGAGTGAAGCCGCCATTGGTGAATGGGTTCAGGGTTGCGTGATTGGTCGCAGCGCCGGTCACGGGGTTGGTGCCGAAGTCGAGCCCGAACGCCATCGCGGTGCCCGCGCTGCCGTAGTAGTAGAGTTCGTTCTTCTCGCCGACCCAATCGGTTGACTTGATGTACGCCCAGAACTCGATGGTTCGATTCGCGTTGCCAATGGGCAGGTCGGTTTTCAAATCGGCCTCGATGTGTGAATAGGCAGTGTCGGTGGCTGAGCCGGTTGCATTGGCGCTCAGCGATAGCACGCGAGCCCCGCAAGTCGTTGTGCCTGTGGAGCCACCGGTGCCGCTGCTGGTACCGCCCGCTGCTGACGTTCCGCCCTGGCCAGTCGTTCCGCCTGTGGTGCCCGTCTTTCCGCCCGTGCCACCTGCTGCCGAGCCTCCGGTTCCGGAGCCGCCCGCGCCCGATCCGCCGGCTGTGCTCGTGCCGCCGCTTGCTGAACCACCGGTCGCGCTGGCGCCACCGCTGGCCGCGCCACCGGTCGCGCTGGCGCCACCGCTGGCCGCGCCACCGGTTCCAGTCGTACCGCCTTTGGCGCTTCCGCCCGAGCTCGAAGCACCTCCCGTGCCCGCACCTCCGGCGGCGGGAGTCCCACCTGAATTCGCGCCGCCGCTGGCGTTCGCGCCGCCCGCGCCCGATCCGCCCGCCACGCTGGCTCCGCCGACGGCCGAAGTGCCACCGTTGCTGCTGCCTCCAGTTGCGCTGCTCCCGCCGGTCCCTGCAGGCGAGCTTCCGCTGGACGAACAGGCCGAGAAGGCGAAGGCGCCGAGTAGCGAACAAACGAGCGCCTGACCGATGGGTGCATGGAACCGTCCGGATTTTGACATGACTGCCTTCTATCACAGGACGGCTGGTGGAATAAGGTGGCTTTGCTGGCCGCTGCTCGTCATTTTCCAAAGTTTGCTGGGGGCACAAAATATGGACTCACGGTCAGCTCGGTTCCGGGTCAAGATATTCCCCTCACCGGAGGATGCCATGAACGCGATTCGCAAAGCACCGCTGCTTGTTCTTGGGTTGGTGGTCGGCTCGCCGATTTCGCTTGGTTGCGGTGCCAGCAACGCGCCTGGCAAGCATGCTGACGCGAGCGTGTCGACCGGCGGAGCCGGAGCTTCGGGTGGGACATCGACCGCGACTGGCGCGAGTGGAGGGGCTGGGCAGACCGCGACTGGTGGTTCGGTGGTTGGCGGCGCTGGCGGTGTCCCCCAGGGAACCGGCGGCGCTCAATCGGGGGGCGCCAGCGCTGCGGGAACCGGCGGGGCCGCGTCCGGCGGCAGCACCGGTCGAGACGCGGGAGTCCCGGACATGAACATCGGAACTGGCGGCGTGGTTACGACGGGTGGCTTGCTCGATACTGGCGGTGCGCCGGTCACGGGTGGAAAAGGTGCAACCGGCGGGACCACGGGCACTGGCGGAAAACCCGCGACCGGCGGGACCACGGGTGTTGGCGGAACCATGGCGAATGGCGGCTTGACCGCTGCGGGTGGAACCACCGCCACGGGCGGCAGCACCGTCGATGGCGGCGTGGCGGCGACGGGCTGGGTGACCATCCACAACGACTTCTTCTGGTATGACGACACCGGTGCCGCCATCGAGACGCGCGCCGGTTGCCTGCGCAAATTCGGCGATACTTATTACTGGTATGGCCTGCTCGCCTGGCAGGATCCGAAGGCTTGGAACGATCAGACTTGCTACACCTCGAAGGATCTCGTCCATTGGACCTACAAGGGCGTCGTGCTTCACGTGGCCGCGGGCGCCAATAGAATGGACGTGCTCTACAACGACACTACCAAGCAGTATGTGATGTTCCTGAAGTACGGTGGCGACGCTGCCTCGCTGGGAATAGCCACTTCTCCGACTCCCGACGGACAGTACACCTTGCTCAGCGAGACGCTCGTCGACGGTGCTCAGATGGGCGACATGTCCGTGTACAAGGACGACGACGGAAAAGCGTATTTGGCCTACGTTTGGGACAAGACTGGCCCCAATCGACAGCACGGCCTCTATCGCATGTCCGCGGACTATTTGACGCTCGATACCCGAATGTATCTTTGGGATATCCCCAGTCGCGAGGGCGTGCACGTCTTCAAGCGCAACGGCCTCTACTACTACGGAACCTCAGAAACCAACGGGATTCAGTCGTCGCCGACCCGCTACTACACGGCAACCAATCTGGCTGGCCCGTGGTCTGCGGCGACGCCGCTGTCCACGCCCGGTTCCAACAATTCGTGGGACACGCAGGTTGACTACGTCTATCCCTGGGTGGGTACGGCGGGGACGGTTTTCATGTATGCTGGCGACCGCTGGGTCAAGACGGACTTGCGGCAGGGCGACTATCCGTGGCTGCCGCTTGAGTTCAACGGCACCGTTCCGACATTGAACTACTATCAGGATTGGGATCTGAACGTCAGCGACGGGACTTGGCGAACCTTCGATCCCGCCAGGAACCTGGCATCTGGGAAGACGGCCACCGCCTCGTCGGTCAATGGCGCGAACGTCGCCGCCAACGTCACCGATGCTGCAACCTACTTGAACTACACCAGCACGCGGTGGGAGAGCGCGGCCAGTGACCCGCAGTGGATCATGGTGGACCTGGGCGCGGCGACCGAAATCGACAGGGCCATCCTTAAATGGCACACGAACTACGGCAAGGCTTTCAAGATTCAAGTGTCCACCGACGCCACGGCTTGGACCGATGTGTACAGCACGACCATAGGGGCGTCGTATTCCGTGACCGATGTGCCCTTCAGCAAGACCACCGCGCGTTACGTACGTATGTATGGCACGCAGCGTGGCACCCAGAGCGGATACTCGTTGTTCGATTTCATGGTTCTAAACGACCCTTAGGCGCGAGCGGCGCGATTTAGTTCAACCCGAATCGCGCGCCATGGCCCCCCTTGCCTGGCAGACCCGACGCTGGGTCCGTTCCAACAAGAGGTGCAGATGTTTTCAAGCAGGGTTCGTCTGTTCGTATTGGCCGTAGGCCTTGGCAGTCTGGGCTGCGGTGGATCCGGAAGCGGTACGCCCGGCGCCACAGGCGGCGGCACGGGGCAAGGCGGTCTCAGCAGCAGCGGCGGTAGCGGGGGTTCTGCGGCGGCAGGGGGCGGCGGCGCGAGTTCTGGCGGAATCGTCGTCGGCGGGGCAACGACGGGCCTGGGTGGGTTGGCCGGTGGCGCTGCCTCTTCGTCAGGTGGAGCAGTGCTCGGCGGCGCAACCCTCGCTGGCGGCGCGGGCGGCACCGCTGGAGCCAAGGCCAGCGGTGGGATAGTCGGCTTAGGTGGAACCGCGATCAAAGGCGGCACGACAGGCGTGGCCGGTTCCGTGGGAACCGGTGGTGTGTCGGTCGCGGGCGGTGCCGGGGGAGCAGGTGGGGTATCGACCGCTGGCGGTTCCGCGGCAAGTGGAGGCATCTCGGCTGCGGGCGGCGTGGTCGGCACGGGCGGCGCCTCGATTCCCGGCAATCGTCAGGTCACGAATTTCAATCAAAGCTGGAAATTTCAGCGCAGCGATGCCACCGGCGCGCAGGCGACGACCTACAACGATGCAGGGTGGTCGTCGATTGGTCTGCCACATTCGTTCAGCCTGCCGTATTTCATGTCGTCGCAGTTCTACACTGGCTACGGCTGGTATCGGAAGCACTTCACGGCGCCGGCGGATTGGTCGAACAAGCGCGTATTCCTGGAATTCGAGGGGGCGTTTCAAGACGCGCAAGTCTATGTCAACGCCAAGCTCATTGGCGAACACCTGGGCGGCTACACGGGATTCTCCTTCGACGTCACAAGCGCCATCGTGACCGGTGACAACGTGGTGGCGGTGCGCCTGAACAACAACTGGAACGCGCAACTCGCGCCCCGTGCGGGCGACCACCAATTCAGCGGAGGTATCTACCGCGATGTGCACCTCGTGGTCACCGATCCGCTGCACGTCACGTGGTACGGCACCTTCGTGACCACGCCGACGATTTCGGCCACCTCGTCCACGGTGAACATCAAGACCGAGATCCGCAACGACAATGCAGCCAGCAAGAGCTGCACAGTCAAGACCGATATTGTGGATGCCAAAGGCACGACCGTGACGACGATATCGTCCACGCAGACCGTGGCGGCCAGCACGACCGTCACCTTCGATCAGACCACGCCGGCGGTTGCCAACCCATCGCTCTGGCATCCGGACCATCCGACGCTTTACCGCGCGGTCACGACCGTCTCCGACGGCACGACGAACGTCGACAACTTCTCCACGACGTTCGGCTTCCGCTGGATCAGTTGGTCGGCCACCAGCGGGTTTTCCATCAACGGCTCGCACTACTATTTCCATGGCGCCGACGTTCACCAAGATCACGCGGGCTGGGCCGACGGCGTGACCAACGCCGGATTCATGCGCGACGTGAAGATGCTCAAGGATGCCGGATTCAACTTCATCCGCGGCTCGCACTATCCCAAAGATCCAGCTTTCGGCGACGCCTGCGACCAACTGGGCGTCCTATTTTGGTCGGAGAACTGTTTCTGGGGCTTTGGCGGCGCGACGGGCGAGGGGGCTTGGAACACGGCGGGTTCCTACCCGAACAACGCCGGCGACGAGGCCGCGTTCGAGACGAGCGTGAAGAACACGCTGACGGACATGATTCGCATCCATCGCAACCATCCCAGCATCGTCGCGTGGAGCATGAGCAACGAGCCGTATTTCACGGCCTCGGGCACCATGACGAAGATGAGCGCCTTGCTGGCCGCAGAGGTCGCGCTGGCCCACCAGCTCGATCCCACTCGGCCGGCGGGCATCGGTGGGGCACAACGACCACTCGGCAGTGGCCGCATCGACAAGATTGGCGACGTGGCGGGCTACAACGGCGATGGTGCGACGCAATCGGCGTTCCAGAATTCTGGTGTTCCAAGCGTCGTCACCGAATACGGCAGCGTGGTGGCGACGCGTCCGGGCGTCTACGATCCAGGCTGGGGCAATCTAAGCTCCACGCTGACCAACGGTTTCCCCACCGAATATGCGTGGCGCAGCGGCCAGGCCCTTTGGTGTGCGTTCGACCACGGCAGCGTCGGCGGAACCAAGCTGGAGACCATGGGCGTCGTCGACTACTTCCGGTTGCCCAAGCGCGCCTGGTACTGGTATCGCAATGCCTACGCCAACGTGCCGCCGCCAACCTGGCCGGCCAGTGGCACCGCCGCGGGTCTTCAACTTACGGCGGACAAGACGACGCTGGCGGCGGTGGATGGCACGGACGATGCGCAGATAGTCGTGACGGTTGTGGACGCCAAGGGGAATGCCATCACCAACAACGTTCCAGTCACACTCTCGATTGCGTCTGGACCGGGCGAATTTCCAACTGGGACAAGTATCACATTCACGCCTTCAGGAAGCAGCGACCAGTCGGATATTGCAATTCTCGATGGCAAAGCGGCCATCGAATTCAGAAGCTATTACGCCGGCACCACCGTCATCAAAGCCACATCGCCCGGGCTGACCAGCGCGACGATTACGATCACGTCGCAAGGTAGCCCAGCCTGGGTCGAGGGCGTGACTCCACCAACTGCGGCGCGTCCCTATGCGCGCTACACGGGCAGTGGGACTGTCGCGACCAGCCAGACCCTGGCTTTGAACCGTCCCAGCGATGCGAGCAGCAATGCGGGAACCTCGGGAAATGCCAACGACGGCGATACGACGACCTCGTGGGTGTCCTCCGCCACGGACACCAAGCCGACGTGGACCTTGTCGTTGGAAAGCACTTACACAATCAGTTCCGTGCAGCTCACCTTCCCAACGGCTGCCAACTATCGTTACACCATTGATGTTTCACCGGACGGAACTCAATGGACCACGGCAGTCGACCAAAGCACAACCACAAGCACCGCGCAAACGCGGACCGCCACCACGGGTTTCGGCACGGGCACTGGCTTCGTGCGCGTAAGCTTCACCGGACAGCCCGCCGGGCTTTCCGAAGTCGTTGTGAGCGGCAAGCCATGAAAGTCAGAAACCTCGTCGTTTCGCTATCGCTCCTGCTGGTATCCACGGCGGCGTCGGCGCAAACGCTGACCATGCAGCAACTGCTGAGCAACAACATCGAGCAGCGCTTCGGCATGTTCATTCACTACAACATGAACACGTACAAACCCGGTTGGGCCGAGAATCGCGTGGATCCCAAGACATTCGCGCCCCCAAGCGGCGACTGCCATACCTTCACCGATCAGTGGGCCAAGGCGGCGAAGTCGGCCGGCATGAAGTTTGGCATTCTTACAACAAAACACCACGATGGCTTCGCCATTTGGCCGTCCAAGGCCGTCCCGCCGACATCGTCGCCCTACGGTACCGTTGCCTACACCATCGCGCAAAGTGCAGTTCCGACCATGGATGTGGTGAAATGCTATGTCGATTCGTTTCGCGCCCAGGGGCTGGACCCGAACCTCTACTTTTCGATCTGGGATCCCAACAATGGCATCGGTTCGCAAGCAGGGCACAACACCGATCCGGGCCCCGTCGATTGGAACATCGTCGGAACCTACATCACGGCCCAAATTACAGAGCTGCTAACAAACTACGGCAATATCCCGGTGCTCGTGTTCGACGGTTATGCATGGCTCACGGGGCACCAACAAGTGCCCTACCAGAAGATTCGAGCCCTGGTTCGTCAGCTACAACCGAATACCATCATCGTCGATCACGACGGCGGCGTGCCTTGGGAAGTCGACGTGGAATACTTCGAAGAGCCACTTGGCGTTACCGTACCGTCGGGAAACACGACCGCCGGCGCGCAGGGCCAGACTATCGCCAAAGACAAGAACTGGTTCTGGAGAAGTACCCAAGCCGCCGCCGGCTACATGTCCGCCTCGGACATCGCCAAGGAGATCAAGAACACCGAATCGAACTACACCAATTTCATCCTGGATTGTCCGCCCAATTTGCAGGGCTTGCTTGAGGATCCGGTCGTCACAGCGCTTGGCCAAGTGCCGCAGTACTGGACGCCCAACACAGCGCGGGCTCCCTTGCCGCAACAATTGCCCAAGATCGAAGTGCCATTGACCCCGGTCTCCGCCACGGCGACCAGCGGTAGTGCCGCGCTGGCGATAGACGGCTACAACGATTCAATCAAGGGTGTGAACAATACTATGCACAGCAACAAGGGCGAGAGCCTGTGGACATCCACGGGTGCGCTGCCACAATCGGTGACGCTGAATCTCGGCAAGAGCTACGACAACATCGACATGTTGGAATACTTACCGCAGCGGAACACGGGGACGACGGTCGGGAACATCACATCCTACAAAGTGTACGTCAGCACGGACGGCGCAACATTTACGCAGGTCGCAACGGGAACCTGGCCAGCGGATTCCAAGAACGGCGGCCTTCTGTCTGCACAGCGTGTGCAGTTCCCCGCCCAAACCGCGCAATATGTGCGCTTGGAGGCGACCGCAGTGGCTGGCGGAGGAACCAGCGCAATCATCGGGGAGCTGGCGGTGGGCTCTTCAGGCCTGACAGGATCGAGCAGCACAGGAGGCGCAGGGGGGAGCGGCACGGGTGGCGTCGGTGGCGCTGGCGGCGCGAGCGGAAGGGGTGGCGTGACCGGGACAGGCGGCGGCTCGGTCGGGCTAGACGCTAGCGCCGACGCGAGAGCGGCTGACAGTGGGCGAGGGGGGACCGACGTGGCGGGTGCAAGTGCTGGCGGGTCTCTGGACGCATCGGGAATCGGCGCCGGTGGTGCCAGCGGGGCCGCGGATGCTCGCGGAGACAGCGCAGGCGGAGCCGGTGGAGGCACGACTCTGAAAGAAAGCGGCGGTGCTGTTGCAGCAGGTGGCGTTGTTGCTGGCGTTGGAGGGGCGGTTGGCAGCGGCGGCTCATCGTCCACGGGCGGGGCTGTCGTCGCGGGGGCGCCGGCGGTTTCCGGGGGCAGTGCGGGGGCGTCGATGGTGGGAGCGAGCGGTGGTGCTTCCGGAGGAAGCGCAGGAGGCAGCAGCTCCTCCGCCGGCACAAACGGCTGTGGTTGCGATCTCGGAAGGTCCAATGGCGGGGGCGGAATGGTACCGATCATCGCGATTGGCGCCGTGTTGAGTTTGCTCCACCGCCGACGGCGCCATTCAGGGTAGGCGGCGGCCAGGACATGCTGGTCCCAGCGGCCGCCGCGAAGCAGGCTTTAGTTCTTGAGGTAGGCCGCTAGCCCAATCCCCTGGTTCTTAAGCGCCGTGGCGGCGGTCTGGGCAACCTGAAGAGCGCCGGCTGGCTCGAAATGGGTGTGATCGTTGCAGAAGAACAAGCCGACCTTGCTTGTGGTTGAGGTGTAGTCGGAGTTGTTCGGGCAGAGGCCGGCACTAGTGTACAGGGCGGCGGTGAGTACGGTCATGTCGATGACCGGAACACCATCGGCCGTGCCCGCGGCTTTGGTCTGTGGCCCGAATCCGCGGTTGGCTTGGGCCGTGGAGCCGGTGCAGGCGATAGCGCTGGTTGACGTCAAGAAGATGGCTTCCGCGCCTCGGTCGCTAGCAGCCTTTGCCATGGTGGTGAGGTACGTTTCGAAAAGGGTCGTGCCGACGTGTCGCGGACAGGTGGCATCGCCGTCATTGATGCCGAACTCGACAAAAAGATAGTCGCCCTTCTTCATTCCGGTGTTCGCATCGAGCATGGCGTTCCAGTTCGCCGAGTAGGTCGTGGCGGTCAGGGTACACTCGCCGCCGGTACCGGCGGTGCTGCTCACGTTCTTCTCATAAAGCCAGGTTTGAATGCTCCGGCCAGCCACGGAGTGGTTCTCGATGGTCACGTTGCTGTTGAACAACGAACCGAACTGGTCCGCCCAGCCACCGCCGACGCAAGCGTCGCCCGCCATGGTTGAGTCGCCCGACATCCATACCTTGATCGGAGTGGTACCGTCGCTGCTGCCCAGGCCGCCTCCGGTGGGTGTGGTCCCCCCAGTACCGGATGCGCCACCTGCTGCGGTTCCGCCAGCTGCGGTCCCACCTGCCCCTGCCTTGCCACCGGTGGTGGTCCCGCCAGTCGCTGCGCCGCCAGTTGAGGTCTTTCCACCCGCGGCCGCATCGCCGACGGCCGTGCCGCCAATCGGGCCTCCGTCGGTCTTGCTGCCGCCCGTCTCGCTACCGCCGCTCGAGGCTCCGCCGTTTGCCTGTCCACCCGTCTCGCTGCCGCCGGTTGCACTGCCGCCCGATCCGCTGCCGCCCGTGGCCGGCCGGCCACCCGCACTCGTCGAGGTGCCACCGGTTGCCGCGCCGCCTTGAGCGGATGTTCCGCCTTGAGACACCGTCTCGCCACCGGTCGCACGCATGCCGCCACTGGCGGCACCGCCTGTAGCAGTCGGGCTTGTCGAAGCTCCGCCTGAGCTGCTCGCGCCGCCGGACGCGGTGACGGCGCCTCCAGAGCCAGCCGCGGGCGGCGAACTGTCGGAGCTGCAACCCAGCAGTGAAAGGGCCGCGAAAGTGAATGCGCCAGCTAGGACATGGGCGTGCCAGATTTTCATCGAGGAGACTCCTGGGCAGTGCGTTGACATGATTTTGAGAGTGGGATCCAAGGCCTATAGAAAAAACGACTCAGAGAAATGACCCGTTTCGGCCTTTGACTCCCCCTTATGTAACTCCCCCAAGTGGTGGCCTGGCGCGGTTTTGCGGCTCACTCTTTTGTTTCTACGCCTGCGTCGAGGGCAGTACTGGGGTGGTGGGCGGCCTACCTGCTCCAGTAGCTCCTGACCACGCGCACCCATTCATCCGCCATCAGTTGATGCCCGGCGTGGGTGGGGTGGACTCCGTCCCAAATCCAATATTCCGGAGGCGCTTTCTTGCAGGCGTCGTCGAAGATCTTCTGAAAATGGACCACCGGCGCCTTGTACTTCGCCGCCAGTTTGGCAACCACCCCCCGGATCTTCGCCACACCCGTCACCCATTCGCTCCAGCGCACCTTGTTCGCCTGGCCCGCCAGGATGAAGGGCTCTCCCAGCACGATCTTGACTCCGGGTAAGGCCGCGACCGTGTCGGCGAGGAGCTTGTCGTAGGCTTGCTCGAATTCCTCGACCGGGACTTCCTTGCCGGCTTCCAGGTTGTGCCAAACGTCGTTGACCCCAATCAAGATGCTCACGACATCGGGTTTGAGATCGATGGTGTCCTTCTGCCAGCGGGCGACCAGGTCGGGAATTTTGTTGCCGCTCACGCCGCGATTGAAGAACGTCAGATTCCGTTCGGGAAAATGCCCGCCGAAGTCAGCCGCGATGAGGTAGGCATAGCTGTGTCCCAGGATGTGGTTGGGATCGCTGGTTCGCCCTCGCCCGCCGTCGGTGATCGAGTCGCCTTGAAACAAAATGCGCGCGTCCTTGCGAAAGATCGCGGGCGGTGCACCCGCAGCTTGAATGGAAGGCGACAAAACCATCAGGACCGTGGCAACAAAGATCGAGCGAACAACGATTGTTCCTAGCATGAGGTGCTGCCAATGTATCGCGGATCCATCGGCTGAAAAAGCACGGCGATAGACGATCACCGGAGCAAAGGAATCTCCTGCTCCGATTGCGAGGGAGTCTGTGCGCGAGTCGCGCTCTACCTCAAGTACTGGGCCAGCCCGATGTTCTGGTCCTTGATGGCTTTGACAACGAGCCCCGCGATCTTCTCCGCGCCCGGAAGGTTGGTGTGGGTCTGGTCGGTCCCGTTCGCGTGGTACGTCATCGCGACAGTCTTGGAGGCAAGCGTGTCGTACCAGGCGGTCGAGAGGGCGGTGAGATCGATGAACGGAATGTTGTTGGCCGTTGCGATCGCCTTTGCCGCCGCTGCATGGAGGCTGGTTTGATCGCCGATTGGGATGCTGGTGGCGCGAGCGGGAGGAGAAACCATGATCGGATTCACGCCCGCAGCGATGGCGGCCTGCACGTGCGGTGTGAGGTTCGCCTCGACTTGGGCGTCTGTGTCTGTCTTGTCGTTGTGTCCAAACTGGATGATGATCCAATCGCCCTTGGTCCAACGCGAAGAGATGTCGCTCCAGAAGGGGTAGCCGCCAGAGCTTGCGCCGCTGTTGGCATAGTTGGAAATTCCAACCGGAGGACCGAAATACTCCGGCAGCATTTGCCCCCAGCCACCGAAGGCGCCGCCGGTCTGGTCGCAGGTCGTGGAGTCGCTGGCAATATAGACCATGATCGGCTTGGTGGCCGTGGTCGCCAGGGCGTAACCGATGGCGGAGACTTGTGGACTCTTGCCCGAGAAGAACAAATCTAGTCCGGGATATCCGCCTGGCCCGCCGGCGTGCTTGGGCTGCCCTTCCATTTCTCGCGCATTGACCACGAACGCATAGGTCAAGGACTGGCCAGCAGTGGTGGTCACGGACTGCAACATGCCTCGGCTGGATTCCGCACTGACATAGGTATCACCGGCGGCAGCGCCACCGAGAGTCACGGTCACGACGTAGTTCCCAGCCTCGCTGGTGGCCTCCGCAGTGGGCGTGGTTTCGGAGGTGTTGTAGCTGGTGCCACCGAAGAGGCATTCGATGCAGATATTTCCCGAGGGCTGGCCAGCGCAAGCATTGTCAGCGCCGCCTATCGGCACAGTCTTGCACTTGGCGTAGTTGTCCGCGGTGGGCGCGGGATAGCCCGCCGGGATAGTGCCTGGCAGGGGCGTGGTCCCGGTCGAGCCTGCCGTTCCGCCGGTGGTTCCGCCTGCCGCGCTTCCGCCTGCGGGTGCGGTACCTCCGGTGCCGGATTTCCCACCTGACCCCGTCGTACCACCCGGCTGCGGCGTGCCGCCTGTTCCGCCAGGAGCGCCGCCAAGCACAGCAGATCCGCCCGCGGCTACCGTGCCCCCCTTCGTGGTTGTGCCACCGTTGGCGGTTGTACCGCCGTTCGTCGTGGTACCGCCCGCGGCCGAGGTCCCGCCGCTCGCGGATGTACCACCGCTCGCCGGCGCGCCGCCCGTAACCACCGATCCTCCGTTAGCAGATCCCCCGGCAGCGGACGTACCGCCCGTTCCTGGCGCTCCTCCCGTTGTTGGGGTGGCGCCTCCGGAGCTGCCTCCCGGCCCTGGGGAGTTGGCCTGTGAGCAGGCCGTCAGACCAAGAAGCGTGGAAAGTGCCAGCAATGAGAAGAATCGTGTGGTTGTCATGCTCGTCCTCACCTATCAGGGGGGCTGTTCCCCACCTTTTGGGTCGAAACTTCTTTTTCGCAGCCGCAATGACCCGTTCGTCCGCGTTGCAGCCCCATCCATACCACAGGAGTATCCATGCGAAGTAAGCCCGTCCTTCTAGGTGTCCTCGTCTCAGCAGCGCTTCTTGGTTCGGCCTGCTCGACTTCTTCATCAGGCCCGATCTCAAGCGGTGGGTCGCAGAATTCCGGCGGCTCGCCGGGCAACGGAGGTACCGTCGGAGGTGGAGGTACTGGGCCAGGTCTCGGCGGATCCGTCGGCAACGGTGGATCCGTCGGCAATGGCGGATCCGTCGGCAATGGCGGATCTGTCGGCAATGGCGGATCTGTCGGCAATGGCGGATCTGTCGGCAAAGGCGGGTCTGTCGGTAGCGGTGGCCTCGCTGTTTCTGGGGGCGCGCTTACTGGAGGAGCTGGCGGCCAGGGCGGTGGCGCGCAGGGCGGCGGCGGTCCAACGGGCGGCACCGCGAAGTCTGGTGGCACGGTCGCCGGTGGCGGCACGACTGCCTCGGGCGGAGTCCAAGCATCAGGCGGCGGCGCAGCTGGCGGTGCGATTGTCATTCCCGTCGGGAATCGGGTACGGCAGATTGTGCCGCTCGACCGGGCCTGGCTGTTCAACAAAGGCGATGCCGCTGGGGCGGATGGCGCGACTTTCGCGGATTCCGGGTGGAAACCGGTGAACCTCCCGCACGACTGGGCCATTGAAGGGCCGTGGGATTCAGCTGCCGCGACCACCGGCCGCGGCGGATATTGTCCGTCGGGAATTGGCTGGTATAGAAATCACTTCACTCTTCCCGCAAGTGTGACATCGGGCCAGCAGGTTTACATTGAGTTCGACGGGGTCATGGGGAATAGCACCGCTTACATCAACGGCACTCAGCTTGGGAATCATCCCTACGGGTACGTGAGCTTCCGCTACGACATGACGAAGAGCATCAAGATCGGGGCCGAGAACGTGATCGCGGTCAAGACCGACACGAGCATTCAGCCGGCCTCACGTTTCTACGCGGGCGCTGGCATCTACCGCCACGTCCGCGTCGTTGCGACCGATCCGGTTCACATCGATCAGTACGCCACCTTCGTCACGACGCCCTCGCCAACGACTACATCGGCAACCGTGCACGTAACGACCACGGTGGTCAATTCGGGCACGACATCTCAAAGCGTCGGCGTGCAGGGCACTGTCAGCGACGCGACCGGGACGGCGCTGCCCGCCGTCGCGGCGCCTGCTCAGACCATCGCTGCGGGCGCATCGGCCAGCTTCACCTTCGATATTCCTGTCACCAGCCCCAAACTATGGTCCCTCGAAACTCCCAGCATGTATCAGCTGTTGACTGTAGTCCAAGTCGGCGGCAAGGCCGTGGATGACGACGTCACCCCGTTCGGGATCCGGGACCTGAAGTTCAGCACGGGCATGACTCTCAACGGAAAGAGCTTGAAGTTCAAGGGCGTTTGCTTGCATCAGGACTACCACGGGCTCGGGCTCGCTGCGCCGGCGCGGGCGATGCAGAGGCGGCTGGCAGCGCTCAAGGCCATCGGAGCAAACGCCATTCGCACGGCCCACGATCCGCCCAGCCCACAGTTCCTCGATCTGTGCGACCGGATGGGCTTCCTTGTGCTGGATGAGTTCACCGACGTCTGGACCGCAAAGAAGTACCAGGATTCTGGGGACTACTCGATGTACTTCAACAAGGCCTCGACGACCCCGACTGGTATGCCCCCGCTGCCCTCGGCTGCCACAGGTACAAAATGGTGGGAGGTCGATTTCTCCGGCTGGATCGCGCGGGATCGTAACCACCCCAGCGTGGCTCTATACAGCATGGGCAACGAGATCCACGATTCGATAAGCACGCGGACTCCGATCCTGACCGAGATGGTCAAGATCAGCCACGCGCTCGATCCGTCGCGCTATGACACCCAGGCTTTGCTTGATCCCGGCACGTCGGGTGACGTCGGCGGAGCAACGAATACTCTGCTCGATGTCTGGGGCACCAACTACAACACCGCCGTTGCCATTTCGGCCGCAGCAGCCACGATCACGAAATCCGGCTTGCTCACCGAGAAGGGCGCCGATACAAGCACCTGGACCACCGACGTTATGGGCAATGCGGCGCTCACGGGCGAGTTCATTTGGACCGGCGTGGACTATCTGGGCGAGCAGGATGGCGGTTGGCCATCAACGGGGGGCAACGGGGCGCTGCTGGACGAATTGGGCACTCCCAGGAGTGGCGGTGTGACGTGGTCGGGGTTATGGGGGGGCACCGTGAAGTCGGTTCCGTCCAGCGGAGCGTCGGCTGGCAAGGTGACAGTCACCGCGGATCACACCACGATAACCAACGACTTGGACGACGTCGCGTTCGTCAAGGCGGCAGTGTCCAGTGACACCGCCGTGACCTTCGCCATCACGGGTCCCGGCACCATCATCGCGGTCGACAGTGGGAGCAGTCAGCAGCAGACGTACCGCGGACTCACGCGCACCTCCACCGGAGGCCTGGCATTCGCGATCGTTCAGGCGACGGGAACCGGAACCGTCACTGTGACCGCGACCGCAAGTGGGCTCACGGCCGGCACCGCGACCATCACGGTCACCGATGGCCCGTGGGCACCGTGCTCGGGCACGTGTGACTAGCAACGCATCTCAGGGAGTCTGAACGGTCGACAGACCGCTGTCCGTTCCTCTCCTCGCGTGAGCGAGGAGAGGAGTCGCCGTCGCACCCCTCGTGTGGCCATTCGTGGTGCTCGACGAGTTCGATGCCCAGCTTTCCAAGCGCCTTGCGCAGCCGTTTGTATCTAGCGGGCTGGGTTCATGGCAAACCGTTCGAGATCGACCCGTTCCACTCTCGTCACGCGCCCGCGTTTGATGTACCCTCGGCGGCGCGTTTGGGCGATCCCTACGCTCTATGGACCCTAAGAAACAGGCTCACATGATACAAATCAAACAACCATCGGATTGTCGCTGGGACTTGGTCGCCCTGGGCGAGGTGATGCTGCGCCTCGACCCTGGCGTGGGGCGCATTCACACGACCCGGCATTTCGACGTGTGGGAGGGCGGCGGCGAATACAATGTGGCGCGTGGCTTGCGTCGCTGCTTTGGTTTGCGCTCTGCCGTCATGACGGCCCTGGCCGACAACCCGGTCGGGCGGCTCATCGAGGATTTGATGCTGCAGGGTGGAGTCGATCTGTCGCTCCTGCGCTGGCTGCCTTACGATGGCGTGGGCCGGGTTGCGCGCAACGGATTGAATTTCACCGAGCGCGGCTATGGACCGCGGGCAGCCGTGGGTTGCTCCGACCGTGGGCACACCGCCGTCTCGCAGATGACCGCCGCCGACTACGATTGGGATCACGTTTTCGGCAAGCTCGGCACGCGCTGGCTGCACTCGGGAGGCATTTTCTGCGCGCTCAGCGAATCGACGCCCGCGGTGGCCAAGGCCGCGTTCGAGAGCGCCAAGAAGCACGGCACCGTGGTTTCCTACGACCTCAACTACCGCGACTCGCTCTGGCGCTCGGTCGGTGGTCAGGCGAAGGCGCGTGAAGTGAATCGCGGCTTGATGCCGCTCGTGGACGTGCTGTTCGGCAATGAAGAGGATTTCTCCGCGGCCCTGGGATTCGAGGTCGAGGGCACGGACGAGAGTTTCACCCAGCTCAGCACCGACGGCTTCCGGCGCATGATCACGCGCGTGGTGGAAACCTTCCCGAACATCAAGGCGGTCGCCACCACCTTGCGCACGGCCAAGACCGCCACGGTCAACGGCTGGGGCGCCATCGGCTACCTCGACGGCCAATTCTTCGAGACGGCGCAACAAGACACGGAAATCTTCGACCGCGTGGGCGGCGGCGATTCCTTCGCCTCGGGGTTCATCTATGGTTTGCTCGAAGGCCGTGGCCTCGATTGGGCACTTCGTTGCGGGGTCGCGCACGGTGCCCTCGCCATGTCCACGCCGGGCGACACCTCGATGGCTTCGCGAGCGGAAGTCGAACGACACATGAAAGGCAACAGCGCAAGGATCTCACGATGAACCGAAGAGACATCGCCAAACGAATCGAAATTACCGGAATCGTCCCCATCGTTCGCGCCCCGTCGGCGGAAGTGGCGACCAAAGCCGCGCGCGCCATCCTGGCCGCCGGGATCGACGTCCTGGAAATCACCATGACCGTGCCCAATGCCGTCGGACTGTTGCGCCAGTTGCGCGACGAGATCGGGAAAGACGTGCTGCTTGGCGCCGGTACCGTGCTCGACGCGGACACGGCGCGCGCCTGCATCGAAGCCGGCGCGCAGTTCATCGTGTCGCCCGGGTTCGACCTGGCGACCATCCAGGCGACGCACGCCTTGGACAAGCCCTGCATGCCCGGCGTGCTGACCCCCACGGAGGTGATCACCGCCTGGAAGGCCGGCGCCGACATGGCGAAGATCTTCCCTTGCTCCGCCCTGGGAGGTGCCAGCTACCTGCGCGCGCTCAAGGCACCCTTGCCGCAGGTCAAGATGTTGCCCACCGGCGGCGTGGACGTGACCACCGCTGCGGACTTCATCAAAGCCGGCGCCGCTGCGCTGGGCGTGGGAGCGGCGGTCGTCGACTTGAAGCTGCTCGAAAAGAGCGGCCCCGGCGCCATCACGGAGAAGTGCCGACAGTTGGTCGAGGTGGTGCGGGCGGCGCGGGGCGGGGGCGCGGGTTAGGGCCGGGGGATGCAGTTGCACATACATATCAGCCGTGATATGTATGTGGAGTGAGACTGGCTATTCGAGAGTACCTCGCGAAACATGGCAAAGCGCAGTAGGGATTGGAACGAAGGCCTGGCTCGGGACCTGCAGAACCCGGCGTTTGCCCGCGAGTTTCTGGTGGCCGCCATCCAAGAGGGGATTCCGCTGCAGCAGGCGCTGGGAAAGGTCATCCGAGCCGCGGGGGTGAAGGAGTTCGCGGCGCGGGCCGGCGTGGCCAGTCCGAACGTCTTGCGCGCCATCAATCCGCGCCACAACCCGACGCAGGAGACCCTCAACCGATTGCTGCGGCCACTGGGCCTCAGACTGAGCCTCGCGCTGATCGAGGAGACCAGGGGCAAGAAGGCAGCCTGAACGATTTTGCGGTCAGGAAGGCCTACCTGATTGGGCCGAAGGTCGGTGCCATCCGGCGTGCTGACCCCCACGGAAGTGATCACCGCCTGGAAGGTCGGCGCCTATATGGCCAAGATCTTCCCTTGCTCCGCGCTGGGCGGCGCCAGCTACCTACGCGCGCTCAAGGCGCCCTTGCCGCAGGTCAAGATGCTGCCCGCCGGCGGCGTGGACGTGACCACCGCCGCGGACTTCATCAAAGCCGCCGCCGCCGCCCTCGGCGTGGGCGCCGCCGTGGTCGACTTGAAGCTGCTCGAAAAGAGCGGCCCCGGCGCCATCACGGAGAAGTGCCGACAGCTAGTCGAGGTGGTGTGGGCGGCGCGGGGCGAAAGCGGGGCGGCGGGGTAGGGAGCCTGCGAAGGAGCCGACAACAATGGTCGGCTCCACCTCTCAGCCGATCACCAGGTGAACATCATGCCGGCGTTGGCGACGTTGATGATCTGCTTCTGTCCAAGGAACCAGGCGAAATCCGCGCGGAAATAGTCGACATCGATGTGAAGCCAAGGCCTTGCGTGATAGACGGCGCCGCACGAGGTGCCCATCTGATGTTTGATAACGCTAAATTGGTAATAGCTCACCGTTGGGTCGACCGTGCTCACTATCTTCGTGTTGTCGTAGTCAGTCAGGAAGATCCGTGTAATGCCCCAACTGGCCATCAGATCTACCTTGCCGACAGCAACCTGCGCCTGCACATAGTAGCCATCGCTCTTGCGCATATTGGTTCCTAGGTCCATTGAAGCATCGCTTACTTCAAGGGCGTAGTTCAACCCGAGCCCGTATCCATAGAGGCCGGAGAGGCCGAGGTGAACTGGCCCGAGTTCAAGGCGACCACCATAGGTCACGCCCTTCGCTGCGGTGAAGCTCGGCCCACTACTGGAGTATCCGTTCTTGTATGCTCTCTGGTATGTTCCGTTGCCGAAAAGAACGACCTTGCCCAAGTCGGCGATGGGTTGTTCGAAAGTCAGCTCGGCCTCTGGCCGCGCCCACTTTGTCCGGGGCCAAGCTCCCTGGAGCTGGACTGGATCGAAGGCGCCCACGCTCAGCTGCAATCCGCTGAGCACCGGCGTGGCATACACAACGCCAGCCGCAAACCCGCTCCCAAGCAACCCAAAGCCGATCTGGCCTTGGGTCGGACCACCGGCGGTATCGATACCTCCGGGGTAGCCGACGCCATAGCCATGGCCATAGAGAACGTCGATGTCGGTGGCACCGCGGGAAAACAACCCCCGCGATCTCCCGACCAACAAGCTGCCCCAAGGTCCTTCCAGTTTCACGTAGCCCTGTCTAATGTCCGCATAGTTGAGCGCGGTCTTTACCTGGCTGGCGCTCTCGACCCAGGTCCAGATTTGCATGTAGGCCTTAACAGTCGTGTACGCTGTGACAGGTCCGCGCACACCGATTCCCAAGGTGTTGGAGATCATCCCGCTGCGAATTCGCATACGTTCGATGGTTCCCTGCGTGTACTGATCGGTAGTGCCAGGCACAAGACCCTGTTCGCTCGCCGCCTCGCTATTGCCCCCGCCTTTTGCGGGGCTTGAGCCTGCGACAACAGATGCACCCGTGGAATCGTGCCCCATCGTAATGGCGTCTTGTGGAAAACCATCGCCCTTGACCGCGCTGACGAAGGCGCCTTGGCGGCCGTCGATGAAAACCGTCCAGTCGCCATCCCTTGCCACAATCTTTTCCGCCAACGCGTTCTTTGCGGGCAGAAAGGCACTGGCTGAGAATAGAACTACACACAAGAATCTCCACATAGGTTGTGATTTCACTGACGTCTCCTGGGGTCGTAGAGGATGCGGGGGGATGGGGGGTTATGGGCTGGTCACTGACCTCACCGCGAAGAGTGCCCACTGCGGATACCAAGTTGCACTGCCAACGACTTGTTTGTACGGTTGGGTCATCGAGGCAAGGACAGACGAAGTGGCCGGGGTAGGCATGCCAGTTAGGTCGATCGTTCGCCAAGCGTTGGCGCAAGTCCCTATGACGCCGATGGCGCCGCAGTTCTGCTGTGTGAGGCAGTTTGAGTCGTGCATAGTCAACGTGATAGTTCCTCCACCCGTCACCGGGAAGCTGGCCGTGTAGCTCATTGGGAAACTCCCTTCCTTCGAGCACCAGCCGGATGGATTTTGCGGAAACGCGTTCAGGTAATAGACGTTTTCGGTATTGTCCGCGGGATTGAGATGAGTTGTTCCCACGGCAGGTTTGACGTGGACTTCATAGGTATTCCACTTGCTCGCGATTGGCGAGCCGCCCATATACCACCCGTTGTTGCTTACCTCAGGGTTGGCGCCCAATGTGGGCTGGGTGTTTCCGGTGGCAGTGGTTGATCCACCCGTGTAGCACTCGGTGCCGAGGACTCCACGCAACTCGAAATTGATCGTGTATTGGGTTCCAGTCGTTCCGCCTATTTTGTGCACGACACTTGAGAATATCCCTTGCGTAGCGAATGCAGCTGTCGCGTTGGGACAGTTGCCACTGGCGTCGAAGTCAGGGTAGTTGGCTCCAGTTGCGGTTCCTTTGGCGGAAGCTGGCATGACCCAGAAGAATCCATCGAACGTAGGGACGACGGTCTTGGGGTCGATGGTCGTGCCGGTTCCCCCGCCTGCTGCGGACCCACCTGCGGCGCTAGTGCCGCCAGCGCTGGTGGTTGTGCCGCCAGAGCCCGTGGTCGTACCACCTGTGCGCGCGCTCCCACCCGCGGCACTCGTGCCGCCCGCGGCGCTCGTACCGCCAGAGTTAGTCGACGTGCCGCCCGCGCCAGTGGTCGAACCACCGGTCCGTGCAACTCCGCCAGCGCTACTTGCACCGCCAGCGTTTGTCGTGGCACCGCCAGAATTGGTCGTGGCACCACCAGAGCTGGTTGTCGCGCCGCCAGAGCTGGTCGTGGCGCCGCCAGAGCTGGTCGTGGCGCCGCCCGAGCTGGTCGTGGTGCCGCCCGAGCTGGTCGTGGTGCCGCCAGAACTCGTCGAACCACCCGAACCCGAGGGAGTGGCGCCGCCAGTACTGGTATCGCCGCCTGAGCTCGTGGCGCCACCGTTGCCACCAGCCGGAGTCCCTGACTGAGAGCAACTTGCCGTTGCCAGGGCAAGGCCCGCGAGCCACAGCGTACACAGAGTCGTTCGGTTCATCTCATGCCTCCTCGGAATCATTTTCGAACTTCGCCTGCAAGGGTTGGTCTAGGTGCGCCACCTGACCTATCACGGACGCGGTAAGCAGTATAGTCCAGACCCCGCTTTCCATGGAAGGATTAGTGGCCTGGCTTGCCAAGATGGCTCTGCAAATGTGTGCGCTGCGTCCGCGCTCGGCGCGCTAGACGTCAAACCCAGCCAGGTCGGCAAACTGACACCCCTGAAGTTCGAGCACAGCCCGTATTGACGCGAAGCGGTCTCTTGCAAAGCTGGACTTCTTGCGAGACTATCGCGCTTGGTCGGCCTGGTGTATTTGACCTCTTTGGATACGAAAAAGATGGATAGGAAACTGCGTTCACTTATTCCTTTGGTCGCGGCATTGATGATCTTGGTCTGCTTTGGCGGGGCGCGGGCCGCTGGGGGAGAACCGAAGGAACGGGTTGCTCGGAAGGCATGTCTGTCCGGCAACCTGGCAAAGGGCGTTGAGCTTCTTGCCGAGCTGTACCTCGACACAAAAGATCCCACCCACATCTACAACCAAGGGCGCTGTTTCGAGCAGAATCATAGCTACGAGGACGCCATCTCGCGCTTTCGCGAATATCTACTCAAGCAACCCGATCTCACCGAGTCGGACAGGGCGGAAACACAGAAACATATCGACACGTGTCAGGCTCTGCTGGACAGGAAGACGGATCGCCCACAACCGGGTGTTGTCGTGGCACCGCCGTCCATCCCCGTGCCTCCACCCGTCGCAGTCCCGCAGGTCCTCGCAACCGCGGCGCCCACCGCAGAACCCATCATTCAATCTCCGGCCAGTCCACCGGTCGCCTCAAAGGAAGAAGGCTCGGGTCTGCGCACTGCCGGCGTAGTCACGGCCGTGGTGGGCGGGGGAGCGCTGGTCGCCGGCCTCGTCTTCAACTTGAAGGCCAATAGCATTGCGAGGGACCTGGCGAAGGACCGCACTGCGGACAAGCTGTCCTCCCACGACAGTTACGTCACCTTGGCTTGGATCGGCTACGGAGCGGGTGCTGCGTGCGTTGCTGGTGGTGCAGTTTTGTACCTTCTTGGATGGCGAAACGGGAATCAACCCAGCAGGGTCGCCTTTTTCCCAGCGGTGGGTCCCGGCGTGGCCGGGGTGGTTGTCGCAGGAGCCCTCTAGAAAGAACTGCTGATGAAGAGGGTACAAATGCATTTTGACGGTAGCCGCGTTCTTTCTAGGTTGACCCTTCTGGCCGCTTCGCTGGGTCTTGCCGGATGCTTCACGAGTATTCCCCCGGCCCCCATTGACGGGCCTCTTTTCGGCTCCGAAGTCGGCAGCACGTCGATCGTGTTCGACGGATCGGCTATCGACAACACGGTCTATTCTGACAGCCAAGCGGATAGGATTGCGCTCGATGCCAGTCAGACTGATGGCTGGGCCCCAACACCTGCCTCGTGGGATGGGCCGACCCCAATTCTCGATGGGCCGATGGACCTTCTGCGTCCGGAGTCGACTACCGATGATACTGCCAGTCAACGCTCGGACTCGACGGCCAGCGATGGTGAACTGGATGTGCCGCAGAACTCACCGCCAGACGGACCCGTCGCTTCTGACCTAGCCCGCGACGTGAGCACAACTGGAACCGGTGGTGGGACAGGTGCCGGCGGGGTGACAGGTGGAACCGCTGGAGCAAGCGGCGCGACAGGTTCGGGCGGGGCGACGACCTCTGGCGGCGCGATCAGTACGGGAGGGACCACGAACACGGGCGGTCTTACTGGAACGGGCGGAGCCACCAGCGTAGGGGGAGCGACTGGCTTGGGCGGGACGACGATCACCGGCGGCGCGACCAGCACGGGCGGGATCACCAGCACGGGCGGTGTTATCAATTCAGGTGGCGCGACAGGCGGGACCATCGACCCCGCCGCCATCGTCCCCACGCTCGATGGTTACCTTTGGGTGTCGCCTGCTTCCGCGAGTGGAACTGCGAGTGGAGCCAACTACCCTGACTTCGACGTCAACGGCACCTGTCCCAATGCGACAGCTGCATTCGCTACGCAGGGGATGTTTCAAAGCGTTGTTCACAATGTAGCTGGAACGGCGGGAACCCAGTACACAATCAACTTTGAAGTGCGGGGCGTCTTGGGCACGGAGTGCTACACGGGTGGAACGGCACAAGTCGCCGGCTTGAGCGCCGCTCCGGAGGTCAGCAACAATGGCTGGTATATGGGCGGTTCGCCAATCGCAAGCAAGTGGAGCACCTATGAAGTCCACGTCAAACCCGCTGTAGGGACGGCTAACCTCAACCCACTGGACAACACTGAAAACATCTACTATCTGAACGCGTTTCCGCAGAATCCCTCCGGCTGGTGCTCAAAGGAAGGAACGTTTCCAATGAACTACATGGCCAGCTTCCCAGTCATGGGCGGAGGAATCATAACGTTGACTATGCACGACTCAAACTGCCTCACACAGCAGAACTGCGGCCCCATCGGCGTCATAGGGACTTGCGCCAACGCTTGGCGAACGATCGACCTGACTGGCATGCCCACGCCGGCCACTTCGTCTGTCCTTGCATCGATGACCCAACCGTATAGGCAAATTGTTGGCAGTTCAACTTGGTATCCGCAGTGGGCACTCTTCGCTGTGAGATCAGTGACCACCCCTTAGAGCGAGCCGTCACGACCTGTGGAAGGTTTTCGGTCGGCGCAAGGTCTTGATGTCTACTTGTACATGCAAGCTGAATACGCTGATGTGCCCGATGAGCTGTGGGAGCGCGTGAAGCAATCCATGGAGGCGAAGCCGGCGGTCCACGTCGACTCGATGCCAAGGGCCTTCGCATGGATTGTCCATTGTCCCCCGATCCCCGTCCTCCCCCGATCCCTGTCCGACGGTAATCTGCAAGTTCCCATGACCGGGACACGCATCAGACAAGGGACCGCGCGGGCAGGAGGAAGAAGTCGACGGCATTCTGGCGTCCGGCACAATCTCTCAGGGTGGAAGGCCAGGAATTCTAAGGCACGACTGATCTCGGAAATCATTCCGCAATGCCATGATCGCAGCACCGAGCAGGGCTCGACCAGCGCATTGTTTGCCGGGTGCCGAACTTTCCAGTCAATCCGGGTGACAGCGGCTACGCCGCGACGGGATCTATCGGCGGCCTGAGGACTGAGTTGATGGGGCGGATTGAGAGATCGGTTGCGAGAAAGAAACTCAGCCTGCCAGCAGGCGCAAGAATCCCGTGGGGGACTCGACTTGCACGGGCCGGTGACCGGACACCAGGAAGACCTTCAGTCGCAGCAAGTCGCGCGTCGAGGGTGACCACGTACTGTGCCTGCATTTCCAGCGCTGCCGAGACAATGGGGTTGTCCTTGGGATCGCTCGTGACAAGATCGACATCCTTGTACTCGCCCGATGCGGTCTCCGCTCGCTGCTGCAGGGCCACACGGAGGTTCGCGATGTCTTGGCGGCGGAACTTTGTCACACGCCGGATCTTCTCGCGAGCCAAGACGTCGACCATCTCGTCGAGGATGGCGCTGGATGTGACGTGCGTGAAGCGTCCCCGCCGGAAAGCCCGCAGTACCTGCCCAGACGGTCCGGCGGGCTGCAGGATGCCGGCCACGAGGACACTTGTGTCGAGGACCGCCCGGAGTTTGCGAGGAGGCACGGTACTAGCTTCTGCTCTTGCGCTGGCGTTCTCGCCGCACTTCACGCACGGCTTCCACGATCTCTCGCGTCAGCTTCTCATCGTCGACGGCGAGGTTACTCATTCGTCGCTGGATCGCTTCCACCTTGGACCACGCCACCTTCTTTCCCTCGGCCTGCATCACGCGCGACAGAATCTTGATCTGCTCTGCATCGGGCAGGATCTGGATCCTCTTCACGAGGTCTCGGGCTTCCATTTGGGTCATCACCGTGCTCCTTGTTGGCAAGACTATCACGCTCCTGCCCAAAGTCTGGTACCCGAGAGTGATCAGTCCTTGGTACCTGCACGCGAAAGCGCCGACGAGTAGGTCGGCCAGAGGGCGCTTCGGCGTATCGCTTGTGCGTCGCGCCCGGACGTACGCATTCCAGGCGCGATACGCACACTCGGTGTCCGCGAACGTCCACTCTTCGGTGAAGATGATGCCGACTTGGTCCAGAAAGTGTTTCTGAGTTTCCAGGCTGCCGTCGAAAGCCGGCGACAATTCAATTGGTCACTGGACAGAGGACGAGCCCGTTCCGCAGCAACCTTTCAAGCAGGTTCGTCGATGGATCTCCGAAGGTTGGATCATCCTCAAGTACGTCGATCAGGACGCAGGTGTCAACCACCCAGCTCATCGAGATTTTTCACCAGCGCGCAGATCCTTCATCCAATCAGCGGTTCGCTTGGGGCTACGAAAGGTCTTGGCGAATCCCAGCATGGCCTTGGGTCCGGCGATCGGTTTCCCAACTCGACGCCGGGGTATTGGGTTCTTGACCGCCAACAGCGCGCGATCGACCGGCCGCAGCTTGCCCTGGTCTCGGCGGCGCTGGAGTTGGTCATCGAATCGGCAGCCTGGGCAGCCGCTGCCTCCATCGCGGGTGCGGCTGATCACAGTCGCAAACCATTGGTGGCCATACTTGCACAGCCACCAGACCATCTTGCTGCTGACGTGCACGACGTCAGTCGGTTGGAGTTTGCCATTCTTCGTCGGGTGCCAGTCGCGCGCGATCTTTTTTTCCACCGTGGCGAGCGAGTTGGTGCAGGACACCCGACGATTGGCGCAGAAGGGACAACCGAGGCGAGTACGCCTCTCAACAATCGACATCTTCCACTCGTGGTCCGGGCCCTTCGGGCATTGCCACCACACCTTCCGGTCGCTGCCCGGCATGACATCCTCGGGTCGCAGCCGTCGATTGCGGGTGGTATGCCAGGTTGCGGCCACCTTGGGATCCACGGTCGCGAGCGACCGCTCCGGGCTGACCCTGCTGCCCGCGCACATCGGACAGCCGGTGCCCTGGCGAGCCCGGCGAAGAATGGGCGCTCGCCATTCGTGACCGCGTTTGCACAGCCACCAGGCCTTCTTGCCGCTGCCCGACGCCACGTCGGTCGGTTTCCGCGACCGGTTCTTCGTCGGGTGCCAGGTTCTGGCCACGTCCGGCGCCACGGCGGCGAGCGAGCGCTCGGGCGTGACCCTATACCCCGAGCAGAATGGACAGCCGGTGCCCACCTTGGTCCGCTGGACGATGCCGGCCCGCCACTCATGGCCGAAGCGGCAACGCCACCACGCCTTCTTGCCCGAACCGGGCACCACGTCCGTCGGCCTTACGGCGCCGTTCTTCGTTGCGTGCCATTCCCGCGCGACTTTGGGCGCCAGGACCGCAAGCGAGTTCTTCAAGCCTGCGCGGCGGTTCGCACAAAATGGACAACCCGTGCCTTTGTAGGCTCGCCTGATGATCGCCGCCTCCCACACGTGGTCTCGGCCCTTGGGGCATTTCCACCACACACGAGTCTCCACGCCCGCCGTCACGTCCCGTGGGGTTAGCGGCAGGTTTTTCGACGGGTGCCACTGGGCCACCAGATCAGGCCGCTCAATCGCGATTGATTTGTGAAACATGGATTCTTTCCTACGCACGCGGAGATGTTGCCACACTTCACACGGCGGTAGCAAAGAGGCTCGTTTCTCATCGCCGGCCCGGCGGAATACGCCCCGGACCTGGCAACCGACCAAGCTGGGCGTCGACTGCAAGGTGGTTGTACCATCGCTGATTCCCAAGGTACTAGACGGAGAAACGATGCGCCTTGCGTATGCATATCGGATGGGTACAATCATATGCATGCGGACGACGCTCAACATCGATGACGATCTGGTCGCCAGGGCCATGAGCGCGACCCATGCGCCCACGAAAACGGCCGCCGTCGAGCTGGGCCTGCGCGAACTTCTGGCCAAGGCGGCGCGCGAACAACTGGCTGCCCTCTACGGTTCCGATCCCGTCGCCAAGGCGCCGGCGCGGCGTCGTGTGGACCGACGCTCGTGATTCTTGCCGACACGACGGTCTGGACCGATTTCCTCGCTGGGCGTGCTTCCGCATTGTCACTGCGGTCGCTGTTGGCGGCGAACCGGGTGGTTTGTCACCCGGCGGTACGGGGCGAGATCGCGCTTGGCAGTATCGCGCGGCGGGACGAGGTCTTGCGGCTCCTTTCCGAGCTTCCGAGCGTGCAAGTCGTCGACGACGATGTGCTAGCCATCATCGACGCGAAGAAGTTGCATGCATCAGGGATCGGATGGATCGATGCCCATCTCTTGGCGAGCGCGCTGGTAGGCAACCACATGATTTGGACCGGAGACAAGCGGCTGGCAGAGGTGGCAGCTCGACTTCGAGTTCTCGCCGATCCTGCGACCTTCGGTCCGAAGTGACGTCGAGTATTCTCTCACGAGCGTCTGATGTAGACGCTCATGGGGCCGCGAGTGTTTCCCTACCGTGCCATCCAGCCGCCGTCGACGACTAGCACGTGGCCGGTGACGTAGCGGGCGGCTTCCGAGCACAGGAAGACGGCGGCGCCGGCGATGTCGTCGGCTTGGCCCCAGCGGCCGGCGGGGATGCGCTCGAGGATCTGGCGGCTGCGGTTTTCGTCGGCGCGCAGGGCAGAGGTGTTGTTGGTGGCGATGTAGCCGGGCGCGATGGCATTCACGTTGACGTTTTTCGCTGCCCACTCGTTGGCCAACGCCTTGGTGAACTGGGCGACGCCCCCCTTCGAGGCGGCGTACGCCGGAACCAGGATGCCGCCCTGGAAGGCGAGCAGCGAGGCGATGTTGACGATGCGTCCTCCCCCTTGTTCGAGCATCAGCTTGCCCACCCGGCGCGACAGCCGGAAGGGGGCGGAGAGGTTGACTTCGAGAAGGAGATCCCAGTCCTCGTCCGAGTAGTCGACCGCGGGCGCGCGGCGGATCATGCCGGCGTTGTTGACTAGGATGTCGATACGACCAAACTCCTTCATGGCCGCGGCGACCAGCCCCTCTTGCTCGGGGCGCTTGGACAGATCCGCGGAAAGTGGGATCGACCGCCGGCCCATGGCGCGGATCTCGTCGCTCGTGCCGCGCGCGAAATCCTTCAAATCGTGGCAAGCCACGTCGGCGCCCGACGCTGCCAGGCCCTTGGCGATGGCGGCCCCGATACCGGTACCCGAGCCAGTGACCAGCGCTACTTTGCCTTCGAGATTGAACCAATTGAGAGCCATGACGATCCCTTTCTTACTTTCTGCTTGCTTCGACGGTCTGGGCTACCACCCAGCGGCGGCGTTGGCAAGAGGTAGGAATTCCTTGCAACCGAAAGTCGTGCGAACCCACCTTTCATGTTGTGCGCAACCTGACGTTGGCGATAATCCCGCCCATGACAAGCATCTATGCCCTGAAGATTGCCGCGTTCGTGTTGGCCGGATCCTTGCCAGCCGCTCCTGGCCCGACGCCATCGCCAACATCTCCCCAGGCGCCCGCGCCCAGCAGCGCGGTCAGCACGGCCGTGATTTCCATCGCCGTCACCAATCCTCTCGCGGCTCCGCGCGCGCAGGAAACGGTTTCGGTCGCGCTCGCCGAGGTGCTCAAGATCGTACCTGGCTTCGACGTGAAGAAGGCACTCGTCACCGACACGGCCGGGAAGCCCATCCTGTCCCAGCTCGTGGACATGAACGGCGATGACTCGCCTGACGAACTTGTTTTCCAAACCGACCTGGGCGCGAAGGAAACCAAGAAGTTCAAGCTGAAGGTGGGCCAGCGCCCCATGGTCACGCGTGACGAGTACAAGGCCTACGGCCGTTTCGTGCGCGAACGGCACGACGACTTCGCCTGGGAAAACGATCGCGTCGCTCATCGGGTCTACGGCCCGGATCTCGAGACGTGCCCCAAAGAACCGCTCACGTCGAGCGGCGTGGACGTCTGGGTAAAACGCGTCTCGAAGCTGGTGGTTAACGACTGGTACATGACCGACAACTACCATCAGGACTTTGGCGACGGCGCGGACTTCTACGCCGTGGGCAAGTCGCGCGGGTGCGGCGGCATCGGCATCTGGGCCGGCGGCAAACTCCACGTCTCGAAGAACTTCACCAACTCGCGCGTGCTCGCGAACGGCCCCATCCGCCTGGTCTTCGAGCTCGGCTACGCTCCCTGGGATGCCGGCTCTGCGCACGTCGCCGAAACCAAGCGCGTGATCCTGGATGCGGGCATGCAGTTCAACCGTGTCGAGAGCACGTTCACGGGGCAAAAGGGCGCGCTGTCCGTCGGCATCGGCATCGCCAAGCATCCCGGTAGCGCCGTCAAGGTGGATGCGCGCGGCGGCTCGATGCGCACGTGGGAGCCTCTCGACGGCGGAAAGGCCGGGAACCTCGGCTGTGCTGTGGTGTTGCCTGCCGGCGCTCGCATGGAAGAGCACCATGGCGATATCGAGTACCTGGTGGTGACGAGCGTACCCGCGAGCGGTCGGTTGGTGTACTACGCTGGGACGGGTTGGGATCGCGCGGGCCGCATTCTCGACCAGGCGGCATGGGCCGCCGAGGTGCATAGCCTGGCCGCCCGAATGGCCGCCCCAGTTAAGATCGGTCTGACCATCGAAAAGTAGCACCGTCGCGAATCGGATTCCCCGCTCTGCGCTGCCTGCTTTGCGGACCGTCGACGTGAGCTGGCCCGCTCGGGTATGCCACTGCCCAGTAGGAGAATTGAATGACGATTGGAAACCCACATTGCAATCCGCCAATTGCGGGCGCGCGGTTGCTTACACTGGTCACGGCGAGTGCCGCCATGTTCTGGGGATGTTCTTCAAGCTCGACGGGGCAGGGACAGTCGGCCACGGGCGGCGCTGCGTCCAACGGCGGCACCACGAGCGTCCCGGCTGAAACAGGCGGGCGCGTGGGCACCGGCGGAACAGTCGGCACCGGGGGCGCCCTGGCGATGGGCGGGGCGCCATCAGCGGGGGGAACCACCACAACGACTACAACGAAGGGGACGGGTGGCAGCACGCCGCTCTCGGGTGGCACCCCGGCAACAGGAGGCGGTTCCAGTTCGGGCGGTGTGCCCAGTAGCGGCGGAATCGCCAATTCTGGCGGCAGCATCGCCAGTTCCGGCGGCGTGGCTACTTCTGGAGGGGCTATTGGCACCGGCGGCGTGATCGGCTCTGGCGGCAGGATCAGTTCGGGCGGCGTGACAGGCACTGGCGGCACGATACGTTCTGGAGGGACCATTGCTTCTGGTGGTGTTACCGTGGGCACGGGTGGCGTGGGCACGGGTGGTGTGAGCGTTGCCGGCCAGACTGCAACAGGTGGAACAACCAGTGGAGCGGGCGGCGCCAACAACGCCGGCGGCTATGTCTTCGCCTGTTTCGATGACGCCGCCGCGGTTTCCTCGATGCAAATCTACACCTCCCCTGATGCCTTGAACTTCACCAAGCTTCTCGACACTGGCTTTGGCGGGCCCACGGGAAACCTGCGCGATCCCAGCATCATGAAATACACCGACGGCAACTACTACGTCGTGCACACCACGCCGCCAGCAGGCACCGGTTGCTGTGGCGCCGAGTCGAGTTTCAACGTCGCCAAGAGTTCGGATTTGAAGACTTGGACGAGCATTACACAGGTGCCGTGCGGTGTCGCCGGTGTGAAGAACGTCTGGGCACCGGAATGGTTCAAGGACAGCGATGGCAGCATCCACGTCCTGGTCAGCGTCGACCAGAAGACCTACCGATACGAGCCGACCGACGGAACCTTTACCAAGTGGGGTGCGGGCACGTGGATCGGGATTGGACCCGGTTACATCGATACCTTCATGGTCAAGCTCGGCACCACCTACCACGCGTTCACTAAGCTAGAAAGCGCCACGACCATCCGGCGTGCGACGTCAACCAGCTTGGATGGACCGTGGACGTTTCAGACAGATCCTACGTGGGGTACCCACAAGGAAGCGCCCTGTCTCATCCAACTCGCCAACGGAAATTGGCGCGCTTACATGGACGCCGGATCGTCCGGCCACGAGATGTACAGCGACAGCACGGACGTTTTCCAGACCTGGACGAACCCCCAGACTCTGCCCAACGTCGGCAACAACATCAGCCACGGCACCGTCATCCACGGCAACTAGCAGCCGAGTCGGCACACCGTCTCAAGGTCTCGACGAATACTCGGGACGGGCTATCGCCGGCGGCGTGAACCCTTGTGCTTCCGTTTCGAAACCGTGGATTCTGCAGGCACCACTGCCGGCTCCGGCATGGGCTCCGGCGCTAGTTCAGGCACAGGTTGTGGCGCCAGCGCTGCTTTCTGGAGCGCGAACAGATCCCAGGCGATGAGGACGAACACGATCAGCGTGGCAAGCGACATCCAGGTGTACTGTTCGTCGAGCGCCGTCGGCATGCTGAAGTTCCTCAAGCCGGGCAGAATTCTCTGTAGGAACGCCGGCGCTTTCTGAATGGGAGCCCAGCCGATGAATTGGGTCAGCGCGGTCAGCCACATCAGCCACTCTCCGGCGCGGGGAATCCTCTCATAGAGAAGCGCCGGAACAATGAGAAAGGCATAGTAGTAGCACGTCAGTTCCGAGCCGAAGGCAATCACCGTCGACGATAGCGCCACCATGACCCACGGATCGACCCCACGAATGGCCAGCCCAACGAGCGTGAGGAAGCAGATCACCAGGCCGATGTAGAGGGGGATCGCCTCGTGGAAGCTTCTCAGGCGCGCCTCTTTCCACCTTGCCCACGGATCCACCATGCCCGGCGTGTTCATGTGGTTGCTCGACTCGGAGGGCCGGTAGTTGAGCACAGTTCGCAGGCCCATGTAGTTGGTAAGCGGCGTTTCCGAGTGTTTGGCGGTATTGCGGATGAATTGCGAATAGATCTTCGGCCCGCCCGAGGTGGCGAAGCTGATGGGCACCAGCACCACGACAGCCAAGGCTGCGCCGAGAAAGAGGCGCTTCAGCCGGCCGTCAAGCTGGCGGGTCTTCACGTAGTGGTAGATCGCCGCGATGAGCGGAGCCACGAAAAGAAAGCCAGGGAAGATGCGCAACATGGCGGCGTAGGAAATCGTCACGCCCGCCCAGAATGGCCGCTCTTTTTTGAGTAAGCAGACCCCGGTCACCATCCAGAACAGCCAGTCCCAGCGCAGATACGAGCCGCCGATCCAGTACCAGCGCGACGGAAAATTGGTGGCGAAGACGATGAAGGCGACGGCGAAGACGCGCCAGCCAAAGGCCCACAACACCAGCCCAGCCATGATGGTGATGAGCGTGACGTCGATGGCGTCGAGCATATAGATGGTGGTCTTGCTAGCCGGGGCCAGGTTGGTCAGGGTCGTGCCCAGGATGTTCCACACCGGCGTGCCGTTGAATCCGTGATCGGTCTGGGCGTCGTCCCAGCGGCGCGGCGCTTCGAGCGTGCGGAAGTAGCGCAAGTCGTCCTTGAACGCGCTCCAGCGGGCGTCGGTGAAGTTCTGCTTGCAGCGCTCGGGATGGGCCAGGATGTCGGCCGTGGTCTCGACCAAGTTGGTGCGCAGGTTGGTCAGCTTGCGCAGCTCGACCCGGCGGCGCAGCCCAGGCTCCTCGGAATCGGCGACGGCAACGCACTCGTACAGGCGCTCGTAGTGGAGCTCTTTGAAATACTTGGAACCGATGTAGTAGTGGAACGTGTCCCAGCCGTGCACGAAATTGGGGAAGTGCCAGAAGCCGAAGTTGAAGAAAGTCAGGAACGCGATCACCCCCATAACCGGAAGCAGAATCCTGCGCAGCCGGGCTTTGACGTGGATCGCGCCCTTGGCGATTAGGCGGCGTTCCCACCACAGGAACAATGCGCCGAGGATGGCCAGGATCAGCTCCCACTTGGCGGTCGCGTCGTTGTTCCAGTAGTCGAGATAGGTCTTGGTCGCGGTCGCAACCGGCGCGTCGAGAACCTTGAACGTGGGCGGAAATGGCGTCGGCTGATTGCAATAGGCCGCTACCTCCGAGATCGAATAGAAGCTGTCGCCTTGCCCCTCGCCGATGCGGAGAAAGCGCGCCGGCATGCCCGCGATGTTGATGGTGCGCGTGCGCAGCCCGTGCCCGACGGCGGGATCGACGAGTCCCAAGGCCTTGAACTCTTTGCCGTCGAGGGAGCCCCAGACGGTGTAGGTGTCATTGGCGTCGGCCTGTACCGCCAGCGCGCGAACCATGGTGACCGCACCCAGATCCCAGGTCAGAGTGGATGCCGGCGTATCGAGGATGACCGCCATGGGCGCGTCCCACATGGCGCCCTCGGGCGCCACTGTCTCGTCGGTGACCAAGGCGAGGTCGCGTCGGATGTCCTGCCATGCCGAGGGCGACTTTCCCGCAAGCAGATTTCCGTCGGGGCAAGCTGGAGCGGTCCAAGCGGTTTCCTGCGCCTGGGCTGGTGCGACCGCTAGCGTGGAAACGAGTGGCAAGAAGAGCAAAGCAGCAAGACGTGGCATGGCGGCCAGTGTACCAGTCTTGGCGTCCGGCAACTCCTAGGATCCAAAGACGAAAGATAGGGCCGGGTATGCACGCGCACGTGGCTTAGGATGCGCTGAGCTATTCCGGTATTCGCGTTCGCAACATCGCAGAATTTCGACAACAAGCCCGGGATGCATCTACACGCCGATGCACGATCCGACCTACCGCATGCAGGTGTCGTTCGAGCAGTCCTCGTACAACCGGCCGCCGCACGCGGGCTTCCAAATCAGCGCCGGCATGCCCGATCCGCCCAAGCCTGACACCTACGTCAAGTAGCCTCGTCAGACTCCCCAAGGCCGTGGTCGCGGTTGGCCGATGCCAACCAGCACCACGGCCTTTTTCGTTGCCCGGCTTCCCGCGTGCTACTTGAAGATCCTCACCGACGGCAGGAGCTTTTCGAATTGGACCAGCGTCGAGGTCACCTGTTCGCCGCTGAGGCCAAGATCCCTGAACACGGTCCCCGCAGGATCGATGATATGTTTAATCGGCACGCCGATGCCCATGGCGTCGGCAAAGCTGTCCGCCGCGGCCACCAGGTTGGCGGAAAAGTGGTGGCCGCCGAGCTTGTACTCGTGATGATGAGCAGCCGCTTCCACGGTGGTGCTGGGGAGCTTCCAAACCGTGCACACGGCCGCGCCGACCTTGGCGTGGTTGGCGTGCAGGGCATCCACGATGACCCCGTAGAACACGGGTTCCTGAAGCATCTGGGCCCTGACCTTGCCGGTCTTCACACAACGGTCAAGAAGGATGAGGTCGCCAATGTCGTGTAGCAATCCCGCGGTGAAGGCGGACTCCATGGGCAGGCGCAAGGTCGATGCGATCAGCCGCGCGGCCAACGCCGTGGCCGGGAAGCGGGAGGTGACCTTCCCGACGTACTCGTCGAAGCCGCGGATGCGGAACATGGTGGAACTGGTGACCACCATCATGACGATGTCGCTGACATTGGATAGGCCGATGCGCACGATGGCGTCGCGCACACTGACGATGGGCATGCGCGGGGCGAACATGGGCGAATTCGCCACCGAGACGATCTGAGCGCTGATGAAAGGATCGCGGGTTACGGACTTCTCGATGCGCAGGGCATCGGTGCTTGTTTGCTGGCACAGTGCCATGGCGTCGGCTGCCACGTCCGGCAGGCTGCGTTTGATGACCCGCGTGTCCAGGCAAATCTCGCGAGCCGTTTGGGCGATAGCCTGGGTCAACTCGGCCGGGTCCGGCAAGGCCAGCGGGCGTTCTTCTTTGCGGAAACCGAGCATCGTCTGCCTACCCTCTCACTCGGCAGAAACACTTGAGCCATTAAGCCCATGGGGAGGGGACTTAACTTTCTCCGCCTGCGTGTCGAAATGCAGAAATAGCGCGTGAGTGACGTCGGGCTTTGCCTGACGGCACGCATCGCGGGAGATTGAAAGAACCCTGCCAGGGTTCTTTCTTGGAAGGCACTATGATTCAAGCGCTCGGATCCGCCCTGGCAGGTTACTCCGCTCGCAGCGACGATATTGCGCGGCTGGCGGAACGAATTCGCAACCAGTCGGCGGGCGAAAACGTGGCTAGGGACATGGTGGGACTCATGGTCAGCCAAAGAGCGGCCGAGGCGAATCTGGCCGTGGCGCGCGTGGCCGACGAAACCAGCGAATCGTTGATTCACGTCATCGCGTAGGACCATCAAGGCGGACCCGGGATCCGCCGATGGCCAGAACATAGGAGTCGCAGTTCATGGTTGTCGGGCAAGTGAAGGTCTCACGTCTCACGATTTCCTCGGAAGAATTGGCCGCCCAGATCGAACGGGCGGTGCTTGAGCAGGTGGCGGCGGACCGCATTTCCATGGCCGCGATGCCGAGGGTGGCGACGCGCGCTTTCACCTTGTTGCGCAAGCGCGATTTCAGCCTCTCCGAAGTCGCCGCGGTGATCGAGACCGATCCCGTGGTGGCGGCGCGTCTGGTGCACTTGGCGAACAGCGTGGCCTTTGCCACCTACACCAAGTTGGAATCGGTGTTGGCGTGCGTGAACCGTTTGGGCACGCGCGAACTTTCCTTCTTTCTCATGGAGACGGCGGCTCGCCAGCTGGTCGAATGCCACGATCCGCGCATTGCCCAGATTTGCGACGGACTTTGGGAACACTCGTTGTCCGTGGCCATTCTGTCGCACGACCTGGTCGAGGCCTTGCCCGGACTCGACGCCGAAGCGGCCTACCTCGCGGGCTTGCTGCACGACATTGGCCGCCCAGTGGTGGCCGAGATGCTTCTGGATGCGGAAGGACGGTTACTCGGAAAACGCGTGGATCACTGGATCATGCCGTCGAAATGGCTGGGCATCATTGTGCAGTGTGAGCGCACGGTTGGGCTCGCGGTCACGCGAGCCTGGACGTTGCCCGATTCGGTGATCGACGCGGTCGGTTTATGTGACCAGTTCGACGAAGAACGCCCTTTCCGCTTGGCCAACGTGGTTCGTCTGGCGAACGCGCTGGCCGCGGTCGCCGGGCACGATGTGACCACCCGGCCACCCGAGGAAACCGCGGCCGTCGTCGAAGGTGGAGTCGCACTACTCGGACTAGAGTCAGACACCATCGCGGGGGTGATGGCCGCGCTGCCTGCTCGCTTGGCCGGCCGAATGGCGTGATGAGGCTGTAGGGGCGATTCATGAATCGCCCATCTGCTATGGGGGCGATTCATGAATCGCCCCTACGGCTATACCGTTACCACGCGGAGGAGCATGGCGATCTCGTCCATGTTCTTGCGCTCGGCTTGGGCTTCGGTTCGAATCTCTTCCGCACGACGGGCTTCGATGGCTCTGCGTAGAGCCTCCGTTCTCGTGTGCGCGCCGAGGTAGCTGGCGCGGCTTTGTGAAAGGCCCTCCGAGGCAGTTTTCACGGCGTGTTCCGCTTGCCGCGCTTCCTGCAGCGCCCGAATGTGCGCCGATTCGACCAGGGACCAGTGGGCGGCGCTCGCACTCCGGCGCTCGTCTGCTTTTGCGCGCGCCTTCGCGGCGGACAGGGCATCGGTGGCCGCGGCCACGTGGCGTTGGGCATCGGCCATCGCCAAGCGCGCGCGATCTTCCTCTGTCTCTCGGAGCCAGACGACGGTCTCCAGCCGGTTCTTCTTGCTCACGATCTTCTCCTCGGTACGAATGGGAAAAAACTGAAGCCCATTTCGGAGCCACAGCAGGAAGCGTGCCTGGCGCGAAACCAGGCATCCCTGGGAATCCAAGCCGGGCGGCAAAACTTGCCCGGCAGAGATTGCAGCAAGAGGGGAGATCTCGTCGTGCGGTGGCTCGGATGTTTCGCTACAAAGGGCACAGAGGGGGACGAGGTCGCAGCGGAAATGGAATACTGAAGGAGTCGGCGCCGAGTCGAGGAAGAGCCTTCCTTCTGTTGATCTCTGTGCCCTCTGCTTTCTCCGTGCTCTCCTGCCAGCAACGCGTTCGGCTCGTGCCATGGATCTGACACTTTTCCTGGCACTCGAATTGCTTTGAAGGCTCATCGAGGTAAACCAACGTGGCAGATGGCATCTATGTAGGCATGTCCGCGGCGATCGGCCGAGCGGCCCAGCTCGACGCTATTGCCGACAATTTGGCCAACATCGAATCGCCCGGCTTCAAGGGCACGCGGCCAGCCTTCAGTTCGTTTCTTCCGCCAGGAGGGCCGACCGACAAGGTTCTGTCAGGCGTGGTCGCGACGACGATCGACATGCGACCGGGCACGACCGAAACCACGGATTCCCTCACCGATGTCATCCCCGACGGCGATGCGATGCTTGCGGTCCAGATGCCGGGTGGCAAGATCGCCTACACGCGCAACGGCCACATCGAAACCGGGCCCGACGGGGTTTTACAGATTGCCGGACTGCCCGTCCTCGACGCTTCGGGGGAGCCCATCGTGGTCCCGGAGGCCAGCGAGGTAACGATCGAATCGACCGGAGAAGTGAAGGCCGGAAGGCAGGTTGTCGGCAACCTGTCGCTGTGGACCAGTCAAGGTTCCATGGACCGCGTCGGTTCGTCGCTGATGTTGCCGTCGACGGGGACGCAAATGAACCAGGTCACCGATGGCAGCGTGCGCGTTGGCGAGCTGGAGCTGGGCAACGTCTCGGCGCTCGAATCGACCGTGCAGATGATCGGTGCCCAACGGAACTACGAACTCGCCATGCAAGCTATCCAGACCTACAAGCAACTCGATGATCGAGTGATCCAGGTCGGCCTGGTTCGATAAACGGAGAAAAACATGTTGCGCTCTCTTTACACAGCCGCCACCGGAATGGAAGCCCAGCAAACCAAGCTGGATGTGATCGCCAACAACCTGGCCAACAGCAGCACGACGGGATTCAAGCGTGCGCGCGCGGATTTCGAGGATCTGCTGTCGGAAACCATTCGCTCTGCCACGGCACCGACGGCCCAGGGTGGTGGCCGGCCAGAGCCCTTGCAAATCGGCCTCGGCGTGCGCAATGCGACCACCACGCGCTCGTTCGCCCAAGGCGACATGACCTCGACGCAAAACCCGCTCGACCTTGCCATCGAAGGCGGAGGATTCTTTCGCATTCAGCGCGCCAACGGCGATTTCGGCTACAGCCGCGCCGGGAACTTTCGCGTGGACGCCACTGGCCGCCTGGTGACCCAGACGGGTGAGGTCGTGGATCCAGCGATCAACGTTCCCCAGGACGCGACCAGCATCACGATTCGTGCCGACGGCACGATTCTGGTTGCCGTGCCCGGGAAGACCGAGCCGACAGAGCTCGGCAGTCTTCATCTCGCGACCTTCACCAATCCCGGCGGCCTCGATGCGCTTGGAAACAACCTTTTCGGAACGACGGCCGCGTCGGGCGAACCGATTTTGGTCAAACCTGGCGAGCAGGGCGCGGGCTCGATCAGCCAGGGCTACCTTGAAAACGCCAACGTCCAGGCGGTTCAGGAGATGGTCGACATGATCACCACCCAACGCGCCTACGAGATGAACTCCAAGACGATTCAGACCGCGGATCAGATGCTGCAAAGATTAACCCAGCTTCACTAGGCAGGATTGAATTCGATGGTTGCCTTCTTACTCGCTCTCCTCGCAGTTTCCGACGCGGCGCCGGCTGCCCAGGAAATCCTGCCCCGCGAGGTGAGCGAGTCCCTAACCCGCGCGCTGGCAATTCCAGGGGCGCGCATCGTGCCGCTCTCCTGGTCGGCGCCCGCCAACTGTCGCATCCGAAACGCCAGCCTGGCCCATGCCATCGATGGTTCCGGACGCGTGGCCGTGAAGTTCTCCGGCCGCGGTTGCACGGGTTGGGGCTGGGTTCGCCTGGAAGTCTGGGCCGAGACCGCGGTCACCACGCGTGCCGTGCGCGCGGGCGAGGCGCTGACCGATTCATTTGCCCTGATCGAGCAAGAGGTCAGGCCCGGCCGTGTGCCCTACGTTCCACCCCAAGGCGCCGTGGCGGTTCGGGGTCTTTCTTCGGGAACCACCATCAACGCCGCTGATGTGAGCAGAAGTGCCGTAGTCGCTGGCGATCCCGTCAAGATCCTCGTGGTTTCCGGCGTGCTGGCCGTTGAGGCCCAAGGCCGAAGGATTCCGTGTGGCCAGAGCCGTGCCTGTGCGGTCCTCTCTTCGGGCAAACACCTGGAAGGGCACATGGATGATGGCGGTCGCCTGATTGTGGAGGTTCCATGATGAGCACCCGATGGCTTGTGGTGGTGCTGGTGGCTTTCTCGGCCGGTTGCGGGCCCGCGCATATCAGCGAGTACACGCCGAAACATCGCGATTACAAGCTGCCCACGGAAGGCAAGGGCGAAGACGAGCCATCGTCGCCGGGCAGCTTGTGGCGCGACGGTCGGCCGGCTTCCATGCTGTTCACCGATGCGCGCGCCCTGCACGCCAACGATCTGGTCGTTATCAACATCGAGGAGGTCGCCAACGCTAGCCGCTCGGCGGACACCAATCTCGCTCGAAGTTCCTCCAGTTCGGCCAAGATTGACGCCTTCTTGGGTTTGCTCAGGAAGCTGAAGGTGAGCTCAAGCGATTCCGGACTCAACATCGGCGGCGGCTCGACCTCGGCGTTAGCGAGCACGGGAACCTCGGATCGCAGCGAATCCTTTACGGCCACCGTGCCTGCGGTGGTGATGAAGGTCCTGCCCAACGGCAACCTGTTCGTCGAAGGACATCGGGCCATCTTGGTGAATTCCGAGGAGCATCATTTCTACATCTCGGGTGTGGTACGCCCCATCGACATCGATCAGCTGAACAGCATCAAGAGCTCGGTGGTCGCGGACGCGCAGATCGAGTTCGTTGGCCGTGGGGATTTGACCGACAACCAAAAGCAGGGCTGGCTTTCTCGCTATCTCGGCTGGGTGTGGCCCTTCTAAGTCATGCGCAAAACCATCCTTCTCGCCGTCGTCTTGTGTTCGGGCGCCAGTCTTGCGATGCCCGCGTCGGCCGCGCCGGTTCGGGTGAAGGAATTGGTCGACATCCAAGGCGTGCGCGACAACGCACTCTACGGTTACGGGCTGGTCGTGGGGCTGGCGGGCACCGGCGACAGTCAGATGGTCACTTTTACTTCGCAGTCCATCGCAGGCATGTTGGGTCGCCTCGGCATTCGCGTCGATCCCGCGACCGTGCGGGTGCGCAACACGGCCGCCGTGATGGTGACCGCGCGCTTGCCTTCGTACTCTCGCCCAGGCACCCACGTCGACGTGAACGTCGGCTCCATGGGCGACGCCCGATCTCTCGCGGGCGGCGTGTTGCTCGTGACACCGCTCACCGGTCCCGATGGACAAGTCTATGCCATCGCACAGGGGCCCGTGCAGGCCGGCGGATTCGACATAGTCTCTGCCGGGTCGCGCGTGCAGAAGAACCAGCCCACTTCCGGAACCGTTCCGAGCGGCGCCAGCATCGAGCGCGCGGTCCTGGCGAATCTCGAAAAGGGGCCGCTCATGCTCGGCCTGCGCCGGCCTGATTTCACGACCGCGCTACGCATCTCGGACGCCATCAACAAGTCGCTCGGCGGAGATTCCGCGCACGCCATCGATCCTGCATCCGTCGAGATCAAGCCCGCCGACGAGTGGAAGGGCAAAATGGTCACGCTGCTGGCCAAGATCGAAACCCTGGAAGTAGATCCGGATCAGCGAGCCCGCATCGTGGTCAGCGAGCGAACGGGAACCATCGTGGCTGGTGAAGGCGTGCGCATTCGCCCCGTGGCCGTGGCGCATGGTGGACTTTCCATTCAGGTGACCCAGACGCCCTTCGTGTCCCAGCCCAACGCCATGTCGCGTGGTGGTCAGACCGTCACGGGCCGCACGGCGAACGTGGCGGCCCAAGAGTCGAACGGCCGGGCCGTGGCCCTGCCAGCGACCACCACCGTGGAAGATCTGGTCAAGGCGCTGAATCTGATCGGCGTCGGGCCGCGCGACCTGGTGGCGGTCCTGCAGGCGATGAAGGCAGCCGGCGCTATCGATGCTGACTTGGAGGTGATGTGATGAGCCAGATCAAAACCGCGGCCGAAGGGGCGCGAACCCTGGAATCCATCCTGCTCAAGCAATTGATCCAGGACAGCGGTGCCTTTCATGGCATGAGTCAGGCAGGCGGCAAAATCTACGGCGAAATGTTTTGCGATGCCTTGGCCAATGCGGTTGCCCAGGGGGGCGGCATCGGGATCGCCAAGCTGGTCGAAGGTTCGTTCGAAAAGGGCGCTGCTGCCGCACCGGCTGGCCCGGGCGACCCCAACATTGCCGGAGAGTTCCTCTTCGACCGCTCCACGAAGGTGACGGCACCATCCACGGGTGACACGAATGTGGCGCCGGAGGTCTCTAGTGGATTTGGTGTGCGACACGACCCAATCAACGGCTCGCAGCGCTTTCACACGGGCGTCGATGTTGCGGCGCAAGAAGGCAGCCCAATCCTAGCCGCAGCGCCCGGCGTTGTGAGTCGAGTTGGCCGTCGCGGCGGCTATGGCAATGCCGTGGAAATCGACAATGGTTCGGGGATTAGCACGCTTTACGGACATGCCTCGGCCTTGACCGTGAAAGAGGGCGACAGCGTCAAGGCTGGCGACCCGGTTGCCTTGGTGGGCCATACCGGCCGCGCAACGGGCTCGCACCTGCATTTTGAAGTTCGAAAAGACGGAAAGCCGATAGATCCAAAATCGACCCTTAATAGGTGGGGAGAACGTGCCGACGTTCTGATTGGCAGGAAACCATAGCCGCCACCATTGGAGACAAGCCATGAGGGTCGAAGACAAATCATCGCTAAAGGCAGCAGACGCGGCGCCGGCTAAACCGGCGGGGGATAAAACCGTTGTTCGCCCGCAGGCGGACAAAGTGAGCATCGACGGCGCAAAGCAAGTCGAGGCCATCGTGCAAACGGTGCAGACCAGTATGGGGGTCGACCGCAGTGCGCGGCTGCAAGAACTTGAAACCGCCATTCGCCAAGGCGGTTACAAACCGGATGCCGGACAACTGGCGGAAAAGATCGTGCAAGCCGCGGAAGTCGACGCTCGCTTGCGCGTCATCTTCGGAGGATAGCTGATGGACCCACTCGAACATGCCCTGGACGTTGCGACCCGGATGCGCCAGGCGCTCCAGGCCGAGCTTGGAGAGGCGCGCGAGCAGCGTGTCTTGGTTCGCAAGCTCGACGTGCAGGGGTTGTTCGAGCGGGCCCGCCGACGGGGCGAGTTCAACGTGAAGCTGGCGCAGATGCAGGATGCCTTGGGAGAGGCCCTGGCAGCGAGCGCTAACATTCTTGGCGTTGAAAGGGTGTCACTCGACGTTTTGCACACGTCGGGGATCCTCGCCGCCAGCAAGGTTGCGCAAGCGCTCTCGGAATTGCGGGCCTCGGCGCAGGCGCTGCAGGAGATCGATGCCCTCAACCAAGTTCTGGCGAGACGGGCGCTGGCGTGCGTGCGCGGTTACCTTTCGGCCCTGTCGCCGCGGGCCGATGTCTACGACCGCTACGGCGGCGTACGAAACGAAGGCATCGCTTCCATTGCGCGGCAGGTGGCCTAGGCCATGGATCTTGTCAACATCATCATGAACGCGGGCGAAGGCTTGGGCGTCTACCGCGCCCAGGTCGGTACCACGAGCCACAACATTGCCAACGCCAATACGCCGGGCTACGCACGCCAAGATGCCGTGCCGACCGAAACCTCTCCCGACGAGGAAGTCGGCATCAACGGCTACATAGGTCGCGGCGTCACGCTGGCAGGGGTGGTCCAGGCACGCGACCAGTTTGTTGAAACACAAATCAGCGTGGCCTTTGCCAACAGCGCCGGCTCCTCGGCGCAGTCAGACGCCCTTGCGACGGTGACGGCCTTGGATCCGCAGGGACAAGGCGGCATCACCGATGCGCTCGGGAAATTCTATTCGTCGCTGCGCGACCTGAACCAGAATCCGGGGGACTTGGGGCTTCGCCAGGCGGCGATGCAAAGCGCGCAAAGCGTATCGAGGGCGTTCAACCTTGCGGCAGGTTCGCTTGCCTCGGCAAGGAGCGGCATTGATCAGAGTGTCGCCACGCTTGCGGACAAGACCACTAGTTTGCTAGCGGGCGTCGCGGATCTCAACGCACGGATCAGCCTGGCGACCAACTCGGGACGCAATCCAAACGATCTGCGCGACATTCGTCAGAACGATCTGGATCAGCTTGCCCAGATGATCGGCGCCACGGCCGTGCCCGATGGTCATGGTAGTGTGAACGTTGTATTGCCTGGCGGAACTTGTTTGGTAAGCGGCATTATTGCATCCAAACTCAGTGTCCAAGCCAATACGCTGAATCGAGGTCACTACGACCTGGTATTCTCACCTCCGGATGGCGGCAAATCCACGCCATTGAAAGCGAGTGAGTTGGGCGGCCAGATCGGCGGCATCATCTCGGCGCGGGACGAGACGCTGGGGACGGCCGAAACGAACCTGGATACGTTGGCCTATGACTTTTCGTCGGCCGTCAACGCGCAGAGCAAGTTGGGGTATGCCCTGGACGGCAGCAACGGGCACGACATGTTTACTGCGCTGGCCAGTTCGCAAGCGGCCGCCACGAACCTGGCCGTGGACCCGTCCTTGATGGCCAATCCATCGCTTGTCGCGGCCGCCGGTAGCGCCACGAGCAGTCCTGGTGATTCCACCAACTTGCAGGCCATCATTGCCACCGAGAGCGCCAGTTTGACGGGAGGACTCAATGTACAGCAAAGGATGGCAAAGCTGACCTCGGATTACGGGATCGCCGTCAACATGGTTGACGACAGTGCGGCGTTCGACAAGAACCTGCTTGCGGATCTGACCAATGCGCGCGAATCGGCCTCCGGGGTGTCCGTCGATGATGAGTTGATTCATCTGACCGCCGCGCAGACCGCGTACAATGCACTAAGCAAGGTCATTACGACGACCAGCGCTATGTTGGATACATTGATGAAGCTCATTTAGGAATGCCGCCATGCGTGTGACCGAGAAAATGATCTTCGAGAGCAGCATCGCGCAGACCGAACGCTCGCGGGAAAGCCTAAGTCAGGCACAGAACGAGGTCGCGAGTGGAACGCGCGTAGAGCACCCCGGAGACGATCCCGTGGCCGCCGCGCTCTCCGTTGGACACACGGTGGACAAAGCGCGCTTCACGGCGGTGGGGGACTCGGCACAGAAGGCCGCGGACGAGCTGAATGCCGCGGACACGGCCTTGGACGGAATTACCACCGTGGCGAATCGCGCCCAGGTCATCGCCACGCAATTCGGCAATGATTCATACAATGCTGTGGATCGGGCAACGGCAGGAGTAGAGGTGAATGGCCTCTTCAAGGAAGCAGTATCACTGCTGAACACAACGTACGGCGGTCGGTACATATTGGGTGGCTTCAAGGACAACACCCCGCCCTTCGATGGAACCGGGGCCTACGTGGGCGATTCCAATGTTCGTACCGTCGAGGTCGCTCCGGGTTTGTATCAAGCTGCATCGCTCGATGCCAACGCCATTGTGAAGGGCACCAATGGTGGGGTTGACTTGCTCCAGACCATGACCGACCTTTCCAAGGCGCTGCAAGCCAATGACGGGACTGGGATTCGGGCCGCAATAGACAAGCTGAATGCTTCGATCAATCAACTCGCGGCCGGTCGCGCCGAGGCGGGCATGGCACAGGATGCGTTTCAAACCGCGGTGACGACGGCGCAAACCGCCGCATCGGATGAAACGGTCAAGATTGGCAAACTACTCGATGCTGACATTCTCGATGCTTCAACTCGTTTGGCGTCGGCGCAATATGCCCTGAACGCCACGTTGACAGCCGCGGCGAAAACGCTGGGTATGTCCTTGGCGGACAAGCTGCCGTAATTGGCTGAGCCTCCGTGTCTCCCGGAAGGATTGCCTTCTGGGCGAAGCTTTGTTTATGGTGAAGGATAGTTGTGTGTATTTGTTCTTGTGGTTGAGGAAAGGAAAGCACTTCCCACGCCTTATCGGAATGCAGTCGCCGTGCCGTAGTTCTGATTGAAGACGGGCTAGGCGCCCACAAACAAAAAGAAAAAGGAGTTGGGTCATGCTTTCAGTACAAACAAACGTAAGTGCAATCAGTGCTCAGAGACACCTCGGTGCCACCAGCGACGCGCTGTCAACCTCAATGGAGCGGTTGTCGTCCGGTTTCCGGATCAATCGAGCGGCGGACGACGCCGCAGGCCTCGCAGTCAGTGAAAAGCTGAAGGCGCAGATCGGCGGCCTCAACCAGGCCTCGCGCAATTCCCAGGATGGCATCTCGATGATTCAGACCGCGGAAGGCGCACTTTCCGAGGTGCAGTCCATGATGCAACGTATGCGCGACTTGAGCGTCCAGGCTGCGTCTGACAGCAACAGCCAGACCGAGCGCCAGAACATCAACCTCGAGCTCGGACAGCTCCAGCAGGAAATCGACAGCATTTCCGGCCGCACGAAGTTCAACGGGCAAGGGCTGCTCGACGGTTCGCTGACCTCGCAGCAGGCCACCGGGTCGTACGTGGCCACCTGGAACGAGACCGTTCAAGGTACGGTCATGCGCGGCACTACGGGTGGTACTGCCGCGGTCGGCTCGGTGGTTTCGGTGGATGTGTCGGGCGCCTCGGCGGCGACCGGCTACAAGTTCAGCTCGGATACCACGGCCAATACTATCACCCTGACCCAAGTCAACACGAGCGGCGTGGCCACGGGTCTGTCACAGAGTCTCAATGCAAGCCCGTTGGCGTGGGCGACGAGCACGGGCGGAACGGCTGTACTGAATTTCTCTCAATTCGGCGTGAAGGTAAACGTGGCGAATTCGGCAGCCATGACCGCCGCCGATCTGGAAGGTTCGTTCGCCGCGGCCAACAAGCTGTCCATCGATGCGGCGACCGGCAACGGCACGGCCACTCTGCAGACCGGCGCCAACCAGGGCGATTCCACCACAGTGTCCTTCGTCGACACGAGGTTGACCAGCGCATCGCAGGCCCAGATGATCGACCTGAACACGAAGCTGGGGGCGTTCAATACGGCGGCTCTCGGAACCAACGCCACCGCGGCCCGCTCGGCGGCCGGTGACCTCATCACCTCGCTCGACGCTGCTCTCGGCTACATTTCGAGCAGCCGAGCTACACTCGGTGCCGCGCAGAACCGTCTGCAGCACACCATCGCGAACCTCGGCACCACCTCCGAGAACCTGTCCGCTTCGAACAGCCGCATCCGCGACGTCGACGTGGCGACCGAATCGTCGAACATGGCCAAGAGCCAGGTGCTCGAACAAGCCGGCGTGTCGGTTCTCGCGCAAGCGAACCAGTTGCCGCAACTGGCACTCAAGCTCCTCGGCTAATCGTCGAAGGAATGGGGAAGGGCGCCACCTGTAACCCAACATAGTGGAAGGCCGTTCCGGAGCGGAAACTCCGGAGCGGCCGACCTTCAAAGAGACTCACGAACTACGAAAATCAGAGGCAACTGTCATGAGCCCGCTTTCCGCATACACCAGGACGAAAGTTTCGACCGCATCGGCACCGCAGATCATGGTGTCGCTTTTCCAGGCGGCTCTGAGCAACATGCGTGCGTCAGCGGGCGCTTTCGAGCACGGGGATCTGAGCTCGGGCAGCATGATGGCCGAGAAGGCAGCGACGATCGTCCTCGGCCTGCAGGGCACGCTGAAGGAGGAGGTCGCGCCCGATTTGTGTGCTCGTCTCAAGGACCTTTACACGTTCGTGGCGTGCCGGCTGGGGATGGCCGGATCGAAGTTTTCGGCGCAGCACGTGCACGAAGCCGAACGGGTGTTTGCGCCCATCGCGGAAGCGTTCGTCGAGGCGGCCGCAGAGGCGCAAAGCGCAGAAGCGGTTGCGAGGTAGACGTGGCGCTTACGCCGACCCAGGAGTTTTGTGCGCGTCTCCAACGCATCGTGATGCTGCTGGAGCAGCGGAACTGGGCGGCGGCGGCGGCGGCGGCGGCGGAGATGGAAAAGCTGGTCTCTACGCTGCCATTGGAGCTTCCGCCGGACGAGCTCTCCGAGGCTCGGCAGCTCCTTGCGAAGTATGAGACGCTGGGTGCAGGACTCCGGGAGCGCACGCTCGCGGCGATGACGCAGCTCGGGGCAGCACGACGCGCGAGGGCCTATGCCCGTCGGACTCATCGACCTTAATGGACTGACGATCCGAGCCGATATCTCTACAGAGGAGCCACGCCATGACTAGTTCCGTTACCCCAACGTCATCGTCAACGACGGGTACATCGACCACGTCTGCGGCGCAGTCTACGGCAGCGGCGACCTCGGCGCTCTTCCAGGCAAGTGGGCTCTCCTCGGGACTCGACACCTCTGCCATTGTGGACGCTCTGATTCAGGCTGACTCGGTACAGCTCAATTCTTTCAAGCAGAAGGCGAGCGACTACCAGGTCCAGATCTCGACGTTGGGGACCTTGGTATCTCAGGTTCAGGCGCTGCAGACCGCCGCCTCGAATCTCGCAACCAATGGCGTGGTGTCCATCGTGCCCACGTCGACGTATGCGGACTTCACGACCAGTGGGTCGGCGAAGGCCGAAGGTAACTACGCCATTCAAGTCAGTCAATTGGCCAAGGCCGCGAAGATGCGGTCGACCAACTTCACGTCGGCACAGGACGATGCGGTCGTGCCGGACGGCACGTTGCAATTCAGCATCGATGGCACCGCCACCGCGAGCATCGATACGACGGGAAAGACTCTTGCGGATGTCGCCGAAGCCATCAATCAAAGCATCGGGGGCCTGACGGCCTCGGTGATCTCGACCGACAACGGCTACTACTTGAACGTCGCGAGAACGAGCACAGGCTTCTCCACAACGGAGGGTGCGGCGTTGACCGTGGTGAGCGATGCGGGCCTTGGGCTTGTCACCCAGCAGTCTGCCAAGAATGCCTCTTTGACCATCGATGGCCTGCCGGTATCGCGGCAGTCCAACGCCATCAGCGACGTCGTTCCAGGGATCACCCTCAACCTCACCGGAAACTCGGGCGCCAGTAACAGCGTGAGCTTCGCGGCCGATTCGAGTGGAACCGAGAAGGCCCTGACAACGTTTGTCGACGCCTACAACACATTGGAGCAGACGCTCAGTAGTCAGTTGGTCACCGATCCGACCCAGACTTATGGCGATACGCTGCTTGGACACTCGACGACCTCCAGCATCGAAGACTCCATGCAATCGATGCTGTCGCAGACGGTGTTGGCGTCGGGCGGTGTGCGCACGCTTGCGGATTTGGGGCTCGAACTCCAGCGGGACGGCACTCTGCAACTCAACGTGGCCACCCTGCAGAATGCGATTCAAAGCAGTCCCAGCGCGGTCAACGCGATCTTTTCAACGGCCACGACGGGCATCGCAGCGACGATCAAGACCCTGTCCGACAATCAGACGAACTTGCTCACCGGAAGCCTGGTGCTTCAGCAGAATTCGCTGGAGTCCAGCGTCTCCGACTTGTCGGATCAGGAAGTGAGCGCTCAAGCGTACCTCGACGCCGAACGAGCCCAACTGGTCGAGCAGTTCACCAACATGGAAACCTTGATCAGTGGCTACAAGACCGCCACTAGCTACTTGACTCAAATCGCTAACCTGCAGATCAGCAAGTAGATTCAAGAATCTCGTGCGGCCCGCCGATCCTTTGGTTGGTCGTATCGATGGGCAGAAGAACAGCTCTCCGTCAGCAACAAGATCACGTGCCGCGCACGAGCCACGATGTCGTGGCTGGCCTGTGCGCGAGCGCAGGAGTCGCCATCGCCAAGGGCGACTGGATCAAGGCGGGGGAGCTCTACGCTCGCGTCGTGGCCATGGGTGTGGTGGATGCCAACGTCTACAACAACCTGGCCACGCTCTACGACCGGCAGGGAACCAATCAGAATGAGGCTTTCGAGTTTCTCTGTCAGGCGCACGCCTTGGCTCCGAAAGACCAGAACATCAAGAAGAACCTGTTGTGCGCGCTCACCCGCACGATCGTGGCGCTGGCGGGTGAACGCCGATTCCGCGAGGCGCTTCCGCTTTTTGAGCAGAAGGCCGCGATGGAGCCGCAGTCTGCGCTTGCGCAGCGCGAGCTCGGCTACTGTCACGCCCAACTGGGTGATCTGCAGACGGCGATCCAGTATTTCACCCGGGCGATCAACCTCGATCCCAACGAGGCGAACTACTACAACGACCTCGGGCTTGCCTGCTACGACCTGCGCATGTTGTCCGAAGCCAAGGGCGCGTTCCAACAGGTCCTGAACCTGCGGCCAGACTCGATCATCGCTTACGTTCACCTCGGGCTTCTAGCCAACCTGACAGGGCTGCCGGCCATTGCGGTCAACATGCTACGGCGGGCGATCGAGATCGATCCCACGTGCGGAGAAGCGCACAACAATCTGGCTTTGTTCCTGCGCGATCAAGGCCGGCAGGAAGAGTGCCACAAGCACTACGTCGAGGCGGTGCGCCTCAAACCAGACTCGCTGGAGATCTTTTCCAGCTACTTGCTCTCGCTGAACGACGATCCGCACGCGGATCCCGCGTGGGTGGCTGCCGAGCACAGGAGGTTTCAGCTCGCGGTGAAGGGCGGCGTTCGGCCCATCGTTGCACGCGATTTGGAACCAACGAGAAGGCTACGCATTGCTTACCTCTCTCCGGATTTGCGGCGTCACTCAGTGGCGTATTTCTTGCTGCCGCTTCTGGAAGCGCACGACCGGTCGAAGGTTGAAGTTACATGCTATTCGACCAGCAATCTCGACGATGATGTGACGGAACGAATCCGCGCCGCCTGCGATCGCTGGCGTTCGGTCTATCGGGCCTCGGATGAAGAGCTTGCCGAAATGATCGGGCGCGATGAGATTGACATCCTGGTCGAGCTGTCCGGGCACACCGCAGAGAATCGCTTGCCCATGCTGGCACGACGTGTGACGCCCATCCAGATGACCTACCTCGGCTATCCCAACACGACAGGGCTTGCGGAGATGGACTACCGGATCACGGACGCCATTGCTGATCCGCCGGGCGCAAGCGATGCGTGGCACACGGAGCGGTTGATTCGTGTCGAGGGCGGCTTCCTGGCGTTTCGTCCTCTCGAAGGGGGGGGCAATTGTACGCCAGGCGATCAGGCCGCGGAAGAAAGCAGAGCCGTCACGTTCGGTAGCTTCAACAACCTCGCGAAGATCAACGCCGTGGTCTTGGACGCGTGGGCGTCGATCCTGGAAGGCGTGCCGGGCAGCGCGCTCTTTCTGAAGGCGAAGGGGCTGCGAGACGAACGCATCCAGGAGCGCATTCGCGCGGTCTTTCGTGCCCGCGGTGTTGACGCCGAGGCGCGTGTGACGATGGTCGGCCACGAACGGTCAAACGCCGAGCATCTGCGCCTCTACCATCGCGTGGACCTTGCTCTCGATACGTTTCCGTACAACGGCACGACGACCACGTGCGAAGCCCTGTGGATGGGAACGCCGGTCGTGACTTACGAGGGGCGGAGCCACGCCGGCAGGGTGGGGGCCAGCCTTCTCACGGATGTTGGCCTTGGCGAGCTGGTGGCCAAGGACCTGCAAGGCTACATCAACAAGGCTGTGTCTCTGGGCAGGGATTGGGAAGCTCTGGTCAGGCTTCGGTCGGGCCTGCGGGAGCGGTTTGCAACCTCTCCGGTCATGGACGCCAATCGTTTGGCAAGAGGGATCGAGACAGCCTATCGGAACGCGTGGCACCGCCTCTGTGCGGGGTCACGGTAATGGGACAGTAAAGGAGGAATGGCATGGTTGGCAAAGTGAAGACCGCAGTCTTCTCCATACCCGGCGGGGCCACAATTGCGGTTCCCGACGACGTCCGTCTCATGACTCCGTTCATTCTTGCCGAGCAGGGGGACTGGTTCGAAGGGGAGATGCACTTCATCCGCCGTTGGTTGAAACCCGGGATGTCGGTCGTTGACGTGGGTGCGAACTATGGTCTCTACACGATCACGTGTGCACAATTGGTTGGTCCAGAAGGGCGTGTTTGGGCCTATGAACCCGCCAGCTTGCCCCGGTCGTTTCTCGTGCAGAGTGTGGCCAACAACAGTCTAAGCAATGTTTGCATTGCTGGGAAGGCCCTGTCGGATCACGAAGGTGAAGCTCGGTTGGGCATCGCGGCCAATGCGGAATTGAATAGCCTCGGCGAGGTCGGCCAATCAGGTGAAACCGTTCCCTTGACAACCCTAGACCGAGAGTCGTCGACTTGGGAACGGGAGATAGATTTTCTCAAGCTTGATGCGGAGGGGGAGGAGGTGCGGATTCTATCCCGTGCCAAAGAGTTCTTTGCCCACCAAAATCCGCTGGTCATGTTCGAATACAAACATGGTGCGACTGTAAACCAAGGATTGTTGCAAACGGCAGCCAAGTTGGGGATGGGTATCTACCGGCATCTACCAGGTCCGAACGTGCTTGTTCCGATGTCGACTTCCGAACTTGCCGACTCGTACCTTCTCAATGTGTTTGGATGTTCACAGGAACGAGCACGACGTTTGTCGGCGGAAGGACTGCTGGTTGACGAAATTGTAGAATTGGCTGAAATCGATGTTGCTGGGGCCAAAGAATTCGTGAGTGAAAGGTCGATGGCTTGGCCCTGGCACGGTTGCATTTGGCCGAACGGGCGGCCCCTGACTGAGCGGCCTGGTGCGGCTGTCTACCTTGCCGCCTTGGCAGAACTCATTCGCAGCGAGATGCCGCTGGGTTCGGTTGCCGACCGGCTTGCGCGAGCCCGCCGTGGATTTGCCAATCTTCTCGTCAGCCTGAAGCTGGACTGCAACATCTCCCGACTTCTGTCGGCTGCTCGTGTGGCGATGGACTTGGGAGAACGAGGTGCCTCGGTGGTGTTTTTGCAGGAGATCCTCAAATTACTGCCTGAGATTGGCGAAGATGTGGCCCAGTGGTTACCTGAGCCATTCTTGCCACCGGACCACCGGCACGATGCTTTGGAGCCAGGAAAGAGCAGCGCAGGTTCGGTGCTTTCCATCATGGTTGACGAACCACTCCTCGAACGGAGTGCCTTCTCGACCTACTTCCTTGGGGAACGCTCGTTCCCGATTTTGCGACGTCTGTCGACGAATCCGCTTCACTCAGCTCACATCGAACGCCGAATCAGTACGGCGAAACGGGTGTTTCCTGTCTAATCTAAGCAGGAATTTCTGTTTGGAAGTTGGGAAACGCGTGGGGCCAAAGGCTGGGTGCCAAGCATCCCAAGCTGGAGCGATATTGCCATTGGCCGAGGGCTCGTTGCAATGCACGGGATGGAAGGAAGGAACAAGAAAATGAGCGAGAGATTCAGGTAGACACCGTCAGCCTGGACTATTTTGTGAAGGCGGCCAACATTGACCGCATCGATTTCATCAAGATCGATGTGCAGGGCGCGGAACTCGAGATCTTTCGCGGCTGCGAGCGCTCGCTCAAGGATGTCGTGGCCATCGTGACAGAAGTTGAATTTGAACCGATCTACGTGGGCCAGACGATTTACGAAGATGTAAGCATTTACCTGCGTGAACAGGGCTTTGCCTTTCACAAATTTCTTGGGTTGGCTGGGAGGGCTGTGTAGCCCATTGTCTACAACAAGAATGTGAACACAGCTCAACAGCACTTTTGGGGCGATGCTATCTTCATTCGCGATCTGATGCGGCTCGCCGACTTGAGTGAAGACGCGCTATTTGAACTCGCTGTCCTGATGGAATGCTACGGCAGCGTGGACGTCAGCCACTTTCTGCTGACCCAGGTGGATAGGAGACGAGGAAGTAGCTTTGCCGATCTGTTCTTGCAACGGCTGTTGGTGGGAAGCAGATAGTTGGCCTTGGGCGCGGACATCCGGTCTCACCGTGCGATCGCGTCCAGATTGTCTGACGGGCGGACCTCAATCACAAGGTCGATGCGGCGGTTGAGTTCGCGTCCAGCGGCGGTGTCGTTGGTGGCCACAGGCCTGCTGTCGCCGTAGCCGGCGGCGCTCAAGAGAGTGCCGGGAACCCGATGTGCGCGTTCGATGTAGCTTGTCACTGAAGCCGCGCGTGAGGCGGATAGATCCCAGTTGTCGCGGTAGCGGTTGGTAATGACGGGGGTGTCGTCGGTGTGGCCCTCGACGCGAATGGGACGGTGCATGCGCGCAAGCTCTTCCGCGACGACGTCCAAGACCGGGATGACGTCAGGGCGGATCGCAGCCTGCATGGGGTCGAAGAAGTGTGCAACGGAAAGCCGAACCATGAGCTTCTTGCCCTCGACGTGCAGGGTCACCGCCGTGGTCAGTCCAGGTTTCTCGAGCAAAAAGCCCTTGAACTTCTTTTCCATGCGGCGGCGCATGGCTTCGATGGACTCGATCTGCTTTTGCGAAGGCCTTTCCGCATCGGACAGATTGGCCTGGCACCCTCCCTCGCTGGCCGGACCATCGAAGATCGGCATGGTATCGACGCCCCCCTGACCCTTGAAATGCATGGCAAACTTGATGGACTTGACCACGTCGACCATACGCTTGTTGTCGATGCGACTGGTTGAATACAGCACGACGAAGAAGGCGAAAAGCAGCGTGATGAAGTCGGCATAGGAAACCAGCCAGCGTTCGTGGTTTTCGTGTTCCTCGTGCGTCTCGCGTTTGGCCACAGGTCATTCTTTCTTGGCTTCGGGCGCACCGTGCAGGCCGGCGTAGGCGAGGAGCTTTTCGCGGAGGACGCGGGGATTGAGTCCTGCTTGGATGGATAAGGCAGCCTCGGCGATGAGAACCCGTCGTTCCTTTTCCAGGGCGAGTTTGCGTTTGATCTTGGTTGCCAACGGAAGAAACAGCAGGTTGGCGCTACCGACGCCGTAGACGGTGGCCACGAAAGCGGTGGCAATACCGCCGCCCAGTTTGGACGGGTCGTTGAGGTTCTCCATGACGTGGATGAGGCCGAGCACGGCCCCCAGGATTCCGACCGTGGGGGCGTAACCACCCATGGATTCGAACACTTTTGCCCCGACGCTTCCCTCCTCGAATTCGCGCATGATCTCGGTTTCGAGGGCATCGCGCGCCACCGTGGCGTCGACACCATCGACGATGAATCCGACCGCGCGTTTGAGGAATGGATCCTTCAGTTCTGGGAGACGCTGTTCGAGGGCAAGCACGCCATCGCGACGGGCCACGCCGGCCAGGTCGACGGCCTGATCGAGCAGCTGCAGCAAGTCGCTCTTGTTCTGCTTGAGAGTGCCAAAGCCCATCTTGATGCCGCGAATGAATTCATTGATGGGAAACGAAACCGCAACCGCGCCGATGGTGCCGCCAAACACAATCATGGCGGCGGTGAGCTGCATGATCGAGCCAACGTGACCACCCTCGATGGCCTGGCCGACCAGGATCATGCCGACGGCGAAGACGATGCCGCCAATGGTTCCGAAATCCATCGACTACTGCTCCCTGGGTGGCACGTCGGGCCCGCAGAGTATTCTTCGCCGATACGCGACAACATGCGCCACCACGTCATCGACGCTCTGTTTGACCAGGATGTGGTGGCCTGTGGTTAGCGTCAGCATGGTGTCGGGTGTCTTCTCCACCGTCGCAATCAACTCTGCGTTGACGACGACCTCCGAGCCGTCCAGGCGAATCAGTGGAATCATGGTTTTCTCCTAATTGATCTCGGCGTGCCGCAGCCTCCTCTTTAGCCAGGGCGAAATTGCCCAGGCGCAAGGGGGCTGCGGCTCACCTCGAAAAGGCTACCGCTTGATCTGCATCAGCTCGGAGAGGAGCTGATCCGCGGTGGTGAGGGTTTTTGAATTCGCCTCGAAACTGCGTTGAGCAGCGATCATGCGGATGAATTCGGAGCTGATGTCGACGTTGGACTGTTCCAGTGTTCCGGCGGTGACGCTGCCGCGGTCCGCGGTCGCAGGGGTGCCCAAGGTGGGTGGACCCGATGCAGGTTGTTCGCTATAGAGCGTGGAGCCGACACGACCGAGCTGATCGGGCGCTTTGAAGTTGGCAATGATGAGTTGTCCCAGGGTTCGGGTTTGTCCGTTGGTAAAGCCGCCGGTGATAGTTCCGTCCTGGCCAACCGAAATACTGCTCAAGCTACCAGAACTGGACCCGGCCTGGGTCACGAAGCTGACGGCGGAGGTTGCCGCATACTGGGTAAGGCCATCGAGGCCACTGCCGCCCGCGGCAGTTCCCGAGCCGAAATTGAACGCCAGGGCCTGTGGGTCGACGGAATCCTTGGGGTTGAACGTGAGATTGCCGACCGGCGCATTCGAAACGAGGCGGCCCTGAGTGTCGAATCGCAAGGCGCCGGTGGCAACCTCGGTGGCGGTGCCAGGAACGGCGGGGGCGCCCGCCCCATTGAGGGACAGGTTCTTGCCGTCGGTCATCACGTGGTAGGTCCAGTCACCCGAGTCGCCCGGCGTCGCCGTGGCTGGGTCGTTCTTGCAAAAGTAGATATCCAGTTGGATCGCCTTACCAAGCGAATCGTAGACGGTCATGCTGGTGGTGAAATTCGATGTCGTCTTGGGGTTGGCCGCGTCCCACGTTGGCGCCACGGCGGTCTGGTCCAGATTCCCGCGAATGGTGATGCTGTCGGTGGCCTTGGCGGGGGCGGACGCATTGCCGATTTGCAGATCGCCGAGAAGGCCTGAGGTGACCGTGCCCGAGGCGTCCGCCTGCAAGCCTTGCACTTTCAACCCTTCCAGGTTGGTCAGGTAGCCGTCCTTGTCGATGGTGAACTGGCCATTGCGAGTGTAGAACGTGCCATCTTCGCCGCCATGGTTTCCCTTGAGGACGAACATACCATTGCCCTGGATGGCCACGTCCGTGGCGAGGCCGGTTGTGGTGAACCCGCCTTGAGAGAAGAGTTTCTGCACGGTCATGGTCGTTACGCCGAGGCCCTCTTGGCCGGAAGCTCCGATGAGCTGCTGTGCCATGGCGTCGGCAAAGACGGTGCGGGCGGCCTTGAATCCGACTGTACCGCTGTTTGCGATGTTGTCACCGACCACGGAAAGTTCCGTGCTGGCGGCGTCGAGACCGCTGGCTCCTACATACAATGCTCCAACTAGACTCATGTTTGTGTCCTTTCCTTTTGTTGCTATTCGTCCAATTCTGAAATGTCTGAAAGCTGCAGGGTCGTCCCTCCAGCTATGAAACTTGGCGTGCCGTTGCTGAAAGTGACGCCGGTAATTGGTGCGCTGCTACTCTGAGTAAGCGAAACGGACTTCGCGTTAATGTCGGTGGCGAGGATCTGCGTTGTATAGGCACCGGTTGGCAATTGGCTTCCATTGTTGTCAAGTCCATCCCAGGTGAACTTGTTCATCCCAGACGGGCAGGCACCTAGGGCTGCAGTGCGCACGGTGTTGCCACTGCTATCCTGGATAACAAGATTCACGTTGGCAGCGGCTTGCGAAAGATTGGCTGCAATGGTGGCCGTGCCTCCCTTGACCAGGTTGACCTGGTCGGTGGTGAAAATCGCGTTTTTGCCGACCATGTCCGCCGCCGTCGTTTGGAGTGCTGTTCCTTGAGCCGTGAGCATCTTGGTCAAGGTGTCGTTGACATTGCTCATCTGTTCCAACGAGGAAAATTGGGCAAGCTGGGCTACGAACGCAGTATTGTCCATGGGTTGGGTTGGATCCTGTTGCTGCAGTTGCGTGGTAAGCAGCTTCAGGAAATCGTCCTTGCCGAGAGCGGTGGAATTGTCCTTGCTGGATGCCTGCTGCTGGGCGGTTGCCGCTGCGCTTTGAATTTGCGAAATCGTTGATTGTACGGCCATGATCATCTCCTCAGGCGGTGACGTGAATGCGTCGGTCATTCGTGATTTGGATTTCGGGGGCAGAGGTGTTTGCTCGCCGCGGTGGCGGCAGTGGGTGCGGGTCGCTTGGCCTAGGGGCGCTTTCGGGTTGCCCCTGCTGTCCTTGCGAACTGCCTCGCTGATCGGTGGCGAAGTTGCCGAGATGAAGACCCTCGCCAGCGAGAACGGTCCGTACCTCGTGGGCCTTGGAATCGAAGAGCGGAGCCATCGTCCCACTGATGTTCACGTCGGCGCTGCCGTCGCGCACACGCACGTGGAGGGCCAGGTCGCCCGTGTCTCCCGTAATGGCAAGATGGGCGGAGTGGGGCATCACGGTCACGGAAAGCCCCGGATCTTCAATGGCGCGGTCGACAAGTGCGGATCTCTCGGTGGCGACGGACGCTGGTGCGGGGATCTCGCCGGCGGTTGCTCCGCTATGGGCGGTCATGAAAATGCTTGGGGGCGCGAACACGGTGGGGCTCCCGGCGGGAGCCAGGGTGGACGGTTGCACATCATCCTTCATCGCGTGCGGCTGGGCCGCTGCCGATGGAACGTGGCCGGTTTGCGAAGAATTCTCGGTGGCGGCTCTTTGTTCAGCCGATGGCGGCGCTTCCGGCTTGGGGACTTTGAACTCGATGCTGGCGCCAGGTGACGAGAGCGAGGGCAGGGGATTTGCCGGCGAGGGTTTCGCTGGCGCCGTGGTTGTTTCCTCTGGTGCCTTCTCGTCCTCGACATGCGCGCGCGGCTTGCTGGCCGCTGGTTCGACTTGGAGCGAGCTCTCGTTCCCGATGTGACCAGCCTCTGGTGTGGGCGAAGCAGGTGCGTGCTTGGGGCTGGGGGTGGCGGTCTTGTCCGTCGTGGCGGACGCGGCGCCCTCGGAGAAAGCCACGAGGGGATTCGTTTTCGGTTCGGGCGTCGCGGCGTCAGAAGGCGATTCGGCCGGCTTGGTTTCTTCGGGAGCGCTCGGCTGCTCTGCAGTCGGCATTGCAATGACCGGCGTCGCACTGGCTTTGGCTGTCGCGACTGGGCGGGACGTTTCGGGTGGGCCCACGGGTTGGGGAATGGGGGGCCCTTGCGCGGTAGCAGCGTCTTGCGGGACCGTCGGTGGACTTGGCGGCGAAATCGGAAGAGATGCTGGTTGCGCGATGGGGAGCGCCTGTGCGTGGACCGCGTGTGTTTGCGCTTTCTGTTCGTGCGCGGGTGAAGCAGTCGCGACAACGTGATGGTCGACGTGCGCTGGGCTGTGGATCGAGGAGTCCTCTGCGCGCGCTGATAGTTCGGGCGCGAGCACGACAGGAGCACTTGGGTGGATGTCCGGTGCGGTCACGCGTGGGGCCGGGGCTGGCACGGCGCGAGGAAGCTCCTTGGTTGGAGGTTCCCCAGCCGCTAGAGAACCTTGTTGGCTGACCTCGGATGGCGGCGAGGCAGGTGGTTGCGTGGTTGGGTGGGCCACCAGCCCTGGGCGGAAAGCAGGCGTGCCGGGGGAGGATGTTTTCCCCGCGTGAGGTTCCCTCGGGTTGGGGACAAATTCGAAATCCGGCGTGTGCGGGACGTGCTCCGCCTTGGCGGAAACTGCGAAACTGTGGCGCGCAACGGGCGGCGTGGCGGAGTGCTTGGCGACCTCCGTCGGTGGAATCGTTGGCGGGGAAGGCGAGGGCGTGGCGGATTCGCCGGTCTTGAAGGGGACTGGCGCCGCTGCTTCGCTGGCCTTGGTTGAAAGGTTAGGCGTGGGTACCGCGGGCATCACGTGCGCAGCGGTGTCGCTCGTCGGGGCTGGCGCGTGCACGACGGCTTCGCCCGCCTTGGATGGCAGTGGCGTCGTGGTTTCGCTGGTTTTGGTCGACAACCGTGGCGTGTTTTCGCTGGCGGTGGACCGTCCGTGCGTAGCGGTGCTGCTGACTTGAGCTTGAAGTTGAACGGCAGTCTTGCCCGCCTGGAACGGCACCGGTATTGCGGTTTCGCCCGCCTTGATTGACACTCGTGGCGTGTTCTCGCTGGTATTCAGAACCGTCGATGGGGCGCGCGTGTGGCTGACCGCGACCCCGGCCACGCTGGTCTGGCTGGACAAGATTCGATCTTGGCTGGTGAACACGTGGCCAGATCGGGACACCTCGGGCATGCGATCCGGCGGTGATGATGCTGGGGCGACACGACCGGCAGGCACTTGAGCGGATGTGGAGATTTCCCGGGTCTTGGTGGGCGTGGCTGCGATGTGGCCGACCTGGTCGTTCGGGGTTGGGCTGTCGGACTTGCCCGATAGGCTGTCCTGCCGTGGCGCTGCCAAGCGAACGGGCTGTCCGGTATCGACCTCGTGCCCGGACTTTTCCGTGGAAGTCAGTGGCGCAGTGCCGCTCGCCCGATGTTCACCGGCTGCGACATGCTGGGATTTTCGCGCGAGCGCACGTGACGTGTCCGGCGAGGCTTGCTCGCTTCGATCGAACCGGATCTGCGCGAACACGCGCGGACCTTCCTTCTCGCCGGCGGCCGTCAGGGACTGGGGCGCAGCCTGAGGCAGTGACTGCGGCAAGGACTGAGGCGTGGCGTTCGCCGGCGACCGTGGCAACGACTGGGGCATGGTGTGCGGCCCCGCTGTGTGTGGCACGGGCTGCTCGCCTATCTTCTCGGCGACTTTCGTTGTCGCACTCGACTTGGCGACCTGATCGCCGAGGATCTGGGCAAATCCTGCCGAGGCGGTCTTGCCGAGCCCACCGCGCGGGGTTCGCTTTGAAGGTACTTGATCTCCACGCGCGACTTCGGCCTGGGAAGCAGGGAAGTGGGCTTCTGTCGCGCGCGTGCTCACTTCGCGCTCCCCTTCTTGTCTTTCGGATATGTCGGCTTGCGCGTGGCGATTTCGGTCGCCAATTCGGCCGCCAGATCCGGCTTGAGCAGACCCAAGATTGCGCCGGCATCGGTGGACTTCATCCGGCGCAGGATTTCGGCGGCCAGCCCGCGGTCCAGCCGCGCGACCACGGCGGCGGCTTGCTCGGGCTTCATGCCCTTCACCGCCTTGGACACGGAATCGATCTGTTCGCTCGCGGCCTCACGCAGCGCTGACGCGGAAACGGGGGTCGTGGGCAAAAGCGGCTCTCCCGTGGTCATCCCGCCGCCACCACCGCCGCCGCAATTTCCGGCGGCTTTCAAGAGCGTCTCGAGCCGCGCGGTTTCCTGGCGCAAAGCCTCGCGCGCCTTGTCGATATCGGATACCGTTTGCATCGGGCGGGAATGCTCGGCCGCGGGTGCGCTGGGCTCCGCGACGGGTGCGCCCCCCTTGGCAAGTTGACTGCGCAGGGCCGCCAGCGTGAGCCCAGGCGGCACCACCGCCGCGTAGCGATCGGCGGACCAGGGGCTCTTGCGCTCGGGGACTTCGGCGCGATCGACAGTCGTCGCGACCTTGCGCGACCCCTTCTTGCGTGCCTTGAGCTTGCCGGATGGGTCGGCAACTATTTCCTCCTCCGGCTCCTCGACATTGGCGGGCGGAGTTTCGATCCTCGGTGGAATTTTTGCGGTCTTGCCGGGTTGGGATGCCGTTGCAGTGGGATTGGCTGGAACCGGCGCGCTCGCTGCTTTGGGCGACTTGGGCGAGGTGGGCGCCGTCGGATCGTTTGGCTTGGCCACCGATGGTGGCGCCTTGGTCGATGCCACCGCCGGCTTGGCCGGCAGCGCGGGAACGTCGGCTTCGCGCCCATGGGGCGGCGGCGACAGCGGATCGGGCTGTGTTGCCGCTGCGAAAAGCAGCCAAAGCGATGTAGCGAGACTAGGCACGACGTTCCTCCTGCTTCGGTACTGCTGCAAGCGGCTTGCCATCGAGGGCCTTGCGCAGACGAGTCAAGGTTTCGGCAAGTGCTAAGCGTTCGTTTGGTTCTTGGCACAGGAACGCGTTGACCTCGCTGATGCAGCGAAGAGCGGCGTCGACGCGCGGGTTGGTGCCGCTGACGTAGGCACCCACCTCGACCAGGTCGGCGGCATCCTTGTAGGCGGACAACACCTCGCGTACCCGGCGGGCCAGCGTGCCGTGGTCGGGCGTCACGACGTCGGTCATCACGCGGCTGACGCTGGCGAGCACGTCGACAGCGGGGAAGTGGCCAGCCATGGCCAGGCTGCGGCTCAAGACGATATGACCGTCGAGGGCGGCACGTGAGGCATCGACCACGGGATCGGTCAGGTCGTCACCCTCGGCGAGCACGGTGTACATGGCGGTGATGCTGCCCTGGCCTTCGCCATTGCCGGCGCGCTCGACCAGGCGGGGCAACATGGCGAACACCGACGGGGGATAGCCGCGCGACGTGGGCGGTTCGCCAGCGGCGAGGCCAATTTCTCGCTGGGCCATGGCCACGCGCGAGAGTGAATCGATGAGCAAGAGCACGCGCTTGCCCTGATCGCGGAAGAACTCGGCCACGGCGGTGGCAGCCATACCGGCGCGCACGCGCACGAGAGGCGATTCGTCGCCGGTGGCGACCACGACCACGGAGCGCGAAAGGCCCTTGCCCAGATCGCGCTCGACGAACTCGCGCACCTCGCGGCCACGCTCACCGACCAGGCCGACCACGATGACATCGGCGTCCGCGCTGCGTGCGAGCATGCCGAGGAGCACGCTTTTGCCGATGCCGGGGCCGGCCATAATGCCCAGGCGCTGTCCCTCGCCGCAGGTGAGGCAGGAATCAATCGACCGGATACCGAGTACGAGCGGGCGGGTAATGCGGCGGCGGCTCATGGCGCGAGGTGCGGCGGTGTGGATGGGAACGCGCGCATCGAGAATGAGGCCACCGCGACCGTCGAGCGGCTCCATGGCGGCGTTCACCACGCGACCAAGCAAGCGCTCGCCGACCATGATCTCGCCCGCGCTGGCGCGCGGGATCACGGGACAGCCCTCGCCGATGCCCTTCACGTCTCCGAAGGGCATGAGGATGGCGTTCGAGCCGGAAAACCCAACCACCTCGGCGGTGATGGTGTGACCGCCGGCGATGCGAATCTCACAGGACGTTCCCACCGCGACTTGGGGCAGGACCGCTTCCACGACGATGCCCGACGCGCGCGTGACCTTGCCCGCCAGCACGCACGACTGTGCTTCGGCCAGCGATTGTCGGACGGCTGCGAGATTGATCAGGCTCATTCGGCATTCTCCGCCGCGCCGGCATCGAGCACGCGGCGCAGCTCTTCGATACGGGCGTTGATTCGGCCATCCACCGTGACGAGGTCGCCTTCGACCAGACAGTCACCGCGCCCGAGCGACGGGTCGGCGACGATTTCCACTTTCGAGATCGCGGCCTGGGCCACGGCCTGGGTGCCGCGGCTTTCGAGGATGGCGTTCATGGCCTGTGCGTCGGCAGGCGACAGGTGAATGACAATTCGGCGCGACTCGCCCAGCCGGCGCACGGCAGAACGGACAAGGTTGACGAGCGGCTCGGCGCTGGCGGTAAGTTCCATCTCCAGGATGCGGCGGGCGACCAAGAATCCGATTTCGAGCGCGTCGGTACGCGCCTCGGCGGCCAAGCGCTCGGCGGTGGCGCGCAGAACCTCGATGGCGGACGACGTCCGCTCTGTGAATTGCGCGGCCAGCTTCTCCGCTTCCGCTACCGCGACGGCCGCGGCACGGTTGTCGCCCTCATCCGAATCGGGCATGGTGCTGGCAATCACGGTCGGACGAAAACGGCCTTCGTTGCCCGGTTTGAAGGCGGCGCTCTCGATCCGCGGCCGGTCGCCGGCTCGGCCAAGGAAACTGGGGCGACGGAGTGCCTGTTGGGTTGCCATCGTTTACACCATCTTGTCGGTCGGGTTGACGATCGTGATGCGGCCTTGTTCGGCGAGGCTGAAGGCCACCTTGACCAGCTCAGCCTGCGCGCCCTCGACGGCGGCCAGCTTGACCGGCCCCATGGCCTCGATTTCGTCTTCCAGCATTTGGCCGGCACGCGACGACATGTTCTTGGTGAAGCGGCCCTTGATGGCGTCGGGCGCGCCCTTGAGCGCGGTGGAAAGCTGACTCATGTCGATCTCGCGGATGAGCGTCTGCATGTCGCGATCCGTGAGGTTCATGAGGTCGCCGAAGGTGAAGAGCTTTCCGCGCAGGTTGGCGGCCAGTTCGGGGTCGTCCTTTTCGATCTCGCCCACCACTTCGGATTGCTGGGCGGCGGGAACGGCACGCAAGAGCTCGATGGCGGCGGTGCGGCCGTCGACGCGCCTTGTGTTGGCCGGCACCGAGGCGGTGAGCTCTTCGGCAAGTCCCTGCCCAACCTCGCGCAGTACTTCGGGCGCGACCGATTCGAGGGTGGCAAGTCGGCGCACGATCTGAGGACGCCGTTCGACTGGGATGTGCTTGAGAACGGCCAGGGCGCGCGGGCGCTCCAAGATGCCGAGCACGACGGCCGCCGTCTGCGGCAGCTCGCGCGAAAGCAGCATGGCCAGGGATTCGGGATCGGCGTCGGCCAGAGCAGTGAAGTTTTCGCTCACGGGCTCCTCGGATTCGGGTTGGGCATCGAAAATGCGCTTGGCCACATCCAGTCCCATGGCGCGCGTTGTGGCTTCGCGCAAAAGGCCGTCCGCGCCGTAGGCGTCGGCGGTGAGGCCAGACATGGCGTTGACGAAGGCATCCAAGGCGGATGGGACGATGGAAGGATCGCGGCGTAGGTCGCGCGCGCCGGCGGCGATGCGCTCGACCACGCGCTCGTCGAGGGTCTTGAAGATCTGTGCCGCCACTTCCGGCCCGAGCCCGAGTAGCACCGCGGCGGCCCGCTGGGCTCCAGCACCGGCGGCGAATTCAACGAGGGCGTTATCGGGCATGGGTCATCTCCTTGCTGCACCTTCGGTGGCGGCGCCGGATCGTTGGTTCCCGTCGGAGTCGACCCAGGCACGAAGCAGATTGGCGGCCCGTGCCGGATCGGTCTTGGATAGCTCGCGCGCCTGTTCGCGCAGAACCAAGGCGTCGGCGCGGCCCATGGCGGGCAGGGCGGCGGCATCGGCACGGCCAAGCAGCATTTGCACGTCGCCCACGCGCGCCCCGGGCTTGATGAAGGCGAGCGCGGAGGTGGCACGGCGGTAGATGCGAAAGACGATAAGCATGCCAAAGGTCGCGAGGATGCCCCACAGGATGATGCGGCCGAGGCGCCAGATGTCGGCGCGATCCCAGATGGGGATGGTCACCGCGCTCTCGTCGAGCTTGGTGAAGGGTGCGCTGGAGATCTCCAGCACGTCGCCGCGTTTGTCGTCGAAGCCGATGGCGTGCTTGGCCAGGTCGGCGAGACGGCGCACATCCGCCTCGGGCCGTGGCTTGCCGCCAATGCCATCGACCAGGACCGCGGCCGATAGGCGGACCACGCGCGGACTGCGCGTGATGGTGTGGGTCACCTTCTTGGCGATTTCGTAGTTGCGAACTTCGTCGTCGCGCGCGGTTTGGGTTCGCGAGGCGCCGGAGCCGCCGCCTGGGACGGCCGCGATGGGTTGATTGGCTGCCGCGCCCGCGACGCCGCTACCGGTGGTGCCGTCGCTGTTGACGGTTTCGGTGGTCTTGTGTTCGCTGCGCACGGTGGCGGTGTCGGGGTCGTAGCTGTCCTGGGTGGTCTCGATCTCGGTGGTGTCGAGGGTAGCCGTCACCTTGGCCACGATGGCGCCACGGCCTACGGCGGGTTCGAGGAGATCGGTGATTCGTTGTTCGAGTCCGGTCTCGATATCGCGCTGTTCTTTGTTTTGTTTGGCCGAGGCCGAGAGATCCCCGGACAGCACGGTGCCGCGCTGATCGACGACGGTCACGCTGTCGGGATTGAGCCCCGCCACCGCGGACGCCACCAGATGGCGAACGCCCGCCAACTCGCGCTCCTGCATGGTTCGGCCGGGCTGCAAATTGAGCACCACGGCCGCGGAGGCGTGCCGGTCGTCGTCGCGGTACAGGCCCTTTTCAGTCAGGGTCACGTGGACACGCGCCGAGCGCACCGACTGCAATCGCGAGATCGTGCGCGCGAGTTCTCCCTCGGTGGCCCGGCGCAGATTCACCCGCTGGGTGAACTCGGAGGCGCCGAAGTCGCCACGATCAAACAATTCAAAACCGACCCCACCGCCGCGCGGCAGGCCTTGCGCGGCCAACATAAGGCGCGCTTCGTGAACCTGGGATGCCGGGACGGACAATGCGCTGCCGCCAGCCTCCATGCGGAAGGAAATGCCCGCCGCCTTGAGGGCCGCGGCGGCATCGGTGCTGTCTTCGGGGCCAAGATTGGTGAAGGCGTACTGGTAGGTCGAACCGGTGCCAAAGATGATGGCCACCACCGCGATCACTGTGGCCAGCGAAAGCACCCCGGCCAGCAACATACGCGTGGCCGAATTGAGCTCGGCGTAGCGTTTACTGGCTTCCTTGAGTGTTTTGAGGACTGGTTCCATGGACTAGATCCCCATCCGCATGATTTCGTTGTAGGTATCGACCAGCTTGTTGCGCACGCGCATGGCCAGGCGCATGGCCACGTCGGCCTTTTCCAGCGCCAGGGCCATCTCGTGGATGTTGCCCGCGCCGCGGGCCACGGCGTCGGCCTGGGTGTCGGCGACGTTTTGCAGTTTGTCGATCTCGCCGATGGCTTTGCCGAGTTCGCTGCCGAATTGCGCTGCCTTGTCCGCGCCGCCAGGATTGACGATGGCGCGATCCATCCGGTCAATGCGATCCGTGACGCCGGCTTCGGAGAGGCCCTGACCACTTTCGATGCGCAGGTTCATGGCCAATTACTTCGTGATGTCGAGGCCGCGCGCGGCCATGGTTTTGAGGGTTTCCACTGCGGTGGCGTTCGCTTCAAACGCGCGCGAGGCGGAGAGCAGATTCACGATCTCGCTGATGGGATTGACGTTGGGGAAGGTCACGAACCCGTTGGCGTCGGCGTCGGGATGGCCGGGGCTGTAGACCTGCTTGCCCGGCGAGGGGTCAGAGACGATCTGCGACACCTGCACGCCGAGGGGCGACTGGCCCACGGTGGCTGCCTCGTCCTGGGCACCGATGTGAATCGACTGGAAAACCGGATCCAAGCGCTGGTAGGGCTTGCCGTTCGGGCCGCGCGTGGTCTCGGCATTGGCCAGGTTGGAGGAGGCGAGATTCACGCGGGTGCGCTCTGCCGAAAGTCCAGAACCGCTCACATGCAAGGCTGTCAAGAAGTCCATGATGATTCTTCTCCCGTCATCCATTTCCGTCGGAAACTACGTAGCGCAAGATGGCCAGCTTCTTCCCAGCGGCCTTCGCGCTTGCGCCGTACTGAAGGGCGTTTTCCGCCATGGCCACCATGGTTCGATCCAGATCGACCGTGTTGCCGTCGAACGAGGCGCCACCCGCGGGCACATCGACGATGGGCAAATCGTGCGCGGCGAGACCACTCGCGTCCGCCGTGGTGCCACCCAGCGTGGGCGGCGTGGGCAGTGAGACGCCGCTCTCGCCGTGGGCCGAGCCTTCGATGGCCGCCATGGTCGCCGTGAAATCCACATCCTTGGGCTTGAACCCCGGTGTGTCGACGTTGGCCACGTTGGCCGCCAGCACGTTTTCGCGCACCAGCCGGACATCGAGGGCTCGTTCGAGGCGCGACAGAGTATTGTCAAAGACTCTCATGCTGCCGACTCTTCATGCGATTGTCGTGCCACGTGCGCGGCGCCCGGCATGCCGCCGCGAGGTGCGGCCGGCAGGAGTTGCCCATCAGGGGTGAGATCGCCGGAGTGGCGAAGAACCCGCAACTTGTTGCGCAGGGTGCGCAGGCTGATGCCAAGAAGGCGCGCGGCGTGGGTGCGGTTGCCGTGTACCCGGCGAAGCGCCTCGAGAATGGCCATGCGCTCCAGTTCGGCCAGGGCCAGTGGCCAACCGTCCGGCATGCTGTCGGCGGCGTTGCGAGTTTCGCTGGGGGCGCCGCCCTGGTATTCCGTGCTGGTCGAGGCGATCTGTCGCGACGGACGACGGCCCGGCGCCTCGCTCGGCAAGGGGCGGATGGAAGAGATACCAACCGCGGCCAAGGCGACGGAGACATGTGGGGCCGGCACGACCGTGCCGTGGCAACGCACGAGCACGCGTTCGAGAACATTGGCCAGTTCGCGCACGTTGCCGGGGAATTCGTAGGCCACGAGCTCGGCCAAGGCCTCGGAAGACAGCACCGGTGCAGGGCGGCCGAGGCGCAGGGCGATCTCGTCGGTCAGGCGGGCGGCCAAGGCTGGAATGTCTTCGCGGCGCTGGCGTAGCGGCGGCAAGAAGATCGGGAAGACCGAGAGGCGGTAATACAGATCGGCGCGGAATTCGCCACGGGCCACCATGGCGGCCAAGTCGCGGTTCGAGGTGGCGATGATGCGCACGTCGACGGGCACCGGTCGTGCGCCACCCACGCGATCCACCTCGCGCTCTTGCAGCACGCGCAGAAGCTTCACCTGCAACAGGATCGGCATTTCCGAAATCTCGTCGAGAAGGAGCGTGCCGTGGTCGGCCTGTTCGATGCGCCCGATGCGGCGATCGGCAGCGCCGGTGAACGAACCCTTTTCGTGACCGAAGAGTTCGCTCTCCAGAAGTTCGCCGGGCAGGGCGGCGCAATTGACGGCGATCCAGGGGCCGGTGCTGCGCGGTGAGATGCCGTGAATGTAGCGGGCAAAGACCTCTTTGCCTGTGCCGCTCTCGCCGAGCAGAAGGACGGTCGTGCTGGCGCGCGCGACATCCTCGACGGCGGAAATCACATCCTGCATGATCTGCGTGCCACCGATGGGCGGCAGGACGTCGGGGCGGCGAGGAATGGGGAACGAGACAGCGCTTGTCATGGCGACTCCGAACCGTTGTTTGGTGATTGCGATTGCCGGAAACGAAGCGAGCGCGAAACCGTGGTGTAGGCCGCAGCGACGTCGCTGGCTGCCTCGCTGATCGCGTCCTCGCCGTCTGCGAACTTGCCGTGGTTGTCGACGCCTTCGACGGCGGCGAGCACGGTGGCCCAACGCGCACCGACCATGCGCTTGCCCCCGAGACGCCCTTCCGCGTATTCGACCAGCGTGCGGGCGCGCGCCAGGTCTTTGGCGACGAGGTACATTTCCGCCGAGCGCAGCAGGTGATCGCCGATGGCGTCCACGTCCGCGCCTTCCACCCAGGGCACGCTGGCCGCGAGCAGGTGGCCGGCGAAGAGAGGCGCACCGATGTCGAGGGCCTTTTCCGCCGCCGCACGGACCAGTTCGATAGCCAGGAAACCTTCCGTGCGCAAGGGAAGGTTCAGGTAGGTCTCGATGGACTCGAGGCCGCCTTCCTCGTTGGGGAATTTCAAGGCGAACAGGACCAAACGCCGGCACAATACGCGGGTGTCTTCGTCGCAGATGTGGGTATTGGTCTGGATGGCTTCAAGAAGGCTGACCATCGAATCCTTGACCGCGCCGAGGTAGGCGTGGGCGCGGGCGGCGCGCAGGAGCATCTCGCCGTGCAAGGGCTCGGGCAGCAAGGAGGCGTCGAACACGCGCTTACGCAGTTCACCGAGACAGGATCCGCCCAGTTCGCACAGCCGCGCTACAGCCATGCGGCCGTAGCTGCCGTAGCGGCCGGCCATGCGGTACCAACCCGCAGCGGTTGCCGGATCACCCGTGCGCAGCGAGATGTCGCCGAGCCGAAGTGCGGCCAGGCGCCGATGCTCGCCTTGCAGGGCCTTGCGGAATTCCAGCGCGGCTTCGGTGAACCGGCCAGCCTTGAAATGACATTCGCCGCGTGCCGGGGCGGTGTCGCCTGGGCAACCGCTGCCATAGCCAAGCGCGATGGGATGGTAGAAGAACCAAATCTGGTCGCCATCCTCGGTAAGTGGCAGGCCGCGGACCTGTCGGATCTCGAGAACGGGTTTGCCCGCGTTCGGATCCAGCCTGGCTTCGATGCGTGGGGTTCGGCATTGCAGGACGACGGTGCTTCCCGTCCGGGAGATGAAGGGGCAAAGTTGTGGATCGCTGGCCACGAAACGTTGGTAGATGGCACGCGAGTCGGCGGTGGTGGTCAGCTCGATGCGCATGGCCAGCGAATCCACCGAGACAGCGACGCGCGCAACCGGGACGGCCAGTGGCATGCGTTCGACGACGGCCACCGTCGTCACACGCTCGGGCTCGGCATTTTCAGGCGGAGTGCCGAGTGCGAGGAGAATGGCGGCGATGTGGAACATATTGCTGTCACCCTATGCAGCCAGCGTGCCGGTCGGCACATCTGGCGTCTGCCCATTCTTGCCCGGCAGAAAATCCCTAGTCTTGGCGGCGCTTCGACTCGGTTCGGGCGTTCCCGACGATAACCGGTGCGGTGGTCCTCGTGTCAGGCCCTTGTCGCGCCGGCCCCGTCGTCAAGCTGTCGTGTCACCCCCCTGGCGCGGCAGGCGGAAGAGAGCACAGAGTGTTCAGAGGGCACGGAGACGGACGATCCTAGAACACGGAACGGGTTGAATCCTCTGTGACATGGAGGAGAAGATGCGCTCGGCACTGTCCGATCCCCTCGCCCCGCGTCCGCGTGGGGTGGGCTAGGGTCAATGCCGGTCAGTTAAGGGAAGAACAGGGAGGAACGGAGCATCGGAGGTGTACAAGAGTTGGCGGATGTCCATGGTTTCTCCGGCTCCGTTCCTCTGGTTCTCCCTGTCGATCCCTCTTAAGTAAACGATGTCCAGGAATCGCGGACGGTCACCAAAGAGAGAAGCCCGAGAGGGTTCTTCGAGGCGCGCTGTCACTCGCCTGACTCTGTGCTCTCGGTTCCCTCTGTGCTCTCGGCCCTTTCCAGGGCGACGGCGGCTTTGCGGCGCAACTTTTCCACCAAGGTGGTGCGGCCCATGCCGAGCAAGCGGGCGGCTTCTTTCTTGTTGCCGCCGGTTTGGTCGAGGGCCAGCCGGATGTAGGCTTCCTCGGTTTCGCGCAAGAGGCGTGGCAGATCCACCGGCAGATGCAGCGCTGGCAGGGGCGCCGGCAAGGGTGCCAGCGACACGGGCGATGTGATCTCGTCCGCGCTTGGCACCGGCACCCCAGAGATAGCGTCGGAATCGTCGCCGGGCAGCGGCAAGATCGGCTCGACAGCAATCTCGCCGGTCTCGACGCGGGCCTGCGTCTCGGCGATATCGATGAGCGCGCCGGCGCTTTCGATGATTTCGGCGCCAGTCATCGCGCCAGATCCGAAATCCAGGTGCCGCGTATCGGTGTTGAGGAACGACGACGGTAGATCGGAAAGAATGATGGTGGGACTCTCGGCGCAGACGGAAAGCCGCTCGGCCAAATTCTCCAGCTCGCGCACGTTGCCTAGCCAGGAATAGTTCTCAAGTTGGCGCAGGACCGCGGGGGCCACGGCGCGTGTCTCGCCGTGCTTTTGCCAGAAATGAAAGAACAACGGCACGATGTCGCCGCGGCGTTCGCGCAAGGGCGGCAGCACGAGGGGGCACACGTGCAATCGGTAGTAGAGATCGCGGCGGAAACGGCCGGCGCGCACGTCTTCGCTCAGGTCGCGGTTGGTCGCGGCCACCAAACGAAAATCGCCGGTCACGGATTCGGAGCTGCCCACGGGTTCGTAAGAGTGGTTCTGCAAAAGACGCAGGAGTTTGACCTGCAAAGCCAGCGGCAGGTCGCCGACCTCGTCGAGGAACAGGGTGCCACCTTCGGCCATGGCCACACGGCCGCGACGTGAAGCCACGGCGCCCGTGAAGGCACCGCGCACGTAGCCGAACAGCTCGCTTTCAAGCAGGGCATCGGGGATGGCGGCGCAATTGACGGGAACAAAGGGGCGCTTCGAACGTACGCTGTGGGTGTGCACCATGCGCGCGAAGACCTCTTTGCCGGTGCCGGTCTCGCCGGTGAGGAGCACCGTCGCGTCGCTGTTGGCAATGCGTGCGCAGGCGCGGATCACGTCAACGACGGGAGAATCGGCGGCGCAAACGATTCCGTCTTCATTGGGGATCGGTTTGGCTAGCATGGCGGACGGCTTGAGGGCGGTTATCTGCATCGATACACCTTGTGCAGTTGGAGGGTGTTCCGGGTGCGCCAGCAACCGGAGTCGAACTTGTAGTACACGCGCATCGGCAGGGCGGTGTACGCCTCTGGGCCGAGCGTGCGCACGAACCAAAGCAGCAGCCGGAAGAGCCGGCTGGGGGCTGCCAAGGTCGGCAGGCGAATCTCGCCGTCGGCCCAGGGCTGGTCGGACGTATCTTGGCGATGACTAGAGTCTGCGAGAGACGACATCTTTGATCCCCTCAAGCACGCGGTGACAGGTTTCCTCGTCGAAACCAGCGCTGCGGCGGGCTTCGTCGATGAGAAGGCGCGACCGATCCAGTTCCTCTCGGCGGGTGTGAAAACCGGCCTTGTACGAGAGCGCATTGGCCAGACGGAAGATGGCGCTCAGGCTGAATTTCGCAGAAATGGGCTGGGCCGCCTCTTCGATGGCGGCCGCTGCCTCGGGTGACAGGCCCCAGGCGCGCGCGAGCCTGGCGCCGACGCGGGCCTGGCAGCGCTCTAGGCAGGTGACCAGCATGTCGTCGCTAATGATCTTGCGGCCCTTGGCATTGGTCATGATCTTCTCGATGTCGAAGAGCAGGGTTGCGGCGACGGGTTTGCCGGCGTCGTGGAAAAGTCCGCCGCGATAGGCTTCGAGAACGAGGCGCTCACCACCGCCGTGGGCTTGCATGAGGCGCTGGGATAGGGTGGCCACGGCCAGGGCATGCTGCCAGGGCTGTTTGCACACGGCCTGCAAGCGCAGGTTCGCGGTTTCGAGCAGCGGGCGCAGGGCGATTTCGAATAGGCCCGTGCGCACGCCCTCGCCGCCCAGACGAGAAATCGCCTGCTCGGTGGATCGGGCGAGCGTGCGCGTCGGCCCACTGGTGTTGGCGACTTGAACCAGCTGACTGGTCAGGCGCGCGTCGGTCATCACCAGGGCCGCCATGGCGGCAAACGAGAAGTCCGGGGAGCCGAGCAAGTCGAGGCAGCACAGAATCGATCGGGGCAGAAGTGGTAGGTCGATCTCGCCATCGGGCTCGGTGCGCGACGTTACCGCCTCCACCAGGCCTTCGACGAGGGTGTGCTTGTCCGTGCCGAGCGGCGAGGGCGCAAGGGCGAAAATGCTTTGCGCGGGCGTGGCGGGCGCCGCGGTCGCGCGGGGGGCGGCGACTTGCGGCTGCGATCGGACCGCGGAGATCTGCGCGGGAGCTACCGAAGGCCTGACGTTCGGCGTGGGCGTCGGGCTGTAGGTGGTCGGCGCGGTTGAGAGCATGGTCGACGAGACGAGTGGCATCGTCGGGACCACCGGGGGGGGCGTCAGCCCCTGGGAGAAGCCCTCGTAGGTGGCCGAGCCGGCGACCACGCCTGGCGTGGAAACCAGGATGGCGTCGCGGAACTCGCGCATCGAAGCGAAACGCTGGTCCGGCTTCTTGGCCATCGCGCGCAGGACGATCGCGCTCATGGCGGCCGAGACGGCTGGATTGATGCTTTGGGGAGGAGGCGGAGTCTCTTGCACGTGGCTCATAATGAGCCGGCCCGCGGTTTCCGCGGTGAAGGGCAGGCGCCCGGCAATCATCTGGTAGAGCACGACGCCGAGCGAGTAGATGTCGCTGCGATGATCGAGGTGGGTGTCGCCCAGGCACTGCTCGGGCGACATATAGGCCGGGGTGCCGATGAGCGCGCCCATCTCGGTGTGGTGGGCAACGTTGCGATCCTGTGCCACGAGTTTGGCGATGCCGAAATCCAGAACCTTGACGAAGTCGGGATAGTCGGGGTGGTTACGCAGAAAAATGTTCGCTGGCTTGAGGTCGCGGTGGACCATGCCATGTTCGTGACCGGCGCCCACCGCGGCCGCGACCTGGGCCACCACCCGCGCCGCGGAGGCGGCGTCGAGCAGGTGGACGCGCGCGAGGCGTGCTTCCAGGGTTTCCCCGTCGAGCAGCTCCATGACGATGTAGGGCAGCTTGCCGAAGGTTCCGAAATCGGTGACCTCGACGATGTTGGGATGGCGAATGTCGTTCACCGCGCGCGCCTCGGTGAAGAAGCGCGAGACGAAGTCTTCGTTGTCCGCGATCTCGGCGGCCAACACTTTGATGGCGGCGCGACGGCCGATGAGCACGTGCTCGGCGAGATACACACGGCCCATGCCGCCTTCGCCCAGGAGCGAGATCACGCGGAACGAGCCAAGAGTCTGACCCAGCAGCATGTCCGCGGGCGGGGTCGACTTACCACCTCTCGAGGACAGGCACATCGTCGTGCCTTTGTTCTGGGTAAGGTCTGAGGCCGCCATTTGTCGAGTACATGCATCGGCGGCCAAGATCCCTTCTTGAGAGAATCGGGAAGAAAAAATCACATTTCTGACGGGAGACCGAAGTGTCGCTTTTCCGACGGTGAGAGAACGTCAAATAGGTGACGGAAGGTCAACGATGTGACGGCAAAACGAATTCGAAAATCGCGCCTTGATTGACCTGCGCGGTGGCCGACACGCGGCCGCCGTGACGAGCGACAATGCGCTGGACGGTGGCGAGTCCGATGCCGGTGCCGGCATAGTCTTGCGCCGAGTGCAGCCGCTGAAAGGGCGCGAACAGCTTGCCCGCGAAGGCCATGTCGAAACCGGCGCCGTTGTCACGCACGAAGAAAACCTGACGGTTGTTTTCCCAGCGCGCGCCGACCTCGATGTCCGCCTGCTCGATCTTGTTGGTGTACTTCCACGCGTTGTCGAGGAGATTCTCCAGAAGAATGCGCAAGAGTCCCACGTCGCCGCGGGCGCGGAGGCCGGCTTGCACATGGGTGCGCACCTGGCGCTCGGGCTCGCGCTCGTGCAGCAGAGCCAGAATGTCCGTGGCCAGCGCGGACAAATTCACGTCCTCGAAGCGCATTTCGGCGCGGGTGATACGCGAGAGCACGAGCAAATCATCGATGAGCTGCCCCATGCGTCCGGCCGCCTTGCGAACCCGGCCACAATAATCGAACGCGCGCTGGTCGAGCTTGTCGCCGTAGTCCTCGACCAGCGCCTGGGTGAATCCATCAATGGCGCGCAAGGGTGCTCGCAGATCGTGCGACACCGAGTAAGCGAAGCTCTCGAGCTCGCGATTGGCGGCGCCCAGCTCGGCGGTTCGCTCTTCCACGCGCAGTTCGAGCTGCTCGTTGAGGGTGCGCAGGGCTTCCTCCATCCGGCGGCGGGCAGTGATGTCCATGCCGAACGAAATGGTCCCCGCGATGCGACCGCCTTCCACGATGGGGTTGTTTTGCCAGACGATGTAGCGCTCGTCGCCGGTGGCGGTGAGCATGGGCATCTCGAACGTGCTCGGCTCTCCGCCGGTGAGCAGTCGGTCGAATTCCTCGCGCACTTGGGGGAAGAGACGGGGCGGGGCCATGATTTCGAACCAGTTGCGCTGTTCGATGTCGGCGCGCAGATAGCCGGTGATGTTCTCTGCGGTGCGGTTGAAGGCGCGCACGCGGCCGTCGCAGTCCAGTCCCACCACCATGATGCTGGCCAGTTCGATGAGCCGCTCGGCGTGATCTTTCGCTTCTTGCAACGCCTCTTGCGCCATCACCAGGTCGGTGACGTCGCGCTTGACGCCCCAGATGCGCACGAGGTGCCCGTCCTCGACCTCGCCGGATAAGTTGTTGAGCGAACGAAACACAGAGCCGTCGCGCCTTCGCTCGGCCAGGAGCAGGTTGTCGAGTCGGTAACCCGACATGATGAAGGCGACGATGAAGCCAAGCTGCTCCTCGCGCGAGCTCGACAAAAGTTCGCCAAAGGCGATGCCCTGCATGGCCTCGGGCTTGTCGCAGCCGAATTGCCGGGCGAAGGTGTCGTTGCACAGTCCCACGCGGGCGTCGCGCGCAATGGCCTCGGCTTGCACGTGCACAGGTAGGTTGGTGGCTACGGGCGCGTCCAAGTCGAATCGCCAAAGCCCTTCCGACGCCAGCTCGAGAAAGTGGCGGTATTGGTCCTCGATGGAATGCTGCGAATTGGGCGAATCGCTCGATTCGCTCGATGCGCACGTCGGGGCTTGGTCGGGCGTGTCCTTCATGAGGCGGTGTACTTTGCGGTCATGGGCGGGCGCGGGGCGGGTCAGTCCATGATAAAAGAGAAGTTGCGCATGCGCTCTACGAGAATTCCGCCTGCGACCATGGCTCACCCCGGGGGTGAGCTGCACGCGCACGACGGGCACGGCGCTGATGAGGGGGCGCCCGCGCGAATTCTGGTTGCTGAAGCCGAGGATGCGCACCTATCGGCGCACGCCAGCGCGCTCGCAAGGGCGGGTTTTGTGGTCGATCTGGCTGGCGATGGCGGTACGGCGCGGGCCTTTCTGGGAGCCAACCCCTACGCCGCGATCGTGGCCGACGCCGGACTGCACGGACTCGATGCCATTGGGCTCTTGCGCGTGGCTCGACGCCGCGACCTCGACGTGCCCCTCGTGGTGGTCACGGGCGCGGCCCATGTTGGTCTGTCTGCGGTCGCGGTTCAGCAGGGCGCGCTTTGCTTTTTGGAAAAGCCGGTGGCGTTCGATCTGCTCTGCGCCACGCTGTCCTACGCGGTCAAGTTGCATCGTCTGGCGAAACTTCGCCGCAAGGCCTTGGACGAACTTGGCGGCAATTGGAGCCAGCTCGGCGACCGCGTGGCGCTGGAACAGGTCTTCGAGCGCGCCTTTGGCTGTCTGTCGATCGCGTTCCAGCCCATTATTTCGTGGTCGAACCGCAGGGTCATCGGCCACGAGGCCTTGTTGCGCAGCTCGGATCCCAGCCTGCCCGACCCCTCGTCGGTGCTGGCGGTGGCCGAGCGGTTGGGGCGCATCGATCAAATAGGCCGGTTGGTGCGCGAACGCGTGGCGCGTTCAATGGCCCGGGCGCCCGCCGAATATGTGTTTGTGAACATGCACGCCCATGAACTGCTCGACGGCGAGCTGTACTCGGCCTCGGCGCCGCTTTCGCAGTTTGGCAAACGCATCGTCATCGAGATCTCCGAGCACGCCTTGCTGGACGACGTCTCGCATCTCGAATCGCGCGCCGAGGCCCTGCGCAAGCTGGGCTTTCGCTTGGCTATGGACAACCTGGGGCCAGGCTATCCAGGGCTGTCGTCGTTCGCGCGCCTGCGGCCAGAGTTCGCGAAATACGACCTGTCGCTCGTGCGCGGGATCGACCGCAACCCGGCCCAGGCGGACATCGTGGCCGAGATGACAGCGTTGCTTGGGGCCATGAATACGCGCGTGATCGCGGCCGGCATCGAATC